>OBUP01000018.1_pt1 | contig 165299 bp, 147 predicted proteins | sample 1475931 | NCBI WGS metagenome assembly OBUP01 (sample SAMEA2579953, study PRJEB22360) | human gut metagenome | biome: human gut; feature: human-associated habitat; material: faeces | place: Denmark | collected 2008/2010 | reverse complement strand
GATGGTAGTGTGGGGTCTCCCCATGCGAGAGTAGGGAACTGCCAGGCATCAAATTAAGCGAAAGGCCCAGTCGGAAGACTGGGCTTTTTTGCGTTGGTGCGGAATAAATGCCGGATGCGACGCTGGCGCGTTTGCTCCAGCCTACTCTTGCTTATCCGTCCTGCTTTTGCATCCACTCCACCACAAAATCAGCCAGCCCCTCAACATCATTAATATCCAGTAACGCGACATCAAGATTAAGCGGCACATCACTGGCTACAGCAATAACATGCCTGTCTATCACTAATTCTTCCGGTCGATGTCCGGCTCCATCGCGAAACAGCACAATCTTTGCGATCTCTTCATGCTTAAACCCTTCGACCAGAATCAAATCCAGCTTTGAGGTATCCATTCGACTTGCGAGAAAATGTAGATCCAGCTCTTCTTCGTCTGGTGTTTCCGTCATCAAGGCCCATCGCTGTTGGCTGGCAACGATGGTTTGCGCCGCGCCAGCCTTGCGCAGCTCATAACTATCTTTGCCCGGTTTATCAACATCCATATCATGGTGCGTATGCTTAATCAGCCCCGGACGGATCCCTCTGGCGCATAATGCCGGGATCAATTTTTTCAGCAGCGTTGTTTTTCCGGTGCCACTCCATGCAGCAAAGGCGAGTAACGGTATCATCGTTTTTCCTGCCATCGGGCAAGCTCCTCTGGCGTATTCACGTTTATAAATGCCTCTTTACGATCGCTGAAATCAACCGCATGACCGCCAGCCAGACGCATAAATGCCATAACCCGGCGTTCTCCTGCTTGCAGATATTCCAGTAATAAAGGCTCAATTGCGCGGTTTACCAGAGCAATAGTCGGGTGATCGCGTTCACCGTCGTGGACCCACACGACAGGCGCATCTTTGCGCTGATGAGTAAGCCGGGCGGCTAAATCATGGGGAATGTAAGGCGTATCGCACGGGCAAAACAAAAACCACTCACCCGCTTCCTGCTGCATTACTGAAAGCATTCCTGCCAGAGGACCAGGGTAATCCGCCAGTGAATCTTCAATCACTTTCAGACCGCTTACCTGATAGATTTCCTGATGACGATTAGCATTAACCACGACGTGAGAAAGCTGCGTCATAAGCGCGTCAGCGACATACTGCCATAATGGTTTGCCGTTTAATTCAAGCAATCCTTTATCTACGCCGCCCATTCGTCTGGCTTTACCGCCCGCCAGCACAACGCCTGTTATCATCGTCATCAGATTCACCGATATCGCCTCTTTTATTGTGGGATTGACCCTGCTAACGTGTCTGTCTCAAGAGTAAGGAGCATTACTATGAAATGTAAACGTCTGAATGAAGTTATTGAACTCCTCCAGCCAGCCTGGCAAAAAGAGCCAGACCTTAACCTGCTGCAATTTTTGCAGAAACTGGCGAAAGAGTCAGGTTTTGACGGCGAACTGGCGGATTTGACGGATGACATTCTGATCTATCACCTGAAAATGCGTGATTCCGCGAAAGATGCGGTGATCCCGGGTTTGCAGAAAGATTATGAAGAAGATTTCAAAACGGCGCTATTACGCGCACGTGGCGTAATTAAAGAGTAAAAGCTTGTAAGCGGCGCAACCAAAATCATCGTGAAATGATATCCTTCATCATTCGTAATGTTTTCCGGATGATGGGATGAACAACAGCGCTTTTACTTTCCAGACACTACACCCGGATACCATCATGGACGCTCTGTTTGAGCATGGGATTCGGGTGGATTCCGGTCTTACCCCGCTTAACAGCTATGAAAACCGTGTCTATCAATTTCAGGACGAAGATCGTCGACGTTTTGTCGTCAAATTTTATCGCCCTGAACGTTGGACAGCCGATCAAATCCTCGAAGAACATCAATTTGCGTTGCAGCTGGTTAACGATGAAGTTCCGGTCGCAGCACCTGTGGCCTTTAATGGTCAGACTTTATTGAACCATCAGGGATTTTATTTCGCTGTTTTTCCAAGCGTCGGTGGTCGCCAGTTCGAAGCTGATAATATCGATCAGATGGAAGCGGTTGGGCGTTATTTAGGGCGTATGCACCAGACGGGGCGCAAACAGCTTTTTATCCATCGCCCGACCATCGGTTTGAATGAATATCTCATTGAGCCACGCAAGCTGTTTGAGGACGCTACACTGATACCTTCCGGGTTGAAAGCGGCATTCCTGAAAGCGACAGATGAGCTGATTGCCGCCGTTACAGCACACTGGCGGGAAGATTTCACCGTTCTGCGGCTACATGGAGACTGCCACGCCGGGAATATTCTCTGGCGCGATGGTCCAATGTTTGTTGATCTGGATGATGCACGTAATGGTCCAGCCGTTCAGGATTTGTGGATGTTGCTCAATGGTGATAAAGCCGAGCAGCGGATGCAACTGGAAACTATTATTGAGGCTTATGAAGAATTTAGCGAGTTCGACACCGCTGAAATCGGACTGATTGAACCTTTACGCGCCATGCGTTTGGTTTATTATCTTGCCTGGCTAATGCGGCGTTGGGCTGATCCCGCGTTCCCGAAAAATTTCCCGTGGTTAACCGGGGAAGATTACTGGCTACGACAGACGGCGACTTTTATAGAACAGGCAAAAGTTCTACAAGAACCCCCTTTGCAATTAACACCTATGTATTAATCGGAGAGAGTAGATCATGAAAAAGATTTGGCTGGCGCTGGCTGGTTTAGTTTTAGCGTTTAGCGCATCGGCGGCGCAGTATGAAGATGGTAAACAGTACACTACCCTGGAAAAACCAGTTGCTGGCGCGCCGCAAGTGCTGGAGTTTTTCTCTTTCTTCTGCCCGCACTGCTATCAGTTTGAAGAAGTTCTGCATATTTCTGATAACGTGAAGAAAAAACTGCCGGAAGGCGTGAAGATGACTAAATACCACGTCAACTTCATGGGGGGTGACCTGGGCAAAGAGCTGACTCAGGCATGGGCTGTGGCGATGGCGCTGGGCGTGGAAGACAAAGTCACAGTTCCGCTGTTTGAAGGCGTACAAAAAACCCAGACCATTCGTTCAGCATCTGATATCCGCGATGTATTTATCAACGCAGGTATTAAAGGTGAAGAGTACGACGCGGCGTGGAACAGCTTCGTGGTGAAATCTCTGGTCGCTCAGCAGGAAAAAGCTGCAGCTGACGTGCAATTGCGTGGTGTTCCGGCGATGTTTGTTAACGGTAAATATCAGCTGAATCCGCAGGGTATGGATACCAGCAATATGGATGTTTTTGTTCAGCAGTATGCTGATACTGTGAAATATCTGTCCGAGAAAAAATAATTCAATGTAAATTACATAAAGCCCGTGAATATTCACGGGCTTTTTTTATTATTTAATAAATATAAATACATTCTGATAATGCGTCCTGCTGCTGGACATTATTTCAGCATAAGTGGATATTCAAAGTTTTGCTGTTTTATCAGGGAATATTTATATGATACGTAAGTCAGCTACAGGTGCCATTGTTGCGTTAGCCGTAATCTGGGGTGGTGGCACATGGTACACAGGTACGCAAATTCAGCCTGGTGTCGAAAAGTTTATTAAAGGTTTTAACGATGCTAAAAAGAAAGGTGAACATGCCTACGATATGACGTTAAGTTATAAAAATTTTGACAAAGGCTTTTTTAATTCCCGTTTTCAAATGCAAATGACATTTGATAACGGTGCACCCGATCTCAATATCAAGCCAGGCCAGAAAATTGTATTTGATGTGGATGTTGAGCACGGTCCGTTGCCCATCACAATGTTAATGCATGGTAATGTCATCCCAGCACTGGCAGCGGCAAAAGTGAACTTAGTGAATAATGAGCTGACACAACCGCTATTTATCGCCGCGAAAAATAAATCGCCCGTGGAAGCGACATTGCGATTCGCGTTTGGTGGCTCATTCTCCACGACATTAGATGTTGCCCCTGCAGAGTATGGAAAGTTTTCTTTTGGTGAAGGCCAGTTTACTTTTAATGGTGATGATAGTTCATTGTCTAACCTGGATATTGAAGGCAAAGTCGAAGATATTGTTCTGCAATTTTCACCAATGAACAAAGTAACGGCGAAAAGTTTTACCATTGATTCTCTGACACGATTAGAAGAAAAGAAATTTCCGGTTGGTGAAAGCGAGTCGAAATTTAATCAGGTTAATATTATCAACCAGGGGGAAGTCGTTGCCCAAATCGATGCTTTCGTTGCAAAAACCAGGCTGGATCGCGTTAAAGACAAAGATTATATCAATGTCAATCTGACCTACGAACTTGATAAGTTAACAAAAGGGAATCAGCAACTCGGTAGTGGTGAGTGGTCATTGATTGCTGAGTCTATTGATCCCTCAGCGGTGCGCCAATTTATCATCCAGTATAACATTGCGATGCAGAAGCAGCTTGCTGCACACCCTGAGTTAGCAAACGATGAAGTTGCTCTGCAAGAAGTGAATGCTGCATTGTTCAAAGAGTATTTACCGTTATTACAAAAAAGTGAGCCGACCATTAAACAACCGGTAAGATGGAAGAACGCACTCGGCGAACTAAATGCCAATCTGGATATCAGTATTGCCGACCCAGCCAAATCTTCATCATCCACAAACAAAGATATTAAATCGCTCAATTTTGATGTGAAGTTACCGCTTAATGTCGCCACAGAAACCGCAAAACAGCTTAATTTATCTGAAGGGATGGATGCGGAAAAAGCGCAAAAGCGGGCTGATAAACAAATCAGCGGGATGATGACATTAGGTCAGATGTTGCAGTTAATCACGATTGACAACAATACCGCCTCGCTGCAACTGCGTTATACACCGGGTAAAGTTGTTTTTAACGGACAGGAGATGAGCGAAGAAGAATTTATGTCTCGTGCCGGACGTTTTGCTCATTAAAATACTCACTCGCCTCTGCTCATTCAGAGGCGAGTAAAACTTACTTTTCCTGCCGCTGTGATGACATCAACGATGTCAGAAGCCGGTCTTTTTCCTGCCACAATGAGTTCAGCCATTGCTGAAAATGGCGCTTAAAGCTTTTGTCATTGATGTAGTCGCCATGTAACTCATCGGCAATAGGCTGTAAATCCACATGTACGACAATTCGCGTCAGTTTACCGCTTAACATATCGAAGAACGGCTGACGGTTATTGTCCGGATAACACAGCGTAACATTAAGCAGTTTATCGAATTGTTTACCCAGTACATTTAGCGCCATTGCAATGCCTGCCGCCTTTGGTGGCAACAAGTTTTGAAAAGTGGAGTGGGTTTGCTGATGTTTTTCTTGCGTGAAACGGGAGCCTTCAACGAAATTGACAATAGTGGTGGGATGCAGGCGAAACTTTTCACAAGAACGCCGAGTGGTTTCAACATCTTTACCACGTCGCTCCGGATGACGTAATAAATAAGCGCGGGAATAACGCTTCATAAACGGCATATCCAGCGCCCAGCACGCCAGGCCAAGAAAAGGCACCCAGGCCAGCTGCTGCTTGAGGAAATATTTATTCATCGGAATGTGCTTACGAAACAGCACGCACAGTACGACAATATCTGCCCAACTACGGTGGTTACAAATAAGTAGATACCAGTTCTTCTTACTTAACCCTTCCAGCCCGTGAACTTCCCATTGCAGGTGTGGGTTCAGATGCAGTAATACCGCCAGACCTTCACACCAGCAATACATCATAAAATCACAAAAACGCGAAACCTTTCGCCAAATGACTGGCACAGGTAGCAATAGTTTTACAATCCCGGCAATGATGATCGGGACGGAACAAAAAATAGTGACCAAAATGGTCAATACGATACTCAGCAAAAGGGTTATCGCAGCGAGTATTCTCGTCATAATGAATTTATTCAAAAGGTTAGCCATAGACAGTGCGCTAAAGAAGCGCAAGGCGCAGATTTTAGCAGAAAACGACCCAAATAACGGATGATCCTTAAGGAGAAAAATAATTCATATCTATCCACATTAGAAAAAATCCCATTATCTCAATTATTAGGGATGGCTTTATTTTTAACTGCATGAAAAACAAAGATAAACACCATGCTGTAAAAAGCATGATAATAAATTAAAAGCGATGTAAATAATTTATGCACAAAGTTATCCACATGACGATTTGCGAGCGATCCAGAAGATCTACAAAAGATTTTCACGAAAAGCGGTGAAAAACTCATGTTTTCATCCTGTCTGTGGCATCCTTTACCCATAATCTGATAAACAGGCACGGACATTATGGTTCAGATCCCCCAAAATCCACTTATCCTTGTAGATGGTTCATCTTATCTTTATCGCGCATATCACGCGTTTCCCCCGCTGACTAACAGCGCAGGCGAGCCGACCGGTGCGATGTATGGTGTCCTCAACATGCTGCGCAGTCTGATCATGCAATATAAACCGACGCATGCAGCGGTGGTCTTTGACGCCAAGGGAAAAACCTTTCGTGATGAACTGTTTGAACATTACAAATCACATCGCCCGCCAATGCCGGACGATCTGCGAGCACAAATCGAACCTCTGCACGCGATGGTTAAAGCGATGGGACTGCCGCTGCTGGCGGTTTCTGGCGTAGAAGCGGACGACGTTATTGGTACTCTGGCGCGCGAAGCCGAAAAAGCCGGGCGTCCGGTGCTGATCAGCACTGGCGATAAAGATATGGCGCAGCTGGTGACACCAAATATCACGCTTATCAACACCATGACGAATACCATCCTCGGACCGGAAGAGGTGGTGAATAAGTACGGCGTGCCGCCAGAACTGATCATCGATTTCTTGGCGCTGATGGGTGACTCCTCTGATAACATTCCTGGCGTACCGGGCGTCGGTGAAAAAACCGCGCAGGCATTGCTGCAAGGTCTTGGCGGGCTGGATACGCTGTATGCCGAGCCAGAAAAAATTGCTGGGTTGAGCTTCCGTGGCGCGAAAACAATGGCAGCGAAGCTCGAGCAAAACAAAGAAGTTGCTTATCTCTCATACCAGCTGGCGACGATTAAAACCGACGTTGAACTGGAGCTGACCTGTGAACAACTGGAAGTGCAGCCACCGGCGGCGGAAGAGTTGTTAGGGCTGTTCAAAAAGTATGAGTTCAAACGCTGGACTGCTGATGTCGAAGCGGGAAAATGGCTACAGGCTAAAGGAGCGAAACCCGCAGCCAGGCCGCAGGAAACCAGTGTTGCAGACGAAGCGCCAGAAGTGACGGCAACGGTGATTTCTTATGACAACTACGTCACCATCCTTGATGAAGAAACACTGAAAGCGTGGATTGCGAAGCTGGAAAAAGCGCCGGTATTTGCATTTGATACCGAAACCGACAGCCTTGATAACATCTCTGCTAACCTGGTCGGGCTTTCTTTTGCTATCGAGCCAGGCGTAGCGGCATATATTCCGGTTGCTCATGATTATCTTGATGCGCCCGATCAAATCTCTCGCGAGCGTGCACTCGAGCTGCTAAAACCGCTGCTGGAAGATGAAAAGGCGCTGAAGGTCGGGCAAAACCTGAAATACGATCGCGGTATTCTGGCGAACTACGGCATTGAACTACGTGGGATTGCGTTTGATACCATGCTGGAGTCCTACATTCTCAATAGCGTTGCCGGACGTCACGATATGGACAGCCTCGCGGAACGTTGGTTGAAGCACAAAACCATCACTTTTGAAGAGATTGCGGGTAAAGGCAAAAATCAACTGACCTTTAACCAGATTGCCCTCGAAGAAGCCGGACGTTACGCCGCCGAAGATGCAGATGTCACCTTGCAGTTGCATCTGAAAATGTGGCCGGATCTGCAAAAACACAAAGGGCCGTTGAACGTCTTCGAGAATATCGAAATGCCGCTGGTGCCGGTGCTTTCACGCATTGAACGTAACGGTGTGAAGATCGATCCGAAAGTGCTGCACAATCACTCTGAAGAGCTCACCTTGCGTCTGGCTGAGCTGGAAAAGAAAGCGCATGAAATTGCAGGTGAAGAATTTAACCTTTCTTCCACCAAGCAGTTACAAACCATTCTGTTTGAAAAACAGGGCATTAAACCGCTGAAGAAAACGCCGGGTGGCGCGCCGTCAACGTCGGAAGAGGTACTGGAAGAACTGGCGCTGGACTATCCGTTGCCAAAAGTGATTCTGGAGTATCGTGGTCTGGCGAAGCTGAAATCGACCTACACCGACAAGCTGCCGTTGATGATCAACCCGAAAACCGGGCGTGTACATACCTCTTATCACCAGGCAGTAACCGCAACGGGACGTTTATCGTCAACCGATCCTAACCTGCAAAACATTCCGGTGCGTAACGAAGAAGGTCGCCGTATCCGCCAGGCGTTTATTGCGCCAGAGGATTATGTGATTGTCTCAGCGGACTACTCGCAGATTGAACTGCGCATTATGGCGCATCTCTCGCGTGACAAAGGCTTGCTGACCGCATTCGCGGAAGGAAAAGATATCCACCGTGCAACGGCGGCAGAAGTGTTTGGTTTGCCACTGGAAACCGTCACCAGCGAGCAACGTCGTAGTGCAAAAGCGATCAACTTTGGTCTGATTTATGGCATGAGTGCTTTCGGTCTGGCGCGGCAATTGAACATTCCGCGTAAAGAAGCGCAGAAGTACATGGACCTTTACTTCGAACGCTACCCTGGCGTGCTGGAGTATATGGAACGCACCCGTGCTCAGGCGAAAGAGCAGGGCTACGTTGAAACGCTGGACGGACGCCGTCTGTATCTGCCGGATATCAAATCCAGCAATGGTGCTCGTCGTGCAGCGGCTGAACGTGCAGCCATTAACGCGCCAATGCAGGGAACCGCCGCCGACATTATCAAACGGGCGATGATTGCCGTTGATGCGTGGCTACAGGCTGAGCAACCGCGCGTTCGTATGATCATGCAGGTACACGATGAACTGGTATTTGAAGTCCATAAAGATGATGTCGATGCCGTCGCGAAGCAGATTCATCAACTGATGGAAAACTGTACCCGTCTGGATGTGCCGTTGCTGGTGGAAGTGGGGAGTGGCGAAAACTGGGATCAGGCGCACTAAGATTCGCCTGAACATGCCCTTTTTTCGTAAGTAAGCAACATAAGCTGTCACGTTTTGTGATGGCTATTAGAAATTCCTATGCAACAACTGAAAAAAAATTACAAAAAATGCTTTCTGAACTGAACAAAAAAGAGTAAAGTTAGTCGCGTAGGGTACAGAGGTAAGATGTTCTATCTTTCAGACCTTTTACTTCACGTAATCGGATTTGGCTGAATATTTTAGCCGCCCCAGTCAGTAATGACTGGGGCGTTTTTTATTGGGCGAAAGAAAAGATCCGTAATGCCTGATACGCCATGTTTATCAGGCCAACGGTAGAATTGTAATCTATTGAATTTACGGGCCGGATACGCCACATCCGGCACAAGCATTAAGGTAAGAAAATTATTCGCCGTCCTGCGTTTCTTCTACAGGCTGCATCTCGCTAAACCAGGTATCCAGTTTCTGCCGCAGCTTGTCCACGCCTTGTTTCTTCAGCGAAGAAAACGTTTCAACCTGCACATCACCGTTAAACGCCAGCACCGCTTCACGCACCATATTCAATTGCGCTTTACGTGCGCCGCTTGCCAGTTTGTCCGCTTTGGTCAGCAGTACCAGCACGGCGATATTGCTGTCTACCGCCCACTCAATCATCTGCTGATCCAAATCTTTCAGCGGATGGCGAATATCCATTAGCACCACCAGACCTTGCAGGCTCTGACGTTTTTCGAGGTACTCGCCGAGCGCGCGCTGCCATTTGCGCTTCATCTCTTCCGGGACTTCCGCATAACCGTATCCAGGCAAGTCAACCAGACGCTTGCCGTCAGCCACTTCAAACAGGTTGATAAGCTGGGTGCGCCCTGGGGTTTTTGAGGTACGAGCCAGGCTTTTCTGGTTAGTCAGCGTGTTCAGCGCGCTGGATTTACCTGCGTTGGAACGGCCTGCAAAAGCCACTTCAATTCCGGTATCGGAAGGTAGGTGGCGAATATCAGGCGCACTCATCACAAAATGCGTCTGTTGATAATTCAAATTAGTCAAAGCGGTCGTCTCCATCAGTCAAAGCTTTGCGGCGATTATACCTGAACCATAATAAAAGGCGGATTTTTCGGCGTGAGCGTTGTAAGTAAAAGCCATATGCTTTGTGAGACATTGCCGATAGTCTTTATGCGAAATAGCAGAGAAAATTCTGCGACGCATGTCAAATAAGCTATATAAATCAGTGAATTGCTTTTATATAAAACTCTGAAAATGTGCAAATACTGATGGCGGTTGATTGTTTATTTAAAGCAAAGGCGTAAAGTAGCACCCATAGAGCGAGGACGCTAACAGGAACAATGACTCAGGATGAGGGTCAGGAGCGCCAGGAGGCGAAGACAGAGGATTGTCAGGAAGATAAACGTCCGGAGACGTAATTAAATGGAAATGGAATCAACACGGATTGTTCCGGCTAATGGAAAAACAGGGTGTGTTGGCGGCCTGCAAGGATTGTAAGACCCGTTAAGGGTTATGAGTCAGGAAAAAAGGCGACAGAGTAATCTGTCGCCTTTTTTCTTTGCTTGCTTTCTGTTAGATTCCGCCGCAAATCTATACTGAATAAAACGGCTAAAAGACGAACCATTATGAAACCATCATCTTCAAACTCACGCAGCAAAGGTCATGCAAAAGCGCGTAGAAAAACACGCGAGGAGCTGGATCAGGAAGCTCGTGACCGTAAGCGTCAGAAAAAACGTCGTGGTCATGCGCCGGGCAGCCGCGCAGCGGGTGGTAACACCACGTCAGGCAGCAAAGGCCAGAACGCACCAAAAGATCCACGTATTGGCAGTAAAACCCCTATTCCATTGGGCGTGGCTGAAAAAGTCACCAAACAGCACAAACCGAAGAGTGAGAAACCTATGCTTTCACCGCAGGCGGAGTTGGAGTTACTGGAAACGGATGAGCGTCTGGATGCGCTGCTGGAACGTCTGGAAGCAGGCGAAACTCTGAGCGCCGAAGAGCAATCCTGGGTGGATGCCAAACTGGATCGTATTGATGAGTTGATGCAGAAACTTGGCCTCTCTTATGACGATGACGAAGAAGAGGAAGAAGACGAGAAGCAAGAAGACATGATGCGTCTGCTGCGGGGCAACTAACGGATTGCCGCCGTGGGCCTTCCCGTTCTGCTGATAACCCTTCCGGTTATATGTTATCTGGTGTGGTTATTCGTTAAACTACAGCGGTTGTCGCGGCGACAAAAGTGGCTGCGCAACCGGCTGATGACCCGAAACGGGCATCCGCCGGTACGCCGTAGCCGCCAGAGACGCCATCGGAAGGAGTGAGCATGTCTGTACAGCAAATCGACTGGGATCTGGCCCTGATCCAGAAATATAACTATTCCGGGCCACGATACACCTCGTACCCGACCGCGCTGGAGTTTTCAGAAGACTTCGGCGAACAGGCGTTTTTACAAGCCGTGGCGCGCTATCCTGAGCGTCCATTATCTCTCTACGTACATATTCCGTTCTGCCATAAGCTTTGTTACTTCTGCGGTTGCAATAAGATTGTTACTCGCCAGCAGCACAAGGCCGATCAGTATCTGGACGCGCTGGAGCAAGAAATCGTCCATCGTGCACCGCTGTTCGCCGGGCGTCACGTCAGCCAATTGCACTGGGGCGGCGGAACGCCGACGTATCTGAATAAAGCGCAAATCAGCCGTCTGATGAAGCTGCTGCGCGAAAACTTCCAGTTCAATGCCGATGCGGAGATCTCGATCGAAGTCGATCCGCGGGAAATCGAACTGGATGTACTCGATCATTTACGCGCCGAAGGCTTTAATCGGCTGAGCATGGGCGTGCAGGACTTCAACAAAGAAGTGCAACGTCTGGTTAACCGCGAGCAGGATGAAGAGTTCATCTTTGCACTGCTTAACCATGCGCGTGAGATTGGCTTTACCTCCACCAACATCGACCTGATTTACGGCCTGCCGAAACAGACGCCGGAGAGTTTCGCCTTTACCCTGAAACGCGTGGCGGAGCTGAACCCCGATCGTCTGAGCGTCTTTAACTACGCGCATTTGCCGACCATTTTTGCTGCTCAGCGCAAAATCAAAGATGCTGACCTGCCGAGTCCGCAGCAAAAACTCGATATCCTGCAGGAAACCATCGCCTTCCTGACACAATCGGGCTATCAGTTTATCGGTATGGATCACTTTGCCCGTCCGGATGACGAGCTGGCGGTGGCCCAGCGTGAAGGCGTGCTGCATCGTAACTTCCAGGGCTACACCACTCAGGGCGATACCGATCTGCTGGGGATGGGCGTTTCCGCCATCAGCATGATTGGCGACTGCTACGCGCAGAACCAGAAAGAGTTGAAGCAGTACTATCAGCAAGTGGATGAACAAGGCAATGCGCTGTGGCGTGGTATTGCGCTAACGCGTGATGACTGTATTCGCCGCGATGTGATTAAGTCGCTCATCTGCAACTTCCGTCTGGATTACTCCCCTATTGAGCAACAGTGGGATTTGCTCTTCGCTGATTACTTTGCGGAAGATCTCAAGTTGCTCGCCCCGTTAGCAAAAGATGGGCTGGTGGATGTGGATGAGAAGGGAATACAGGTGACGGCGAAAGGTCGCTTGCTGATCCGCAACATTTGCATGTGCTTTGATACCTATCTGCGCCAGAAAGCGCGGATGCAGCAGTTCTCTCGGGTGATTTAAATTGTGAATGGCGCTTCGTTTACAAAGTAGAAAACGAAAGCGCCATCAATGTGCTGAGAACAAGATTGCCTGATGCGCTACGCTTATCAGGCCTGCAAAATCTGTTGAAATTATTGCTTTTGTAGGCCGGATAAGGCGTTTACGCCGCATCCGGCAATCAACGCCTGATGCGACGCTGGTTGCGTCTTATCAGGCCTACGACTTTCTCCGCATCCGGCGTAAACAACGAGCTTCAGCTAAACAGCCCTATCATCGCGGCACACAGCACGGCAGCAACAGCAGTTTGCGGTGTGTGGCTGTCAACTGCGCCACTCGATACCAGATTAATTATTGATTCCAGCATAATGACTCTCCCCGTTTTCCGGGCAAGATCATACTGAACTTATCGGAACAGTAAAGCGCAAAATACCAGCAATTTGCGCTCAACAATCAATCTTTACACACAAGCCGTGAATCACTCCATCCCCAGCTCTTTTAACTTACGCGTCAGGGTGTTGCGACCCCAGCCAAGTAGCCGCGCCGCTTCCTGTTTATGCCCCTGCGTATGTCGCAGCGCGGTGGTCAGTAACGTCCGTTCCAGCTCTGGCTGTGCTTCGGAAAGCAGGTTTTGATGACCGGAACGCAGCGCTCTGTCTGCCCACTGTGCTAACAGCGTTGCCCAACTGTCCGGCTGCATGTGTGAAGTGCTTTCCGGTACGTTTGATTCAAACAGTTCGCCAGGCAAATCCTGAATCAACACTTCCTGCCCGGCGGCCATCACCGTTAGCCAGCGACAGGTGTTTTCCAGCTGGCGCACGTTGCCTGGCCACGCCAGACGCGTCAGCGCGGCTTCGGTTTCCGGATGCAGCAACTTCGCTTCTACGCCCAGCTCTCGCGCGGCAACCTGTAAAAAATGGCGTGCCAGACGGGGAATATCTTCCCGACGTTCGCGCAGTGGCGGCAGATGAACGCGGATGACGTTCAGGCGGTGGAACAGATCCTCACGGAACTTGCCTTCCAGCACCCGCTGTTCAAGATTCTGGTGAGTGGCAGCGATAATCCGCACATCTACTTTCACCGGCGCATAGCCGCCAACGCGATAAAACTGACCGTCTGCCAGCACGCGCAGCAAACGCGTTTGCACATCCAGCGGCATATCGCCAATTTCATCGAGAAATAATGTACCGCCATCAGCCTGTTCAAAACGCCCCTGACGAATGGTATTCGCGCCGGTAAATGCGCCTTTCTCGTGACCAAACAGTTCGGATTCGATCAAATCCTTCGGGATAGCCGCCATATTGAGCGCGATAAACGGCGCTTTGGCTCGCGGACTGTGGCGATGCAGGGCATGAGCGACCAGTTCTTTACCGGTGCCGGATTCGCCGTTAATCAGCACGCTAATAGAAGAACGCGAAAGCCGACCGATAATCCGGAACACGTCCTGCATGGCTGGCGCTTCACCGATGATATCGGTCGTTGGGCCGTTAAGCTGAACATTACGCGGCTGCTGCTGTTCCTGGTAATGACTGATGGCGCGCTCAACCAGCGCCACGGCTTCGTCGATATCAAACGGTTTGGGCAGATAATCAAATGCCCCTTGTTGATAGGCGCTGACGGCAGCATCCAGATCGGAATGTGCGGTCATAATGATGACCGGAAGCATCGGATGGCGCTGTTTAATCTGCTTGAGCAGCGCCAGCCCGTCCATTCCCGGCATACGGATATCTGAAAGCAGCACATCCGGCGTTTTGCTCGCCAGCGCCTCCAGTACTTCCGCGCCGTTCTCAAATGTCGTACAGGTTAAACCCGCTCCAGCGAGCGCACGTTCAAGCACCCAACGGATGGAACTATCGTCATCGACTACCCAGACTATCCCTCGTTGCATAAACGTCACCTTTATTTCCTGATAGGCAGGTAAACCGAGAACTCGGTATGACCTGGCCAACTGGTAAATTCAATTTTGCCTGAATGCTGATCAATCAAATTACGGGCGATGGATAAGCCAAGCCCGGTGCCACCTTCGCGGCCGCTGACCATCGGGTAAAACAGCGTATCCTGCAAATGAGGCGGAATGCCCGGCCCGTTATCTTCCACATCAATCCGCGCCGCCAGCCGATAGCGCTCGCCGTGTAAGGTCAGTTGAAACGCTGTGCGGGTACGTAGAATGATTTCACCACCCTCCGGCCCCAGCGCCTGTAGCGCATTGCGCACAATATTCAGCAAGACCTGTTCAATTTGATCCGGGTCGTGCGCCAGTTCCGGCAGGCTGGGGTCGTAATCCCGAATCAACCGCACGTTGTTCGGCAGTTCCATCGACACCAGCGTCACCACGCGTTCAGCCACTTTGTGAATACTTTCGGTAATGCGCGTACCGGGCAGCTGCGGCCCCAACAGACGGTCGACCAGATTTCGCAGCCGGTCCGCCTGTTCGATAATCACTTTGGTATATTCGAGTAGTGACGGGTCAGGTAATGCTTTGCTGAGCAGCTGCGCCGCGCCACGTAAACCGCCAAGCGGATTTTTAATCTCATGTGCCAGGCCGCGCACTAAATCACGGGCAGCAACCTGCTGGGCGTGCTGTAGCTGTTCCTGACTTAAGCGGCGCTGGTTATCCATCGGTGCCATCTCCAGCAGGATCATGCCGTCCGGCATACGCTGAGCCGTCACAGAAAGGATATGCGAGCGCCCGTCGATGACCAGCGTCACTTCGTTATCGGTAAAACCTTGCCCCGCCTCCAGACTTTCTTGCATCAGCTCGATATTTAATGAGAAGTAGCTCAACAGTTCCGGTAACGGCGTACCAAACAATTTGCGGGAGCTTTGGGCGAGCAGTTGTTGCGCGGCGGGGTTGGCGTAATGGATCGCCAGATTGTCATCGATTAACAAAATACTGTTAATCAGCGAGTTGAGGATCTGCCCAGCATCGGGCTGCGTGCCTGTTGCCATAAAGCAGTCTCCTGAACAGGTTGCACCATTTTAGTGCATTATAGCTTTTTACGGATAAAAAGCGCGAAGCATCAGAGAATTGACGGAGAAAAAAGCCCATGCAGAGATGGGCTGAAAGTTTCCACGGCAACTAAATCCCGGCGTTGTTGCGCCGGGTAGTACAACTTCAACTATTAGACGCTGTAGTACAGCTCAAACTCTACCGGATGCGGAGTCATACGCACGCGGTCATCTTCTTCGCGACGCAGAGCGATGTACGCATCGATCGCTTCATCCGTGAACACGCCACCAGCTTTCAGGAACTCGCGGTCCAGATCCAGTTCGTTCAGTGCTTCTTCCAGAGAGCCTGCAACCTGTGGGATCTCTTTCGCTTCTTCTGGCGGCAGGTCATACAGGTTTTTGTCCATGGCTTCGCCCGGATGGATCTTGTTCTTGATGCCATCAAGACCGGCCATCAGCAGGGCAGCAAAGCACAGGTACGGGTTAGCCGCCGGGTCCGGGAAACGTACTTCGATACGACGTGCTTTCGGAGAAGAAACCACCGGAATACGGATAGACGCAGAACGGTTACGCGCAGAGTAAGCCAGCATTACCGGTGCTTCGTAGCCCGGGACCAGACGCTTGTAAGAGTTGGTGGTCGGGTTTGCCAGGGCGTTAATCGCTTTAGCGTGTTTGATTACGCCGCCAATGTAGTACAGTGCCTGTTCAGACAGACCTGCGTATTTGTCGCCAGCAAACAGGTTGACGCCGTTTTTAGACAGCGACATGTGGCAGTGCATACCGGAACCGTTATCACCGAACATCGGTTTTGGCATAAAGGTCGCGGTCTTACCGAAACGGTGCGCCACGTTGTGCACGACATATTTGTAGATCTGAATTTCGTCAGCTTTTTTGGTCATGGTATTGAAGCGGGTAGCCACTTCGTTCTGACCTGCGGTAGCGACTTCGTGGTGATGAGCTTCAACTACCAGACCCATCTGTTCCATCACCAGACACATTTCAGAACGAATATCCTGAGCTGAGTCTACCGGCGGAACCGGGAAGTAACCGCCTTTCACTGCCGGACGGTGACCTTTGTTACCACCTTCATATTGGGTGGAGGAGTTCCATGCACCTTCGATATCGTCGATAGCAACGTGGGAACCGGAGATAGACGATCCGAAACGGATGTCATCGAACAGGAAGAATTCAGGTTCTGGCCCGAACAGTACGGTGTCGGCAATGCCAGTAGAACGCAGGTAATCTTCAGCGCGCTTCGCAATAGAGCGCGGGTCACGGTCATAGCCTTGCAGGGTGCCAGGTTCAAGGATGTCGCAACGGATAATCAGGGTAGAATCGGCGAAGAACGGGTCAATCACTGCGGTGGATGCGTCTGGCATCAGCACCATATCGGATTCGTTAATGCCTTTCCAGCCGCCAATCGAGGAGCCGTCAAACATTTTGCCTTCTTCGAAGAATTCGGCATTCACCTGATGAGCAGGGATAGTGACGTGCTGTTCTTTACCTTTGGTATCGGTGAAGCGCAAATCAACAAACTTCACTTCGTGCTCGTTCAGCATCGTCAGTACGTGTTCAGCGGACATACTTTAACTCTCCTGGATTGGTCATTGTCGTCGTGGTAACGAAATCTGCAATTAAATGGGCCGTGTCGCCGTAAAAAAGATAAAGCGAAATCTGTGCCAACTTTTAAATTGCCCCTAAAAGGCGTTATCATGCTTAACATCGTGCAAAAGGGCTGCACCATGATGTGAATGTTGCACCAATATAGTGCTTCAATGGGAACATTAAGCACCATATTGGTGCAATGACCTTTGGATAACCCTTTTTATGCTCCGTGAAAGCGATCACAAAGGGACTCTGCAATACTTGTTTGCGGAGGATGTTTGTGATCCTGTTTTGTAGTGCGATTAATCCGTGTACAATAACGCGCTATTTCTAATGCCTGAGGCAAAGTTGTGATCGAAAAATTGCGTAATATCGCCATCATCGCGCACGTAGACCATGGTAAAACCACCCTGGTAGACAAGCTGCTCCAACAATCCGGTACGTTCGACTCTCGTGCCGAAACCCAAGAGCGCGTGATGGACTCCAACGATTTGGAGAAAGAGCGTGGGATTACCATCCTCGCGAAAAACACCGCTATCAAATGGAATGATTACCGTATCAACATCGTTGATACCCCGGGGCACGCCGACTTCGGTGGTGAAGTTGAACGTGTAATGTCCATGGTAGACTCAGTGCTGCTGGTGGTTGACGCATTTGACGGCCCGATGCCGCAAACGCGCTTCGTAACCAAAAAAGCGTTTGCTTACGGCCTGAAGCCGATTGTTGTTATCAACAAAGTTGACCGCCCTGGCGCGCGTCCTGATTGGGTTGTGGATCAGGTATTCGATCTGTTCGTTAACCTCGACGCGACCGACGAGCAGCTGGACTTCCCGATCGTTTACGCTTCTGCGCTGAACGGTATCGCGGGTCTGGACCACGAAGATATGGCGGAAGACATGACCCCGCTGTACCAGGCGATTGTTGACCACGTTCCTGCGCCGGACGTTGACCTTGACGGTCCGTTCCAGATGCAGATTTCTCAGCTCGATTACAACAGCTATGTTGGCGTTATCGGCATTGGCCGCATCAAGCGCGGTAAAGTGAAGCCGAACCAGCAGGTTACTATCATCGATAGCGAAGGCAAAACCCGCAACGCGAAAGTCGGTAAAGTGCTGGGCCACCTCGGTCTGGAACGTATCGAAACCGATCTGGCGGAAGCTGGCGATATCGTGGCGATCACGGGCCTTGGCGAACTGAACATTTCTGACACCGTTTGCGACACGCAAAACGTTGAAGCGCTGCCGGCACTCTCCGTTGATGAGCCGACCGTTTCTATGTTCTTCTGCGTTAACACCTCGCCGTTCTGCGGTAAAGAAGGTAAGTTCGTAACGTCTCGTCAGATCCTGGATCGTCTGAACAAAGAACTGGTACACAACGTTGCGCTGCGCGTAGAAGAAACCGAAGACGCCGATGCGTTCCGCGTTTCTGGTCGTGGCGAACTGCACCTGTCTGTTCTGATCGAAAACATGCGTCGTGAAGGTTTCGAACTGGCGGTATCCCGTCCGAAAGTAATCTTCCGTGAAATCGACGGTCGTAAACAAGAGCCGTATGAAAACGTGACGCTGGACGTTGAAGAACAGCATCAGGGTTCTGTGATGCAGGCGCTGGGCGAACGTAAAGGCGACCTGAAAAACATGAATCCAGACGGTAAAGGCCGCGTACGTCTCGACTACGTGATCCCAAGCCGTGGTCTGATTGGCTTCCGTTCTGAGTTCATGACCATGACTTCCGGTACTGGTCTGCTGTACTCCACCTTCAGCCACTACGACGACGTACGTCCGGGCGAAGTGGGTCAGCGTCAGAACGGTGTACTGATCTCTAACGGTCAGGGTAAAGCGGTCGCGTTCGCGCTGTTCGGTCTGCAGGACCGTGGTAAGCTGTTCCTCGGTCACGGTGCAGAAGTTTACGAAGGTCAGATTATCGGTATTCATAGCCGCTCTAACGACCTGACTGTAAACTGCCTGACCGGTAAGAAACTGACCAACATGCGTGCTTCCGGTACTGACGAAGCCGTTGTTCTGGTTCCGCCTATCCGCATGACTCTGGAACAAGCTCTGGAGTTCATCGATGATGACGAACTGGTAGAAGTGACTCCGACCTCTATCCGTATTCGTAAACGTCACCTGACGGAAAACGATCGTCGTCGCGCCAACCGCGCACCGAAAGACGATTAATTTCGTTTTTTAGTCATAAAAAAACCTGCCAGCGATGGCAGGTTTTTTTTTGCCTGTCGTGAGCGCACACCAATGCGAGTATCTCCCTTATAAGTCTGTGATTACGTCAATAGAGAGCTTTGTCACAATTATCTGCAAAGTCATACGCCGTTAATTGCTTTCTTTTTTGGCGTAAGCGTAAGATGCCTCATCTGGTTTAAACCAAAAGGATTAAACAATGGCGGAGAATCAATCCACCGTAGAAAATGCAAAAGAGAAACTGGATCGGTGGTTGAAAGATGGCATCACCACGCCGGGTGGAAAACTCCCTTCAGAAAGAGAGCTGGGAGAACTGCTGGGCATTAAACGTATGACGCTGCGCCAGGCGTTGTTGAACCTCGAGGCAGAATCCAAAATCTTCCGTAAGGATCGTAAAGGGTGGTTCGTGACCCAGCCGCGATTTAATTACAGTCCAGAGCTGTCGGCGAGCTTTCAGCGGGCTGCAATTGAGCAAGGGCGGGAGCCTTCCTGGGGGTTTACCGAGAAAAGCCGTACCAGAGATATTCCCGAGACGCTCGTGCCACTGATTACAGTGACACCATCAACTGAACTCTATCGCATCACCGGCTGGGGAGCGCTGGAAGGACATAAAGTTTTCTATCACGAAACATATATTAATCCTGAAGTTGCCCCGGGTTTTATTGAACAACTTGAAAACCACTCATTTTCTGCAGTCTGGGAAAAGTGCTACCAAAAAGAGACGGTAGTAAAAAAATTGATTTTCAAACCCGTCAGAATGCCGGGCGATATCAGCAAGTATCTTGGCGGTTCTGCGGGTATGCCAGCGATCTTAATTGAAAAGCATCGCGCCGACCAGCAGGGCAATATTGTCCAGATAGATATTGAATATTGGCGATTTGAGGCCGTAGACCTCATCATTAATCTGTAGGTGTTTTATGGTGACAATAAATAACGCAAGAAAGATTCTACAACGTGTCGACACTCTTCCTCTTTATTTACATGCTTATGCCTTTCATTTAAATATGCGACTGGAAAGAGTGTTGCCTGCTGATTTACTTGATATCGCAAGTGAAAATAATCTACGTGGCGTCAAAATCCATGTTCTGGATGGAGAGCGTTTTTCTCTTGGTAATATGGACGATAAAGAACTCTCTGCCTTTGGGGATAAAGCCCGCCGTCTGAACCTTGATATTCATATTGAAACCAGCGCCTCAGATAAAAAATCTATTGACGAAGCCGTCGCCATCGCGTTGAAAACTGGGGCATCCTCCGTACGTTTTTATCCGCGTTATGAAGGTAATTTGCGCGACGTATTATCGATTATCGCTAACGACATTGCCTATGTACGAGAAACGTATCAGGACAGCGGCCTGACTTTTACGATCGAGCAGCATGAAGATTTAAAAAGTCATGAGCTGGTGTCGCTGGTCAAAGAAAGTGAGATGGAGTCTCTTTCCTTACTGTTTGATTTTGCGAACATGATCAATGCAAATGAGCATCCCATCGACGCTTTAAAAACGATGGCACCGCATATTACTCAGGTCCATATCAAAGATGCTTTGATCGTTAAAGAACAGGGTGGCCTGGGACATAAAGCCTGTATTTCAGGTCAGGGGGATATGCCCTTCAAAGCGTTATTAACGCACCTTATCTGCCTGGGTGATGATGAGCCGCAGGTGACGGCATATGGCCTGGAAGAAGAGGTTGATTATTATGCACCGGCGTTCCGCTTTGAAGACGAAGATGATAATCCGTGGATCCCTTATCGCCAGATGAGTGAAACACCATTGCCAGAAAATCATTTACTGGATGCGCGGTTACGTAAAGAAAAAGAAGATGCAATTAATCAGATAAATCATGTGCGTAACGTACTACAACAAATCAAACAAGAGGCAAACCATCTTCTGAACAACTAATAAGTTTTAACTCATACGCAGTTAATAAAACCATTCCATATGAATGGTCGGTATCTTATTGCCTTTAAAACAGTGATTTTAAAAATCGCTTAGGGAATGTTATGCTCACGAAAAAGAAATGGGCGTTATTTAGCCTATTAACACTGTGTGGCGGTACAATTTATAAATTACCGTCGCTGAAAGATGCGTTTTATATCCCGATGCAGGAATATTTCCATTTGACCAATGGTCAAATTGGTAATGCTATGTCGGTAAACTCATTTGTCACCACAGTGGGCTTTTTTCTGTCTATTTATTTTGCCGATAAACTACCGCGCAGATACACCATGTCATTCTCACTCATTGCGACAGGATTACTGGGTGTTTATTTGACGACAATGCCGGGGTATTGGGGCATCCTCTTTGTCTGGGCGCTATTTGGCGTTACTTGCGACATGATGAACTGGCCGGTCTTGCTCAAGTCGGTAAGTCGATTGGGCAATAGCGAACAACAAGGTCGGTTGTTTGGCTTCTTCGAAACAGGGCGTGGCATTGTCGATACCGTGGTGGCATTTTCTGCGTTGGCAGTATTTACCTGGTTTGGCAGTGGCTTATTGGGTTTTAAAGCAGGCATCTGGTTCTATTCCCTTATTGTGATTGCCGTAGGCATTATCATTTTCTTTGTCCTGAATGACAAAGAAGAGGCACCGTCCGTTGAGGTGAAAAAAGAAGACGGAGCATCGCAAAACACCAGTATGACCTCGGTGCTGAGAGACAAAACCATCTGGCTTATCGCTTTCAACGTCTTCTTCGTTTACGCGGTTTACTGTGGCCTAACATTCTTCATTCCATTCCTGAAAAACATCTATCTATTGCCCGTTGCTCTGGTGGGGGCTTACGGCATCATTAACCAATACTGTCTGAAAATGATTGGAGGACCGATTGGTGGCATGATTTCAGATAAGATCCTGAAATCGCCGAGTAAATATCTATGCTACACCTTTATCATCAGTACCGCTGCGCTCGTACTGTTGATTATGCTGCCGCACGAAAGTATGCCGGTCTATTTAGGGATGGCATGTACGCTGGGCTTTGGCGCTATAGTCTTCACACAGCGAGCCGTATTTTTTGCACCTATCGGCGAAGCAAAAATTGCTGAAAATAAAACAGGCGCGGCGATGGCGTTGGGTAGCTTTATTGGTTACGCCCCGGCGATGTTCTGCTTCAGTCTGTATGGCTACATTCTGGATTTAAATCCGGGGATTATTGGCTACAAAATCGTGTTTGGCATTATGGCCTGCTTCGCATTCTGTGGTGCGGTGGTTTCCGTAATGCTGGTTAAGCGTATTAGCCAACGTAAGAAAGAGATGTTGGCGGCTGAAGCTTAATTAGTGGCCGGATGTGCTTAATCCGGCCAACGAAAACCGTATCAACCGAAGTTTCAATTTCAGGATACTTCTTGCTCGGCAACCACCAGTTCAACATTCTCTTCACTTAACAACTGGCAGAAAGAATTGGGAGGCGGGGCATCAGTAAAAAAAGCCCTGACATTCCGTGCATTGCCAATTGAAACGGCAGCAGACGCGGTAAACTTCGTATGATCGGCCACTAACAATGTATTCCGCGCATGTTTAATCATCGTTCTCGCGACTAACGCTTCATTGACATCAAATTCCAGTAGGGTGCCGTCATGTTCAATGGCACCTATACTGGTGATTAAATAATCTGCGCGGAAGCCTTCAATAAAATCCACGGCTCCTGGGCCGATAATCCCACCGTTATGAGCGCGTAAAGTGCCTCCCGGCACCATCACTTCAATATCCTGATTCTTATAAAGAATCTGTGCCACACGCAGGCTATTAGTGATAATGCGTAAATCACGCCGGTTGAGTAATGCCCTGGCAACGGCTTCTACGGTTGTACCGATGGTGATAAAGACGGTACAGCGTTCGGGAAGGTAATCGGCGACTGCCTCAGCGATCGCCCGTTTCTCGGCGGTGAGCGAAAGTTCCCGTTGCTCAAAAGCGGTATTCATGACGCTGGAGACGCGCCCGGCCCCTCCATGATGACGGGTGATCAAGCCCTGCTCACTGAGTTTTCGGATATCCCGGCGCACGGTTTGCGTTGAAACATCCAGCAGTTGTGCCAGTTCTTCAATATTCATATAACCGCGTTCTGCGATTAGATGAACGAGTTGGTCATGGCGTGGATTACCTGTCACTTCGATGATACTCATGAATACTCCCTTGCCCCTCCTCGGTAGATGTTTACCATTTTACGCATAAAGTGACAAAAATGATTCGGTTTGCTCACGATTAGGAATGCCGGCCCGACCGCCAGGCTGGGTACATTTCATCGCGGCAACCGCACTGGCAAAACGAATAGCCTCTTTTGTTGGCATTTTTTCTGCCAACGCTACCGCGAGTGCGCCGTGAAAAACATCGCCTGCTCCAGTGGTATCAACCACATTGACAGAAAATGCCTCCTGTTGACACAAATGACCATCTTCAATCCACAACGATCCTTCAGAACCCAGCGTAACATACACTTTACCTGCTGTTTGTGTCGTTGCCTGGAACAAACCTTCTTCAGGTGACTGCAGGCCAGTCATGCGTTTCAGCCCTGGTGTTGAGAACACGGCGTGATCGGCAAGCGCGACAAGTGGAGAAATATCCTGCGGTGTCATATCGGCGTCTAAAAGCGTTGTCACACCCGCAAGGCGCGCTAGCGAGAATGCTTTTTCAGTACCGCTATGCCAGCGAACATCGGCCAGAATCAGATCATAACGAGAGAAATCGATCGCTTCTAACCATTCGGCATCAGTACCGAGATCAGGACTTGGATAATTAACGATAATCCGTTCGCCATGCTGATCAACGAGGATCGCTGATTGCGACGAACGGGCGTTAGGATATCGGCGGCAAAATGCGGTATTGACGCCCCAACCCTCAAGTTCTGCAAGTAAGGTATTTCCACAACTGTCATCGCCGATGCGACCGATGAAATCAACCTCCACGCCAAGCTTTGCGATTGCAACAGCGGCTGTTGCTGCCGGGCCGCCACCAATCTCAAGATAATGATTTGCCTGATATTTCCCGCCACCCTCCGGCAGAGTGGGCAAAGAATAAATTCTGTCCTGAACTGTGATACCCACGCATGCAATTCTGGTCATATTTGTCTTGTCCTGTTTAATTTTGTCGTCTTTGGTCAATTTAAATGACACAAATGATCAAATTAGTGATGCGTGTCGTGTTTTTGAACATAAATTACAAATATGCTCAAAAACAGACGAAAACGAATTTTCAATTGTCATTATTTTGTCAATGTCAGACAGGAGAGTATTCATGGCAACCATTGCATTTCTCGGGCTGGGGCAGATGGGTAGCCCAATGGCTAACAATCTATTGCAAAAAGGGCATTCATTACAGGTATTTGATGTCAATACACAGGCCGTCGATGCGCTAGTTACGCAGGGGGCCACTGCGGCACAAACCCCAGCGGAAGCGGCAGCAAGCGCTGAATTTATCATCACTATGCTTCCCAATGGGGACATTGTTCGACAGGTGCTGTTGGGGGAAAAAGGCGTCTGTGAAACTGTTTCATCTGACGCGTTAGTGATTGATATGTCGACTATTCATCCCTTACAGACCGATGCATTAATACGGGAATTACAAGAAAAAGGCATCAATATGATGGACGCCCCCGTGGGCAGAACGTCAGTGAATGCGATTGATGGCACATTGCTGATTTTAGCGGGCGGCACTGATGAGCAGATTGCGCGTGCACGCCCGATTCTCATGTGCATGGGTAATGAGCTGGTCGAGGCTGGTGGCCCAGGAATGGGGATCCGCGTGAAGCTAATTAACAACTATATGAGCATTGCGCTTAATGCGCTGTCCTCCGAAGCCGCTGTGTTATGTGAGTCACTGGGATTAAATCTTGATGTCGCAATTAAGGTGATGAGTGGTACGGCAGCAGGGAAAGGACATTTTACGACCACCTGGCCTGGCAAAGTGCTGAAAGGCGATCTTTCTCCCGCCTTCATGGTGGACCTGGCATTGAAAGATCTGCGTATTGCAGTTGACGTCGCTCGGAAAACGGGGGCGCCGCTCAATATGGGGATTGCAGCAGAAAGTTATTACGCCGCAGCAAGTCAAGACGGCAAAGGGCGGCAGGACTGGAGCGCCCTGCTAAATCAGGTTCGCCAGCAGGCTGGTCTTTAATTTTATCTATTAACAGGAGTTTCTATGTCATCCCACTTCACCCCATTTACGCTGAAAGATATCTCCCGCCCAGGTGGTGGATTCGCCATGTTAGCTGTCGATCAGCGTGAGGCCATGCGCCTGATGTTTGCGGCAGCAGGGCAGCCAAAACCCATCGCCGACAGTGTACTCACCGATTTTAAAGTTGCCGCGACCCGAATCCTTTCTCCTTATGCTTCTGCCGTTCTGGCGGATAAACAATTTTGTCTTGAACAAATAGTCGAGCAGGGCGCTGTGGCTAATTCTTGCGGCCTGATTGTCGCTGCCGATCTTTTTATCCCAGGTAATGGCATCCCGGTTGATAGCGTTGAAATAGATATGTCCGTCGACCCGCATAAAGCCCGTGAAATGGGGGCTAAGGCAATGAAATTACTTGTACTCTGGCGTGAAGATGAACCCGCAGAGGAACGTCTGGCAATGGTTGATAAATTTGTTCGTCGCTGCCGTAGTGCCGGGCTGGTTAGCATTATTGAACCTGTGGTGCGTCCACCTCGTCGCGGTTGGGACTTTGATCGTGAAAGCGCCATTGTTGCCGCCGCCGCAGAGCTTGGTGGAACAGAGGCTGATCTTTACAAAGCCGAGATGCCATTAGGGGGCAAAGGCGATGAAAAAACCTTACTTGCCGCCTGTCAGCAACTTAACGATCAGATGAAGATGCCGTGGGTAATTCTTTCTTCTGGCGTTGATGCCGATATTTTTGGCCGTGCAGTAAGTATTGCCATGAAAGGTGGTGCGTCGGGCTTCCTGGCTGGACGAGCGGTTTGGGCGTCGGTTGTTGGTGCACAAGATCCACAAACCATGCTGCGCGATGTCTCCGTTCCACGCTTGCAACGGCTGGCTGAAATTGTCGATGAAGGTATCGCGCAACGCTAATCCCCTATGGATATCGATTCTGGAGAATAACAATGGATAAAATTACCCAGGTTTTATTTTCAGATATTGGGAAAGTCACCACTCAATATGTTGAAGTACCACACCAGCAACTTAAACCGCACGAAGTACGGATTGCGCCCGTGTTCTACGGGATATGCGGTTCGGATCTGCATGTTCTGAAAGGCGGTCATCCGTTTGCCAAACCGCCTGTCGTCCCCGGTCATGAAATTGCAGCGCGCGTTACGGAAGTGGGCAGCGACGTTAAAAATGTACAGCCGGGCGATCATGTTGTGGTCGATCCCATCATGGCTTGCATGGAATGCCGAGCCTGCAAAGCAGGACGTTTTAATCTTTGTGAACCACCGCAGGTTGCTGGTTTCCGCGCACCGGGCTTTGCTCGCTCACAACACATTGTTCCTGCGCGTAATTGCCATGTCGCACCAGCCTCTTTACCGCTAAAAGTGTTGGCCTTTGCCGAACCGGCGGCTTGTGCTCGTCACTGCGTTAACCGAATGCCGAAAGCTTCTCTGGAAAGCGTACTGGTGATTGGTGCCGGAACGATAGGCTTATCCATCGTGCAGGCACTGCGCATTATGGGGGCAGGTAAGATTACCGTGATTGAACCTGACGCTGCCAAACGCGCGCTGGCGTTAAAGCTGGGCGCAGCAGAAGTTTGGGCACCAGGTGAGCTGGCCGCAGATGTGCGATTTACGGGGGCGATTGATGTCGTTGCAGCGCAGGCCACGCTTAACGATGCATGTACCCGTGTATATGCCGGAGGCACCGTCGTGTGCATGGGCGTACCAAGTGGGCCGCGTGAAATACCATTACCGATGATGCAACGTTTCGAGCGTGACTTGCTCAACTCTGGCATGTACATCCCTGAAGATTTCGATGCTGTTATCGAATGGCTGGCGGATGGGCGGTTTGATACCAGTGAACTGGTTACCGATTTATTTGCCATTGAGGATGCAGCGGCGGCATTCGAACGCGCGCAGCAAAATGATTCCATAAAGGTCATGCTGCAATTTGCGCCGGAATGATTTTCTAAATCTCTGTCTGGCGCTGCGTCACGCCAGCGCCACCCTACAACAATTAAAAAGGACACTGCGATGAGTCAAATCACCAGTCCTGCAACTTATTCAATTAGTCGGCCACAGGACGTAATTGATATTGTTAATAAGAACTCTGCAATCAACACCAGTATCGGCGTTATTTTTATTGCTTTGGGCGGCATATTGATTGATGCCTACCAGGCGGCGATGGTGGGGTTTGGTAATAAATACATTGCCGCTCAATTCGGCATTTCGCCGGGTCTTGCTGCAACCGTCAATGCATCAGTATTAATCGCCGCGTTAATTGGCGGTTTATTAGCGAACCGAGTAATAAACCGCTTTGGGCAAAAGCGGGCATTTATTATTGGCATGGGGCTGTGCACCATCGGTGCTGCAGCGGTAGCTATTGCTCCCAGTATCTGGTGGGTGCTGGTGTGCCGCGTCATCATGGGCTTTGGTTTAGGCATCGACTTCCCTTTGGCAACCAATGCCGTGGCAGAGCTTCGTGGTTCAACGTCGAAGAAAACCGGCACGTCGGTCAACCTCTGGCAAATGGCCTGGTATGTTTCGACAACCGTTGTTTATTTGGTGCTTTTGCCGCTGCTTCTGTCGGGTATCGCTGAAGAACAATTGTGGCGTTACGGAATATTCATCGGAGCTATTTTTGCAGTCATCTTCATGATTTTGCGTTACTTCTTTATTGGTGAATCCGCAATGTGGGCCGCACGCGTCGGGCGTTACCAGGAAGCGTGCGACATTCTGGGAAAACGTTATGGTGTTCAGGCTCGCGTTGCGGCATCGGGTACAACAGAAGCGAAATTCTCGGAAAAAGCAGAGAATAAATACAGTGGTGGATATGGCATCTTATTTAATGATCGTTACCGCAAACGCACCATTCTTGGCTGTGTCGTGGCAACCATGCAGGCGTGGCAATATAACGCCGTAGGTGTTTATCTTCCTCTTACGTTGGCGGGAATAATAAGTGGCGGGCTTACTGGCGCGTTAACCGGTTCTGCCGTCGTGAATGCCCTTTGTGGGGTGACAGGCGGGATGATCGGCTCGTTTATTCTCCAACGACTGGGTACTCGCCGACAGTCGATGTATGGATTTGCTGTTGTGACCTTAGCATTGCTGTCGTTAGGCGCACTGGCAACGACTAATCCCTGGCTGTCTTTAGGGTTATTGGGATCAATTATTTTCTTCCATTCAGCGGGTCCTGGTGGGCTGGGCATGACCATTGCCACACTCTCTTATCCTCCCGCTATTCGCCCTACTGGGGTCGGATTTGCCCGCGCTATTATGCGCACAGGGGCAATTGCAGGACTCATTTTCTGGCCGATGCTGTGGGGTGCGTTGAAAACTGAAGCGTTTTACTGGTTGGCAATCGTGCCATTCCTGGGATTCCTGACCTGTGTATTGATTAATTGGGAACCACTGGGTGCAAATGTTGATGCTGAGGACGCAGAGGTTCTGGCTGAATTGAAGAAATAATTTAATGCGCATCGGTTTAAGCCGATGCGCATTAATTCAAACTGCCCACGTTTAGTGGTTCGTATCCCAGATTTCTCGCCTACCAGGAGAGGAAAATTATGTCTGAAAAGTTACCCGCACCGCGTGAAGGGCTTTCCGGTAAAGCCATGAGACGTGTCGTTATGGGCAGTTTCGCAGGCGCGTTAATGGAATGGTATGACTTCTTTATTTTTGGCACGGCAGCAGGACTGGTATTTGCACCGCTGTTTTATCCAGACAGCGATCCTTTTATAGGTCTTATAGCTTCCTTTGCGACCTTTGGTGTCGGTTTTCTGACTCGTCCTTTAGGTGGCATCGTCTTTGGTCATTTTGGCGATAAAATAGGGCGAAAAATAACGCTTATCTGGACGTTGGCTATTGTCGGTTGCTCCACATTTTTGATTGGTTTTATTCCGACGTATCAGGAAATTGGGATCTGGGCACCGCTCATATTAATGGTGCTACGTTTAATTCAGGGCTTTGGTCTTGGTGGCGAGTACGGCGGAGCGGCATTGATGACCATAGAATCAGCGCCCGAATCCCGACGCGGATTTTTAGGTTCACTCCCGCAAACGGCTGCGTCTGTGGGTATTATGCTGGCAACCGGTATTTTTGCTCTCTGTAACCATTTTCTTACTTCGGAGCAGTTTCTCTCCTGGGGATGGCGCATTCCGTTTTGGCTTTCTGCGGTGATGTTGATCGTTGGGCTGTTTATCCGCCTGCATACCGAAGAAACGCTGGATTTTCAAAAGCAAAAAACGACGAATAATAAAGAAAAGTCCGTTCCTCCGTTGATTGAATTATTCAAAAAACATCCACGAAATATTTTATTGGCACTGGGTGCGAGGCTGGCGGAAAGTGTCTCCTCTAATATTATTAACGCCTTTGGTATTGTCTATATTTCCAGCCAATTAGCATTGTCGCGAGATATTCCCCTGACGGGTATGTTGATTGCCTCGGCGATCGGTATTTTCAGTTGTCCATTGGTTGGATGGTTATCAGATCGTATAGGTCAAAAAAGTCTGTATTTGTCGGGAGCAGGATTTTGTGTCCTGTTCGCGTTTCCTTTCTTCTTATTACTGGATAGCAAAAGTACGCTCATCATCTGGTGCAGTATGATCCTCGGCTACAACTTAGGTCCGACGATGATGTTTGCCGTGCAGCCAACACTTTTCACCCGCATGTTCGGTACCAAAGTACGATATACCGGCCTTTCTTTTGCTTATCAATTTTCCGCGATTCTTGGCGGACTAAGCCCCCTTATCGCCTCAAGTTTGCTGGCGCTAGGGGGAGGAAAACCGTGGTATGTCGCTCTGTTTTTATTTGCTGTCTCAGTTCTTTCCTTTGTTTGCGTCTGGCTGATTGAGCCGACCGATGAACAAGAAACCGCTTCTTACCGCTACATCAGGGAACAATCTCATGAAAACTGAACGAAAAAACGAGCATTACCTGGCGCTACAACAGGCGTTTGACGCGCCATGGCCTGGGCCTGTAGGAGAGTTAGTGATGCTGGAAAAAGGCAATATTCACCTGCAGATTTATCCGCATGATGGTGCCAGGATAACCTCGTTAAAGGCATTTGGTTCTGAAGTATTACGCCAATGGCAGCCGCAGCGCAGAGCTTTTCAGTATGGCTGTTTCCCAATGGTGCCGTGGGCAGGGCGACTGGGGAATGCGACGCTGAATGCTGGTGGGCAATGTTATTCTTTACCCGCCAATAAACCACCACATGCGTTGCATGGTATGGCTTGTTACTCAACGTGGGAAATCATCGACAAAACAGCAGATTCCCTGACTTTACGTATGCCCCTGGCTTCACCGTGGCCCTGGCAAGGGGAAGTGATTCAGACTTTTTTGCTGGAGAACGATGCGCTGGTTTTGCAACTGGAAGTCCATTCATATGCCGATACATTCCCGGCCTCCGCAGGCTGGCATCCGTGGTTTGCGAAAAAGCTGACTCCGCAAAATACAGAATCGTTGCAGGTGCTTTTTGATGCGGACTGGCAAGAAGAAGCGGGTAGTGATGAACTGCCAACTGGAAATCGTATCTCTCCTCAAGTTGGTCCCTGGGATGACTGTTTTGGTTTTTATGACGGGGTGAAGGTTAAGTTACTGTGGCCTGGTAAACTCGCGATGACCATGACCTCTTCTGCAAACAGTCTGGTGGTATTTGATAAACAGCCCGATGCCACCTGTATTAACCCGCTGACTCAGGCACCTAACGCAATAAATCTAACGCCGGAATTTGTGACACCAGATAAGCCGCTGGTCATCGAAACTCGTTGGCAATTTACACCTGAATCTTAACCATTCATCTATTGCGAAAAAGCCAGTGAAATTACTCTGCTTTTTCGCAATCAGCATCACAAGATTACCCTTATTGCCACATAGCCAAACCCATCCTTTCCCGCTACAGTTAATTTCTTGTGGCGCGAAAGGAGGCAAAAATGCTCTATATCTTTGATTTAGGTAATGTGATTGTCGATATCGACTTTAACCGTGTGCTGGGAGCCTGGAGCGATTTAACGCGTGTTCCACTGGCTACGCTTAAGAAGAGTTTCCACATGGGCGAGGCGTTTCATCAGCATGAGCGTGGGGAAATTAGCGACGAAGCGTTTGCAGAGGCACTGTGTCATGAGATGGCCCTGCCGCTAAGCTATGAGCAGTTCTCCCACGGTTGGCAGGCGGTATTTGTTGCGCTACGACCGGAAGTGATCGCCATCATGCATAAACTGCGTGAGCAGGGGCATCGCGTGGTGGTGCTTTCCAATACTAACCGCCTGCATACTACCTTCTGGCCGGAGGAATACCCGGAAATCCGTGATGCTGCTGACCATATCTATCTGTCGCAAGACTTGGGTATGCGCAAACCTGAAGCACGAATTTATCAGCATGTTTTGCAGGCAGAAGGTTTTTCACCCAGCGATACGGTCTTTTTCGACGATAACGCCGATAATATAGAAGGAGCTAATCGGCTAGGCATTACTAGTATTCTGGTGAAAGATAAAACCACCATCCCGGACTATTTCGCGAAGGTGTTATGCTAAAAACCATTCAGGACAAAGCCAGGCATCGTACCCGTCCACTATGGGCCTGGCTAAAACTACTCTGGCAACGCATTGATGAGGACAACATGACAACCCTGGCAGGTAACCTTGCCTATGTGTCGTTGCTCTCATTAGTGCCGCTGGTTGCCGTTGTTTTTGCGCTTTTCGCCGCTTTTCCCATGTTTTCCGACGTCAGCATTCAGTTGCGTCACTTTATTTTTGCCAACTTTCTGCCTGCTACTGGCGATGTTATCCAGCGATATATCGAACAGTTTGTCGCCAATTCCAACAAAATGACCGCCGTCGGGGCGTGCGGGCTGATCGTCACGGCGTTATTGTTGATGTACTCCATCGATAGCGCGTTGAATACCATCTGGCGCAGTAAACGAGCGCGACCCAAAATTTACTCGTTTGCCGTGTACTGGATGATTTTAACGCTGGGGCCGCTGTTGGCAGGGGCCAGTCTGGCGATCAGCTCCTATCTGCTCTCTCTGCGCTGGGCGAGCGATCTCAATACTGTCATCGATAATGTGTTGCGTATTTTTCCGCTGCTGTTGTCGTGGATCTCTTTCTGGCTGCTGTACAGCATCGTTCCTACCATCCGTGTACCTAACCGCGACGCGATTGTCGGCGCGTTTGTCGCCGCGCTCCTGTTCGAAGCAGGAAAGAAAGGTTTCGCGCTTTATATCACCATGTTCCCATCATATCAGCTCATTTACGGTGTGCTGGCGGTGATCCCCATTCTCTTTGTTTGGGTCTACTGGACATGGTGTATCGTCTTGCTTGGCGCGGAAATTACTGTCACTCTCGGGGAATACCGCAAATTAAAACAAGCTGCTGAACAAGAAGAAGACGACGAACCATGATTGCATTAATTCAACGCGTAACCCGTGCCAGCGTCACCGTGGAGGGAGAAGTGACGGGTGAAATTGGCGCGGGACTTTTGGTGTTATTGGGTGTCGAAAAGGATGACGACGAACAGAAAGCAAACCGTCTGTGCGAGCGTGTGCTCGGCTACCGCATCTTTAGCGATGCCGAAGGCAAGATGAATCTCAACGTGCAACAGGCGGGCGGCAGTGTACTGGTGGTTTCCCAGTTTACCCTTGCCGCAGATACCGAACGGGGGATGCGCCCAAGTTTCTCCAAAGGCGCATCACCGGATCGCGCAGAGGCGTTATATGACTATTTCGTCGAACGCTGCCGTCAGCAAGAGATGAACACGCAAACAGGACGCTTCGCTGCGGATATGCAGGTATCGCTGGTCAATGATGGCCCCGTGACATTCTGGTTGCAGGTATGAGCCAGCTTCCAGGGTTGTCACGGGAAACAAGAGAGAGTATCGCTATGTATCACCTTCGGGTTCCACAAACAGAAGAAGAATTAGAGCGTTACTATCAGTTTCGCTGGGAAATGTTGCGTAAGCCCCTGCATCAACCAAAAGGTTCGGAACGCGACGCGTGGGATGCGATGGCGCATCACCAGATGGTCGTCGACGAGCAGGGTAATCTGGTAGCGGTAGGCCGACTGTATATTAATGCCGACAATGAAGCGTCCATTCGCTTTATGGCCGTTCATCCCGACGTGCAGGACAAAGGGTTAGGCACGCTGATGGCGATGACCCTGGAGTCGGTGGCACGTCAGGAAGGCGTTAAGCGCGTGACCTGTAGCGCCCGTGAAGACGCGGTGGAGTTTTTCGCCAAGCTGGGGTTTGTTAATCAGGGTGAAATCACCACGCCAACCACCACGCCGATTCGCCATTTTTTGATGATTAAACCCGTCGCCACTCTGGATGATATTTTGCATCGCGGCGACTGGTGCGCGCAGCTGCAACAGGCGTGGTACGAACATATCCCGCTAAGCGAAAAAATGGGCGTGCGCATTCAGCAATATACCGGGCAAAAATTTATCACCACCATGCCGGAAACAGGCAATCAGAATCCGCATCACACGCTGTTTGCCGGGAGTTTATTCTCGCTGGCAACGCTCACTGGTTGGGGGCTTATCTGGCTGATGCTGCGCGAACGCCACCTCGGCGGAACGATTATTCTGGCGGATGCGCATATCCGCTATAGCAAACCGATTAGCGGAAAACCCCATGCGGTAGCCGACCTTGGTGCCTTAAGTGGCGATCTCGACCGTCTGGCGCGCGGACGAAAAGCACGGGTGCAGATGCAAGTAGAAATCTTTGGCGACGAGACGCCGGGTGCAGTGTTTGAAGGCACGTATATCGTTCTGCCCGCGAAGCCATTTGGTCCGTATGAAGAGGGCGGAAACGAAGAAGAGTAGGGGCGTTTTACTTGACTGAAAAGGTTTTCAATCTGAAAACCTTTTCTGGGCCCTGGTCCGGAGTTACCTTCCCGCTCTCCAGGCAACATCCCGTAGCGCCGATCGCGCAGCCTCACTGATACCACCTAACTGAAAAAATCCGTGGATAACGCCAAGGTAGCGTTGGCAGGTGCATTGCACTCCTTGCCCTGTCATGCGGTGATACAACGCTTCACCTTCATCGCAAAGTGGGTCGTATTCAGCGGTAATGATATGTACAGGTGGCAAGCCATTGAAATCATTGCGCCAAATAGGGCTGGCTTCAGGATGCCTGCGTTCAATGCCTGGCAGGTACATCTCAAAGCCGCTCAGTAAAGTGTCGCGTGTGATGATGTAATCGTGACCATTGCGTATGTAGCTTTCGAAATGCCCAGTCGCATCAAGCATAGGATAAATTAAGATGAGTTGTGCTGGTTGCCACTCGCCAGCACGCTTCAATCGCAAAGCAGTTACCAGCGCCAGATGCCCGCCCGCACTGTCACCGGCAAGAGTTATTCGTTGTTTATCAACGCCGAGTCGTTCGGCGTGTTGCCGGACTAATTCTGCACCTCGTTGTGCATCATCATGGGCGGCGGGGAAAGTATGTTCCGGTGCCAGCCGATACTGGACGGCAATAATCCGACATTGCCCGTAATAGGCTAACTGGCGCAGCTGGTTGTCGTGAGTTGCGAACCCGCCGCTAACAAAACAGCCACCGTAGTAATAAATTATCGTCGGGAGTAATGTCGGGGCATTCAGCGGTGACACTATTCGTAAGGTCATCCCTTCAAGTTCGATAGTCTGAATATCTACCCGCGTTTCTGTCTCACCCGCAAGGACAGCGCTGGCGATATAGCCCTCTCTGCGCTGCGTAATACTTTGTTGGCGCGATGAGGGGCGACCCGCAGCGATAAACTCTTCGACTAACTCTGCAATTCCTTTTTCCAGTGCCATAGTAGAACTCATTTTTGCTGTATGAATGTACAGTTTTATACACCCGTTTTTGCTGGATGGATACAGGGAAATTCACGGGCGTGAAAAATCTGGAAAGCGCCTCGCAAATGTAAAGACAAACCCGGCAGAGACGTGGTTTTGCTGGAGCACTATCAGTAAGCTAGTGGTTTCAATGGTACGTCAATGACGTACAAAAAGGATTGTTACTCTAAGCCAATGGCGTATAATTATGCTCTTCATCGAAACGGAAATTTTTACTGAAGATGTTCAAAAACTGCTGAACGACGATGAATTCAGTCGTTTTCAGTTTTTCCTGGCCTTGAATCCTGACTATGGTGAGGTAATACCTGAAACTGGTGGGTTAAGAAAGGTTCGATGGGTCTCAGGAGGAAAGGGGAAACGTGCTGGTGTCAGGGTTATTTACTTTCATCAGGTTAAACATTATGAGATCAGATTACTGCTTATTTATCGTAAGGGTATTAAAGATGATCTGTCTCCCCAGGAAAAAGCAATGCTCCGGTTGTTAAATACGAGGTGGTAAATGGATAAGGCACTTTTTGAGCGGTTGACTCACAGCATGGCCCAGATGAATGAAATTATTGAAGGAACGCGACAGCCTTCACGGACTTTTGAAGTTGATGCTATGAAAATCAAAGAAATACGCCGCGCTTCAGGGTTGTCACAATCTAAATTTGCCGATCTTATTTCCGTAAGCGTAGACACGTTGCGTAACTGGGAGCAGGGGCGACGTTCACCGACCGGGCCTGCAAAGGCTTTGCTGCGAGCGATTGCCAATGATCCGCAACATGTGCTGCAAGCACTTAACCGTTAGAGGCATGGTTATGCCATACAGAAAGCACCAGCATTCAGAACTCCTATGAAAGCGGCATAGTGCCGCCTGCTCAGGAGTTTTGCTATGACCCGTAATCGTGCTGAACGTCGCCATCATATGGTGCGATTAAAAAAAATCCGCTGTCGTTATCGCACTGCAGGCGATGGAAGCAAAAAAGCATCAGGTATTTGCTTTCGTACTCCCTGTATTTGTTCTTGTTGGATGTGTGGGCATCGACGCTATCATAATGGTCCCCGCGTATCGGAAATTCGTGCAAAAGCACGCTATGCGAATTAAGGGAAAATGATGAACTATTTTAAGGAAGCACATTTTTAGAACTCTTAACAGGAGACTAAAAATGTCCACGTTTAATACGCGTAAAGATAGGGATCGTAATGGTAAAGCGAAGCCGCATAAGCATTCAGGGATCCCAACACTTACAGGTAAATGGCGTCACCCTTCAATGGATTGTTGGGTAAACTACAGTACACCGGGCGATCATGAATGGAAGCGGCTCTATACTACGCTTCGCCGTCGCGCAGATGATCGACGCCAATGTCATCGGGTAATGCAGGGGGATGATCCGGAAGGAATCGTCTGGTTCCCGGACTGTTATCCACAAATTTACTACTACTAACAATTAAAGACCGGTTGGTGCGGCACTGACCGGTCGTTATGAATGGTAGATTTCACCTTAAACCCTGGTGCGGTAAAGCTGCTGACTTTTTCGGGTACACCATCCTGATGAAGCAAATGAAGACCCAATCAAAAAATATTCTTGAATATAAAATATTTATAGCATCCATAATTCATCCTTATTATTTGTTGTTTCTTTTCTGTAGATGTGCCCCCGCTTAATTAAAAGTAATAAACCATTTTTGAGTAACAATTGAAATAACTGAAACTGTTACATTATCTTTGGATGCCGTCTCGCAAAAACAAAACAATATGAAAAAATCCGCTTTCGTTAATTAACTTTCCGGCGTAATTTTCGCACATACATTAATGAGTAATATATGTAAGGTGGTGGTAATGGCGATGAATACGGTTTTTCTTCATTTATCAGAAGAGGCAATTAAACGGCTGAACAAGCTTCGGGGATGGCGTAAGGTTTCGCGCTCTGCAATTTTACGCGAAGCGGTAGAGCAATATCTGGAGCGGCAGCAATTTCCGGTGCGTAAGGCAAAAGGCGGCAGGCAAAGGGACGAGGCAGTTGGTGTTGAAGAACTATGTAAGCAGCATAAGGAATGACAAAAGTTTTTTTATTCATGAATATAAAAAACCAGATGCCCTTATTCTGGTATTAATACAAGGCTGTTTTACTTGAACTTATAATAACTGCAACTGTTACATCATATCTGGAAAACGCCTCGCGAAATACGAGAGATTTTGCGGGAATAGCAGGTGTCGTCACACCCTATGAGCTGTAATCCGGGCGACCAGCGCCACCCGGAAAACGTCAGAGATTACTCCCCTTCACCCGGAAACAGGAACGGGTTAATGGAACTACGGGCATAGCCTTCTTGCTCCATTCGCGCGTCCAGTACCAGAGAGGCGAGGTCATCTGCCACGGCTTCAACTTTCGGTTCTTTTTCCTGATAAAGAATCTTCAGGTAAGTGCCGCAGTCATCGCAGCTTTCGGCTTTAATCGCGGCCTGTTCGTCATCCAGCGACCAGTAATGCAGTTTGCCGCTTTGTTCACAGTTGCTGCATTTTACGCGCACTACGTGCCATTCAGTTTCACACAGGTTGCAGTGCAGGTAACGCAGACCCTGAGTGGTGCCAATTTGCACCATGCTGGACACCGGCATAGAGCCACATACCGGGCAATATTGACGTTGTTCGCCGTATTCAGCGCGGGCTTTGCCGGGGATCAGATTAGCCATCTGCGCCCAGTAGAGCGACAGCGCAGCCCAGATAAACGGCGCTTTATCGCTGCTGACGGACGAGAAATCAGAGGCAAACAGTGCGCTGGCCATATCTTCCAGCTCCTGAGTCGATGCCTTCTCCAGATTCTCAATCACTGCCAGCGCCGGGCCGCTCATTTCAGGTTTCAGCTCAGCAATCAGCGCCATCAGCAGCTTTTGCCAGTGCTTATCACGCGGCAGAACGTGAATATCCAGCGGGGGCTTGCCTTGTGCGCTGGCTTCTTTAATGCGCGTGGTCAGATCCATCTCCAGCGGATGGTCGTACAGCACCACTTCCTGGGCGTGGGCGATAAGCGCAGCAAAGCGCAGGTAATCACCCAGCGGATTATTTTCTGCCAGCTCGCGCAGACGCTCGGCGCGGCGGTTGTATAAATTCTTGAGCCGAGGGAACAATAACGGCGGAATCATATCCGCCGTACGTTTCTCGCTCGAACCCAGCTCATCTTGCGGGATTATGCGAATACTCATTCAGCTTTCTTTTCCGTTGTCTTGCGGACCTCACGGTACCAGCGCGGGTGATGTTTCTTTGCCCATGCGCTGGTCACCCATCCTTCCACCATGGCGGTAATCGTGCCTTTCACCCAAAGGGCGGCGTAGATATGCACCATGATAACCACAAGTAACGCCACTGCGGCAAATGAATGCAGCATTAACGCGAATCGGATCACCGGGATTGAGAAAGCAGGCGCAAAATAAGGACGCCAGATAATCACGCCGCTCACCAGCAACAGGACCAGGAAAATAATCGCCGCCCAGAAAACGCATTTCTGACCGAAGTTATAACGCCCGGTGTCACCTACTTCCTCGTTGACGACGATCTTACGAATATTCTTCGCCCAAAAGATATCATCCCGATTGATTAGGTTGTGATGCCAGTAACGGAAAAACATGATGATGAACGAGGCAAACATAACCACGCCGACAAACGGGTGCAGAATGCGCGCCAGCTGCGGTGTGCCCATGATTTGCATCAACCAGTTGAAGGACGGGAACAAAAAGCCCAGCCCGCTCACCGCCGCCAGGATGAAGCAGAAGGCGGTGATCCAGTGGTTGATACGTTCCGGCGCGGTGTAGCGCACGATGGTGTCACGTCGTTTCATTTGCGCTCCTCGTCTTTCTCTTCGTGCAGATTATTCTCTTCCTCATCCGCACGGTTCGGACCGACACCCACGTAGTGGAAGATACTGGCTGCGAAGGTAGCCGCAAAGCCAACAGCTGCGAGCGGTTTCCAGATGCCTTTCCAGAATTTCACGGTTTCGCTGATTTCCGGGTTCTCCGGCAAGCCATGATACAGATTTGGCTTGTCAGCATGGTGCAGCACGTACATAACATGTGTACCACCGACGCCTGCCGGGTCGTACAAACCCGCATTGTCGTAACCACGGGTTTTCAGCTCCGCCACGCGCTCGCTCGCCAGCGTTTTCATCGACTCTTTCGTACCGAAGTGAATCGCGCCCGTTGGGCAGGTCTTCACGCAGGCCGGTTCTTGCCCAACCACCACGCGGTCAACGCACAGCGTACATTTGTAGACGCGGTTGTCTTCCGGGTTGAGGCGCGGAATGTCGAACGGACAGCCCGCAATGCAATAACCGCAGCCGATGCACTGCTCGGACTGGAAGTCGACGATACCGTTGGCATACTGAATAATTGCCCCTTCCGCCGGGCACGCTTTCAGGCAGCCTGGATCGGAACAGTGCATACAGCCGTCTTTGCGGATCAGCCATTCCAGTTTGTCGTTCTGCTCCACTTCCGAGAATCGCATCACCGTCCACGATTTGGCACTTAAATCATTGGGGTTGTCGTACACCCCAATGTTATTGCCGACGGTATCGCGAATGTCGTTCCACTCTGAACACGCCACCTGACAGGCTTTACAGCCGATACAGGTGGTAACGTCGATGAGTTTCGCCACTTCTTCCTGGAAGTCCCGCGCCTGAGGCGCGGGGGTCAGACCGTTAGTCGCGGAACGACGAATGATATCTTGCGATTGATAAGCCATATGTCGTCTCCGTTACACCTTTTCCACATTCACAAGGAAGGACTTAAACTCCGGCGTCTGCGTGTTCGCATCACCGACGAATGGCGTCAACGTATTGGCAATAAAGCCTTTTTTCGCAACACCTTCATAGCCCCAGTGAATAGGAATACCGATGGTATCGATATCTTTGCCGTTTGCTTTCAGCGTGCGAATACGTTTGGTCACTACCGCTTTGGCTTTGATATAGCCACGGTTGGAGGAGACTTTCACAGTATCGCCCTGGGCAATGCCAAGTTTATTCGCCAGCGACTCCCCGATTTCCACAAACTGCTCTGGTTGCAAAATCGCGTTCAACAGCGCGTGTTTGGTCCAGTAGTGGAAGTGCTCGGTCAGACGATAGGTGGTTCCGACATACGGGAACTTATCGGCTTTACCTAATGCTTCGGCATCGTCTTTAAAGATACGCGCCGCCGGATTCGAGATAACGTTTGGATGCAGCGGGTTAGTTCCCAGCGGCGTTTCAAACGGCTCGTAGTGTTCCGGGAACGGACCTTCCGCCATCTTATCGAGGGCAAACAGACGTCCCATGCCTTCCTGCTGCATGATAAACGGCCCTACGCCGCTGCCCGGAGGCGCTGCGCTGTAATCCGGAATATCCCAGCCGGTCCACTTAGTGCCGTCCCATTTCAGCAACTGACGCTTCGGATCCCACGGGTTACCCTGCGGATCTGCGGAGGCGCGGTTATACAGAATGCGGCGGTTAAGCGGCCATGCCCATGCCCAGCCCAGCGTGTTACCGAGGCCAGACGGATCGGCGTTATCACGACGCGCCATCTGGTTGCCTTCCGGCGTCCAGCTACCGGCGAAAATCCAGCAGCCACAGGAGGTTGTGCCGTCATCGCGCAGTTGGGCGAACGAGCTAAGTTGTTGGCCTTTCTTGACGATAACCGCACCGGTTGCCGGGTCGGTAATATCGGCCAGCGCTTTGCCGTTGCTCTCCATTGCCACTTCTTCTGAAGATGGCTCATGCGGAATGGCGTAGTTCCAGGTCATGTTCAGCACCTGGTCCGGGTTCGCGCCACCCTGTTCGGCATACATCTTGCGCAAGCGCAGGAAGATACCGGAGAGGATCTCGCCATCAGTCAGCGCAATCCCCGGGGCGTCCGCACCTTTCCAGTGCCACTGTAACCAGCGACCTGAGTTAACGATAGAACCGTTCTCTTCCGCGAAGCAGGTCGATGGTAGACGGAACACTTCGGTCTGGATCTTCGACGAGTCAACTTCGTTCAGCTCACCGTGGTTCTGCCAGAAGTTAGAGGTTTCAGTGTTCAGCGGGTCGATAGTCACGAGGAATTTCAGCTTCGACAGACAGCCGATCACTTTGTTTTTGTTCGGGAATGAGGCAACAGGGTTAAAGCCCTGGCAGATATAGCCATTGACCTTGCCTTCTTTCATCATCTCGAAGTATTGCAGGACGTCGTAGCCTTTATCCCACTTCGGCAACCAGTCAAAGCCCCAGCTATTTTCCGCCGTCGCTTTATCACCAAAGAATGCCTTCATCATAGAGACGAAGAATTTCGGGTAGTTGCCCCAGTAGTTAACCTGGCCTTCCAGCAGTGGTTTCGGCGTGTTGGCGGTAAGGTAAGTTTGCAGATCGGTCTGCTTCTCGCTTGGCAGCGTCATGTAACCTGGCAGACTCTGCGACAGTAGCCCCAGGTCCGTCAGCCCCTGAATATTGGAGTGACCGCGCAGGGCGTTAACGCCGCCGCCTGCCATCCCCATGTTGCCGAGCAGCAGCTGGATCATCGCCATCGTACGAATGTTTTGCGCACCAATGGAGTGTTGCGTCCAGCCGAGGGCGTAGAGGAACGACGCTGTTTTATCGTGAGCACTGGTTTCGGCGATGTATTCGCAGACTTTCAGGAACGCGTCTTTTGGCGTACCGCAGATGTTTTCAACCACATCTGGCGTATAACGGGAAACGTGCTGTTTCAGCAAGTTCCACACGCAACGTGGATGTTGCAGGGTAGTATCACGTTTGGCGAAGCCGTTTTCGTCCAGTTCGTAAGTCCAGGTGGACTTATCGTACTTGCGTTTTTCCGCGTCGTAGCCGGTGAACAGGCCATCTTCAAAGCCGTAATCCTCACGCACGATCAGGCTGGCGTTGGTATAGGCTTCGGTGTATTCGCGGTTGAATTTTTCATTGTTCAGCAGGTACAGCAATACGCCTGACAGGAAAGCAATGTCAGTACCGGAACGGATAGGGGCATAGTAGTCAGCCACCGCCGCTGTACGTGTAAAGCGAGGATCGATCACAATCAGCTTCGCGCCGTTGTGAATTTTGGCTTCCATCGCCCAGCGGAACCCGACCGGGTGAGCTTCAGCGGCGTTACCGCCCATCACCACGACGAGGTTGGCATTCTTGATGTCGACCCAGTGGTTGGTCATCGCACCGCGACCAAATGTTGGAGCAAGACTTGCTACCGTTGGTCCGTGTCAGACACGCGCCTGGTTGTCGACCGCGAGCATACCCAGCGCGCGGGAGAATTTTTGCGTTAAATAGCCGGTTTCGTTGCTCGACGCGGAAGCACACAGCATTCCGGTGGAGAGCCAGCGGTTAACAGTCGCGCCTTCGGCGTTTTGCGCAATGTAGTTCGCATCGCGGTCTTCTTTCATCAGTTTGGCGATGCGATCAAACGCCTCTTCCCAACTGATTTGTTGCCATTTATCAGAACCTGGCGCACGGTATTCCGGAAACTTCAGGCGGCTTTCGGAGTGGATGAAATCCACCAGGCCAGCGCCTTTCGGACAAAGTGCTCCGCGGTTGACCGGGTGATCCGGGTCACCTTCGATATGGAAGATAGATGCTTTGGCGTTTTTTGCTCCGTCACCGAGGCTGTACATCAACAGCCCACAGCCTACGGAACAATAGGTGCAGGTATTACGGGTTTCGCGGGTGCGCAGCAGTTTATACTGCCGGGTTTCCGCGAGTGCTACGCTGGGTGCAAAACCCAGTGCCGCTGCCGTGGTGCCTGCCATACCGCCAGCGCAGATCTTAAAGAACTGCCTTCTGCTGACCTGCATGGATTGCTCCTTGTTTCGACATTGTCACGTCCCATTTACATTCGCTTGCTGCGTGTGCAGGGAGTGGGAGTTATTTTTCTTTGCGGAAGGGGCCGCAAAGGTCCAGAATTGGCTCAATTTCCCTCCATCCAGGAAGGGTTTGTAACAGAATACCATAATGTTGGTGTGTGTGTTCTTATCTGGTTAATAGAAAGTGAAAAAAACACAGCAAAAAGAAATCGAGAATGTGACAAATATCACAGGTGTTCGTCAAATTGAGTTATGGCGGCGTGATGATTTACAACACCCACGGTTAGATGAGGTGGCGGAAGAAGTTCCCGTTGCGCTGGTCTACAACGGCATTTCGCACGTGGTGATGATGGCGTCGCCCAAAGACCTTGAGTACTTTGCGCTCGGTTTTTCGCTTTCCGAAGGAATTATCGAAAGCCCGCGCGATATCTTCGGCATGGATGTCGTTCCTTCCTGTAATGGCCTGGAAGTACAAATTGAGCTTTCCAGCCGCCGCTTTATGGGGTTGAAGGAGCGCCGCCGGGCGCTGGCGGGACGTACGGGCTGTGGCGTATGCGGTGTAGAACAGCTTAACGATATCGGTAAACCGGTGCAGCCGCTGCCGTTCACCCAGATGTTTGATCTCAACAAACTGGATGATGCATTACGTCATCTCAATGATTTCCAGCCAGTGGGGCAACTGACTGGTTGTACTCACGCCGCTGCCTGGATGTTGCCATCTGGCGAACTGGTCGGCGGGCATGAAGACGTGGGTCGCCATGTGGCGCTGGACAAACTGTTAGGCCGCCGGTCACAAGAAGGGGAAAGCTGGCAGCAAGGTGCGGTGCTGGTTTCCAGCCGTGCCAGTTATGAAATGGTGCAAAAGTCGGCGATGTGCGGCGTAGAGATTTTGTTTGCGGTGTCTGCCGCGACCACACTTGCTGTAGAAGTGGCTGAGCGCTGTAATCTGACGCTGGTGGGCTTTTGTAAACCGGGTCGGGCAACGGTTTATACCCATCCGCAGCGTTTGAGCAATTAATTAAAATAAGTCCTGTGATATATATTAAATTGCAGGACTTATTCATTTCGTGAATTTTGTTATTTTTTCATAAACAAAACGCGTGTAGTGGCGTTAACGCCTGCGCTGCAACCTATTGATGGCGTGGCGGTGAGTTATATTGATGCTGCCGTAGCGTTGGGTAATACCATTAACGAAATGGATAAATATTACACCCAGGAAAATTATAAAGACGATGCGTTTGCGAAAGGGAAAACATTCCACTACTACTCTCTGGCAGTCATGATTTCAGCGAAACAAATTAATAACCTGATATCGCAAGATAAGTTTGATGCAGAAGCGGCAATGAAGAAAGTGTCTGAACTGGAAACGCTGGTGGCGCAAGCCAAAGAAGCGGATAAAAGCGGCATGAATTTCTCGTTTATTAATTCGGCAGGCCAGTATCAACTCGAGGCTAAAAAATACGTTCGCCGCATCAGAGATAAAGTCCTGCACTCTGACTGGGATAAAGAGCAACTTCAGGACGCAAACTCAAGCTGGATGGCCGAAGACTCATTTCCACGAGCGTTATGCGATTACAACGAAATGGTCGATGAAATATTACAGTTAATTGTAATCGCGGGGCGGGTTTGTGATGAGCACGGATATGTCACGAAGTCGTAACAATATAAAGCAGAGTGAAGGATAAATTTTGTGAATAAAGTATCATTATTTAATGATTTTGTGAATGTTAAAATGTCTCAGATAATTTGTTTAAGCGTTATTTATATTTGTGGCTTATGAGTCAGCGTGAATCATATCTAATATTTTTTACGATATTTAGTTAAAAACGGCACTATTGTTATATTCCTCACGTTCCAGGAAATCAGCGGATTTACTCATATTATGCGGCGGGATACTATCCATCGGCCTGCTGAAGTTGGATTAAAAATTCGAAAGTGCACACCTTATATTTCTCTATATACGTATTCCTTTTGGAAAGCGTAGGGTCTCCTTTATTTCAGGGAACGTAAATAATGAAAAAATCGACATTATCTTTAGCCATCGGTTTATTATTGGCATGTAGTACCGGTATGGCAAAAACACAGCATTTAACGCTGGAACAACGCATGGCATTGCTGGAAGAACGCCTGGAAGCGGCAGAAATGCGGGCAGCAAAAGCAGAGGGGCAGGTTAAACAGCTTCAGACACAACAAGCCGCCGAGATCCGCGAAATTAAAACCGCACAGGGCAACACGCCGGTAAACGGTCAATCAACGACGGAGTCAGAGAAGAAAAACGCCACCCCGCCTAATCTCCTGCTTTCAGGGTATGGCGATTTAAAAATCTACGGTGACGTAGAATTTAATATGGATGCGGAAAGTAATCATGGCCTGCTGGCAATGACCAACGCTGATGTGAATAGCGATCCCACTAATGAACAGTGGAATCTCAATGGTCGTATTCTGTTAGGTTTTGATGGTATGCGAAAACTGGATAATGGCTATTTCGCTGGGTTCTCCGCACAACCGCTGGGGGATATGCACGGTTCAGTAAATATCGATGATGCGGTTTTCTTCTTTGGCAAAGAAAACGACTGGAAGGTCAAAGTAGGCCGTTTTGAAGCCTACGATATGTTCCCGCTGAATCAGGATACCTTTGTTGAACATTCCGGTAATACTGCGAACGATCTTTATGACGATGGCAGCGGTTATATCTATATGATGAAAGAGGGCCGCGGACGTTCTAACGCTGGCGGTAATTTCCTCGTCAGCAAACAACTCGATAACTGGTATTTTGAATTAAACACGTTACTGGAAGACGGAACATCTTTATATAACGACGGTAATTATCATGGACGCGATATGGAACAGCAGAAAAATGTTGCTTATCTGCGTCCGGTAATTGCCTGGTCGCCGACGGAAGAATTCACCGTTTCCGCAGCGATGGAAGCGAATGTGGTAAATAATGCTTATGGTTATACCGATAGCAAGGGTAATTTTGTCGATCAGTCCGATCGTACCGGTTATGGCATGAGTATGACCTGGAATGGCCTGAAAACCGATCCGGAAAATGGCATCGTGGTTAATCTTAATACCGCCTATTTAGATGCTAATAATGAAAAAGATTTCACGGCAGGGATTAACGCGCTGTGGAAACGTTTCGAGCTGGGTTATATCTATGCACATAATAAGATTGATGAATTTAGTGGCGTGGTTTGTGATAACGATTGCTGGATTGATGATGAAGGAACATACAACATTCACACCATTCATGCGTCTTATCAGTTCGCTAATGTGATGGATATGGAGAACTTTAATATTTACCTCGGCACGTATTACTCCATTCTGGATAGCGACGGCGATAAGATACACGGCGACGATAGTGATGACCGTTACGGCGCACGCGTTCGCTTTAAATACTTCTTCTGATGAAAGGGCGGTGCTGGATATTTTCCGGCACCGCAACTCATTAAGGCAGGTAAAACACTTCTTGCAGTTCGCTACTGACTGGGCTGTTATCCGCATTAGCGGGCATAACGTCGGTCATATATTTCCACCAACGTTGGCAAACATCTGTACTGGCAACCGCATTCCACCGTTCTTCAGATTCAATCTCTACCGTGGCAAATAGCAGATTATGCGCTTTGTCGAGATAGATGGCGTAGTTATGCGCACCGTGAGATTTCAGCACTGCTTCCAGTTCCGGCCAGATGGGATTATGCCGACGCTGATACTCTTCGTGGGCGTCGGGGTTTACCTGCATGACAAAGGCTTTGCGGATCATGTTTGCTCCTTACAGCGCCAGCGCACTGGCGAGTGGTGTAACGCCGAAACGCTGGCCGAGCGCTATCAACTCTTCACGGCTGATGGTCTGTTTCATGCCGCCCATCGAATAAACCTTCACTAATATTTGTGCTGATTTTTCTGCGGTGTCGATTAAACCGAAGGTTTCATCCAGTGTCGGTCCGGAACCGAACACACCGTGGAAGGGCCACAACATCAGCGAATGTTTTTGCATCTCTTGTGCAGTTGCCTGGCCGATTTCGTCCGTGCCGGGTACCATCCACGGCAGAATGCCAACGCCATCCGGGAATACCACCAGACACTCGGTGCTGCCTTCCCACAGTTGGCGAGTGAAGACCGCGGTGTCGTTTTCCAGCACGTAGGTGAGAGCGATCAGGTTAGTGGCGTGGCAGTGCATGATCACCCGATCTTTGCCGTTGGTGGCTTTAATGCGCTCGCAGTGGGAAAGGAAGTGAGCTGGAAGTTCGGAAGTGGGGACGGCTTCGTTGGTTAACCCCCAAAGAATGTGGTAGCCCGCGCCGTCGCTGTCGACTTTTACGATGCCTAAGTTAGCCGCAGGATCAAGCTGGACGTTACGGAAGAATTTGCCGGAGCCGGTGACAATAAACGGTGTATTTGCCAGTAAAGGCATGGGCTGGCTGAGCGGGATATAGCGCGGTTGTTGGTGAAAATTGTCGTGATATGGTGCGATATCGGCGTCATCCAGGCGCAGCGTCAGGTTGCCGCCGTTGCGCTCGTCCCAGCCTTTCAGCCAGGCATCGGTGGTGGCTTTGATCATTCCCTGGACAAACCAGGACTGGGTTATGTTTTGCATGTTCTGTGTTCCTGTTAATTGGACGTCCGTGCCTGTTGCCGGATGTACGATCTGTAGGCCGGATAAGGCACTCATGCCGCATCCGGCAATCAATGCCTGATGCGACGCTGTCGCGTCTTATCAGGCCTACAACTATTGCCGACCCGTAGGCCGGATAAGGCACTTGTGCCGCATCCGGCAATCAATGCCTGATGCGACGCTGTCGCGTCTTATCAGGCCTACAACTATTGCCGACCCGTAGGCCGGATAAGGCACTTGTGCCGCATCCGGCAATCAATGCCTGATGCGACGCTGTCGCGTCTTATCAGGCCTACAACTATTGCCGACCCGTAGGCCGGATAAGGCACTTGTGCCGCATCCGGCAATCAATGCCTGATGCGACGCTGTCGCGTCTTATCAGGCCTACAACTATTGCCGACCTGTAGGCCGGATAAGGCACTTGTGCCGCATCCGGCAGTGTTTACCCGCGGCGACTCAAAATTTCTTTCTCATAAGCCCGCACGTTCTCCAGCCATTCGCTACCCGCTGGCGTATCGTGACGCTGACAATACATTTCCCATACCGCCTGCCACGGCAACGATTTCTGCTCTTCCAGTAGCGCCAGACGCGCAGTGTAATCGCCCGCCGCTTCCAGCTTGCGCAGCTCAGCGGTAGGTTCCAGTAACGCACGTAGCAGGGCTTTTTTCATATTGCGTGTACCAATGACCCACGCGGCAATGCGGTTGATAGAGGCATCGAAGAAGTCGAGGCCGATATGCACCCGGTCAAACAGATCGTGACGAACAATCTCACTGGCAATCGCCTGGGTTTCATCATCCAGCAGCACTACGTGATCGCTGTCCCAGCGAACCGGACGGCTGACGTGCAGTAGCAACTGCGGCACATACAGCATGGCGGCGGAAATCTTGTCGGAAATCACTTCAGTCGGGTGGAAATGCCCGGCGTCCAGGCACAGCGCCGTCTGGCGGCTGGTGGCATACCCCATGTAAAACTCATTGGAGCCAACCGTGTAACTCTCCGCGCCAATGCCAAACAATTTGCTCTCAACGGCGTCGATATGGTGCGCCGGATCCAGCTTCTCGCTGATCACCTCATCCAGAGCTGCCAGCAGACGCTGGCGCGGGGCGAGACGGTCAACGGTGATATCTTTCATGCCATCCGGGATCCAGATGTTCATCACCGACGGTGTGCCGAGTTGCTCGCCAAAATAGGCTGAAACACGGCGGCTGGCCTTGCAGTGATCAATCCAGAACTGGCGAATACTGTCGTCGGCATGGGAAAGCGTAAAGCCATCGGCGCTTAGCGGATGCGAAAAACAGGAGGGGTTAAAATCCAGACCGAGCTGATTGGTTTTCGCCCATTCAACCCAGTTTTTGAAGTGCTCTGGTTTGATCTGGTCGCGCGCGACGGGCGTGTCTGATTCCAGATAGATGGCATGTAAATTAAGCCGTTTCGGCCCCGGAATAAGCCGCATAGCCTGTTCCAGATCGGCACGTAGCTCGCTGGCATTACGCGCTTTGCCCGGATAATTACCAGTAGCCTGAATCCCACCGGTCAGCGAACCTTCCGGGTTTTCAAAACCGGAAACATCATCGCCCTGCCAGCAGTGCATTGAAACGGGTAAACGATCAAGTTGGCGCAGTGCCTCCTCGACATCAATCCCTACTGCCGCGAAACGCTGTTTCGCCAGCTCCCAGGCCTGTTCCAGTTGAGTGGTCATGCGCAAAGCTCCTTTGTCTGTCGTGTAGAGTGAATCTGCGCCACATAGTGGGCAATTTCACTGTCAGGATTAGGGGTAAAGGTGGTCAGATTCGCGGTAGTGCTGACGACCTGACGGAAATCATCCACATTGTTGAGTTCATCCAGCGTCATTAACTGGATGCCGATATTGCCGAGCGTCGAGGCTTCAACAGGCCCGGCGATCACCCGAATACCGCAGGCATCGGCACACAGCTGGTTGAGCAGCGTGTTCTGGCAGCCGCCGCCGACAATATGCAGTTGCGAGAAATCTTCACCACGCAGCTGCGCCAGCTCATGCAACACATCGGCATACAGCAGCGCCAGACTGTCGAAAATACAGCGCGCCAGTTCAGCATCACTTTCCGGGATCGGTTGCGCCGTTTCCCGACACGCAGCCTGAATTTCGCTGCACATCTCGTCAGGATTAATAAAGCGATCGTCATTGGGATTGATGATGAAGCGGCAGGCCGGAAGTGCCTGTGTTGCGGCGATAAGCGCCGGAAGATCGTTGATTTGCCGCTCCTGAAGCACTCGCTGAAGCAGCCATAAGCCCATAATATTTTTCAGCACCCGATAGCGACCTTCCGCCCCGCCTTCGTTGGTGATATTGGCTGCCAGCGCCGTGTCATTGGTAAATGGCGTCTGGCTTTCGAAGCCCATCAATGACCAGGTGCCAGAAGAGAGATAAGCGGCGCGTGAACCGTTTAACGGCGAGGCGATAACCGCGCTGGCGGTATCATGGCTGGCAACGGCGACCACCGGAATCTCATTACCCTGTGGGCAAATCCAGTGACCTATGACATTACCCGGATGCGTCGGGCGACCAAACCAGGCTTTGTTGGCACCGCTCCACGCCAGTAGCGACTCGTCCCAGTCGTCGCTATTGATATTGACCAGTTGCGTGGTCGTGGCGTTGGTATATTCCCAGTTCATCTTGCCGGTCAGGCGATAACTAAAGTAATCCGGTATCAGCAAAGCGTGAGCAATGTGTGGAATAAGTTCTGGTTGCTGCTCTGTCAGTGCACGTAGCTGATAGATCGTATTGAAGGGCAGAAACTGGATGCCGCTACGTTGATAAATATCGCGTTTGCCGAGTTGTTGTTGTGCCTGCGCCATTAGGCCATTGGTGCGGCTATCGCGATAAGCAACGGGCAGGCCCACACGCTGACCCTGTTGGTCGAGCAGCACAAAGTCCACGCCCCAGGTATCAATCCCAATGCTATCGATACGAATCCCTTCCTCGCACACCTTGTTTAATCCAAGGCGAATGGCACTTTCCAGGCTATCCACATTCCAGGTGACATAACCGTTCTGGCTATGCAGGCCATTGTTAAAACGATGGATTTCGCGCAGCGTCAGGCTGCGGCATTCACGCTCGTAACGCGCCAGCATCACGCGCCCACTGGATGCGCCGAGATCGACGGCGACACAATTGCGAAAGGTCATAATGTGATCCTGCTGAATTTCATTACGACCAGTCTAAAAAGCGCCTGAATTCGTGACCTTCTCGTTACTGACAGGAAAATGGGCCATTGGCAACCAGGGAAAGATGAACGTGATGATGTTCACAATTTGCTTCATTGTGGTGATGTGATGCTCACCGCATTTTCTGAAAATTCACGCTGTATCTTGAAAAATCGACGTTTTTTACGTGGTTTTCCGTCGAAAATTTAAGGTAAGAACCTGACCTCGTGATTACTATTTCGCCGTGTTGACGACATCAGGAGGCCAGTATGACCGTATTACATAGTGTGGATTTTTTTCCGTCTGGTAACGCGTCCGTGGCGATAGAACCCCGGCTTCCGCAGGCGGATTTTCCTGAACATCATCATGATTTTCATGAAATTGTGATTGTCGAACATGGCACGGGTATTCATGTATTTAATGGGCAGCCCTATACCATCACCGGTGGGACGGTCTGTTTCGTACGCGATCATGATCGGCATCTGTATGAACATACCGATAATCTGTGTCTGACCAATGTGCTGTATCGCTCGCCGGATCGATTTCAGTTTCTCGCCGGGCTGAATCAGTTGCTGCCACAAGAGCAGGATGGGCAGTATCCGTCTCACTGGCGTGTTAACTACAGCGTATTGCAGCAGGTGCGACAGCTGGTTGCACAGATGGAACAGCAGGAAGGGGAAAATGATTTACCCTCGACCGCCAGTCGCGAGATCTTATTTATGCAATTATTGCTCTTGCTGCGTAAAAGCAGTTTGCAGGAGAACCTGGAAAACAGCGCATCACGTCTCAACTTGCTTCTGGCCTGGCTGGAGGACCATTTTGCCGATGAGGTGAATTGGGACGCTGTGGCGGATCAATTTTCTCTTTCATTGCGTACGCTGCATCGCCAGCTTAAGCAGCAAACGGGGCTGACGCCTCAGCGTTACCTGAACCGCCTGCGACTGATGAAAGCCCGACATCTGCTACGCCACAGCGAGGCCAGCGTTACTGACATCGCCTATCGCTGCGGATTCAGCGACAGTAACCACTTTTCGACGCTTTTTCGCCGAGAGTTTAACTGGTCACCGCGTGATATTCGTCAGGGACGGGATGGTTTTCTGCAATAACGCGAATCTTCTCAACGTATTTGTACGCCATATTGCGAATAATCAACTTCGTTCTCTGGCCGAGGTAGCCACGGTGGCGCATCAGTTAAAACTTCTCAAAGATGATTTTTTTGCCAGCGACCAGCAGGCAGTCGCTGTGGCTGACCGTTATCCGCAAGATGTCTTTGCCGAACATACACATGATTTTTGTGAGCTGGTGATTGTCTGGCGCGGTAATGGTCTGCATGTACTCAACGATCGTCCTTATCGCATTACCCGTGGCGATCTCTTTTATATTCATGCTGACGATAAACACTCCTACGCTTCCGTTAACGATCTGGTTTTGCAGAATATTATTTATTGCCCGGAGCGGCTGAAGCTGAATCTTGACTGGCAGGGAGCGATTCCGGGATTTAGCGCCAGCGCAGGGCAACCACACTGGCGCTTAGGTAGCGTGGGGATGGCGCAGGCGCGGCAGGTTATCGGTCAGCTTGAGCATGAAAGTAGTCAGCATGTGTCGTTTGCTAACGAAATGGCTGAGTTGCTGTTCGGGCAGTTGGTGATGTTGCTGAATCGCCATCGTTACACCAGTGATTCGTTGCCGCCAACATCCAGCGAAACGTTGCTGGATAAGCTGATTACCCGGCTGGCGGCTAGCCTGAAAAGTCCCTTTGCGCTGGATAAATTTTGTGATGAGGCATCGTGCAGTGAGCGCGTTTTGCGTCAGCAATTTCGTCAGCAGACTGGAATGACCATCAATCAATATCTGCGACAGGTCAGAGTGTGTCATGCGCAATATCTCCTCCAGCATAGCCGCCTGTTAATCAGTGATATTTCGACCGAATGTGGCTTTGAAGATAGTAACTATTTTTCGGTGGTGTTTACCCGGGAAACCGGGATGACGCCCAGCCAGTGGCGTCATCTCAATTCGCAGAAAGATTAATTCGCCATGCCGATGCCGACGATGTTAGCGGCGACAATAATCACCACACAACCGAGGCTCAACACCGTTACCGGACGGCGTCCTGCATTGTTCCACTCTTTCAGCACCAGCCCGACGATACCGCCGCACAATACATAGAAGCTCATATGCAGCATCCAGCTGATGTAGTCATACTGCGCCGGAATGCGGGCGTGGCCCCAGGCATAGAAAAAGAATTGCAGATACCACATCAACCCGCCCAGTGCTGAGAGTAACACATTGTGAATGATCAGCGGTTTTGCCAGCGAGAAGTCGGCTTTTAGCGACAAATCTTTCACTTTTGCCAGACGAATGAAGCAGAAGCCGAGGTTGATGATTGCGCCGCCGCCCATGATGACAACATAGCTTGGCAGAGCGACATACAGGGGATCGACGCCCAGCGCGGCAGCGGCTTCATGCATCGGTTTTGCGGCGTTCATCGCAAAGGACATCCCGGCAGAGAAAATGCCGCACATCACCGCCAGCACCAGCCCTTTTTTCAGATTGAACTCTTCGGCTTTAATGCCCATCTTGCGCTCTTTCAACTGCCCGGCGCGAGTTACAATCCCTACGCCAATCAGCGCCACCAGAACGCCGAGCAACGTCATGCGTCCGCCTTCGGTATTAATCAGCACATCGAAATTGCCGTTGATAATTGGCGTCATCAGCGTACCGACAATCAACGTAATGCCAATGGCGATGCCAATTCCCATCGACATGCCGAGATAACGCATGGTCAGGCCGTAGTTGATATTACCGATCCCCCACATAGCGCCGAACAGAAAAACAGGCAGCAGCGTAGAGAGACTAAACGAGCTGTAATACGCCCAGAAATTCGGTAGTAACAGGGCGCTGATGGCCCACGGCAGGATAATCCACGAAACAATCCCACCGACTGACCACATGGTTTCCCATGACCATTTTTTTACTTTTTTGAACGGAGCGTAAAAACAGGCTGCACTGGCCGCGCCGATCAAATGCCAAAATATCCCCATCGTAATCGCGTTACTCATCTTCTTATCCTCATCATTTTTTCGTCGCGTCACATCTCCGACGAGATGAGTGTAAAAATTGAGCTGTCGATTAACCTTTCGCCTGTTGCCGCCGCTGCCGATTTACTGGCAATCACGGCATTAAGTGGGTGATTTGCTTCACATCTTGGGCATTTTCCTGCAAAACCATACCCTTATGAAAAGTACGGCATTGATAATCATTTTCAATATCATTTAATTAACTATAATGAACCAACTGCTTACGCGGCATTAACAATCGGCCGCCCGACAACACTGGAGATGAATATGAGTTATACCCTGCCATCCCTGCCGTATGCTTACGATGCCCTGGAACCGCACTTCGATAAGCAGACCATGGAAATCCACCACACCAAACACCATCAGACTTACGTCAACAACGCCAACGCGGCGCTGGAAAACCTGCCAGAATTTGCCAACCTGCCGGTTGAAGAGCTGATCACCAAACTGGACCAGCTGCCAGCAGACAAGAAAACCGTACTGCGCAATAACGCTGGTGGTCACGCTAACCACAGTCTGTTCTGGAAAGGTCTGAAAAAAGGCACCACCCTGCAGGGCGACCTGAAAGCGGCTATCGAACGTGATTTCGGTTCCGTTGATAATTTCAAAGCAGAATTTGAAAAAGCGGCAGCTTCCCGCTTTGGTTCCGGCTGGGCATGGCTGGTGCAAAAAGGCGATAAACTGGCGGTGGTTTCTACTGCTAACCAGGACTCTCCACTGATGGGCGAAGCCATTTCTGGCGCTTCCGGCTTCCCGATTCTGGGCCTGGATGTGTGGGAACATGCTTACTATCTGAAATTCCAGAACCGCCGTCCGGACTACATTAAAGAGTTCTGGAACGTGGTGAACTGGGACGAAGCAGCGGCACGTTTCGCGGCGAAAAAATAATCATTTGCCGCCTGCTGCAATGAGGCGTTTACGCCGCATTGCAGCTTAAAAAATGAACCATCGCCAACGGCGGTGGTTTTTTTGTGATCAATTTCAAAATAAAAACAATGATCCGATAAAAATAAAACAGCGTTTCAATTGGTGTGGTTTTGATCACTTTTATTGATCAAATGAATGTCTATCTTCGTTTCCATCAACACTGATGCTCCGTTGAGGAATGACGCATCAGCCCTTAAAAATATGCCGACAGGTGATGGAAATGCAGATAAAACGCTCGATTGAGAAAATCCCGGGGGGGATGATGCTCGTCCCGCTATTCCTTGGCGCACTGTGCCACACCTTCTCGCCGGGGGCGGGGAAATATTTTGGATCATTCACCAACGGGATGATTACCGGTACGGTGCCCATTCTGGCGGTGTGGTTTTTTTGCATGGGGGCGTCAATAAAATTAAGCGCGACGGGAACGGTACTGCGTAAATCCGGTACGCTGGTGGTAACTAAAATTGCCGTCGCGTGGGTGGTTGCGGCAATTGCCTCGCGCATTATTCCGGAACATGGTGTTGAAGTTGGATTTTTTGCCGGACTTTCAACGTTGGCGCTGGTGGCGGCGATGGATATGACCAACGGCGGACTTTACGCTTCCATCATGCAGCAGTACGGCACAAAAGAAGAAGCTGGGGCATTTGTGTTGATGTCGTTGGAGTCCGGGCCGCTCATGACGATGATTATTCTGGGCACTGCCGGGATTGCCTCGTTTGAACCGCATGTTTTCGTCGGCGCAGTATTGCCGTTCCTGGTGGGCTTTGCCCTGGGGAACCTTGACCCTGAGTTACGAGAATTTTTTAGCAAAGCGGTGCAGACGCTGATTCCATTCTTTGCCTTCGCACTGGGCAATACCATTGATTTGACTGTAATTGCCCAGACAGGTTTGCTGGGGATCCTGTTGGGTGTGGCAGTAATTATCGTGACCGGTATTCCGTTGATTATCGCCGATAAATTGATTGGCGGTGGCGATGGCACTGCCGGAATTGCCGCTTCCAGTTCCGCAGGGGCCGCGGTAGCGACACCTGTGCTGATTGCAGAAATGGTGCCTGCGTTTAAACCTATGGCTCCGGCAGCAACTTCTCTGGTAGCGACGGCGGTCATTGTGACTTCGATTCTGGTGCCAATTCTTACCTCTATCTGGTCACGTAAAGTCAAAGCCAGAGCGGCGAAAATCGAAATTTTAGGTACGGTGAAATAAACCAACTTCCTTAATCCCCACAGCCGGATGAACTAACGTTCGTCCGGTTTTCAATTGCGTTTCTGCCTGGATACTTACCGCGAAAACAGCACGCCTGACATAAAATAAATATGGTCTAATGGGGAAATTTCTCGTGGAGAGGGAACAGATGCGATATCCGGTTGATGTATACACAGGCAAGATTCAGGCTTATCCCGAAGGCAAACCCAGCGCAATTGCCAAAATCCAGGTTGATGGTGAGTTGATGCTGACGGACCTGGGGCTGGAAGGTGACGAACAGGCGGAGAAAAAGATCCACGGCGGGCCAGACAGAGCGCTGTGTCATTATCCTCGTGAGCATTATCTCTACTGGGCGCGGGAATTTCCGGAACAGGCGGAGCTGTTTGTTGCGCCTGCGTTTGGCGAAAATCTCTCAACCGACGGTCTGACGGAAAGTAATGTTTATATTGGTGATATTTTCCGCTGGGGAGAGGCATTAATTCAGGTCAGCCAGCCACGCTCACCTTGCTATAAACTCAATTACCATTTTGATATCAGCGATATAGCGCAGTTGATGCAAAACACGGGTAAAGTGGGGTGGTTGTATAGCGTAATTGCACCAGGGTTGGTATCTGCTGATGCGCCACTGGAGTTGGTTTCCCGTGTCAGCGATGTGACCGTGCAGGAGGCTGCCGCCATCGCATGGCATATGCCGTTTGATGACGATCAGTATCACCGTTTACTCTCCGCCGCAGGGTTATCGAAAAGCTGGACGCGAACGATGCAAAAGCGCCGACTGAGCGGCAAGATCGAAGATTTTTCCCGCCGATTGTGGGGAAAATAACCCCCGGAGTGTAGGCCTGATAAGACGCTATCAGCGTCGCATCAGGCATCCTGCTCAAATGCCGGATGCGGCGTAAACGCCTTATCCTGCCTACAAATGCGGAGTTTAACTCCGCTTATACAGCGGCAACCAAATCACCAGCCGTAAACCGCCCAGCGGGCTGTCTTCTGCCTTCACCCAGCCACGATGCTGCTGAATGGCGGTTTCAACAATCGCCAGCCCCAAACCTGTACCGCCAGATTCACGATCGCGTGCTTCGTCGGTCCGATAGAACGGACGGAAAATCTGTTCGCGATCTTCCGGGCTAACGCCAGGACCATCGTCGTCCACCGTAATGGTGATACCGTCTTTATCTACCGCAAAGCCCACTTCAATCTTCGTATGGGAATAACGCAGAGCATTACGAACAATGTTTTCCAGCGCACTTTCCAGGGCGTTCGGGTTGCCGTACAGCGGCCACGGCCCAGGTGGGAAGTTAACCGTCAACGACTTGCCCATTTGCTCGGCTTCGAACGCCGCGTTATCCAGCACTTCACTCCACAACTGGTTGGCTTTGATGGTCTCGCTAACCAGCGCATTTTTCTGCTGATTACGTGACATCACCAACAGATCGTTGATCATGCTGTCCAGACGTTGCGCTTCAGTTTCAATACGCTCCAGTTCCTTGCTTTCACCGCTACGACGGCGCAGTAACGCCGTACCCAGTTGCAGACGCGTCAGCGGGGTGCGCAGTTCGTGAGAGATATCAGAAAGTAGACGCTGCTGAGAGGTCATCATGCGCTCCAGCGCGGTGACCATCTGGTTAAAACTGGCACCGGCGGCAAGGAATTCCTGTGGCCCCGCTTCCAGTTCCGGGTGCTGGCGTAAGTTTCCCTGGGCAACTTCATCGGCAGCGTTTTTCAGCTTACGCGCCGGTTTTGCCAGACTCCAGGCCAACCACAACAGCAGCGGCGTACTGACCAGCATGGTGACAATCAGCAGTAATAGCGGGCGGTCAAACAGTAAGTTTATGAAATCGGATTGAGAACTGCTGGCCGGACGAATCAGATAAAGTTGGTAATTATCTTCGCCATCACGCACGGAGAACGGACCGACCAGTTCCACGCGGCCATACTTTTTCTTCTGCGGATGATCGGCGTTATCGGCCTGACCAATAAAGTTACGAATGATCTGCATTTCGCTGCGTTCAGCGCCGATCACGCGGCCTTCGGTGGTCACCAATAACAAACGCTGTCCTGGCGGTGCCCACTTATCAATCGCCCGGAACAGACGCCGCCACCACATTAAATCGTTGGGCGGATCGTTCGCCAGCTCCGCTTCGACATGCTGCTCAATCATCAGACCCTGACGCTGTTCGCTATCCAGAAGCTCGGTCATCTGGCGTGAATCGAGCTTGGGTAACATCAAAACCAACATCAACACCAGCGCCAGCGTCAGCCAGAAGATGGCGAAGATGCGCGCGGTTAAGCTGCCTATCATGAAGCAGAAACCATCAGATAGCCGCGACCACGCAGGGTTTTAAACCACGGGTGACCATCTTTACGATCCGGCAGTTTACGACGCAGGTTGGAAATGTGCATATCGATAGCGCGGTCGAAAGGCGTCAGGCGCTTGCCCAGCACTTCCTGGCTTAAATGCTCACGGGAAACCACCTGACCCAGATGCTGTGCCAGCAAATAGAGCAGGGTAAACTCAGTACCGGTTAACTCCAGCGTTTGCCCGTCGAAGCTGGCTTCCTGGCGACCAGGATTGAGACTTAAGGCATCAACTTCCAGTGTCGGTGAACCGTTGTCGTTGTTTTGCTGTTGTTCGCTCCAGTGCGAACGGCGCAGGATCGCGCGAATACGTGCCACCAGCTCACGATCATTAAACGGTTTCGGGAGATAGTCATCTGCGCCCAGCTCAAGCCCGAGAACGCGATCAAGTTCACTGCCGCGCGCCGTCAACATAATGACAGGCGTCTGGTGTGTCTGGCGAAGTGCTTTTAATGTGTCGATACCATTTTTCTTCGGCATCATTACATCAAGCAAAAGTAAATCAATGCTGTCGTCCAGAAGATCAAGCGCCTGTTCCCCATCGTGGGCAACAATCACGTTGAAGCCTTCCATCTCGAGCAGCTCCTTTAATAGGGAAGTCAGCTCTCGGTCATCATCAACTAACAGGATTTTATTCATTGTTTAAATACCTCCGAGGCAGAAATTACGTCATCAGACGTCGCTAATCCATGACTTTACGTTGTTTTACACCCCCTGACGCATGTTTGCAGCCTGAATCGTAAACTCTCTATCGTTGAATCGCGACAGAAAGATTTTGGGAGCAAATGATGCGCATAGTTACCGCTGCCGTCATGGCCTCAACGCTGGCAGTCAGTTCATTAAGCCACGCTGCTGAAGTCGGTTCAGGCGATAACTGGCATCCGGGTGAAGAACTTACGCAGCGCAGTACGCAGAGCCATATGTTCGACGGCATAAGTTTAACCGAACATCAGCGTCAGCAGATGCGAGATCTTATGCAACAGGCCCGGCACGAACAGCCTCCTGTTAATGTTAGCGAACTGGAGACAATGCATCGCCTTGTCACCGCAGAAAATTTTGATGAAAACGCTGTGCGCGCACAGGCAGAAAAAATGGCGAATGAGCAAATAGCTCGTCAGGTTGAGATGGCAAAAGTCCGCAACCAAATGTATCGCCTGTTAACGCCGGAGCAGCAAGCGGTTTTAAACGAGAAACATCAACAACGAATGGAGCAGTTGCGCGACGTGACGCAATGGCAAAAAAGTTCATCGTTGAAGCTATTGAGTAGTAGCAACTCACGTTCCCAGTAGTAAACCCTGTTTTCCTTGCCATAGACACCATCCCTGTCTTCCCCCACATGATGTGGGGGTTTTTTTTATCAATCACTTACATGCAATCAATAGTAAAAACAGTCATTTATCGAAAGCTGTAAGGGTCTGGAGCGGTTTCAAAATTTCTTGAGTGTGGACACTATGTGGACACTCAGAGGGGAAATTTATAACGTCACTCCGCCTTTTAGTGGATTCAGAGCGACGGCGTTCTGCAGGTAGTCAGGCGCAAGGTGCGCATAGGTCATTGCCTGCTGAATGCTCGCATGCCCCAGAATCTGTTGCAGTGCAATTATGTTGCCCCCATTCATCATGAAATGGCTTGCGAATGTATGCCGCAGAATGTGGGTTGCCTGATTGGGAGGTATATCAGGTTTCACTCTGCGTAAAATCCCGCAAAACTTCTCATAATCTACCTTGAACAATTTGGCGCTGGCCTCCTCTTTAACTTTTTTCTCCAGTTCCTCAGAAATCGGCACTGTTCGCTTTTTACCGTTTTTGGTTTTCAGGAAGGTAACCCTGCAACTTGTAATCTGTGCTGGTTTTAGCGTGGCAACTTCCGTCCATCTTCCTCCAGTGCTCAGACATAAAAGCGCGACAAGTAAGTCATCACCAGTCAAAACATTTAGCAGTTTTTCGATTTCTGCTTTTTCCAGGAACGTCATTTCAGGGTTAGCCTCCGTCAGTGGCGGCAGTCCGTGAATTGGGTGTTGCCCGGAAAATTCATCCAATTGAATTAATTTTGTGAACATGCCGGATAATCGGTACATGTCGCGGTTTATCGTTGCAGCACTGATGCCATCACGTAGTCGCATGGAGCGATAATCCATCAAAGCCCTTTTGTTCATCCGACTCACTGGTATATCACCTATGCCGCTGATGGTTTTGAGCAGATGATTAAACTCTTTTGTCCCATGCTCGTGGTTTTGCCCGTGGTATTTCCACCAGATGTCGAGCAATTCTGTCAAAGTTCGGCGGTCTGCTCGCTGGCCTCCCCATTCTTTCTGACTGGCATTGACGATTGTGTATCGCTCAAATGCTACCGCTTCAGCTTTTCTTTCAAATTTCCTGCGGATGCGTTTTCCATCGCGACCGCGAGGCCTGATATCCACTTCATAACGTCCATCATCGAGCTTTCTGATACTCATAAAGCCCTCCGATGAACACGAGTTTTCTTGTTGTTTAGCCCTTTGTGGTTGTGTGATGAATATTTTTTTACCAGTAACATGCATTTTATGTGCATGTAATGTCGGTAAATAGTTAGCCAGTTTTGCGGCCTGAGTGTGACGATGTTGTTTCTTCTGGCCCAGAGTGTGCGACGACCGGGGAAATCTGCCCGGATTCTGGCGCAATCTCATCTGTCATAATCCATAATGTATATTTTTTAAACAGCGGTGTGTTGACTACTTGCTTTACGATTTGTAGTCCTGGCTCTTTATGTCCACCTTCATAATTTTTCAACGAACTAAGTGCTAATCCACTAAGCTCGCAAAATTTTTTTTGTGTTAATCCCTCGGCCTTGCGAATAGCGCGAAGTTTCTCCGATATTTTCATTTGACATGGTTCCCCTATGGAGACTATATTTCCCTCAAAAGGTACTTGTTCGGAAACCTTTTGGGGCGTGAGTCCAGCCAGTCAGGAACGCTCCTGAGCGGTTTTAAGAGGGCTGGATGGATAAGATTAGCACGAGAGGTGTGTTTTATGGACGCAAACAACTATGTGGTTAAGTATCCGATTGATGCGGTACACCCTGACAAGTTTGCAGAATTGCTCGGAAAACCGCGTACTGCGGTCGTTGAAATGATCAAAGCTAACAAGTTGCCGGTAGTTGAATTTCGCGATCCAACTAAGCCGAATGCTCGTGCAGGAGACAAACTGGTTTTCATTCCTGAGTTCAATCGTGGTGTGCGTGAGGCATTCTACAACCGACCGATAGAACAGCGGGACGCGTGGTTGCTGTGGATGGGGCTTTAAATCATTGCTAAATCAGGCTGTCAGCAACAGGGCGGACGGCATAAGGGGAACATCATGGCGAACAAAAATAGTACGAACCAGTGCGGCACAGATAAGGCACTGACGCAGAGAGAAATTTTAGAACTGGCGGTAAAAATCGGGGATTTCATCAAAGAAGAGGCCGGACGCTTAGATAAACAGGTGTCCGGCAAAGATATCAGCGTTATCGCTGGCGTACTGGACTTTATTCACCAGTGCGAGTAATGCCTATTTTTTCGCGAGTTTTTCTTCGAGTTTTTTCTCAAGAACTGGATAGATAGCATCAAATAAGCGTGAAGCTCGGGTTTCTACAGGAACAGGCATTACTGATTGTTCAGTAAGTGCTCCACCAATGACTGAACAGGTCTGCTCAAAAAGAAACTTGGTTTTTTCTAAATCATTCATGTCGTTATTCCTTGTGTTACGAACTACTTGCTTACATTTGGAGTGAAAGCAATTGGATAGTACCACAAGACCATGCGCCGGACATGGCTAAAAACCGGCTCTGTTTCAGGAGGAGTTATGCAGGAACCTCGTTGTATTGCTCAGTTATTGCGTAACGAAAGCCCCAGGGCGATTGACTTCACCATCACCCACGGGAAGGGACGCAAGGGAATCATTATCCGCACCAAAAAACAGAGTCCGTTAAAAAAGGCTCTGACCTTTCTGAAAAGCCGGAGGGTCTGGAAATGACAGTGATGACGCTCAATCTCGTTGAAAAACAGCCAGCAGCTATGCGCCGGATAATTGGTAAGCATCTGGCCGTCCCTCGCTGGCAGGAGACATGTGATTATTATAATCACATGATGGAGCGCGAACGGTTAACGGTTTGCTTCCATGCTCAGTTAAAACAGCGTCACGCAACGATGCGTTTTGAAGAAATGAACGACGTCGAACGTGAACGACTGGTATGTGCAATTGATGAATTGCGCGGGGCATTCTCAAAACGCCGTCAGGTTGGCGCAAGTGAGTATGCATATATTAGTTTTTTAACAGTCAGTCAGCGTCGCACTTTATTTATGCACGCACGACTGACAGAAAAAGAATTTAACCAGCCATACTGGCGAATTAATGAGGAATCATGTTACTGGCGTGATGCTTTATTCCGTGCATTACGTGAATTATTCAGTCTGTTTGAGTATGCACCGACAATTCTGACGTCGGTAAAACCAGAGCAATATCTGCATTAAATAATTAACCAGAGTTTTTAACGCACTTAATCGTGCGGGGCTTCTTTTTGCCTGGAGAAAGTCATGCATACAGTTTCTGAAAACAAGTGCGGTAAATACGCATTACTGCTGCAACAGGCCAGAGCCGAAGCACAGGCCGACGCAGCGACACGCTTTTCTTCTCATCTTGACGCCATGATTCGCCATATCACAAAGGCGGAGTTATCCCGCGTGGAGATAGTCGAGCTGCTCGGTCAGGAGTCGGAAAAATTTCACAATATCGGATTGTCTCGCGGGGAGGTGCTTTGATGTCCTGTTCTCATTCAGTTGTATTACTGAATAACGCCTTAAAAATCGCCGTTATGAAAAATGGCGATTTGTCTCTTATTCAACTTTGCCTTGATAAAGAAAAACGCGACATAACTGAATCTGTTATCGCAATTTATCAGAATGAATTAAACCTCCTGTCTGATGTGGTCAATTTACTTGTTAAACGCGCTGTATTCCACAAGCAAATTTCCTCCGTGGATGAACTGACAAAATTAACGACAGAACTTGCCAGTTATTGCGCTGATGTATCCAGGAAACTTAACGACAAAAGGAGCTGGTAATGCCGGACAACGTAGATTTTATTCAGGAACAACAGGCTGAATTACTGGAGCGCCAGATTAACGCGGCAAGGGTAAAACATTGCGGTGCTTCTGCGCTGGTTTGCGAAGAGTGTGACGCGCCAATACCTGCTGCCCGTCGTGCGGCTTACCCGTCAGCCACGCGTTGTGTTTCCTGTCAGTCAGTCTTTGAAGCAAAAAACAAACATTACCGGAGAACGGCATGAGTATTCGTATTGAAATTGGCGAACGTTATGTCGTTACCAGTGACAGCTTTCAGTTTATTCTCCACGAGAAAAAGAGAGCGGAAAGCGGTAAAAACGCCGGTCAGGAATGGCTGGCGGTGGTTGGTTATTACCCGAAATTAAGCCAGCTCGTTTCCGGCCTGATGCATCACGATATTCTGACCGGAAGCGCAAAGTCTTTTGCTGATTTAAACGCGCAGGTTGAGCAACTCAGCAGGCGTTGTTCAGAGGCTTTTGGCTCATATGGCCGTTAAAGCCTCCGGGCGTTTTGTCCCTCCGTCAGCATTTGCCGCAGGCACCGGTAAGACGTTTACCGGTGCTTATGCATGGAACGCGCCACGCGAGGCTGTCGGGCGCGAAAGACCCCTTACACGTGACGAGATGCGTCAGGTGCAAGGTGTTTTATCCACGATTAACCGCCTGCCTTACTTTTTGCGCTCGCTGTTTACTTCACGTTATGACTACATCCGGCGCAATAAAAGCCCGGTGCACGGGTTTTATTTCCTCACATCCACTTTTCAGCGTCGTTTATGGCCGCGCATTGAGCGTGTGAATCAGCGCCATGAAATGAACACCGACGCGTCGTTGCTGTTTCTGGCAGAGCGTGACCACTATGCGCGCCTGCCGGGAATGAATGACAAGGAGCTGAAAAAGTTTGCTGCCCGTATCTCATCGCAGCTTTTCATGATGTATGAGGAACTCTGCGATGCCTGGGTTGATGCACATGGCGAAAAAGAATCGCTGTTTACGGATGAGGCGCAGGCTCACCTCTATGGTCATGTTGCTGGCGCTGCACGTGCTTTCAATATTTCCCCGCTCTACTGGAAAAAATACCGTAAAGGACAGATGACCACGAGGCAGGCATATTCTGCCATTGCCCGCCTGTTTAACGATGAGTGGTGGACTCATCAGCTTAAAGGCCAGCGTATGCGCTGGCATGAGGCGTTACTGATTGCTGTCGGGGAGGTCAATAAAGACCGTTCTCCTTATGCCAGTAAACATGCCATTCGTGATGTGCGTGCACGCCGCCAGGCAAATCTGGAATTTCTTAAATCGTGTGACCTCGAAAACAGGGAAACCGGCGAACGCATCGACCTTATCAGTAAGGTGATGGGCAGTATTTCTAATCCTGAAATTCGCCGGATGGAGCTGATGAACACCATTGCCGGTATTGAGCGTTACGCCACCGCAGAGGGTGATGTGGGGATGTTTATCACGCTGACCACGCCGTCAAAGTATCACCCGACACGTCAGGTCGGAAAAGGCGAAAATAAAACCGTCCAGCTTAATCACGGCTGGAACGATGAGGCATTTAATCCAAAGGATGCGCAGCGTTATCTCTGCCGTATCTGGAGCCTGATGCGCACGGCATTCAAGGATAATGACTTACAGGTCTACGGTTTGCGTGTCGTCGAGCCACACCACGACGGAACGCCGCACTGGCATATGATGCTTTTTTGTAATCCACGCCAGCGTAACCAGATTATTGAAATCATGCGTCGCTACGCGCTCAAAGAGGATGGAGACGAAAGAGGAGCCGCGCGAAACCGTTTTCAGGCAAAACATCTTAACCGGGGCGGTGCTGCGGGGTATATCGCGAAATACATCTCAAAAAACATCGATGGCTATGCACTGGATGGTCAGCTCGATAACGATACCGGCAGGCCGCTGAAAGATACTGCTGCGGCTGTTACCGCATGGGCGTCAACGTGGCGCATTCCGCAATTTAAAACGGTTGGTCTGCCGACAATGGGGGCTTACCGTGAACTACGCAAATTGCCTCGCGGCGTCAGCATTGCTGATGAGTTTGACGAGCGCGTCGAGGCTGCACGCGCCGCTGCAGACAGTGGTGATTTTGCGTTGTATATCAGCGCGCAGGGCGGGGCAAATGTCCCGCGCGATTGTCAGACTGTCAGGGTCGCCCGTAGCCCGTCGGATGACGTTAACGAGTACGAGGAAGAGGTCGAGAGAGCGGTCGGCATTTACGCGCCGCATCTCGGCGCGCGTCATATTCATATCACCAGAACGACGGACTGGCGCATTGTGCCGAAAGTTCCGGTCGTTGAGCCTTTGACTTTAAAAAGCGGCATCGCCGCGCCTCGGAGTCCTGTCAATAACTGTGGAAAGCTCACCGGTGGTGATACTTCGTCACCGGCTCCCACGCCTTCTGAACACGCCGCAGCAGTGCTTAATCTGGTAGATGACGGTGTTATTGAATGGAATGACCCGGTGGTCGTGAGGGCGCTCAGAGGCGCATTAAAATACGGCCTGAGAAGACCAAACCGTCAGCAAAGAAACGGAATACCGTTAAAACCGCATGAAATAGCACCATCGGCCAGGCTGACCCGGTCAGAACGAATGCAAATTACCCGTATCCGTGTTGACCTTGCTCAGAACGGTATCAGGCCTCAGCGATGGGAGCTTGAGGCGCTGGCGCGTGGGGCGACCGTAAATTATGACGGGAAACAATTTACGTATCCGGTTGCTGATGAGTGGCCGGGATTTTTACAAACAGAAATTGTTTTTGGGATTAATAAGTTATCTCTAAGCTAAGACGCTCAAAGCAAGAGATTATTTTACTGTACGTAGCCATCTGGAATTGTGGCTGTGTTAAAACGCTCGAGATTTTTTGGATATCCAGTTATACTCCGCTTAGAAATCATTCGGAGACTAAGATGGCGGTAAAAGTTGTTGATCTTTTTTGCGGTGCTGGCGGTTTAACGCACGGCTTACATTTGGCCGGATTGGACGTTGTCGCAGGCATTGATTTAGAAGGTGAGTGTCGTGTTGCATACGAAAGCAATAATGATGCACTTTTTATTGAAAAAGATATATCTCTGGTGACAAAAGATGAAATCGAAAATCTTTTTGAAGGGGCAAGTGTTAAAGTATTGGCCGGATGTGCACCTTGTCAGCCATTTTCTAAATATACTCAGGGAAAAGATAAAAAAAATGATAAAAAGTGGCCGTTATTATATGAGTTTGAACGTTTAATAAAAGACACGAAACCAGAAATAGTTACAATGGAAAACGTTCCTGATGTGACAAAACATTCTGTCTATGATGATTTTTATAATACCTTAATAGCATTGGGTTATTATGTTTGGGCAAATAAGATTGAATGTGTAGATTTTGAGGTTCCGCAAAACAGAGTGAGGCATGTATTACTCGCATCTAAATTTGCGCCGATTTCTCTGATGAAACCACAAACATCGGTAAAGCTGACAGTTAGGGATTGCATTGGTAATTTACCTTCGATTGAAGCGGGACAAGCAGATCCAAAAGACCCTCTCCATAAGGCGAGTAGATTGAGTGAAATTAATCTCAAACGTATTCTACATTCAAAACCGGGGGGGACATGGAGGGATTGGCCTGCTGAATTAATCGCTTCATGTCATGCCAAGAAAAGTGGGCAGGGATATGCCAGTGTTTATGGTCGTATGTCTTGGGATAAACCGAGTCCAACGATAACTACACTTTGTTATGGTTTTGGTAATGGACGTTTTGGTCATCCCGAGCAGCATCGTGCAATCTCACTTAGGGAAGCAGCATTACTTCAAACGTTTCCTGTTACATATTCATTTACCCAACCGGGCGAGCCGATCAAAATGAAAAATGTCGGGCGTATGATAGGTAATGCTGTTCCTGTAAACTTAGGTAAAGCGATTGGTCTTTCAATAGTACATCATTTGAAAGAGTTTCACCCCGCCGCTCTTAAATAAGCCTGAGTATCAAGATAAGTTTGTATATTTTCAAGGATGCAGTTGAGATAATGAAAAACTTCATCCTTCATTTCTGTTAGTGTATCAATAGATGTATCTCTGCCTTTGTTTCTAAATGATTCAGAACCATGAGCAAGGTCGTTTCTGGCCTTTTTTATTGGAAGTAAATTGCAACCATTTCGCGTTATTTCTGAATCTGTATCTGCTGAGAAGCCATATTTTTCAGCGACTTCTCTAATTTTTCTAGCGTCAACATTTCCAGAAAATAACGGATTTTTATTTGATTGGATAAGTTTTTTGTGAGCGTTTAGCCACTCTTTAAATATAACTTTTGCAATGTTCCCTTGTGAGAAATCTATTTTCCCATTTGGTGATTGTAAACTATGAAATGCTACTCTTGTAAGGTTTTCATTTACAGTGTCTGCACATAATGATTCATTAGACATTAAAACATTATGAATGTCTTCTATTGCATTGGAAATGGTTGCTTCAATGAGATTGTACAATATAATAAATGCATTAGCCTTTAAAATATGAGTCATATCAATATCAATGGGTTGTTGTATAGGCGCATCGCTTGTATTCTCTTTATAGACTAGAGATGGTTTTTTGTTTATTAGTAACTGAATGAATGAGAAGTATTCATTAATATCTTGCATTCTTTCTTGGAAAAGAATTTTACTTGTCATCTCCTCCATTTACTTGGCCTCACTCCATATTTTCATCTTCATTTTCATCTTCGTCGACAATATTTTCTGGAATGTCTTTCCCAAGCAACTTGTTTTTTACATATTCAATGCGTGCTTTAACTTTGGGTTTAGAGTTGCTGGCATCTGAACGTGTGTGCGTGATAAACTCTTTCGAGTTGATCCAGTCATCAATATTTTTAGGAACTAAATTGGGTTCTTCCTCTAGTGCTAATGTTGCACCGACGGCAAGAGCTTCGAAACGAATCCTAGGAACAGTGGTGGCGTTTTTCACCTTTCTGAAACCATTTGGGAAATGTGTATTAATGAATTGGCTCATTTTATGAAATTTTTCCGCCAGCATAGCTGCGTTTTCATCTGTATATTCGGCATTTTTACGTTTTAAATAGGTTGTAAGAAATTCATCAACGCTTTTTCTGAAATCAAGATATTCTTCAGTGTAGGCAAAGTAGCGTAGTGCCAATTCTGGATATTCAGAGCGACGTTTTCTTGCATCTCCCAAAGGACAGATGCTATGAAATAGAGGATCTTCGGAAATTTCATTGATAAATGCAAGGAATGGCCCATCATGGCTACCTTGCCGTTGTTCCATTGTTGTTAGTTTTTTTCCGCCAGTATTCAGACGGTCAAAAATTTCCCTTCTTGTCTCTTCGTCACAATGTTCTGTAAGTTCAATCATTCGAATAGTTTTTCTATCAAAACGTAGGCGACGGGGAGTACTGAAATCAGAATATTTAAAACCATTGGCTGTGACTAATTTCTGCAGGCCTTCAAGAGTTAGTTTGTTATTGGTAAATTGGTGTAGGGTTCTTATTCGTTGGCTACCGTCAACAATTTCAAGTCTACCTTCATTTTCACCTGAACCAATATCGGCAACGAATATGTAAGGTATAGGAAGATTTAAAAGCAGAGATTCAATGAAACGGGATTTTTGCTTGTTGTTCCAGATAAACTCCCTTTGGTAGTCAGGTATAAAAAGCTCTGCCTCATCTTCTTCAAGACCATTCTGAAATTTGTCCACAATAACACTTATCGGGAACTCACGTATTTCATGGTCAGTGATTTTTTGCATTTCAACTATGCTTTGATCTAAAAGCTCCTTTTCTTCTTTAGTTTTTGGGGTATGTTCTGCTTTTTTTCTCGCCATGAGCTTATTATCCTACTATGCGTGTGATTGCATTAAATTGCATGTTAAACAAAAGCATAATCTATATCAGTCAATCAGCCAGTGGCAAGGTGTTGTGATTACAATGCAACTGCATTAGAACCGACTCATGAAGCGGGCGGGCGAGGCGGGGAAAGCACTGCGCGCTGGCGGTGGTGCTGATTTTATTTTTTCAGCGTCTGAGCGCGTCGTGAAGGCGTTTACTTGGCCTGCTGGGGCGTTGGTGTGTCTGCGGGATTTTTTGTGCGGTGATGAGCGTGTGAGGGCGTGATGACGGGGTGTAAAAAAGCCGCCCGCAGGCGGCGATGTTCAGTCGTTGTCAGTGTCCAGTGAGTAGTTTTTAAAGCGGATGACCTCCTGACCGAGCCAGCCGTTTATCTCGCGGATCCTGTCCTGTAGCGGGATAAGCTCATTGCGGACAAAGACCTTTGCCACTTTCTCAATATCACCCAGCGACCCGACGTTCTCCGGCTTGCCGCCCATCAACTGAAAGGGGATGCGGTGCGCGTCCAGCAGGTCAGCGGCACTGGCTTTTTTGATATTAAAAAAATCGTCCTTCGTCGCCACTTCACTGAGGGGGATAATTTTAATGCCGTCGGCTTTCCCCTGCGGGGCATAGAGAAACAGATTTTTAAAGTTATTGCGGCCTTTCGACTTAACCATGTTTTCGCGAAGCATTTCGATATCGTTGCGATCCTGCACGGCATCGGTGACGTACATGATGTATCCGGCATGTGCGCCATTTTCGTAATATTTGCGGCGGAACAGCGTGGCCGACTCATTCAGCCAGGCAGAGTTAAGGGCGCTGAGATATTCCGGCAGGCCGTACAGCTCCTGATTAATATCCGGCTCCAGCAGGTGAAACACGGAGCCGGGCGTGAAGGCTGTCGGCTCGTTGAAGGACGGCACCCACCAGTAAACATCCTCCTCCACACCACGGCGGGTATATTTTGCCGGTGAGGTTTCCAGTCTGATGACCTTACCGGTGGTGCTGTAACGCTTTTCCAGAAACGCATTACCGAACACGAGAAAATCCAGCACAAAGCGGCTGAAATCCTGTTGCGAAAGCCACGGATGCGGGATAAATGTCGAGGCCAGAATATTGCGTTTGACGTAAATCGGCGAGCTGTGATGCACGGCAGCACGCAGGCTTTTCGCCAGACCGGTAAAGCTGACCGGCGGCTCATACCATCTGCCGTTACTGATGCACTCGACGTAATCCAGAATGTCACGGCGGTCGAGTACCGGCACCGGCTCACCAAAGGTGAATGCCTCCATTTTCGGGGCGCTGGCGGTCATTTTTTTTGCCGCAGGTTGCGGTGTTTTCCCTTTTTTCTTACTCATCAGTAAAACTCCAGAATGGTGGATGTCAGCGGGGTGCTGATACCGGCGGTGAGTGGCTCATTTAACAGGGCGTGCATGGTCGCCCAGGCGAGGTCGGCGTGGCTGGCTTCCTCGCTGCGGCTGGCCTCATAGGTGGCGCTGCGTCCGCTGCTGGTCATGGTCTTGCGGATAGCCATAAACGAGCTGGTGATGTCGGTGGCGCTGACGTCATATTCCAGACAGCCACGGCGGATAACGTCTTTTGCCTTGAGCACCATTGCGGTTTTCATTTCCGGTGTGTAGCGGATATCGCGCGCGGCGGGATAGAACGAGCGCACGAGCTGGAACACGCCGACACCGAGGCCGGTGGCATCAATACCGATGTATTCGACGTTGTATTTTTCGGTGAGTTTGCGGATGGATTCAGCCTGAGTGGCAAAGTCCATGCCTTTCCACTGGTGACGCTCAAGTATTCTGAATTTGCCACCGGCCACCACCGGCGGTGCCAGCACCACGCATCCGGCACTGTCGCCACGGTGTGACGGGTCGTAACCAATCCATACCGGGCGGGAGCCGAACGGATTCGCGGCAAACGGCGCATAGTCTTCCCATTCTTCCAGCGTGTCGACCATGCAGCGTTGCAGCTCCTCGAACGGGAACACCGACGCCTTGTCGTCAACAAATTCACACATGAACAGGTTTTTAAAATCGTCGGCGCTGTTTTCGCGTTTAAGCTGCTCAATGTCGAACAATGTGCAGCCGCCTTTCAGGGCGTCCTCAATGGTGACAATCTGCCGCCACTGGCCGTCCGCACAGAGAAGCCCACCGGCAAGGGCGTTATGACTGACGTCGATTTCCACGCGTTCGGCGGCGCTGGCGCGTCCCCGGTTAAACAGTTCACCGGACCAGAACGGGTAGGCGTCGTGCGCCAGCGTGGACGGGGTGGAGAAATAGGTCGAGCGCAGGTGACTCTGTGAGGCCATACCTGATGCCACCTTACGGAGCACCTGAAAATTCGGGATCCAGAAAATCTCGTCGACGTACAGGTCGCCGTTATGGCTCTGCGCGGTGTTGGAGTTGGTGCCGAGAAAAATCAGTTTTGCGCCGTTATTGCCGAGGACAATTGGGTCACCGGTCAGGTCAACGTCAACCAGCCGGGCAAAGGCGATGATGTATTCGCGGAACACATACGCCTGCGTTTTACTGGCCGACAGAAAAATCTGGTTATGACCGGTTTTCAGGGCGCGCAGCAGCGCCTCGCGGGAAAAATAAAATGTCGCGCCAATCTGGCGGGATTTCAGGATATCGCGGATGCGGTGCTCAAGCCCGGCGCGATACCAGTGCAACTGATAGTCGAAAGACTGCTCAAAGAAAATCTGCTCCAGCTTTTCGATGGCTTCGTCACTGAAAAAATTCTTTTTCGGTTTGCGCCGCCCGCCTTTGTTGCGGTTAGCGACGTTCGGATTAAGGTCTGCCTCGTTGCCGGTCTGGCTGTAGCGATTTACCCGTGCCAGTCGTTCAATCTGGCGTCCCAGCAGGTCAATTTCCTTGAAGTCACCGCCGGTTTTCTGCGGTTTGATGATGAGCTGGGTCAGCCGCGCTTCCAGGCTCATTTCGACACGGCTGATGGGGGCAACGCTGTCCCAGCCGTCGCGCTGTTTCCAGCTCTGCACCGTCGGGCGTTTCATCTGCAACATGGCGGCAATCTGCGGCACGGAAAACCCCTGCCAGTACAGCAGTGCCGCCTGACGACGCGGGTCGTGTAAAAGAGTGGTGTCTGTGGTGATGGTCATGAATACCTCGCCGTGATGAATACACGGCAAGGCTACTGAGTCGCGCCCCGCGATTCGCTAAGGTGCTGTTGTGTCAGTGATAAGCCATCCGGGACTGATGGCGGAGGATGCGCATCGTCGGGAAACTGATGCCGACATGTGACTCCTCTAATCACTATTCAGGACTCCTGACAATGGCAAAAAAAGTCTCAAAATTCTTTCGTATCGGAGTTGAGGGTGACACCTGTGACGGGCGTGTCATCAGTGCGCAGGATATTCAGGAAATGGCCGAAACCTTTGACCCGCGAGTCTATGGTTGCCGCATTAACCTGGAACATCTGCGCGGCATCCTGCCTGACGGTATTTTTAAGCGTTATGGCGATGTGGCCGAACTGAAGGCCGAAAAGATTGACGATGATTCGGCGCTGAAAGGCAAATGGGCGCTGTTTGCGAAAATCACCCCGACCGATGACCTTATCGCGATGAACAAGGCTGCGCAGAAGGTCTACACCTCAATGGAAATTCAGCCGAACTTTGCCAACACCGGCAAATGTTATCTGGTGGGGCTGGCCGTCACCGATGACCCGGCAAGCCTCGGCACGGAATACCTGGAATTCTGCCGCACGGCAAAACATAACCCCCTGAACCGCTTCAAATTAAGCCCTGAAAACCTGATTTCAGTGGCAACGCCTGTTGAGCTGGAATTTGAAGACCTGCCTGAAACCGTGTTCACCGCCCTGACCGAAAAGGTGAAATCCATTTTTGGCCGCAAACAGGCCAGCGATGACGCCCGTCTGAATGACGTGCATGAAGCGGTGACCGCTGTTGCTGAACATGTGCAGGAAAAACTGAGTGCCACTGAGCAGCGCCTCGCTGAGATGGAAACCGCCTTTTCCGCACTTAAGCAGGATGTAGCTGACAGGGCGGATGAAACCAGCCAGGCATTCACCCGCCTGAAAAACAGTCTCGACCACACCGAAAGTCTGACCCAGCAGCGCCGCAGCAAGGCCACCGGTGGTGGCGGTGACGCCCTGATGACGAACTGCTGACCGGCATCAGTCAGTCCGGGAAAACCTTCACGATTAACCCTTAATTTCAGGAAAAACTATGCGCCAGGAAACCCGCTTTAAATTTAATGCTTACCTGTCCCGTGTTGCCGAACTGAACGGCATCGACGCCGGTGATGTGTCGAAAAAATTCACCGTTGAACCGTCGGTCACCCAGACCCTGATGAACACCATGCAGGAGTCCTCTGACTTTCTGACCCGCATCAACATTGTGCCGGTCAGCGAAATGAAAGGGGAAAAAATTGGCATCGGCGTCACCGGCTCCATCGCCAGCACCACCGACACCGCCGGTGGCACCGAGCGTCAGCCGAAGGACTTCTCGAAGCTGGCGTCCAACAAGTACGAATGCGACCAGATTAACTTCGATTTTTATATCCGCTACAAAACGCTGGACCTGTGGGCGCGTTATCAGGATTTCCAGCTCCGTATCCGTAACGCCATTATCAAACGCCAGTCCCTTGATTTCATCATGGCCGGTTTTAACGGCGTGAAGCGTGCCGAAACCTCTGACCGCAGCAGTAATCCGATGCTGCAGGATGTGGCGGTCGGCTGGCTGCAGAAATACCGCAATGAAGCTCCGGCGCGCGTGATGAGCAAGGTCACTGACGAGGAAGGGCACACCACCTCTGAGGTCATCCGCGTGGGCAAGGGCGGTGATTATGCCAGCCTTGACGCACTGGTGATGGATGCGACCAACAACCTGATTGAGCCGTGGTATCAGGAAGACCCTGACCTTGTGGTGATTGTGGGACGTCAGCTACTGGCGGACAAGTATTTTCCCATCGTCAACAAGGAGCAGGACAACAGCGAAATGCTGGCCGCTGACGTCATCATCAGTCAGAAACGCATCGGTAACCTGCCGGCGGTACGCGTCCCGTACTTCCCGGCGGATGCGATGCTCATCACGAAGCTGGAAAACCTGTCCATCTACTACATGGATGACAGCCATCGCCGCGTGATTGAGGAAAACCCGAAACTCGACCGCGTGGAGAACTACGAGTCAATGAACATTGATTACGTGGTGGAAGACTACGCCGCCGGTTGTCTGGTGGAAAAAATTAAGGTCGGTGATTTCTCCACACCGGCTAAGGCGACCGCAGAGCCGGGAGCGTAACCGATGACGAGTCCCGCACAGCGCCACATGATGCGGGTCTCGGCAGCGATGACCGCGCAGCGGGAAGCCGCCCCGCTGCGACATGCAACTGTCTATGAGCAGATGCTGGTTAAGCTCGCCGCAGACCAGCGCACACTGAAAGCAATTTATTCAAAAGAGCTGAAGGCCGCGAAAAAACGCGAACTGCTGCCGTTCTGGTTGCCGTGGGTGAACGGCGTGCTGGAGCAGGGCAAAGGTGCACAGGATGACATTCTGATGACGGTCATGCTGTGGCGTCTGGATACCGGCGATATTGCCGGTGCGCTGGAGATTGCCCGTTATGCCCTGAAGTACGGTCTGACCATGCCGGGTAAACACCGCCGCACCCCGCCGTACATGTTCACCGAGGAGGTGGCGCTTGCGGCCATGCGCGCTCACGCTGCCGGTGAGTCTGTGGATCCCCGCCTGCTGACGGACACCCTTGAACTGACCGCCACGGCTGACATGCCTGATGAAGTGCGCGCAAAGCTGCACAAAATCACCGGTCTGTTTCTGCGTGACGGTGGTGATGCCGCAGGTGCGCTGGCACACCTGCAACGTGCGACACAGCTCGACTGTCAGGCAGGCGTCAAAAAAGAGATTGAACGACTGGAGCGGGAGCTGAAACCGAAGCCGGAGCCAAAAGCGGTCACCCGCGCCCCGCGTAAGACCCGGAGTGCGACACCGGCAAAACGTGGACGCCCGAAAAAGAAAGCCAGTTAACAACCGAATGTGCCCCGCGCCAGGGCGGCACGCCGGTCAGTGAGGGTGAATCACCTGACACTGCACCGGCGTCCACCGCCCGACTTTTCAGAGGTAGTCATGATGACGCTGATTATTCCGCGAAAGGAGGCTCCCGTGTCCGGTGAGGGTACGGTGGTCATCCCGCAACCGGCAGGCGACGAGCCGGTGATTAAAAACACGTTCTTTTTTCCCGATATCGACCCGAAGCGCGTCCGGGAACGTATGCGCCTTGAGCAGACCGTCGCCCCCGCCCGTCTGCGTGAGGCCATCAAGTCAGGCATGGCGGAGACGAATGCGGAGCTGTACGAGTACCGCGAACAGAAAATTGCTGCCGGTTTTTCGCGTCTGGCTGACGTCCCGGCGGACGATATCGACGGTGAAAGCATCAAAGTTTTTTACTACGAGCGCGCCGTGTGTGCGATGGCGACCGCGTCGCTTTATGAGCGTTATCGCGGCGTGGATGCCAGTGCGAAAGGCGATAAAAAGGCCGACAGCATAGACAGCACCATTGATGAGCTGTGGCGGGATATGCGCTGGGCAGTGGCGCGCATCCAGGACAAGCCGCGCTGCATCGTGAGTCAAATCTGATGAAGACCTTTGCGCTACAGGGCGACACGCTCGACGCCATTTGTGTCCGGTATTACGAGCGCACTGAGGGCGTGGTCGAGGCCGTGCTCGCCGCAAATCCGGGACTGGCTGAACTGGGGGCGGTGCTGCCGCACGGCACCGCCGTCGAACTGCCCGACGTTCAGACCGCGCCCGTGGCTGAAACTGTCAATCTGTGGGAGTAACGCATGACAGCAGAAGAAAAAAGCGTCCTGTCGCTTTTCATGATTGGGGTGCTGATTGTTGTCGGCAAGGTGCTTGCCGGTGGTGAACCCATCACCCCGCGTCTGTTTATCGGGCGCATGTTGCTCGGTGGTTTTGTCTCGATGGTTGCCGGTGTTGTTCTGGTGCAGTTTCCTGACCTGTCACTGCCTGCGGTGTGCGGCATCGGCTCCATGCTGGGTATCGCCGGTTATCAGGTGATTGAGATTGCCATTCAGCGCCGCTTTAAGGGCAGGGGGAAACCGTAATGCCGGTAATTAACACGCATCAGAATATCGCCGCCTTTCTCGACATGCTGGCCGTGTCCGAAGGGACGGCGAATCATCCGCTGACGAAAAACCGGGGCTATGACGTGATAGTCACCGGACTGGACGGAAAGCCGGAAATTTTCACCGACTACAGTGACCACCCGTTCGCGCATGGCCGACCGGCGAAGGTGTTTAACCGTCGCGGTGAAAAATCCACGGCCTCCGGTCGCTATCAGCAGCTTTACCTGTTCTGGCCGCACTACCGCAAACAGCTTGCCCTGCCGGATTTCAGTCCGTTGTCACAGGACAGGCTCGCCATTCAGTTGATCCGCGAACGCGGTGCACTGGATGACATCCGGGCGGGACGCATTGAGCGCGCCATTTCACGCTGTCGCAATATCTGGGCGTCCCTGCCGGGTGCCGGTTACGGTCAGCGTGAGCATTCACTGGAAAAACTGGTCACCGTCTGGCGTACCGCCGGCGGCGTACCGGCTTAAACGGAGTAAACACCATGAAGAAATTATCCCTTTCACTGATGCTGAACGTGTCGCTGGCGCTGATGCTGGCACTGTCCCTGATTTACCCGCAGAGCGTGGCCGTCAGTTTTGTCGCCGCCTGGGCGATTCTGGCGACGGTTATCTGTGTGGTTGCCGGTGGTGTCGGCGTGTATGCCACTGAGTATGTACTGGAACGCTACGGGCGGGAGCTGCCGCCGGAATCGCTGGCCGTGAAGATTGTCACGTCGCTGTTTTTGCAGCCGGTGCCGTGGCGCAGACGGGCGGCGGCTCTGGTGGTGATGGTGGCGACGTTTATCTCGCTGGTCGCTGCCGGGTGGATTTTTACCGCGCTGATTTATCTTGTGGCGTCGCTGTTTTTCCGGCTGATACGTAAAGCCTGTCGTCAGCGTCTTGAGGGGCGGGAACTATGTCAAAGCTGATGATTGTGCTGGTCGTGTTGTTATCGCTGGCGGTGGCCGGTCTGTTTCTGGCGAAGCACAAAAATGCCAGCCTGCGCGCCTCGCTGGACAGGGCGAATAACGTCGCCAGTGAACAGCAGACGACCATCACCATGCTGAAAAATCAGCTTCATGTTGCCATCACCAGGGCAGACAAAAACGAGCTGGCGCAGGTGGCACTGCGTCAGGAACTGGAGAACGCCGCGAAGCGTGAAGCACAGCGCGAGAAAACCATCACGAGGTTACTCAATGAAAACGAAGATTTTCGCCGCTGGTACGGTGCTGACCTGCCTGATGCTGTGCGCCGGTTGCACCAGCGCCCGGCCTGCGCAGACGCCAGTGATTGTCCACAACGCCTGCCCGAAAGTGAGCCTTTGCCCGATGCCGGGCAGTGACCCGCAGAAGAACGGCGATTTAAGTGCCGATATCCGGCTGCTTGAGAACGCGCTGGCACGCTGTGCCAGCCAGGTAAAAATGATTAAACACTGTCAGGACGAAAACGATGCTCAAACCCGACAGCCTGCGCAGGGCGCTGACTGATGCCGTCACGGTGCTGAAAACTAACCCCGATATGCTGCGGATATTCGTGGATAACGGGAGTATTGCCTCCACACTGGCGACGTCGCTGTCATTCGAAAAGCGTTACACGCTCAATGTCATTGTGACCGACTTTACCGGTAATTTTGACCTGCTCATCGTGCCGGTGCTGGCGTGGCTGCGGGAAAATCAGCCCGACATCATGACCACCGACGAAGGCCAGAAAAAGGGCTTCACGTTTTATGCGGACATCAACAATGACAGCAGCTTTGATATCAGTATCAGCCTGATGCTGACCGAGCGCACGCTGGTCAGTGAGGTTGAAGGTGCGCTGCATGTGAAGAATATCCCGGAACCCCCGCCGCCGGAGCCGGTCACCCGCCCGGTGGAGCTTTATATCAATGGTGAACTGGTGAGCAAGTGGGATGAATGAGTTTAAGCGTTTTGAAGACCGGCTGACCGGACTTATTGAATCGCTGTCACCGTCAGGGCGTCGGCGACTGAGTGCCGAACTGGCGAAACGTCTGCGGCAGAGTCAGCAGCGCCGGGTGATGGCACAGAAAGCCCCGGACGGCACACCCTACGCACCACGCCAGCAGCAGAGCGCCAGAAAAAAGACCGGTCGTGTTAAGCGAAAAATGTTTGCGAAACTTATCACCAGTCGTTTTTTGCATATCCGCGCCAGCCCGGAACAGGCATCAATGGAATTTTACGGCGGGAAGTCACCGAAAATCGCCAGTGTGCATCAGTTTGGTCTGTCGGAAGAAAACCGGAAAGACGGTAAGAAAATTGATTATCCGGCGCGCCCTCTGCTCGGCTTCACCGGTGAGGATGTGCAGATGATTGAAGAGATTATCCTGTCTCACCTCGACCGTTAGTTGTGCCATTCCCGACACCTCATCGTCACATTGCCGCCGGTATGACCCGGCGGCATCCTTCCCGTTATGAACACACTCGCAAATATTCAGGAACTCGCGCGCGCACTGCGCAACATGATTCGCACCGGCGTTATCGTCGAAACCGACCTTAACGCCGGTCGCTGCCGTGTGCAGACCGGCGGCATGTGTACCGACTGGCTGCAGTGGCTGACCCATCGCGCCGGACGTTCGCGCACATGGTGGGCACCTTCCGTGGGGGAACAGGTGCTGATTCTGGCTGTGGGCGGTGAACTCGACACGGCGTTCGTTCTGCCGGGGATTTATTCCGGCGATAACCCCGCGCCGTCTGCGTCGGCGGATGCCCTGCATATCCGTTTCCCTGACGGGGCGGTGATTGAGTATGAACCTGAAACCAGTGCACTCACGGTAAGCGGAATTAAAACGGCCAGCGTGACGGCTTATGATTCTGTTACCGCCACGGTGCCGGTGGTCATGGTGAAAGCGTCAACCCGCGTCACCCTGGACACGCCGGAGGTGGTCTGCACAAACAAGCTGATCACCGGCACGCTGGAAGTGCAGAAGGGCGGGAAGATGCACGGCAACATCGAGCATACCGACGGGAAATTCACTTCTAACGGCGTTCAGGTGGATGACCACGGTCACGGTGGTGTTAAGTCAGGAGACAACTGGACACAGGGGACAAAATGACAGCACGTTATCTCGGAATGAATCGCAGTGATGGCCTGACGGTCACTGACCTTGAGCATATCAGCCAGAGTATCGGCGATATCCTGCGCACGCCGGTCGGCTCACGGGTGATGCGTCGTGATTACGGCTCGTTGCTGGCGTCAATGATTGACCAGCCGCAGACCCCGGCGCTTGAGTTGCAGATTAAGGTCGCCTGTTACATGGCGGTGCTGAAATGGGAACCCCGCGTCACCCTGTCATCCGTTACCACGGCGCGCAGCTTTGACGGGCGAATGACGGTCACGTTAACCGGCCAGCACAACGACACCGGCCAGCCACTTTCATTAACCATCCCTGTGAGTTGAAACCATGCCGATTATCGACCTGAACCAGCTACCCGCACCGGATGTGGTCGAGGAGCTGGACTTTGAAACCATTCTTGCCGAACGCAAGGCGACACTGATTTCCCTTTACCCGGAAGACCAGCAGGAGGCGGTCGCCCGTACCCTGACGCTGGAATCCGAGCCTCTCGTCAAACTGCTGGAGGAAAATGCTTATCGTGAGCTTATCTGGCGTCAGCGTGTGAACGAGGCCGCACGGGCGGTGATGCTGGCCTGTGCCGCCGGTAATGACCTTGATGTGATTGGTGCCAATTACAACACCACGCGTCTGACTATCACCCCGGCAGATGATTCGACTATCCCGCCGACACCGGCAGTGATGGAATCTGATACCGATTATCGTCTGCGTATTCAGCAGGCGTTTGAGGGCTTAAGCGTCGCCGGGTCGGTGGGAGCCTATCAGTATCATGGTCGCAGTGCCGACGGGCGTGTCGCGGATATCTCTGTCACCAGTCCGTCTCCGGCCTGCGTCACCATCTCTGTGCTGTCCCGTGAAAATAACGGTGTCGCATCCGAAGACCTGCTGGCGGTGGTGCGTAACGCCCTTAATGGCGAGGACGTCAGACCGGTGGCCGACCGCGTGACCGTGCAGTCTGCCGCCATCGTTGAATACCAGATAAACGCCACGCTTTACCTTTACCCTGGTCCCGAAAGCGAACCCATTCGCGCGGCCGCCGTGAAAAAGCTGGAAGCGTACATCACGGCACAGCACCGGCTGGGGCGCGACATCCGTCTGTCTGCCATTTATGCCGCTTTGCATGTGGAAGGCGTGCAGCGTGTCGAACTGACTGCACCGCTGGCCGACATCGTGCTCAACAGTACGCAGGCGTCTTTCTGTACCGAATACCGCGTCGTGACCGGAGGCTCGGATGAGTGATTCGCGACTGCTGCCGACCGGCTCATCACCGCTTGAAGTCGCCGCTGCAAAAGCCTGTGCGGAAATTGAAAAAACGCCGGTCAGTATTCGTGAGCTGTGGAACCCGGACACCTGTCCGGCAAATCTGCTGCCGTGGCTGGCGTGGGCGTTTTCGGTCGACAGGTGGGATGAAAAGTGGCCGGAAGCGACAAAACGCGCCGTTATCCGCGATGCCTATTTCATCCACTGTCATAAAGGCACTGTCGGCGCAATCCGGCGTGTGGTGGAGCCGCTCGGCTATCTCATCAATGTGACGGAGTGGTGGGAAAACAATGACCCGCCCGGCACCTTCCGGCTCGATATTGGTGTACTGGAAAGCGGCATCACAGAGGAAATGTATCTGGAAATGGAACGGCTGATTGCCGATGCCAAACCCGCAAGTCGCCACCTTATCGGTCTGAACATTATCCAGGACATTCCCGGCTATCTGTATACAGGCGGTGTGGTCTGTGATGGTGATGTTATTACTGTTTATCCCGGATAAGTGAGAAACAATGAGCACGAAATTTAAAACCGTTATCACTACTGCCGGAGCCGCAAAGCTGGCAGCCGCCACTGTCCCCGGCGGGAAAAAAGTAAACCTGTCTGCAATGGCCGTGGGTGACGGTAATGGCAAATTGCCGGTGCCGGATGCCGGTCAGACGAAACTGGTGCATGAGGTCTGGCGTCACGCTCTGAATAAAGTCAGCGTGGATAACAAGAATAAAAACTATATCGTGGCTGAACTGGTTGTACCGCCCGAAGTGGGCGGCTTCTGGATGCGTGAGCTTGGTCTGTATGACGATGCCGGAACACTGATTGCGGTATCCAACATGGCAGAAAGCTATAAGCCAGAACTGGCTGAAGGCTCCGGACGTGCGCAGACCTGCCGCATGGTTATTATTCTCAGCAACGTGGCGTCCGTTGAGCTGAGTATTGATGCCAGCACGGTGATGGCGACGCAGGATTACGTCGATGACAAAATCGCAGAGCATGAGCAGTCCCGCCGCCATCCTGACGCCACGCTGACAGAAAAAGGTTTTACTCAGTTAAGCAGTGCAACAAACAGCACCAGTGAAAAGCTGGCGGCAACGCCAAAAGCGGTCAAGGCAGCAAATGACAACGCAAATTCACGTCTGGCGAAAAATCAGAACGGTGCAGATATCCAGGATAAATCAGTTTTTCTGGACAATGTTGGCGTTACCAGCCTGACGTTTATGAAAAACAATGGCGAAATGCCGCTTGATGCTGATCTGAATACATTTGGTCCCGTTAAGGCTTATCTGGGGATCTGGTCTAAAGCTACCTCAACTAACGCAACACTGGAGAAAAATTTCCCGGAAGATAATGCTGTCGGTGTGCTTGAGGTTTTTGCTGCCGGCAATTTTGCAGGTACGCAACGCTTTACCACAAGAGACGGCAATGTATACATGCGTAAACTCGCCAATAAGTGGAATGGCACTGATGGTCCGTGGGGCGTATGGCGTCACACTCAATCAGCTACCCGCCCTTTGAGTACGACTATAGACCTGAATACGCTTGGAGCCGCCGAACATCTTGGTTTATGGCGTAACAGTAGCTCGGCTATAGCTTCATATGAACGCAATTATCCAGAGGAAGGCGGCTTTGCTCAGGGGACGCTTGAGATCCTCGAAGGCGGGAATTATGGAAGAACGCAACGTTATACCACTCGCCGTGGAAATATGTATGTCCGCTGCCTTGCGGCAAGCTGGGATGCATCAAATCCGCAGTGGGAACCGTGGTTAAGAGTCGGTCATCAGTCAGAGAGTCGTTATTACGAAGGTGATTTGAATGATGTAACCTCACCAGGTATTTACAGCGTTACAGGTAAAGCGACCAACGGTCCAGTACTGGACGGAAACGGCGTGACTGTACTCGGCATTCTGGAAGTGTTGAGGCGGTTTGATGGTGTTAATGTATGGCAGCGTTATACAACTGCCGGAACAGGTACAACCCTTAAAGGCCGCACCTTTGAGCGCGTCTTTACCGGCAGCTCATGGAGCGAATGGCGGGAAGTCTACACCTCGTATTCACTTCCCCTGAATCTGGGTATCGGCGGTGCTGTGGCAAAGCTCACCAGCCTGGACTGGCAGACCTACGATTTTGTGCCGGGCAGTCTGATAACCGTTAGGCTGGATAATATGACCAATATTCCCGACGGTATGGACTGGGGCGTCATTGATGGCAACCTGATAAACATCGCAGTTGGTCCGAGTGATGATTCCGGTACGGGGCGCTCAATGCATGTATGGCGCAGCACTGTAAGTAAAGCGAACTACCGATTTTTTATGGTGCGTATTTCAGGAAATCCGGGAAGCCGCACGATCACAGCAAGACGAGTACCAATCATTGACGAAGCCCAGACATGGGGCGCGAAACAGACATTCAGTGCTGGCCTTTCTGGTGAACTGTCCGGCAATGCGGCGACAGCAACAAAGCTGAAAACAGCCCGTAAAATTAATAACGTTTCGTTTGATGGAACATCAGATATTAACCTGACGCCGAAAAATATTGGTGCATTTGCTTCAGGAAAAACAGGAGACACCGTTGCGAATGATAAAGCCGTTGGGTGGAACTGGAGTAGCGGAGCCTATAACGCAACTACTGGTGGGGCATCAACGTTAATTCTTCATTTTAATATCGGTGAAGGAAGTTGTCCCGCCGCCCAGTTCCGCGTTAATTATAAGAACGGCGGTATTTTTTATCGTTCTGCTCGTGACGGTTACGGATTCGAGGCTGACTGGTCTGAGTTTTATACCACAACGCGAAAACCTACAGCGGGAGATGTCGGTGCACTGCCGTTATCTGGTGGTCAATTGAATGGTGCTCTGGGTATAGGAACATCCAGTGCTCTTGGCGGTAATTCGATTGTTTTGGGTGATAATGACACGGGCTTTAAACAAAATGGTGATGGTAATCTGGATGTTTATGCTAATAGCGTCCATATTATGCGCTTTGTCTCGGGAAGTATTCAAAGTAATAAAACCATAAATATTACGGGGCGTGTTAATCCCTCGGATTACGGTAACTTTGATTCCCGCTATGTCCGGGATATCCGGCTTGGTGGTGCTGCCACATACAAACCTGCGAACAATGGCATGACATGGACACATCAGGCACCGTCCGGGTGTGTATATTCCGGCATTATTGTTCAGGATACCGGCTCAAACTCTGCCGATAACATTGGTGGTGTATATTACAGGCCGGTTCAGAAATACATTAACGGGACATGGTATAACGTGGCGCAGGTATAATTTATGCAGCATTTGAAAAATATTACGGCGGGTAATCCAAAAACGGTTGAACAATATCAATTGACAAAGGGTTTTGATGTTGTCTGGTTTTTTTCAGAAGATGGTAAGAACTGGTACGAAGAACAAAAGTATTTTGCTGATGACACGATAAAAATAGCGTACGACAAAGATAATATTATCCGCTATGTGGAAAAGGATGTGACAGCTATCAGACCGGATGGATTAAGTGTTGTTGAAGTGGCGGATATTACTGCTAACCGACGGGCGGACATTTCAGGGGGCTGGATGTTTAAGGACGGCAAAGTGATTAAACGCATTTATACGGCAGAGGAATTGCTGCAGCAGGCAGAAAACCGGAAAGCCAGACTTCTTGCAGATGCTGAATCCGTGATTTTGCCGCTGGAGCGCGCGGTCAGACTGAACATGGCAACAGATGAGGAGCGTAGCCGACTGGATGCATGGGAGCGTTACAGCGTTCTGGTCAGTCGTGTGGATCCTGCAAATCCTGAATGGCCGGAAATGCCGCAATAAGTTGTATGATCTCTGGAGTGAGCAAACGTATCTATGGCACAGAGTAAAGCCTAATCTGACAGGCCGCTCTGTGTCTGGAGTAGATTTTAGTAAAGCATTATTTTATTAGTGCAAATTCTAATCAATACATTTTATGTATATGATATCCTGCAGACTTTAATGACTTGGTTTAGGCTAACCAGATAACACTGAAGGAATATTTTTGATAATTAAGGTGCGGTATGTTTACTAAGCGACGATTAAAAAATATTAACTGGGAGGCAAGTTCAGTGATTCTTGCTATGGTTCTCTTTGTTGGAAATATATTTTATACAAATCATCGTGATGATATAAGCATGGAGGCTGAGAGGGACAGTATCAGAACAATGTTTGCATATGAAATCGCTAATAACCATCGCGCTCTCACTTTTCTTGATAAAACGAGATATATTGGCTTTGACGAAAATTCGGAGCATTTTGTTGGCGAGCCTTTTGCCATTAATGTCAAATCATTAGGGGGGCCTCGCTTACAGATTGCATTAAACCAGAGTGATAAAGTGTTTAAATCCTACTTCAGCGAATTAAGTAAGCTTGATAAAGAGGATGTTACTCTTCTTATGGACTATTACCATGAGCAAAGCATCCTGCTGGAGCGTGTAAAATCTACGTTACAGAAGATGAAAAGTGGTAATGATATTAAAGTTGATATTGATGGTTACTTATTAGAAGAACACTTCATGAATGAGCTTAATCTTTCTAATATTTTGCTTAAACGCTATAGCCATTTGTTGTCACAACACGCCAAAGAACATAAAACAAAAGATTTACATAATTGATAATCTGCTAATGGTTATTCATGGGGTAACTATGTTTTATATGTAATCCAACTCAGATGAATTATTGATTCTGGATAATAACCGCAGAGCGGCATATACCCTGACAGGCAAATGTCCGCTTCTTGTTCAAAGCAGACCGTCAGATTTGATAACTTTTGGGCTATGTAAATTGTCAGTCGGAAAATGAGTGAGTTCAAATCAGGACAGGCGGGCGAATTGCCCGCCTTTTCTTTATCTGTTGTTTCATCCACTGACCAGCCAGGTCAAATAGCGTCTCATGCTCTGCACAACAGAAAATAGTTGCACCCATTAACCACGGAGTTAAACGGATGAGTGACTATCATCACGGCGTGCAGGTGCTGGAGATTAACGACGGCACCCGCGTCATTTCCACCGTATCCACCGCCATTGTTGGCATGGTCTGCACGGCCAGCGATGCGGATGCGGAAACCTTCCCCGTCAATAAACCGGTGCTGATCACCAATGTGCAGAGCGCGATTGCAAAGGCCGGTAAAAAAGGCACGCTGGCGGCATCGTTGCAGGCCATCGCTGACCAGTCAAAACCGGTCACCGTTGTCGTGCGCGTGGAAGACGGCACCGGCGACGACGAAGAAACGAAACTCGCGCAGACCGTTTCCAATATCATCGGCACCACTGACGAAAACGGTCAGTACACCGGACTGAAAGCCCTGATGGGCGCAGAGTCGGTTACCGGCGTTAAACCGCGCATTCTCGGCGTACCGGGACTGGACACCAAAGAGGTGGCGGTTGCACTGGCATCGGTATGCCAGGAACTGAATGCCTTCGGGTATATCAGCGCATGGGGCTGTAAAACCATTTCCGAGGCAAAAGCCTACCGTCAGAATTTCAGTCAGCGTGAGCTGATGGTCATCTGGCCGGATTTCCTTGCATGGGATACGGTCACCAGTACCACCGCCACCGCGTATGCCACCGCCCGTGCGCTGGGGCTGCGTGCCAGAATCGACCAGGAGCAGGGCTGGCATAAAACGCTGTCCAACGTCGGGGTAAACGGTGTTACCGGCATCAGCGCATCTGTATTCTGGGATTTGCAGAAGTCTGGCACTGATGCTGACCTGCTGAACGAGGCAGGCGTCACAACGCTGGTTCGCCGCGACGGTTTCCGTTTCTGGGGTAACCGTACCTGCTCCGATGACCCACTTTTCCTCTTTGAAAGCTACACACGTACCGCGCAGGTACTGGCCGACACGATGGCTGAGGCGCACATGTGGGCTATTGATAAGCCCATCACCGCAACGCTGATTCGCGACATCATTGATGGCATCAATGCCAAATTCCGCGAACTGAAAAACAACGGTTATATCGTGGATGGCACATGCTGGTTCAGTGAAGAAGCCAACGATGCGGAAACCCTCAAGGCCGGAAAACTGTATATCGACTACGACTATACACCGGTGCCTCCTCTCGAAAACCTGACCCTGCGCCAGCGTATTACTTCAAGATACCTGGCAAGTCTGGTCACCTCGGTTAACAGCAATTAAGGAGCCTGACCGATGGCAATGCCGCGCAAACTCAAGTTAATGAACGTCTTTCTGAACGGCTACAGCTATCAGGGCGTTGCAAAGTCCGTCACGCTGCCAAAACTGACCCGTAAGCTCGAAAACTATCGCGGTGCGGGGATGAACGGCAGCGCACCGGTAGACCTCGGCCTTGATGACGATGCGCTGTCAATGGAGTGGTCGCTCGGTGGCTTCCCGGATTCGGTTATCTGGGAGCTTTACGCCGCAACCGGTGTGGATGCCGTGCCGATTCGTTTTGCAGGCTCTTACCAGCGCGACGATACCGGCGAAACGGTGGCCGTCGAAGTGGTCATGCGTGGACGTCAGAAAGAAATCGACACCGGCGAGGGTAAACAGGGAGAAGACACCGAGTCGAAAATCTCCGTGGTCTGCACCTATTTCCGGCTGACGATGGACGGTAAGGAGCTGGTCGAAATCGACACCATCAACATGATTGAGAAGGTGAACGGCGTCGACCGGCTGGAGCAACACCGCCGCAATATCGGCCTGTGATTTTCATCCGGTCAGCCTGGCTGACCGGTTAACCCCGATTCAGAAGTGAGAAAACCATGAACAAAGAAAATGTGATTACCCTGGACAATCCGGTCAAGCGTGGTGAGCAGGTTATCGAACAGGTCACGCTGATGAAACCTAATGCCGGGACGCTGCGCGGTGTCAGTCTGGCTGCGGTCGCAAACTCCGAAGTCGATGCACTGATTAAGGTGCTGCCGCGCATGACGGCACCGATGCTGACCGAGCAGGAGGTCGCCGCGCTGGAACTGCCTGACCTTGTGGCGCTGGCCGGTAAGGTGGTCGGTTTTTTGTCTCCGAACTCGGTGCAGTGACGTTTCCGAAAAATCTGTCGGTCGATGACCTGATGGCAGATGTGGCAGTGATATTTCACTGGCCGCCATCAGAACTGTATCCCATGAGCCTGACCGAACTCATCACATGGCGCGAAAAGGCGCTCCGGCGAAGCGGAAACACGAATGAGTAACAATGTAAAATTACAGGTATTGCTCAGGGCTGTTGACCAGGCATCCCGCCCGTTTAAATCCATCCGTACAGCGAGCAAATCGCTGTCGGGGGATATCCGGGAAACACAAAAATCACTGCGCGAGCTGAACGGTCACGCATCCCGTATTGAGGGATTCCGCAAGACCAGTGCACAGCTCGCCGTGACTGGTCATGCACTTGAAAAGGCACGGCAGGAAGCCGAAGCCCTTGCCACACAGTTTAAAAACACCGAACGTCCGACCCGTGCTCAGGCGAAAGTGCTGGAATCCGCAAAGCGTGCGGCGGAGGACTTACAGGCGAAATATAACCGCCTGACGGATTCCGTTAAACGCCAGCAACGGGAACTGGCCGTTGTGGGAATTAATACCCGCAATCTTGCACATGATGAGCAGGGACTGAAAAACCGTATCAGTGAAACCACCGCACAACTTAACCGTCAGCGTGACGCGCTGGCGCGTGTCAGTGCGCAACAGGCAAAACTTAACGCAGTAAAACAGCGTTATCAGGCCGGAAAGGAACTGGCCGGAAATATGGCCTCGGTAGGCGCTGCCGGTGTGGGGATTGCGGCGGCGGGAACGATGGCCGGAGTTAAGCTGCTGATGCCCGGTTATGAGTTTGCGCAGAAAAACTCAGAATTGCAGGCCGTGCTAGGAGTGGCAAAAGACTCCGCCGAAATGACCGCACTCCGCAGGCAGGCGCGCCAGCTCGGCGACAATACCGCAGCCTCGGCAGATGATGCAGCCGGTGCACAGATTATCATTGCGAAAGCGGGTGGAGATGCTGCGGCTATTCAGGCGGCAACGCCGGTCACGCTGAATATGGCACTGGCGAATCAGCGGTCGATGGAAGAAAACGCGCAACTGTTGCTGGGGACTAAGGCATCCTTTCAACTGTCAAATGATGATGTCAGCCATGTGGGCGACGTGTTGTCGGCAACGATGAATAAGTCGGCGGCTGATTTTCAGGGACTCAGTGATGCACTGACTTACCTCGGGCCGGTTGCGAGGACGGCAGGTGTAAGTCTTGAGCAGGCAGCAGCCATGACAGGTGTGCTGCATGACAATAACATCAGGGGGTCAATGGCGGGGACGGGTAGCAGTGCCGTTGTCACCCGATTACAGGCACCGACTGGAAAAGCATGGGATGCACTCAAAGAGCTTGGCGTTAAAACCTCGGACAAAAAGGGAAATATGCGTCCGTTGTTCACCATTCTGAAAGAGATTCAGGCCAGCTTTGATAAACACAAGCTGGGAACGTCTCAGAAGGGGGAATACCTTAAAACCATTTTTGGTGAGGAAGCCCTGAAATCAGCGAACGTTTTACTGGCAGCGGCAGCAAGCGGAAAACTGGATAAGCTGACCGCCACGCTGAAAGCCTCGGACGGTAAAACGGAAGAGCTGGTTAAAATCATGCAGGATAACCTCGGCGGTGACTTTAAGGAGTTTCAGTCCGCTTATGAGGCGGTGGGGACTGACCTGTTTGACCAGCAGGAAGGCGCACTGCGTAAGCTCACTCAGACGGCCACAAAGTATGTGTTAAAACTCGACGGCTGGATCCAGAAAAACAAATCACTGGCGTCAACCATCGGCCTCATTGTCGGTAGCGCGCTGGCGCTTACTGGCATCATCGGTGCAATTGGTCTTGTAGCCTGGCCGGTTATCACCGGCATCAATGCCATCATCGCGGCAGCAGGCGCAATGGGGGCAATCTTCACGACGGTTGGCAGTGCTGTTATGACGGCCATCGGGGCGATTAGCTGGCCGGTTGTGGCCGTGGTGGCCGCCATTGTCGCCGGGGCGTTGCTTATCCGTAAATACTGGGAGCCTGTCAGCGCATTCTTTGGCGGTGTGGTGGAAGGGCTGAAAGCGGCATTTGCGCCGGTGGGGGAACTGTTCACGCCACTTAAGCCGGTGTTTGACTGGCTGGGCGAAAAGTTACAGGCCGCGTGGCAGTGGTTTAAAAACCTGATTGCCCCGGTCAAAGCCACACAGGACACCCTGAACCGTTGCCGTGACACGGGCGTCATGTTCGGGCAGGCACTGGCTGACGCGCTGATGCTGCCGCTTAATGCGTTCAACAAACTGCGCAGCGGCATTGACTGGGTACTGGAAAAGCTCGGGGTCATCAACAAAGAGTCAGACACACTTGACCAGACCGCCGCCAGAACTCATGCCGCCACGTATGGCACCGGTGGTTATATTCCGGCGACCAGCTCTTATGCAGGCTATCAGGCTTATCAGCCGGTCACGGCACCGGCTGGCCGCTCTTATGTAGACCAGAGTAAAAACGAATATCACATCAGCCTGACGGGTGGTACTGCGCCGGGGACACAGCTTGACCGCCAGTTACAGGATGCGCTCGAAAAATACGAGCGGGATAAACGTGCGCGCGCCCGTGCCAGCATGATGCATGACGGTTAAGGAGGTGACGAAAAATGATGCTCGCGTTAGGTATGTTTGTTTTTATGCGCCAGACGCTGCCACACCAGACCATGCAGCGTGAATCAGATTATCGCTGGCCGTCAAATTCCCGTATCGGTAAACGGGATGCCTACCAGTTTCTCGGTGTGGGTGAGGAAAACATGACGCTTGCCGGTGTGCTTTATCCCGAACTGACCGGCGGCAAGCTGACGATGACCACGCTCAGACTGATGGCAGAGGAAGGCCGGGCGTGGCCGTTGCTGGATGGCACCGGCATGATTTACGGCATGTATGTCATCAGCAAGGTGAGTGAAACAGGGAGTATTTTCTTTGCAGACGGCACACCCCGGAAAATTGATTTTACGCTGTCGCTCACCCGCGTTGATGAATCACTGGCCGCGCTTTATGGCGATATCGGTAAACAGGCGGAATCGCTCATCGGTAAGGCTGGCAGTATGGCGACCAGATTCACGGGTATAACGGGGGCGGGATAATGCTGGATGCGCTGACATTTGATGCAGGCAGTACGCTGACGCCGGATTACATGCTGATGCTCGACAGCAGGGATATTACCGGCAATATCAGTGACCGTCTGATGAGCATGACCCTGACGGATAACCGGGGCTTTGAGGCTGACCAGCTTGATATTGAACTGAACGATGCCGACGGGCAGGTCGGGCTGCCGGTTCGTGGCGCTGTCCTGACGGTGTATATCGGCTGGAAAGGTTTTGCTCTGGTATGCAAAGGGAAATTCACCGTTGATGAGGTTGAACACCGGGGCGCGCCGGATGTGGTCACCATCCGCGCCCGGAGTGCAGATTTTCGCGGGACGCTCAATTCCCGCCGTGAAGGCTCCTGGCATGACACCACGCTCGGTGCGATTGTTGAGGCGATAGCCTCCCGTAACAGGCTGGAAGCCAGTGTCGCTCCGTCACTGGCCGGAATTAAAATCCCGCACATCGACCAGTCGCAGGAGTCTGATGCGAAATTCCTGACCCGTCTTGCAGAACGCAACGGCGGTGAGGTGTCGGTAAAAATGGGAAAACTGTTGTTTCTCAAAGCGGGGCAGGGGGTGACGGCCAGTGGTAAAAAAATCCCGCAGATTACCATCACCCGCAGTGACGGCGACCGCCATCATTTTGCGATTGCTGACCGTGGAGCCTATACCGGCGTAACAGCAAAGTGGTTACACACCAAAGACCCGAAACCGCAAAAGCAGAAGGTAAAACTGAAACGCAAAAAGAAAGAAAAACACCTGCGCGCACTGGAGCACCCGAAAGCGAAACCGGTCAGGCAGAAGAAAGCGCCTAAAGTACCGGAAGCGCGCGAAGGTGAATACATGGCCGGTGAGGCTGATAACGTTTTTGCCCTGACCACGGTATATGCCACGAAAGCGCAGGCCATGCGCGCCGCTCAGGCGAAGTGGGATAAACTGCAACGGGGTGTTGCGGAGTTCTCCATCAGCCTGGCTACCGGTCGGGCAGATATTTACACGGAAACACCGGTTAAAGTGTCAGGCTTTAAGCGCGTCATAGACGAGCAGGACTGGACAATCACTAAGGTGACACATTTTCTGAATAATAGCGGCTTCACGACGTCCTTGGAGCTTGAGGTCAGGCTTTCTGATGTGGAGTACGAAACAGAAGATGATGAGTGATGCTTTTATTTTATCTATTTGTTTTATAAGGATAAATTAAATAAAATGGCACCATCAACAAAACCGGAAGAGGTGCTCGCGATGTTTCATTGTCCTTTATGCCAGCATGCCGCACATGCGCGTACAAGCCGCTATATCACTGACACGACAAAAGAGCGTTATCATCAGTGCCAGAACGTGAATTGCAGTGCCACGTTCATCACTTATGAGTCGGTACAGCGATACATCGTGAAGCCGGGAGAAGTCCACGCCGTAAGGCCGCACCCGTTGCCGTCAGGGCAGCAAATTATGTGGATGTGATCACAAAAATAGCCCCTCAGTTGAGGGGCTTTATTTATGGTCGATGTGGACGCTATGTGGACAGTGGTTGATATAAATCCATTTATATCATCAGGTTAGGTGCTTTTTTGTGACACCATCCCTGTCTTCCCCCACATGATGTGGGGGTTTTTTTTATCCTCAATTTGCCTGCTGCTTAATGCATTGCAGATGATTTGCTTCCGTTATACTACCGTCAGTTGATAGCGGGAGTATTTATGAATCAATCTTATGGACGGCTGGTCAGTCGGGCGGCGATTGCTGCGACGGCGATGGCTTCGCTGCTATTGCTGATTAAAATTTTTGCATGGTGGTATACCGGGTCGGTGAGTATTCTCGCCGCGCTGGTGGATTCGCTGGTGGATATCGGCGCGTCGTTGACGAATTTACTGGTGGTGCGATATTCCCTGCAACCTGCCGACGATAATCACTCGTTTGGTCACGGTAAAGCTGAGTCCCTCGCGGCGCTGGCGCAAAGTATGTTTATCTCCGGTTCGGCACTATTCCTGTTTTTGACGGGTATTCAACATCTGGTATCTCCAACACCGATGACAGATCCAGGCGTCGGGGTTATCGTGACAATTGTGGCGCTAATTTGTACGATTATCCTTGTCTCGTTTCAGCGTTGGGTGGTGCGCCGGACGCAAAGCCAGGCGGTGCGGGCTGATATGCTACATTACCAGTCTGATGTTATGATGAACGGCGCAATTCTGCTGGCGCTGGGGTTGTCCTGGTACGGCTGGCATCGCGCCGATGCTCTGTTTGCATTGGGGATCGGCATCTATATTTTATATAGCGCGTTACGCATGGGATATGAGGCGGTACAGTCATTACTGGATCGCGCATTGCCTGATGAGGAACGGCAAGAAATTATTGATATCGTGACTTCCTGGCCGGGTGTTAGCGGCGCTCACGATCTTCGCACGCGGCAGTCAGGGCCGACCCGCTTTATTCAGATTCATTTGGAAATGGAAGACTCTCTGCCTTTGGTTCAGGCACATATGGTGGCGGATCAGGTAGAGCAGGCTATTTTACGGCGTTTTCCGGGATCGGATGTGATTATCCATCAGGACCCCTGTTCCGTCGTACCCAGGGAGGGTAAACGGTCTATGCTTTCATAATCAGTATAAAAGAGAGCCAGACCCGCATTTTGTGTATAAAATACCGCCATTTGGCCTGACCTGAATCAATTCAGCAGGAAGTGATTGTTATACTATTTGCACATTCGTTGGATCACTTCGATGTGCAAGAAGACTTCCGGCAACAGATTTCATTTTGCATTCCAAAGTTCAGAGGTAGTCATGATTAAGAAAATCGGTGTGTTGACAAGCGGCGGTGATGCGCCAGGCATGAACGCCGCAATTCGCGGGGTTGTTCGTTCTGCGCTGACAGAAGGTCTGGAAGTAATGGGCATTTATGACGGCTATCTGGGTCTGTATGAAGACCGTATGGTACAGCTAGACCGTTACAGCGTTTCTGACATGATCAACCGTGGTGGTACGTTCCTCGGTTCTGCGCGTTTCCCGGAATTCCGCGACGAGAACATCCGCGCCGTGGCTATCGAAAACCTGAAAAAACGTGGGATCGACGCGCTGGTGGTTATCGGCGGTGACGGTTCCTACATGGGTGCAATGCGTCTGACCGAAATGGGCTTCCCGTGCATCGGCCTGCCGGGCACTATCGACAACGACATCAAAGGCACTGACTACACTATCGGTTTCTTCACTGCGCTGAGCACCGTTGTAGAAGCGATCGACCGTCTGCGTGACACCTCTTCTTCTCACCAGCGTATTTCCGTGGTGGAAGTGATGGGCCGTTATTGTGGCGATCTGACGTTGGCTGCGGCTATTGCCGGCGGCTGTGAATTCGTTGTGGTTCCGGAAGTTGAATTCAGCCGTGAAGACCTGGTAAACGAAATCAAAGCGGGTATCGCGAAAGGTAAAAAACACGCGATCGTGGCGATTACCGAACATATGTGTGATGTTGACGAACTGGCGCATTTCATCGAGAAAGAAACCGGTCGTGAAACCCGCGCAACTGTGCTGGGCCACATCCAGCGCGGTGGTTCTCCGGTGCCTTACGACCGTATTCTGGCTTCCCGTATGGGCGCTTACGCTATCGAGCTGCTGCTGGCAGGTTACGGTGGTCGTTGCGTAGGTATCCAGAACGAACAGCTGGTTCACCACGACATCATCGACGCTATCGAAAACATGAAGCGTCCGTTCAAAGGCGACTGGCTGGACTGCGCGAAAAAGCTGTATTAATGATTTCGGAAAAAGGCAGATTCCTTTAGCCTGAAACCGATGACAGAAGCAAAAAGGCCTGATGCGCTTCGCTTATCAGGCCTACATGAATTCTGTAATCTATTGAATTTGCAAACTTTTGTAGGCCGGATAAGGCGTTTGTGCCGCATCCGGCATGGACAAAGCGCACTTTGTCAGCAATATGAGGCGGATTTCTTCCGCCTTTTTAATCCCCCAACATATACTCGCAAGTTATAGCCAATCTTTTTTTATTCTTTAATGTTTGGTCAACCTTCTGGCACGCTTTGCTCATCACAACACAACATAAGAGAGTCGGGCGATGAAAAAGTGGGGCGTAGGGTTAACATTTTTGCTGGCGGCAACCAGCGTTATGGCAAAGGATATTCAGCTTCTTAACGTTTCATATGATCCAACGCGCGAATTGTACGAACAGTACAACAAGGCATTCAGCGCCCACTGGAAACAGCAAACTGGCGATAACGTGGTGATTCGTCAGTCACACGGTGGTTCAGGCAAACAAGCGACGTCGGTAATCAACGGTATTGAAGCTGATGTTGTCACTCTGGCTCTGGCCTATGACGTGGACGCAATTGCGGAACGCGGGCGGATTGATAAAGAGTGGATCAAACGTCTGCCGGATAATTCCGCACCGTACACTTCCACCATTGTTTTCCTGGTACGTAAGGGTAATCCGAAGCAGATCCATGACTGGAACGATCTGATTAAACCGGGTGTTTCGGTGATCACGCCTAATCCGAAAAGCTCTGGTGGCGCGCGCTGGAATTACCTGGCAGCCTGGGGCTACGCGCTGCATCACAACAACAACGATCAGGCAAAAGCACAGGATTTTGTTCGGGCACTGTATAAAAACGTCGAAGTTCTGGATTCTGGCGCGCGCGGATCCACTAACACTTTTGTCGAGCGCGGAATTGGCGATGTACTGATTGCCTGGGAAAATGAAGCTCTGCTGGCAGCGAATGAACTGGGGAAAGATAAATTCGAAATCGTCACGCCGAGTGAGTCTATCCTCGCAGAGCCAACCGTGTCGGTGGTCAATAAAGTGGTCGAGAAAAAAGGCACCAAAGAGGTGGCGGAAGCCTACCTGAAATATCTCTACTCGCCAGAAGGTCAGGAAATTGCAGCGAAAAACTACTACCGTCCGCGCGACGCTGAGGTAGCGAAAAAGTACGAAAATGCGTTTCCAAAATTGAAGTTATTCACCATTGATGAAGAGTTCGGCGGCTGGACGAAAGCGCAAAAAGAGCATTTTGCTAACGGCGGTACGTTCGATCAGATCAGCAAACGCTGATTTCCCCAGGATAATTATCAAGCCCGGTGGTTTCTCGCGACTGGGTTTTTTATTTGTCACGATTTTGCGTTACCCTTGCATCTCTTTGAGGTACAGGGAAAAAAAGATGAAAAAAGCGGGTCTTCTTTTTTTGGTGATGATAGTTATCGCCGTTGTGGCTGCCGGTATTGGTTACTGGAAATTAACCGGTGAAGAGTCAGACACGTTACGTAAGATTGTTCTTGAGCAATGTTTGCCCAACCAGCAGGAAAACCAAAACCCGTCGCCATGTGCGGAAGTCAAACCCAACGCCGGATACGTGGTTTTAAAAGATCGTCATGGCCCACTGCAATATCTGTTGATGCCAACGTACCGTATTAACGGTACTGAAAGCCCATTGTTGACCGATCCGTCAACGCCTAATTTTTTCTGGTTAGCCTGGCAGGCGCGTGATTTTATGAGCCAAAAATACGGCCAGCCTGTTCCCGATCGCGCGGTATCTCTGGCGATCAACTCCCGCACCGGGCGTACGCAAAACCATTTTCATATTCATATTTCTTGTATTCGTCCTGATGTGCGCGAACAGCTGGATAACAATCTGGCGAACATCAGTAGCCGCTGGTTGCCACTGCCAGGTGGTTTGCGTGGGCATGAGTACCTGGCGCGTCGGGTAACGGAAAGCGAACTGGTACAACGCAGCCCATTTATGATGCTGGCGGAAGAAGTGCCTGAGGCGCGGGAACATATGGGAAGCTACGGGCTGGCGATGGTACGGCAGAGTGATAACTCATTTGTATTGCTGGCGACACAACGAAATCTACTGACGCTGAACCGTGCTTCAGCCGAAGAAATCCAGGATCATCAGTGTGAGATTTTGCGTTAAGGCGAGGAGTTTAGGAAAGTAAGTGCCGGATATGAAATCCGGCACCTGTCAGACTTAAGCCTGTTTAGCCGCTTCTGCAGCTTTAACGATCACGGCGAAAGCGTCAGCTTTCAGAGAAGCACCGCCAACCAGCGCGCCGTCGATGTCTGGCTGAGCAAACAGTTCTGCAGCGTTAGACGCGTTTACAGAGCCGCCGTACTGAATGATCACTTGTTCAGCGATGTTAGCGTCAACTTTAGCAATGTGGTCACGGATGAATTTGTGAACAGCCTGTGCCTGAGCCGGAGTTGCAGATTTGCCAGTACCGATTGCCCATACAGGTTCGTAAGCGATAACCGCACCTTCGAATGCCGCAGCACCCTGAGTTTTCAGTACCGCGTCGATCTGACGTGCACAAACTTCTTCAGTTTTGCCCGCTTCGTTTTCCGCTTCGGTTTCACCGATGCACAGAACCGGAGTCAGTCCCTGCTCTTTCAGCACCGCGAATTTTTTCGCGATCAGTTCGTCAGATTCTTTGTGGTAAGTACGACGTTCAGAGTGGCCGATGATGATGTACTGTGCGCCGATGTCTTTCAGCATAGCAGCAGAGGTTTCACCGGTGAATGCGCCGGACAGGTTCAGGTCCACGTTTTGCGCACCCAGCATGATGTGGCTGCCTTCAGCTTCACGCTTCGCCATATCGATGTACATTTCCGGTGGTGCGATTGCAACCGCACAGCCAGCAACACCTGCCAGCTCTTTACGCAGGTTAGATACCAGCTCGTGAACCATGTGGCGGCTGCCGTTCAGTTTCCAGTTACCCATCACTAAAGGATGTCGCATTTTAATTCTCCACGCTTATAAGCGAATAAAGGAAGATGGCCGCCCCGCAGGGCAGCAGGTCTGTGAAACAGTATAGAGATTCATCGGCACAAAGGCTTTGCTTTTTGTCATTTATTCAAACCTTCAAGCGATTCAGATAGCGCCAGCTTAATCGGTTCAACAGCGAAGGTCAGCCCCTTTTCGCCGTTGTCCGCGACAACATAACGCAGTGCACCTTCTGTCTCGGTGTAATAACGTTTGTTTTTCCCCGCCGTTAGTAGCGACTGCAGTTTTTTCTGGCTTTGAGTTTTGGTCATTAATGGGGTGAGTGTGCGGATCACCGCTGCCATGTATGCCTGAGCTTTCGCTTTCGCGGCTTTTTGCTCTGGCCCCTGGATGGGTAGCCAGGTTATTTGAATGCTTTTGATTTTTAAGGTACCGCGCTCCAGCGCAGTAGAAGCATACAAGTTCTCGTTAATTTTACTTGCTGCACGAGTGAGATTGGCTTTGTCGGGACTGCTGTCGATGGCACGAAATTCGTTCAGTGGCAGGCTGGGATTCTGGCTGTTAAAGTCTTCTCGAAACTGGCTGATGGAGAGATCGAAAGTAGGGGCTCCAGCCAGCAGATAAGGCGCGGTCGTTGCCGTATCTGGTGTTTGTGCATGCGCCGTTGTTGTAACGGTTAATGCAGAACATAAGAGAAAAAACAGCGTACACCCTGGCTTCATTGACAGTACCTTTTGTTATGACTGGCTCCGATTAAAACGATATCTGTCGCCCTTGTCAAAAGGGTAGAATCCTGGAAAAGACAACCATCAAGGAACTTACATGACCATACAGCAATGGTTATTCTCATTTAAAGGGCGTATTGGACGCCGTGATTTCTGGATTTGGATAGGCCTGTGGTTCGCAGGCATGCTGGTGCTTTTCTCACTGGCGGGTAAAAATTTACTCGATATTCAGACCGCGGCGTTTTGCCTTGTGTGCTCGCTTTGGCCAACAGCGGCAGTAACCGTTAAGCGCTTGCATGATCGCGGGCGTTCCGGCGCATGGGCATTTCTGATGATTGTGGCGTGGATGCTGCTGGCGGGTAACTGGGCGATTTTACCGGGTGTCTGGCAATGGGCGGTGGGGCGTTTTGTCCCGACGTTGATTCTGGTGATGATGCTTATCGATCTTGGTGCGTTTGTTGGCACACAAGGCGAAAATAAATATGGTAAAGATACCCAGGATGTGAAGTATAAAGCCGACAATAAATCAAGTAATTAACCTTTAATATATCTCTTATCGCTATTTTTTTCCGGGATTGTTATTTCCACGATGCAAGTGACAATGCCCGGAAAATCCTTCTGAACTCTTCACCTTAAGCAATATCAAAAAAAATGGTAATCCATAAGATCATTACTTGTTTGTTCTTCCTTTAACGGCGCATTATTCTTAAGTCGTAATCGACAGAGAGGCGAATATACAGAGGTGCCCTATGAAAGATGTCGTAGATAAATGCAGTACTAAAGGATGTGCGATTGATATCGGTACGGTGATTGATAACGACAACTGTACCAGTAAGTTTTCGCGCTTTTTTGCCACCCGCGAAGAAGCAGAGTCCTTTATGACCAAACTGAAAGAGCTTGCCGCCGCTGCATCCTCTGCAGATGAAGGGGCCAGCGTGGCCTATAAGATTAAGGATCTGGAAGGGCAAGTTGAGCTTGATGCGGCCTTCACCTTCTCATGCCAGGCCGAGATGATTATTTTTGAGTTATCACTGCGTTCGTTAGCTTGATGGAGTTGCTTTAGAAGGAGTTAAATATGGCTTATAAACACATTGGCGTGGCAATTTCCGGGAATGAAGAAGATGCCTTACTGGTGAATAAAGCCCTGGAGCTCGCCAGACATAATGACGCTCACCTGACGTTAATTCATATTGATGATGGCTTAAGCGAGTTGTATCCGGGTATCTACTTCCCTGCAACAGAAGATATTCTTCAATTGTTGAAGAATAAGTCGGATAACAAGCTGTATAAACTGACGAAAAATATTCAATGGCCGAAGACAAAACTGCGTATTGAACGCGGAGAAATGCCGGAAACACTGCTGGAAATTATGCAAAAAGAGCAGTGCGACCTCCTTGTCTGTGGTCATCACCACTCATTTATCAACCGTTTGATGCCGGCATATCGCGGGATGATCAATAAGTTGAGTGCGGATCTCTTGATCGTGCCGTTTATCGACAAGTAACCGCTTACCAGTAATGCTCCGCTGTCATATGGCCCGGTCGGCGACGTAAATGTTTCGTCATCTGCCGGGTCTCCTTCAGCAACTGTTGTGTATCGCGCACCATCTGTGGATTGCCGCACAGCATCACATGGCTGGTTTCTTTATTCATCGGCAGGCCAACCGCGCTTTCCAGTTCACCACTTTCAATTAACGCCGGTAATCGCCCAGTGAGCGAACCCGCAGCCGTTTCCCGACTGACCACCGTCTGAATGCGCAGTTTCCCCTCGTAGCGTTTTTCCAGTTCCTGCATCAGAGGTAGATAGCTTAAGTCGGCGGCATATCGTGCGGCGTGAACCAGCACCATGTTTTTGAAGCGTTCTAAATCTTTGCCCAATTGCAGAATCGATAAATAAGGGCCAATCGCTGTACCGGTTGCCAGCATCCATAGCGTTTCGCAATCTGGTACTTCATCCAGCACAAAGAAGCCAGCGGCTTCGCTAACCACCTGCACTTCATCGCCCGGTTTCAGTGCCGCCAGTCGTGGACTTAATTTGCCATCGGGGACGGTGACCAGGTAAAACTCCAGATCCGGATTATCGGGCGAGTTAACATAGGAGTAGGCGCGCTGAACGCGTTCGCCTTCAATTTCAAGGCCAAGTTTGGTGAATTGCCCGGCGGTAAACGGAAGCACGGGAGCGTGAACGGTGAGGCTAAACAGGGCGTCGGTCCAGTTCTGCACTTTAGTGACTTTGCCTGTTACCCAATCAGCCATGTTTTTCTCCTGTTTTGATTGACTTGCCTTATCTTCGTTCTCCGAACAAAAAAATTCCAGTCCCGAAGGACTGGAAGGCTCAATCGATCAAATCAATCAGAGGATGTGCACCTGCATTTCCGGGTCTTTACGATCCAGATAGTGGATGGACTGAATGCGACGAATGGTGCGTGATTTACCACGGATCAGCAGCGTTTCGGTGGTGGCGATATTGCCTTTGCGGCTAATACCTTCCAGCAGATCGCCTTTGGTAATACCGGTGGCAGAGAAGATGACGTTGTCGCTGCGCGCCATATCGCCCAAACGCAATACTTTACCGGCTTCGATGCCCATCGCTTTGCAGCGTGCCAGCTCCTGCTCGCCAATGCGACGATTCTCTTCGTTGTCGCCTTTGACGTCATGACGCGCCAGCAGACGACCGTTCATGTCACCATCTAATGCGCGGATCACCGCCGCAGAAACCACGCCTTCCGGCGCGCCGCCAATGCCGTACAGTACATCGACTTCACTGTCCGGCATACAGGTGAGAATTGAGGCCGCCACATCGCCATCCGGAATAGCAAATACGCGTACGCCGAGTTGTTGCATTTCTGCGATAACGGCATCGTGGCGCGGTTTTGCCAGAATCGTTACCGTCAGTTCGCTCAACGGTTTGCCGAGCGCCGCCGCAACATTGCGCAGGTTATCCGCCAGCGGCAGGTTCAGATCAATGGTGCCTTTGGCTCCCGGTCCGACGATCAGCTTCTCCATATACATATCTGGCGCGTTGAGGAAACAGCCTTTATCGCCTACTGCCAGCACCGCCAGCGCGTTAGCCTGGCCCATCGCCGTCATGCGCGTGCCTTCAATCGGATCAACAGCAATATCTACCGCGTCGCCGCGACCAGTACCGACTTTTTCACCAATGTAGAGCATCGGTGCTTCGTCGATTTCACCTTCACCAATGACGATGGTGCCGTCAATGTTGACCTGGTTGAGCATAATACGCATGGCGTTTACCGCCGCGCCGTCCGCGGTGTTTTTATCGCCGCGTCCTAACCATTTGTAGCCAGCCAGCGCTGCTGATTCGGTGACGCGGGAAAATTCGATGGCAAGTTCTCGTCTCATAGCAAACTCTAAGCAGTAAGGAATGGCGCGAAGTGTAGCACAGGGGAAGGGCGGGATTATTGATGTGTGCGGGGTTGCCCCCGCACGGTTTCAGAGTCTGTGTGATGCCGGATGTGTATCCGACTCGTAGGCCTGATAAGACGCGCAAGCGTCGCATCAGGCAATCATTATTACTCGTCGTGTTCTTCCCATGCCATCGCGCGTTTGACCGCTTTTTTCCAGCCTGCGTAACGGTAATTACGCTCAGTGGTTTCGATGCCAGGACGGAACTCGCGTTCAATCACCGCTTTCTCTTGCAGCTCGTCAAGATTCTGCCAGAAGCCAACCGCCAGACCAGCAAGATAGGCCGCACCCAAAGCGGTGACTTCGCGCACTTCCGGGCGCTCAACGCGCGTACCGAGAATATCGGACTGGAACTGCATCAGGAAATTGTTTGCCACCGCACCGCCGTCCACGCGCAGCGCGTGCAGACGAATACCGGAGTCGGCCTGCATTGCTTCCAGCACGTCACGCGTCTGATAAGCAATAGACTCCAGCGTCGCGCGTATAATGTGGTTAGCGTTCACCCCACGAGTCAGACCGAAAATCGCCCCGCGTGCATACGGATCCCAGTATGGCGCACCCAGCCCGGTAAAGGCCGGAACCACATACACACCATTGGTGTTTTGCACTTTGGTGGCGAAATATTCGGAATCGTAGGCGTCGTTAATCAACTTCATCTCATCGCGCAGCCACTGAATGGACGCGCCCGCCATAAACACTGCACCTTCCAGCGCATAGTTCACTTCGCCAGTCGGGCCGCAGGCGATGGTGGTCAGCAGGCCGTTTTCTGATTTTACCGCTTTCTCGCCAGTGTTCATCAGCATAAAGCAGCCAGTGCCATAGGTGTTCTTCGCCATTCCTTCTTTCACGCACAACTGACCAAACAGCGCCGCCTGCTGGTCACCGGCGATCCCGGAGATTGGAATACGCGTGCCGCCTTTGCCGCCAATGTTAGTCTGACCGTATACTTCGGAAGAACGACGCACTTCTGGCAGCATCTCGCGTGGAATATCCAGCACCTCCAGCATTTTGTCGTCCCAGTCCAGACTATGGATGTTAAACAACATGGTACGAGAGGCGTTGGTGTAATCGGTCACATGGACACGGCCCTGAGTCATTTTCCAGATAAGCCACGTATCAACCGTACCAAACAGCAATTCACCACGACGCGCACGCTCGCGAGAGCCTTCCACATGGTCGAGGATCCACTTCACTTTGGTGCCAGAGAAGTACGGGTCAATCACCAGACCGGTGTTGTTACGAATGTACTCTTCCATGCCATCGCGTTTGAGATGTTCGCAGATTTCTGCGGTACGACGGCACTGCCAGACAATGGCGTTATAGATAGGCTTGCCGGTTTCTTTTTCCCAGACAATAGTGGTTTCACGCTGGTTCGTAATACCGATAGCTGCAATCTGATCGGAACTGATATCGGCTTTCGCCAGCACTTCTACCAGCGTGGAGCTTTGGGTGGCCCAGATTTCCATTGGGTCGTGTTCTACCCAGCCTGGTTTTGGGTAGATTTGCTCAAATTCGCGCTGCGACACGCTAATGATATTGGCATCGTGATCCATTACGACCGCGCGGGAGCTGGTGGTGCCCTGGTCGAGCGCAACGATATATTTTTTTTCAGTCATGTTTAATTGTCCCGTAGTCATATTACAGCGAAGCTTTTTGTTCTGAAGGAGTTGTGGTCTCCTTTTCTTCCACAACACAGATATCGCAAGGCAAATGGCGACCAATCAGTTTGCGGTAGGCAAATGCACCTACAATCGCGCCAACGATAGGGCCAAAAAGCGGCACCAGGAAGTAAGGAATGTCTCTGCCGCCGGTAAAGGCGACATTGCCCCAGCCCGCCAGCCAGGCAAAGACTTTCGGACCGAAGTCACGCGCTGGGTTCATGGCAAAACCCGTCAATGGGCCCATAGATGCGCCAATGACCGCAATCAGTAGACCAATCAGCAAGGGAGCCAAAGGGCCGCGTGGTACACCGTTGCCATCGTCCGTTAACGCCAGGATCAGCCCCATCAGAATAGCGGTAATCACCATCTCAACTGCGAAAGCCTGCACAAAATTGATATGAGGATTAGGGTAAGTAGAGAAAGTGCCAGCCAGATCAACACTTTCAACGCTGCCGCGAACAATGTGATGAGTCTGCTCGAAGTCGAAAAATAAATTGTAGTAAAGCCCGTAAACTAAAGCCGCAGCACAGAAAGCGCCGGCAACTTGTGAAACGATAAAAGGAATAACTTTGCGCTTGTCGAAACAGGCAAACAGCCACAATGCAATGGTAACAGCGGGATTAAGATGCGCGCCGGAAACCCCTGCGGTCAGGTAGATGGCCATTGCCACCCCCAGTCCCCAAATGACACTGATTTCCCACTGACCAAAAGACGCACCAGCGACTTTTAGTGCTGCAACGCAACCCACACCGAAAAAAATCAACAACCCGGTACCGAGGAATTCAGCAATGCACTGGCCTTTCAAGGTTGATGTTTGACTCATAATCGGATCCTGAAGAGTTAATGTTTGTTGTATGCGTGAAAGTCACGGACCTCCACGATGCTTGTAGGCATGCTGTAAACTTATCGTTAACGAGCAAAAACGAGAAATATCGAACTTAAAATGTGTGTGCTTCGTCATAAAATGAGCGTTATCGCGCCATTTATTCCATCTGATTGTACATGATGCATGTTTGTTAGATCATTCGCGCAACAAATTTATTAACATTTTCGATTGGTGTGGATTATGTCACCAGGAGAAGGATGAAAAGTGTGGCAAACCGTAATCTGCAAGGCGTGCCGCTGGACAGCGATGGCGCGGCTTCATACAATCGGAGCTAACTAAAGTGCGCTCGTATTTATTAAGGCGTCACCGGTAATCGGGACGAGGATTTTTATCCATCAACGCCTTGCAATTCAGGAGAGGTATGACAATGTCATTAGAAGTGTTTGAGAAACTGGAAGCAAAAGTACAGCAGGCGATTGATACCATCACTCTGTTGCAGATGGAAATCGAAGAGCTGAAAGAAAAAAACAACTCACTGTCGCAGGAAGTTCAAAATGCCCAGCATCAGCGCGAAGAGCTGGAGCGTGAGAACAACCATCTGAAAGAACAGCAGAACGGCTGGCAGGAACGTCTGCAGGCCCTGCTGGGTCGCATGGAAGAGGTCTGATTACACTTCATCTTTCGCGTAATTTCTTTACTGTGTAGGCCAACAGGTAACGCAGAAAAAAGGCACCTTGCGGTGCCTTTTTTATCATTCAATATCCAGCGGATCTTCTGAAAGAATAATCCCGGTATTGTCGGCATAAAGATGGTCGCCGGAGAAGAAGGTGACACCGCCAAAATTGACGCGGACATCGCTTTCGCCAATGCCTTCGCCAGCGGCACCAACCGGAATTGCCGCCATCGCCTGGATGCCGATATCCAACTCTTCCAGGTCATCTACCTGACGCACCGCGCCGTAAATGACCAGACCTTCCCATTCATTTTGTACTGCCAGACGCGCCAGTTCAGCATCGACCAGTGCGCGACGAACAGAACCTCCGCCATCGACGACAAGAACACGACCACGGCCATTCTGTTCGAGCAGATCGTACAGCAACCCGTTGTCCTCGAAACATTTTACCGTGATTATTTGTCCGCCAAACGACGCCCGTCCGCCAAAGTTGGAGAACAGCGGTTCCACGACGTTAACATCTTCTTGATAGATGTCACAAAGCTCGGAAGTATCGTATTTCATAGGCTTAACATTCAGTTGCTGCGAGAATTTTCAGTATATCGCGCTATGTGGGCTGTTGGCAAAATCATCAATTGTTAATTGATATTTGTCAGTTATGCTGCCCACTGGCTTAGGAATATCCCTAAAACAAACAGCAGGTTAGTCAGTAACGCTCCTTTGACAGTGCGTTCCAGCATTGGTCGCATCGCCACCGGGTCCATTTCGCGCATCACATAACGAGCTTGCTTCACCAGCAACGGTGCCGCCAGCAGGAACAGCCAGCCCCACAGGCTATGCAGCGAAAAGAGATTAAACAGCGCCAGACACACCAGAGAGCCCATCAGCAGGCAGGCATGATAACGACGCGCGTTTACTGCGCCTAAGCGCACCACCAGCGTGTTTTTGCCGTTTTCGCGGTCGCTATTGATATCACGCAGGTTATTAATGTTCAGTACTGCCGTTGCCAGCAGGCCGCATGCGGTTGCCGGAAGGATCAGTGCCGGAATCAATGTATGAGCCTGTAAATACCAGCTCCCCATGACGCTCAACCAGCCAAAGAAAACCAGTACGGAAATATCACCCAAACCGATATAACCATAAGGACGATTGCCCACGGTGTAGGTGATAGCGGCAATGATCGACAACCCGCCAAGAATCAGGAAACCGACAAAATCGGCCAGCGTATGGCACGCCACTGCAACCAGTGCCAGCCCGGAAAGACAGATGAGCACAACGGTAATAATGAGCGCCCGTTTCATCTCTTGCTGGGTAATGACCCCTTTTTGCATGCCGCGTAGCGGCCCAATGCGGTCAGGTTTATCGCTGCCTTTTACCGCATCGCCGTAATCATTGGCGAGGTTAGAAAGGATCTGTAATAGCCCGGCGGTAATCAATGCCAGCAGGGCGACCAGTGGATCGAAGTGACCTTGCCACCATGCCAGCGCCGTCCCGACGATAATTGCAGCAAAGGCGAGGGGGAGGGTTTTAGGTCGTAAACTTTCCAGCCACGCCTGAGTTCGGCTAATTTGTTGTTCAGTCATAATACGCGCCAATAAAAATGGGGCCTTTCAGCCCCATCAAACAATGATGAAAATGATTGAACGCGATTATAGGATAAAACGGCTCAGATCTTCATCTGCCACCAACGCATCCAGATGTTTGCTCACATAATCTGCGTCAATAGTGATAGTTTGACCGCTTAAATCGCTGGCGTCGTAGGAAATCTCTTCCATTAAACGCTCCAGAACGGTATGTAAACGACGAGCACCGATGTTTTCGGTAGATTCGTTCACCTGCCATGCCGCTTCCGCGATGCGCTTAATACCGGAGTCGGTAAACTCGATATTTACGCCTTCAGTTGCCATCAGTGCTTTGTACTGCACAGTGATAGAGGCATTCGGCTCGGTCAGAATACGCTCGAAGTCGCTGGTGGTCAGTGCCTGCAGCTCAACGCGGATTGGCAGACGACCTTGCAGTTCCGGGATCAGGTCAGACGGTTTCGCAATCTGGAACGCGCCAGAAGCGATAAACAGAATGTGGTCAGTTTTGACCATCCCATGTTTGGTGGAAACAGTGCAACCTTCTACCAGCGGCAGCAGGTCACGCTGAACGCCTTCACGAGAAACATCTGGACCGGAAGACTCGCCGCGCTTACAGATTTTGTCGATTTCGTCGATAAACACGATCCCGTGCTGCTCAACAGCGTCGATAGCATCTTGCTTCAGCTCTTCCGGGTTCACCAGTTTCGCCGCTTCTTCTTCAATCAGCAGCTTCATGGCGTCTTTGATTTTCAGCTTACGCGCTTTTTGTTTCTGACCGCCCAGGTTCTGGAACATGGACTGCAGCTGGCTGGTCATCTCTTCCATGCCCGGAGGAGCCATAATTTCAACGCCCATCGGTGCTGCGGCAAGATCGATCTCGATTTCTTTGTCATCAAGCTGGCCTTCACGCAGTTTTTTGCGGAATGCCTGACGAGCAGCGGACGGTTCCTGCTGCTGTTCGGTCTGTCCCCAGTTATTTTTAGCCGGTGGGATCAGTACGTCGAGAATACGTTCTTCTGCCAGTTCTTCAGCGCGATAACGGTTTTTCTCGATAGCCTGGACGCGTACCATTTTCACGGCGGCATCGGTCAGATCGCGAATAATAGAATCCACTTCCTTACCGACATAGCCCACTTCGGTGAATTTGGTCGCTTCAACTTTGATGAACGGCGCATTCGCCAGCTTAGCCAGGCGACGGGCGATTTCAGTTTTACCGACACCGGTCGGGCCGATCATCAGGATATTTTTCGGGGTCACTTCATGGCGCAGCTCTTCGTTGAGCTGCATGCGACGCCAGCGGTTACGCAGAGCAATCGCCACAGAACGCTTGGCGTTGTCCTGGCCGATGATGTGCTTATCCAGTTCGCTGACGATTTCGCGTGGGGTCATTTCAGACATGGGAGATCCTTACGCTTTGTAGCTTAATTCTTCGATGGTGTGGAAATGGTTGGTATAGATGCAAATGTCGCCTGCAATATCCAACGCCTTTTCAGCAATTTCACGGGCGCTAAGTTCAGTGTTTTCTAACAGCGCGCGCGCCGCAGCCTGGGCGTAAGGGCCGCCGGAGCCGATAGCAATAAGATCGTTTTCTGGCTGCACCACGTCACCGTTACCGGTGATGATAAGCGATGCAGTTTCATCCGCGACTGCCAGCAGTGCTTCAAGTTTGCGCAGCATGCGATCGGTACGCCAGTCTTTCGCCAGCTCAACGGCGGCTTTGACCAGATGGCCCTGATGCATTTCCAGTTTACGTTCAAACAGTTCGAACAGCGTAAAAGCATCCGCAGTACCGCCCGCAAAGCCCGCGATGACTTTGTCGTTGTACAGACGGCGGACCTTTTTCACGTTGCCTTTCATTACGGTATTGCCCAACGTGGCCTGACCATCACCAGCGATGACCACATGGCCGTTACGGCGTACGCTTACTATAGTTGTCACGAGCTGACCCCTTGGTTACGAATACAGAGTACAAACCCCGTACAAAAGTACGGGGCATAATGCAATTATAGATGGGGGGGATTTTGAGGGTTTCAACCCCCGGCGGCGAGCCGAATGCAGTTTGTATGACCCGCCATCTTCAAGCGATTGAGGGTGCTGTCTGCGTTCTCTTTGCCTTTCACCGGGCCAATCACCACACGATTCCAGCCATTGTTGGTGGTAATTTTTGAGTCAAAGCCTTCGAACGCCAGCTGAGCACGTACCGTCTCTGCCTGTTCCGCGCCTCTGAACGAACCGCACTGCACCATCCAGCGGCGTTCGTCTTTTTTCTCCGCCGTCGGTTTTGGCGCGTCAGCGACACGAGCAACCGGCGCAGCTTGCTGCGGCTTCGACTGCGCGGTCGTGTGCGCAGGGGTTTGCAGCAGATCCTGGTACGGCTGCTGAGTAGAAGCCGGTTTAGACTGGCGCGGTTGCGCCTGTACCGGCGCGGCTTGCGACGTACGCGTCTGCTGCTGCCAGCTTTGTTCAGTCGTACGCGACTGCTGAACCAGGCGTTGCTGCTCCGCTAATTGCTGCGCCTGACGCTGGCGCTGTAGCGTTTGCTGACGCTGTTCCGGCGTCTGTTCATTCCACGGAACTTCAACCAGCTGCGTTGGCTGCTGGCGCATATCAGCCTGCATTTGCTCAAGAAGCTGGCGTTGTTCTGGTGTCAGTTGCTCCGGCGTTTTCACTTCACCACCGGCAGAAGGTTCTGTAGGCGCACGCACACCCGGCTGGCGACTTTCCAGCTCTTTGATGTAGCGCCAGCGTTCTTCTGGTTTTGGTGGTAGTCCGTTTCCGGTCACTTTCTGGCTTTGCAGCGTCTCGGACTCTTCTTTCTTGTGATGCGTAATGAAGTACAGACCACCGATAAAGGTCACAAGAACGGCGGCAGCAATAGCGACCATAGCGGGAGAAACCGCAGGCAGATTTCGTTGCTTTTTCCGTGAGGTGCTCTTTTTTCGCCGCGAAGGTGCCGGTTGGCTGCGGCGTACATAATCTCGTTGTGCCACTATCGTTTCGCTGTATTTATTCGTTCGTCAGCCCGCCATGTTACTTAAGCGGCGGGCCTTTGACCAGTCACGGCAGTCTTAAAGGTTTACTTTAAGGTAACGCGCGTGTTGATCCCCGGATGATAAGTTCGCAGTCCATTAAACGAGAGCCACTGCCAACGTGTTGCCCCTGCATTTGATCAAGCAATAACAGCATAGCTTCCCGACCGATTTCGTAACGCGGCTGCGCGATGGTTGTCAGCGGCGGATCACAAAATTGCGTCAGGTCGATGTTATCAAAACCGATTATGGAAAGGTCTTCCGGGACTTTCAGCCCCTGGCGTTTTGCCTGAGAAAGTGCGCCGAGCGCCATCACATCGCTATGGCAGAAGACAGCAGTAGGCGGTTGTGGAAGATCAAGCAACTGCTGCATCGCTTTGCTTCCGGCTTCGAAGGTGAAGTCGCCACGGGCGATGTATTGCGGATCAACCATAATGCCGCAGCGACGCAGCGCCTGAACGTAGCCTTGCAGGCGGTAGTGACACAGCGGCATCTCTTCGGGACCGGCTATACAGCCAATCCGTTTATGCCCTTGCTCATATAGATAATTTACTGCATCAAATGCGGCGGTCAGATTGTCTATATGAACTGTAGGTAGCTCCAGTTCCGGTGCAAATTCGTTCGCCATCACCATCGGCGGCAGATTACGCTGTTCCTCAATGCTGGCATCAAACGGCAGCCTTGAACCCAGCAGCAACATGCCATCAATTTGCTTGGTGATGATCAAATCGATAAAGGTTTTTTCCTGCTGATTTTGATGCGCACAGTCGCCAATCAGCACCAGATATCCGTGATTTGCCGCCGTAACTTCGATACCGCGAATAATTTCGCTAAAGAAAGGGTCGCAGATATCCGGGACAATCACCAGAATAGTGCGGGATTCATTACGCTTGACGTTGCGCCCCATAGGCTGTGGTAAATAACCCACTTCCCGGGCCGCTTTTTCAACCCGATTACGAGTGGCCTGGGAGACTTTATCGGGATTCATTAATGCTCGGGAGACGGTCGCTGTAGAGACTTTTGCCTTGAGGGCAACGTCTTTCATGGTCGCGGCAGTTTCCTGCTTCTTCGCTTTCACACTCACTCCTCGCCTGGCACGTCAGGCGTACTACATCCATGTTTACTTCACATCGGCAACATTTTTAGCAGATAGCGCGTGAAAACGGTTACAGAATTTTCATGAAAAGTGTGATGAATATTGAATTTTTCGATCCGCCTCGCATCGTGAGCGGTTTAACCCTCAATCGGATCGACATCCAGCACCCATTTCACCTTGCGGGAATCCGGTATTGTATTAATAAGCGCCAGCGTACCATTGATGATGTGCTGTAAGCGCACGCGGGAAGGGTGCTGCAACAATATCTGCCAGCGCCAGCGACCGCCACGTTTAGGGGCCAGCGCCGGAACCGGACCGAGAACCCACAGTTTCTCGTCTGCCAGTGGGCTGGCGAGAATGAGATTACGCAGTTGTTGCAGGAACAATGGCGCGTGCTGATTGTTATGATCTTCCGCACGCACAATCACATGGCTGGTCCACGGCGGCAGCTGCATCATGCGTCGTTCAGCCAGTGCCTGTTCGGCAAAGGCGTCGTAGCCTTTATAGAGCAATGTTTGCAACAGAGGATGTTCCGGATGGTGCGTTTGCAGCACCACTTCGCCCTGTTTACCCGCACGCCCGGCACGACCGGCGACCTGGGTGTAAAGCTGGGCGAAACGTTCTGCCGAGCGAAAATCGGCAGAAAACAGCGCGCCGTCCACATCCAGTAACGCCACCAGCGTCACATCCGGAAAGTGGTGACCTTTCGCCAGCATTTGCGTGCCAATCAAGATCCTCGCGCCGCCGCGATGCACTTCCGCCAGTTGCTGTTCCAGCGCCCCTTTGCGGCTGGTGGTATCGCGGTCGATACGAGAAATGGGGACACCAGGGAACAACGGCGCGAGCGTCTGTTCAAGCTGTTCGGTGCCCAGCCCCACGGGTACCAGGTGCGTGGAACCGCAAGAAGGGCACTGGCGCGGCACCGGACGCTGACTGTCGCAATGGTGGCAGCGCAAATGCTGTTGCGCCTGATGCAGCGTGTAGTAGTGATCGCAACGTGGGCATTCGGCTATCCAGCCGCAGTCGTGGCACAGCAGCGCAGGCGCAAAACCCCGACGATTAAGAAAGAGGATAACCTGATTGTTGGCCTGTAAATGCTGGCGCATACGGGTGATTAACGCCGGAGCCAGACCTGCCTGCACCTTCTGACCTTTTAAATCCAGCACATGTTGAATTGCCGGGCGCGCATTGCCCGCCCGACGGGTCAGGCGCAGCAGGCGGTATTTTTTCTGCTGCACGTTGCATAACGTTTCCAGTGCGGGCGTTGCGGAGCCAAGAATAATTGGGATTTGCTCGCTATGCGCGCGATACACCGCCAGGTCGCGGGCATGATAGCGCCAGCCTTCCTGCTGCTTGTAGGAGCTGTCGTGCTCTTCATCAATAACAATCACGCCGAGATTTTTAAACGGCGTAAACAGCGCGGAGCGGGTGCCGATGACAATCGCCGCCTCGCCATTTTTCGCTTTCAACCACGCCGAAAGACGCTCGCTGTCGTTCAGGCCGGAATGCAGAACTTCCACCGGGGCATTAAAACGTTCACGAAAACGGGCGATAGTTTGCGGTGTCAGGCCGATTTCCGGCACCATCACCAGCGCCTGTTTGCCCTGAGCGAGCACGTTTTCCAGTACACTGAGATAAACCTCCGTTTTACCGGAACCGGTAACGCCCGCCAGCAGCCAGGCAGAAAAAGTATCTGCCGCGCTATGAATTGCGCCAACGGCGGTGGCCTGTTCGGTATTCAACCGCAACCGCTCACCAGAAACGGCATAGTTCGTTCGCCAGTCGCTAAACTCTGGTGTTTCACTTGCTAAATCACACAGACCTTTTTTGCGCAGTGCCTGCAACGCGGCATCATTAAATTCAAGTTCCGCGACCTGATCACGCCAGATTTTGCCTTGCCGTAACGCTGCCAGCGCCTGTTGTTGCTTTGGCGAACGTTTCAGGCTGTTCAGATCCACCGCCTGACCTTGTTCAGTGGCAAACCAGTACCACATCGGCGCGTTCGCCGCAGGCCGCCCCTGGCGCAGTAAAATCGGCAAGGCATGAAACAGCACATCGCCAATCGGATGATGATAGTAATCTGCCGCCCAGAGCAGTAATCGCCAGACAGAGTGAGTAAATACCGGCTCAACGTCCAGCACTTCAACTACCGCTTTCAGCTCGTTAAGCGGCAGCTCACTGACATCGCTCACTGACACCACAACACCGATACGCTCCTGTTGTTTGCCAAACGGCACGCGCACGCGACTCCCGGCTTTAACCGTCATGCCTTCTGGCAGCAGATAGTCAAAGGTACGAGGAAGCGGAACGGGCAAGGCAACGTGGGCAACGGGCATAGCATCATCCTGACTTGAAATTCGGTGGGTTAGTATACACATTGCCGTAGAAGAGTGCGGATCAGTTTGCATACGCTGGTTAATTTCTGTATGATTTCGCGCCTTCGTACGAAATGATCGTATTGAAGCTATACTTTTAACATCGCGTGGTGTCTGGCGTTAGGGCTGGAAGAGCGACGCGGCCTTAAACCGAGGTTTTCCCATGAAAAAAGATATTCACCCGAAATACGAAGAAATTACTGCTAGCTGCTCTTGCGGTAACGTAATGAAAATCCGCTCCACCGTTGGTCATGACCTGAACCTCGACGTGTGCAGCAAGTGCCACCCGTTCTTCACTGGCAAACAGCGTGATGTTGCTACCGGTGGCCGTGTTGACCGCTTCAACAAGCGTTTCAACATCCCGGGCAGCAAATAAGACCGGATTTCCGAAAAAAGCGCCGCACGGCGCTTTTTTTGTGCCTGAATTTTGGTCGTATTACCAGGAAAACAGCGGCCATTCTTTGGCGACCGTGGTGAGTTGTGGCGCATCGAAAACGGCTTGTGGCGAGACCACCGTTTCCTCAAGCGGAATATTTTTCCCGTAACGTTCTTTGAGTTTCGCCTGAACCAGCGGGTTACTAAGATCGAACTCTTTCAACTTCTGCTGTTCACCTACGCGCATCCCCAGCGCGTTCTGATAAACCTTCCACACCACTTCCGAACAGTACTGGCGATCGTCGCTCCACGAGAAGCTGAAATCGTACGGTTTGCCGAGATAACGTTTTGCCGTTTGCGCCAGTTTTTGCTGTTGTTCGGTATTCAGTCCACCTTCAACGCGGCGAACAATGTATTTGCCATCTTCACCGTGGGCGATCCACTGCTTGAGCGGGGTGTATTTTACCGGGCCGGCCGCTTCAAAAACGTAGGGCTTTTTGTTGCGTATCACCAGCATACCGGTGTGGCTGTAATCGGAATGGGTCGCCAGTTGGATCGCTTTACTTTGCGATGAGCGAGAGATCTGAAAGATGATGTCGCCGGTTTGTGGTTGCCAGGCAAATGCAGGCACAGAAACCAGCAGGCTGAGAATCAGTAGCCTGATTTTCATCGTTAAACGTCCATGTATGAAAAAAGCGGCTGGTTAACTCCGCGCCGCTCTTTTCCGCTTTAGTATTCCCACGTCTCCGGGTTAATCCCCATCTCACGCATGATCTCTTTTGCCGCCTCCGGAATTTCGTCGCTGCGCTCTTTACGCAGGTCGGCATCATCCGGCAAAGGTTGCCCGGTAAAGGCATGCAGAAACGCTTCGCACAGCAGCTCGCTGTTGGTCGCGTGACGCAGGTTGTTCACCTGACGACGCGTGCGTTCATCGGTGAGGATTTTTAACACCTTAAGAGGAATGGAAACCGTAATTTTTTTGACTTGTTCACTCTTCTTGCCGTGCTCAGCGTATGGGCTGATATATTCGCCGCTCCATTCAGCCATGAGATACTTAATCCTCTTCGTCAATAAATTGAGGCCAGACCACACAATTAATATGGGTACTGACCGTAAACCCGCATAGTTTACCGTACAGGCGTTACCGTGACATCGTGTAATGCACCTGTCGGCGTGATAATGCATATAATTTTAACGGCTATTTGAGATTTGCTCAATCTATACGCAAAGAAGTTTAGATGTCCAGATGTATTGACGTCCATTAACACAATGTTTACTCTGGTGCCTGACATTTCACCGACCAAGCCCAGGGAACTTCATCACATGACGCGTAAACAGGCCACCATCGCAGTGCGTAGCGGGTTAAATGACGACGAACAGTATGGTTGCGTTGTCCCTCCCATCCATCTTTCCAGTACCTATAACTTTACCGGATTTAATGAACCGCGCGCGCATGATTACTCGCGGCGCGGCAACCCAACGCGCGATGTGGTTCAGCGAGCGCTGGCAGAACTGGAAGGCGGTGCTGGTGCAGTACTTACTAATACCGGCATGTCCGCGATTCACCTGGTAACGACCGTCTTTTTGAAACCTGGCGATCTGCTGGTTGCGCCGCACGACTGCTACGGCGGTAGCTATCGCCTGTTCGACAGCCTGGCGAAACGCGGTTGCTATCGCGTGTTGTTTGTTGATCAAAGCGATGAACAGGCATTACGGGCAGCGCTGGCAGAAAACCCCAAACTGGTACTGGTAGAAAGCCCAAGTAATCCATTGTTACGCGTCGTGGATATTGCGAAAATCTGCCATCTGGCAAGGGAAGTCGGGGCGGTGAGCGTGGTGGATAACACCTTCTTAAGCCCGGCATTACAAAATCCACTGGCATTAGGTGCCGATCTGGTGTTGCATTCATGCACGAAATATCTGAACGGTCACTCTGACGTGGTGGCAGGCGTAGTGATTGCTAAAGACCCGGACGTTGTCACTGAACTTGCCTGGTGGGCAAACAATATTGGCGTGACGGGCGGCGCGTTTGACAGCTATCTGCTGCTACGCGGGTTGCGAACGCTGGTGCCGCGTATGGAGCTGGCGCAGCGCAACGCGCAGGCGATTGTGAAATATCTGCAAACCCAGCCGTTGGTGAAAAAACTGTATCACCCGTCGCTGCCGGAAAATCAGGGGCATGAAATTGCCGCGCGCCAGCAAAAAGGCTTTGGCGCAATGTTGAGTTTTGAACTGGATGGCGATGAGCAGACGCTGCGTCGTTTCCTGGGCGGGCTGTCGTTGTTTACGCTGGCGGAATCATTAGGGGGAGTGGAAAGTTTAATCTCTCACGCCGCAACCATGACACATGCAGGCATGGCGCCAGAAGCGCGTGCTGCCGCCGGGATCTCCGAGACGCTGCTGCGTATCTCCACCGGTATTGAAGATGGCGAAGATTTAATTGCCGACCTGGAAAATGGCTTCCGGGCTGCAAACAAGGGGTAAAAATGAGTGTGATTGCGCAGGCAGGGGCGAAAGGTCGTCAACTGCATAAATTTGGTGGCAGTAGTCTGGCTGATGTGAAGTGTTATTTGCGTGTCGCGGGCATTATGGCGGAGTACTCTCAGCCTGACGATATGATGGTGGTTTCCGCCGCCGGTAGCACCACTAACCAGTTGATTAACTGGTTGAAACTAAGCCAGACCGATCGTCTCTCTGCGCATCAGGTTCAACAAACATTACGTCGTTATCAGTGCGATCTGATTAGCGGCCTGCTACCCGCCGAAGAAGCCGATAACCTCATTAGCGCTTTTGTCAGCGATCTTGAGCACCTGGCTGCGTTGCTCGACAGCGGTATTAACGATGCGGTGTATGCGGAAGTGGTGGGCCACGGTGAAGTGTGGTCGGCGCGCCTGATGTCTGCGGTGCTTAATCAACAAGGGCTGCCAGCGGCCTGGCTTGATGCCCGCGAGTTTTTACGCGCTGAACGCGCTGCGCAACCGCAGGTTGATGAAGGGCTTTCGTACCCGTTGCTGCAACAGCTACTGGTACAACATCCGGGCAAACGTCTGGTGGTGACCGGGTTTATCAGCCGTAACAACGCCGGTGAAACGGTGCTGCTTGGGCGTAACGGTTCCGACTATTCCGCGACACAAATCGGTGCGCTGGCGGGTGTTTCTCGCGTAACCATTTGGAGTGACGTCGCCGGGGTATATAGCGCCGACCCGCGTAAAGTGAAAGATGCCTGCCTGCTGCCGTTGCTGCGTCTGGATGAAGCCAGCGAACTGGCGCGTCTGGCGGCTCCCGTTCTTCATGCCCGTACTTTACAGCCCGTTTCTGGCAGCGAAATCGACCTGCAACTGCGCTGTAGCTACACGCCGGATCAAGGTTCCACGCGCATTGAACGCGTGCTGGCCTCCGGTACTGGTGCGCGTATTGTCACCAGCCATGATGATGTCTGCTTGATTGAGTTTCAGGTGCCCGCCAGCCAGGATTTCAAACTGGCGCATAAAGAGATCGACCAGATCCTGAAACGTGCTCAGGTGCGCCCACTGGCGGTTGGCGTGCATAACGATCGCCAGTTGCTGCAATTTTGCTACACCTCAGAAGTGGCCGACAGTGCGCTGAAAATCCTCGACGAAGCGGGATTACCTGGCGAACTGCGCCTGCGTCAGGGGCTGGCGCTGGTGGCGATGGTTGGGGCGGGCGTCACCCGTAACCCGCTGCATTGCCACCGCTTCTGGCAGCAACTGAAAGGCCAGCCGGTCGAGTTTACCTGGCAGTCTGATGATGGCATCAGCCTGGTGGCAGTACTGCGCACCGGCCCGACCGAAAGCCTGATTCAGGGGCTGCATCAGTCCGTCTTCCGCGCGGAAAAACGCATCGGCCTGGTATTGTTCGGTAAGGGCAATATCGGTTCCCGCTGGCTGGAACTGTTCGCCCGTGAGCAGAGTACGCTTTCGGCACGTACCGGCTTTGAATTTGTGCTGGCAGGCGTGGTGGACAGCCGCCGCAGCCTGTTGAGCTATGACGGGCTGGACGCCAGCCGCGCGTTAGCCTTCTTCAACGATGAAGCGGTCGAGCAGGATGAAGAGTCGCTGTTCCTGTGGATGCGCGCCCATCCGTATGATGATTTAGTGGTGCTGGACGTTACCGCCAGCCAGCAGCTTGCTGATCAGTATCTCGATTTTGCCAGCCACGGTTTCCACGTCATCAGCGCCAACAAACTGGCAGGAGCCAGCGACAGCAATAAATATCGCCAGATCCACGACGCCTTCGAAAAAACCGGGCGTCACTGGCTGTACAACGCTACCGTCGGCGCAGGCTTGCCGATCAACCACACCGTGCGCGATCTGATCGACAGCGGCGATACTATTTTGTCGATCAGCGGGATCTTCTCCGGCACGCTCTCCTGGCTGTTCCTGCAATTCGACGGTAGCGTGCCGTTTACCGAGCTGGTGGATCAGGCGTGGCAGCAGGGCTTAACCGAGCCTGACCCGCGTGATGACCTTTCCGGCAAAGACGTGATGCGCAAGCTGGTGATTCTGGCGCGTGAAGCGGGTTACAACATTGAACCGGACCAGGTACGTGTTGAATCACTGGTACCTGCCCATTGCGAAGGCGGCAGCATCGACCATTTCTTTGAAAATGGCGATGAACTTAACGAGCAGATGGTGCAACGACTGGAAGCGGCCCGCGAAATGGGGCTGGTGCTGCGCTACGTGGCGCGTTTCGATGCCAACGGCAAAGCGCGTGTGGGCGTGGAAGCGGTGCGTGAAGACCATCCGCTGGCATCACTACTGCCATGCGATAACGTCTTTGCCATCGAAAGCCGCTGGTATCGCGACAACCCGCTGGTGATCCGCGGGCCAGGTGCAGGGCGCGACGTCACCGCCGGGGCGATTCAGTCGGATATTAACCGACTGGCGCAGTTGTTGTAGTGATTATTGAACAAAAGCTGGCAGTTGCCAGCTTTTGTTGTCACCCCTAAACCTCTTCCTGGGGAAGTGGTGATTGATTGTCATTTTGCCTTTGGTCAGTGCCCCCGGTAATAAGGGGGCTTTTGTGTTGAGCGATGAAGTAACAGAGTGAATGGTGAAGTTATTAATGACAATTACAAAATGACATTAAGTAACAATATCTAAAATGTCACCTAATTTAAAATTGATAACCAATAGTAGTATAGGTTCCCCATCCTGTATTTTTTAATTCAAATGGACCATCTCCGAAGTTAACCTTCTCTCCCGCATTCCATTGTCCACCGTTGTGAAAATAACGTAGTGTAAATGCAAATTTCCAGTGTTCATATAGAAGGGAAAGGATATGGCTTGAAGCAATAGCATTACTGGTTCGTTTATTATTGTGTGACTTGTCCGCAAGATCGGAGCCAAAATCAAAGTTAGTAAAACCATTGTATACCAATCGCCCTCCGAATAAATTTGTAAGAGGGATGCTATATTTTATTTTGAATCGATATCCGTCCCATTCATTTTCATTAGCGGCACCATAGTTTTGCCACTGATACTTGGCGTATATATTGGCAGAAAGCTTAATTGGTAGACCCGTGTCGATATCTGTACCAAGCCCCATATACCATGTACTTTGCCGGGATGACTGGTTGTCACCCATATCATAGACATAGTTGTTTGCAATGAACCATTCTTTAAATGGGCCGAACGCAAGATTTAATCCGGTCAATTTGTCAATGGAAAACCGAGGTTCTATTTCCGTAAATAGTGGTGAGCCCTCATCCCAGATCCCAACATCATAGTGACTGCCGACGCCAAAGAATTTCGGTAGATCAACATAACCATAAAAATCAAACCAGTCTTTTCTTCCTGCTACAGTATATTCAGGGTAGAGGTCGTTAGTCAGTCTTGGGCCAAAGCGAGAGTCTGTGCGACCAATGACATTCAAGCTTTGATGTAACCAGCTTTCATCAATTTTAATTTCCTGAGCGTTTCCAATGCAAGGTATTAATAGAATGGATAAAGCTATCCAGTGCTTTTTTATATACATAAATATATCTCTTATATATTGTTGATTTAGAGAGAAATAATGTCATCCAGTGAATGAATGGTATTATAAGTTTTTGTTATTTGCTTACTTCTACCCGCATTTCATTTACCTGTGCAGGAGTAATCTTGTGGCCTTTCTTAAAATAATCGATTACGACATTGGACATGTTATTTCCGGCGCGGACCTGGACATTTTTCCCTTCTTTGAATGCCAGAAAACCATCGCCCCCAAGTGCTAGGAAAGTCGTAGTCGCAACATGGTAAATATTCGTATCAACGATCTCTTCACCATTAATTTTAAAAGATACAATGCGCTGACCTACTGGTTTCTGCAGGGTATAGCGCATTTCTGCGCCTTTTGACATTTGCAGGATGCCATTGGTAAGCGATGCCCCGTGTTCCAGTAGGTTACGCAGATCCTTACCGCTGAGATCCATTTCAGTAAGTTCATTCTTGAAGGGGAATGTACTGGTAATGTCACCAAAGGTAATCGTGCCTGCATTTATATCAGCACGTAAACTGCCGGAGTTTATCAACGCAATTTGTGCAGTCGGTGCAGCGACAAGCATTGCATCGGTAAACAGGTTGCCAAGTTGCGATGACTCACCGTAGGCACGAGTTAATGCAATCGATGATTCACCGACTGGTTGGCGTACAAGATCCGCCAGTTTTTTATTCCAGCCATTGATAACTTTTTGTGTGGTTGGATCGGGTATCCATTCATCGGCATAAACCGTTTTCAGCTCAAAGCTCTTCACTTTATGATTCCGAGCTGTAGGGTTGACATCAAGGATTAATTTACCAATATCGATACCGCCACTGTCAGTCGAAAGGATTAAGGTGTTGCCGACTTTGATTGGTTCTGGCGTTCCGACGTGGGCATGCCCGGTAATCAGAATATCCAATCCTTTCACCTTGCTTGCGGTTTGAATATCTTTATCCAGCGCACGTCTAACATCTGTATTGCCAATGCTGGACTGACGCGCCGGTACGCCTTCATGAACCAGCGCCACGGTGAGGTCAACCTTATCACGTAACTCGTCGATATAATGCTGCAAATACTTCACTTCATCACGTGCTTCAATCCCCTGATTCTTGAGGGTCGCGGAAGATTTATCAAATCGGTTATTATTGTCATTATCGAGTCCCTGGAGAGAGAGCTCCGAGACCGTGTCATTAAATGCAAATACGCCGTGTAGCCCAACAATACCAATCTTGATGCCATCTTTTTCCAGGATGGTGTAGGGCTTGTTCCAGAAGGGTTTCTCACTCTCTTTATGATAAACATTGCCTAATAAAACAGGGAAATTCGCTTTGCTTAATTGTCGGAGGGCATTATCCCAGCCATGGTCAAACTCATGATTACCGATTGATACTGCGTCAAAAGGCATGGTATTCATAATATCAATTATTGCTTCGCCCTTTGTCAGGCTACTGATATATGGCCCGGTGAAATAGTCTCCAGCATCAAAATAAAAGGTGGCTTTATTTTTGGCTTTCTCTTGTTTTACTAACGTGGATATATTGGCAAAGCCACCAATGTCGCGTTTTCCGTCTGCGACATACGGTACTTTATAGGAATCCACATGAGCGTGAAGATCATTGGTATAAATAATCGTGACATCCTGCGCCATAACTGAGGTCGAAAAAATAGTCAGCAATGTTGCGGCAAATAAAGTACGCTGCGCTGTTTTCATTCGCATTCCTTGTTAAATAAATTGACTGATAAATGAGATTTTATTTGGCGACGTCCATGACTCGTTTAGTTAAGTCTGGGGTGACAGGTTTATGATTTTTGAAATAATCGATGATAGATTCCGCCGAGGTTGTTCCCGGTATCGTCTTCACATTTTTTCCATTCAAAAATGCTTCAAAACCGTCACCACCACTGGCACAAAAGGAGTGCGTGGCAATACGATATGTTTGATTATCTTCCACGGGTTTGCCGTTAATGGTGAAAGAGATTAACCGTTGGTTGAGTGGTTTTTTGCTGTCATAGACAACCGCAACACTTTTAGAAACTTGTAACACACCGTTAGTTAGATTGGTTGCATGCGTCATCAATGATTTGAGATCGCGGCCCGTCAAATCCATCTCGATGAGGTCATTATTAAAGGGGAATGTGCTAATAACATCTCCCAGTGTGATATCGCCTTTAGGAAAATCAGCTCGCATCCCACCGCTATTTTGAAATCCGGCAACGGCATCAGGTGTTTTTTCCATCATTGCATCAAGAATAAGGTTGCCGGTAGAAGAGGAACTACCATACTCACGTGTTAAAACTACGGGAGAATGGCCGACAACTTCCTTTGTTATTTTGTTAAGCTTTGCACTCCATTTATCAATAGTATTTTGAACGATGGTGTCAGGTTTAAATTGATCTGCAAAGATGGTGATTAACTCACCATTATAACTATCAATTTTCTTCGTTTTCGGATTGTAATCAAGCACAAGTTTTCCGATGTTGGTGCCGTATGCATCGGTAGATACAATTAATGTGTTATTAACTTTTATTGGTTGCGGTGTTCCGACATGTGCGTGACCGGTAATTAAGACATCAACACCATTCACTTTTTTAGCTGTCTCAATATCTGCCTGTAGTAGCCGCTCCACATCTTTACTACCAAAGCTTGATTGACGCGCCGGGACACCTTCGTGAATTAGCAAAACGGTAATGTCGACTTTACCTTTTAATTCTGCAAGTGCTTTATTTAAATATTTAATTTCGTCTCTGGCTTCTACGCCTTCACGTGCTTTTGCCGCGACTGTATCATAGAAAGCGAATGCGCCATGCAATCCAATCACACCAATCTTTAAACCATCTTTTTCGATAATGGTCCACGGATGATCCCAAACTGGTTTATTCGTATCGGTGTAGTAGATATTTCCCAGCAGAATGGGGAATTTTGCTTTTGATAACTGAGACACCATATTGGGCACACCGTGATCGAACTCGTGATTACCAACAGACACCGCATCAAAGGGCATAGTGTTCATGATATCAATAATAGCTTCACCTTTGGTCAGGGTGCTGATATACGGCCCGGTAAAATAGTCGCCTGCATCAAAGAAAAACACATCTTTGCTTTTTTTCTTCGCTTCATTAACGATGCCTGCAATATTAGCCATACCACCTATAAGTCTGTTCTTATCAACAGCGATGATTTTTGCCGGATTGACATGTGCGTGAATGTCATTCGTATAATAAATAGTAACGTCCTGAGCTAGAACACTGTGAGAAAATATCACGCCGAATATGACTGATAATGTTGTAAATACAGTTTTCATCATCCCTCCTGGATAGGGTGTGTTACATTTGTTGAATTATTTAAATAAAAGGCACATCGTGTCTTATTTTATGTAAGCATAGTTCAGAAAAGTATTGTGTGATCTTAGTAACAAATAATGTTATTAATTAAACATTGACCATGATTATATTTCACGGTCATACATTTATATATTTAATTAAATGAAAGGTAGTGATCTCTCTTAATTTATGGTCGTTTGTCGAGTGTATTGACTAACAAGATGGAGTGAGCGATTCATTGTATTTTAACGCCAGTGAGGTCAGCATTTGCGTTACGCGACCTGCGGATAATAACGCGCTTTGGGTAAAGTCGTGTTGGTCTGTCAGCCATGTGATAAAACAACGACTGGTTGCCAGAGAAACATTTGCGCCCCTTTCTAAGCTGGCTCCCGTGAGTAGGCAGACCATCTTGCAATTATTCCCCTGCTCCCAGCGCTGCCACTGATTTTGCCACCAACCATGGTATGTCGTTCCCTTAAAATGCCAGGGCGTATCAGCGTTACTGTCACTGATTTCTTCTTCTACGAACCAAAGTTCACCTTGTTGTTGGCGGAACTGATCTGCCCAGGCTGTAATAATTGCGCCTCTTAGAAAACATTCGTGTGAAATAATATGCGTTTTGACATCTGGATAGCGGATTTTCAGTATTCTGAAATGCCCGTGTGCCGTGATAACCGGGCGTAGTATGGCTCCCTTACCGTTGCGCTTGAGTACAGCACTGCCATACTGAATTTCATCGAACTGGCTCCGGCGCAAGAATTGCGCTTCACGCATATCTACCTTCTGCACGATATCGCGATGGTGCATAGTTGGTTCTGTGTTGCCCTTGTAACTGTACCGCAGACTGTCTCCTGTCTGATGTTGCGTATAATTCGTGGAGAGATGAAGAATGTTGCCACGAGTGGCGTCAAGACTGACTAAAACATACAGTTTTTGTACTGCGCTGGCCCCTTGAAAGGGTATGAACAGTTGAACGGTTTCAATGGCCTGGGGATGCGTAATTTCTTTCTGATATTTTTTAGGCGTCCAGACTTTTTTGCAGTTACGGCATTGAATGCGTTGCGAACCCTGTGGATTGTGACCATAACAAATCATGTCTGTGCCATAACATACCGGGCAGAAATGGCCTTTCTCAATTGCATAAGTAGACAAGTGAACTGACAACCAGTCACGAAATTGTTGCTCGTCAAACAACGGCGGGTAACTGCCACATGCCCGACAGTGCAGTGCCGGATAACCCAGTTTATAGTCTGGCCAACTGTAATCTTCCGATGAGGCCAATCCCAAATTTCGGCAACCGAACGTTTTACAGGCATTAATCGTAAACAGAGTCGACATATATCACCAACGATTTCACAAGGTCGTTGATTTTGTCCGGCAACTATCCCCTGCGGATGTGATTACTCTCACATAAATAAGTCTTTCAGAACGTAATGTAGCAATCCTTTATCTCACTGAAAGGGATTGTTTATGAAAATTAAAATACTTGCTGCGGGTATCGCATTAACACTGCCGTTCTGGGCTTGCGCTAAAGATGTCACTATCATTTATACCAACGACCTCCATGCGCATGTAGAACCTTATAAAGTGCCGTGGATCGCTGACGGTAAACGGGATATTGGCGGCTGGGCAAATATCACTACGCTGGTTAAGCAAGAAAAAGCAAAAAATAAAGCGACATGGTTTTTTGATGCGGGCGACTATTTTACCGGGCCATATATCAGCAGCCTGACCAAAGGTAAGGCTATTATCGATATTATGAATACTATGCCGTTTGATGCCGTCACAATAGGCAACCATGAATTTGACCACGGCTGGGACAACGCATTATTACAGTTGAGCCAGGCAAAATTCCCTATTGTGCAGGGCAATATTTTTTATCAGAACAGCAGTAAATCATTCTGGGATAAGCCATATACCATCATCGAAAAAGACGGTGTGAAAATAGGCGTTATAGGTTTGCACGGAGTATTTGCCTTTAATGATACGGTATCTGCTGCCACGCGCGTGGGTATTGAAGCGCGCGATGAAATTAAATGGCTACAACGTTATATCGATGAACTCAAAGGCAAGGTTGATTTGACCGTCGCCCTGATCCACGAAGGTGTTCCAGCCCGCCAGTCCAGTATGGGAGGCACAGATGTGCGTCGCGCGTTGGATAAAGATATTCAGACGGCAAGTCAGGTGAAAGGGCTGGATATTTTGATCACCGGACATGCACATGTGGGTACGCCGGAACCGATTAAAGTCGGCAATACGCTCATCCTCTCCACTGACAGCGGCGGGATTGATGTGGGCAAACTGGTTCTCGACTACAAAGAGAAGCCGCATAATTTTACGGTGAAAAACTTCGAGCTTAAAACCATTTACGCTGACGAGTGGAAGCCCGATCAGCAAACGAAACAGGTGATCGACGGCTGGAATAAAAAGCTTGATGAAGTGGTGCAACAAACGGTGGCGCAATCGCCGGTTGAATTAAAACGTGCCTATGGTGAATCGGCTTCCCTCGGGAACCTGGCGGCTGACGCTTTACTGGCAGCAGCGGGTAAAAATACCCAACTGGCGTTAACAAACTCTGGTGGTATCCGCAATGAGATCCCCGCAGGGGCGATTACGATGGGCGGCGTCATCAGTACGTTCCCGTTCCCCAACGAACTGGTGACGATGGAACTCACGGGTAAACAATTACGCAGTCTGATGGAACACGGCGCAAGTTTAAGCAATGGCGTTTTACAGGTATCGAAAGGCCTGGAAATGAAGTACGACAGCAGCAAGCCGGTTGGTCAGCGGGTAATCACACTGACTCTGAATGGCAAACCCATTGAAGATGCGACGGTTTATCACATTGCTACTCAGAGTTTCCTTGCTGATGGTGGAGATGGTTTTACCGCCTTTACCGAAGGGAAAGCGCGTAACATAACGGGCGGTTATTACGTTTATCACGCGGTGGTTGATTACTTCAAAGCGGGCAACACCATTACGGATGAACAGCTCAACGGTATGCGCGTGAAGGATATCAAATAAAAGTGCGCACTGAATTGACTCAACTGTTTGTTACCCGTTGATTGCGCAGATCCTGTATTCGGCCTACGCGAGGGCGCAGGCCAAATCAGATGCCTTAACATCACCATCCGGTGGCAGGACGTTGTTTTTCGAATTAGCCCAGGTGTCGCTGTGTTGTCAGAATATGAGTCAAAACGTGCGAGGTGGATTGCGCTATAGAGAAATCTTTTATCGCCTCTAATTAAGATGAGTTTTTTTCATCTTCCCTGATTTTTCCTCACCATCATTGGTTATTTTTCGGTTGACGCCCTTCGGCTTTTCCTTCATCTTTACATCTGGACGTCTAAACGGATAGATGTGCACAACACAACATATAACGATAAGCGATTGATGAGGTAAGGTATGAGCTTTTTTCACGCCAGCCAGCGGGATGCCCTGAATCAGAGTCTGGCAGAAGTCCAGGGGCAGATTAACGTTTCGTTCGAATTTTTCCCGCCGCGTACCAGTGAAATGGAGCAGACCCTGTGGAACTCCATCGATCGCCTTAGCAGCCTGAAACCGAAGTTTGTATCGGTGACCTATGGCGCAAACTCCGGCGAGCGCGACCGTACGCACAGCATTATTAAAGGCATTAAAGATCGCACCGGCCTGGAAGCGGCACCGCATCTTACCTGCATTGATGCGACGCCTGCCGAGCTGCGGATCATTGCACGCGACTACTGGAATAACGGTATTCGCCATATCGTGGCGCTGCGTGGCGACCTGCCGCCGGGAAGTGGTAAGCCAGAAATGTATGCTTCTGACCTGGTGACGCTGTTAAAAGAAGTGGCAGATTTCGATATCTCCGTGGCGGCGTATCCGGAAGTACATCCAGAAGCGAAAAGTGCCCAGGCCGATTTACTCAACCTGAGACGAAAAGTGGATGCCGGAGCCAACCGCGCCATTACTCAGTTCTTCTTCGATGTCGAAAGCTACCTGCGTTTTCGCGATCGCTGCGTCTCGGCAGGCATTGATGTGGAAATCATTCCGGGAATTTTGCCGGTTTCGAACTTTAAACAGGCGAAGAAATTTGCCGACATGACCAACGTGCGTATTCCGGCGTGGATGGCACAAATGTTCGACGGCCTGGATGACGATGCTGAAACCCGCAAGCTGGTGGGCGCGAATATTGCCATGGATATGGTGAAGATTTTAAGCCGTGAAGGAGTGAAAGATTTCCACTTCTATACGCTTAACCGCGCTGAAATGAGTTACGCGATTTGCCATACACTGGGAGTTCGACCTGGTTTATAAATAGTGTGCCTTTTGTGAAAATCACACAGTGTTCACAAATTTTAAACAGAGCACAAAATGCTGCCTCGAAATGAGGGCGGGAAAATAAGGTTATCAGCCTTGTTTTCGCCTTCATTACTTGAAGGGTACCAGGCTAAAACCTTTTCTTATAAAGCATTCTGCCGAAATCAGACATACTCATAAAGGCTTAATTACGATCAATTTGATCTACATCTCTTTAACCAACAATATGTAAGATCTCAACTATCGCATCCGTGGATTAATTCAATTATAACTTCTCTCTAACGCTGTGTATCGTAACGGTAACACTGTAGAGGGGAGCACATTGATGAGCACGTCAGACGATATCCATAACACGACAGCCACCGGCAAATGCCCGTTCCATCAGGGCGGTCACGACCAGAGCGCAGGTGGGGGCACAACCACGCGCGACTGGTGGCCAAATCAACTCCGTGTTGACCTGTTAAACCAACATTCTAATCGTTCTAACCCGCTGGGTGAGGACTTTGACTACCGCAAAGAATTCAGCAAATTAGATTACTACGGCCTGAAAAAAGATCTGAAAGCCCTGCTGACAGAATCTCAACCGTGGTGGCCAGCCGACTGGGGCAGCTACGCCGGTCTGTTTATTCGTATGGCCTGGCACGGCGCGGGTACTTACCGTTCAATCGACGGTCGCGGCGGCGCGGGTCGTGGTCAGCAACGTTTTGCACCGCTGAACTCCTGGCCGGATAACGTAAGCCTCGATAAAGCGCGTCGCCTGTTGTGGCCAATCAAACAGAAATATGGTCAGAAAATCTCCTGGGCCGACCTGTTTATCCTCGCGGGTAACGTGGCGCTGGAAAACTCCGGCTTCCGTACCTTCGGTTTTGGTGCCGGTCGTGAAGACGTCTGGGAACCGGATCTGGATGTTAACTGGGGTGATGAAAAAGCCTGGCTGACTCACCGTCATCCGGAAGCGCTGGCGAAAGCACCGCTGGGTGCAACCGAGATGGGCCTGATTTACGTTAACCCGGAAGGCCCGGATCACAGCGGCGAACCACTTTCGGCAGCAGCAGCTATCCGCGCGACCTTCGGCAACATGGGCATGAATGACGAAGAAACCGTGGCGCTGATTGCGGGTGGTCATACGCTGGGTAAAACCCACGGTGCCGGTCCGACATCAAACGTAGGTCCTGATCCAGAAGCAGCACCGATTGAAGAACAAGGTTTAGGCTGGGCGAGCACTTACGGCAGCGGCGTTGGCGCAGATGCCATTACCTCTGGTCTGGAAGTGGTCTGGACCCAGACGCCGACCCAGTGGAGCAACTATTTCTTCGAGAACTTGTTCAAGTATGAGTGGGTACAGACCCGCAGCCCGGCTGGCGCAATCCAGTTTGAAGCGGTAGACGCACCGGAAATTATCCCGGATCCGTTTGATCCGTCGAAGAAACGTAAACCGACGATGCTGGTGACCGACCTGACGCTGCGTTTTGATCCTGAGTTCGAGAAGATCTCTCGTCGTTTCCTCAACGATCCGCAGGCGTTCAACGAAGCCTTTGCTCGTGCCTGGTTCAAACTGACGCACAGGGATATGGGGCCGAAATCTCGTTACATCGGGCCGGAAGTACCGAAAGAAGATCTGATCTGGCAAGATCCGCTGCCGCAGCCGATCTACAACCCGACCGAGCAGGACATTATCGATCTGAAATTCGCGATTGCGGATTCTGGTCTGTCTGTTAGTGAGCTGGTATCGGTGGCCTGGGCGTCTGCTTCTACCTTCCGTGGTGGCGACAAACGTGGTGGTGCCAACGGTGCGCGTCTGGCATTAATGCCGCAGCGTGACTGGGATGTGAACGCCGCAGCCGTTCGTGCTCTGCCAGTTCTGGAGAAAATTCAGAAAGAGTCTGGCAAAGCTTCGCTGGCGGATATCATCGTGCTGGCAGGTGTGGTTGGCGTTGAGAAAGCCGCAAGCGCCGCAGGTTTGAGCATTCATGTACCGTTTGCGCCGGGCCGCGTTGATGCGCGTCAGGATCAGACTGACATTGAGATGTTCGAACTGCTGGAGCCAATTGCTGACGGTTTCCGTAACTATCGCGCTCGTCTGGACGTTTCCACCACCGAGTCACTGTTGATTGATAAAGCACAGCAACTGACGCTGACCGCGCCGGAAATGACTGCGCTGGTGGGCGGGATGCGCGTACTGGGTGCCAACTTCGATGGCAGCAAAAACGGCGTCTTCACTGACCGCGTTGGCGTATTGAGCAATGACTTCTTCGTGAACTTGCTGGATATGCGTTACGAGTGGAAAGCGACCGACGAATCGAAAGAGCTGTTCGAAGGCCGTGACCGCGAAACTGGCGAAGTGAAATACACAGCCAGCCGTGCGGATCTGGTCTTTGGTTCTAACTCTGTCCTGCGTGCGGTGGCGGAAGTTTACGCCAGCAGCGATGCCCACGAGAAGTTTGTTAAAGACTTCGTGGCAGCGTGGGTGAAAGTGATGAACCTCGACCGTTTCGACCTACTGTAATCTGACCTTCTTCAGCGACTGCCTTTCATGCAGTCGCTGAAGTTTCTTTACCGGCGTATAGTGTCCACAGGAAAACTACACACTGGATCTCTCATGTCTGCCGCAGGAAAGAGCAACCCACTGGCAATCAGTGGCCTGGTTGTGCTCACACTTATCTGGAGTTATAGCTGGATTTTCATGAAGCAAGTCACCAGCTACATCGGTGCCTTCGACTTCACCGCCTTACGCTGCATTTTCGGCGCTCTCGTTTTATTCATCGTTCTTTTATTACGTGGTCGCGGAATGCGCCCGACGCCGTTTAAATACACCTTAGCCATTGCCCTGTTACAAACCTGCGGGATGGTTGGCCTGGCACAGTGGGCGCTGGTCAGCGGCGGAGCGGGGAAGGTGGCAATCCTGAGCTATACCATGCCGTTCTGGGTGGTAATTTTCGCCGCATTGTTTCTCGGTGAACGCCTGCGACGTGGGCAATATTTCGCGATACTGATTGCCGCTTTCGGCTTATTTTTGGTGTTGCAGCCGTGGCAACTCGATTTCTCTTCGATGAAAAGTGCCATGCTGGCAATCCTCTCCGGTGTGAGTTGGGGGGCGAGCGCGATTGTTGCTAAACGTCTGTATGCCCGCCATCCGCGCGTGGATTTATTGTCGCTAACATCCTGGCAGATGCTGTATGCGGCGCTGGTGATGAGCGTGGTCGCTTTACTGGTGCCGCAACGTGAAATTGACTGGCAACCCACCGTGTTCTGGGCGCTGGCCTACAGTGCGATTCTGGCGACAGCGCTGGCGTGGAGCTTATGGTTGTTTGTATTGAAAAACTTGCCTGCCAGTATTGCCAGCTTAAGCACACTGGCCGTTCCCGTTTGCGGCGTACTCTTTTCCTGGTGGCTGCTCGGTGAGAATCCGGGGGCAGTTGAAGGTAGCGGTATTGTGCTGATTGTGCTGGCACTGGCGCTGGTGAGCCGTAAGAAAAAAGAAGCCGTCAGTGTAAAAAGGATCTGAATTTTTTCTTCATGTGGGGAGATCTCTTATTTAGCAAAATACCGATAGTGCCCCACCATCCGCCAGCTAAACAGTACATCTTCTTCCTGCGCGCCTGCGCCAATGTTATGTATCACCAGCGGTGTACCGTCGCGGGCGAAGCCATCTGACACCACCCCAATATGTGCCAGCCCGTTATCTAATCGCCAGGAGACAATATCGCCCGCTTGATAGTCACTGGGGTTCTTGCTGGTGGGGCGTGTTTTATCGTGGCGGGTAAACCAGGTTTCCAGATTAGGCACCCGACGGTGATCGATGTTGCTGTCCGGGCGCTTTAACTGCCATTTTTGCGGGTACGCAGCAAAATTCTTCGCCATATCTTCGTGCACCAGTTTCTGCAAATCGACCTTCTGGCTGCGCAATGCACGGATCACCACATCGGAACATACGCCGCGTTCTTGCGGGACATCACCGCCAGGATAGGTAAGCTGCACATACGCCGGATCGTAAAATAGCGTGCTGCCGATTTGCTGTCTGGCGCCGTCTGCGATGGCAAGATTGGTGTTAGCCTGGATTTGTACCACGGTTGGTGGAACGGCGGGAGATTTTAAGGAGTAACTGGTAAATAACGTCAGAAGACTGAATAACGCCAGTGAAGCTTTCATCTGTTTCGTCCGTGAAAATAAGAGTCACAGATTCGACCTTCCGGGCTAACGATTGTTCTGTGGAGAAAATGTCCAGAAGCGGATAAAAAAACACCCGAACAAGGTGGAAGTTTCAGATTACTGGCACAGCGTGCCGGATGCGGCGTGAACGCCTTATCCGGCCTACAAAAGTACGTAAATTTACTATATTGCAGAGATTGCGTAGGCCTGATAAGCGTAGCGCATCAGGCAATTTTGCGTTCAAACTCCCGGACAAGCCGGGAGTTTGGAGTAGGTTATTCCCACTCTTGCAGGAAACGCTGACCATACTGGTCGGCTACCAGCAGTGCGGCGTAAACCTGATCTGGCGTCGCGCCGCCAGGCATGTTGTGGATGGTTTCACCTTCTGCACATGCCGCTTCTGCCACAATTCGCATTTTCGCCGGGACATCTTCTTTAATATCCAGTTGAGCGAGAGTTATTGGCAAACCTACCGCATGGCTAAGCGCAGCTACGGTTTCGATTTCCTCCACCGGCGCGTTTTCCAGAACCAGCTGCGTCAGCGTACCGAATGCCACTTTTTCACCATGATAATAGTGATGCGCGTCCGGGATAGCGGTCAGGCCGTTATGTACCGCGTGTGCCGCCGCCAGCCCGCCGCTTTCAAAACCAACGCCACTCAAATAGGTGTTCGCTTCAATCACGCGCTCCAGCGCCGGAGTCACTACATGCTGTTCGGCGGCAAGCATCGCTTTTTCGCCTTCTTCCAGCAGGGTGTTGTAGCACAGTTCAGCCAGTGCCAGCGCTGCCTGAGTGCACTTGCCACCCGCCATGGTGGTCGCGCCGCTACGGGAACAGGCACGCGCTTCAAACCAGGTTGCCAGCGCATCGCCGATACCCGCCGCTAACAGACGTGCAGGTGCGCCAGCGACGATTTTGGTGTCGACAATGACCATATTCGGGTTATTTGGCAACAGCAGATAGCGGTCAAACTCACCCTCATCGGTGTAGATAACAGACAATGCGCTGCACGGTGCGTCGGTAGAAGCGATAGTCGGTGCGATCGCTACCGGAACACCCATGAAATGTGCCAGTGCTTTGGCAGTATCGAGGGTTTTTCCGCCACCGATACCGAGAATTGCGCCACACTGCGCAGTCTCCGCGATGCCACGCAGACGGTCGATCTCATTTTGCGAACATTCACCGCCAAACGGCGCAATTTCTACTACCAGTCCAGCATCTTTAAAGCTTTTCTCGACAGTGGATTGAGCAAAACCTAAAACAAATTTGTCACCCACCACTAACCAGCGTTCCGCCAGTGGCTTCAGGTACTCGCCCAGACGATTAATTACATCTGCGCCCTGGATGTATTTACCTGGTGATTGAATAATGCGGTCCATAATTACTCCTTTAGAGATGAGTAGTGCCAAATGCGGCATTCCAGTCGTGCTCGAACTTCTCTATAGCTGACTCTACCGCAGGGGTGTTAAGCATTTGTTGCGCTACATCTAAGGGCAGTGTGATGGATTCACATCCAGCCAGCAAACAATCCAGCGCCTGACGTGGTGTTTTAAAGCTGGCAGCCAGCACCATGCTTTCTGGCGCATGCATTTCCAGTAACGCTTGCAACTCCTGTACAGTACGAATGCCGTCACCGCCCTGGGCATCTACGCGGTTAACGTATGGAGCAACGTATTTGGCTCCAGCCAGCGCCGCCAGTAATCCTTGCGCGGCGCTGTACACTGCGGTTCCCAGCGTAGTAATGCCTTCTTTCTTCAGCATTTTAATTGCTGCCAGACCTTCAGAGGTTACCGGAATTTTCACCACAATGCCCGGAATAGCGTCGCGCAGGCGTTTCGCTTCTTTCACCATACCCTGCGCGTCGCGGCTCATGGTCTGAGCAAACAGAATGCCCTCATCACCGATCGCTTTTTGCAGGCGCGGCAGCACTTCCCAGATGGACTCCTTGCTGGCAGCGATAATGCTCGGGTTAGTTGTCACCCCGGCAATCGGGAATATGCGTGCCAGACGTTCGACTTCTGCGACGTTAGCGGTGTCCAGATACAGTTCCATGATGTTTCCTTTTACAGTTCCAGTTCATGTTGCAGCAGGCTGGCGATAGCGTCGGCAGAGGCGGCGTTAACCAGCGCATTACGGAATTCTTCGTGCATGATGCGACGAGCGAGGCGCGAGAAAATGCGCATATGTTGATCGCCCGCGGCGTGTTTGTTCAGGGTTAACATAATGATGAATTGCGCTTCATCATCGCCCCAGCGCACTGGCGCTTGCAGACGCGCTACGCTGATGGTGGATTGCTCAATGTGTTCCGATTTACTGTGGGGAATGGCGAAACTAAAGCCCAGTCCGGTAGAGAAAACGGCCTCGCGCGCCCACAAGTCGGCTTCCAGTTTACGCGGATAGCGGCAGCGGCCCGCCAGCAGCAGGTTATCGGTCATGCCTTTGAGCACTTCTTCTTTGCTGCGCCAGTCGCTTTCCAGTGTGATGCACTCGGCGGTGACCAGCGGTGCGTCCTGTTGGGTCATGCGGAATTGCGCCAGCAGGTGTTCCACTTCCAGCGAAGTACGGCAGGCCATTGCCTGGTTGAGCAACTGGCGGCACTCACGGCTATCAAGTTGCGCCATCCGCGCTTTCGCCGCCGGAATTGATGGTGCGCTCATGCTGAGTTCATCCAGCCCTAAACCGACCAGCAACGGCAGCACGGAACCTTTCGCTCCCAGTTCACCGCACAGACCAATCCATTTGCCCTGGCGATGCACCGCCTGCACGGCGTAATCGAGCGCCCGCAAGAAGGCCGGATTCAGGCTGTTGTAGTGACGAGTCACCTTAGCGTTATCGCGATCCACTGCCAGCAGATATTGCGTCAGGTCATTACTACCAATACTAAAGAAATCAATCTCTTCGCAGCATTGATCGATGATGAACATCACCGACGGCACTTCCAGCATGATGCCGAGCTGGATCTTCTCATCAAACGGAATGTGTTCGTTACGCAGTTGCTGTTTGGCTTCCGCCAGTTTTTCTTTCACCCATAAGATCTCTTCCATTGAGGAGATCATCGGGATCATGATTTTCAGGCTGCCGTGAGCAGAGGCGCGCAGGATCGACCGTAGTTGTGTGGTAAACAACGACGCGTATTCTTCATAAATACGCACCGCGCGATAACCGAGGAACGGGTTAGCTTCTGCCGGAATGTTCAGATAATCAACGGGTTTATCACCGCCAATGTCCATAGTGCGCACAATAATGCTGCGTCCGTTGGCAGACTCCAGCGCCTGACAAAAAATGTTGTACAGCTCGCTTTCGCCCGGTGCACTGGTGCGATCCATATAGAGCATTTCAGTGCGGAACAAACCAACGCCTTCCGCACCATTGCCGAATGCGGCCTGCGCTTCCACGGAGTGAGCGATGTTAGCGGCAATTTCAATGCGGATACCGTCAGCGGTACGCGCTTGTTGGGTCAGCCAGACACGCTGTTGCTCACGCAGAGCGTCCTGTACGCGGGCTTCTTGCTGATAATAACGGGCCACGGATTCCCCTGGCTCAACCACAATCGCCCCTGCGTTGCCGTCGATATAAATCGTTTGATGTTGCCACGGAGTAAGGGCATCAATATCCACACCTACCAGCGTCGGAATGTTGAACGAACGGGCAAGGATCACCGTATGTGAGGTGGTGCCGCCACTTTTCAGTAATAGACCTTTGAGGTGATTTTTATCCAGTTCGAGGAACTGGCTGGGGGTCAGTTCATCAGCCATACAAATGGCGGGCTGCGTCAGTTTGCCCGGTGCCGGGAAGCGTTGCTCACCGTAGATTTGCTGGAGTAACTGGAAGCAGACGTCGCGTACGTCCAGGGCACGTTCTTGCAGGTAGCTGCTGCTGGAACGGGCGAACTCTTCGCAAAAGTGATTCGCACTGGCAACAATCGCTTCGGCGCAGCTTAATCCGGCGCTGACACCTGCCAGTAAATGTTCGCGCAGGGAAGTATCGCCAGCCAGGGATCGGTGCGCTTCCAGAATCGCGCTGGTAGCACCGTCGCTATCCAGCAGACGAAACTCTATGTTTTTCAGTACCAGCGTCAGACCGTTTTCCAGTGCGGATTGTTCGGCGTCAACGCCTTTGGCTGCGGGAAGATTACCCAGCGCATTGAGATCTAAAGAAGAGATCGGCGTCAGAATGCCGCCTGCGCTACCGCTGCACACGGTGCGAGCACGGATAATTTGCGGATTCAGATTGGTCAGTGAAATCGGCAGTGGTTCCAGTTCGTCAGATTTTACTTCCACCAGCGGTGCGTCGCAGTGGGGGAATTCATCGCGCAGCCACTGGCTTAAACGCTGGTGCGCTTCCTGTTCGTCGGCCCCGGAAATCAGTAACTGGCAGTTATCGCCCACCAGCGTATCGGTGCCAATCAGCGCAAGGGCGCTTTTGGCGTTGCCCTTGCGGTCAGTGCGCAGGTTATGCCACTCAATTTGTGATGAAAAAGTATTACACAGCGTTTCAACGTGGCTTGCCGGACGCGCATGCACGCCGTTAGGTAGCTCACAAATAAATTCCACAATCAGGGCCATTGCCTTTCTCCCGGTACGGTTTTCTGTTTACAGGATAAGAGCGCACGGCAACGGCCTGCCATGTGACAAATCTGCCAAAAGCTGGACAAATGTAATGTAACCGTCAATTTGCGACGCGTCTCACAAGACGCCGTTTTGCGGCGTACTTCCGGATTATCGCAAGTTATGAGGCGGATCGCATTTTTGTACTGATATTACAAAAGTCCAGTAAATGGCCTTTTTATCCACTGTTTGCTCCGCCTGCGATTGCCTATTGTTTCTTCCATCAAAAATATGGACATGGGCTTTCGCAAGCCCGGGAGCAGCTTATGAATGAGTTGGTGCAGATCCTGAAAAATACCCGTCAGCATTTAATGACGGGCGTTTCACACATGATTCCCTTCGTGGTATCGGGCGGTATTTTGCTGGCGGTTTCCGTCATGTTGTATGGCAAAGGCGCAGTGCCGGATGCCGTAGCCGATCCGAATCTGAAAAAACTGTTTGATATCGGCGTTGCAGGTTTGACGCTGATGGTGCCTTTCCTCGCCGCTTACATCGGTTATTCCATTGCAGAACGTTCTGCGCTGGCTCCATGCGCTATCGGTGCCTGGGTTGGTAACAGCTTTGGCGCGGGCTTCTTTGGTGCGCTGATCGCCGGGATTATCGGCGGCATCGTGGTGCATTACCTGAAGAAAATTCCGGTGCATAAAGTTCTGCGCTCGGTGATGCCAATCTTCATCATTCCAATCGTCGGCACACTGATTACCGCTGGCGTCATGATGTGGGGGCTGGGCGAGCCGGTGGGGGCGTTGACCAACAGCCTGACCCAGTGGCTTCAGGGGATGCAGCAGGGCAGCATTGTTATGCTGGCGGTGATCATGGGTCTGATGCTGGCGTTCGATATGGGCGGCCCGGTTAACAAAGTGGCCTATGCCTTCATGCTGATTTGCGTTGCTCAGGGTGTTTATACCGTGGTGGCTATTGCCGCTGTTGGGATTTGTGTTCCACCGCTGGGGATGGGGCTGGCGACGCTGATTGGTCGTAAAAATTTCTCCGCAGAAGAGCGCGAAACCGGCAAGGCGGCACTGGTGATGGGCTGTGTTGGCGTTACTGAAGGGGCGATTCCTTTCGCCGCTGCCGATCCGCTGCGTGTCATTCCTTCCATCATGGTCGGTTCAGTTTGTGGTGCGGTAACTGCGGCGCTGGTCGGTGCGCAGTGCTATGCAGGCTGGGGTGGTCTGATTGTGCTGCCGGTGGTTGAAGGTAAGTTGGGTTACATCGCGGCAGTGGCTGTCGGGGCGGTTGTGACGGCAGTCTGCGTGAACGTGCTGAAAAGTCTGGCGCGTAAAAATGGGTCTTCAACTGAAGAGAAGGAAGACGACCTGGATCTGGATTTTGAAATTAATTAATTGAGGAACGAGCCATGACGAAAATTATCGCAGTAACCGCATGTCCTTCAGGTGTTGCCCATACTTATATGGCGGCAGAGGCGCTGGAAAGCGCCGCGAAAGCGAAAGGCTGGGAAGTGAAAGTAGAAACCCAGGGGTCGATTGGTCTGGAAAATGAACTGACTGCGGAAGACGTGGCAAGCGCCGATATGGTGATTTTGACCAAAGATATCGGCATCAAATTTGAAGAGCGTTTTGCTGGCAAGACTATCGTGCGTGTCAACATCAGCGACGCGGTAAAACGTGCTGACGCCATTATGAGCAAAATTGAAGCTCACCTGGCGCAAACCGCTTAAGTTCTTATCCCGCCCGCAAGGGCGGGTTCGCTTTCCCACAGGAGTTCCTCATGACGAATCGTATCTCTCGCCTCAAAACTGCACTGTTTGCCAATACCCGTGAAATCTCGCTGGAGCGGGCGTTGCTTTATACCGCCAGCCATCGGCAAACCGAAGGGGAGCCGGTGATAATGCGTCGGGCGAAAGCAACAGCGTATATCCTTGAACACGTTGAAATTTCGATTCGTGATGAAGAACTGATTGCCGGTAACCGCACCGTAAAACCACGCGCCGGGATTATGTCGCCGGAAATGGACCCTTACTGGCTGCTGAAAGAGCTGGATCAATTCCCGACGCGTCCGCAGGACCGCTTTGCTATCAGCGAAGAAGATAAACGTATCTACCGCGAAGAGTTGTTCCCGTACTGGGAAAAACGTTCGATGAAAGATTTCATCAACGGGCAGATGACGGATGAAGTAAAAGCCGCGACCAGCACGCAGATTTTCAGCATCAACCAGACGGATAAAGGCCAGGGGCACATTATTATTGATTACCCGCGCCTGCTGAATCACGGGCTGGGGGAGCTGGTGGCACAGATGCAGCAACATTGTCAGCAACAGCCGGAGAATCACTTTTATCAGGCAGCGCTGTTACTGCTGGAAGCCTCGCAGAAACATATTTTGCGTTACGCCGAACTGGCGGAAACGATGGCGGCAAGCTGCACTGATGGCCCGCGTCGCGAAGAACTGCTGACCATTGCGGAGATCTCCCGCCATAACGCCGAACATAAGCCGCAGACGTTCTGGCAGGCGTGCCAGTTATTCTGGTACATGAACATCATTCTGCAATACGAATCCAACGCCAGTTCGCTATCGTTGGGGCGCTTCGACCAGTATATGTTGCCGTTCTATCAGGCATCATTAACCCAGGGCGAAGATCCGGCATTCCTGAAAGAACTGCTCGAATCTTTATGGGTGAAATGCAACGACATCGTGCTGTTGCGCTCCACCAGTAGCGCGCGTTATTTCGCAGGTTTCCCTACCGGCTATACCGCACTGCTCGGCGGGTTAACCGAGAACGGACGTAGCGCGGTGAACGTGCTTTCGTTCCTTTGCCTTGACGCTTATCAAAGCGTGCAATTACCGCAACCGAACCTCGGCGTGCGCACTAACGCCTTGATCGACACGCCGTTCCTGATGAAAACCGCAGAAACCATTCGCCTCGGCACCGGTATTCCGCAAATCTTTAACGATGAAGTGGTGGTGCCAGCGTTCCTCAACCGTGGCGTTTCGCTGGAAGATGCGCGCGACTATTCCGTAGTGGGCTGTGTGGAATTATCTATTCCCGGCAGAACCTACGGCTTGCATGACATCGCGATGTTTAACCTGCTGAAAGTGATGGAAATCTGCCTGCATGAAAATGAAGGCAATGCTGCGCTGACTTATGAAGGTTTACTGGAGCAGATCCGCGCCAAGATCAGCCACTACATCACCCTGATGGTTGAGGGCAGCAATATTTGCGATATCGGTCACCGTGACTGGGCACCTGTACCGCTACTCTCGTCTTTTATCAGCGATTGTCTGGAAAAAGGTCGCGATATTACCGATGGCGGCGCGCGTTATAACTTCTCCGGCGTACAGGGGATCGGTATCGCCAACCTGAGCGATTCTCTCCATGCGTTGAAAGGGATGATTTTTGATCAACAGCGTTTAAGTTTTGACGAATTGCTGTCGGTATTAAAAGCCAACTTCGCCACGCCAGAAGGCGAAAAAGTCCGCGCTCGCTTAATTAACCGCTTCGAGAAATACGGTAACGATATCGACGAGGTGGATAACATCAGCGCCGAACTGTTACGCCACTACTGCAAAGAAGTGGAAAAATACCAGAACCCGCGCGGCGGCTACTTCACGCCGGGATCGTATACCGTTTCTGCCCACGTCCCGTTGGGATCGGTGGTTGGCGCGACGCCAGACGGTCGTTTTGCCGGAGAACAGCTGGCAGACGGCGGCTTGTCACCCATGCTGGGCCAGGACGCACAAGGGCCAACAGCGGTACTGAAGTCAGTCAGTAAGCTCGATAATACGCTGCTGTCTAACGGTACGTTGCTGAACGTGAAATTCACTCCGGCGACCCTGGAAGGTGAAGCGGGATTACGCAAACTGGCCGACTTCTTACGGGCGTTTACCCAGCTTAAGTTGCAGCATATTCAGTTTAACGTGGTGAACGCCGACACGTTACGGGAAGCGCAACAGCGCCCACAAGATTATGCCGGGCTGGTGGTGCGCGTTGCCGGATACAGCGCCTTCTTTGTCGAACTGTCGAAGGAGATCCAGGATGACATCATCCGCCGGACAGCGCATCAGCTGTAACGTTGTGGAAACGCGCCGCAATGATGTGGCGCGCATTTTCAACATTCAGCGTTATTCACTGAATGACGGCGAGGGCATTCGTACGGTGGTCTTTTTTAAAGGCTGTCCGCATCTTTGCCCATGGTGTGCTAATCCGGAGTCGATCTCCGGCAAAATCCAGACGGTGCGCAGAGAGGCGAAATGTCTGCACTGCGCGAAATGTTTGCGTGATGCGGATGAATGCCCCTCCGGGGCATTTGAACGGATTGGTCGCGATATCAGCCTTGACGCTCTGGAACGGGAAGTGATGAAAGATGACATTTTCTTTCGCACGTCCGGCGGTGGCGTCACGCTTTCTGGCGGCGAAGTGTTAATGCAGGCGGAGTTTGCGACCCGTTTTTTACAGCGACTGCGGCTATGGGGTGTGTCATGCGCCATCGAAACTGCCGGAGACGCGCCAGCCAGCAAGCTGTTACCGCTGGCGAAATTGTGCGATGAAGTGTTGTTCGATTTAAAAATTATGGATGCGGCTCAGGCGCGGGATGTGGTGAAGATGAACCTGCAACGCGTGCTGGAGAATCTGCGTTTGCTGGTGAGTGAGGGTGTCAACGTGATCCCGCGTTTACCGCTGATCCCTGGTTTCACGCTCAGCCGGGAGAATATGCAGCAGGCGCTGGACGTGCTGATCCCGCTGAATATCAAGCAGATCCATCTGTTACCGTTTCATCAGTACGGCGAGCCGAAATACCGCCTGCTGGGGAAAACATGGTCGATGAAAGAGGTTTCTGCGCCGTCGTCAGCCGATGTGGCAACGATGCGTGAAATGGCAGAACGGGCCGGATTTCAGGTTACCGTGGGAGGTTAAAATGGCATATCTGGTGGCAGTAACCGCCTGCGTAAGCGGCGTGGCGCATACTTATATGGCGGCGGAACGGCTGGAAAAGTTGTGCCAGTTAGAGAAGTGGGGCGTTAGCATTGAAACTCAGGGCGCGTTGGGAACGGAGAATCGTTTAGCGGACGAGGATATCCGCCGGGCGGATGTTGCGCTGTTAATTACGGATATCGAGCTTGCCGGTGCTGAGCGATTTGAACATTGTCGCTACGTGCAATGCAGCATCTACGCTTTCCTGCGTGAGCCGCAGAGGGTGATGAGCGCAGTGCGCAAAGTGCTTTCTGCGCCGCAGCAAACCCATCTTATTCTGGAGTAGTCGGTTTTTCTGTCAGTTGGCTGTGGTACTGCCGACGATATTCCGACGGCGAGCGTTCGGTATTTTTACGAAACAGACGGCAGAAGTAGTTGCTGTCGACAAAGCCGCAGGCGTGCGCCACTTCTTTTACCTTCAGGTCATAGCCTTTCAATAATGTCTTAGCGTGCTCCAGTCGCGTGTGATTCAGGTATTCGTTAAAACCAATGGCCCCCGTTTTTTGAAACAGGTGCGAGAGGTAATTTGGCGAAATATAGAACGCCTGTGCGACAGATTCGCGGGTAAGTGCGGAGGCATAGCGTTCGTCGATATAATCACGAATAGCTTCGAATAGAGCCTGGCTGCGTGAGGCGGTCTGTATTTGGCTGCCGAGCAAATCGCGGCAGTGGCTAAGCAGGCTGGCGACGATAAGTCTGGCCGTTTGCTGCTCCTGCGACTGCATTTGCATTTCATTGAGCGTTTGTAGCAGAAAAGAACCAATGCGCGGGCCGCGTCGGGCGACGTGTTGCTTCGCCAGATTTTGATATTGTTTGCCATCCCATTGCACAACGCTGAAGCCGAGTTGCTGTTTGCCAAACAGCACGCTAAAGGTGGTGGCGGGGGCTTGCCATTGTGGAAAATGCCAGCCACCAGCAGGGACGTACAGCACATCGCCGGGAACTAACGCTGCTCCAGCGCCGGTATCAATAAACTCACCTTCCAGCACAATTTCCAGCCGTGGAAAATCGACCTGATACGCAAGATCGGGCACCGGGCCGTTGCTGCTGGCAAAGTAAATCTGGCGCAGGGACAGCGGGCCGTTGATCAGGCGGGAGAGCAGATAGCTGACGTCGTGATACATGTTATTCCCTTAGGTATGTAGACGGGAAAACAGTAACTGGCATTATGAAAAAAGGCCACCTGAAAAGTGTGGCCTGATGGGAGTTCGATGTAAACATTGCGACAGTTTCAGTCGCCTTGTATTGCCGGATGCGGCGTAAATGCCTTACCCGGCCTACCGCCGCGATCTGTAGGCCGGATAAGACGCGTCAAGCGTCGCATCCGGCAAATAACATCTGGCTGATAATTACTGATTACCCACCTGATCGCCATACGGCAGAGTGTCGTAATCGATCAGTGCGTTTTTCTTATACGGGTTACCAATCCAGCGGGTAGTTTCTTTGAACTGCGGATTCACCACTGAACGGGTTGGATCGTAACCGTCGTAAGATAAGCCCGCCAAATCTGACCAGGTGTGGATCAGTTCCGCCAGGCTGTATTTACGATCAACATCTTGTGAGAAATCACGCGGATGAGTCGCTTGCCATTTTTCTGACGTCCACAGCAGGAACGGAATGGTGTACATATGACGCGTCGGGTTGTCTTCATTACGCCCCTGAGTTTTGTGCGGCGGCGTGTCGTAAACCTCTTCACCGTGGTCAGAGAAATAAACCAGGAAACCGTTCGGATCGGTCGCTTTAAAGTCTTTAATCAGGCTGGCAACCACGTGATCGTTGTACAGGTTAGCATTGTCATAATCATTATATGACTCCAGCTCTTCTGCGTTTAATCCCGGTGGAACATGCTCTGTATTACCGTCAAATTTGCCCTGATCTTCCGGATAACGGTACTTGTACTTGATATGCGTACCCAGCAGATGAACGATGATCAGTTTCTTCGGCGCAGGGTCCTTCAGCACTTCCTGGAACGGCTTCAGCACGTTGGTGTCATATTCACGCGCACTCTGCGTACGTTGCTGGTTCATGTAGTACTGCTTGTCGGTCTGGCGCGAAAATACCGTCAGCATGGTATTGCGGGCGGTCATCGTCTGCTGGTTGGTGATCCAGAAGGTTTTATAACCCGCCTGTTTCATCATGTTCATCAGCGACGGCTGCGTCAGATACAGATCCGGGTTCTTTTCATTGGCAAAGGTCAGCGCCTGTTGCAGGATTTCAATGGTGTACGGACGAGACGTAACCACGTTATTAAACACGGTCAGATTCGGATCGGTTTTATGCAGCGCATCCAGCTCCGGCGTGGTTTCACGCGGATAACCGTACAGACTCATGCGTCCACGCTGGGTCGATTCGCCAATTACCAGCACTAAGGTGCGCGGTTCGTTACCCGATTCATCTTTGAAATTAGCCAGCGGCGGCAAGGCATTATTTTCATTCAGTAGCTTTGTTAGCGAGTTTAGTTGCTGACGATACTGATAATAGCCGGTCAGGAATTGCCACGGTGCGGCAGGCTCCATACGCGATGCCAGGTTATCCAACGTTTTCTCAAACGGCTTGTTCTTGATAAACGTATTCATGGCGATCGGATGCAGAATCAAGCCATAAAGCAGGGCAAAAGAGACAACATAACGCCACGGCTTTGGAATATAGACCGGGCGCAGGCGTGTCCACAGCAGAACTGCCACCGCCGTATAGGCCAGCGCGATAAGCACAATTTTCAGGCTGAAATACTGGCTTAAATACTCGCTGGCTTCGTTGGTGTTGGTTTCGAACATCACAAACAGAACGCTCTGCGAGAACTCCTGACCGTAGATGACGTAATAGCACAGCGCCGCCAGAGAGGCCGCCCATAGCACCACGCCGATCACTGCGGCAATAATTTTAATCCGCTTCGGAAAGAGGAATACCGGGATCAACCACAGCGAACTGAATAACAGCGAGTCGCGAATGCCGTTAGTGCCACTATAACCACTGATGTAAATAATGGCCTGTAGCAGAGTAGAGAAAAACCAAAAGTAGAGCAGTGCCCAACCCAGGGCTTTCCAGCTAAAAAGGGGTTTAGCCTGGACTTCTGTGGAATGCATAGTAAGAACCTGTCTTGAAAAAAATATCGCCGAATGTAACGACAATTCCTTAAGGATATCTGAAGGGATATCCAGATTTTGAATAAAATGCAGACAGAAATATATTGAAAACGAGGGTGTTAGAACAGAAGTATTTCAGAAAACCCTCGCGCAAAAGCACGAGGGTTTGCAGGAGAGGAAGATTAGCCGGTATTACGCATACCTGCCGCAATCCCGGCAATAGTGACCATTAACGCCTGCTCGACGCGAGGATCCGGTTCCTGGCCTTCTTTTTCTGCCTGGCGGGAGCGGTGCAGCAACTCGGCCTGCAATACGTTCAGCGGGTCGGTGTAAATATTCCGTAGCTGAATAGACTCTGCAATCCACGGCAGATCGGCCATCAGGTGAGAATCGTTGGCAATCGCCAGCACCACTTTGATGTCTTCTTCTTGCAGATTGCGTAACTCTTTACCTAACGGCCACAGTGCTTTGTCTACCAGGCGTTGGTCATAGTATTCCGCCAGCCACAGGTCTGCTTTGGCGAAGACCATCTCCAGCATGCCGAGACGCGTCGAGAAGAATGGCCAATCGCGGCACATGGCTTCCAGCTCGCTCTGTTTGCCATCTTCGACCACTTTTTGCAGCGCCGTACCTGCACCCAGCCAGGCGGGGAGCATCAGGCGGTTTTGCGTCCAGGCGAAAATCCACGGAATAGCGCGCAGTGACTCGACGCCGCCGGTTGGGCGACGTTTCGCCGGACGTGAACCCAACGGCAGTTTACCCAATTCTTGTTCCGGCGTAGCGGAGCGGAAGTAAGGCACAAAATCTTTGTTTTCACGTACGTAGCCACGGTAGAGATCGCAGGAGATGACTGACAGTTCATCCATAATGCGACGCCAGCTCTCTTTCGGCTCAGGCGGTGGCAGCAGGTTGGCTTCCAGAATCGCCCCGGTGTACAGCGACAGGCTGCTGACGGTGATTTCTGGCAGACCATATTTAAAGCGGATCATCTCGCCCTGTTCGGTCACGCGCAGGCCACCTTTCAGGCTTCCTGGCGGTTGTGACAGCAGCGCCGCATGGGCAGGTGCGCCGCCGCGACCAATGGAACCGCCGCGACCGTGGAACAACGTCAGCTCAATACCCGCTTTTTCGCAGGTTTTGATTAATGCATCCTGTGCCTGATATTGCGCCCAGGAAGCTGCCATCACGCCCGCATCTTTTGCTGAGTCGGAATAGCCAATCATCACCATCTGTTTGCCCTGAATCAGGCCGCGATACCAGTCGATATTCAGCAGCTGGGTCATGACATCGTTGGCGTTGTTCAGGTCATCGAGGGTTTCAAACAGCGGAGCAACCGGCATCGCAAACCCGATACCCGCTTCTTTCAGCAGCAGGTGGACAGCCAGCACGTCGGACGGCGTTTTCGCCATCGAGATCACGTAGGCGGCAATGGAGCCTTGCGGCGCTTCGGCAATCACCTGGCAGGTATCGAGCACTTCGCGCGTTTCGGCGCTTGGTTGCCAGTTGCGTGGTAGAAGCGGACGTTTGGAGTTCAGTTCGCGGATCAGGAACGCCTGTTTGTCGGCTTCTGACCAGCTTTCATAATCGCCGATACCGAGGTAGCGGGTCAGTTCGCCTAATGCTTCGGTATGACGCGTGCTCTCCTGACGGATATCAATACGCACCAGCGGTACGCCGAAACATTTCACGCGGCGCAGGGTGTCGAGCAGATCGCCATTGGCGATAATACCCATGCCACACGCCTGAAGTGACTGGTAGCAAGCGTAGAGCGGTTCCCACAGTTCTTCGTTTTGTGTCAGCAGACCTTCTGGTTTTGGCAATTCTTCGCCTTTCAGGCGCGCTTCCAGCCATGCCTGTGTCGCCATCAGGCGAGAACGCAGGTTTTTCATCAGATAGCGATACGGTTCTGCGGCACCCTCTTCGCCAACCAGCGCCAGCAGTTCAGGGGTGGCTTCAACCATCGACAGTTCAGAAACCAGAACCTGAATATCTTTCAGGAACAAATCGGTGGCTTTCCAGCGGCTGAGTAGCAGGACGTGGCGGGTGATATCGGCAGTGACGTTCGGGTTGCCGTCGCGGTCACCGCCCATCCACGAGGTAAAACGGACCGGAACAAATTCGACGGGCAGTTTGTAGCCGAGGTTCTCTTCCAGTTGTTCGTTCAGTTCGCGCAGGTAATTCGGTACGCCTTGCCACAGGCTGTTTTCTACTACGGCAAAGCCCCATTTGGCTTCATCTACCGGGCTTGGGCGCAGTTTACGGATTTCATCGGTATGCCATGACTGGGCGATCAACTGGCGCAGGCGGCGCATCAGCTGGTTGTGTTCGTAGTCGGCGATATCTTTGTTATCGAGCTGTTTTAAACAGGCGTTCACTTCCACCATTTTGTGGATCAGTGTACGACGGGTAATTTCGGTTGGGTGAGCCGTGAGGACCAGTTCCAGCGACAGCGATTCCACTGCTTTTTTGATGGTGTCTTCGCTCAGTTCCGGCTGGTTTTTCAGTTTACGCAGGGTGCGGGCGATCACTTCCGGGTTGCTGGCAGCTTCGCCTTTCGGCGAAATGCTGTGGTATTGCTCAGCGGTGTTGGCCAGGTTCAGGAACTGACTAAACGCACGCGCAACGGGCAGCAGCTCGTCGTTCGACAAATTTTGTAAGGTGGTGAGCAACTCCTGGCGGTTAGCATCATTGCCAGCGCGTGAAGATTTGGACAACTTACGGATAGTTTCTACGCGTTCAAGAATGTGTTCTCCCAACGCATCCTTGATGGTTTCTCCCAGCACTTTGCCGAGCATACTGACATTACTACGCAATGCGGAATATTGTTCGTTCATATTACCCCAGACACCCCATCTTATCGTTTGATAGCCCTGTATCCTTCACGTCGCATTGGCGCGAATATGCTCGGGCTTTGCTTTTCGTCGTCTTTTATAAAGCCACGTAAAAGCGGTGACGTCAAATGCTGCGAAATCGCTTCAGCAAACGAATAAATAGCAGGAATTTACGCCATTAAATTCACGACGCTTTAAATAAGCGTAACTTATGGGAATGTTAAAAAATCGCCTCGAATAACACCAAAGGTGTAGGTCGGATAAGATGCGCAAGCATCGCATCCGACATTGTTTGGCCTACGTTTTAATGCCAGCAAAAATGGTGAATCACCTGGGTGATCAGTTCGCGGGTGGGCTTGATAAACCTCGTCTCCAGATATTCATCAGGCTGATGAGCCTGATTAATTGAGCCAGGCCCCAGAACCAGCGTCGGGCATAACGTTTGAATAAACGGCGCTTCGGTACAGTAATTCACCACTTCGGTCTTTGCTCCGAGCAATTTCTCAACCACTTCAACCAGTTGATGATTCGGTGGGCATTCATAGCCAGGGATCGGCGGATGCAGCTCGTCGACCGTCAGACGACCCGGCCAGCGTTCGCTCACTGGAGCCAATGCATCGTTGAGCAAACCGTTAAGTTCATTGAGTGTCATGCCTGGCAGCGGACGAATATCCATATGCAACTCACAACAAGCGCAAATACGGTTAGATGCATCGCCGCCGTGGATATGCCCGAGGTTGAGCGTAGGGTATGGCACGGTAAACGCGTCGTAGTGATAACGTTCTTTCAGGTTATCGCGCAATTGCAAAATATGCCCTATGGCGTCGTGCATCAGTTCGATAGCGTTAACTCCGCGTGCTGGATCGCTGGAGTGGCCCGACTGGCCCTGAATACGGATGGCGTTAGAGATATGACCTTTATGCGCGCGTACCGGTTGCAGCGACGTTGGCTCGCCAATGATGGCGCAATCCGGGCGCAGGGCGGTAGTTTCGGCAAAATAACGCGCTCCGGCCATACTGGTTTCTTCATCGGCAGTCGCCAGAATGTAGAGCGGTTTTGCAAGCTTCGTGACGTCGACATCGCGTAGCGCATCAAGGATAAACGCAAAAAAGCCTTTCATGTCGGCGGTGCCTAAGCCGTAAAGCTTGCCGTCATGCTCCGTCAACGTAAATGGATCGCGCGTCCAGCGTCCGTCATCAAATGGCACCGTATCGGTATGCCCCGCCAGCAACAAACCGCCAGCCCCCTGTCCGCAACTGGCCAGCATATTAAATTTGTTGCGAGTTCCTGGCACAGGCTGTACTTCCACATTGAAGCCTAAATCCTTAAACCAGTCCGCCAGCAGAGTGATTAAATCTGCATTGCTTTGATCGAGTGCCTCTTCCGTGGCGCTTATTGAAGGTGTGGCAATCAGAGCACGGTAAATCTCGATAAATGGCGGTAATTTGTTTTTCATTGTTGACACACCTCTGGTCATGATAGTATCAATATTCATGCAGTATTTATGAATAAAAATACACTAACGTTGAGCGTAATAAAACCCACCAGCCGTAAGGTGAATGTTTTACGTTTAACCTGGCAACCAGACATAAGAAGGTGAATAGCCCCGATGTTGAATACGCTGATTGTGGGTGCCAGCGGCTACGCTGGCGCAGAGCTAGTGACCTATGTAAATCGCCATCCGCATATGAACATAACCGCTTTGACTGTTTCAGCGCAAAGCAATGATGCGGGAAAGTTAATCTCCGATTTGCATCCGCAGCTAAAAGGCATCGTTGATCTGCCGTTGCAGCCGATGTCGGATATCAGCGAGTTTAGCCCAGGGGTGGACGTGGTGTTTCTCGCCACCGCCCATGAAGTCAGCCACGATTTAGCGCCGCAATTTCTTGAAGCAGGCTGTGTGGTGTTCGACCTTTCCGGCGCGTTTCGTGTTAACGATGTCGCCTTCTATGAAAAATATTACGGCTTTACCCATCAATACCCGGAACTGCTGGAACAGGCAGCCTACGGTCTGGCGGAGTGGTGCGGTAATAAATTAAAAGAAGCGAACTTGATTGCCGTGCCAGGCTGTTATCCGACGGCAGCACAGCTGGCGCTGAAACCGTTGATTGATGCCGATCTTCTTGACCTCAATCAGTGGCCGGTGATCAACGCCACCAGCGGCGTGAGCGGTGCAGGACGTAAGGCAGCGATTTCAAATAGTTTTTGTGAAGTTAGCCTGCAACCGTATGGCGTCTTTACCCATCGCCATCAACCAGAGATCGCCACACACCTCGGTGCTGACGTTATCTTCACCCCGCATCTGGGCAATTTCCCGCGCGGCATTCTCGAAACCATTACCTGCCGCCTGAAACCGGGTGTGAGCCAGGTGCAAGTGGCGCAAGCGTTACAGCAGGCGTATGCCCATAAACCACTGGTGCGGCTGTATGACAAAGGCGTTCCGGCGCTGAAAAATGTCGTTGGACTGCCATTCTGCGATATCGGTTTTGCCGTTCAGGGCGAGCATCTGATTATTGTGGCGACCGAAGACAACTTACTGAAAGGCGCGGCGGCACAAGCGGTGCAGTGCGCCAATATTCGTTTCGGCTATGCGGAAACGCAGTCTCTTATTTAAGGGTGCAATGATGAATCCATTAATTATCAAACTGGGTGGCGTACTGCTGGATAGTGAAGAGGCGCTGGAACGTCTGTTTAGCGCACTGGTGAATTATCGCGAGTCACATCAGCGTCAGCTGGTGATTGTGCACGGCGGCGGTTGCGTGGTGGATGAGCTGATGAAAGGGCTGAATCTGCCGGTGAAAAAGAAAAATGGCCTGCGGGTGACGCCTGCGGATCAGATAGACATTATCACCGGAGCACTGGCGGGAACGGCAAATAAAACCCTGCTGGCATGGGCGAAGAAGCATCAGATTGCGGCCGTAGGTTTGTTTCTCGGTGACGGCGACAGCGTCAAAGTGACCCAGCTTGATGAAGAGTTAGGCCATGTTGGACTGGCGCAGCCAGGTTCGCCTAAGCTTATCAACAGCTTGCTGGAGAACGGTTATCTGCCGGTGGTCAGCTCCATTGGCGTAACAAACGAAGGGCAACTGATGAACGTCAATGCCGACCAGGCGGCGACGGCGCTGGCGGCAACGCTGGGCGCGGATCTGATTTTGCTCTCTGACGTCAGCGGCATTCTCGACGGCAAAGGGCAACGTATTGCCGAAATGACCGCCGCGAAAGCAGAACAACTGATTGAGCAGGGCATTATTACTGACGGCATGATTGTGAAAGTGAACGCGGCGCTGGATGCTGCGCGCACGTTGGGCCGTCCGGTAGATATCGCCTCCTGGCGTCATGCGGAACAGCTTCCGGCACTGTTTAACGGTATGCCGATGGGTACGCGGATTTTAGCTTAAGTTTTGTTGGCCGGAGGCGCAGCTTTCCGGCATTGAATTTCAAAATAAGGAAACAGAGTTATGGCACTTTGGGGCGGGCGTTTTACCCAGGCAGCAGATCAACGGTTCAAACAATTCAACGACTCACTGCGCTTTGATTACCGTCTGGCGGAGCAGGATATTGTTGGCTCTGTGGCCTGGTCCAAAGCCCTGGTAACGGTCGGCGTGTTAACCGCAGAAGAGCAGGCGCAACTGGAAGAGGCGCTGAACGTGCTGCTGGAAGATGTTCGCGCCAGGCCACAACAAATCCTTGAAAGCGACGCCGAAGATATCCATAGCTGGGTGGAAGGCAAACTGATCGACAAAGTGGGTCAGTTAGGCAAAAAACTGCATACCGGGCGTAGCCGTAATGATCAGGTAGCAACTGACCTGAAACTGTGGTGCAAAGATACCGTTAGCGAGTTGCTGACGGCTAACCGGCAGTTACAATCCGCTCTGGTCGAGACCGCGCAGAACAATCAGGACGCGGTGATGCCGGGTTACACTCACCTGCAACGCGCCCAGCCGGTGACGTTCGCTCACTGGTGCCTGGCCTACGTTGAGATGCTGGCGCGTGATGAAAGCCGTTTGCAGGACGCGCTTAAGCGTCTGGATGTCAGCCCGCTAGGTTGTGGCGCACTGGCAGGAACGGCCTATGAAATCGACCGTGAACAGTTAGCAGGCTGGCTGGGCTTTGCTTCGGCGACCCGTAACAGTCTCGACAGCGTTTCTGACCGTGACCATGTGTTGGAACTGCTTTCTGCTGCCGCTATCGGCATGGTGCATCTGTCGCGTTTTGCTGAAGATCTGATTTTCTTTAACACCGGCGAAGCGGGGTTTGTGGAGCTTTCTGACCGTGTGACTTCCGGTTCATCATTAATGCCGCAGAAGAAAAACCCGGATGCGCTGGAGCTGATTCGCGGTAAATGCGGTCGGGTGCAGGGGGCGTTAACCGGCATGATGATGACGCTGAAAGGTTTGCCGCTGGCTTACAACAAAGATATGCAGGAAGACAAAGAAGGTCTGTTCGACGCGCTCGATACCTGGCTGGACTGCCTGCATATGGCGGCGCTGGTGCTGGACGGCATTCAGGTGAAACGTCCGCGTTGCCAGGAAGCGGCGCAGCAGGGTTACGCCAACGCTACTGAACTGGCGGATTATCTGGTGGCGAAAGGCGTACCGTTCCGCGAGGCGCACCATATTGTGGGTGAAGCGGTGGTGGAAGCCATTCGTCAGGGCAAAGCGCTGGAAGATCTGCCGCTCAGTGAGTTGCAGAAATTCAGCCAGGTGATTGGCGAAGATGTCTATCCGATTCTGTCGCTGCAATCGTGCCTCGACAAGCGTGCAGCAAAAGGCGGTGTCTCACCGCAACAGGTGGCGCAGGCGATTGCTTTTGCGCAGGCGCGGTTGGGGTAATTTGTTTATATTGCTCCCCTGAAAATGGGGAGCTTACCACGCCTACAAAGTGTGACACTTCGTAGGCGGATAAGGCGTTTACGCCGCATCAGGCAGAAATTTGTCAGTATTCTGGTGACCTTAAATTTAACGCCCAACCAGAACCATTATTTGTCACATTCCTTTTTATTCTTGCGTCTTCTTTACCTTCACTCTCCCCATAAAAATTATATTTTCAATACATCAGCCAATACATACTTTAATTAATTGAATATAATTTATTTCTATTGTTGTGTTCATTTTTAATGATTAATGGAGTTTGTTATGTGATTATTTAACGTGTTGTTTTAACGATGATGGCTAATTATTCAGGTGGTTTTTGAGGGTGTTTTTTCTCCTCGGTAGAAATTTTTATTTTTAATGTGATCACGGTTGAATAATCACTTTTTCTCTCTTGTATGGTAGTAGGCGTAAAATTAAGTTTGAAGTGTCTATTTACAATACAGGAGATTGCAATAATGAAAATTATTGCTGTGGATGTTTTTGTTACTTGTCCCGGGCGTAATTTCGTTACGCTTAAAATAACCACTGAAAGCGGACTTTGTGGATTAGGAGATGCCACGTTAAATGGTCGCGAATTGTCGGTCGCTTCTTATCTGAAAGATCATCTTTGTCCTCAATTAATTGGCCGCGATGCCAGCCGTATCGAAGATATCTGGCAATTCTTTTATAAAGGAGCTTACTGGCGACGTGGTCCCGTCACGATGTCGGCCATTTCTGCCATTGATATGGCGTTGTGGGATATCAAAGCTAAAGCGGCAAATATGCCATTGTATCAACTGCTTGGTGGCGCTTCTCGTGAAGGCGTGATGGTTTATTGCCACACCACCGGGCGGACGATTGATGAAGTCCTTGAAGACTATGCAAAGCACCAGCAGATGGGCTTTAAGGCGATTCGTGTGCAGTGTGGTGTACCGGGTATGCAAACCACCTATGGTCTGGCGAAGGGCAAAGGACTGGCGTATGAACCAGCAACCAAAGGCCTGTGGCCAGAAGAGCAGTTGTGGTCTTCAGAAAAGTATCTCGATTTTACGCCGAAGTTATTTGAAGCGGTGCGTAATAAGTTCGGTTTTAACGAACATCTGTTGCATGACATGCACCATCGCCTGACCCCCATCGAAGCGGCGCGCTTTGGGAGGAGCATTGAGGATTACCGCCTGTTCTGGATGGAAGATCCGACGCCTGCCGAGAACCAGGAATGTTTTCGTCTGATTCGCCAGCATACCGTGACGCCGATTGCGGTCGGTGAAGTGTTTAACAGTATCTGGGACTGCAAACAGTTAATCGAAGAGCAGCTGATTGACTATATTCGCACGACGATTACCCATGCAGGCGGCATTACCGGGATGCGACGGATTGCCGATTTTGCATCGCTTTATCAGGTACGTACCGGTTCGCATGGCCCTTCAGATTTATCGCCTGTTTGTCATGCGGCGGCGCTGCATTTTGACCTCTGGGTGCCAAACTTTGGCGTTCAGGAGTACATGGGCTATTCCGAACAAATGCTTGAAGTCTTCCCGCACAGCTGGCGCTTCGATGAAGGTTATATGCACCCAGGCGATGAACCGGGGCTGGGTATTTCTTTCGATGAGAAACTGGCGGCGAAATATCCGTATGACCCGGCGTATCTCCCCGTCGCACGACTGGAAGATGGCACATTGTGGAACTGGTAATAGCGGTTCGCTTAATTATTTTCTGAATATTCATCAAATCGATTAATTCCGCTCAAGGAGCTAAAAATGGACGTTGATGTGTCAACCAGTGTTGCGGGTAATAAACCGCAACGGATTCGTCGTATTCAGACAGTGACCCTGGTTTTATTATTTATGGCGGGGATCGTTAATTTTCTCGACCGTTCGTCATTGAGCGTGGCAGGTGAAGCAATTCGTGGCGAGTTAGGATTATCCGCTACCGAGTTTGGTGTTTTGCTTTCTGCATTTTCTCTGTCTTATGGTTTTTCACAACTTCCTTCCGGTATTTTGCTAGACCGCTTTGGCCCACGAATAGTGTTAGGCGCAGGCTTAATATTCTGGTCATTAATGCAGGCATTAACAGGAATGGTTAATTCTTTTAGCCACTTTATTTTAATGCGTATCGGTCTGGGTATTGGCGAAGCGCCATTTATGCCTGCGGGAGTAAAGTCGATCACCGACTGGTATGCGCAAAAAGAACGCGGCACGGCGCTGGGGATTTTTAACTCATCTACCGTTATCGGTCAGGCTATCGCGCCTCCTGCTCTTGTATTGATGCAACTGGCATGGGGCTGGCGGACGATGTTTGTCATCATCGGCGTAGCAGGGATTCTGGTTGGGATCTGTTGGTACGCGTGGTATCGCAACCGGGCGCAGTTTGTCCTGACCGAGGAAGAACGGACATATCTCTCCGCGCCGGTTAAACCGCGTCCACAGTTACAATTTAGCGAGTGGCTGGCGCTGTTTAAGCATCGGACAACCTGGGGGATGATTTTAGGTTTCTCTGGCGTCAATTATACCGGTTGGCTCTACATCGCGTGGTTACCCGGTTATTTGCAGGCCGAACAAGGTTTCAGTCTGGCGAAAACCGGTTGGGTGGCGGCAATTCCTTTCCTCGCGGCGGCGGTCGGGATGTGGGTTAACGGTATTGTTGTCGATCGGCTGGCGAAAAAAGGCTATGACCTGGCGAAGACGCGTAAAACGGCTATTGTCTGCGGTTTGATGATGTCGGCATTAGGCACGTTGCTGGTCGTGCAATCTTCCTCGCCAGCCCAGGCGGTAGCGTTTATCTCAATGGCGCTGTTCTGCGTGCATTTCGCGGGAACATCTGCATGGGGGCTGGTGCAGGTGATGGTGTCAGAAACAAAAGTGGCTTCCATCGCCGGGATTCAAAACTTTGGCAGTTTTGTTTTTGCTTCCTTTGCTCCGATCGTAACCGGTTGGGTCGTGGATACCACACACTCGTTTAATCTGGCGCTGGTTATCGCGGCCTGTGTGACGTTCACCGGGGCGCTGTGTTACTTCTTTATTGTCAAAGATCGGATTGAGTAACCGTTACTATCAGGCTCTCTTGCTGTGGGCCTGTAGAATAAAAAAAAGCGGATCTTGGAGATCCGCAAAAGTTCACGTTGGCTTTAGTTATTCGAGTTGAGAAACTCTCGAAACGGGCAGTGACTTCAAGGGTTAAAAGAGGTGCCGCTCCGTTTCTGTGAGCAATTATCAGTCAGAATGCTTGATAGGGATAATCGTTCGTTGCTATGCTACCTATCGCCGCGAACTATCGTGGCAATGGAGGATGGATAATGAATATTCGTGATCTTGAGTACCTGGTGGCATTGGCCGAACACCGCCATTTTCGGCGTGCGGCAGATTCCTGCCACGTTAGCCAGCCGACGCTTAGCGGGCAAATTCGTAAGCTGGAAGATGAGTTGGGCGTGATGTTGCTGGAGCGGACCAGCCGTAAAGTGTTGTTCACCCAGGCGGGAATGCTGCTGGTGGATCAGGCGCGTACCGTACTGCGTGAGGTGAAAGTCCTTAAAGAGATGGCAAGCCAGCAGGGCGAGACGATGTCCGGGCCGCTGCATATTGGTTTGATTCCCACGGTTGGACCGTACCTGCTACCGCATATTATCCCGATGCTGCACCAGACCTTTCCAAAGCTGGAAATGTATCTGCATGAAGCACAGACCCACCAGTTACTGGCGCAACTGGACAGCGGCAAACTCGATTGCGTGATCCTCGCGCTGGTGAAAGAGAGCGAAGCATTCATTGAAGTGCCGTTGTTTGATGAGCCAATGTTGCTGGCTATCTATGAAGACCACCCGTGGGCGAACCGCGAATGTGTACCGATGGCCGATCTGGCAGGGGAAAAACTGCTGATGCTGGAAGATGGTCACTGTTTGCGCGATCAGGCAATGGGTTTCTGTTTTGAAGCCGGGGCGGATGAAGATACACACTTCCGCGCGACCAGCCTGGAAACTCTGCGCAACATGGTGGCGGCAGGTAGCGGGATCACTTTACTGCCTGCGCTGGCTGTGCCGCCGGAACGCAAACGCGATGGGGTTGTTTATCTGCCGTGCATTAAGCCGGAACCACGCCGCACTATTGGCCTGGTTTATCGTCCTGGCTCACCGCTGCGCAGCCGCTATGAGCAGCTGGCAGAGGCCATCCGCGCAAGAATGGATGGCCATTTCGATAAAGTGTTAAAACAGGCGGTTTAAGCCATTTAGCGCAGCTACCCGATAGGCTTCCGCCATCGTCGGGTAGTTAAAGGTGGTGTTGACGAAGTACTCAATAGTGTTGCCGCCACCTTTCTGTTCCATAATCGCCTGACCGATATGAATAATTTCGGCAGCGCGCTCGCCAAAGCAGTGAATACCCAGAATCTCTTTTGTTTCCCGATGGAACAAAATTTTCAGCGTGCCCACGTTCATGCCGACGATTTGTGCACGTGCCAGATGTTTAAACTGGGCGCGGCCCACTTCATATGGCACTTTCATCGCGGTCAGCTGCTGTTCGGTTTTGCCTACAGAGCTGATTTCCGGGATGGTGTAAATGCCGGTAGGGATATCTTCAATCAGATGTGCGTTGGCTTCACCTTTCACCAGCGCCTGCGCGGCAATGCGCCCCTGGTCATAGGCTGCCGACGCCAGGCTCGGATAACCAATCACGTCGCCCACCGCGTAAACGTGCGGCTGTGCGGTCTGATACATGCTGTTGACCTTCAGCTGTCCGCGACTGTCAGTTTCCAGCCCAATGTTCTGTAACGCCAGCGAATCGGTATTACCGGTGCGACCGTTGGCATAGAGCAGACAGTCAGCTTTCAGTTTTTTACCCGACTTCAGATGCATGATCACACCGTCGTCACAGCCTTCGATCTTCTCGTACTCTTCGTTGTGACGAATCACTACGCCACTGTTCCAGAAGTGATAGGAGAGAGAATCTGACATCTCTTGATCGAGAAATGCCAGCAGGCGATCGCGGGTGTTGATCAGATCCACTTTTACATCCATACCGCGGAAGATCGACGCATATTCACAGCCGATCACTCCAGCACCGTAAATAAGTACATGGCGCGGTTCGTGGTGCATGCTAAGAATTGAGTCGCTGTCATAAATGCGTGGATGGGTGAAATCAACATCTGTTGGATGATATGGACGAGAGCCGCAGGCAATAACAAATTTTTCAGCAGTTAGTGTTTCGACGCTGCCGTCCGGGCAATCCAGCGCCAACGTATGCTCATCAACAAAGCGAGCGTTCCCCTGCAATATTTCACAGTGATTACGTTCGTAAAATCCCTGACGCATGCGCGTTTGTTGATTAATCACGTTATCGGCATGGTTAAGGATATCGGCAAAAGAAGAGCGGAGCAGTCGGGAATGGTCGCTGTATAGTGGGTTTTGATTGAATTCTATAATGCGGCTGACGGCGTGACGGAGAGCTTTCGACGGGATGGTGCCCCAGTGGGTGCAACCGCCGCCAACATTTTGATAACGCTCGATAACTGCGACGCGCGCACCTTGCTTAACCAGGCCCATCGCAGCGCCTTCGCCGCCGGGGCCGGAACCTATTACTATGGCATCGTAATCGTAGGAATGTGGCATGGTAGGGCTTACCTGTTCTTATACATAAAAGCAACAGAATGGTAACATTTTATCGCGGGTAAGCCAATTGATCCCCGTCATTTATCTGGCTATATCGTGAGCGGCCTTTGCTTTGTCTTCCTCCTTCTTATTTTATTTATTCACTATTAATCGCTTTTTCTTATGGCTGATAGTTTTATCTTGCCGAAGCGTGCTTTTTTGTTATTGTCTTTATGAAATCTTCTTATAAAACAAATATATAAATATTTTATATTGATGAGTTATTTGTATTTATACCATCAATAAAATCCGTTAATTAGCCTGTTTATAAGTGAATAAAGGAATAGCCGATGATCGAACACTATATTCGTGGGTTTGAGGAAGAACTTCGCGAGATCCGCCATCAGATCCACGAAAACCCGGAGCTGGGATTACAAGAATTTAAAACCAGTGCTTTGGTTGCGGAAAAGCTGCGCCAGTGGGGCTATGAGGTTGAGCAAGGGCTGGCGACAACCGGCGTGGTAGCCACGTTAAAAGTGGGCGACGGAGAGAAAAGTATTGGCCTGCGGGCGGATATGGATGCGTTGCCGATTTATGAAAATAGTGGCAAGCCCTGGGCCAGTAAACATCCTGGTTTAATGCACGCCTGCGGGCATGACGGGCATACCACCATACTGCTGGGGGCTGCGCGTTATTTTGCCGAAACCCGCCGTTTTAACGGCACGTTACGCCTTATCTTCCAGCCTGCGGAAGAGATGATTAACGGCGGTGAGATCATGGTTAAAGAGGGGCTTTTTGATCGTTTCCCCTGCGATGTCATTTTCGGGATGCACAACATGCCGGGTTTGCCGGTCGGCAAGTTTTTCTTCCAGCCTGGGGCGCTGATGGCGTCAATGGATCAGTTCCATATTACGGTTCGTGGTTGTGGCGGACACGGTGCGATCCCGCACAAAGCCATCGATCCAGTGCTGGTTGCTGCACATATCACCACCGCATTACAAAGCATTGTGTCGCGCAATGTCGATCCGCTGGAAGCGGCGGTAATTACCGTCGGCAGCATTGTTGCGGGTGAGGCGGCTAACGTCATTCCTGACAGTGCTGAGATGAAAATCAGTGTCCGCTCTCTTAGCCGCGATACCCGACAACTTCTTCTGACCCGTATTCCTGCTCTTGCACGAGCCCAGGCTGCCAGCTTTGGCGCTACGGCTGAGGTTACGCATGTTAACGGTACACCGGTATTAGTAAATGACGAGGAGATGGCGCGCTTCGCCTGGCAGGTGGCGTGCAAAACATTTGGTGAAGATCGGGCTGAGTTTGGCATCAAACCCCTGATGGGCAGTGAAGATTTCTCTTTCATGCTGGAAGCCCAACCCAAAGGCGGTTTCCTGTTATTCGGTAATGGCGATGTCGGGGAAGGTTCCTGCATGGTGCATAACCCCGGTTACGACTTTAACGATGCAAGCCTGGTCCCGGCAAGCAGCTACTGGGGCGCACTGGTTGAAGCCTGGCTGCAATAAATAAAACAACACACAACAACACTTTTTGGCAAGGAACATGGAATGACGGCGATCGTAAATGAAACCGTGAGTGTGAAGAAAAAGCCCAGCGGCAGGCGGGTGATCTTTGCCTCGGCGTTTGGCAATGCGCTCGAATTTTTTGATTTTGGCGTTTACAACTTTTTTGTGGTCTATATCAGTACGCTTTTCTTCCCACCCAGTGCCGATCATAACGTCGCGCTGTTACTGGCATTTGCAACGTTTGGTGTGAGCTTTTTTATGCGTCCGCTCGGTGGGATTATCGTTGGTGCCTGGGCCGATCGCTTCGGGCGTAAACCGGCGATGGTGTTCACTATTGCTCTGATGAGCCTCGGTACGCTGATGATCGGCATCGCACCGACGTATGAAACGGCGGGCTATTGGGGAACCGCAACGCTGGTGCTGGCGCGTCTAATTCAGGGTGTTGCGGCAGGTGGTGAAGTCGGGGCTTCAATGTCGCTACTGGTGGAGTCAGCTCCGGCAAATCGTCGCGGCTTTTACAGCAGTTGGTCACTGGCGACCCAAGGGCTGGCAACGACCTTCGGTGGGGTTGTTGCTTTAGGTCTGAGCGCATGGCTACCGTTCGCCACAGGTTCAGAAACCGTAATGGCAGAATGGGGCTGGCGTGTGCCGTTTTTTATTGGCGTGTTATTAGCACCTATCGGTTGCTGGTTGCGTCTGAGCCTGGAAAATGACGTACCTGAGCCAGTGCGCAATAAAAAAGCTGCTACCAGCGAAAGCGCGTTTTCTCTGCTCCTGCAACATAAGGCGACTATCGTTAATGGCGTTTTACTCGCTATTGGTAGCACGGTCGCAACCTATATCTCCCTCTTTTATTACGGCACCTGGGCGGCGAAGTATCTGGCGATGCCTCAACATTATTCTCATGCAGCGATGTTACTGGCGGGGGTAATTACGTTTGTGGGTGCGCTGTTGGTGGGGATGCTATGTGATTCGGTTGGGCGTAAAAAGCTGATTTTAATCTCCCGTGTGATGGTGCTTCTCTGTAGCTGGCCGTCATTCTGGCTGTTGGTGAATTACCCAAGCCCTAGCATGTTGCTGACGGTGGTTTTCGTGATGGTCAGCTTTACCACGCTTGGCGGTGTGCCAGTGATGTTGTTGATCTCTGAACTGTTGCCGAAACGGATTCGGGCATTAGGTTTCGCGCTGGTTTATAGCATTGGCGTAGCAATCTTTGGCGGTTTTGCGCAATATTTCGCCACGCAATCCATCGTGTTGCTGGATAGTCTGACGGCTCCGGCGTGGTATCTGGGGGGAGGCACGTTGCTGTCGATGCTGGCGTTGTTGTACGTAAAAGAACCGGCCAAAGAATTGCAGTAAATATGTTTTATTGCGTTACCGTTCATTCACAACACTGGAGCAATCCAGTATGTTCATTCTCTGGTATAGTGCCAGCAGTACTTTTGGCAAGGATTCAGACATCGTGATGGGCGTAAGAGCGCAACAAAAAGAAAAAACCCGCCGTTCGCTGGTGGAAGCCGCATTTAGCCAATTAAGTGCTGAACGCAGCTTCGCCAGCCTGAGTTTGCGTGAAGTGGCACGAGAAGCAGGCATTGCTCCCACCTCTTTTTATCGGCATTTCCGCGACGTAGACGAACTGGGTCTGACCATGGTTGATGAGAGCGGTTTAATGCTACGCCAACTCATGCGTCAGGCGCGTCAGCGTATCGCCAAAGGCGGGAGTGTGATCCGCACCTCGGTCTCCACATTTATGGAGTTCATCGGTAATAATCCTAACGCCTTCCGGTTATTATTGCGGGAACGCTCCGGCACCTCCGCTGCGTTTCGTGCCGCCGTTGCGCGTGAAATTCAGCACTTCATTGCGGAACTTGCGGACTATCTGGAACTCGAAAACCATATGCCGCGTGCGTTTACTGAAGCGCAAGCCGAAGCAATGGTGACGATTGTCTTCAGTGCGGGGGCCGAGGCGTTGGATGTCGGCGTCGAGCAACGCCGGCAATTAGAAGAGCGACTGGTACTGCAGCTGCGAATGATTTCGAAAGGGGCTTATTACTGGTATCGCCGTGAACAAGAGAAAACCACAATTATTCCGGGAAATGTGAAGGACGAGTAATGAAACAAGCAAATCAAGATAGAGGTACGCTGCTGCTAGCGTTGGTTGCTGGCTTATCGATCAATGGTACTTTTGCAGCGCTGTTTAGCTCCATTGTACCATTTTCTGTATTCCCGATTATTTCCCTGGTGTTGACAGTTTACTGCCTGCATCAACGTTATCTTAATCGCACTATGCCGGTAGGCTTGCCGGGTCTGGCAGCTGCTTGTTTTATTCTCGGCGTACTGCTGTACAGCACGGTAGTTCGTGCGGAATATCCGGATATCGGCTCTAACTTCTTCCCGGCAGTACTGTCCGTCATTATGGTGTTCTGGATTGGCGCGAAGATGCGTAACCGTAAGCAGGAAGTTGCTGAGTAATCGGTATCATGCCGGATGCAAGCGCATCCGGCATGGGTTTTACTTCGCGGTCAGTAATACGCCGCACTCCATATGGTGCGTGTAGGGGAACTGATCAAATAGAGCCAGACGTTCGACCTTGTGCGTCTGGCTTAATGTTTCCAGATTCTTGCATAACGTTTCCGGATTGCAGGAGATATACAGAATACGTGGATACGCCTGCACCATTTTCTCGGTTTCACTGTCCAGACCGCTGCGCGGTGGGTCGACAAAAATGGTTTCGCACTGATAACTCTTTAAGTCGATTCCTTGCAGGCGGTTAAACTCGCGCACACCATTCATCGCCTGAGTAAATTCTTCTGCCGCCATACGAATAATTTGTACGTTATCAATATGGTTAGCGGCAATGTTGTATTGCGCGGCGGCGACTGACGGCTTGGCGATTTCGGTGGCTAATACCCGATCAAAATTGCGTGCCAGCGCTAATGAAAAGTTACCGTTGCCGCAGTATAGCTCCAGTAAATCGCCTTTTGAGCCTTTGGTTACGTCCAGCGCCCATTCCAGCATCTGAATATTCATCGCCGCGTTCGGTTGGGTAAAGCTGTTTTCTACCTGACGGTAGATCATCTCTTTCCCCGCGATCGGCAGACGTTCGTCGATGTAATCCTGATCCAGCGCGATTTTGGTTTTCGTTGCCCGACCAATCAGATGCACATTCAGATTCTGCGCGCGCAGTGCATCGCGCAGGGCTTCCGCCTGCTGACGCCACTCATCATCCAGCTTTTTATGGTACAGCAAGGAAACAACCGCTTGATTGCTTAGCGTAGTGAGGTAATCAATCTGGAACAACTTGTGGCGCAGAATGGGATTATTACGCACACCCGCAATCATCGCCGTCATCAACTGGTTGATAAGTTCACTGGCGGCGGGGAAGCTATCCACACGGATACGACTTTTGGTTTGTTGATCGAAAATGATGTGGTACAGGTCATCGCCATCGTGCCAGATGCGGAACTCCGCACGCATCCGATAATGACTGACCGGCGAGCGAAACACTTCCGGAACCAGGTCAGAAAACGGTGCCATCATACTTTGCAAACGTACCACTTTTTCGGCTAACTGCGCTTCATACTGTTCTGTTGGAAGGTGTTCGGGGGTCATGATGTATCCTGAAAAATTAAAGTACGCGGCGATTGTAGGGATTGCTCATCAGATGTCCAGATCTTGATGAATTCCTATTTGTGAGCTACGTCTGGACAGTAACTTGTTACAACCTGTAGCATCCACTTGCCGGTCCTGTGAGTTAATAGGGAATCCAGTGCGAATCTGGAGCTGACGCGCAGCGGTAAGGAAAGGTGCGATGATTGCGTTATGCGGACACTGCCATCCGGTGGGAAGTCATCATCTCTTAGTATCTTAGATACCCCTCCAAGCCCGAAGACCTGCCGGCCAACGTCGCATCTGGTTCTCATCATCGCGTAATATTGATGAAACCTGCGGCATCCTTCTTCTATTGTGGATGCTTTACAATGATTAAAAAAGCTTCGCTGCTGACGGCGTGTTCCGTCACGGCATTTTCCGCTTGGGCACAGGATACCAGCCCGGATACTCTCGTCGTTACTGCTAACCGTTTTGAACAACCGCGCAGCACTGTGCTTGCGCCAACTACTGTTGTGACGCGTCAGGATATCGACCGCTGGCAGTCGACCTCGGTCAATGATGTGCTGCGCCGTCTTCCGGGCGTGGATATCACCCAAAACGGCGGTTCAGGTCAGCTCTCATCTATTTTTATTCGCGGTACAAATGCCAGTCATGTGTTGGTGTTAATTGATGGCGTCCGCCTGAATTTGGCGGGGGTGAGTGGTTCTGCTGATCTTAGTCAGTTCCCTATTGCGCTTGTCCAGCGTGTTGAATATATCCGTGGGCCGCGCTCCGCTGTTTATGGTTCAGATGCAATAGGCGGGGTCGTGAATATCATCACGACGCGCGATCACCCCGGAACGGAAATTTCAGCAGGGTGGGGAAGCAATAGTTATCAGAACTATGATGTCTCTACACAGCAACAACTGGGGGATAAGACACGGGTAACGCTGTTGGGCGATTATGCCCATACTCATGGTTATGATGTTGTCGCCTATGGTAATACCGGAACGCAAGCGCAGCCAGATAACGATGGTTTTTTAAGTAAAACGCTTTATGGCGCGCTGGAGCATAATTTTACTGATGCCTGGAGCGGCTTTGTGCGCGGCTATGGCTATGATAATCGTACCAATTATGACGCATATTATTCTCCCGGCTTGCCACTGGTCGATACCCGTAAACTCTATAGCCAAAGTTGGGATGCCGGACTGCGCTATAACGGCGAACTGATTAAATCACAACTGATTACCAGCTACAGCCATAGCAAAGATTACAACTACGATCCGCATTATGGTCGTTATGATTCGTCCGCGACGCTCGATGAGATGAAACAGTACACCGTCCAGTGGGCAAACAACATCATCATTGGCCACGGTAATATTGGTGCGGGTGTTGACTGGCAGAAGCAGAGCACGGCACCGGGCACAGCTTATGTTGAGGATGGATATGATCAACGTAATACCGGCATCTATCTGACTGGGCTGCAGCAAGTCGGCGATTTTACTTTTGAAGGCGCAGGACGCAGCGACGATAATTCTCAGTTTGGTCGTCATGGTACCTGGCAAACCAGCGCCGGTTGGGAGTTCATCGAAGGTTATCGCTTTATTGCTTCCTACGGAACATCTTATAAGGCACCAAATCTTGGGCAACTGTACGGCTCCTACGGTAATCCGAATCTGAATCCTGAGAAAAGCAAACAATGGGAAGGCGCGTTTGAAGGCTTAACTGCTGGGGTTAACTGGCGTATTTCCGGATATCGTAACGATGTCAGTGACTTGATCGATTATGATGATCACACCCTGAAATATTACAATGAAGGGAAAGCGCGGATTAAGGGTGTCGAGGCGACCGCTAATTTTGATACCGGACCACTGACGCATACTGTGAGTTATGATTATGTTGATGCGCGCAATGCGATTACTGACACGCCGTTGTTACGCCGTGCTAAACAGCAGGTGAAATACCAGCTCGACTGGCAGTTGTATGACTTCGACTGGGGGATTACTTATCAGTATTTAGGCACTCGCTATGATAAGGATTACTCCTCTTATCCTTATCAAACCGTTAAAATGGGCGGTGTGAGCTTGTGGGATCTTGCGGTTGCGTATCCGGTCACCTCTCACCTGACAGTTCGTGGTAAAATAGCCAACCTGTTCGACAAAGATTACGAGACAGTCTATGGCTACCAAACTGCAGGACGGGAATATACCTTGTCTGGCAGCTACACCTTCTGAACCACGTCCCACCGTGCTGGTGTTTGACTCCGGCGTCGGTGGGTTGTCGGTCTATGACGAGATCCGGCATCTCTTGCCGGATCTCCATTACATTTATGCTTTCGATAACGTCGCTTTCCCGTATGGCGAAAAAAGCGAAGTGTTTATTGTTGAGCGAGTGGTGGAAATTGTCACCGCAGTGCAAGAACGTTATCCCCTTGCGCTGGCTGTGGTCGCTTGCAACACCGCCAGTACCGTTTCACTTCCTGCATTACGCGAAAAGTTCGACTTCCCGGTTGTTGGTGTCGTGCCGGCGATTAAACCTGCTGCACGTCTGACGGCAAATGGCATTGTCGGATTACTGGCAACCCGCGGAACTGTTAAACGTTCTTATACTCATGAGCTGATCGCGCGTTTCGCTAATGAATGCCAGATAGAAATGCTGGGCTCGGCAGAGATGGTTGAGTTGGCTGAAGCGAAGCTGCATGGCGAAGATGTTTCTCTGGATGCGCTAAAACGTATCCTACGCCCGTGGTTAAGAATGAAAGAGCCGCCAGATACAGTTGTATTGGGTTGCACCCATTTCCCTCTACTACAAGAAGAACTATTACAAGTGCTGCCAGAGGGAACCCGGCTGGTGGATTCTGGCGCAGCGATTGCTCGCCGAACGGCCTGGTTGTTAGAGCATGAAGCCCCGGATGCAAAATCTGCCGATGCGAATATTGCATTTTGTATGGCAATGACGCCAGAAGCTGAACAATTATTGCCCGTTTTACAGCGTTACGGCTTCGAAACGCTCGAAAAACTGGCAGTTTTAGATTGATTTGGTTGAATGTTGCGCGGTTAGAAAATTATTTTAAATTTCCTCTTGTCAGGCCGGAATAACTCCCTATAATGCGCCACCACTGACACGGAACAACGG
>OBUP01000009.1_pt1 | contig 225641 bp, 202 predicted proteins | sample 1475931 | NCBI WGS metagenome assembly OBUP01 (sample SAMEA2579953, study PRJEB22360) | human gut metagenome | biome: human gut; feature: human-associated habitat; material: faeces | place: Denmark | collected 2008/2010 | reverse complement strand
ATCACCAACCTGACTGACGCTGTTAACGGTCTCGGTGACGACTCCCTGCTGTGGAACAAAACAGCTGGCGCATTCAGCGCCGCGCACGGCACTGACGCCACCAGCAAGATCACCAATGTCAAAGCCGGTGACCTGACAGCTGGCAGCACTGACGCCGTTAACGGCTCTCAGCTCAAAACCACCAACGATAACGTGTCGACCAACACCACCAACATCACCAACCTGACTGACGCTGTTAACGGTCTCGGTGACGACTCCCTGCTGTGGAACAAAACAGCTGGCGCATTCAGCGCCGCGCACGGCACTGACGCCACCAGCAAGATCACCAATGTCAAAGCCGGTGACCTGACAGCTGGCAGCACTGACGCCGTTAACGGCTCCCAGCTCAAAACCACCAACGATAACGTGTCGACCAACACCACCAACATCACTAACCTGACGGATTCCGTTGGCGACCTTAAGGACGATTCTCTGCTGTGGAACAAAGCGGCTGGCGCATTCAGCGCCGCGCACGGTACCGAAGCTACCAGCAAGATCACCAACTTACTGGCTGGCAAGATATCTTCTAACAGCACTGATGCCATTAATGGCTCACAACTTTATGGCGTAGCGGATTCATTTACGTCATATCTTGGTGGTGGTGCTGATATCAGCGATACGGGTGTATTAAGTGGGCCAACCTACACTATTGGTGGTACTGACTACACTAACGTCGGTGATGCTCTGGCAGCCATTAACACATCATTTAGCACATCACTCGGCGACGCCCTACTTTGGGATGCAACCGCAGGCAAATTCAGCGCCAAACACGGCATTAATAATGCTCCCAGTGTAATCACTGATGTTGCAAACGGTGCAGTCTCGTCCACCAGCAGCGACGCCATTAACGGTTCACAACTTTATGGTGTTAGTGACTACATTGCCGATGCTCTGGGCGGGAATGCTGTGGTGAACACTGACGGCAGTATCACTACACCAACTTATGCCATCGCTGGCGGCAGTTACAACAACGTCGGTGACGCGCTGGAAGCGATCGATACCACGCTGGATGATGCTCTGCTGTGGGATACAACAGCCAATGGCGGTAACGGTGCATTTAGCGCCGCTCACGGGAAAGATAAAACTGCCAGTGTAATCACTAACGTCGCTAACGGTGCAGTCTCTGCCACCAGCAACGATGCCATTAATGGCTCACAGCTCTATAGCACTAATAAGTACATCGCTGATGCGCTGGGTGGTGATGCAGAAGTCAACGCTGACGGTACTATCACTGCACCGACTTACACCATTGCAAATACCGATTACAACAACGTCGGTGAAGCCCTGGATGCGCTCGATAATAACGCGCTGCTGTGGGATGAAGACGCAGGTGCCTACAACGCCAGCCATGATGGCAATGCCAGCAAAATCACCAACGTTGCGGCTGGTGATCTCTCCACAACCAGTACCGATGCTGTTAACGGTTCCCAGTTAAACGCAACCAATATTCTGGTTACGCAAAATAGCCAAATGATTAACCAGCTTGCTGGTAACACCAGCGAAACCTACATCGAGGAAAACGGTGCGGGTATTAACTATGTACGTACCAACGACAGCGGCTTAGCGTTCAACGATGCCAGCGCTTCAGGTATTGGCGCTACAGCTGTAGGTTATAACGCAGTTGCCTCTCATGCCAGCAGTGTAGCCATCGGTCAGGACAGCATCAGCGAAGTTGATACGGGTATCGCTCTGGGTAGCAGTTCCGTTTCCAGCCGTGTAATAGTTAAAGGGACTCGTAACACCAGCGTATCGGAAGAAGGTGTTGTGATTGGTTATGACACCACGGATGGCGAACTGCTTGGCGCGTTGTCGATTGGTGATGACGGTAAATATCGTCAAATCATCAACGTCGCGGATGGTTCTGAAGCCCATGATGCGGTCACTGTTCGCCAGTTGCAAAACGCCATTGGTGCAGTCGCAACCACACCAACCAAATACTATCACGCCAACTCAACGGCTGAAGACTCACTGGCAGTCGGTGAAGACTCGCTGGCAATGGGCGCGAAAACCATCGTTAATGGTAATGCGGGTATTGGTATCGGCCTGAACACGCTGGTTCTGGCTGATGCGATCAACGGTATTGCTATCGGTTCTAACGCACGCGCAAATCATGCCGACAGCATTGCAATGGGTAATGGTTCTCAGACTACCCGTGGTGCGCAGACCAACTACACTGCCTACAACATGGATGCACCGCAGAACTCTGTGGGTGAGTTCTCTGTCGGCAGTGAAGACGGTCAACGTCAGATCACCAACGTCGCAGCAGGTTCGGCGGATACCGATGCGGTTAACGTGGGTCAGTTGAAAGTAACGGACGCGCAGGTTTCCCAGAATACCCAGAGCATTACTAACCTGAACACTCAGGTCACTAATCTGGATACTCGCGTGACCAATATCGAAAACGGCATTGGCGATATCGTAACCACCGGTAGCACTAAGTACTTCAAGACCAACACCGATGGCGCAGATGCCAACGCGCAGGGTAAAGACAGTGTTGCGATTGGTTCTGGTTCCATTGCTGCCGCTGACAACAGCGTCGCACTGGGCACGGGTTCCGTAGCAGACGAAGAAAACACCATCTCTGTGGGTTCTTCTACCAACCAGCGTCGTATCACCAACGTTGCTGCCGGTGTTAATGCCACCGATGCGGTTAACGTTTCGCAACTGAAGTCTTCTGAAGCAGGCGGCGTTCGCTACGACACCAAAGCTGATGGCTCTATCGACTACAGCAACATCACTCTCGGTGGCGGCAATAGCGGTACGACTCGCATCAGCAACGTTTCTGCAGGCGTGAACAACAACGACGCAGTGAACTATGCGCAGTTGAAGCAAAGTGTGCAGGAAACGAAGCAATACACCGATCAGCGCATGGTTGAGATGGATAACAAACTGTCCAAAACTGAAAGCAAGCTGAGTGGTGGTATCGCTTCTGCAATGGCAATGACCGGTCTGCCGCAGGCTTACACGCCGGGTGCCAGCATGGCCTCTATTGGTGGCGGTACTTACAACGGTGAATCGGCTGTTGCTTTAGGTGTGTCGATGGTGAGCGCCAATGGTCGTTGGGTCTACAAATTACAAGGTAGTACCAATAGCCAGGGTGAATACTCCGCCGCACTCGGTGCCGGTATTCAGTGGTAATCATCCATTAACAAATGGGTAAACGCCACATTGCCTGATGCGCTACGCTTATCAGGCCTACGGGGTGATTCAGCACTACCCTGTAGGCCGGATAAGGCGTTCACGCCGCATCCGGCAAGATAAGGCGCACCAGATCAACAATCTGAGGGCAATTCTCTGATGGGAATTGCCCTTTTCTTTATTACCTCTCTCCCAGAATTGGCCCTACCAATTCTTCGCTTATCTGACCTCTGGTTCACAATTCCCCAATTAAAACTCACATCAATGTTGCCAATGCATAACATTTAGTTAACTATCCATTGTCATTATCCCTACACAACACAATTGGCAGTGCCACTTTTACACAACGTGTGACAAGGAGATGAGCAACAGACTCATTACACGGCGTGTGTGGACTGCAGGAGACCTGCAATGAATCTCTGGCAACAAAACTACGATCCCGCCGGGAATATCTGGCTTTCCAGCCTGATAGCATCGCTTCCCATCCTGTTTTTCTTCTTTGCGCTGATTAAGCTCAAACTGAAAGGATACGTCGCCGCCTCATGGACGGTGGCAATCGCCCTTGCCGTGGCTTTGCTGTTCTATAAAATGCCGGTCGCTAACGCGCTGGCCTCGGTGGTTTATGGCTTCTTCTACGGGTTGTGGCCCATCGCGTGGATCATTATTGCAGCGGTGTTCGTCTATAAGATCTCGGTGAAAACCGGGCAGTTTGACATCATCCGCTCGTCTATTCTTTCGATAACCCCTGACCAGCGCCTGCAAATGCTGATCGTCGGTTTCTGTTTCGGCGCTTTCCTTGAAGGAGCCGCAGGCTTTGGCGCACCGGTAGCAATTACCGCCGCATTGCTGGTCGGTCTGGGCTTTAAACCACTGTACGCCGCCGGGCTGTGCCTGATTGTTAACACCGCGCCAGTGGCATTTGGTGCGATGGGTATTCCGATTCTGGTCGCCGGGCAGGTAACAGGCATCGACAGCTTTGAGATTGGGCAGATGGTGGGGCGTCAGCTGCCGTTTATGACCATTATCGTGCTGTTCTGGATCATGGCGATTATGGACGGCTGGCGCGGTATCAAAGAAACCTGGCCTGCGGTCGTGGTTGCGGGTGGTTCGTTTGCTATCGCACAGTACCTCAGTTCCAACTTCATTGGGCCGGAACTGCCAGACATTATCTCTTCGCTGGTATCGCTGCTCTGTCTGACACTGTTCCTCAAACGCTGGCAACCAGTGCGCGTATTCCGCTTCGGTGACTTAGGGGCGTCACAGGTTGATATGACGCTGGCTCACACAGGTTACACGGCAGGTCAGGTGCTGCGCGCCTGGACACCGTTCCTGTTCCTGACCGCCACCGTAACGCTGTGGAGTATCCCGCCGTTTAAAGCCCTGTTCGCTTCAGGCGGTGCGCTGTATGAGTGGGTGATCAACATTCCGGTGCCGTACCTCGATAAACTGGTTGCCCGTATGCCGCCAGTGGTCAGCGAAGCGACAGCGTATGCCGCCGTGTTTAAGTTTGACTGGTTCTCTGCCACCGGTACCGCCATTCTGTTTGCTGCCTTGCTCTCGATTGTCTGGCTGAAGATGAAACCATCTGACGCTATCAGCACCTTCGGCAGCACGCTGAAAGAACTGGCTCTGCCTATCTACTCCATCGGCATGGTGCTGGCGTTCGCCTTTATCTCGAACTATTCCGGACTGTCATCAACACTGGCGCTGGCACTGGCGCACACCGGTCATGCATTCACCTTCTTCTCGCCGTTCCTCGGCTGGCTTGGGGTATTCCTGACCGGGTCGGATACGTCATCTAATGCTTTGTTTGCCGCTTTGCAGGCTACCGCCGCACAACAAATTGGCGTTTCTGACCTGTTGCTGGTTGCTGCCAACACCACCGGTGGTGTCACCGGTAAGATGATCTCCCCGCAATCTATCGCTATCGCCTGTGCGGCGGTAGGCCTGGTGGGCAAAGAGTCTGATTTGTTCCGCTTTACTGTCAAACACAGCCTGATCTTCACCTGTATGGTGGGCGTGATCACCACGCTTCAGGCCTATGTCTTAACGTGGATGATTCCTTAATGATTGTTTTACCCAGACGCCTGTCAGACGAGGTTGCCGATCGTGTGCGGGCGCTGATTGATGAAAAAAACCTGGAAGCGGGCATGAAGTTGCCCGCTGAACGTCAACTGGCGATGCAACTCGGCGTGTCGAGAAATTCACTGCGCGAGGCGCTGGCGAAACTGGTAAGCGAAGGTGTGCTGCTCAGTCGACGTGGCGGCGGGACGTTTATTCGCTGGCGTCATGACACATGGTCGGAGCAAAACATCGTCCAGCCGCTGAAAACGCTGATGGCCGATGATCCGGATTACAGTTTCGATATTCTGGAAGCCCGATACGCCATTGAAGCCAGCACCGCATGGCATGCAGCAATGCGCGCCACACCTGGCGAAAAAGAAAAGATTCAGCTTTGCTTTGAAGCAACGCTAAGTGAAGACCCGGATCTCGCCTCACAAGCGGACGTTCGTTTTCATCTGGCGATTGCCGAAGCTTCACATAACATTGTGTTGCTGCAAACCATGCGCGGTTTCTTCGATGTCCTGCAATCCTCTGTGAAGCATAGCCGCCAGCGGATGTACCTGGTACCCCCGGTTTTTTCACAGCTGACCGAACAACATCAGGCGGTCATTGACGCCATTTTTGCCGGTGATGCTGACGGGGCGCGTAAAGCAATGATGGCGCACCTTAGCTTTGTTCACACCACCATGAAACGATTCGATGAAGATCAGGCTCGCCATGCACGTATTACCCGCCTGCCTGGTGACCATAATGAGCATTCGAGGGAGAAAAACGCATGATTATTTCCGCAGCCAGCGATTATCGCGCCGCAGCGCAACGCATTCTGCCGCCGTTCCTGTTCCACTATATGGATGGGGGGGCATATTCTGAATACACGCTGCGCCGCAACGTGGAAGATTTGTCAGAAGTGGCGCTGCGCCAGCGTATTCTGAAAAACATGTCTGACTTAAGCCTGGAAACGACGCTGTTTAATGAGAAATTGTCGATGCCGGTGGCGCTAGGTCCGGTAGGTTTGTGTGGCATGTATGCGCGACGCGGCGAAGTTCAGGCTGCCAAAGCAGCAGATGCGCATGGCATTCCGTTTACTCTCTCGACGGTTTCCGTTTGCCCGATTGAAGAAGTGGCTCCGGCTATCAAACGTCCGATGTGGTTCCAGCTTTATGTGCTGCGCGATCGCGGCTTTATGCGTAACGCCCTGGAGCGAGCAAAAGCCGCGGGTTGTTCGACGCTGGTTTTCACCGTGGATATGCCAACGCCGGGAGCGCGTTATCGTGATGCGCATTCTGGGATGAGCGGCCCGAACGCGGCAATGCGCCGCTACTTGCAGGCGGTGACGCATCCGCAATGGGCGTGGGATGTGGGCCTGAACGGTCGTCCGCATGATTTAGGTAATATCTCGGCTTACCTCGGCAAACCAACCGGACTGGAAGATTACATCGGCTGGCTGGGGAATAACTTCGATCCGTCCATCTCATGGAAAGACCTTGAGTGGATCCGCGATTTCTGGGATGGCCCGATGGTGATCAAAGGGATCCTCGATCCGGAAGATGCGCGCGATGCAGTACGTTTTGGTGCTGATGGAATTGTGGTTTCTAACCACGGTGGCCGCCAGTTAGATGGCGTACTCTCTTCTGCTCGTGCACTGCCTGCTATTGCGGATGCGGTGAAAGGTGATATCGCCATTCTGGCGGATAGCGGAATACGTAACGGGCTTGATGTCGTGCGTATGATTGCGCTCGGTGCCGACACCGTACTGCTGGGTCGTGCTTTCCTGTATGCACTGGCAACAGCGGGCCAGGCGGGTGTAGCTAATCTGCTAAATCTGATCGAAAAAGAGATGAAAGTGGCGATGACGCTGACTGGCGCGAAATCGATTAGCGAAATTACGCAAGATTCGCTGGTGCAGGGGCTGGGTAAAGAGTTGCCTGCGGCACTGGCTCCAATGGCGAAAGGGAATGCAGCTTAAGGGTTAGACGAATATCTGCTATCCTGCCCCCGCACTAAGGGGGCAGTATGCTAAACATCGTACTTTACGAACCAGAAATTCCGCCAAATACTGGCAACATCATCCGTCTTTGCGCTAATACCGGCTTTCGTCTGCATATCATCGAACCGATGGGATTTGCCTGGGACGATAAGCGCCTGCGCCGCGCGGGGCTGGACTATCACGAGTTTACCGCCGTTACGCGTCATCATGACTATCGCGCGTTTCTCGAAGCAGAAAATCCCCAGCGTCTGTTTGCCCTCACCACGAAAGGTACGCCTGCTCACAGCGCCGTAAGCTATCAGGATGGCGATTATCTGATGTTCGGCCCGGAAACACGCGGCCTGCCAGCGAGCATTCTTGATGCCCTGCCCGCTGAACAAAAAATTCGTATTCCAATGGTGCCGGACAGCCGCAGCATGAACCTGTCCAATGCGGTGTCGGTGGTGGTGTATGAAGCCTGGCGCCAGCTGGGGTATCCGGGAGCGGTGTTGAGAGATTAAGATGCGGTAGGCCGGATAAGGCGTTCACGCCGCATCCGGCACGATCACAGAATGTCAGATCCCATCACCATACTCAAACGTATGGTTAATGCCGTTGAAATGCTGATCCATATCCATTGACGGTTTATCGCTATCCGGCTTGCCGACAATGCGTGCCGGAACGCCAGCGGCAGTGGTGTGCGGCGGCACCGGTTGCAGCACCACGGAACCTGCGCCAATCTTCGCGCCGCGCCCAACTTCAATATTGCCGAGAATTTTCGCGCCCGCGCCAATCATCACGCCTTCACGAATTTTCGGGTGACGGTCACCACCAGATTTACCCGTACCGCCAAGCGTCACAGATTGCAGAATCGATACGTCGTTTTCAATCACCGCCGTTTCACCAACGACGATGCCTGTCGCGTGGTCGAGCATGATACCGCGACCAATTTTTGCTGCCGGGTGTATATCAACCTGGAACGTTACAGAGACCTGGTTTTGTAGAAAAATAGCCAGCGCGCGACGGCCCTGATTCCACAACCAGTGACCGATGCGATACGCCTGCAAAGCATGAAAACCTTTCAGATATAACAATGGGGTTGAGTATTTATCGACTGCCGGGTCGCGGGTACGCACTGCCTGAATATCACAGGCCGCAGAAGCAATCATTTCCGGGTCGGCGGCGTAGGCTTCTTCCACCACTTCACGGATAGCAATAGCAGGCATAATTGGCGATGACAGCTTGTTCGCCAGCATGTAGCTCAATGCACTGCCAAGGTTTTCATGCTTGAGTAGCGTTGCGTGGTAAAAACTGGCCAGCATTGGCTCACAGTCCGCCAGCGTTCTGGCTTCCGCTTTAATATTGTTCCAGACAATTTCCAGTTCTTCACACGACATTGCTTACTCCACACGATGAGATAATGACCGGCTCGTTCTGCGCGAGCCGGGTCATAGCGGTAACAAAGGTTCCCTGGGTTTAGTGGCTACTGCGCTCGTCCTTGCGTGCACGACCTAATAAAGTCAATGCTGCCTCGCGCGCGTTTTTTCCGCAATATAATACTTGATAAATTTCCTCGGTTATTGGCATTTCAACGCCGAAGCGATGCGCCAGTTCGCGGACTTCTTTCGTATTGCGGTAGCCTTCCACCACTTGACCAATTTTCTCCTGCGCGCTTTGTACATCCATGCCCTGACCGAGCATCATGCCAAAACGGCGGTTACGCGACTGGTTGTCGGTACAGGTCAGCACCAGATCGCCCAGCCCCGCCATGCCCATAAAGGTGGCAGGATCGGCACCCAGCGCCGCGCCAAGACGCGACATCTCAGCCAGCCCACGGGTGATCAGCGCCGTACGCGCATTCGCGCCAAAACCGATACCGTCGGACATCCCCGCGCCAATGGCAATGACGTTTTTCACCGCACCGCCAAGCTGCACACCGATGAAATCCGGGTTGCTGTAAACGCGGAAACTTTTGCCACAGTGCAGCAATTGCTGGAGGTCATCGGCAAAGGTCTGGTCCGTCGAGGCCAGCGAAATGGCCGTCGGTAAACCTGCCGCCAGTTCTTTCGCAAACGTTGGGCCAGAGATAACCGCCAGCGGAATTTGATCGCCTAAGGCCTCACGCGCCACGTCCTGTAACAGACGTCCGGTTTCTGCTTCCAGCCCTTTGGTCGCCCACACCAGACGCGCATCAGGACGCATCAGCGGTTTAATCTGGCGCAGCACTTCACCAAAGACATGGCTGGGTACGACGACGAGAATATTACGGCTGGCTGCCAGCGCAGTGGCGAGATCGCTTTCAAGATGGAGCGTATCGGGAAAAGGCACATCGGGGAGAAACGCGGCGTTACAGCGGTCGCGTTCAAGCGTTGCGATATGTTCAGGGTCATGGCCCCAGAGGACAACCTCGTGGCCATTTCTTGCCAGGGTGATGGCAAGAGCGGTGCCGTACGAGCCGGCACCGATCACAGTCATTGAAGCATTACGTTGGTTCATCAGGCATCCTGATGTTCTTCAGTACCTTCGCCAGCCTGCTGCTGCAAATAGTTCATGAACAGCGCATCGAAGTTAACCGGCGCAAGGTTCAGTTGCGGGAATGTACCGCGGGATACCATGCTGGTGATGCACTCACGAGCATACGGGAACAGAATGTTCGGGCAGTATGCGCCCAGGCAATGTGCCATCTGGGTGCCTTCGATACCCGCGATGGAGAAAATACCGCCCTGCTGAACTTCACACAGGAACGCGGTTTCTTCGCCCAGGGAGGCCGTTACGGTAACACGCAGTACCACTTCGTAAACGTCATCTGCCAGTTGAGAAGATGCCGTATCCAGATCAAGTTTAACTTCTGGCTGCCAATCTTTCTGGAAAACGTGCGGCGCGTTCGGCGCTTCGAAAGAAATATCCTTGGTATAAATACGTTGGATCTGGAAAGTCATTTCGGTGTTGTTTTGTTCTGACATGTGTAGAAAACCCTTAAGTGTTGTCCTTAAAATACTGCGCAATGTAATGCCAACGTTCACACGTTATTTCAGCAGGGGATCCAGTCCACCACGTGCATCCAATGCATACAAGTCATCACAGCCACCAATGTGCTGTGCGTCAATAAAAATCTGTGGAACCGTGGTGCGACCGCTGCGTTTGATCATCTCTTCACGCTTAGCGGCATTGCCATCGATCGGCAACTCCTGAAAACTCACGCCCTTGCTGCTCAGCAGTGCTTTTGCACGATGGCAATACGGGCAGGTTTCTTTGGTATAGATTTCAACATTGGCCATAAATTAGCTCCTGTTTTTTACCCTGAAATTTCATGTTGCAGGGCGGCAGCAAAATGGAGTGTCCCCAGAAGCTTATAACAATAAGTCGCTGGGGGCCTAATTGCAGCTAACGGCCTGCATCATGAAAAACGGCAGGTAAATTATTTGCCGCGCACCAAAGGCAAGTTTTCGCCAGCCCAGCCAGCGACGCCTTCTTTCAGTACGAATACTTGCGCAAAACCAGCTTTCGTCAGCGCGTTTGCAGGCTCCTGGCACTGCATGCCAGAACCATCTACCACGATAACCGGTTTGTCTTTGTGCTTCTCAAGCTCACCAACATTGTTGGCTTTGATTTCGCTCGGCAACAGGTTGATAGAACCTGCGATATGGCCTTTACGGAAGTCATCACGCTGACGTAAATCCACAACCACAGCGTCTTCTTTGTTGATCAGACGCGTAGCTTCACCACGAGTAATCACCTTCACTTTCGAGGTCAGGCTCTTAAACGTAGTCACAAGAACCGCCACCAGTAACGCGATCCAGGCGATACTCAGTATGGGATGACGGCCAACAAATTGCATAATTTCTTGCATGGGGGGTAACAACTCCCGACGTAGTGATTAAAAAAACCAGGAAAGGAGTATACCTGCGCAGTGCGGCAAATACAGCCAGCGCGTTAACTGGAATGCAATTTTGCGGGGCGCGACGAAAAAAAAGCGTAAATCTGGCATCTGCTTGCCGCGAGCGGTCGTATATTTTGATCTTCAGAGGCTATTTTATCGATTCAGCTGTAGTAAAATTACGCAAATTTTGACTCTTGAGTATGAGGTTGTCGCAATGTCGGTTTCTAAAAAACCTATGGTACTGGTGATTCTGGATGGCTATGGCTATCGCGAAGAACAGCAGGATAACGCCATTTTTAGTGCTAAAACCCCGGTAATGGATGCACTGTGGGCCAATCGTCCGCATACCCTGATCGACGCTTCCGGTTTGGAAGTCGGTCTGCCTGACCGTCAGATGGGCAACTCCGAAGTAGGCCACGTTAACCTGGGTGCCGGCCGCATCGTGTATCAGGACCTGACTCGTCTGGACGTTGAAATCAAAGATCGCGCTTTCTTTGCTAATCCGGTGTTGACTGGTGCAGTAGATAAAGCGAAAAACGCAGGCAAAGCAGTACACATTATGGGTCTGCTCTCCGCAGGTGGTGTACACAGCCACGAAGATCACATCATGGCGATGGTAGAACTGGCAGCTGAACGCGGCGCAGAAAAAATCTACCTACACGCATTCCTTGACGGTCGCGACACTCCGCCGCGCAGTGCTGAATCCTCGCTGAAAAAATTCGAAGAGAAATTTGCCGCGCTGGGTAAAGGCCGCGTAGCGTCCATCATTGGTCGTTACTACGCGATGGACCGCGATAACCGTTGGGATCGCGTTGAAAAAGCTTATGACCTGCTGACTCTGGCGCAAGGTGAGTTCCAGGCCGATACCGCCGTTGCCGGTTTGCAGGCTGCTTATGCTCGCGACGAAAACGACGAGTTCGTGAAAGCGACCGTTATTCGTGCAGAAGGTCAGCCAGATGCGGCAATGGAAGACGGCGATGCGCTGATTTTCATGAACTTCCGTGCTGACCGCGCGCGTGAAATCACTCGTGCTTTCGTGAACGCTGATTTCGATGGCTTCGCGCGTAAGAAAGTGGTTAACGTCGATTTCGTGATGCTGACCGAATACGCTGCCGACATCAAAACCGCAGTGGCTTACCCACCCGCTTCCCTGGTTAACACCTTCGGCGAGTGGATGGCGAAAAACGACAAAACTCAGCTGCGTATTTCCGAAACCGAAAAATATGCCCACGTTACTTTCTTCTTCAACGGTGGCGTAGAAGAGTCGTTCAAAGGCGAAGATCGCATTCTGATCAACTCACCGAAAGTGGCTACCTACGATCTGCAACCGGAAATGAGCTCCGCAGAGCTGACCGAAAAACTGGTTGCGGCAATCAAGAGCGGCAAATACGACACCATTATCTGTAACTATCCGAACGGCGACATGGTAGGTCACACCGGGGTGATGGAAGCGGCGGTTAAAGCGGTTGAAGCGCTGGATCACTGCGTGGAAGAAGTCGCGAAAGCGGTTGAGTCCGTGGGTGGACAACTGCTGATCACCGCTGACCACGGTAACGCTGAACAGATGCGCGATCCGGCAACGGGTCAGGCACACACAGCACACACCAACCTGCCAGTTCCGCTGATTTACGTTGGTGATAAGAACGTGAAAGCGGTTGAAGGCGGCAAACTTTCTGACATCGCGCCGACCATGTTGTCGCTGATGGGTATGGAAATCCCGCAAGAGATGACTGGTAAGCCGCTGTTCATCGTGGAATAATCCCTCCCCATGAGGGGAAAGGCGATTAATACCATGACACGGGCCGTGAAACCGCGCAGGTTTGCAATCAGGCCCATCATCTACGCCAGCGTTCTGAGCGCTGGCGTATTGTTGTGCGCCTTTTCCGCCCACGCGGATGAGCGTGACCAACTCAAATCCATTCAGGCTGACATCGCCGCGAAAGAGCGCGCGGTACGCCAAAAGCAACAACAACGCGCAAGCCTGCTCGCACAATTGAAAAAGCAGGAAGAAGCGATCTCTGAAGCCACCCGTAAACTGCGCGAAACGCAAAACACGCTTAATCAACTGAATAAACAGATTGATGAGATGAACGCGTCGATTGCCAAACTAGAGCAGCAAAAAGCCGCCCAGGAGCGCAGCCTCGCCGCGCAACTGGATGCCGCGTTTCGTCAGGGTGAACATACCGGTATTCAGCTGATTCTCAGCGGTGAAGAAAGCCAGCGTGGGCAGCGGTTACAGGCTTATTTCGGCTATCTCAACCAGGCGCGACAAGAAACCATTGCTCAGTTGAAACAAACGCGTGAAGAAGTCGCTATGCAGCGTGCCGAACTGGAAGAGAAACAGAGCGAGCAACAAACGCTTTTATATGAGCAGCGCGCCCAACAGGCGAAGCTGACCCAGGCGTTGAGCGAGCGTAAGAAAACACTGGCAGGGCTGGAGTCTTCCATCCAGCAAGGTCAGCAACAGTTGAGCGAGCTGCGCGCCAACGAATCCCGTCTGCGTAACAGCATTGCCCGTGCGGAAGCCGCGGCGAAAGCGCGTGCTGAACGTGAAGCGCGCGAAGCCCAGGCGGTTCGCGACCGCCAGAAAGAAGCGACGCGCAAAGGCACCACCTACAAGCCGACCGAAAGCGAAAAATCGCTGATGTCCCGTACCGGTGGTCTGGGCGCACCGCGCGGTCAGGCATTCTGGCCAGTTCGCGGGCCGACGCTGCATCGCTATGGCGAACAGCTACAGGGTGAATTACGCTGGAAAGGGATGGTGATTGGTGCCTCTGAAGGTACTGAAGTTAAAGCGATTGCCGACGGCCGGGTGATTCTGGCTGACTGGCTGCAAGGCTACGGTCTGGTGGTGGTGGTTGAGCATGGTAAAGGCGACATGAGTCTTTACGGCTATAATCAGAGCGCACTGGTGAGCGTTGGTTCGCAGGTTCGCGCGGGCCAGCCAATTGCACTGGTGGGCAGCAGTGGCGGTCAGGGTCGGCCTTCACTCTATTTCGAAATTCGCCGCCAGGGTCAGGCGGTCAATCCACAGCCGTGGTTGGGAAGATAAGTTTTGTTTCCATTTCGTCGTAACGTTCTTGCATTTGCCGCTCTGTTGGCGCTCTCCTCCCCCGTAATTGCTGGCAAACTTGCCATCGTCATTGATGATTTTGGGTATCGCCCGCACAACGAAAACCAGGTGCTGGCGATGCCTTCCGCTATCTCCGTCGCTGTATTACCCGATTCACCGCACGCCAGAGAGATGGCGACCAAAGCACATAACAGCGGTCACGAAGTGTTGATTCATCTACCGATGGCACCACTGAGTAAACAGCCGCTGGAGAAAAATACGCTACGCCCGGAGATGAGCAGCGACGAAATTGAGCGCATTATTCGTAGTGCGGTCAATAACGTGCCCTATGCCGTGGGGATCAACAACCACATGGGCAGCAAGATGACCTCTAACCTGTTTGGTATGCAGAAAGTGATGCAGGCGCTGGAGCGTTACAATCTTTACTTCCTCGACAGCGTAACCATCGGTAATACCCAGGCGATGCGCGCCGCGCAAGGCACTGGCGTGAAGGTGATCAAACGGAAGGTGTTCCTCGACGATTCGCAAAATGAAGCGGACATCCGTATGCAATTTAATCGCGCAATTGACCTGGCACGTCGCAACGGTTCAACCATTGCCATTGGACATCCTCACCCTTCAACGGTACGCGTGCTACAACAGATGGTTTATAACCTGCCGCCAGACATTACGCTGGTGAAAGCCAGCAGCTTGTTGAATGAACCGCAGGTTGATACGTCTACACCGCCGAAAAACACTGTGCCCGACACACCGCGTAATCCATTCCGTGGCGTGAAGCTGTGCAAACCGAAGAAGCCGATAGAACCTGTTTATGCTAATCGCTTCTTTGAAGTATTAAGCGAAAGCATCAGCCAGAGCACGCTGATCGTTTACTTCCAGCATCAGTGGCAAGGCTGGGGCAAACAGCCCGAATCGGCAAAACTTAACGCTAGCGCAAATTAAAGGCGCTACGCGTAATGCGATGGTGCGACCGCGTTTTGTCGCGCCATTGCCATAAGCGGAAAGACCACAGTAACGCCTGGTAACCCACCTTCACGCTGCGCACATTGGTAATCAGGCGCTTATACATACCGGAAGTAAATATCTCAGCAATCATCCGTTGGCGGGTAATAATATCCGGCTCTTTGCGCACCGCATGGCAAACACGCAATGCTTCGTAAGTTATTTGCTGATGAAATTCCGGATAAATCGTAATTTTGTCGGCATAATTTCGATTTAATTTCTCCAGCAGGCGGGTAATCTTAATATAGTGACGTTGATAATTAAGGTTTTTATTCCCTTGTCTATGCAACCGACTCACTGACGTATTATGCAGATAATATTTATATAATGATTGCTCGGTATATCGCGCACGCAGCGCGTTAAACATAAATTCTGTTGTCCAGACAATATCCTGATGATGTAATCCGGCAATAAATTTAATGTTATTTTTAACAATAACATCGCGGCGATAAACCCCCATCCAGACCACGTGTGTCCAACGGCGGGAAGAAAGTCCCATCCGCAGCCAGTCCGGACCAGTTAATACACCGGTTGAGCGAAGGCGATCGGTAGGGATGGATTGCCAGGTTTCACCCGTTTCACGAAAACACCAATCAGCGTTGCACTGCGCCACGTCGAGGTCGTCCTCTAACGCCATGGTCATCAGCGTTTCGTACATGGTGGGATAGACCTCATCGTCAGCATCGACAAAAGCGACATATTTTCCCGTTGCCACTTCAATCCCACGATTACGCGCCACCGATGCGCCAGAATTCGCCTGATGCAACAAACGAACGTGCGGATAGTTTTCTGCGTAATGCTTTGCTATTTCAACAGAATTATCCGTTGAACCATCGTTAATAATAATGATTTCCAGAGCAGTCCATGTTTGCGTAATTAAAGATTCCATACAAGTGCGGAAATCATCGCCCGCATTATATAACGGAATAATAACACTAAGTTTATTGGTGCTGTTCATCATAAATTACCGACGACCTCTGAAGTTATCCTGACGTTTTACAGGCTTTGTATTAAGAAACTATTAAGCCTGTGAGATATTATTTTTACCGGTGAGAGAGTCACGTCAGGGTAGAGAGATAATGAGAGCAGCTATATAAGAGATCAGCGCAATTACGATATCTTGATTACACTGACAGGATTTTACATATTTAACGGATTATCCTCAGGCAAAAGGGCTGGAATACCAGCCCTTGTTCGTGTTAATCCCAGCTCAGAATAACTTTCCCGGACTGGCCCGAACGCATAGCGTCAAAGCCCTTCTGGAAATCATCGATAGAGAAACGATGGGTAATGATCGGCGAGAGATCGAGGCCAGACTGAATCAGCGCCGCCATCTTGTACCAGGTTTCAAACATCTCACGACCGTAAATACCTTTAATGAACAAGCCTTTAAAGATTACTTTGGTCCAGTCGATAGACATATCGGACGGTGGAATACCCAGCATCGCAATACGACCGCCGTGGTTCATGGTGTCGAGCATGGTACGAAACGCTGGCGGCGCACCGGACATTTCCAGACCGACATCAAAGCCTTCGGTCATGCCCAGTTCTGTCATCACATCATTAAGGTTTTCTTTAGCGACGTTAACCGCACGGGTGATACCCATTTTGCGTGCCAGCTCAAGGCGGTATTCGTTAACATCAGTGATCACCACATTGCGTGCACCAACGTGTTTCGCCACCGCCGCAGCCATAATACCTATCGGACCTGCACCAGAGACCAGCACATCCTCGCCAACCAGATCGAACGACAGCGCGGTATGCACAGCGTTACCGAAGGGATCAAAAATGGAAGCCAGGTCGTCGGAGATATTGTCCGGGATTTTGAAGGCGTTGAACGCCGGAATCACCAGATACTCGGCGAAGCAGCCCGGACGGTTAACACCGACGCCGATCGTGTTGCGGCACAGATGGGTACGACCGCCACGACAGTTGCGACAGTGACCGCAGGTGATATGGCCTTCGCCAGAAACGCGATCGCCAATCTTGAAGCCTTTCACTTCCTGACCAATACCTACCACTTCACCGACATATTCATGGCCCACGACCATCGGCACCGGGATGGTTTTTTGCGACCACTCATCCCAGTTATAGATGTGAACGTCAGTCCCGCAGATGGCTGTTTTACGGATTTTAATCAGCAGATCGTTATGCCCGAGTTCCGGTACAGGAACGTCGGTCATCCAGATGCCCTCTTCCGCTTTCAGTTTGGATAACGCTTTCATCTCACACCCTCAGGCGATAACGCCCAGTTGTTTACCAATACGCGTGAATGCTTCTACTGCACGCGTAATTTGCTCAGGGGTATGCGCCGCAGACATCTGGGTACGAATACGCGCCTGACCTTTAGGAACGACCGGATAGAAGAAACCGGTGACGTAAATGCCCTCTTTTTGCAGCTCACGGGCAAATTTCTGCGCCACTACCGCATCGCCAAGCATGACGGGAATAATGGCGTGATCGGCTCCCGCCAGGGTAAAGCCCGCCGCCGACATTTGCTCACGGAACTGACGCGCGTTCGCCCACAGACGGTCACGCAGCTCGCTACCCGCTTCGACCATCTCCAGCACTTTGATGGATGCGGCGACAATCGCCGGTGCCAGCGAGTTGGAGAACAGGTACGGACGAGAACGCTGGCGCAGCCACTCAACCACTTCTTTGCGCGCCGCGGTATAACCACCAGAAGCCCCGCCCAATGCTTTACCCAACGTACCGGTAATGATGTCTACACGCCCCATCACATCGCAGTATTCATGGGAACCACGACCATTTTCACCGACAAAACCGACCGCGTGGGAGTCGTCTACCATCACCAGGGCATCGTATTTATCTGCCAGATCGCAAACGCCCTTCAGGTTGGCAATCACGCCGTCCATCGAGAACACACCATCGGTGGCAATCAGCACATGACGCGCACCGGCTTCACGCGCTTCTTTCAGACGTGCTTCCAGCTCCTGCATATCGTTGTTGGCATAACGATAGCGTTTGGCTTTACACAGACGCACACCATCAATAATAGACGCGTGGTTCAGTGCGTCGGAGATAATGGCGTCCTCCGCGCTCAGCAGCGTTTCAAACAGGCCACCGTTAGCATCAAAGCAGGAAGAGTAGAGAATCGCATCTTCCATCCCCAGGAATGCCGCCAGTTTTTGTTCAAGCTCTTTATGGCTGTCCTGGGTACCGCAAATAAAACGCACCGAAGCCATGCCGAAACCGTGAGAATCCATTCCCGCCTTTGCCGCCGCAATCAGATCCGGATGATTCGCCAGTCCGAGATAGTTGTTGGCACAAAAGTTAATGACGTGGCTTCCATCAGCCACAGTGATATCTGCTTGCTGCGCAGACGTAATAATGCGCTCTTCTTTAAACAACCCTTCCGCCCGTGCGGTTTCCAGATCGTTGGTTAACTGCTGATAAAATTCTCCACGCATTGCGATTCTCCAGACAGGGCAAATTCCAGCACATATTACCCAAACTTATAGGTCGCGACGAGATGACGCGTTAACACTTCTGCAAAATTCAGGATAAATAACGTCCAGCCCCCTCACTTTTGGTGAATGGCTGAAGCCAACGTCATGTAGTGATATGATAGAAGTATTCGTGTCTGAGATTGTCTCTGACTCCATAATTCGAAGGTTACAGTTATGATCATCGTTACCGGCGGCGCGGGCTTTATCGGAAGCAACATCGTTAAAGCCCTGAATGATAAAGGCATCACCGATATTCTGGTGGTGGACAACCTGAAAGACGGCACCAAGTTTGTGAACCTGGTGGATCTGGATATCGCGGACTATATGGATAAGGAAGACTTCCTGATCCAGATTATGGCTGGCGAAGAGTTCGGCGATGTCGAAGCGATTTTCCACGAAGGCGCGTGCTCTTCCACCACCGAGTGGGACGGCAAGTATATGATGGATAACAACTATCAATACTCCAAAGAGCTGCTGCACTACTGTCTGGAGCGCGAAATCCCGTTCCTGTATGCCTCTTCCGCAGCCACTTACGGTGGACGCACCTCCGACTTTATTGAATCCCGCGAATATGAAAAACCGTTGAATGTCTACGGTTACTCAAAATTCCTGTTTGATGAATATGTTCGCCAAATCCTGCCTGAAGCGAACTCACAGATTGTTGGCTTCCGTTATTTCAACGTTTATGGACCGCGTGAAGGCCATAAAGGCAGCATGGCGAGCGTCGCTTTCCATCTCAACACCCAGCTTAATAACGGTGAATCACCGAAGCTGTTCGAAGGTAGCGAGAACTTCAAACGTGACTTCGTCTATGTGGGCGATGTGGCAGATGTAAACCTGTGGTTCCTGGAAAATGGCGTTTCCGGCATCTTCAACCTCGGCACCGGTCGTGCGGAATCCTTCCAGGCAGTAGCAGATGCTACGCTTGCTTATCACAAGAAAGGCCAGATCGAATACATTCCGTTCCCGGATAAACTGAAAGGCCGCTACCAGGCGTTCACTCAGGCAGATCTGACGAATCTGCGCGCGGCGGGTTACGATAAACCGTTCAAAACCGTTGCCGAAGGCGTAACGGAATACATGGCCTGGCTGAATCGTGACGCATAAGAGCTCTGCATGAAAATACTGGTGATCGGCCCGTCTTGGGTTGGCGACATGATGATGTCGCAAAGTCTCTATCGCACGCTCCAGGCGCGCTATCCCCAGGCGATAATCGACGTGATGGCACCGGCATGGTGCCGTCCATTATTATCGCGGATGCCGGAAGTTAACGAAGCGATCCCTATGCCTCTCGGTCACGGAGCGCTGGAAATCGGCGAACGCCGCAAACTGGGTCATAGTCTGCGTGAAAAGCGCTACGACCGCGCCTACGTCTTACCTAACTCCTTCAAATCCGCATTAGTGCCTTTCTTCGCAGGTATTCCTCATCGCACCGGCTGGCGCGGCGAGATGCGCTACGGTTTACTCAACGATGTACGCGTGCTCGATAAAGAAGCCTGGCCGCTAATGGTGGAACGCTATATCGCGCTGGCCTATGACAAAGGCGTTATGCGTACCGCACAAGATCTGCCGCAACCATTGTTATGGCCGCAGTTGCAGGTGAGCGAAGGTGAAAAATCATATACCTGTAATCAATTTTCGCTCTCATCAGAACGTCCGATGATTGGTTTTTGCCCGGGTGCGGAGTTTGGTCCGGCAAAACGCTGGCCACACTACCACTATGCGGAGCTGGCAAAGCAGCTGATTGATGAAGGTTATCAGGTGGTTCTGTTTGGCTCGGCGAAAGATCATGAGGCGGGCAATGAGATTCTTGCCGCTTTGAATACAGAGCAGCAGGCATGGTGTCGGAATCTGGCGGGAGAAACACAGCTTGATCAAGCGGTTATCCTGATTGCAGCCTGTAAAGCCATTGTTACTAACGATTCTGGTCTGATGCACGTTGCGGCGGCGCTCAATCGTCCGCTGGTTGCCCTGTATGGACCAAGCAGCCCGGACTTCACACCACCGCTATCCCATAAAGCACGCGTGATCCGCCTGATTACCGGCTATCACAAAGTGCGTAAAGGTGACGCTGCGGAGGGTTATCACCAGAGCTTGATCGACATTACTCCCCAGCGCGTACTGGAAGAACTCAACGCGCTATTGTTACAAGAGGAAGCCTGACGGATGCGGGTTCTGATCGTTAAAACATCGTCGATGGGCGATGTTCTCCACACGCTGCCCGCACTCACTGATGCCCAGCAGGCAATCCCAGGGATTAAGTTTGACTGGGTGGTGGAAGAAGGGTTCGCACAGATTCCTTCCTGGCACGCTGCCGTTGAGCGAGTTATTCCTGTGGCAATACGTCGCTGGCGTAAAGCCTGGTTCTCGGCTCCCATAAAAGCTGAACGCAAAGCGTTTCGTGAAGCGCTACAAGCAAAGAACTATGACGCAGTTATCGACGCCCAGGGGCTGGTAAAAAGCGCGGCGCTGGTGACGCGTCTGGCGCATGGCGTAAAGCATGGAATGGACTGGCAAACCGCTCGCGAACCGTTAGCCAGCCTGTTTTACAATCGTAAACATCATATTGCAAAACAGCAGCACGCCGTAGAACGCACCCGCGAACTGTTTGCCAAAAGTCTGGGCTATAGCAAACCACAAACCCAGGGCGATTATGCTATCGCACAGCATTTCCTGACGAACCTGCCTACAGATGCTGGCGAATATGCCGTATTTCTTCATGCAACAACCCGAGATGATAAACACTGGCCGGAAGAACACTGGCGAGAATTGATTGGTTTACTGGCTGATTCAGGAATACGGATTAAACTTCCGTGGGGCGCGCCGCATGAGGAAGAACGGGCGAAACGACTGGCGGAAGGATTTGCTTATGTTGAAGTATTGCCGAAGATGAGTCTGGAAGGCGTTGCCCGCGTACTGGCCGGGGCTAAATTTGTAGTGTCGGTGGATACGGGGTTAAGCCATTTAACGGCGGCACTGGATAGACCCAATATCACGGTTTATGGACCTACCGATCCGGGATTAATTGGTGGGTATGGGAAGAATCAGATGGTTTGTAGGGCTCCGGGGAATGAGTTGTCTCAATTGACAGCAAATGCTGTTAAGCAATTCATTGAAGAAAACGCTGAAAAAGCTGCCATGATTTAAATTACAACTCTTTAATAGATAATTTTGAAATAAAATCAGCTTCCTTGCTGATTTTATTTCACATATTCATTACTTATCTAATAAACATTGGTCCGATTGTACTTTAAAATAAGCACAAAGCAATATTATGGTGACAAACACAGCAGTCGGAACCGGTTTAGAAAAGAGTATTACATCACTTAGGCCTACTACCAGTAGTGAAAAAAGCAAGATTAAAATATAAGGTTCTTTAGCAGTTCTTAAGGCATATATGAATATTGCTGAAAAGGCTAAAATTGTTAATGCTACTCCAGGAATACCACGCGTTGATAACGTATCTATGAGATCGTTATGCAAATGAGAATCTACAAAGGGTAAAGCACCACTTAATCTAGGCTCTTTCTCTTCTAGTTCATGTATTTTTTCCGCACGTTTTTCCAGTGATTGTCCTATTGGAGAATATGTTTTTAAACCAACTTCATACATTGCCAGACGGGCACCGACTGAAGTTCTGGTGTTATCATGCGAATAATTAACTAAATCCCTATTTAAGTCATTCATTCTCGTAAGTAATGTATCTTTAAAAGAAAATACACCTGCTAATAATGCAATCGCAATAAAACAATATAACTTATAATTAATTCGCTTATTAATATAACTATCCATTACGATTAATAGTAACGCAAAGAATGGAAACACTAATATGGCTGCACGCGTTTCAGTTACTATAACAGCACATAAGCTAAGCATGAAGTTAATTGTATATAATGTTGTTTTATGTCTAAAGTCGGATTTTAAAATGAGAATTGATGCCAGTAAAGAAGGGAAAAGGATGATGTAGCCTGCTGTTGTAGCGTGGGAAGCTGATAATGCAACACGGTCGACGTTTAAATAGAAATGTTGCCACATGGCATGCGCAAAAAAAAGTAACTGCGTTGCCAAGGATGCGAACAGAATTAGTTTCCCAAATTTTATTTTGGTTCTCATCTCATCTTTAGCAAAAAGAACTAAGAAAATAAAAGCACTACACAAGGCAATTTTTCCAGTTTCCATTGGGCCACGATATGCATTGGTATAAACCGAGCCTGAAACTTTATAATGTGAATACCAGATGATATTAACGATACCCAAAAGACATAATGAGATGAAAATTAACAAAGTAGGATTATTAGTTATTGTTTTTTTTGGTGTCGCTAGAAAATATAATGCAGATATAATTCCAGCTGCATGAAGAAACTTTGTTGCAACATCATCCCACAAAGACAAAGTCATTAAAGACAACATACATAATATGAGAATTAAAGACTTGACACCAGAGTTAATTTCATTCCAACAAAACGACATATAATTTAAACCTATGCTACGAGGATGGGTTATTTAATGCAAGACCTAACGTTTATTCTTTTTTCTATTTACCAGTCTTACCATCCTCCAGAGAATATAGTTTTTTGATGCTAATATCTTTGCTCGCCTCTTATCTCTCTTGCCAAGAAGATTACAATCTTTCAATTCTTTTTCATTGCTTTCAACTAATTGATTTAATAATTCAAAATCGCCATTAAGTAGAACATTCCATAAATAACGAGTTTTATGATAAGTTCTATTTTTACTCAATAATGTATGAATTTCTTCTTTCCGGTTACCTTTGTATAACTGCATCACAGAAGAGTAGATTCTTTCGTGCGCAAATGACTCATGTCGATAATGAGTGATGGTTCTACATGAGTTCATTAAGGAATTTTCTCTATAGTTATGCTTATACATATAATATGGAACCGCATACATATCGCATGTAATTAGCAGTCGATAGATAAAATCCAGATCTTCTCCTAGTCGTAAATCTTCATCAAAAAAAAGATTATTATCTTCCAGGAGTTGTTTTCTTATAAACAAGCATCCTATATGGAATCTGACCTTTTTATAAAAAAAATCGAAAAGTAAAGACCCTTCATTAAAATCTGTATTTATAGGTGAGTAAGTAACACCATTTTTTATATGATGGCCATAAAGCCCACAATAAATCGCATCCCCTCCCGTCTCATGTTGTCTGGAATACATCTTCAGCAGATAGTTAGGATCTATCTCATCATCATCATCCATAAAACATATAAACTGTCCTTGCGCCTTGCGGATACCTGTATTCCTGGCAGACGAAACACCGCCATTTTCTTTATTGATAATAATTAATCGAGAGTGGGTTAACCCATACTCTCTCAAAACACTTGATGTGTTATCTTTAGAACCATCATTAACAATAACAATTTCAAAATTTGGGTAAGTTTGTTTTTCTAATTTCGTTAGAGTTTCAGTAATGTAATCAGATGAATTATACGTCGGTATTATTATGGATACTAAAGGGTAATCATTGCTCATCGTGTTCTCTTGCCTGAACTAATAAAATATTATAGTACTCATCCTTAATTATTATTGTAACTCAGACATCCATGATTTTTATTATTGCCCAAATAGTTTTCTTTTATACTTATTTAATTTGAATTTAATGAAGTAAATAAAAGCGTTAAACGTATCACCATTTTTCTTTGCATGTTGGTATTTCACTTGATACTGCTTTTCATTCGTGGCTGGAATAAACGCCACATCATTCCAGCAAGAAACCTGATAAGCCTCATTAAAATACTTCTGGCAGGGATAATTCGTCCAGTCGTTCCAGGGCTTCGTTACGCCAACATAATGAATCAGCTTAGTATCATCGGTAATGGTCTTTTTATAATCTTCATCGCTTTTATTTTTTAACTCATAGTCAATGCCATAAAAGCAATCATAATCGCCGCTAATAAAAATACAATGACTAAAGAACAGAATATTTAAAATATCCTGATCAAGGCATTTATATTTCGTGTGCTGCGGGTCACTTGCCAGCATAGCAATGGCTTTATTCATAAAATCATTTTTCGCCCATGCTTCAAGCTGCAGATATACTACACCGGCGTTGAAATAATTCCCTGGAAGTCCCTCTATAGCCAGACGCTTCGCTGGTTTTTCCTGCATAAAAGGCACATCTTTAATAACAGCCGCGAACTTATCGCCATCAAAATTAATATCAAGCAATCCAGCTAATGAGCCTTTACAGATGACATCAGCATCGATATATAACAGATTTTCAATAGTTTCACTCAGATACTGGAACGCAACTAAACGGAAGAATGTTGCATAAGACCACTGTTTCAGGCTGGGGAAGATATCAATAAAGGCACTGGATACTTTATAAATTCTTACTTCAACGTTAGCATTTTTGCTGGTAAAAGCATTAACACGTTGTAGATAATCTTCATCAATGTAGTCAGTAAAGAGATGAAACTTAACCGCAAGGTCCGGGTTATGCATAACAACTGATTGCATAGATACTGCCGCACCAAATAAAAAGTTGCGGTCAATACCGTAAGCGATATTTAACACACGATCGGTGTTAGCAATTTCCCCAGAGACAGCGACTTCAGTAATACTCTCAGCTAATAAATCCATGTTGGTTCCGTTTTGACTGTGTGGTTTACGCTTTGCCTTTTAATTTTTTAATAAATTTGCGTAGTTTGGTTCTGTAGATTACTGAATAGTAGCCATAATCTTTTATTTCGTTGGCAATACCCAGGTGACGTTCCATGGCCAGACGATCACGGGCTTTCCGCTCTGCCGTACAGCTTTTACCGGATAGGTCAATTATCCTGACACCATCTTTACTAACGATAAAGTTACCCCGGTGTGGGTCGCCCGATAGCATATTTAAGGCATGCAATTTTTCCATTGAAGCCTTAATTTCTGCTTTAACATCTTCTGGAATAATCGGCATATCATTGAGCTCTACGCCCTCGACATACTCGATAAGCATGATAAAAACACTGGCATAGTTGAAAATTTTACGCTCAGCCAGAAAATAAAAATCATTAGGAAAAGTAAGACCTGCACTTCTGACACGATCGGTTTCAACGATCAAATTCTGATAGTAGTCACCTTTTACAAAAGATTTTAAAAAACGTTCATTCCTTTTCGTTTTCGGGGCAAAGACTTTAAAAACATAGCGACCATATTTCGTATCAATCAACGATACTTTGGTATCATCAATATTACGTAATACTTTTACTGTTTTAAAATTATAGGCCAGTATTTCATCAAAGATTTCTTTATATTTATTATCGTTATCTTTGTAATAAAATGAGAAGCCGCGATAGCGTATACTTGTAATCATAAGAGTAATTTATTTCTTAAGCTTGTACTTAATTAATGAAGTTATACCTTTAATATACTCACCATGGGCAAACAGATGCTTATATTGTTTCTGCATTTCTGCAACAGTCCGCGCCTCTTTAAGAGGATATTTCTTCCAGGGAGATTGTTCACGCGCGATATTAAAGTATGATGCAGACGGATATCCAGCCCAGCTATGCCATGGTTTAGTTATCCCTGTATAGTGAATCAATACTGTTTTATCGGTAATGGTTTGCTGATACTTTCGATGACTACGATCATGAAGTTCGTTTTTCAGGGTATAAATAGTATCAAAATCCTTCGCGAGGTAGATATTATTCATATTAAATGCGATATTCAACGCATCCTGATCTAAATATTTAAGAGAGCCATATTTAGTTTCCCCTCGTAAAAGCGTGAGTAAATACGGTGTCAAATTTGCTTCATGCCATTTTTTAAGATTGACATAGATAACGCCTGCATTGAAATAACGTCCATTCATTCCGGGAATGTTAAGACGTTTTGCACATGCCGCCTGAGTACTATCATTGTCAGGAATAACCGCAGCAAACTCATCTTTAAATATAATTTTTGTGAGAGGTTTCAGACTTCCTTTACAAACGACATCGGCATCCAGATACAGCAGTGTGGAAATACTTTCACTCAGATATTCAAAGGACAATACCCTGAAGTATGTCGCGTACGACCAAAACTGTGACGTCGGCAGATCAGCAAAGTATTTTGGGTCAATTAAATATACAATAATTGAGGTATTAAATTGTTTTGCTGTTTCATTAAATGACTTTAAATAATCATCATCCACATAATCAGTGAAAACATGAAAGACAAAATTAATATCTGAATTATTAATCAAAACGGAAGAAATTGAAACGCCAGCACCATACAAAAAATTCTTATCGATACCGTAGGAAACATTTAGCTCTGGGACGTTTTCTTTTTTATTATCTGCTAAATACGAAAACCGTTCTTTTATAAATTCATTCATTTAACTTTTCTCAATGTCATTTTATTATCTTTAAATAAAAATAATAAATATAATTCATTATCCCGTCAATTGGTTTATTTTGTTTAAAATTATGCTTAGCGCAATAACGAGCATAATTTGAGTTCATTGGCCGCATTAACGGTTCATTTTTCCAGGGCGATGCTTCTTTGCCTTTGATAAATGGCTGCGCGCTTGGATAACCGGCCCAGTAATGCCAGGGTTTTGTCGGGCCGACATAATGAATTAATACGGTTTCATCATTAATTGGACAAATAAATGATTTTTTTAATTCATAATTTAAACTAAATTGCGTATTGTATTTAGCATCAATGAATTTAACTTTCCCTAACAGGATAAGATTAAGTATATCTTGATCCATATAGGTTAAACGGGAAACGACGGCTTTATCAGCAAGCATCGACATCGCTTTAGCAGAAACGGACTCCTGCGCCCACGCTAGTGTATTAATTAACAGGACACCTGAATTAAAGTAACCCTTTTCAAGTTCATTACACTGCAGACTTTGAGCTCGTAATGACCACCAGTTAGCATCGCGTTCAGTAACAACAGCAGCAACGTTATTGGCAAGATCCATTGTTATCAGCGGCTTTAAGTTTCCCTGACAGGCGATATCAGCATCCAGGTACAGGATCTTATCTTGTTGATCAATAAAGTAATCTGCAATTACAAAACGGAAATACATGGCAATAGACCAATTTTTGGTCGTCGGTAATGCCTTAAGCCGTTCACAATTCACCAGATGGATCTGGATACAGGTATGATAGCTTTTCGCTAATTGGGATAAACGCTGGATATCGGCTTCAGGGATATCATCAATAAAAACGTGGAAAACAAAACTCACGTCGTTGTTATGTAACAAAACTGACGTGATTGAAACACCACAACCAAAAAGAAAGTTCTGATCAATGCCATAAGCAACATGGAATGATGATGCCACTGACACCGCTGGCCTTTCATCGAAGATGATTGTCTTATTGATCATCTCTTGTGGATTAAAATAGTGGGCACTCATATTTCTCTCCGGAAATTACAACGATTTTCGAATCGTTCTTTCCCTGATTTTTGTGGCTTTTGCTTCTGCTTGCGACAGCAGCCCTTGTTCCTGCTTGAGAATGTCTTTAAGCGGGGCAGAAAAATACACCTTCATGAACCGCCAGATATCCCGTTGAGTCAGGCCAATATTCATCGAAGAAAAATAAAGTCCAATAAGATCTTTATCGCGCCAACGACGTGGAACGCGCGTGCGAAGCTGCGCCCGGTGCAGGTCAATTACTGAAATTTTTAACTCCTCTTCCTTACCGGAAAAAGGCAAGTGCAGCAGGAAATGACAGATATAACAGTCACGGTGGTTAATGCCCGCAGCATGCATATCGCGCACCATCGTCGCGACACGCTTAATAAGCATACGCTTTACGCGAACATCTGGTGGGTTGGTCGCCCAGTCAGCACAGTAATCTTCCAGACTGATGGTTGGTGTCAGATCTTCGGTAATAATAAACGAGGTTCTGGTCAGCGGATTAATGCCTTTTTCGCCGAATGCCACCCCATACATAGTATCAACGCCGACATCCCGCAGTCGATGAATCGCATTCCATTCGCGGTCTGCGCCTAATACTGGCATCCGCAATGAGAGTAAATTTTTGATTATCTCTTTCAGGGTCGTGCCGCGATGCCATTTGAGAAAATAGCTTTTGCCCGCCATTTCAAAGCGCAGAGTGCGGCGAGTTTCCAGTTCACGAAATACCTCACCCTGCAAGGTTTTAACTTCCTCAAAAGGATCTTTACCGCGCCATAACGTGGCAAACGGCTCTTTAAGTTCAACCATCCAGACCACCCGTTATGATGTCCGCCGCTTTCTCTGGCAGACTGTATAAATCTTGTGTATCAGCATAATGTCGCGCATTTTCCGCCCAGGCCTGGCGCAATGAAGATTGCGTTAACGCTTTGCGTAAAATCTCATTCAATGTTTCCTGGCGGAATGGCTCAGCAATAGCCTCGCCGCAATTGGCGTCGACAATATAATGCGCATAGCCACAAACGGCTGTTGTTAGTACCGGTAATCCTGCAGTTATCGCTTCCAGCAGTACAATTCCCGCGGCTTCCTGGTAGGCAGGATGAAGTAATAAATCCGCCGCCGCCATTAATTCCGAGACATCGTTGCGCCCCGAGAAGAAGTGAACATTACTGCGCACGCCGCGTTTTTCTGCCAGCGCCTCAAATTTTCGCGGTTTATCCTGCCCAACAACATATAGTAATGTGTTGTGGCGCAGCGAATCCGGTAACGAAGCAAGTGCTTCAATGGAACGATCGACACCTTTACGCGTGAAGTCTGAACCAACCTGCAACAATAAATATTGTTGTTCGGTTATTCCATTCTTCTTACGGAAGATTTCACGGCTATTGGCTGGCTGCTGGCTATATTTACGATCAGGATAAATCCCCGGAGGCAGAATATGAAAACGCTCCGCTTCAGTCTGATAATGTTTCTGGAAATCGGCGATTTGCTTATCTGTCAGCATCAGCAGCTGTGTCGGCTTGCCCTGTTCGAAGGTTGCCCGCTCAAAGGCGGCATAATGGCGATAACGTGACGTCAGGCGATAGAAAAAGCCTTTCTCCTGCGCTACTTTCTCGGCATAACAAACATCAGCGGCATAATAAACGTCCAGCCCCGGCATTTTATTAAATCCAACGACTCTATCGACGGGGTGTTCACGTAAATGTTTTTGCACCCAGGCAAAATATTCCGCATTGCGCCCGTGATTGGTATGCGATTTAACCGGCACTTTGATCAGTTCAAATACATCAGGGCATTCGCCTTCCCACGACTGGGTATAAACCCGAACATGATGACCTCGGGCGGCAACTGTCTGAGCAATACGCATAAAATCGCGCTGCAAACCGCCAAAGGGAAAATATTTATATAAACAAAAAGCAACGATCATAACGACGTACCTGTCGTGGAGGAGGGAAGTAATTTATCGACAGCTGCAATGACATCTGCCGCCGGAATAACCGAAAGATACATCTCATTTCGGTCACGCTGATCGCGCGTTGGCATTTCCCGGTAATCTCCCGCCCAGAATTGAATCATGTTATTTGACCAGGGACGCCAGAAAATATGGTCTGTCGCACCAAACAGCGATATCAGCGGCGTATTAACTGCAGCGGCAATATGCGCCGGTGCGGAATCAACGCCAATAAACAGCTGCGCATGATCGATTAACGCACCAAGTTCCGGGAAGGTCACCTTTCCGGCCAGCGCCGTTACTGGTGGCGTCTGGCATCCCTGCGCAATTTCATTGACGCAGGCCAGATCGTCTTTATCTGGGCCGGACGTCAGAACGACTTCATAACCACGAGCATGTAAGGCATCAATCACAGCGGAAAACTTGGCGTTGTCCCAACATTTGAAGATTTGCCGCGCCGTAGGTTGGATAACCACATAATTTTGTCCAACACCAGCGTGATCAAGTTCGCGACGCATACGTTTCCAGCTTGCAGGCGGGTAACTCATGGTTGTCTGCTTCACCAACGATTCAAGTCCCAATGGCGTCAGCACGGATAAGTTACTTTCCACCACATTTCCACCCTGCAACGGCACCAAATGAGTGAAACTATTACGCCAAAAAGCAGACTGCCGATGATGATAATCCTGGGAAATTTTCACACGGGCATTTAATAAGCGAACCAGTATAGCAACCATCCATTGATCGGTAAGATTAACGATAAGGTCATACTTATTGGCACGTAATACCTTGATGAGATAAAAAAAGTTGGCAATTTTTTCTGAGGCTTTTGCTTTTTTATTTTTTATGCCGTAGAGCGCGTTAATCTCTGGATTTTCAGACAGGATCGGGATGGTGTCCTGATAAAGCAGCACATCGATTTTTGCGTCAGGGTAATTTTTTTTCAGCGAACTAATGACGGGAGTAGTTAATAACATATCCCCATGAAAACGCATCTTAATGAGCAAAATTCTTCGAAATGGCTTATCCACAAGTAACTCTTTTTGTTGAGATTATCCGATTAAGGTGAAGCAGAAAAAGCACGCTACCGCCCCAGGCTCAACAGCTACCTGAATACTGATACCGCACTGATATTGACGCGCTAGTGTATCACTTCTTTCGCGGCAATCCGACTCGAATGATTTTTAAGCACATTGTTGATTTTCAATAAAGAAATCAATCAAATAAAATCATTAGCAACCATATTCTTTTACTGTTGCTCTGCGATTCCTTCCTGCACGTACTGCAGAAATCAATGAATCGCATAAAAATACAAAAAAAGTATAGATGTTCAGCAAGAATTGGCGGGTAAATTGCTATTTAAGTCAAAAATGGGAAAAGTAATGGTAAAGCCACAGCTAAATACATAGAATCCCCAGCACATCCATAAGTCAGCTATTTACTATGCTCGAATTGCTTTACACCGCCCTTCTCTACCTTATTCAGCCGCTGATCTGGATACGGCTCTGGGTGCGCGGACGTAAGGCTCCGGCCTATCGAAAACGCTGGGGTGAACGTTACGGTTTTTACCGCCATCCGCTAAAACCAGGCGGCATTATGCTGCACTCCGTCTCCGTCGGTGAAACTCTGGCGGCGATCCCGTTGGTGCGCGCACTGCGTCATCGTTATCCTGATTTACCGATTACCGTAACAACCATGACTCCAACCGGTTCGGAGCGCGTACAATCGGCTTTCGGGAAGGATGTTCAGCACGTTTATCTGCCGTATGACCTGCCCGATGCACTCAACCGTTTCCTGAATAAAGTCGACCCTAAACTGGTGTTGATTATGGAAACCGAACTATGGCCTAACCTGATTGCGGCGCTACATAAACGTAAAATTCCGCTGGTGATCGCTAACGCGCGACTCTCTGCCCGCTCGGCCGCAGGTTATGCCAAACTGGGTAAATTCGTCCGTCGCTTGCTGCGTCGTATTACGCTGATTGCCGCCCAAAATGAAGAAGATGGTGCTCGTTTTGTGGCGTTGGGCGCAAAAAATAATCAGGTGACCGTTACCGGTAGCCTGAAATTCGATATTTCTGTAACGCCGCAGTTGGCTGCTAAAGCCGTGACGCTGCGCCGCCAATGGGCACCACACCGCCCGGTATGGATTGCCACCAGCACTCATGAAGGCGAAGAGAGTGTGGTGATCGCCGCACATCAGGCATTGTTACAGCAATTCCCGAATTTATTGCTCATCCTGGTACCCCGTCATCCAGAACGCTTCCCGGATGCGATTAACCTTGTCCGCCAGGCTGGACTAAGCTATATCACACGATCTTCAGGGGAAGTCCCCTCCACCAGCACGCAGGTTGTGGTTGGCGATACGATGGGCGAGTTGATGTTACTGTACGGCATTGCCGATCTCGCCTTTGTTGGCGGTTCACTGGTTGAACGTGGTGGGCATAATCCGCTGGAAGCGGCCGCACACGCTATTCCGGTATTGATGGGGCCGCATACGTTTAACTTTAAAGACATTTGCGCGCGGCTGGAGCAGGCAAGCGGGCTGATTACCGTTACCGATGCCACTACGCTTGCAAAAGAGGTTTCCTCTTTACTCACCGACGCCGATTACCGTAGTTTCTATGGCCGTCATGCCGTTGAAGTGCTGTATCAAAACCAGGGCGCACTACAGCGTCTGCTTCAACTGCTGGAACCTTACCTGCCACCGAAAACGCATTGAGGTTGTTATGCAAAAACGGGCGATTTATCCGGGTACTTTCGATCCCATTACCAATGGTCATATCGATATCGTGACGCGCGCCACGCAAATGTTCGATCACGTTATTCTGGCGATTGCCGCCAGCCCCAGTAAAAAACCGATGTTTACCCTGGAAGAGCGTGTGGAGCTGGCACAGCAGGCAACCGCGCATCTGGGGAACGTGGAAGTGGTCGGGTTTAGTGATTTGATGGCGAACTTCGCCCGTAATCAACACGCTACGGTGCTGATTCGTGGCCTGCGTGCGGTGGCGGATTTTGAATATGAAATGCAGCTGGCGCATATGAATCGCCACTTAATGCCGGAACTGGAAAGTGTGTTTCTTATGCCGTCGAAAGAGTGGTCGTTTATCTCTTCATCGTTGGTGAAAGAGGTGGCGCGCCATCAGGGCGATGTCACCCATTTCCTGCCGGAGAATGTCCATCAGGCGCTGATGGCGAAGTTAGCGTAGCGTTTATGCCGGATGGTATGCCATCCGGCTCGCATCAATTACTTCTGGCACTGCCGACAATAAAACGTTGCCCGCTGCGCATGTTTAGTCGCCACAATCGGCGTACCGCACACCCGACACGGCTCGCCTTTTCGCCCGTAAACCTGCAATTCCTGCGCGAAATAGCCCGGTTTACCATCACTTTGCAGAAAATCTTTCAGAGTTGTACCACCCTGCTCAATCGAACGCAGCAACACCGCTTTAATCACCCGAGCTAACAATTCACACTCTGCCAGCGACAGTGATGACGCCAGCCGATCCGGATGGATCCCCGCAGCAAACAGAGATTCGCTGGCATAGATATTCCCTACGCCTACCACCAGCTTGTTATCCATCAGCCATGGTTTAATCGCCGTTTTTTTCTTCTCGCACTTCTGATGCAGGTACTCACCGTTGAAATCGTCGCTAAGCGGCTCCGGTCCAAGATGGGCCAGCACGTTGTGCCCTTCCAGCTCTTTGGTCCACAGCCAGGCACCAAAGCGGCGCGGATCGGTGTAGCGCAGCACTTTACCGTTGCTCATCACCAAATCAACATGGTCATGCTTTTCAGGGGGAAGTTCTTCTGGAAGGATGCGCAGGCTGCCAGACATCCCCAAATGAATGATAATCCAGCCCTCAGGCAGCTCCAGCAGCAGATATTTAGCCCGCCGCTGCACGCTAAGCACTGGTTGGTCGCTTAAACGGTAGATCTCTTCTGAAACCGGCCAGCGCAAGCGTCCGTTGCGCACCACCGCATGAAGAATGGTTGCACCAACGAGATGCGGTTCTATGCCGCGGCGGCTGGTTTCAACTTCGGGTAATTCAGGCATAGCATCTCCAGGAATGAACAGATGCAGTCAATATGGGGGCAGGCAGATAACAAAAAACCCCGCCGGGGCGAGGTTTTTCGTTACATCAAAGCAAAAATTATTTGATTTTCGCTTCTTTGTAGATCACGTGCTGGCGAACAACTGGATCGAATTTTTTCAGTTCCAGTTTTTCCGGCTTAGTACGTTTGTTCTTCGTAGTGGTATAGAAGTGACCAGTACCAGCAGAAGAAACCAGCTTGATTTTCTCACGAATACCTTTAGCCATGATTTATTTCCTCTAAGTACTTAGTACTTTTCGCCACGGGCACGCAGTTCAGCCAGAACTGTATCGATGCCTTTTTTATCGATTACACGCATACCTTTAGCAGATACGCGCAGGGTGACAAAACGCTTCTCGCTCTCAACCCAGAAACGGTGAGAGTGCAGGTTCGGCAGGAAACGGCGTTTAGTCGCGTTCAGTGCGTGGGAACGGTTGTTACCGGTCACCGGACGCTTGCCAGTAACTTGGCAGACTCGGGACATGTCTATTCTCCAAAAATCAAATTAGCTCGAGCTTCGTATGGGGTATTGGCGCCTCGTCAGGCTTTACAGCCCGGTCATCGCAGTTCTATGTGAACTCTCGATTGCCAGGCCCAAATGCCAAACCCGAGATTCTCAAAGGTGGCGTAGTATACGCTGACTCAGCGATGTGCTCAAGTCCCGAACAGACAAAGATCCCGAAGGATCGCGCATAGCGGGTTAAATCCAGCCGCGTTCGGCAAAAGAAACATACTCTCCACGCCCAATCACGATATGGTCGAGCACGCGTAAATCCATGAACTGACAACTCTTTATTATCCGTTCAGTAATGAGTTTATCCGCTTTACTGGGTTCAGCACAACCCGAAGGGTGATTATGCGCAAGGATCAGCGCCGAGGCGTTTATTTTTATCGCTTCGCGGATAATTTCCCGAGGATGGACTTCAACATGGTTTAGCGTGCCGGAAAAAAGACGGCTATGCGTTATAACCCTGTGTTGGGAGTCGAGAAAGATCACCATAAAGATCTCCCGCTCCTCGCCCGTGAGCTGGCTTTGTAAAAATTCCCTCGTCATCTCCGGGCTGAGTAAAGGGCTTTCTTCACGCATCCGTACGTTGTAGTAACGCCGCGCCAGTTCGGCAATCCCCTTTAACTGGGCGAATTTCGCCACGCCAATTCCATGAACGCCACTAAATTGCTCATATTCAGAGGTTAACAAGCCATAAAGAGAGCCGAAATTCTCCAGCATCTCTTTTGCCAGGGTTAATACATCTTTACCGCGCGTTCCGGTACGCAGAAATAGCGCCAGCAGCTCGACATCCGTTAAGGCGCTAATACCAAACTTCAGCATTTTTTCGCGCGGCATCAACAGCTGTGCATTGTTTTTCACCTTCACCTCCTTTGTGGTGCTCGCATCCTGTCATAGCCGTTCCTTTAAATCGACGGCCAGTTTTCAATCCTGGAAAGCGCCTCGCAAAGTGAATCTCAGGTGAAGGCACGACAACAAAAGTATTGTGATAAAATCGCCAACTTCTGGTGTCACCCAACAGGAAAAATCATCATGAGCCTGGCCGGTAAAAAAATCGTTCTCGGCGTTAGCGGCGGTATTGCTGCCTATAAAACCCCTGAACTGGTGCGTCGTTTGCGCGATCGCGGGGCCGATGTCCGCGTAGCCATGACCGAAGCGGCAAAAGCCTTTATCACCCCACTTAGCTTGCAGGCGGTTTCTGGTTATCCCGTTTCCGACAGTCTGCTGGACCCGGCAGCCGAAGCCGCTATGGGCCATATTGAGCTGGGTAAATGGGCTGATTTAGTGATTCTCGCCCCTGCCACGGCAGATTTAATTGCCCGTGTTGCTGCCGGAATGGCGAATGACCTGGTATCGACGATTTGTCTGGCTACACCTGCGCCTGTAGCCGTGCTCCCCGCCATGAACCAGCAGATGTACCGTGCCGCCGCCACGCAGCATAATTTAGAGGTGCTTGCCTCACGTGGTTTGCTCATCTGGGGGCCAGACAGCGGCAGTCAGGCTTGTGGTGATATCGGCCCAGGACGAATGCTCGATCCGTTAACTATTGTGGATATGGCGGTAGCGCATTTTTCGCCCGTCAACGACCTGAAACATCTGAACATTATGATTACCGCCGGTCCGACGCGTGAACCGCTCGATCCCGTGCGTTATATCTCTAATCACAGCTCCGGCAAGATGGGTTTTGCTATCGCCGCCGCAGCAGCCCGTCGTGGCGCGAACGTCACGCTGGTATCAGGTCCGGTTTCGCTACCGACGCCACCGTTTGTTAAACGTGTTGATGTAATGACTGCGCTGGAAATGGAAGCCGCCGTGAATGCATCTGTACAGCAGCAAAATATTTTTATCGGTTGCGCCGCCGTGGCGGATTATCGCGCAGCTACCGTGGCCCCAGAAAAAATCAAAAAGCAGGCCACGCAGGGTGATGAATTAACAATAAAAATGGTTAAAAACCCCGATATCGTCGCAGGCGTTGCCGCACTAAAAGACCATCGACCCTACGTCGTTGGATTTGCCGCCGAAACAAATAATGTGGAAGAATACGCCCGGCAAAAACGTATCCGTAAAAACCTTGATCTGATCTGCGCGAACGATGTTTCCCAGCCAACTCAAGGATTTAACAGCGACAACAACGCATTACACCTTTTCTGGCAGGACGGAGATAAAGTCTTACCGCTTGAGCGCAAAGAGCTCCTTGGCCAATTATTACTCGACGAGATCGTGACCCGTTATGATGAAAAAAATCGACGTTAAGATTCTGGACCCGCGCGTTGGGAAGGAATTTCCGCTCCCGACTTATGCCACCTCTGGCTCTGCCGGACTTGACCTGCGTGCCTGTCTCGACGACGCCGTAGAACTGGCTCCGGGTGACACTACGCTGGTTCCGACCGGGCTGGCGATTCATATTGCCGATCCTTCACTGGCGGCAATGATGCTACCGCGCTCCGGATTGGGACATAAGCACGGTATCGTGCTTGGTAACCTGGTAGGATTGATCGATTCTGACTATCAGGGCCAGTTGATGATTTCCGTGTGGAACCGTGGTCAGGACAGCTTCACCATTCAACCTGGCGAACGCATCGCCCAGATGATTTTTGTTCCGGTAGTACAGGCTGAATTTAATCTGGTGGAAGATTTCGACGCCACCGACCGCGGTGAAGGCGGCTTTGGTCACTCTGGTCGTCAGTAACACATACGCATCCGAATAACGTCATAACATAGCCGCAAACATTTCGTTTGCGGTCATAGCGTGGGTGCCGCCTGGCAAGTGCTTATTTTCAGGGGTATTTTGTAACATGGCAGAAAAACAAACTGCGAAAAGGAACCGTCGCGAGGAAATACTTCAGTCTCTGGCGCTGATGCTGGAATCCAGCGATGGAAGCCAACGTATCACGACGGCAAAACTGGCCGCCTCTGTCGGCGTTTCCGAAGCGGCACTGTATCGCCACTTCCCCAGTAAGACCCGCATGTTCGATAGCCTGATTGAGTTTATCGAAGATAGCCTGATTACTCGCATCAATCTGATTCTGAAAGATGAGAAGGACACCACAGCGCGCCTGCGTCTGATCGTGTTGTTGCTCCTCGGTTTTGGTGAGCGTAATCCTGGCCTGACTCGCATCCTCACTGGTCATGCGCTAATGTTCGAACAGGATCGTCTGCAAGGGCGCATCAACCAGCTGTTCGAGCGTATTGAAGCGCAGTTGCGTCAGGTATTGCGTGAAAAGAGAATGCGTGAGGGTGAAGGTTACACCACCGATGAAACCCTGCTGGCAAGCCAGTTGCTGGCATTTTGTGAAGGTATGCTGTCACGATTTGTCCGCAGCGAGTTTAAATACCGCCCGACGGATGATTTTGACGCCCGCTGGCCGCTAATTGCCGCACAGTTGCAGTAAGATGACGCCGGATGACTTTTCATCCGGCGAGTTTCGTTAAACGCCAAACTCTTCGCGATAGGCCTTAACCGCCGCCAGATGTTCCGCCATTTCTGGCTTCTCTTCCAGGTAAGCAATCAGGTCTTTCAGGGTGATGATAGAGATCACCTTGCAGTTGTAATCACGCTCAACTTCCTGAATCGCCGAAATTTCGCCGCGCCCGCGTTCCTGACGATCAAGCGAAATCAACACGCCTGCAAGCGTCGCGCCATTGGCCTGAATAATTTCCATCGACTCGCGAATCGCCGTTCCGGCGGTGATCACATCATCTACCAGCATTACGCGTCCTTGTAACGCGCTACCAACCAGATTACCGCCTTCACCGTGGTCTTTTGCCTCTTTGCGGTTAAAGCAGTACGGCAGGTCAAGGTCATGATGCTCCGCCAGCGCCACGGCGGTAGTGGTGGCAATCGGGATCCCTTTGTAAGCAGGGCCAAACAGCAGATCGAACTCAATGCCGGAATCCACCAATGCTTCAGCGTAAAAACGGCCTAACAGTGCCAGATCGCGCCCGGTATTAAACAGCCCGGCGTTGAAGAAATAGGGGCTTTTGCGCCCGGATTTCAGCGTGAACTCGCCAAACTTTAACACCTGCTTGCTAAGCGCAAATTCAATAAACTGGCGCTGATATGGTTTCATGCCTTCGCTCCTCATCTTACTTTTCTACAGACAAAAAAAAGGCGACTCATCAGTCGCCTTAAAAATCAGTTTGCCAGCGCCGCCTTCTGCGTCGCTACAATGGATTCGATTCCCCCTCGGGCCAGCGCCAACAAGGTGAGTAACTCTTCGTGGGTGAACGGTTCGCCTTCTGCCGTCCCCTGCACTTCAATGATACGCCCGTCTTCGGTCATCACTACGTTCATGTCGGTCTCTGCGGCAGAGTCTTCAACATATTCCAGATCGCAAACCGCTTCACCGTTCACAATCCCGACAGAGACCGCGGCTACCATCCCTTTCATTGGATTAGTTTTCAGCTTGCCGTTTTCCACCAGCTTCTGTAGCGCATCTGCCAGCGCCACGCAGGCACCCGTAATCGAAGCGGTACGCGTGCCACCATCAGCCTGAAGCACGTCGCAGTCCAGCGTAATGGTGAACTCACCCAGTGCTTTCAAATCTACTGCCGCGCGAAGAGCACGGGCGATCAGACGCTGGATTTCCATTGTGCGTCCACCCTGCTTACCTTTCGCCGCTTCACGCGCGTTACGGGTATGGGTAGAACGTGGCAGCATACCGTACTCTGCGGTGATCCAGCCCTGGCCCTGACCTTTCAGGAAGCGCGGCACGCCTTCTTCAATAGAGGCGGTACACAATACTTTGGTATCGCCAAATTCGACCAGCACCGAGCCTTCTGCATGTTTTGTATAGTTACGAGTCAGGGTAACGGGACGCACCTGATTATTGCTACGGCCTGCTGGACGCATATTGAAATCTCCGGCTTGAAACAAATGTGGCTGCGCATTATACGGACTTCCGGCGGTTATTCCTATCCTGACAAGGCATCGATGGCTATAATCCTTCCACCTCTCCTTTTATAAACAGGAACGTCTATGATCCGCAGTATGACCGCCTACGCCCGGCGTGAAATCAAGGGTGAATGGGGGAGCGCAACCTGGGAAATGCGCTCGGTAAACCAGCGTTATCTGGAAACTTACTTTCGTCTGCCGGAGCAGTTCCGTAGCCTTGAACCTGTCGTTCGCGAGCGTATTCGTTCTCGCCTGACGCGCGGTAAAGTGGAATGTACTCTGCGCTATGAGCCAGATGTTAGCGCGCAAGGTGAGCTGATCCTCAACGAAAAACTGGCTAAACAGCTGGTAACTGCCGCGAACTGGGTAAAAATGCAGAGCGACGAAGGAGAAATCAACCCGGTTGATATTCTACGCTGGCCGGGCGTGATGGCAGCCCAGGAGCAAGATCTCGACGCGATTGCAGCTGAAATTCTCGCGGCGTTGGATGGCACCCTGGATGACTTTATCATCGCGCGCGAAACCGAAGGTCAGGCACTGAAAGTGTTGATTGAGCAGCGTCTGGAAGGCGTCACCGCCGAAGTGGCCAAAGTCCGCGCCCATATGCCGGAAATCCTGCAATGGCAGCGTGAGCGTCTGATAGCGAAGCTGGAAGATGCTCAGGTGCAACTGGAAAACAACCGTCTGGAGCAGGAGTTGGTTCTGCTGGCACAACGAATTGACGTTGCCGAAGAACTGGACCGCCTCGAAGCGCATGTCAAAGAGACCTACAACATTCTGAAGAAAAAAGAAGCCGTTGGTCGTCGTCTGGACTTTATGATGCAGGAGTTCAACCGCGAGTCGAACACTCTTGCTTCGAAATCTATCAATGCCGAAGTGACGAATTCTGCCATCGAGCTGAAAGTGTTGATTGAGCAGATGCGCGAGCAGATCCAGAACATTGAATAACTCGTAACGCCAATTCTTCCTTTTCAGCCTTCACAAATGCCGCCCACTCAAACAGAGCGGCATTTTTCCTCCCCGCAACATTCAATTCTGTTTTGCGTGCCTGCTCCAGATTTTGCGATGTTTTTTTGCCCAGCGCAGTGAGAACGTGAGATACTCACAACTGTATATAAACACAGTTGTAAACTTACTTTCCTTGCAATCGATATCATATGGAGTGGGCAATGAACGAACATCATCAACCTTTTGAAGAAATACGGCATTATGGCACTGAAGGGCAAGAATTTTGGTCAGCGAGAGAATTGGCACCGTTACTGGATTATCGGGACTGGCGCAATTTTCAAAAGGTACTGGCCCGCGCGACTCAAGCGTGCGAAGCCAGCAATCAAGCCGCATCTGACCATTTCGTTGAAACCACCAAAATGGTTGTATTAGGTTCAGGGGCTCAACGAGAACTTGAAGATGTTCATCTCTCCCGCTATGCCTGTTACCTGGTAGTACAAAACGGCGACCCTGCGAAACCGGTTATTGCGGCAGGGCAAACTTATTTTGCTATCCAGACCCGACGGCAGGAGCTGGCTGACGATGAAGCTTTCAGGCAACTTCGTGAAGACGAAAAGCGTCTTTTTCTGAGAAATGAGTTGAAAGAACATAACAAACAATTAGTTGAGGCAGCGCAGCAAGCTGGGGTAGCGACAGCTATCGATTTCGCCATATTTCAGAATCATGGTTACCGGGGACTGTATGGTGGATTAGATCAGAAAGCCATCCATCAGCGGAAGGGGCTGAAAAAGAGTCAGAAGATCCTGGATCATATGGGTTCAACAGAACTGGCGGCTAATCTCTTTCGAGCTACCCAAACAGAAGAAAAACTCAAGCGGGATGGCGTGAATTCAAAACAGCAAGCTAATACCACACACTTTGACGTGGGTCGCAAGGTGAGGCAAACCATTCAGGAACTTGGCGGAACCATGCCTGAGGAGTTGCCGACCCCGCAGGTCAGCATCAAGCAGTTGGAAAACAGTGTAAAAATTACAGAGAAGAAATAGCAGAAAATAAAAACTCTTTTTGTTGATTGAGATACCCGATGCGTAAGCCAAAGTCCAGGTGCGGTGAACACAATGGCTAAACATTGCACCTTTCTTTTCCACCCCTCAATTTTAACCTATTTTTTCTTATGCATTTTCTCAGACAAGAAGTCAGAAGAATGCATCTACGCTACAGAAAATAGCGATTTCACATAACTACAAGTTATCAATTTCCTCTCACCTTAAAAAATCTCAATCGTGACAATACGCACAAATCGCTACCCTGCCAGACAGATTTTTAGGGAGAGAACCATGCTGTTACACATTTTGTATTTGGTTGGCATTACTGCCGAAGCCATGACGGGGGCGCTGGCGGCCGGACGACGGCGCATGGATACATTTGGCGTAATTATTATTGCGACCGCCACGGCAATTGGCGGAGGGTCAGTGCGCGATATTCTGCTGGGCCACTATCCGCTCGGCTGGGTCAAACACCCGGAATATGTGATTATCGTCGCTACCGCTGCAGTACTCACCACTATAGTTGCTCCTGTAATGCCTTATCTGCGCAAAGTGTTTCTGGTGCTCGATGCGCTCGGACTGGTGGTCTTTTCTATCATCGGCGCACAGGTTGCACTGGATATGGGACACGGCCCAATTATTGCCGTTGTCGCGGCGGTAACCACCGGCGTGTTTGGCGGCGTTTTGCGCGATATGTTCTGTAAACGCATCCCACTGGTATTCCAGAAAGAGTTGTATGCGGGTGTCTCATTTGCCTCCGCCGTGCTGTACATCGCGCTGCAACACTATGTTTCTAACCATGATGTTGTGATTATCTCCACCCTGGTATTCGGCTTTTTTGCCCGTTTACTGGCGCTACGTCTTAAGCTGGGATTACCGGTCTTTTACTACAGCCACGAAGGTCACTAAGGTTCAAAACCTGTGATCTGCTGGGCAGACAGCCAACTGCCCAGCTTCTTGATTTGCGCATTTTCCTTCCATTCAATAACCTGTCTGGCGCGCCCCGATCCAGTCCCCGGCAGCTGCTGCCAGAACTGTTCCGTGCTAAATAAAAGTTGCGACCAGGACCGTTCATCACTGGCATTAAGCGCCGCCCGGGTTAGCGGTATTCCCATTGCCATCACCCAGCGAGTAAAAGGCTGCTGACGAGCCAGATTAAACTGATGCCATAACTGCGCACTTTTACTTTTCGCGATCCCCGGCGTGTTCTGTAATTGCTCTGGCGTTAATAAAAGCCAGGAAAAGATATGCTCAAAGCGATGAGTCTGATGCAGGGCGCGCCAGCCGGCCTCACCAATGCCATCAAGCCCCAGAACCTGTTTTGACCCCAGCCAGACTAAGCGTGAAATGAACTGTTCCTGACAAACATCAGAAGCAAAGTAGCAGGTCAACGAGTTAAAGCGGTTTTCTGGTGGTGTCGGTTTTGTACGTTCTGCTCCGCGCCAGACCACATCATCAATGCGAGGAATCCCCTGACCGGCAAGGCTGACGAGGATCTGATCACCAGGCGCAATATCCCATTCCTGCCAGCGCCTGACGGAACCAATATTCACCCGCTGGATTTTTTTATCATCCAGCATGACAGGTGCGAGTGACGCCACCACCGATATTTTACCGCTCTTACCCACCGCAAATTGAATCGCCTTCACTTCGGCAACCTGAGCTACAGGTTGATATTTCCAGGCCACCAGCCACTCCGCCTAGCCCGGTAACCAATGACGGGATTCGGGTTCTTTCGCCGCTCGCACAACCACGCCATCGGTGACGAAGGGTAATTTTGCTTTCCACCACTCATTGCGTACGTGCGCAACCTCATCAGCATTTTTAACCGCGCGGGTATACGTCTGCGTTAAAGTAAAACCTGCGGTAGCCAGATCCTTTAAACGATCGGTCATTAAATGCGGTCCATCCGGCCATGCCCAGACAAAAACAGCCAGTGAGTTTAGCGTATCGCTATTCCCCTGGCGCATCATCAGGCCAGCAACTTTTGCGCGGGCATTTATTCCCCCCATTTGTTGTTGGATATGCCCCTTACGCTTGAGAAATATTTCCCCCTGAAGCGTGCTGTTGGCTAAAGGCCCGCTAACGGTTTGCGGCACAGCGGAAATTAAGCGAACTTTCTGCGTCCAGTCCTCGCCTTTCAGGCCATTACCGCGACTGATTGCTTTGTTCAGTTTCCCGTCCCGATAAACCAGGGTTACCGCAACGCCATCAACTTTTGGCTGCACCCAAAGATCGCTACGTTCGCGCATCCACAGACTTAATGCGTTTTTATCCGCCATTTTGCGTACACCCGTATGGGCAACCGGATGCATAACCGCACCGTTTAAAGGCGGCATCATCACATCGCGAGTCTCGTTCCCAAAACAGCGTTGCCACTGCGTGAGACGGGCGCTTAACTGATCGTAAACACCGTCTTCCACCTCACTTTTCCCTTCCTTCCAGTAGTCATCGTCCCACTGTTTTATTTGCTGTTGCAGGCGGGAAATTTCTTCCTGTGCTCTGGCTGGCGACCAGGCCGGACAGACCGCCCACGCCGATGATTGCCAGCACAAGATACTTATTAATATCGCCATCCATACTTTCATCATCACCTCCGCTGTAGATAGTCAGGCAGATATACAACTTGGTGAAGACAAAGCCGAGTGGCAAAAACGGAGTCTGCGAGGACGCTTCCTGAGAATCGTCTTTATTGCAGTGAATCACAGGCAAATGCGGAAGCAGCTACGCAAAATGCAACAACTTTGCGCAAAAAGTGTGAGCAAGGGCTACGTCACATGGCCGCGCCGTGTATAATAAGCTCGTATGTAGGCTTTATTTCGCTAATCACATACGAAAGATACTCATGGCTCAAGGCACGCTTTATATTGTTTCTGCCCCCAGTGGCGCGGGTAAATCCAGCCTGATTCAGGCTTTATTAAAAACCCAACCGTTGTATGACACCCAGGTTTCTGTTTCACACACCACACGCCAACCGCGTCCTGGTGAAGTCCACGGTGAACATTATTTCTTTGTTAATCATGATGAATTTAAAGAAATGATTAGTAGAGATGCGTTCCTCGAACACGCAGAAGTTTTTGGTAATTACTATGGCACTTCGCGTGAGGCCATTGAGCAAGTACTGGCGACCGGTGTCGATGTTTTTCTCGATATCGACTGGCAGGGTGCGCAGCAAATTCGCCAGAAGATGCCGCACGCGCGGAGTATCTTTATTTTACCGCCGTCTAAAATCGAACTGGACCGCCGTCTACGCGGTCGCGGTCAGGACAGCGAAGAGGTCATTGCAAAGCGTATGGCGCAAGCTGTTGCAGAAATGAGCCATTACGCCGAATATGATTACCTGATTGTGAATGATGACTTCGATACCGCGTTGACCGATTTGAAGACCATTATTCGCGCCGAACGTCTGCGCATGAGCCGCCAAAAGCAGCGTCATGACGCTTTAATCAGCAAATTGTTGGCAGACTGAACCTGATTTCAGTATCATGCCCAGTCATTTCTTCACCTGTGGAGCTTTTTAAGTATGGCACGCGTAACTGTTCAGGACGCTGTAGAGAAAATTGGTAACCGTTTTGACCTGGTACTGGTCGCCGCGCGTCGCGCTCGTCAGATGCAGGTAGGCGGAAAGGATCCGCTGGTACCGGAAGAAAACGATAAAACCACTGTAATCGCGCTGCGCGAAATCGAAGAAGGTCTGATCAACAACCAGATCCTCGACGTTCGCGAACGCCAGGAACAGCAAGAGCAGGAAGCCGCTGAATTACAAGCCGTTACCGCTATTGCTGAAGGTCGTCGTTAATCACAAAGCGGGTCGCCCTTGTATCTGTTTGAAAGCCTGAATCAGCTGATTCAAAACTACCTGCCGGAAGACCAAATCAAGCGTCTGCGGCAGGCGTATCTCGTTGCACGTGATGCTCACGAGGGGCAAACACGTTCAAGCGGTGAACCCTATATCACGCATCCGGTGGCGGTTGCCTGCATTCTGGCCGAGATGAAACTCGACTATGAAACGCTGATGGCGGCGCTGCTGCATGATGTGATTGAAGATACACCCGCCACCTACCAGGACATGGAACAGCTTTTTGGTAAAAGCGTCGCCGAGCTGGTAGAGGGGGTGTCGAAACTTGATAAACTCAAGTTCCGCGATAAGAAAGAGGCGCAGGCCGAAAACTTTCGCAAGATGATTATGGCGATGGTGCAGGATATCCGCGTCATTCTCATCAAACTTGCCGACCGTACCCACAACATGCGCACGCTGGGCTCACTTCGCCCGGACAAACGTCGCCGCATCGCCCGTGAAACTCTCGAAATATACAGCCCGCTGGCGCACCGTTTAGGTATCCACCACATTAAAACCGAACTCGAGGAGCTGGGTTTTGAGGCGCTGTATCCCAACCGTTATCGCGTAATCAAAGAAGTGGTGAAAGCCGCGCGCGGCAACCGTAAAGAGATGATCCAGAAGATTCTTTCTGAAATCGAAGGGCGTTTGCAGGAAGCGGGAATACCGTGCCGCGTCAGTGGTCGCGAAAAACATCTTTATTCGATTTACTGCAAAATGGTGCTCAAAGAGCAGCGTTTTCACTCAATCATGGACATCTACGCTTTCCGCGTGATCGTCAATGATTCTGACACCTGTTATCGCGTGCTGGGCCAGATGCACAGCCTGTACAAGCCGCGTCCGGGCCGCGTGAAAGACTATATCGCCATTCCAAAAGCGAACGGCTATCAGTCTTTGCACACCTCGATGATTGGCCCGCACGGCGTGCCGGTTGAGGTCCAGATCCGTACCGAAGATATGGATCAGATGGCGGAGATGGGTGTTGCCGCGCACTGGGCTTATAAAGAGCACGGCGAAACCAGCACTACCGCGCAAATACGCGCCCAGCGCTGGATGCAAAGCCTGCTGGAGCTGCAACAGAGTGCCGGTAGCTCGTTTGAATTTATCGAGAGCGTTAAATCCGATCTCTTCCCGGATGAGATTTACGTTTTCACACCGGAAGGGCGCATTGTCGAACTGCCTGCCGGTGCAACGCCCGTCGACTTCGCTTATGCGGTGCATACCGATATCGGCCATGCCTGCGTGGGCGCACGCGTCGACCGCCAGCCTTACCCGCTGTCGCAGCCGCTTACTAGCGGTCAAACCGTTGAAATCATTACCGCACCGGGTGCTCGCCCGAATGCCGCGTGGCTGAACTTTGTCGTCAGCTCGAAAGCGCGCGCCAAAATTCGTCAGTTGCTGAAAAACCTCAAGCGTGATGATTCTGTAAGCCTGGGCCGTCGTCTGCTCAACCATGCGTTGGGTGGTAGCCGTAAGCTCAATGAAATCCCGCAGGAAAATATTCAGCGCGAGCTGGACCGCATGAAGCTGGCAACGCTTGACGATCTGCTGGCAGAAATCGGCCTTGGTAACGCAATGAGCGTGGTGGTCGCGAAAAATCTGCAACATGGGGACGCCTCCATTCCACCGGCAACCCAAAGTCACGGACATCTGCCCATTAAAGGTGCCGATGGCGTGCTGATCACCTTTGCGAAATGCTGCCGCCCAATTCCTGGCGACCCGATTATCGCCCACGTCAGCCCCGGTAAAGGTCTGGTGATCCACCATGAATCCTGCCGTAACATCCGTGGCTACCAGAAAGAGCCAGAGAAGTTTATGGCTGTTGAATGGGATAAAGAGACGGCGCAGGAATTCATCACCGAAATCAAGGTGGAGATGTTCAATCATCAGGGCGCGCTGGCAAACCTGACGGCGGCAATTAACACCACGACCTCGAATATTCAAAGTTTGAATACGGAAGAGAAAGATGGTCGCGTCTATAGCGCCTTTATTCGTCTGACCGCCCGTGACCGTGTGCATCTGGCGAATATCATGCGCAAAATCCGCGTGATGCCAGACGTGATTAAAGTCACCCGAAACCGAAATTAATGTTTTATGAACCCAACACGTTATGCACGCATCTGCGAAATGCTCGCCAGGCGGCAGCCTGATCTGACCGTCTGCATGGAGCAGGTCCACAAACCTCATAACGTTTCTGCGATTATTCGTACCGCAGATGCCGTTGGCGTACATGAAGTTCATGCTGTCTGGCCTGGCAGCCGGATGCGCACCATGGCTTCGGCAGCTGCGGGTAGTAACAGCTGGGTACAGGTGAAAACGCACCGCACCATTGGCGATGCCGTCGCTCATCTGAAAGGCCAGGGCATGCAGATTCTGGCAACCCATCTTTCTGATAACGCTGTTGATTTCCGCGAAATTGATTACACTCGCCCGACCTGTATTTTGATGGGACAGGAGAAAACGGGCATCACGCAGGAAGCGTTGGCCCTGGCGGATCAGGATATCATCATTCCGATGATCGGCATGGTGCAGTCGCTGAATGTTTCCGTTGCCTCAGCCCTCATTCTTTACGAAGCCCAGCGCCAGCGGCAAAATGCGGGCATGTACCTGCGTGAAAACAGCATGTTGCCGGAAGCCGAGCAACAACGCCTGCTGTTTGAAGGCGGCTATCCGGTGCTGGCGAAAGTCGCAAAACGCAAAGGTCTGCCCTACCCCCACGTTAATCAGCAAGGCGAGATTGAAGCCGATGCTGACTGGTGGTCCACCATGCAGGCCGCAGGGTAAGCGCGATGAAAGGTCGCCTGTTAGATGCTGTCCCGCTCAGTTCCCTAACGGGCGTTGGCGCAGCGCTTAGTAACAAGCTGGCGAAAATCAACCTGCATACCATACAGGATTTGCTCTTACACCTTCCTCTGCGCTACGAAGATCGCACACATCTCTACCCCATCGGTGAACTACTGCCGGGTGTTTATGCCACGGTGGAAGGCGAAGTGCTGAACTGCAATATCTCCTTCGGCGGTCGGCGGATGATGACCTGCCAGATCAGCGACGGTTCCGGCATTCTCACTATGCGCTTTTTCAACTTCAATGCGGCAATGAAAAATAGCCTGGCGACAGGCCGCCGCGTGCTGGCCTATGGCGAAGCAAAGCGCGGCAAATATGGTGCGGAGATGATCCACCCGGAATACCGCGTACAGGGCGATCTCAGCACGCCAGAGTTACAGGAAACGCTCACGCCGGTTTACCCAACTACGGAAGGCGTAAAGCAGGCTACGCTGCGTAAATTAACCGACCAGGCGCTGGATCTGCTCGACACATGCGCCATTGAAGAACTCCTGCCGCCGGAACTGTCACAAGGAATGATGACGCTACCGGAAGCGTTGCGCACTTTGCACCGCCCGCCGCCGACGCTACAGCTTAGCGATCTCGAAACCGGGCAGCATCCGGCACAACGCCGGCTGATTCTGGAAGAGTTGCTGGCGCACAACCTCAGCATGTTGGCGTTACGTGCCGGTGCACAACGTTTTCATGCTCAGCCGCTGAGCGCCAATGACGCGCTGAAAAATAAACTCCTCGCCGCCTTACCGTTCAAGCCAACGGGCGCACAGGCACGCGTAGTGGCGGAGATCGAGCGCGATATGGCGCTGGATGTGCCGATGATGCGTCTGGTGCAGGGCGATGTAGGTTCCGGTAAAACGCTGGTCGCCGCCCTCGCCGCGTTGCGTGCGATTGCGCACGGCAAACAGGTGGCATTGATGGCACCAACCGAATTACTCGCCGAGCAGCACGCCAATAACTTCCGTAACTGGTTTGCTCCGCTCGGTATCGAAGTGGGCTGGCTCGCCGGTAAACAGAAAGGTAAAGCACGACTGGCTCAGCAAGAAGCCATCGCCAGCGGTCAGGTGCAGATGATTGTTGGTACGCACGCCATTTTCCAGGAACAGGTGCAGTTTAACGGCCTGGCGCTGGTGATTATCGACGAACAGCATCGTTTTGGCGTGCATCAGCGTCTGGCGTTATGGGAGAAAGGCCAGCAGCAAGGCTTCCATCCGCATCAGTTGATCATGACCGCCACGCCCATCCCCCGCACGCTGGCGATGACTGCGTATGCCGATCTCGATACCTCGGTGATAGATGAGCTGCCGCCAGGCCGCACGCCAGTGACTACGGTCGCTATTCCTGATACCCGCCGTACCGACATTATTGACCGCGTGCGCCACGCCTGCATAACTGAAGGTCGTCAGGCATACTGGGTTTGTACGTTGATTGAAGAGTCGGAATTGCTGGAAGCGCAGGCGGCGGAAGCAACCTGGGAAGAGTTGAAACTGGCGTTGCCGGAACTGAACGTCGGCCTGGTACACGGGCGGATGAAACCTGCCGATAAACAGGCGGTGATGGCGTCGTTTAAACAAGGTGAACTACACCTGCTGGTTGCCACTACCGTTATTGAAGTCGGTGTTGATGTGCCTAACGCCAGTCTGATGATTATCGAAAACCCGGAGCGTCTGGGTCTGGCGCAGTTACACCAGCTTCGCGGGCGTGTAGGTCGTGGTGCGGTGGCTTCTCACTGCGTGCTGCTCTACAAAACGCCGCTCTCCAAAACCGCGCAAATTCGGCTGCAAGTGCTGCGCGACAGCAACGACGGTTTTGTGATTGCACAGAAAGACTTAGAGATTCGCGGACCGGGTGAACTGTTAGGTACGCGTCAGACGGGTAATGCTGAATTTAAAGTGGCGGATTTACTGCGCGATCAGGCGATGATCCCGGAAGTTCAGCGCCTGGCGCGACATATTCACGAACGTTACCCACAACAGGCAAAAGCCCTGATAGAACGCTGGATGCCAGAAACAGAACGCTACTCGAATGCGTAAAAGGCGGCGGTGAGAAGACCGCCGCTTCATCGGTTAACCCGTAAAAATCGGCAACATCAAATACAGCTTAATCACCAGCGCATTGACGATATCGATAAAGAACGCACCGACCATCGGCACGACCAGGAACGCCATGTGCGACGGGCCAAAGCGTTCAGTGATCGCCTGCATGTTGGCGATTGCTGTTGGCGTTGCACCGAGGCCAAAACCACAGTGACCCGCAGCCAGCACTGCCGCATCGTAGTTTTTGCCCATCATGCGCCAGGTAACGAAGATGGCATACAACGCCATGAAGATGGTCTGTACCACCAGAATCGCCAGCATCGGCAACGCCAGCGAAGCCAGCTCCCACAGTTTCAGCCCCATCAGCGCCATCGCCAGGAACAACGACAGGCTTACGTTACCCAGCACGGATACCGCACGCTCAAAGACGCGGTAAAAGCCCATCATTGACAGACCGTTGCTCAGAATCACGCCAACAAATAGTACACAGACGAAGGTCGGTAGTTCAAAAGCAGTACCAGCCAAAAGTTGCGCAACAATTTTCCCCACTGTCAGGCAGATAGCAATCAGCGCGATAGTTTCAATCAGCACCAGCGAGGTGATCATGCGGCCCACATCCGGCTTTTCGAACGCAGTCGGAACTTCCTGGTCATCCGGAATACCGTTCGGTGTGGTGGAGTGTTTCACCAGATAGCGCGCCACCGGACCGCCAATCAAGCCGCCCAGCACCAAACCGAACGTTGCACAGGCCATCGCCACTTCTGTCGCGTTGGTGAAGCCATAACGTTCAATGAACAATTTACTCCATGCAGCACCCGTACCGTGACCGCCGGAAAGCGTAATAGAACCGGCCAGCAGCCCCATCAGCGGATCAAGCCCTAACAGGCTAGCCATACCAATGCCAATGGCATTTTGCATCACCAACAGGCCAACAACCACAATCAGGAAAACCCCCACCACACGCCCACCAGCTCGCAGACTGGCAAGGTTGGCGTTCAGGCCAATGGTGGCGAAGAAAGCCAGCATCAACGGATCCCGCAGGGACATATCAAAGTTGACTTCCCAGCCCATGCTTTTTTTCAGTATCAGCAGCGCCAGCGCCACTAATAAACCACCCGCAACAGGTTCCGGTATGGTGTATTTTTTCAAAAAGGAGACGGAATGGACCAACTTGCGCCCGAGCAGCAACGTCAGCGTTGCGGCAACAAGCGTTGCTAAAGTATCGAGATGAAACATAGTTACTCCTTTGTGTCCGCATCACTCTTTCATACTCGTCATACTTCATCGCGCATTTGCAGTAAGGCGAAATATGACGAGTATCGAGTCATGCTTTCCTGGTTCGAATTCTTAGCTGAAACTAGAAAAATGGCATGGATTTTAAGCAGAAAACAACTAAAAGTTATATAAAAAAGTACATTTATCTCATTTAAATATTTAGATGAGGATGTGGCAAACGTTTGCTTTTCTCTTTCGGTCAGCTAAAATGCCCGCTTTGCTACCACGGGATTGTTTTCGATGTCTGTTTCCACCCTCGAGTCAGAAAATGCGCAACCGGTTGCACAGACTCAAAACAGCGAACTGATTTACCGTCTTGAAGATCGTCCGCCGCTTCCTCAAACCCTGTTTGCCGCCTGTCAGCATTTGCTGGCGATGTTCGTTGCGGTGATCACGCCAGCGCTATTAATCTGTCAGGCGCTGGGTTTACCGGCACAAGACACGCAACACATTATTAGTATGTCGCTGTTTGCCTCCGGTGTGGCATCGATTATTCAAATTAAGGCCTGGGGTCCGGTTGGCTCCGGGTTGTTGTCTATTCAGGGCACCAGCTTCAACTTTGTTGCTCCGCTGATTATGGGCGGCACAGCGCTGAAGACCGGTGGTGCTGATGTTCCTACCATGATGGCAGCTTTGTTCGGCACGTTGATGCTGGCAAGTTGTACCGAGATGGTGATCTCCCGCGTTCTGCATCTGGCGCGCCGCATTATTACGCCGCTGGTTTCTGGCGTTGTGGTGATGATTATCGGCCTGTCGCTAATTCAGGTTGGGCTGACCTCCATTGGCGGCGGTTACGCAGCCATGAGCGATAACACCTTCGGCGCACCGAAAAATCTGCTGCTGGCAGGCGTGGTCTTAGCCTTAATTATCCTGCTTAACCGTCAACGTAACCCTTACTTACGCGTGGCCTCACTGGTGATTGCGATGGCGGCCGGATATGCGCTGGCGTGGTTTATGGGCATGTTGCCAGAAAGCAACGAACCGATGACACAAGAACTGATTATGGTGCCAACGCCGCTCTATTACGGTCTTGGCATTGAATGGAGTCTGCTGCTGCCGCTGATGCTGGTCTTTATGATCACTTCGCTGGAAACCATTGGCGATATCACGGCGACCTCTGACGTTTCCGAACAGCCGGTTTCCGGTCCGCTGTACATGAAACGCCTGAAAGGCGGCGTGCTGGCAAACGGCCTGAACTCGTTTGTCTCGGCGGTATTTAATACCTTCCCGAACTCCTGCTTCGGGCAGAACAACGGGGTGATCCAGTTAACCGGTGTTGCCAGCCGCTATGTCGGTTTTGTCGTCGCGCTGATGTTGATCGTGCTGGGTCTGTTCCCGGCAGTGAGCGGTTTTGTACAACACATTCCAGAACCGGTTCTGGGCGGCGCAACGCTTGTAATGTTTGGCACCATCGCCGCCTCCGGTGTGCGTATCGTTTCTCGTGAGCCGCTGAACCGCCGGGCGATTCTGATTATCGCGCTGTCGCTGGCGGTCGGTCTGGGCGTGTCTCAGCAGCCGCTGATTTTGCAGTTTGCCCCTGAATGGCTGAAAAACCTGCTCTCCTCCGGGATTGCCGCGGGCGGTATTACTGCCATCGTGCTGAATCTGATTTTCCCCCCAGAAAAACAGTAATTCACTGGCGGCGGTAAGATAATTACCGCCGCAGTCTCACCTCTTTCACCATTCCCGCCTTGAGGATTGCGCGTAAATCGTGCATAACTCCCTTATGTGCATTTCACGGGATGGAAGACCATGAAATTTATTGGGAAGCTGCTTCTCTACATTCTCATCGCTCTGTTAGTGGTGATCGCTGGCCTCTATTTTCTTCTGCAAACCCGCTGGGGAGCAGAACATATCAGCGCATGGGTTTCCGAGAATAGCGACTATCATCTGGCCTTCGGGGCGATGGATCACCGTTTTTCCGCGCCATCTCATATCGTGCTGGAGAACGTCACGTTTGGCCGTGATGGCCAGCCCGCGACCCTGGTGGCAAAAAGTGTCGACATTGCGCTAAGCAGTCGGCAACTGACCGAACCACGCCATGTCGATACCATCCTGCTGGAAAACGGGACGCTGAATCTCACCGACCAGACCGCGCCGCTACCGTTCAAAGCCGATCGTCTGCAACTGCGTGATATGGCGTTTAATAGCCCGAATAGCGAATGGAAACTGAGCGCGCAGCGGGTAAATGGCGGCGTGGTTCCGTGGTCACCAGAAGCCGGTAAAGTGCTGGGTACGAAGGCGCAGATTCAGTTTAGTGCCGGATCGCTTTCGCTCAATGATGTTCCTGCCACCAATGTACTGATTGAAGGCAGTATTGATAACGATCGCGTTACGCTGACTAACCTGGGTGCCGACATCGCCCGCGGGACATTAACCGGAAACGCGCAGCGTAACGCTGACGGCAGCTGGCAAGTGGAAAACCTGCGCATGGCGGATATCCGTCTACAAAGCGAAAAATCGCTAACCGATTTCTTTGCGCCATTACGCTCTGTCCCGTCGTTGCAGATTGGTCGCCTGGAAGTCATCGATGCTCGTTTGCAAGGTCCGGACTGGGCGGTGACCGACCTCGATCTCAGCTTGCGCAACATGACCTTCAGTAAAGATGACTGGCAGACACAGGAAGGCAAACTGTCGATGAACGCCAGCGAGTTTATTCATGGCTCGCTGCATTTATTTGATCCGATTATAAACGCAGAATTTTCCCCGCAGGGCGTAGCACTGCGCCAGTTCACCAGCCGCTGGGAAGGGGGTATGGTCAGAACGTCAGGAAACTGGCAACGCGACGGGAAAACGCTGATCCTCGATGATGCGGCAATTGCCGGACTGGAATATACCTTGCCAAAAAACTGGCAACAGTTGTGGATGGAAACGACACCCGGTTGGTTAAACAGCCTGCAACTGAAGAGATTTAGCGCCAGCCGCAATCTGATCATTGATATCGACCCTGACTTCCCGTGGCAGCTCACCGCGCTCGATGGTTACGGTGCCAATCTGACGCTGGTTACCGATCATAAATGGGGCGTCTGGAGTGGCTCGGCGAATCTGAATGCCGCCGCCGCAACGTTTAATCGTGTTGATGTCCGTCGTCCGTCGCTGGCGCTAACTGCCAACAGCAGCACGGTGAATATCAGCGAACTGAGTGCATTTACAGAAAAAGGCATTCTGGAAGCCACCGCCAGTGTTTCACAAACGCCACAACGTCAGACCCATATCAGCCTGAATGGACGCGGTGTGCCGGTGAATATTTTGCAACATTGGGGATGGCCTGAATTACCGTTGACTGGCGACGGCAATATTCAGCTTACCGCCAGTGGCGATATTCAGGCCAATGTCCCGCTGAAACCTACGGTTAGCGGGCAATTGCATGCCGTGAATGCCGCAAAGCAGCAAGTGACTCAAACCATGAATGCGGGCGTAGTTTCCAGTGGTGAAGTTACGTCGACGGAGCCGGTGCAGTAAAAATAAGGACGCTAGCGGATATCAGCGCTAGCGTTCCCCGTTATTAGCGCAAAATTCCATACTCACTGCACAATAACCATTTCACCGGTTCATCTTCTTCTATCGCCGGAAAACGTCCTCCCGGCTCAAGAAAATAATTATCGTGTTGGTCATCATTTACCATCGAGATTTCCCAGCCGAGAACAAACGCTTTTTCCGCCCAGAAGCGATGATACAGACGCGGCGGCAGGCAAATGCCCTGCCCCGGCTTTAGCACCAGCGTTTCACCAGGTTTCATGGTACGCCGCTGACCATCAACACTCACGGTAATGACTCGTTGATCATCACAGAGATTGGCTTCGTTGGCCCAGGCCAACTGCATGCATAAGTCTCCACCGCCCCGATTGAGGATATCTTCCATTTTGTGGGTGTGAAAATGCCAGGGAGTCTGCTGATCTTGTTGGATCTGCAACATTTTCTCAGCATACGGTTTTGGATATGCCGCCGACCCCAGCGCGCCGTTGCGCATCGTTAGCAGTGTTAGTCCCGTTTGGTTGAAATCACCACGACCAAAATCGGTGATATCCCAACCGAGCTGTAAGTCGACCACTTCTTGCCAGTTATCCCGTTCCCGCTGCAGCCAGTCATCCACCGTAAAATAGGCGAACTCTGGCAAACAAACGCGGAAGGTCTGCGCAATGGCATGTGCTTTATCAATAACATAATTAATTTGTGAACGTTTCATTGGCTTCTCCGTTGCGCATAGCAAGCCAGGCAGCGCCACGCATTCCGCTACTGTCGCCGTGCTGTGCTTTTACAATGGGAGTGGTGAATTGATCGGTGAAAACCAGTGGAGCGACTTCTGCGTTCAGATCGGTGATAAGCAGTTCCACATTCGAAAGCCCGCCGCCGATCACAATCACGCCAGGGTCAACAACATTAACGATGGTTGCCAGCGTGCGGGCAAGCTGTTGGCGAAAACGTGCCACCTGCTGCATGGCACAAGCATCACCACGTTGTGCCAGGGTGACAATCGCCGCAGAAGTGAGCAAGTTACCAGTCATCTGTTGATAGCGTTCACTAAAACCGCTGCCGGAAACAAACGACTCCACGCAGTTGTGTTTGCCGCAATAGCAACTGACTGATGGACCATCTTCCTGCTCCGTATAGCCTGGCAACGTGATATGACCGCATTCGGCAGCATTTCCCCAGGCCCCTATAAACGGTCGTTGCTTGATGGCAATGCCACCGCCGCAGCCCGTACCAAGCGTAATACCAAATACCACGTCATAATCTTGCCCGGCACCGTCGCAAGCTTCTGATAGCGCGAAACAGTTACCATCATTGGCTATCACCACCGGTTGCCCAAGCAATTGCTGCAAATCAGCCTGTAACGCATGACCGTTAATCACCTGAATATTCGCGTTTTTAATCAGGCCAGTGAGTGGCGAGATACTGCCGGGTAAGGCGATCCCTGTCAGCATCGGTCGTTGAACGTCCCGCCTAATCTGCTCGATAAGCGCCACAACGCATGAGACAAATTGTTGATATGTTGACTTTTGCGTCGGGCAGCGGTAACGGCGAATCTCCCAGCCATGCGCATCCATGACAACGGCGGCGATTTTGGTCCCACCAATATCCAACCCCAGATAGTGCATATCTCGTTCCTTGTTGCGTAAAAGGCGGGTCACCCCGCCCTTCTGGCTTAGTACAGTGATGCTTTACCGAACGAACCGAACAGTTTCATTTTGTGGCGAATGACTTCCCGCGCCGCGTTAATCGCATCCGGATAGATGACGTTCGGGTCCCACCAGCTCTCTTTAGCGAGAATTTCACGCACTTTCTGGAAATAGGCGTATTTCATATCGCTGGAGATATTGATTTTGCCGACGCCGAGCGTAACTGATTCAGCAATCTCCGCGTCCGGGTTTGCCGAACCACCGTGTAGCACCAGCGGAATATCAATACGTCCGGCAATGTCGCGCAAAATGTTCATTTGCAGCTTCGGCTGCATCCCTTTTGGATAGATGCCATGCGCTGTACCAATCGCCACAGCCAGTGTGTCGGCACCTGTACGAGCAATAAAATCGGCGGCCTGCGCCGGATCTGTGTAGGTCACTTGTGAAACACCACCTTCTACCGACGTTCCTGTTTGTCCGATGGTTCCCAGTTCACCCTCAACCGACACGCCAACCGCGTGAGCGAGGCGAACCACTTCTGCGGTCAGCGCCACGTTTTCTTCATACGGCAGCAGCGAACCGTCGATCATTACTGAGGTAAATCCGCAGCGAATCGCACGCAAAACATGCTCTACAGAGGCACCATGATCGAGGTGCAGTACAAACGGGACCGGACTACGCTGGGTAATTTCGCGAACGTGAGCGAAAAAGGCATCGCCCACAAAATCATGTTCGCTGGGATGGATGGCAATAATCGCCGGAGTATTTGTCGCTTCTGCTTCATCCACGACTGCGCGAAGGAAACAGTTATCCGCCACATTAAATGCGCCAATGGCAAAGCCGTGCTGGCGGGTAGGTTGCAGTAATTCTTTCATCGAAACTAACATGTTAAATCTCCAGTTTCAGCGTGTAGTCCGCCCTGCCGGTGCGTTATTGCACTGGCATAAAGGCCATGACAGAAAATGAATCAGGCTTTGCCGATAGAGCCGCTCGCCTGTAAATACGGTGTAATCGCTTCTTCGAAGGCCAGTTCCATAGCTTTCAGCGCGTCCACCAGTTCAATGGATATATCGTGACAGAGGGTATGCAGGAGCGCGGATTTCCCCCGTTCAAAAATGGCCGCCCCCACGTTGATTTTTGCTACCCCCAGAGTCGTACAGAGCTGGAGCTGATCGAACGGCGTACCGCTACCGCCATGTAATGCCAGAGGCACGCTCGAGCAGTGGAAAATCTCCGCCAGACGCTGAAAATCAATAGCAGGTACAACACCAGGCGCGTACATGCCGTGCGCCGTGCCTACCGAAACGGCCAGTAGATCAATGCCTGTCTGCACGATAAACGGTTCCACATCAGTGGGTTGCGTCATCATGTCTGCATTGGCGGCCTGGTCATAACGCGGCGCATCTGCCAGATGGCCCAGTTCACCTTCCACGCAGAGCTGCGCGCTGGCGGCGAGTTCCACCACCGCCCTGGTCTGGCGCACGTTTTCCTCCAGGGGAAAAGCAGAAGCATCAATCATTAATCCGCTGAAACCAGCACGAAACGCCTGACGAATACAGTCCGGATTTTTGCCATGATCAAGCGCCAGAGCGACCGGTACTGAGGCAGATTCCGCGAGCGTTTTAACCACTGCCGCCGCGACGGGTGCAGGAAAATGCGCCAGATGCCCCTGATAGAGATTGAGAATGATCGGAGCGCGATTCTTCTCCGCCACGCGGATAGCTGCGTGAGCACTTTCCAGATTCATACAGTTGATCGCCAGCAAGGCGTAATGTTCATGCCAGGCTTTCATCACCATACTTTTCATATCGGCAAACATAGGGCCTCCGGTTATTCGAGGGTGAAAGTGATCTCTTCATCTTTCAGCTTTTGATCGCTCAGTTCGTCAAACTCTTCGTCGCGTTCCGTTACCGGTTTCTTCCAGAGTGAAAGCATCACGCCACAAATCACCGTGCCTATACCCAGCGCCAGGCAAAACAGCAGAGGATGGGTGAACAGAGGCACAACAAACATGCCGCCATGCGGAACCGGACTCTCCACGCCCCACACCATGATTAAGCCGCCCGCGACCGCCGATGCCACCACACAAGATCCCACTACTCGCAGCAGGTCACGCGCGGCGATCGGAATGACTCCTTCAGTGATCATGCAGATCCCCATCGGAAACGCGGCTTTCAGCGCCTCGCGCTCCGCACGGGTGTATTTATGGCGTGTCAGTAAGAACGAAAGTGTGATGCCAAACGGAGGGATGATTGAGCCGACAAATTTCACGGCTTCTGGTCCGTAGACGCCACTGACCAGCAAGCCATCGGAAAACAGCGACATGGTTTTGTTGACCGGACCACCGAAATCGAAGGTTGCCATCGCGCCAAGTATGGCCCCCATCAGGAAGCGCGATCCGCCCTGCATCGACTCGAGCAAATGAATCAGTGCTTCTTGTAACCAGGCGATGGGTTTACCAATCAGCGTCATCATTAACAGCCCACCGATAATGGTGCTTAATACCGGCAACACCATGATTGGCATGAGTCCTTGCATCGACTGCGGCAGGCGGATATAGCGTTTAAGTAGCAAAATGGTGTAGCCCACCAGGAAACCACCCAACATACCGCCAATAAATCCGGTATGGATTTGCCCGCAGAGAAAGCCGACAATCAGGCCTGGGACAAATCCGGGACGATCGGCAATAGAATAGGCAATTGCCGCGCTAATCAGCGGCACAATCAGCCCCATTCCCCAGCCGCCAATCTGATTAAGCATCCACGGGATTGTTCCTGTTTTTTCACCAACATCTGTACCGCCAAGAACTTGCCCCAACGCAATACATATCCCGGCGGCCACAATAAGGGGTATCATCCACGAGATGCCGGTTAATAAATGTTTTTTAATTTCCTGTGAAACCGGAATTTTATTTTCTTTCATATTAAGATCCCTCCAGTATAAGGATCATTTGTTTCCCAGTGATTTTTCGACCTTTTCAAGAAATTGAACGGGCGATTTAATGACGATCTCTGTCTTTACTCGCACAATACGTTTATTGGTGAAGCGTTCTTCTCCTTTTATTTTCACATCTACAGCAAGAATCACGACGTCAGCAGCAGAGATATCTGCCGCCTGTAATTCATTTTCTGTACCAATGGTTCCCTGGGTTTCAACTTTAATGGTATGGCCCAGAGCTTTTGCTCCTTTGATTAACTTTTCACGAGCAATATAGGTATGAGCAATACCCGCCGTACAGGCGGCAACACAGACAATATTCATGACATACTCCCTGTTATTTAGCAGACATCGGATTGTGCATACTGACTAAAGAGATCAATGATTTTTTGCGGACTCGTCTCAACTAACAATTGTTCTATGATGTCATCATCCGCCAGCGCGCCCGCGACCTGGGAAAGTAAACGGATATGGGTGGTATTTTGATCTTCAAGACGTACCGCAAATAAAATAATACAGCGCACGCTACTGCCATCCAGCGTTTCCCAGGGAATATCCTGGCGGGTACGGCCAATTGCCAGCGTAGTATTAATTACCGCAGAAGATTTACCATGCGGGATCGCAATATGATTTTCAAAACCAGTCGAGCCTTCCGCTTCGCGCTGCCAGACATCTTTAATAAAGGTTTCCCGACAATCGATCGCACCATCTTTTTTGAGAAGATTAGTTAATTCTTCAATCGCCTCCGCTTTATTCGTTGCTTGCATATCTAAAATAACGCGATTCGTATTCAGGATTTTTGTTATGTCCATTCGTCATACCTCATAAAATTCTGACATTAAATTTCAACGACCCGAGACGTCGCATGATGTAATTTTTCCGTAATCACCATTTCAGTGACCCGCTTAATATCGGCATCATTAAAAAAAGCGGTAACATAAGCGACCGGCATAGTGACTGTAGGCAAATTAATGGTCGAAATAATCAGTTCGATATTGTCAGGCAAAACCTGTGATAAATTCGCTGCTGAAATAACATCAACAATCGTCCATTCAGGAAATGCTCGCAGAATACGGCTTTTCAGTAGATGCGAAGTTCCGATTCCGGTTGAACAGACCAGTAATACACGTTTACGGGCAATTTGCCGCTCCATCGCAGCCTGAAAATGAACGGTCAGGTAACCCACTTCATCCTCGCTCACTGCATTCTCACCCCAGGTTTTAAATACCTGATTCACCACATATTGCGTCAACCGCCAGACATCCGCTAATTCTGCTTTAATATCTTCCAGCAATGGATTACGGATATGAATGCGATAATTTAGACGGTTAATCAGCGGCTTAATATGCACCAATAAGCCATCATATAATGCGCTGTCTTCACTAAAATCGCAGTCCACGATGTCACTGAATACCGTAATTAAACGCCAGGTAATCAGACGCGCTTCATTGCTGGCCTGCATATGTGAAATAATGCTAACATCTTTTTGTCCATCAATCGCCACACCTGATGAAATGATATATTGATAAATAAACCAGACTTCATCATCGGGCAATGTATGTGCAATTCGTTGATCTATCTTATGAATCATCTGACTGGCAACATTAAAGATATTTTCATCATATTGTCTGGTTTGATCTTCTTCTCTTGATAACGCATTCCCGTGCGTGTTGCGATACATCATAATAAGGATGTGAGTAAAAATGTTAACGTAATAAGGTTCTCCCAAAGACCAACTTAATTCATTTTCCATATCCAGTAACAATGACTGGACAAATAACACCTCTTCTTCTCCAAAATAATGGACTAATGCTTTATAGCTTCCGGGATCCAGACGTGAATACACGACACCTTGCGGCTCATTATGGTTAATAATGCCGTTAATCAGTAATGCCATTGCCTGTCGGACTTGCCCTTCACTACCTTCAATATGCGTACCACTTGGACTGCGGATCAACGATAACCCCAACGGCGCAAGCCAGGACTCAATTACTCTCAGGTCATTAACAATAGAGGCTCCGCTGATAAAGTAGCGTTCTGACAATTTACTGATCGACGTTTCATTCGGTGTTTCACTTAATAACTGCGACGCTATTTTAACGCGCCTGGCATTATTCATTACACAATCAATCTCTTCACATTCTGCCACCAACAAATGATCAAGATGCAGCAAATCAGCAATATTCTCCGCACTTAACATCACACCCGCGCCAGCACGCTTCTCAACATTTATTCTCCATTGTCCCAGCCATTGCTCAAGTAAACGTAAATCACGTTGAATGGTTTTTTCCGAAACATTTAAATAGCCGGCAATCGTAACAATAGTCGTATATTCCCTTCGAGGTAAAAGGAATCGTAATAATCTGTTTTGTCGCGAGGTAATTATTTGCATTTTTTACCCTTATCACACCATATGGAAGAGCTTCAGTTGCCATCTCTGAGGGTAAATATAAAGCAGAATAATTTCACAACAATACTAAAATCTGTCCGTAATCCGGACAGTGATAAAACAAAGCAAGGCGGTTAAGGGATATTTTTCAGCACAGATCACATTTTCGTGATGAATAATCGTGATCATGCTCGCAAATACGATGGAAGAAATATTTATTACCAGATGTGAGATTATTTACCGGATACGACACAAAACCATTCGTATCCGGCATTCTTCAATAGATTACAACGTAATTGTCAGCGCATTCCCTTGAGGAGTCACCACCAGTCCCTGCTCACTTTCAGCCTGCGAACCGCCTTGCAGACCATTTACTTTCACAATATTGCGCAAGCACAGTGTCCAGTTCTTCGCCTCGCCCGTACCAGTCACAGTAATCGTGTTGCCAGTACGTGCTGCTTTTAAAGTAAAGATCACCGAACCGTCAGCATCGGGCACTTCACAGACGGCTTCATGCCCGTCTTGCAGATTAAAGAGGTGGAATGCCGTACCTTCGTGCCACGCGTAATCGGGACGTTGATCGTTGTTGCCCAGCGCCAGTAGGGTGCTATCACGCACATAAACGGGCAGACTCAGGAAGCTGTGCTGCTGTTTATGCCAGCGACTACCGTCGAGTTCATCGTTGTGCCACAGGTGTGTCCAGCGACCTTCCGGCAGGTAGAACTGCACATCGCCCGCTTCAGTGAACACAGGCGCAACCATCACGTTGTCGCCTAACATGTATTGACGGTCAAGGTAATCACAAGCCGGATCGTCCGGGAACTCCATCATCATGGCCCGCATCATCGGCGTACCCCGCGCGTTTGCACGTGCAGCTTCACGATACAGATACGGCATCATGCGGCATTTCAGTTGCGTGAAGAAGCGCACCACATCACAGGACTCATCATCGTAGGCCCACGGCACACGATAAGATTTGCTGCCATGTAAACGGCTATGGCTGGAAAGCAAACCAAACGCGCACCAGCGTTTGTAAACGTGCGCCGGAGCGGTATTTTCAAAGCCGCCGATATCGTGGCTCCAGAAGCCAAAACCTGAAAGGCCAATAGACAAACCACCGCGCAGGCTTTCCGCCATTGATTCGTAGTTAGCGTAACAGTCGCCACCCCAGTGTACCGGGAATTTCTGCGCACCGACGGAGGCCGAGCGGGCAAACAAGACGGCTTCTTCCTCACCAACGGTGTCCTTGAGCACGTTCCACACCAGTTCGTTGTAGATGTACGCATAATGGTTATGCATTTTCTGCGGATCGGAACCATCAAACCATTGAACATCGGTTGGAATACGTTCGCCAAAGTCGGTCTTAAAGCAATCAACGCCCATCGCGACCAGACCTTTCAGTTTGTCGGCGTACCATTTGCAGGCATCCGGATTGGTAAAGTCATAAATCGCCAGACCTGGCTGCCATTTATCCCACTGCCACAGCGAACCGTCCGGGCGTTTGAGTAAATAACCTTTCTCTTGTAACTCTTTAAAGACGGGGGATTTTTGCCCAATATAGGGGTTAATCCAGACGCAGATTTTCAGCCCTTTCGCTTTCAGGCGGCGGATCATCCCTTCCGGGTCCGGAAAAGTCAGCGGGTCCCACTCAAAATCGCACCACTGGAAGGCTTTCATCCAGAAACAGTCAAAGTGGAAAACATGCAGCGGCAGATTGCGTTCCGCCATACCATCGATAAAGCTGTTTACCGTCGCTTCGTCGTAGTTGGTGGTAAATGAAGTGGTTAGCCACAGACCGAAGGACCACGCGGGCGGCAGCGCCGGACGGCCAGTAAAACGGGTATAACGATCAAGTACCGCTTTCGGCGTCGGGCCGTCGATAACAAAGTATTCGAGATATTCACTCTCAACGCTGAACTGTACTTTGGAGACTTTCTCCGATCCCACTTCAAAAGAGACGCATTGGGGATGATTGACCAGTACCCCATAACCACGGTTAGTCATATAAAACGGGATATTTTTATACGCCTGTTCAGTACTTGTGCCGCCGTCCCGGTTCCAGGTCTCTACCGTCTGGCCATTGCGCACCAGGGCAGTAAAGCGCTCTCCCAGACCGTAAACTGTTTCGCCAACGCCAAGATCCAGCCGCTCAAACATATAATTTCGTTGATTATTCGTGTCCTGCACGTAGCCGTTATTTTTCACCTGACTACCGGTAATACGTTCGCCGTTGCGCAGAAAATCCAGTGACCAGAACTCACCTTTGCTGACACGCGCACTTAAGTTGCCACTTTTAAACTCAGCGTAACGTTCTGTGTTTTCGATAGTGACCTTCACGTCCTGCAAAATATTGAGCGGGTAATGAGGACCGTTATTCAGCGCCCCCTGAAAATGCTCAATCCGTACACCGACAATACCTTCCTGTGGGGAGAAAAAGCGCAGCGTAAATAAAGGCGTATCAAGCTGCCAGGTACGTTCACGCACATCACGAGGGGCAGCATAGACCACCATTTCATTACCCTGCTGTTCAACCTCGAACACCTGAAGCGGGTGAATCAAATTGAGGTCAGGTTGAATCAACCAGTTTCCGTCGCTAATTTTCATTGCCGTTCCTTAGTTCTGCACTTCTTGAGAGGTGAATTGTTGCTGGCAACGGCGTTTGCCCTGCGCCAGCTGTTCCATAACGGTTTTCAGATTGTGCGTCGTGAGCGAGTAGTAGCGTTTAGCGATAATCGCGCTCAGCAAGTAACAGATCGCCGGAACAATCGTGAATAGCGCGATAATGATGCTAATTGTGGCGCTGTTCTGCGCTTTTTCTGCCGCATCATATCCGCCATAAGCCAGCATCCAGCCGATAAGGGCACCACCGAAGGCCAACCCCAGTTTGAGCACAAACAGCGTGCCAGCAAAACTGATCCCGGTCAGGCGTTTACCATTACACCACTCGCCGTAGTCGACGGTATCGGACATCATTACCCACTGGATAGGTGTCACCAGTTGATGCAACACACCAATCACGAAGATGAAGACAAACATGGTGATGCTGGCCTGCATAGGAACAAAGAACATCGCGAGGCTAATCACTGCCAGCAGGGCGTTCGTCCACCAGAAGATAGTGACTTTACATTTCCAGTCGGTCAGCGGTTTTGCCAGTGCGGAGCCAATCAGGTTACCCACGCAATAAGTGGTGAGAAAAGCGACAAACACTTCCGGCGTACCCAAAATCCATGTGACGTAATACATCATCGCCCCACCGCGTACGCACACCGCCAGGATATTGAAAATTGTCAGGAAACCGACAATACGCCACTGGTCGTTTTGCCAGATATCACGTAAATCATCCCGCATAGACGTCGTTGTAGGTGGTGCTTCAACGCGTTCTTTAGTGGTGAAGAAACAGAATGCCAGCATCATAAATGCCACCACGGAAAGGACCGCGATACCGCCCTGGAAACCGAGTGGTTTATTATCACCACCAATTAAATTAACCAGTGGCATCATCAGAACAGTAGAGAGCATGCCTCCCGCGGTCGCCAGCACAAAACGCCAGGATTGCAGCGAGATACGCTGAGTCGGGTCATTGGTGATTACACCACCCAATGCGCAGTAAGGGATATTGACGATGGTATAAAGTAAGGTAAGTAGGGTGTAAGTAATTGCTGCATAAATCATTTTTCCGTTCATACTGAGATCTGGCGTGCTATAGGCCAGTACACAGACGATCCCGAATGGCAGTGCGCCAAACAGCACCCACGGCCGAAATTTACCCCAGCGAGAGCGCGTTCGATCGGCCAACAACCCCATGCAAGGATCGGAAATCGCATCCAGTGCACGAGCGACCAAAAACATGGTTCCGACAAATCCGGCAGGAATGCCAAAAATATCGGTATAAAAGAACATCATATATAACATTACGTTATCGAAAATAATGTGGCTGGCGGCGTCTCCCATGCCATAACCAATTTTCTCTTTAACGGACAACACTTCACTCTTCATCTGCTTTTCCTTGATGCTATAGGGGTGCTGAGACCGATAACGCATTTTGTAAACCATCCCTGCGAGAGCGAATATTCCGATATCTGGTTATTAATTTATGATTCTTGTTTTATGTGATCGTGGTAGCGTTAATTTCGCTAATATATCATTGTAAAATATGAGTTTTATATGAACTATAATGCTTTCGTGATAATACGCTGCGTGTATTAGGCGGAAAAAACTGATCTGGGGGATGTAGAAACTCAAGGAAGTAGCTATAATGCGCCCCGCCTCCATGTAGCAATCGAGGCGCGGAAGATCGTCGTCTCCGGTGAGGCGGCTGGACTTCAAATCCAGTTGGGGCCGCCAGCGGTCCCGGGCAGGTTCGACTCCTGTGATCTTCCGCCAATTAACATATTCTGAACTCTCCCGATGTCAACCCCCCCTTCTAATCCCTTGTATATCAGGATTCCTTTGTATCCAGAAGTCAACCGACTTCACCCCGTATCAAGTTGCTTTTGGGGGTACTTTAGGGGGTATTATTTCCTATTGAAATATCAGCACCCCCATAATTGTTAAAATATGATATATAACAACGGCTTTCAACAACATCTTTGTTATACAAGGGGTGCATTGGGGGTATCAGGTTAATTACTGGCAGAAATCCCCCTCAGGAACATGAATTCATTAAAAGCCGGAGGATGTCATGGCATTAACCGATATTAAAGTGAAAACCGCAAAACCAAAAGAAAAGCCCTATAAACTTGCTGATGGCGGTGGTATGTATCTACTGATTAACACTAATGGTTCTAAATACTGGCGTATGAAGTACCGCTTTGCTGGTAAAGAAAAGATGCTTTCTATTGGCGTATACCCCGATGTAACGCTAGCCGACGCTCGTGAAAAACGCAGCGAAGCCAGAAAAATCCTCGCTGCTGGAGGCGATCCAGGGGTGGCAAAAAAAGAAGAAAAAATCGCGCAGCAAATGAGTTTGAAAAATACGTTCGAGGCCATTGCTCGCGAATGGCATCAGTCAAAAGCCGATCGATGGTCATTACGCTATCGTGATGAAATCATTGATACCTTTGAAAAAGACATTTTTCCCTACATTGGCAAACGCCCTATCGCCGAAATCAAACCAATGGAGTTACTGGAAGCACTGCGTAAAATGGAAAAACGTGGAGCTCTGGAGAAAATGCGCAAAGTCCGCCAGCGCTGTGGTGAGGTGTTCCGCTATGCAATTGTTACTGGTCGGGCAGACTACAACCCTGCTCCCGATCTTGCCTGTGCTTTAGCCACACCGAAAAAAGTACATTTTCCCTTTCTTACTGCTAATGAACTTCCCCACTTCCTCAACGATCTGGCGGGTTATACCGGAAGTATCATCACTAAGACAGCTACTCAGATCATTATGTTAACCGGTGTACGAACACAAGAATTACGTTTCGCACGCTGGGAGGATATCGATTTTGAGACAAAATTATGGGAGATTCCGGCAGAAGTAATGAAGATGAAGCGACCTCATATTGTGCCACTCTCTGAGCAGGTCATTGCCCTATTTAAGCAACTTGAACCCATCACAAAACATCATCCTCTGGTCTTTATCGGTAGGAACGATCCTCGCAAGCCAATTAGTAAGGAAAGCATTAACCAAGTCATTGAATTACTGGGATATAAGGGAAGACTCACAGGGCACGGTTTTAGGCACACCATGAGTACCATTCTGCACGAACAGGGCTTTAATTCTGCCTGGATTGAAATGCAGTTAGCTCATGTGGATAAAAACGCCATCAGGGGTACCTATAATCATGCCCAGTATCTCGATGGTCGCCGTGAAATGATGCAGTGGTACGCAGATTATATTGATTCGCTTTCTAAGCAAGAGAGTCAGGGTTAAGAGCACTTGTCCTGATATTTTCTCTCAATCCACAAATTCTCCTCCGGCCTCCAGATCCGGAGGAATTTTGTTTTTATGCTTTATTTTTAGATATTTTTTGTTTTTTGACAAAATATTTAATATTGTATCTGTAAACGATCTCAAAACATCACACCGTTATGGACCGCTAACAATTTTGATACCTGTAATATCAATCATCATCATGTCGTTATTTCAGCACCATTCCCCCCCAAAAAAAAATCGATTAATATGCTGTTTCAGCTGATAATTCACAATACATCGGAATGCAGATAAAGATAAATTTTCATTCTCATGTAAAAACACTGTCGATGATATTATAAACAACATTCATCCCGGACAAAAACAAGACTTGATACACAACATCATGACTTTTATGCTTTTCAGATTGTGTCCCATCCGTTTTACAGGCTCAGAAAATGAACGACAGATTACGCTTTGAAGTGAACAATAACCAGGGTCGTTTCGTATTTCCGGATACCTGGTTTGGCCCATTACTGGGGGAGTTTGAAGAAGTGCTTGATGCATACGACACTGATGAAATCAGCGAGACAAGTTACATCAACAAACTCAGACGCCTTGCTCAACAGGAGCCTGACTTTATTGATATACACGCTCATCTGGCATATGCATTTCTGGAGCAGAATGCCCCGCGTAAGGCACTGAACGCCGCTCTTAAAGGACTGGCAGCAGGTAATCGTCTCATCCCGGAAAGTTTCAATGGTGAAATCATCTGGATGCATCCCGAAAACCGGCCTTATCTGCGCGCACTTTATGCAGCAATTCTCGCAAATGTGCACTTACAGCGTCATCAGGATGCGGTTATGCTTACTGATAAAATACTGGCATACAATCCTGAAGATAATCAGGGTGCCCGCTGGTTGTTGGGCTCAGAACTGTTACGAACAGGCGATCATAAGCAAGCCTTCAGTGTACTGAAAGAGCATGCTGATGAATTTTCACCTTACTGGTATGAACTTGGTCTTCTGCATTTTCTGAATGGGGAACATGTTAAGGCTGCCACAGCTTTTCGTCATGGCTTTGCTACAAACACTTACATCGCGGAAATGCTGTGCGGAAATTTGCATCCATTTCCACTTGCTGTGCGGCATAACTTCTCCGGCTCTCTGGATACGGCAGAAGATTACTATGCAACATACTCACCATTATGGGGACAATATCCAGAAGCATTGCTGTTTGTAAACTGGCTCTATAACCATTCCTCTGTGCTGCATGAACGAGCAGAAATCATTAAATGCGCCGAAATGCTGATGCAGGAAGATGATTTCGAAATATGCGAAAGCATTTTAAGACAGCAGAAGCTGTTGCGGGAAAGAATTGATGAGACACTTTCTGAGGAAATTGTACAGAAATGCAGAAATATTAACGGTGAATATGTCTGGCCCGGGATATTGCCGTTTTCAGCAGCAGGAATGAAACACTCAAGCATCCAGCATCAGTAGATATTGCATTAGTGTATCTTTCAAACAAGTAATAATTTATCCACCAGTAATAACACAGCCCCCCTTCCCCAGGTTATCGCCCTGGGGGCATTTTCTGAAAGTTTCCTTTAAAAAAGAATAGAGTCGTAAATTACTTTAACGAATTATTCCAGGAGTTCATTAAAGTTCTTTCGTAATACTTTGTAGTCAAACACGTTATGACTGGCATCAAAAACCACGGATTTCCCCTGCCAGCGGGTAATCACCTCCTCCGGTGTTTTCGGTTGAGCCGGTTTGGTTACGCCCATCCATGCATTAATCAGATAATCATTATACGCAGTGGAAAAAACGCTGTTCACCGTCTGGCGATCGACATGCTCTCCCAGTGCCGGGCTGTACCAGATAAACATCGGAACATGATAAGCCTGCTGGCTGGGTTTTATTCCGCCATGAAAATAGGCATGCTCTTTTGTCGGGTCATACTCCAGGCCATGATCTGAAAAATACATGACGGATGCCCGACGCGTTTCCAGCATGGTGAAAACCTGTCCCAACAAACTGTCGGTATAATGAATGGAATTATCGTAACAGACTTCTTCTGTATCCAGCGGTTTAAACACGGCTTTATCTCTGGGCCAGTTACTGCAGACTGGCTCATGACTGCCCGTCAGATGCAGAACAATCAGTTTCCTGCTCCCCGGATTACTGTTCAGTGCTTCAGCCAGGTGTGGGAGCAGTAACTCATCATAGCCTCTGACATAAATTCTGTTTCTGGCCCGCATGGCGATACTGGCCACAGCCGTTCCGTTCTGTCGGAAAGCTGACTGCGCACTGAGCCACCAGGTATCGAACCCCGCCTGATTCGCCATGTTGATAATATTATCGGGGTAATGGCGAACATCATGATGCAGCACGGTATCAGCAGATAATGCCAGCGGTACCGCAAGGGCGGTATAAGGTGCCCCGCTGATTGCCTGAGTGAACAGTTTCAGTCGTGATTTCTGTTTCTGAAGCTCTGGAGTGGTTGGGCGCGAATACCCGTAAATGGACATGTTATCAGTCCTTGCAGATTCACCAATCACCAGAACAAATACGTCAGTGTTGTTATCCGTAATCACCAGATCGTAGTGAGGTATGGTATCAGCAATCGTCATTAATCTCTGATGCTCCTTTGCGGCCAGTGCAAAATAGTTCAGATTAAAGAAAGGGGTATATGTGGCAAACCGGGAAGCGACTATGTAAGGATCAACTTCATTTATTTGATACTGTTTCTTCAACGCAAACTGAAAGGAAGAATATAACGTTACTGTAATTAACAATAAAAATGTAATTACCGTGACCTTTTCCGATGGCAATGAGGACATTTTATTTATTGCTGAACAGAAGAACAATAAAAAGAGGATAATAAATGCGATAACATAAACAACATACATCCTGAACATTCTTATTACTTCATCAGGATCTGTCTGAAGGATACTGATTGCAAAACCATCATTAAATGTTGTACCGAATGTACACCATGAATACAAACTGATACTGATATCTGCCGCTGTCAGTAATGTGAACGAAAAGGCAAGAATAAAACGCAGCGTAAGCGATTTCATCGCCTTAATAATAAGAAGCGCCAGGGTGAAGAATAATATCCGGTAAATCAGATGCGCTCCTGAGGATACAAGGATATTAGAAAGGGTAAAGACAACCACCGATAACACGAGGCGCTTATCATTGCTAATCCGTGACCAGTGTATGAACGGAAGATTAATTTTCATAATAATTGAGTAAAAACGATATTTCTGCCCGGCGCTGACCGTGAAACATACCGTGGCAGATGAATACATTTTTCTGAATAATCATAAAACGGGCATCAACCGCCGCCACAAATGTAGCGGCGTAAACAGGATCGTCATGATGTTTTCTTTCGTGACAGAAGAGAACGGCACATACCGCCCGCAATCATTATCAGCAGGAATAACATCCCCAGGACAACAATTACTCTTAATGCCGGATGAACCCGATCGGCGAGAAAAAATAACTCCATCCCGAAACCAATAACAAGCCAGGCCAGCGCCATTCCGACGAGCCCTTTTAACAGCAATCTCACGCTCCTCTCCTTCTGCATTCTTAACGAAAATGCCTTACAATAACAGCAGCCGGGGAAGGCAACGCTGGCTGCTGAACGGTATGACATTTTACTGCTTTATGTTCTCTCAGTTTCTGTACTGACGCCGCCATTAATGGTATTACAGTTTATTCAGAATAAGGCAGGCGGCCTGGTTTAATGCAATAAACTCCTGCCAGCTGTACTGAGACTGATAATTCAGTAAATACTGGTCTTCAACCCGGCAAATCTGTGGGCGTTTATCATAAATTGCACACAGATGAGAATCAGTCTGATAGTGACGGCAAATACCGTCACCACGATCCAGACATTGCGTTTCACCAGCCCTGTTGACATGACGACAACAGGCCCCACACTGGTTACAGGGAAATGGAGGGTGTAATTTCATCGCTTATTTAACCAGTCACGAACAGAAGCCACATTTCCTGACTCAAACGGCAACTCAATCCCTCGTCGGCTGACTTCTTCTCTCAGCAGAAGTCCGCGCTCTATCTCACTGTTTACGCTATCCAGATGAAGCGAAAAGTGATTTAACGCGGCAGCATCAACAGAAAATTCCAGCGCAGTAAGTTCTACAAGATAGCGATCAAGTTCAGCATTGACTGCCTGAAAGTATTCCAGTGACCGCCGGAACTTATCCTTAAATTTGTCCAGAAATGCCCACACCCGCTGCATAACCTCGCTGTATTCGAGATAATAATTCATCACCAGCCCGAGAATACCTGTCGTCAGCGCACCACAAAAGGCAGCAAGCTCTGAACCAAATGGAAAAATAAGGATCTGCGCCATCGCCTCATTTATCATCACCCCTCCGGCAACAGCCACACCTGCTGCTATCAGTTTAGTGACCGCTTTGGCTAACTGCCCCGGCGATAATCCCTCCGGGTTAAATACCAGGACTTTAAAGGCCTGAACGAGATTGTTCCACATTTCCCTGATAAGCCGGACAATCATTCTTTCCGTCGTCAGGAATATATTTAACAGCGTTGTGGTAATACCTGACAGTATCCCTCCGATGACACCATCTTTAAAGGCAATTAAAAAAGAACTGAATTTTTCCTGTACTCGTTCCTGGCAGGCACGTAATGCTGACGTTATTTCGGACAGGCATTTGCCGGCGCTGAATGAGTTCCGTTGCTGCCTGATAATATGCGGGATTCGTTCCCTCAGTTCGAACCAGATCTCGGCAAGAATAAGCCCCAGCATCTGTCGCGTCCCCATACGAAAACCGGAATTAAGTGAAGCACTGGCGACAGCAGTAGCAAACTTACTACTCAGGTAATAGCTCTGATTAATCGTGGCCTCATATTTTTCCCGGGCATATTTATCAGCCCTTTCCATACGCTCAGTATCTGCATCAGCTTTTTTTCTCAGATTTATCAGACGTTTCTTTTCCTTTTCTGTCAGCGTTGCCTGAGATTCAAGCTCTGCTATCTGCCTTAACGTATCTTCTCTGTTTTTCTGCAGCGTGCAAATAAACGCATCCATTGAGTCTGCTTTCTTTGATTTATTGAGCGACTCATGAGTGAATGCCAGATTTGAAGCGTCATTTGCCAGTTCTGCACCATCCCGTTCAGCAAGAATTCTCCCCGGATCATCATGAATTTCTTTAGCGGAAATAATATGATCCAGATTTTTTTTGTCGTCAGAAGCAAACACCTCGCCTGTATATGTATCAGTAAGAGTCCCTGCCTGATGCGCACGCTTTCCTTCCCGGTTCGTCGCGATATAGTTCTCATGGCTGTGGTAATGATGAGAATCATATTCGCCACGACCTTCATACCGCTGTCGCTCAGCCTCCGTGGCATAAATGCCATTACGCACATTATGGATAGTGTCAACATCACCACCCTTACGATCATTTAGCAACAGAAAATCCAGCCCGAATGATGTAACCAGGCTCTTCACCATGGTCTGATGTAACTCTTCTGTCCAGTCAAATTTTTCCACATTCATGTTATTTCACTTCTTGTAAACCCGGGCTTTAACGCCCGGTAAATCATTAACTCCGGGATGAAAAATCATCAAATTTCACAACCGAACTGGCCAGTACATCATCCAGCTCATCCTTATTAATAACGTTCATTCCATTATCATCCGTTTCCATTTCAATAACGTTATCTTTTATCACTGCCTCACCATTTTCCTGTTTCCGCGGTTTAAACAGTGGCGTTGTAATAATATCCGTCATAATAGCGGCCAGTGAATATCCATGGTCAATAAGCACAATGACTTCATCTGATACACTGATATCCTGTTGTTCTGTAATAACAGAATGCATGGATTTAAGCGGCTCAAAATAGTGTTTAATAAATACAGCATGCATTCTGTTCAGTGCAGCGAGAATTTCATCAACGTATTGATTAACTTTTGCAAAATGCTCCCGGGCCAGATTCATTTTCTTAACTGCCCGTGCAACATCGCAGGCACACTGATGGGCATTTTCAAGAGCTTTCGTCGCATGTCTGTCGTAAGCCCAGCCCGCAATGGCAATCAACGGTGCAGCCACTGCAGTGCCTAATACCATTGCGCCACCAGCCATTCCCATGCCCCCTGCAGCCAGTGAGCCCCCACCAATTGCCGCCATCGTCGCGTTATAAGCCGCGGCACCAGAAAGCGCTGCAATGGGTGTACCTGTAGAAGCCGCAGCAAATGCCATCACTCCGCTATACACAGCAAAACCCGCAGCAGCCCCGGAAACTCCGGCAGCGACGACCGTACTGAGATATTCTGTCGCTGAAATGGCCAGGTTCTGAATCTTATTGATGTTATGTTGCGGGACACTCAGTTTCAGGTCTTTATTGCCCTCTTTTTCCAGACGCGCCAGGAGCTCAGCAGCAATCCTGTCGAACTCACTGAAATCTTTACCAATCTCAAGCTCTTTATTTCCGAGCGTTGTTAATTTTGATGATGTCTGAGCTTCAGCCTGCTCAAATTTTTCTTTATGCTCCTCGTAACGCTCTTTTGCTTTTTCGAGGATATCCTCTGCTTCTGACTTTTTTTGATATCCATCGTAAGCTTTTTTTCCGCCGAATGCCGCAGTGCCGGCAGCCACACCCAAAATAATGAAAGGTAACGCCATTCTTTTCCTCCTGTACAGGTTGCTTTATCATCAGTCAACTGAAATATTTCAGGAAACATTCTCAGCGGTGAGGTATTTTCCTAACATTGTTAACACGGCTTCTTTCAGCCATACTGGTTCAATAATTTCAACATTCGGTAGCCAGTATAAAATCAATGGGATAATTTGATTTTTATGTGCAGCCTTGCATGACAGCATAATGCCATTGTCATGTTTGTGTAGCAATTGCTGGTAAGGAAGTAAGTCCCGTCGCAAAAAATAATGGGCGATATTACTGTGAATGAACAACACAACATCAAATGTTTTGTCGCTCACCCACGGGTCACATGACTCACTTACTAGTGACTGTATTTCATCACTCTTTGCAAACTTTTCTTTTTTTATATCCAGCCATTTTATTTTAGCTAATGAAAACGACTTTAACCTGTTCTCTTCAGTAGCCAGCAAATACCATATACTTCTCTGATTAGTTAATTTATAGGGATGAACGATTCTGGTCTTACCGGCATATGCAATCTGGCAAACATTATTGTTGCAGATCGCTTTTTCAAGAACATCAAGATATTTTCTTAAATCATCCCTGATAGTGTGCTCAGGGTTATGAAACTGAACACGAATATGCTTTTCGGTTGCCCTGTTTTCTAATTTCTGCCAGAAACCTTCATCCCGTTCAGGAAAAATCGCATCAGTATCCAGTAACCTGGCCAGAGATTTGTGCAGTGATTCTTTGCTCTGATTTCCTGCTCTTGCTGAAATAAGCCGGTATTTTCCATCGCCACAGGCTTCAATAAAGGGAGAAAGCATATTCAGATCACGATATGCTGTTCGCTCAGTGATGTTGTATTTTTTCATCAAATTATGGCGACTGACCACGCCATAATTCTGTAATTCAACAAGGATATCAATCAAACGCTCCGCTGAGCGATTTCTCGTTGAGTCAGCCATAAATCACTGCACCTGTAGTATTACTCTTGTGTAAGTGAATTATATAAATACCCCTGACATCATTTGTCAGTTCCACAAAACTACGCCCTCCGGTAACAGATTTTTATTTGATTACAATCAAACTTTAAACCAGATGTCCGGGTGTTTCTTTCGTAATAAGGTTTATTGTTTCCGGAAGGGCTGATATAGAAAAAATAACATATCCCAACAACAGTCTTTTTTTCATTTAACAGGCTGACAACCATACTGCGTATCACCTGCACCTCTGTAAAAAATCAACGCGGGTAATATTTTTGCTCTGTTTATATTTCATATATCTGAAATTATTAGTTACCAGAGGGAGAATATCATCGGGATATCTGTTGTTGACAATTTGTCATACCTGCACTTTACTGTGCCCCAAAGCACAGGCAGAAATGGCTGTCAGAAGTTATACGTTGCGCCTAACATAAACTCGTTACTTCTGACATCAACAGAGGATTTATATTTAGCACCATCCTCATCTTTATAAGTCAGAGTGGAATCCCCTGCATCCAGATACCGGTAGCTGAGGTCAAGGCTGAAATCCTGCGTCACATCGTATTTAACACCGACACCAAGGCTCCATGCCAGGTTGTTTTCATATTTTGACGCTGAAGTTGAATATACTTCACTGCCTGCCGGGCTGTTATCGGTATATATGTACGAAGTTTTATGATGAACCCGTGCATAACCCAGGCCAGCAGATATCCATGGCGTGAATGCACTGCTGTTTCTGAAATCATAATACGCATTCAGCATCAGCGTGTTTACACTGAGCTTGTTCTGTGCGTCATCAAACTCGGCGCCACCGACACTTTCCCAATAACTCAGACGATATTTTGATTCAGCGTTACCGCGGCCATAAAACTCCACTTCAGTACGCACCGGCACATTGTAGTGCTGATAAAAATCGTATCCCACCGCAAGGCCTGTGCCAAAAACCGTATCACTTTTGTCACCGCCTTTATATTTATCTGCCCATGCCCCTTCACCATCAACGAAACGTTGGTCTGAAAGTGACATAACAGAAGCACCGGCTTTACCGGTCACATAAAAGCCTGTTTTGCTCTCATCAGCCAGAGTCTGGGCCGAAAACATGCCTGCCATTGTAAGCGCTGAAACCGCAATAACCTTTTTCATTTCAATCATCTCCGTTGGTTCTTACCCTACCCGACAAAGAGGGTTGCCTATTTTAAAACCATGCAAAAGACAGGGTAAAATGGTTACAACCGATCGATGTGATCATATCGATCGGTAAAATCGATCGATATTGGTGAGGGTTTTCGTTTCGAATCAACAAAATGGTAATGATGGAGCCCGGACTGAAATGCTGTGTCCCAGAAGCCTGGGAGGTTTGCATTACAACTGCACTACAGTACAAAATGTCAGACACAGTAAAAAAGACTGGGTAATCAACCCACCAGAGAAAACACGTTTATTGCAAAAGAGAGGGGAATTATGTGCAAACTGACTAGAGAAGAAGAATACAGCATCATCAGTCGGACAATGACAAATATTCGTTCACTACGCATGTATGTACGCGGAGTTGATTTTGAGCAATTACTCGACATGCAGGAAAGGCTCAACGCGGTTATTGAAGAACGCCGTAAAGATGCTGAACGTGAAGCGGCTGAACGAGCCGAGCGTGAACAGAGACGTCAGGAACTGCTTCAGTTAATCGCCGGAGAGGGTTTTTCACTGGAAGAACTGCTTGATCGGCCTGAAGATACGCCAAAATCACGTAAAAAGACGTTGCCAAAAGCACCGCCCAAGTATCAATTTGAAGAAAATGGTGAAACTAAATACTGGTCTGGGCGTGGACGTGCGCCAAAACCGATTGATGAAGCAATGAAAGCCGGGCGTTCTCTGGAAGATTTTCGTATCAATAAAAATTCGAACGACATAACAGATGAACAGTAATATGGCAAAAGCACCATTTTGTTAAGGGAGAAGGCTATGAGTAATACATCCTACAAACAAATTATCCCTGTGTCAGATTGGTATTTTCGTCACGAAAATGTCTCTGGTGTGGCAGAAAAGTCAACACTATACCAACTGGCTACATGGGCACTTAAATAAAATGGTGAAATAGTTGGTCTGGTGACAGTTCGTGATGATAATGGGCATCCTAAACTGGTTACCCCTCCCCCTGTTCCTGGTGATTATTTGCATAAAGAACAACTCACCAATGATGAAAAAGAGTGGGCGAAGAGACGATAAACTGGTTCTCCGCCAGTTGCGACAGTCACATCATCGTCGTCCGTTACCGGCGCATCTTCCCCGTGAAGTAAAACGTCTGGAGCCGACAGAAAGCTTTTACCCAGAATGTAGAGGTGAGCGGGATTATCTGAGTGAAGTCAGCGCAGAACAGCTGGAAGGCCTCCGTCTCTTCACCAAGACTCAGTTGCTGGTCTTTCTGACGGAAGGCTTCAGCCTGCTCAGAGAGCAACCTTTCCAGTTCTGCAATGCGAATAAGGTATTTCTGACTCACGGCCGTTTTATAATGCGGCCATGATATTTTTACAACATTGTCAGTGCGTTAAGGCGGGATGTTTTTGGCTGACGCCAGTCCAGCTTATCGAGGAGCATTGCCAGCTGCGAGCGGGTAATGGATACTTTACCACCACGCACCGCAGGCCAGATAAACTGACCTTCTTCCAGGCGTTTGGTGAACAGGCACAGGCCATCAGCATCAGCTCAGAGGATTTTACCTACGTTACCAATACTAGCTTAATGGCTACATACGGCGGTCAGTTTACGCTTACCTTTTCCCCACCAATAGGATATTTTTATGGGAATGATAATTATCATTGGCGGAATTGTTCTTTTGCTGCAATTATGTTGGTCGGTCTTCTGTGCAAAAGCATCAGCACCAGCAAAAATTCGGTTGCTCAATTTTGCATGGTTCTTTTGTTGGCTCCCCTGCTAGGGGTTGCGGGATATATTATCTATACCGGGATTGAGCTTTTTTCTAATGCACCGTAATCCTCGCCATAAACAATGAATTACCGCCTTAACCTAGCTTTATCCTCCCCCTTAAGTGGCAAAAACAGGACTTTTAGCCCCTGTTTTATATCGGGTCGGGACGTATTTACCTGCCTATATAGCCATGCCTCAATAAGACAGTATAACTTTCCGGGAGAGAGGCGCTGAGCAACGTGGGAGCTTTAACGCGGGTTAAATGCAGTACCCAACCCGCGAATATCAACGTGATTCACCGCCGGATTTACTGCTACGCCGCCCTCAGGGTATTGACGTTGAACAAAAAACCTAAAAAACCAATAATTCCAGTTGACACGGAAAGTCATATCAGCGTCAATACGCCCTCGGTTAAGCGTACCTTAAACATAGGCCTATATCTTATTGGTGAAGTATCTGGTTTTAATGGGGGCTACTACAAATGAACACCCCTCACTTTTTACTGTACATATGAACAGTATTGAGCGATAATACATCATATGTGAAAGTTAGAATTGAAGAAATGAAAGAAATTGACATCAAATTGAAAATTGTAGAGTTTCTTTTAAACTCTGAACCCGCTGATACATACCTAGCTGCTGAGGTTAGATTTAGTTTCGGATCAAGACGTGCTGATATCGTTTCAGTTTCATCGGATATTGCAACTGTTTATGAAATAAAAAGTGAAAAAGATTCCGTTGAAAGACTTGTTTATCAAATAGATAGTTATAAAGAATATTTTGATTACTGTTATATAGTCTGTGTGGATAAAAATTTAGATGCGGTCAGAAAGAAAATTAGCACCAATGTGGGTATTATTGTCGTGGATGATATTAACGTTAAGAGAATTAGAAAGGCAAAGCGTATTGCCCGACAAGAAAAATTATGTTTAGCGAGCACTATACCAGTGAATGAATTGAAAAAGATCGTTATTAATAAAAAAGGACTATCAAAATACGAGTTATGTATTTCGTTAGCCAATGAAAAACCCCTCGCTGAAATAAAGAGCTTATCGAGAAAGTTTTTATTGAAAAACATCATGAAAAATTTTGATATTTTTCATGATGAAATTGGTGAAATTTTATCACCAGATGACATTCTAACAATAACAAGAATGCCTCCTGGTAGAATATTAAGGGTTTCTTAATAATACACGAGTTGACATGAAATAATTCATTCTTACCGCAATCCAAAAAGATGGACTTATACCCGAAGGTGTATTTTTGGCTGCAAGACTAATTTCATGATCAGCCCATATCCCAATTGGTGTATACCGTACATCTTTTACCATCATTGCTGCACACAACGGATAACTTCCGGCATCTCTTCTATACCTTTTATAGATAAATTTATCCTCCAAAGAAATATCTATTCTTGGTACAAAAGTCCCTCCTTTCATTTCAATTTGCTCAATATTAATTGAAGCATAATCACCATATTTCACTTGATAGTTTTCACTAATTTTTTTGAATATTTTCTCTTCTAAAATAGGTATTTCACCTTGATCATCGTGACCATACTTAATCGGACTAGAGGGAAATGATGTACAAGCAATGATAATGTCTTCAATTTTATCATTAAACATTTCTAGATCACTACAAGCATTTAAGAAATACTCTTCTTCTTTATCAGTAGCTCCTTCAACTTGGCCTGCATCTAAAATAACATAAAATTTACTATCATCTTGTAAACTATCGGCGATAGGTTTAACAAAAATAGAATAATCATCTAAATCGTGTGGAAGGCGTAATGCCAGCATTTTTTTTGTTTTTGTTATTTCACTAACAAAACTCCGCACTTCAGAAAAATCTTCATCATCATAGATGTGTATCATTGGAATAATGTTCAAATGGTTATAAAGATTAATGAAGTATCTCCATTCATAATAACCATCCTTTTCATCAACGAGTTGTCGGATTTGATCGTTAATATATTTCTCATTTGATGTTAAATCTAAAATAAAAGGTCTTTCACCCTGAATATCTTTGATAGTCAGCATTCTACGATGAATGTCTCCATCTGGAGCAATTTTGGCTTTTCTTGACTTTGTTAGCTCATAAATAGGTAGAATATGATCAAATACCCCTGAAGAGAGTTTTGACATCGCTTTTAACTCAGCGTCCCGAGTCTTCATAATTGGAAAGTAATTGAATTTTTTCATGATTTATAAATTATGTCCACTGAAGCCTAATTGTTGAGCACGAATTCTCACAGCCATTGAAGACACTTGGAAATGTGCTGCTATATCAGCCACTTGATTTGATTTTTCTTCTATAAACTTACTAAATTCATTCTCTGGCATTAATAATTCAGCTGCGAATCTATTTGCTTCAGCTTCCATTTTATTTGTTTCTTCATTTCTGAAGAAAACCGTGTCTGTAAAACTATTTCTATTGAGTGTATGGCGAATAAAATGGCCTAGTTCATGGGCGATTGTGAAGCGTTGGCGATGAGGATGGTGTAAAGAGTTTACCGTCATTATCCAATTGCCGCTTTTCCCTTGTTTGAGAGAACCCGATTCTTCTCCTTTCATCGGTTCTAGCCGCAATGTAATACCTAACAAACTGGTAAGCCTTGAAACATCTAAAGGGCTTGTTTCAATATTGTTTTTCTTAGCAAAAACAATAAGCTCTGAAGCCGTTGTCATATCAATGTCTTGGCCGCTTATTACACCACTGCTTTTTAATTTCTTAGTCATAAACGCCATTTAAGTTCTCCTTCCTAAGATAAAGTTGCCGCCATCTTCATCTGAGGTATCTTTTAAAGAAATGCTTTCAGCAATTAATTTAAGATTCCTTTTTAAACCATCCAGTTCTTGCTCAAGTTTTTCAAATGACTGATTGTGTTCTTGTTGACTAAGTTTAATATCGTCAATTGAACTTATTTGAGCTAGTAAATCAAATTGTACAGGCTCGATCTTTTCGTATAAAATCGCCTTTATTTCTTTTTCAAATTTTGAACTTTCTACATATTGATTTACTTCGATAACAGCAATATCTCTCGCTTCTTCTTTTGCTTTTGCTGTAGAAGAGTTTTTAATAATAAGAAATGAAAATGCAGCTACTATCCCATTGAGCGCAATGAGCACAGTAATAATTGTCTGATATAAATTACTTTGGAAAGACCAAAAATCGTCAAGACTTAAAAGGGTTCCATCAGTGACCATTTTGCCAATATTCTGTAAAGTCTTGGGATCAGAAATCACATCAGGTTTTTTAAGCACAAAATTATCAGCAAATCCAATATAAGAGTAAAAACTTGGGCGTAGAATTAAATAGAAAATGAAGAGCCAAAAAAAACCAGTTACTAAGGTGCAAAAAACAATGGATAGAAAAGTAATCCATTTACTATGATGGCAAAGTTTTGTCTTAGGGTTTAAACCTCCGTGTTGAGCCTTATCTTTTATCGACATTCCCTACCTCATTAGGTCTGCCCATGCAATATCCTCTCTATTCTTGTTTATGATACCAGCTATTGGTGACTGCACCTCTACGCTTCGATCTTGTGAAAATGTGATCTTTGCTGCATTGTGGCTTAAAAATCAATCTGGTAAAAGATATTTTCAAGCCAATTCGATACCTCAAGTTGCTATGTTTTAAACACTTGTCACACTCAAGTTTGATATAAACGAAGCATACCACTGCATCATCTCTTTCCTTCTATCCAGATACTGCGCCCTCACGGCTCGCATTCTTGTCCACATGGGCAAGTTGAGTTTTCAATCCACGCAGAGTCAAAACCCTCTTTGTGCAGTATAGTGCTCATTGTATGACGAAAATCTGTTATTTTTTCGTCTTTCAACCTGAAAGCTACCCCATACGGATGACTCAGCCCCATCCGCTCCTGGACGGTCTTTGCAGCCCTAGCAATTTCCGTCACATCCAGTTTCTCTAGGATGCTGATGGGCTTTACGCAGGAAAGACAATATTTTCTGTGCTGACGTATTCGATCACGTTGCTGAGCCGTCAGCCCATGGTGCTGCATCACATCAAGCCAGCGACTGACAGCCCTGCGCCAGAGACCAGCAACCTCCAGCTTTTGTGCAACCTCATCCTCCACCATCATCTCTCACACTTGATATCCGTTTTTTCCTTTTGAAGGACCTCTGCCCCAAAGCCTTCACCCGATGTTTGATAGCAGGGATCGTCCTGTGGGGAAACCTCTCCCGCCCCCCCGGAACACCGCCTTCAGGATATATATTCCTTAATACCCGGTCCTCAACAGACTGCCAGAACCGGGCCTCAGTCAGCTCCATTTTTCCGGCCTAGGCAAAAATGGCCTCCCAGGTACGATCCGGCAGCAACGCTTTTATTTTATCAATCCCTTTACTGTAGTGCACCTGCATCAACACCAGTTCCATTTCCGACTAGGGCGGTGCCACGCCTTGGGACAGACCTAAAAGCTGAACAATTCGGGCCACCCCATGGGCAGACCGGCCAAGCCGCACTCCGATTTTACGGGCAGACAACTGACCATAGTGTTGTTCCACAAACGTAATTTCGGTGGCTGTCCACTGTGTCCGGTGATTACGGTGCCGCTGTGTTTTACCCACCTCGCCAGTTCCTTTTACATCACTCACGATGTTTTTCCTGCGCCAGCATATAGACTTGAGCCCGCAGGTGCTGCTCAGCCTGCTGAATCTGCTGCTGACGTTGCGGAGAGTCTTCAGGGAGCAGCTTCAGCTGCCGAATCTGTTCTTCCACCGGCACAGTCTGCCGGAAGCTTGTCAGCATGCCAAAGACTTGCGATTAAAGTTCACTGACTGTCATGTATCTTCCCCGCTGTTCATCCAGACGGTTCAGGCGCTCAGCCAGCTGCTGTAAGCGGGTCATGCCTTCGTTCCAGCCCGCCATCGTCTCTTCCGGGAGCGCACGACTCCTTACGCTCTTCTGCCAGTTATCCACCATTTCCTGTACCCGGGGATTGTCGGGGAAAAGTACCATCAGTTGCTGCAGTAGCTGCGCACTGCGCTGCAGGTTGTATGCCAGGGGTAATTCTGTCAGTCGCGTTATCTGTTGACCGGAAAGGGTTATCCACTCTGACGCATGATTTAACAGTGAGGGTGTTCTGCTGAGCTGTGTCATCTGGTCTGCTGAAAGCACATCCGGTGGTGGTGTCAGCAGCGCCCTGAGTTGCTGCTCTGCCGGTGATGGCTGTGTCAGAAACTGCCATCCCGGAATGGCCACGCTGACAGCCATCAATGCCGCACAGACACCAGTTACAAACGGTTTCAGAAACGTGGGCGGGGATTTTTGAAGGGTGAGTGTGGGCTCTGCTTTTGTTTCGGAAACAACATACACCAGACGGGAGTGCGGCAGGGGCTGATGTTCCTGCACATCCGGAGCATCAGACCGGAGTGCCTGAGCAGGAAGCGTTACCGGAGACGACGCTTCGCCCTGCACAGGCTGATTTTCCAAGCGGGTGATATATCCCTTCACCATGGCTTCCGGTAAAGCCACTTTACTGCTCTGTTTAAGTTCGTGCCGGGCCAGTGTGTCACTCAGTGCCTTCAGGAATGTTTCGGTCTGATACAGCAGGGGCAGGTTGTCACGGTCGTCCGGTGGCATGGCCCGGAGCGTTTTTTGCAGACGGTTGAACAGACCGGTAATAATTTCCAGCCGGGCGTGGGTATTCAGCGGCCACATCACTGACCAGTGATGCCGGGTCAGCGCCACAATCAGAGCCAGTCCTTCATTCAGACCACTTAACCCTGTTGTATGCATCCGGGCGATGGTGTACCAGGATGCCGTCTGTAATTCCACGCCATTGTGTTCATACAGACGCAGGCAGAGTGTTTCCACATAACGCCAGTCCACATCCGGGCGTGCCGGGTGGATCAGTTTGCTGATTTCATCACGCAGGGCAGCATAATCCGGTAATGACCGGGGGTCACCACCGGTTTTCAGTTTCACTTCAGAAGTCATCAGCAGATTCGGTGTTGCTGTATTAAATCATGATTAACCGTTACGGAAAGAACATCAGTGTGGTACCGGTACCCGGGAAAGGTATTCCACCGCGCGGATAATTGCCGGTGTCACATCCCATCGTCGTTGTAGAACCGAAAATAGTCCGTGAATATTTCCGATATGATATTCCGTTCGTACTCTCTCTCCATCCATCGTCAAATGATACCCGGGCTGATTATGAGCAATGGTGATATGACATGCATTATTTCCGATGTATACAGCTTCCTACGGTTTGAATTTAACATCCCAGTGCCAGGAATATGGATTATGATTTAAATAAAAAAGACGCATCTGAATGTCACTGAATAATGGATTCATCATAAATAAAATACACCTGATAATAAAATATAGTGGAAAACCAGAATAAAGAAATGGTCCGGTATTATGCAAAATCCTCAAGGTGACGACTGATACTGTTTTCACGGTAACAGGTCACCAGTAATTCACGGGTTGCCCGGGTGAACGCTACATAAAGCACCGGAATCACTTCAGACTCATCCGCTGCACCAGAGTGAACGAAAGAAGCATTGATAACCGCCACATACGGGAACTCCAGCCCCTTGCTGCTCTGGTACGTCAGTAAATGCACCACATCCTTACGTCGCGAGTATGTCTTCTTACCTTCACTGTTAACCGATGACATAAAAGGATTGGCTGAATATGTTTAATAGTGTCCCCTGTTTTCAGTACTCCGGATGGAGCCACTTCAATGATGAAAACGATTTCAACACAGATTTTCCTGAACTGGCGCTCAAGCCGCCTGATATTTTTAGGCGTCTTGATTCTTGCCCCGTTCATTAATGAGTCTGCTATTGTTTATCGTCCATAATTCAACCTTCATTTGACGATGGAGTGAATATATCAAAATCACATGATTATACCGTTCTGTGTACTGTTCCAGAACTACTGCCAGACAAGAAGAAAATATGACATCTGCCAGGTGTGTTCCGGTACTTTGTGATGTTACTGTTATCAACGCCTTGTCAGTTCTAACCTCTGTATATTAACCATTCCTGATAATTCTGCCTGTTTCACATCAAGTTGTGCAACACCAAGTGCATATTCATCTCTCAACTCATTTAACCACTCCAGCAAATCGTTAAAAACTACCGCTCCGGTCCGGACCTGAATATACTCTCCTCGTGCATCCATCCATGTAATCGCAATCCCGCGAGATAACGCACTGTCACTGATGATCTGCGATACCTGTGCAGGCGTTGTTGTGGTGGATTTTCGCGCCGCAATAATCTCCGGCGCGGCGCTCTTCAGTCGCGCGTTCATCGCCACCAGCTGTTGCAGCATCGTCTTCTGTTGCTCAATCCGTTCGCTCAAAGGCTGCCAGATGAGGACGTAATATCCGGCGCTAAACAGAAACACCGCTGCTGCCAGTAACATGCCCTTTTCACGTGACGAACGCCCCTCCAGGTGTTGTACCAGCCACTGTTCAGCGTTGTTCAGCTGCCGCTCACACCATTGCTGAAAACGATGAACAAATTTACCGCGTAACATGTTATTTCCTCCGCAACGTTACGCCGCCGGAAACCGCATCACCCTCTTTCTGTAACGCGTCCTGCTGCACAACATAATCTGCCGCCAGTGCGCTACGCAGTTTGTCGAAACTGGCAAAGTTTGCGGCCCGCAACTGGAGATGAAGGGTCTGGCGGTTTTGATCAAAGGTGAAACCACGCATCTCTATGTCGGAAAGTGCCGCTGATTTCAGAGTGCTGGCGAGCGCTGACAACTCAGCGAGTAGATCGGTATCATCAGTTTGTGGGCGATATTTTTTCAGCGCCGTCGCCACCTGAGAGCGCAAATTCACAATCCGCTTCTGCTCCGGGAACAACGTTAAGAACAGTTTCTCTGCCTGGGCACGACTTTGCGCCACCTGTTCGCTGACGCTCCATAACGTCACGCCCCGTTCCACTGCCAGCGCAACCAGAATCAGCAATACAGGCAGAACCATCACCCGCCAGCGCGCCCACTGTTTTCGGTAGCTGACGCGAGGTTGCCACTGGCCGCTCAGCAAGTTACCTTCTGGTTCTCCGGATGTGTTAATGGCTGGCAGAGCCGTGATCGTCAGACGTTCGGCATCCGCATCAGCCCATGCAGATAGCTTTTCCGGCGCGATTCCGACCACGGTTAGCGAAAGCGGTAAATCCTGCTCATTGAGCTGTGCACGGAACATGGCCGGAGCCAGCGCAAGCCCGGCGCTCCATCCCCGACATTCATCGATTCGGCAGATAACCCGTTGCGCATCGCCAGCCATATAACCACCAGGAATAGACATCCAGTCCGGCGCGACGGTAGCGCTGGTGATACCGTTCTCCTGCAACCACTGCGCAATGTTGCGCATATGATGCTGGTGAATCACTGCTACGGTTGCCAGTTGCTGGTCGATTTTCAACGGCGCAAAATGCAGTTCGTCGATATCCTGGTTCAGTTCTTCTTCCAGTAAAACGGGCAGAATAGTCGGTATCTGCCAGCGGGGGACATCAGGCAGTTCAGCCTGCCAGACGCTGATCCATTCGCCGGGAATGTAGAGTCGAATCGCATCAGTTTGCAGCCATTGCTGAAGCTGTTCGTCGGCAATGTCAGGCCAGATGCCGTGCTCCGCGTCGGCAGTACGGCGTTGCCAGCGGACAGGATCGGAGGCGCAAAGCGGGAAAAAAATCTCAGGCATGGAGCTCACTCACTTTCTCCTGTCTGATGCCAGAGAACAGAAAAGTGTTGCGACCCCGTGCGGGCAATTAACGAGTTCATCGTCAGTTCAGTCTCATTCACGGTGATATCTGAACGCAACCAGAAATAATGACTGCTCACAGTCAGAAACTCCCCGACCTGCTTTCTGACATTCTCATCAACCCGTTTAAGGTATGGACTGGCAAGAAACTGTCCGACATTGCGCCATCCTTTTCCCGGACGCTGTTGCAGTAATGCCCGGGCCTGAACGGGGCTTAATCCCGGGCCGAACAGTGCCTCAAGAATCACACTTTGTGATACATCAAGCGAATTGATATTAATTCGCTGCCTGCTCATCGGTAGCGCGCAGACCAGTGGTTTAATTTTCTGATAGAGCGCGGCATCCATTCCCTGTACAACACGTATTTCGCTGATATCCGTCAGCGGCTGCTTTGCCGGCCAGAAAGGCACTGGTCGGGTAAGATATTCACTTTCCTGCTGCGCCTGCCCGTCACGACCTCCGCCAGTAAAGACCTGAAGGCTTTCAGTAATCTGCACAGCCCGCTGGACAGGCACATCAAGGCGGGAAATCAGGGTAATGAGTTGTTGTCTTCCGGGCGCCCCTGACACCTTCGCCGGCTGAGCGAGGGCATTCAGGTTAAAGCAGGTCTGTGCATCGCGTAGCGTGACGGCAATTTTCCCCTGTGACAGTGGAAATAAATGTGACCCGATACTCCACGAATATACCGGAGTATGTTCTTCATTTTTCAAGTTTTCATTTAATATGCTCAGTGCCAGGCTTTCTGCGCTGACGGCATACCATGTTGCCTGTTGATAATCCTGCAGGCTACGCATTCTGTCTGTCTGCCGCGATATGCGGTGAGAGAGGCCGGTACACACTGATGCCATCACTGCCAGTAACAGCAGCACCATCAACAACGCCATACCACGCCTGGGAAGAAAGCCATTCATGATGACAGAGCCCCATGTAACAACCAGATTCGTTCAATATCGCCCCATTGTGGTGAATGCAGGATCATACGTACTGCTGCAGGGATCGTCTGCTGTGACGACCAGTCCTCCAGCCAGCCCGTGCCGTCGTGGAACTGCAAACGGAGCGAATCCACCGGGAAAAGTTTTTGTATTGCCGGCTCCACACTATCCGCTGCGTCCGTCAGCGGCCACACAAGACGTTCAAGATAACCATTGCGAATACGGTAACCCACGGTAAGCAGATTACTGCGCGGCAGACGCATCAACGGATTGATCACGCCGCCGCGCACAAAGCGCATTCCTTCACTCTCAGACGCCAGCACGCCAGCGCCAGCCAGCAACGCCGGTTCCCGCTGCCCCTGCTCGCCTCTTATCGGTCGCGGCATCATTTGTGTCAGATCGTGGGTCAGAAAACTCATCGCCTGTTGCACGATGTGTAGTTTTTTATCATGTCCGGCGACGACGCTGTTCGCACGTATGACGCCGTTTGTCACCTGCTGTGTCATCAATGCCAGTGAGGCAAAAATGGCAATCGCAATCAGCATTTCCAGTAACGTAAAACCAGCGAGAATCCTTTTCACTGCTGGCCTCCAACGGCGCTGAACCAGGCGCGTCGTGACTGAATCACCGGCGAAAAGTCTTCGTGGCGGCTGACTTCAATATCTACCGCCTGTAACAGTGCGTTGTCTGTTTTCAGCGGTATGGTTTTCCAGTACCAGTGACTTCCGGCCATATCACTCTCGCCCTGATGCCTGATCGCCCGCTGTTCGTGGGTCATCAGATAGAGTAGTGCGGTCTGGTTTTCTGCCACCCAGCCTGCTACCGTTTTCTCCTCAAGAACCTGCTGATTACTCAGCGTGCCGCTGGCGATCTGTAACACCGCCATGACAGCCAGCGAAAAAATCACCAGTGCAATCATCACTTCCAGCAACGTAAATCCGCGCTTCATGGCATCCTCTCATCACATTGACTGAGGGATAACGCGCCATCGTGCGCCAGTTTCACCGCCTGGCATTCGTTTTGCTCTGCCGAGTAGAAGCGCAGCGTAAACGGCGTGGCAGGTTCAAAGGGAAAAAAACGGATCTGCGGCCTCTTCTTTTTTGTCTCTTTTTGCAGCTCCAGTTCAATGTCATGCAGCGTCAGACGGTGACGTTGCAGCTCCAGCACATACTCCTTCTGCCAGATATCACTTCCGGGTTGCAACACCATCTGCACCTGTTCTGGCACCGTAACCTGTGCTGATAACCGGGGTGCGGAAACGGGCAACCACTGCCCGTGACGACGCTGCATAAACTGGTAGCTGGAGGGCTCGATTAACACACCGACAGCCAGCCCTTCAGTCACAGCTTTATCTTTCAGTTGTTCAAACCGAATCAGAAAATCCTGCGCTACTTTTTTCGCGGGCGGTTCGGAAGAGGTTGCCAGCGTCTGTACTACCCCCGCACTGGCAAGACCAATAAGGAAAATCACCAGTATGATTTCCAGAAGAGTGAATCCGCGTTCAGGCACTTGTTACTGAAGCTCCTGTAAATTCCAGTTACCGATATCTGCGGCAGCCCCTTCTCCGTTTTCCTGACCATCCGCCCCTAAGGTGTAAACATCAAACATCCCTTTTTCACCCGGGCTGAGATACTGATAATCATTGCCCCACGGATCTTTTGGTAGCCGTTTGATGTATCCACCGGTACGGTAGTTGCGGGAGTCCACCATATTGGCCGGTTGCTGGATCAGCGCCTCCAGTCCCTGCTCGGTGGTTGGATAACGCCCGTTATCCAGTCGGTACATGTCCAGCGCGTTTTCCAGCGCCACGATATCGCTGATGGCTTTTTGCCTGTCCGCTTTCTCTTTGTTGCCCAACAGGTTAGGCACCACCAGACTTGCCAGGACGCCAAGAATAACAATCACCACCATCACTTCCAGCAGGGTAAAACCTGCCCGTGGTTTTTGCGTGCGGGATAACGAATTCATGTGATAGCTCCGTAAATTACATTCCAACCATATTGTTCAGTTGCAGCATCGGTTCGAGGATGGCGATGACGATAAACAGCACCACGCCTGCCATCATCACCACCAGCGCCGGTTCAAACAGCCCCAAAACCAGCCCCACCTGGGTATCAAATTCCCGTTCCTGGCTGACTGCAGCCTGTTCAAGCATGGTTTCCAGTTCACCGCTCTGTTCACCAGAGGCGATCATGTACAACATCATCGGCGGGAACAGGCGCAACTCCGCCAGCGCGGCGCGCAGACAGCTCCCTTCGCGGACACGCTCTGCCGCCAGCAGCAGTTGTTGTTCGACATAGCGATTTGCCGACACGGCGGCAGCGGTCTGAATGCCTTCCAGAAGCGGAACACTGCTGGCGGTGAGGATGCTTAACGTGCGGGAAAAGCGCGCCGTATTCAGTCCGCGAGCGACCCGCCCTATCACAGGCAGGCGCAGCAAGGTTTTATCCCAGCGCAGATGCATCGCAGGATTTTTGAGTAGCCGTTGCCCCAGCACCAGAAGCCCCAGCAATCCCGCCAGCCAGTAAACGCCGCTGGCCTGTAACGCGTCACTCATGGCGATAAGGGTGCGGGTGGAGGCGGGCAGCGCATGTCCGAGGTGATCGAACTGTTCGATAATTTTCGGCACCACCGCCGTCAGCAAAATAGTGACCACGCCCGTTGCCACCACCAACAGCACCAGCGGGTAGAGCATGGCCTGCAGCAGTCGTGATTTCAGGCGCTGGCGCTGTTCGGTGTAATCCGCCAGGCGATTGAGCACCACATCGAGATGTCCGGATTTTTCTCCGGCAGCGACCATCGAACAAAACAGGGAGTCAAAGACGCGGGGATGTTCGCGCAGGCTGTCCGACAGGGTATAACCTTCCTGAATCCGGCTGCGCAGCGCCATTCCGAGGCTTTTTACATGCAGTTTTTCGCTTTGCTCACTGACCGCCTGTAAGCAGGTTTCCAGCGGCATTGCTGCCTGCACCAGCGTTGCCAGTTGACGAGTGAACAGCGCCAGATCTGCCGTCGCCACGCGACGATGTGCGTGCCGCCGACGCTGCAACAATCCCCCTGCCGATGCATTCATCCGGGCTTCAATGTGCACGGGAATGAGGTCTTTACCGCGTAACAATTGACGGGCATGACGCGCGGAATCCGCCTCAATCATGCCTTTGGTTTTGCGACCATTACGCTCCAGCGCCTGATAGTAAAACAGTGCCATTACGCCTCCATGGTTACCCGCAGAACTTCATCGAGAGAGGTTTCTCCGGCGAGCACTTTCTCAATGCCGTTACTGCGGATACCCGCAGAGTGTTGCCGGACATAACGTTCCAGCTCCAGTTCCCCGGCCTGACGGTGGATCAAATCACGCAATGTGGCGTCCACCACGAGCAGCTCATGGATGGCAGTACGTCCGCGAAAGCCTTTGTGATTACAGGCGGGGCAGCCCTGCGGATGGTACAGCGTGACGGCATGCGTATCGGAGATCCCCATAAGACGTTTTTCTTCGTCGGTGGCAGGCGCGGCCTGACGGCAGTCGGAGCACAGCGTGCGGACCAGTCGCTGCGCCATCACGCCCGTCAGACTGGAAGAGAGCAGGAAAGGCTCCACGCCCATATCCTGCAAACGTGTGATCGCCCCCACCGCTGTGTTGGTATGCAGCGTGGAAAGTACCAGGTGTCCGGTCAGTGAAGCCTGAACAGCGATTTCTGCGGTTTCGGTATCGCGGATTTCACCGACCATCACCACATCCGGGTCCTGACGCAAAATCGCGCGCAGGCCACGGGCGAAGGTCATCCCGACGCGGGTGTTGACCTGCGTCTGACCGATCCCTTCAATCATGTATTCGATAGGGTCTTCAACCGTGAGAATGTTGCGCGAATGGTTGTTCAGCTCCTGCAATCCGGCATACAGCGTGGTGCTTTTGCCGGAACCTGTCGGCCCCGTCACCAGAAAGATACCGTGCGGTTTGTGTAACAGCTGGCGCAACTGCGCGGTCAGTTCATGACTCAAACCCAGACGCTCCAGCGTCAGGCGGGCCTGGTTTTTGTCCAGCAGTCGCAGCACCACGCGCTCGCCCCAGGCAGAAGGCATGGTGGAGACGCGCACGTCAATCGCCCGGCCGCCCAGCAGCAGCGCAATACGCCCATCCTGCGGTACGCGCTTTTCGGCAATATCCAGCCGCGCCATCACCTTGATACGCGATACCAGCAGCGAGGCCAGTTTGCGCCCCGGTCGCAGCATTTCATGCAATGTGCCGTCAACGCGAAAACGGATCACCAGACTCTTTTCAAACGTCTCGATGTGGATATCCGAAGCGCCTTCTTTAATCGCCTCTGCCAGCATGGCGTTGATCAGTTTGATGATCGGCGCATCGTCGTCACTTTCCAGCAAATCTTCCGTTTCCGGCAGATCTTCTGCGAGGGTAAAGAAGTCCTCGGTGGAACCGAGATCTTCCATCAACTGGCGAGCTTCGGAAGAGTCCCGCTGCCAGACCGTATTCAGTCGCTGTTCAAACTCGGCCTCATCGATTTGCCGCAGCGTAAAGGGCGCGTCCAGCCCCCGCTGCAGCTCCTGCAAAACAGAGAGCGACAACGGATGAACATGGAGGATTTCCAGCGACGCTTCGCACCATGCCACCAGGCTAAACCGGCGGCTGAAACTGTAGGGCAGACGCACGGTGTTAGCGGTGGTTTCCTGTGCTACAGGCACCATTAACGCGTTCTCCCGGCATTAAGGAACGCGCGTACTTCCGGCGGTAAGGCCTGGTTTTGCGCTGGCAGTACCGGCTGCGCGGTGTGCGGCATCAGGCTTAAGCCTTGCTCATCGCGATAGATCTGCTCGGCACGCATATAGTTATATTTGCGCTGCGACACGCCGTCTGCCGCCATACCGTCACGCAGAATGGTCGGGCGGATAAACACCATCAGATTACGTTTTTCTTTTTTATCTGCCGTGGACTTAAACAGGTTGCCAATCAACGGGATATCGCCCAGCAACGGCACTTTCGCCACGCTTTCTCCCGCCTGGTCGTCCATCAGACCGCCAAGTACAATCAGCTCGCCATCGTTAGCCAGCACGGTGGTTTTCAGTTTGCGCTCACCAAACACGACGTCGAGGCTGGTCTGCCCTTCCACCTTCGAGACTTCCTGCTCAATCACCATCTGTACCGCGTTACCTTCGTTAATCTGCGGCGTGACTTTCAGCATGATGCCGACTTTTTTCCTCTCTACCGTGTTGAAAGGATTACTGTTATTTTCACCCACCGCAGATCCGGTTAATACCGGAACATCCTGCCCCACCATGAAGAAGGCTTCCTGGTTGTCCAGCGTGGTGATACTCGGCATGGAGAGCACATTGGTACCGGAGTCGTTTTTAACTGCCTGGACCAGCGCGGCCCAGTCGCCCTTCACCACCCCAACTGCCGTGCCACTAAAACCAGAAAGTAACTGAGACAATCTGGAAAGATCACCTTCCGTATCAGGGTTTATAGTGGTGGCACCGTTTTCGCTGATCACCGTGGAGCCTTTCTGCGGCTTTGCCTGAGAAACCGCCATGCTCAGGGAACCAATCGGGATCTGTGTACCGTTGGCAAACTGCATAAACCCGGTATCTTTTGACATCCACTGCACACCGAAGTTGATATTACTGCCTTCAGCGACTTCCGCGATTAACGCCTCGACATGCACCTGAGCACGACGAATATCCAGTTGTTCAATCACGCTTTGCAAAGACTGCATGATGTCCTGTGGCGCGGTGACAATCAGGGCATTACTGTGTTTGCTGGCAGCGATGGAAACAACATCACGCCTGCTACCGGTAGTGCCTTCTGCTTCTTCTTTGGCGGAAGTAAGTGTGCCGCTGACCTGTTTCAGCACATCGACCAGATCTTCGGCTTTGCTGTATTTGAGATAGAACACCTGGCTGTTGCCACTGCGCTCCATTTCTGAGTCCAGGCGACGGATCAGACGGCGTATTTTGTCCCGTGTGGCGGGATCTGCACTGACGATAACACTGTTCGTTCGCTCATCAGCGACAATCTGTGATTTCAGCGTTGCAGGCTGATTTTCACTGCTGTTTCTGGTCAGACTTTCCAGCACACGGGCGATTTCTGAAGCCGACGCATTACCCAGCGGGATCACCTCCTCGGTACGGTTCCCTTCACGATCAATTCGTTGTATTACCTCAGTCAGACGTTTCACCACCGAGGCTCGCCCGGTCAGCATAATCACATTGGAGGGCTCGTAATTGACAATACTGCCGGATCCGTCCAGGTCAGTCATTTGCTGTAACACAGGAGCCAGCTCACGTACGGAAACATTACGTACCGGCACAATCCGGGTAACCATTTCATCACCGACATAATTTTCATGGCCTTCTCCGGTCAGGGGTAATGGTTCTGTTTTCGCCGCACCGGATTTAACAACTTTAAGTACGTTATTCTCCACGGGTACGACGGCATACCCCTGGGCTTCCAGCAAATTAAGGAACAACTGATAATACTGACGTTCATTGAGTGGTGTTATCGTTCGAATACTCACCTTTCCCTGAACATCTGGTCCCATCACGATGGTTTTATTAAGATTAGCACCGACGGTTTCGATGAATGATTTCAAATCTGTATCTTTAAAGCTGGCAGTAAAGGTATTTTCTTCAGCCCGGGAGGACGGACTACACAATGCAGCCATCAGTATCAGAGAAAGTAAATATTTTTTCTTTTTAATGCCGGTTATTTTTTTTTGCCTGTCATCTTCACGCCGGGCACGCAGCATAATTTCACACCGGAACATAATTAAGCCGTTCTCCTGAATTAAAAACAGACAGGGAATTATCAACGCAATGCAACAGATATGTTGTGGCGCTCCCCGTTTCGTAAAATGGTCAGCCTGACAATACTCATTGAATAAATTTGTTGCATAAAGATGCTTGTTGCTCCCGGCTGCGTAAAATCCTGTCCGTTCAGGGCAACCGCAATATCACCGGCTTTCAGACCACTGATATCAAAAAGGGAGCGATCCCCCCCGGGCATCACAGCGTAACCGGCAACACCGTCCTTATATACGGGGGTAAAGCGGATATATTCGAAAAATTTTTGAGGATCAATGGCCAGTGCCTGCTGAACTGCGGGTGGCAAACGGGAAAAAGTATCAGCAACAGCAGATGTTTCCGGCGGAGAAGATATTTCTGGCTGCTCATCTTTTTTCTCTGGCTCAGGGGCACCTTCTTCATCGGTCAGTGTGAGGTAAATAACGTTATCCTGGTAACGCAACATCACCTGCTCAGGAAAAATACGTTCAATCACAGCATCACCGGATGAGAGTCTCTCTCCCTGCAAATAAAACTGCTGCCTCCCTTTCTCCTCAAGCACCACACCAGGCCTTGCTCCCGACGCAACCCCACGGAGCACAATATCGGGCAGTTTTTCTTTCACCATCAATGTCAACGGGCTGTGCTCCGGCACAGTAACGGGGTGATACTCACCAAACCAGTTTTGCTGGCTGATTAACTGGCAGCACTCACTCCCCGTCATTCCGGCGTTCTGTTGTCTTTCTTTATGCTGTACCGGGGAATGTTTCACCTGCACAACTGAAAAAGTGGCATAATGCCAAGCTGAAATGATGATTTTTATAAAAATAAAAAACAGTATTATACAGAAAATATAATGTATGAATTTTAACAGCCACTTCTTAAGCATATAAGCAACAACACCCGGAAATCCACAACTCTGTCCTGCAACTTAATAACATGAATACCTGCATTATCAATAATATGTCTTATTATTGCATATCTGATATTATAATTTCTTTATTCCACAGGCGGCACGGTCAAGTTTTCGTTGATACTGATTACCTGTACGCATTTCATTAATTTTTATTATATAAAAAACGCCTTTATTCATCATCGCCTTCATTGCCGGATCCGTGCATATCTGGTACTGAAACTGCGTTAAGAAAACATCCGGATTCAGAGTGAGTTGCCCGGTGCCTTCGCTGATAACAACCATTTTTATCAGCGCTCCACTGTTCTGCGCTGATATCAGTGTATAATTCGCCGATTTAACCGGCAGATTCCTGCTGATATTGCGTGCCTGTTCTTTTGCCAGCATGTCCGCTTCACTCTGGTATCCCGCACATCCACTTAAGGATGCAACAATACTCAGCAGTACCGGAATAACGCTTTTCCCCGGTATCTGTTTTTCTGACATAACGAGCTCCCCTCCACATGCTCAGTAAATAAAATAACGCTTAAAGCATTACATCAATGCCTGTATATAACATCACCATTCCTCCCAGACTCAGAAAGGGGCCGAAAGGCACTGTACTTGCATATTTCCCTGTCGTGATGGCATATATCAGAGCACAGAATGACGCCACGAGCGCCACATCCGGCAGTAACAAAGGACCGGTCCAGCTCCCCAGGCCGGCAAACAACAAAACGTCGCCCATACCCAGCGCTTCCCTGCGCAGGACAACACCGGCCAGCCACCGGAGAGTATAAAAAGACACAAACCCCGCCAGCCCCCCGCTAACAGCATCATGCAGGGACAAAGGACTCAGTCCCCCCCATGCCACAATAAGCCCGGTCCACAACACGCCCTGAGTGAAAATATCAGGTAACCACTGATGCTCAAGATCAATAAAGCTTGCAGCAATCAGCCAGGCAGATAATATCATGACAGCCACACCCCACCCGCTGTCCGGCCAGACAATGCCTGCCAGTAAAAATAATAGTGCCGTCAATAATTCAACCAGCGGGTAACGCAGACTGATTTTTCCATGGCAGTCTCGGCATCGCCCTTTAAGTATCAGCCAGGAAACCAGCGGTATGTTGTCACGAATGCGGATACTCTTCCGGCAATGTGGGCAGTGCGAACGTGGGCGTATCAGGTTTATTCCGGGTTGCACATTCTGCGTTTCGCCCTGAAATTCAGCTATCTGTTGCCGGAGCATAACAGGATAGCGTCGGATCACAACATTCAGAAAACTGCCGGCAATAAGACCTATCACAACACAAATATAAGGAAACAATGTTCAATATCTCATAAAAAATAATATTTATTACAGGTCCCTGCACCGGCAGGAACCTGTAAATATAAATAAAGATAGTTCCTTATCAGCGACAACTAACCTGTTTCCAGGCAGAGTTCAGCGTGGTTCCCCAGGTGGAAAAACAGGCATCATTCCTGATATTATTGGCTCTGAATATTCTTCTCTGGGGTTCCCAGACCAGCCCGGTATTATTTCTTGCTTCCAGATATTCAATCGTCGAACCGCCAGGAACATTGTATTCCCAGGAGTTACCGGCAAGTAATTTACCGGAATTAATTTTTTTCTGTTGCCCGTCTTTGGTTCTGTATACCAGAGAAACAAAAGCCTCATAACCGCCGGACGTCTTGACGCGAAGATAAACCGGCCCCGGAGGCGGAGGTGTGATGTTCCCTTTCGGTGGCTCCAGAGAAATGGTTTCAATCAGTTCAGGTGTGGCTGTATTATTCACACCCTTATAAACTTTTGCGGTCTTTTTACTGGTATCAACATCCACTTTAAGGTAGGTACCTAAAGCACTCGAACCAGAAAGTCGAAAGTCGCCTTTTTTTTCCCCAATCCAGTTATGATGATGCCCGGCAAAACGCAACTGCACATTATATTTATCAAGTAATTTCTTCAGATTTCCGGCATCTGCATCAAAGCGATGCTGGTTAACGATGACCACCTGATTATTCTTATATGCGGAGTAGAGCTGTCGTTCAAGCCATGAATATTCTGCATCCTGATACCTGTCTATTTCGTGTCGCATGGCTCCCCCGCCCCAGGCACCAGAAGTATATTGATTTATTTTTAATGGATTTTTCCCTTTATCATAATCATTGAGCTGAATGAGTAATACATTTCCGAAATCGACAGAATATGACAAAGATCCTTTTATTGTTTCTTTAACTTCCGGGAAGACATACCCGTGCGTATAATTCACATCAAAATCAGAGATATTGTCTTTGCTGTTTACATGATGAAACAGCTTAGTAACACTCCGAATTACACAATTATTCTCCCAACAATCATTATAATTATTGTATATATCATGATTGCCCAGACCGTAATAATAAGGAATTTTTAGTCTGCTGACAATTGACTCAAAATCCCGCCACTGATCGGCATGACCAAATTCCGTCAAATCACCATTAATGATAACGGCATCAGCATCAGGGTATTGTTCATTAAACATCTCATACTGTACTCTGATGTTTCTTTTTGATGTGTCGGCAGAAATATTATTACAGTTTTTCTCACAAACCAACTGCGGATCGGAAGTAATTAAAAATGTTTTTTCAGATGAAATTTTAAGACTTGATACTTTATCATTAAACCCTTTTTTCACATCATCGATAAAAGGAATATTTTTATCAAATCTTACTTTACCCCCTTTAAAATCACGATGTTCAAACATCGAGCCAGAAGAATTAACAACGCTTAAAGAAGATAACGTATCATTATCCTTTACCATAGGAATATCACTGTCAGCACACTCCGTCATATTCCTGTAATAAGCATCTTTATATGTACACACTTTCGGAATATCGAATCTTTGCTGCGGAGAAGATACGCATTGTTCAGATTTCAAAAATCCTTCTGATTTTACGGTAATACACTCATTCGCTCTGTCCCTTGGCCTTATTGTTCCATCTGTAATGGTAAATTTCTGGTTGTCTCCGCCATTACAGGTCCACAGGATTATGCTGTTCTCCTTATAATTCGGGTTTCTGCTTACATCCACACAATAGTTCTGATTTGATGCCAGCTTAATATTTCCATTTTCATAAATGAAATTCTGATTATCTCCACCATGTGGTGAGTACATGATAATATCAGTACCTTCAGATACATCGCTTTTCCTGACATCCATTACCATACCCCCTTGCTTAAAGGGATGGGCCATCAATATGCCAGGAACAAAAAAAAAGCTTAAAAGATAGCGTCTTTTCATAAAAACCCCATAGAGCAAATGTATAAACCGAATATAAATAAACCTTCAAAAAAATAAATTTTACACACCTCCTCATTTAAAACAAAAATGCTCAGCATAGCTATAAAAACCAATATCAAAAAGATTCACCAGATGTGAGTTCAATATATCTACAATAATGGATAAGCAACAGCAGAACAGTGAAATACAAAGAGCAGTAGATACGGGAAACTGCTGTCTGAATTATGTAGACAAAATCCGCAATTATTTTATCTGATGACTTCCTGTTTTCAGTACTAAAAATACGCTACCGCCCATACCGTGATCAGCGTACGGCCATAGCGAAATAATAAAGAAAGCAGCGATTTCATTATTCTGATGGCATGCCACCGGCATCATGTATTATGGTGCTTCATTGACTATACATCCGGAAATTCCGCCCACAGCCTGCAATCAAAGCAGGTCATAAGAAACCGCAGAAGGAGACAGCTTCCTGACTCTCTCAGCAAAAATACCAGTGATAACGGTTATAATAACCACCCTGGTATTCCCACTGTCGTGGAAAGTCTGTCATCATAAAGCGTGATAGTGCTTCCAAACTCCACGGCTCCCTGAAAGCCCCCACCGGACTGCCATCCGGTATCAGCAGAAACTTTTCCGCAAATTAATAAAGAAAGAGAAAAGACAATAATAAGTAAAATATCAATTACAGCATCCTGACGCACATCCACTCCCCCCTGAGACACCTTCATCTGTATTATTCACTCGTGGTGGAATTTCTTTTATCTTTCTGTAAACCTCACTGAAGTCATCTTCCACCACCACATGACCTTCAATTCCCCTGATATGAATTTCACAAAAAACACCCTTCTGAAGAACGAAACTGATGTCTTTTATATTCACCAGAAGATTTCGCCCCTGCCTGCTGACAAAGTGAACAAACACGCCTGCCTCTCAATGCAAATATGAATAAAAGAATAAAAACAAAAAGACGTTGAAGTTAAGAAGAAAAACACTGCCGGAGTCTGAAAAATGCGATGTCGGCACATCATTTATCAGAAATAAAATGAAATTGCTTAAATGTATTTAATTTTATTTTTCAGGAGTGACTTACTGATTACACAGCTGGCGTTACCTGTACTCACAACAAAATGTATCCACTTTTTCCGGTCTGCCAAAATAAAACCCCTGCAGATAATCCACTCCCAGAGAGCACAGACAGCTCACCTGCGCCTGTGTTTCCACACCTTCTGCCACCATATCAATACCCAGCTTCCCTGCCAGCCCGACAACGCTTTCCACGATATACCGGGATGTCTTTTCACTCAGAATGTCCTGTGTGAAGCTCTTGTCCATTTTTATATAACTGATCGGGAAGTGCTTCAGGTACGACAGTACGGAACTTCCGGTTCCGAAATCATCCAGTGCAAATGCCACTCCGGCATCACTCAGCCGGCTCAGCACCCGTTCAGTCTGCCTGTTCATGTAAAACGGCTGCTGCTCCGTCAGCTCCAGAACCAGATGTATGCTGTCATGCCCTGCCAGCGCCAGACACATCTGAGTGAACTCACGCTCAGCCAGCAGGGACGGCGTCACGTTCACGGCAAGCCGGAAACCACGCGGCAGAATGGCTTTAACCTTCGAAAGCCCGGCCACCGCACGATTCAGGATTTTTTCCGTCAGAGGCAACACCAGACCGGCAGATTCCACCCGGTTAATGAAATATGCCGGCGGAATAATTTCTCCCGTCGGCATGTGCCAGCGAACCAGAAGCTCCGCACCGGACACAGTAAGGTCTGATGCAGAAACCACCGGCTGAAGATACGGTTCAAACTCCCCGTTACTGAGCGCACGCATCAGTCTGTCTGCGGATACAAAATCACTGTCCATACTGTCGGTCTTCCATTTTATGAACCTCCCGGTCCAGCCCGGTCATCAACAGCATCCTGAAATCCCTGACGCCCACATTCTCTGCCAGCCGGGCATAATGCCAGTACAGCCCCCGTTCACTCTGTTTCAGATTCAGGGGACGGTCTCTTCCTCTCTCAGAAAGACGCTTCAGTGCCTGTCGTTGTCCGGACGTCAGGCGGAATTTACCGGTACGGGCTGTCTTTCTGTTCAGTGCCATGCGGACAGTTCTTTCCAGGCACGACAGCGGCATGCATCCGCTGTACACCGGGCAGATATTTCGCAACACCTTCAGCATTTCCAGCCTCTCCGGTACCAGAACCAGCATTTCACCGGACATTTCTGCCCTCAGTTCACGAATCCAGGACAGATGACGCCCCCAGCCCGTAACAGGCTCTGCACTCAGCGCCACAATAATCAGGTCCCAGCCATGCCGGGCACAGGGATACCCCGGAGGTACACGGTAAACGTTGTGGCCCTGTGCGGATAACAGGTGCCACAGCCCTGTCAGCTCATACCAGCAGGTTCCGGTCAGAAGGATTTTTTGCCTCATACTTACGACCTTCACCACATCAGTACCGCACAGAACATCACCAGTGTCAGTACCAGACATGCCATACAGGTTGCTGCCACACAGACACCAACCACCCACCACATCGGTATTAACACTTTTCGTTGCCTGGCCATCAGAAATACACCACCACCGGCGTCAGATTACCCTGCCAGCGTTTTACCGGCTCCTCAGCACCGGGGAAATTCACCCGAACATCACTCAGGGATGTCACCCAGGCACCGGCAATATGCTGGCTGCCATTCTCCTGTGACAACAGCGACTCAGCGCCCGAAATAAACGCATCAGGACGCGCGGTTAACCCGGCATAGTCCGGAGTCCATTCATAGCCGTTCACCTGCCATAACTGGCGTTTCACCTGCTTTTCGGCCTCCGGCGTCACCTCTCCGCTGACCACACTCCAGCCCTGACCGGCAGTGATATTGTCCTGCCATGCCAGAAGATGGCGCATCGTGAACGTGATTTCCCCGTAACGCACCTGCCCCCGGGCAAGCTCTCCCCGGGCCGCAATACGGGGAGATGATGGCGCCACCTGAAGTAATGTCACCGACGGCTGCAGCCCCGGACGGGCAGTTGTCAGTGATGTGGTATGTCCGCCAAGAATATAAAAATCCTGCCCTCTCCGGCTTTCACTGACCATGCCGCTTTTACCCGTTGTCAGACCGGCCTGCACGGCGTCTGGTGCACTCATCCGCACAGCACGGGGCTGCCACTGCCAGGAAACTTCAGGAGCATACAGCGTGCCGCTGAATTCCGTTACCCCCACAGCCATTCCCTCCTGCCAGTGGCCCGGCGGAATAGTCAGGGGTTGTGCCAGCACACTGGCTGAAGTCAGAAAAAACAGAGCCGGAAACATACCGGACTTCAGACGATGAATAATATTCAGCACCGGACCGTCCTCCTGCTTACTGGTACTCAATACTTACCGGCAGTGATACCCGCCAGCGTTCCGGCATCATGCCGTTCAGACGTAATTCACCACTGCCTGCCACAGTCTGTGCACCATACGCACCTTCAACCTGACGCAGGGAGGCATCACTGAAATGACTCACTCCCGAATAACCACTGATGGTCATGGTCTGCAGCCAGCCGGGACCTTCACCACTGAACATCTTCTGCAGAACACCCGGAATATCAGAAGCCTTCATGGTCGAGCTTTCATCCGGCAGGCCATTTGCCTTCAGGTCGTCATACACGCCGGCATATACCGGTTGTCCGTCCTGCATATGACGCAATACCCCCGCAGCCTGCATTCTGAAAACAAATGTGCCTGCCCGGACGTTATTATCTCCGGTGACAGGCAGCGTCACCTCCGCCACGCCTGGTGCTGTCCATTCAAGCGAAAATCCCTCAGTACCCTTTCCGTAACTGACACGGGGAGAAAGCCCCTCACGTCCTGCCGGTGTGGTCAGGGTGGTTTTTCCCAGTAAAACGGTCATCGCCGGCAGTGCGACCGGAATTGCCTGCTCACCGTCACGAACACCGCGGCTCTGTTTAACCTCCAGACCTTCATTTCCCCGTCCGACTTTCCATACCCACGGGTTACGGGTGCTGGTCACCGGGCCTTCCAGCTTAAGCTCTCCGCTGAAGTCCTCTCCCGGCGCATTCCAGGCCAGTACACAGGACGGCAGGAGGCTGGCAGCAAACAGAAACAACGTCACCTTTTTCACTTCTCTTCTCTCCTTATATCCCTGCAACCATCACTGTACCGTGACCGTCACATTCAGCCCCGCCTGCCATGCTGCAGGTGTACCCTCCGCCGGCAACCGCAGTTCAAAATCCGACACTACAGAGGCATATGCCGCAGCCAGATTCATCACCCGACCGTCAGCCAGTACCCCCTGACTGATAACCTGTCCGTTATCCACCGCATTCATGCCATTGCCAAAATTCTGATTCATCAGTAACAGAGAAGAGAGTCGGGCTTTCAGCCCCTGTGGCAGCGTTCCTGACTGTACATCCGTCACGCTCTGCCCACTGACCAGCGACATCCCGGCCGGTACGGATGCCCCGTCTTCCTGTCTGCCGGCACTGACTGCCATCCCCTGATTCAGGGTGAAAGAAAGCTGCCCCGACACATTTCCCGTTTCCGGGTCACGCACCGGGACAGAGGCGCGGAAATGCTGTGCTGAGGTACCATTTCCTTCCGTCACAGTAAAAGGCTGTCCGTTACTGCTGAAGGTAATAAAGGGGGTGAATCCGGGACCACCTCGCTCAGCCACTTCATGCAGATGTCCCTCCAGAAACGGCAGCGCCCCTTTATCACGTAAATTAAAAATAAGCTGTCCGTTCTCTGTACGTGCATCGGCAGTATCCACTGACCAGGTCTGGTCAGGTGAACTTATCTGCCAGGTCCATTTCGGTGCTTCGTCAGTGACAAAACCATTAAACTGAATTTCACCACCATCAAGAATATCTGCATGAGGCGCTGCTGAATAAAACAGGGCCACCGAAATAATGGCAGAAAGAAGGGATTTATAATGATGCGGAATTTTCATCGGCATTCACTCTGCTTTATCCAAATATATGAGTATTATTAATATCAAGAAAACACGCAGCACAAAAAATCTAATAAACAGTGTATCCATGAAGATATAACAAAGCCGCGTAACATGGCGCTGTAAAAACAGCGCCATGTTGTATTTATTCAGATATAAACAACTTTATTGTTGCATCTGAATTACTGATAGGAAACAGTGACCGGCAAGGATGCTTCCCATTCAATCGCGTCATCACCCACAGCATTATCTAAAGTAATGGTTGCCTTAGCACCAGCCTGAATACCCGAGCCGTAATAAGCACTATGTTTAACGACTGCACTCTGGAAATTTTCGGTCTGAGCATAAGAAGTAGCAATAGCTAACCCAAGATCATTAAAATTACTTGAAAAATCAGGATTTAAATCATTAATAAGGTTAAGCGCAGCATGTGATATTGCTACTTTATCTGCAGATTTACCCAGGCCACCGAAAAAGCCGTCCCCTGAATTTGCTGCATATAAAGCTCTATACCCTTTATTACCGCTCAATGGATTATCCCATGATGCTACAGCAGCAGCAGAAAAAGGCACGGAGACAGAACCTATCTTGGTTTGATTAGTTTTATCATTAATATCCAGAGTTAAAGTTGTAACTCCCGCATTAAATCCATCCAGTGCAACTCCAGAGCCATAAGAAATCTGAGGAGAAATACCGACCTTACCATTAAAGCTTTCTTTAGCAACAGTACGAATTCCCAGCACAGGAACAGCTTTCTGAACATCAATGGTAACTGAAGTGTCACCTTTGGCGACTAGAGAGTTCAAATCCTGAACACCGGTTCCAATCCACACTTCCCATGGAGTTACCTCAGCCGGGGTTAAAGTGCCCCCAATGTTTACGTTACCGCCAGTACCACTTTGAGTCCAGGCCATCGCAGAGCCAGATACTGATACTGCAGCAGAGGCTGCTACTGCCAGTGCAATCAGAGTCTTTTTCATAAAATAAATCCTTTAGTATTTCATAAATAACACACTAAATTGGCAATTATTATTCTAGAATTACCACAAAAACATCCTTTACAGGTTTATTTACATCGCCGCATAGCCCATTATTGTTTATCAACAACACGCTCGCCAAAGAATGTTTTTAGGCTATATCCAGAAAAATGGTAAATCCCTTTACCCCCATCAAATTAATGGGTATTAATCCTGCTTAAATTATTGATAAGATACAGTAACCGGCAATGTTGCTTTCCATACAATGGAATCATTACCTTGAGCCGGAGAATCAAACGTCATTCTTAAGTTTTGTCCAGATTTGATTCCAGAAGCGTAATAGCCACTATAGGTAGACGTTGGGTTATCGAAATTAATGTTCCATGATGTACTCCATGAACCTATTCCCTGAGAATTATAATTATCTGCAATATCTGAAAACAACTCAGCCAAGAGACTGGTAACCGCACTCGCGTTTACACCGCTTGGGGAATTTGGCACCCCACCAAAAAATGCGTCACCACTATGAGGTGCATTTACAACAAATTGACTGACCGTTCCCCCTGAAGTTTTATAGTTTGCTACTGCTCCTGCAGAAAAAGATGCTTGAAGATTACCAATTTTATTAGATGTATCCGCATCCAGCACATCTAAAGTCAGCGTTGTAGCATTGTTTGAAAATCCACCTGTATTTATGGCACCATTGTAATCAATTTGAGGATCAATACCATTCGTACTCCCATTGAATGGGATACTCGATTGAGTACGGATACCCAGAACCGGAATAGTCTTGGTTAGAGGAATTTCAATCTTGCTAATACCTTTTTCAATTTGACCATCCAGACCAGTAACAGCAGCGCCTACTTTAGCCTCCCACGGCGTCACTTTAGTTACCGGGTTCAACGTACCGCCCATATCAACTGAACCACCCGTACCATTTGCAGTCCACGCCATGGCTGAGCCGGATACTGCAGCAGAGGCAGCCACAGCCAGTGCAATCAGAGTCTTTTTCATAAAATAAATTCCTTGATATTTCATAAATAATAAACTGAAATCGGTAATCCTTATTTTCCCGGAATTACCGCAAAACCATCCCCTGCGGATTCATTTAATTAACCGCATTTCATTAAACACTGTGTTTAACTCAGAACAGTTTTACGTTATTCCCGTTTAAAAAGACGGTAAATCCCTTTACCAGTATGACCCGTTCCGGAGTCATGGGATGTATTGCATCTGTTGTCGGAGATGAATTCTCAGTCTTCCACCTGCAGCGCTATCTGCAGATTTCCCCGGTAACTGACCGGGACTTCCAGCTCTGCCGGTGCATCCGTTCTTAACTCAACCAGCTTCTGTGCCTCAGGTACGCTTATCACCACATTCTCACCCTGCTGTCTGGCACTGAGTGCCACTCTCTTTCCGTCAACCATCAGAGCCATCTTCAGGGTGATGCGGGCTTCCCCGTTATCCGGCAGAATCTGTTTCACCGTGATGTTTGCCTGTCCGCCGGAAGCCGGGCGGCTTTCTGCATGCCGGATTATCAGCTCTGCAGGTAACGGGCTGTTACTGCCTGAGCGGTACAGCACCGGGTCTGTCGGTGTACGGGTCACCTTCACCACGCTGTTACCTGACACCTGACCGTTCACCACACCCAGATACTGCGTTTTCTCGCTGTATTCAGCGGCCAGTGCTGACTGAATACTGAGCGCATTCAGGGCCAGGGCGAATGCCATCATTGTTTTCTTCATTTATTACCCCTCTGTTCCGTATGCCGGAGGGCGGTTATTTTTTATCTGCCTTATCAGACGGATTAACCGGCGAATCAGATACCTTCTCCCCGGAAGACGCTGACGTTTTTTTCTGGTTAATTGTCCAGGTCTGCAGTTCACCGTAATCATTCAGAGAATCCACTTTCACCACATTTCCCTTCACCTGCACTTCATCACCCGGCATGAACATCAGCAGTTTCTGTGCTGTCTCATTATCCGTGGCAATTTTCTTCCCGTTTCCGTCCAGCAGGCTACCAATCGCAAAAATGTACGGCGTGGTGTTCACCAGCATGGTCCTGCCATCCGGGCGGCTCTGCAGGCTGATGCCTTCTTCAGCCCCCTTGCGGCCTTCAAGCAGTGCCTTCGGTCGGTAGAACAGTTTCAGCTTCGTGCGCAGCGCCACCGCAATACCGCTGCCCTCCAGAGCCGGCGGAATATCCTGCAGGTTCAGCCAGTACACCGACTCTTTATCCTTCGGCAGATGGTCCGAGGCCATGATGATACGCAGTGTCTGCTGACCATTCGGTTTCACCTTGAAGAAGGACGGTGTCACCACAAAAGTCGGACGGGTGTCCTTCTCCACGATATTGTCCACCCAGGCCTGACCACCAAAGGTACGCTCCCTGTCATTGTTGGTGACCGTGATGGTCAGCGCATCCTTGTCCCCGCGAAAGATATAGCGGGTCTGGTCTGCCGCCAGGGAAGCCACCGCACTCTGACAGGTCATCATCAGCGCCAGAGTCATTCCCAGTGCTTTTGTCACCCGGTTAGTGAAAAACGTCGTTACTGCGTTACGCTTACTCACACGTAATCTCCTGTAGTTTCTCAGTATCCTGCAGTTTCGCCGCAGGTATCCGGCACTGGCCCAGGGTGATATCACCCGGCGCATCCACCGTGTTAATCATCAGCACACCATTGTTGGCCACAAAGCCCAGCGGTGTGTTCTTACTGTCACGTGCCCAGGTTCCCCCCGGCACAAACTCACCGTCACGCTGCTTCACCTGCAGCAGGTAACGCTTAACTTTCAGGGCATCAAACGGCATCCAGACCACCGCCTTGTCCGTCGGCACCACCTTCTGACTGGTGTTCGTCAGTTCGGTACTCAGCGGTAGTGTGCCCGCATCAATCGTCACCGTGTTCCAGTCATAGCTGTTCAGCGGTACCACCAGGTTGCCGTCGCTGTCAGTCTGTCCGTCTCCGGACGTCACCTTCACTCCGGGGGTATCCTTCACGTTCACCACAGCCACGGTATCCCCGGTCGTGCGGCTGAACATAATGTCTTTCGCCGCCGGAACGGCCAGTACCGAACCGCTGACCGAGACAGAACCACTGGTTCCGCCGGACTGCGAGTGGTTCAGGGCACCATTCAGATAAGCCCGGTCACCACTGTACGACGCATTCAGATAACTGCTCACACCACCACCGCTGTCACGCCCACCGCCCAGGCCATAGCTGAAACGGTCATTCAGCGAGCCGGACACACCGGTGCTGAAGCCTGTGCCACCGTCTTTACTCGTACTCACCGACGTACTGCTGCTGTAGCGACGGTCAAACAGTGTGAACGGTACCGATACTGACGCCGATGCAGACCAGTTGTTTTCCCCCCGGGTGTTCCGTGAACCGGACCAGCCCAGGTTAAGACTGACACCCTTAATCTGTGTGCTCAGGGTGCCGGTAATCCCCGTATCCTTACCGTTGTCATCGCTGTACCGGTAACTCCCGGTCATGGATGCGGGGTAATAACTCCGCTGCCAGCCGGACACCGACAGACTGAACAGACCACCCACCGGCTGACTGACACCGGCATTCCATTCATCCTTCGTCCGGCGACCATGATTTGACTGCGACCACAACTCTGTCGGGTCAAAGGAGGACATATCCTCATATTCCTCACTCTGCCGTGACCAGCTCACCCGCAGTCCGGTGTTCGTCATCTCAAGTTGTTTACTCCAGGATAACTGCACCTTATTTCCGCTGCGGCTGCCATCACGGTATTTCGCCGTGGCATAAGCCCCGTCAGCAGACACCGCCCCCAGGTAACTCAGCCCCAGAACAGCCCCGGCGCTGACACCCTGCCAGTCCTGGTTAAACACCCCGCCGGTGCGCAGCGTCAGCCCGTCCAGACCGTAACCGTATGACGCCGCAAACACACCGCCTTTCAGGTCACTGTCATCGTCAGGCAAACCGGCTGCCACACTGAACTCGTGTTGCCCCGGGCTTAACTGCCCGGCCATCACCGACAACGGGAAGTTCTGTACCTGCTCACGCCCGTCTTCACCGGTGATTTTCATGGTCACATCACCGCTGGTGTACAGCGGCACATCCGTGATGGAGAACGGACCTGCCGGCACCATCTCCGAATGCAGCAACCGTCCGTTCTGTGTCAGCGTCACCCTCGACGGCCCGTTCGCAATGCCGCTGAACACCGGGGTATACCCCAGATTGCCCGGCTTCATGCTGTTGTTCCGGCTCAGCGACACGCCGTACGTTCCCGTACTGCCCAGCAGACTGTCCCCGGTGGATGTTTTCCCGACCGCCAGGTCCGCACTCAGTGCGCGGATGGCCCGGGTGGCCGTAAACATGTTTATCGTGGCGGAGTTATCCCCGCTGTCACCGCCACTGGCCGTGGCAGAAGAACTCACCACCCAGCGCCCGATATTGGCTTTCAGGTCCGCTGAGCCAAAGGCCGAGGTGTTATTACGGCCGGTGTTGGCGTTCGCGTTATAGTTCACGCGAAATGCACTGGTCCCGTAGTCCCAGTCCACGTTCTCCGGCATCTTCACCAGCCCCTTCTGGGGAATGGACAGCGCCAGACTCTGGGTGGAAACATCAAAATCCACCTTCACTGACGACGCTTTTGTCAGCACATAACACTGCCGTGTGGCGTCATATCCCTCACGAAAGTAATCCGCACTGATGTAAATCCCGGCCTTCGTCAGCCATGCCTCTGTCAGACACAGTTCATTACTGTCCTGTGGTGTCACATCCAGTATCTGTTTCCCGGCCTCCTTCCCGTTCAGGGACAGGTCAACCAGATAACGCCCCGGCGCATAGCTGCCGTTCAGGGCTGCCCAGACTTCCGGATTAACCCCGGCACCACCCTGGATAAAGGACATATCCAGTTTTTCACCTGCAATACCTGTGGCACTGGCAAAAGCAGCTGATACGGCAAGCGCAAGTGCGGCCCGACGGAAAAACACGGACGAAACCGGCTCTGCGACTGCCTTCTTTCCTGCACACACAATCCTTTTCTCCGTTACTGATACGTGACCACAAAGGTCAGTGCACCCGTGTATTCCCCCGCCTTCACGTTCGCCGGAAACACCGGCTGCGCACGAAAACGAAACTGTCCTTCAGCAGCAAACTCCACCGGGTAATTCACCGAATGACTGTCCTGAGTCAGACGTCCGCGATAATCTGCCTGTGTATCCACCGCCCGCACATCCACGCGAATACCATCACCGGCACCGCGGGTGACCACGCCCCCTGCATCCAGCTGTCCCGGGTTACCAAAATCCAGGGTGGCGACCTGCCCTGCCTTAAAGGCTGAGCAGCCCTGAACCGTGGCACCGGACTCATACAGACGCACAGTGAAGTCACGCGGCGGCACAGACGCCCCTGTGGACTTGCGGTAAGTCCCGAATGTCAGCCGGCCACTGTTGCCGGTGCTGTCCGCATCCACCACCACATGACAGGCCGAAGCCACCACGTCAGCACTGAATACGGTTTTCTGAACAGTGGCGTGAGAAACCCCGCCCCCTGCCAGAAGCAGAAGTACTGAAAGCGATAAATTTTTCATGCAACTGTTATCCCGTATATGGAATACCGGCTTCTGATATATAAAAAGGAACCAGCCTGTTTACCGCCTGATGGGTACGCTGAATACGCCCGAGAGCACCAGAGAAATATCCCTGAGAAACCTCATGTCGTTCACAGGCCTCCCTTCGGGTATAACCCAGAACCAGAAAATCCCTCAGCGCATTAAGAACCTTTTCACTGTGAACCGGAGATATTTCAGCTAATAACCAGAACTGGCTCTCTGACATTTTTCCGGGCGACAAAGTACGCCCGTGCTTCTTGCTCAGATACAGGTCACTGCTGTTCATTTACATCTATTCCAGAAATATAACCAGACAAAAAGACGACATAAATCCGGATAACAAAAACGTATTCACTCTGCTGTCGTCCTGTTTTCTGCGGCAAAGACTATCACGGTGTTTTATATCAAAAAACATTAATTTCACGATCTTTATGACCAAACAACAACCATTTAATAGCACAAAACCCCACAAAACCCCAGATAATTTAGGATAAAAAACCAAAAACAAAACAAAAAACAGATAAAAAGATCGTTGTTTTTGTAAACACCAATATTGCCTCCTGGACAGGTTTTTTATTCTTATTTAGATATTCATCAAAAAACAGATCCCAATTTTCACAAAAAATATGAATTTAGAATAATAAAAAATATTAAACATGGAAATTAAAAACACAGAAACAAAAATATGCCCAATCACTAACCACTCAATAAAGCAATAAACAGTCAAAACAGAGCACTACTATTACTAACATCCTTTATTTTCATGTGGTTACAATGATAAAAGATGGCAATGAGATTCAACGTAAGTAAGGATGTATAATAAAAAGGATTACAGCTAAGAGTGTTAACAGAAGATGAAGAAAAAGCAGATACTGGATTTTATTCAGGAAATAAAGACACCATGCAGAACGAGTGATATTGCTTCGCGTTTTGAAATGAGTGCTTATCAGGCCCGCCATTACCTTATGTGTCTTGAAAAAGAGGGAAAAATAGGGCGTACGCCTCTTCGTCGTGGTGCCCGGACTTTATGGGAGGTAGCAAGGGAGGCGGAAAAGTATTAATAAAAACATGCATTTTTTCTGCATAAACTTAACTCATTCCTCTACTGAAATATAACCATGATTTAACAATCAAGAACTTATATTGTTACTTACGGCGTTGTGTGAAATATTGAAGAATCAGATGTCTTTTTATACCACTCTCAGATACAGATTACTGATGCGATATCCCGCAGTGTCAATACTGCCAACGCCGCAATTTTTCTGATGGATGGCCTCTTCTGCCTCATTAGCTGTGATGTTTGGATAAACACCTATCCTGTAACATCTCCAGCAGAGTTGTTGGTGTCAGAGCCGGCCTCTCTTTCAACAGAGGAACAAGCATGCTGTCCCACACAGCTTCCAGAGGATCTTTGCGTGTGCGCCAGTGCCGAACACTGTTTTTTTGCCCAATCTCCTTTTTCGATCCGACGACCAGAACGGACTGAGATACCAGCCTTCATGGTCGAGATATGCTGAGTTATACCTTTCTTACGCTGAGTCATATAGTAACTGACCTGAGAAGTATTGAGCGTCACGCCATTTCCTGTTGGATCATGTAAATGACACTCAGGTTACAAAACCGGCCAGAATAATCGGCGCCAGGCGGGCTGAGTTATTGTCGTCTCATATCAATTCGTGTACTCACACTGAAGAGAATTCTGTATAAAGATTCAGCAGACAAAACTTTATCAGTCTGTAAAAATTAACGGAAGAGTCGATATTTCTCCCGATCATCACCGGATAATTGTTGCAATAACCAGTGGCATCAGAGACTGAACAGCCGTTTTTAACGCAACGTATTGCTCTGATGTATCAGGCCGGGTAACCCGAAAACACCTTTCCACCCGGCATTGTCCGCCAGCACTTATCATCCACCAGGTCTGTTGCAGTAAATCCACCACTTGCGAACATTCTTCATCAACGCTGAGTCTGGCCCGCGGATGGCAAATGCTCGTCTGGCTGAGCAGCAACAGGCATCGTATTGTTGCTCCTCCATGTTGTTCCCGCAGCCAGCGTAATACCACCGGCGATGATGGACTGGCAGTGTGATTACGCTCAGTAATACGTTCATAAAAGGAAGTACGGAATGCATTAATCTGTTGCCCGTTGATGTTTCCTTCTGCCGAATGGAGCGTGAAGTGAAATGCCAACAGATTTGGCCAGTGGTCCACCGCCTGCTGAACAAAACGCCGGATTTCCCCCGGCGCTGAAAGTAAGGCTTCGGTTATTTGCACTATTTTATCCCCGTTGAATTTTGTTAAGCCGGTGCAGACCAGACACACGGAAAGCGCACATCGACACCGGCACGGTACGATACAAACACCAGTGACTGGCGGGACGAAGGGAATGACGAATCAGTCAGGAAATGATGACAAACAGTTGGCTGGCCAGAGGGTGCCAGCAGAAAGATGAGCGGGAGTTGTCAGCGCCAGCACCAGGGACAGGGCTGATTTCCACAATACCAGCGCCGGCATTTCGCACATTGCCAGCGTACTGGCATTACAACACGTTTCATGCTGCTGCTCCTCGTGATTCCTCAATTCGCTGCTGCATCCACTGCTCCACTTCACTTTTGTACCAGCGGCTGCTGCGCCCCAGTTTGATGGGTTTAGGGAAATGACCTTCACTGATCAGCTTGTAAAACCATTTATCGGTCATACCGGTGAAACTGGTGATGTAGTTCATGTCGATCAGGGGATCGTCGGCACGCAGCAATACACTGTCGTGGCCTGTTATTGAGGTCAACATAGTCAGGATGTCCTCTGTGAGATTTATGGAGGTTGGGCAAATGCGGGTGAATCTGCTGAACTGAGCTTTCAGAACAGTCCTGCAGATCCGGGATAGCCGGGATTACCGGCGAGGCAACGGGCTTCCGGATCGCACACACCACGACGATCGCGGGCGAAATCACTGAACGCCCAGATCAAGTCTTTGAGGATGTCTTCGCAGTCCGGTGAACGACTGTCCAGCAGCACATCCCGGGTTATCTGTTTCTGGTACGGTGCCGCTTCACCCGGTGACGCGAAGCCCAGTACGTTGCTCCAGGCATCCAGAATCAGCCGGTCCAGTTCAGGGCCATCGAAATACTCCTGTCTGACGCATAACACCACGTGGTATTCCGGCTTTTCAGGATGACGGGTCAGGAGCCAGCAAAGGTCGCGTCCGGGTTTCGCATTCATCAGCGCACTGACGGTTTCGATAAAATCCATACCTAACCAGGTCTTTCTGCTGCTGAAGGTAGTGTCATATTCACATGGCAGACGAAGCAGGATCCGCCGTACCCGGGAGCAGGACTGTTCACGCAGCGCACGATTGAGAACGCCGACGATTTTGTTCTGATAAGATGGCCAGAAGGGTGCCATGCTATAGTCGAAATAAGGGATAGCATTCATAAGATATGCTCCGTTATGCGCAGCCCACAACGCGTCCTGCCCGTGAATGAGCTGACGTGTTATGGTTTGCGGATGGGGTTGATGGAATACGTGAAGAACCGAAACAGAACGGGAAGATCAGGTCACCGACAAGGGGCGAACACCGGATACAGGTTCAGGATGAATGATCTCCGTTGACTTCGGTTCACATCATTAATCAAGGCGGTAAGTTTTTACCGACGGAGTGTTTCCAGGAGCGGAAGCAGATAAAAATACCGTTTCATGACTTCAGGGCGATTAGCAGAAAACGATCTAAGGGCGTTGGCTGACGCCCTTACCGTGACATACACTCTGGTACCGGATGCCGTTTTACAGGGCTCACCTGCCATCCAGAAGACGCCCTGCCCCACGACTGCAACCATAATTACGTTGACCAGAACCGTCATGCTGCTTCGTCTCATACTTCACGAGATAAAGGGCTCTGTTCCGGGCTTTCTGCATCGCTTCCACATCACCACGCTTGACCCAGAGCACAGCGGATTCACCCGGCTTTTTGTCTGAAGCCTTCCTGGTTTCAGAACATCCACCCGACAAAGGCGTATCATCGGAAGAAGGGCGAGCATCAGATGATGTCGGTTTACGGAAAGGCGTCCGCCTGGAAAAATGAACCAGTCCATTACCCTGCCAGGGCTCAAGATGCAGAGCACTACACCATGCCAGCTTGATCAGTGTCGCCAGCGAAGAAGGAACGGTGAAATCCCCTGGCGAGCACCAGGTATCTTTGTTGAGCAGTAATATCACGTGATAATGTTTCCTGCCTTTTTCCTTGCCAAACTCCCGGCACCAGAAATAATGCAGAGTGGTTGCACGCACACGCTTGTTGGCTCGTCGTTTTTTCCGCTGGTAAGCCTGAATTTTTGCTTTCAGGGATTCGAAAAAACGAGAAATCACCGCTGAATCTAAATCGGTATCCATGATGGTGGCAGGCATATACTCAGGGAAACGTAAATCCACCCGGATTAACGAGACGGCACGGTGTTGCGCCAGGGCACTGTTGAGAATGCTTTCAAAACGGGATAACCAGTAAGCATTGTGTATTGGTTGATTCATGATGAGAGATCTCCGTTGATTTGGATTGACTTCACATCATTAATCACTGCGGTAAAACTTTACGGCATCCCGCCATTGAGCAACGCCAATGGCTCCTGATTAAAACAGAATGAATCCCCCACGAAGAAAAGATAAACCTACACGCAGGATAAAACACACAACAACGGCATAAATGGTTTTTAAAAACGACATGGACGACGAGAAAAGTCAGAAGGGAAACGGATCAACAGAACGTGCAAACAAAACACCAAAAACGCAATCAGAACGCTTTCTGGCGCTGTAAATCAACAACAACACCAAAACCTACGGCTTAACCACACAACTCAATCACAGAGCCGAATAAGTGCGCTTAAAACCTGTTTACAGATAACCCCGCCATAAGAACAAAAACCACCAATATCAGAATCGATTTTCTCATCCTGAAAATGTTACGTTTCACTACACAGCATAAAAACGATTAACTATTGATAACGTAAACCTCATCTGAATCAAAACACCAGAACCAATCATCACGCTTTTTCTGAAAAGAGCCTTGCACTGAGAAAAAACACCAGGGCCAGTTAATCATCTCATCAATCTCATCGTTACAAAATCATCCATAAAACCATTTAACAAAATCATCGTAAGCACACAGTAAATCACAGCCGGATTTGCGTTTTACATAAAGACACTTGTCTCAGGTTAACGACTAAAAACACAAAAACTCAGAAAAGGTTAAACGTAACTTCAGAAAAATAGAATGTCATCTTGATTGCTTAAACAAGAAAGATTGTTTTGTAGCAGCTTTAAACTGATTTTAGCTAACGTAAAGATTTACTAAACTGGATGTGTATCAGACAAAGCAATGTGTATGACAATGCTTAATGAATTTCGTTAAAATGAGTTAATGAGAAAGGCGTATAAAAGGTTTTAATAAAACACTTAGTAGAAAATACTTAGTAAAATACGTGTATATAGTATCATACCGACATTAGCAACATTCTCAAACACTCATGCAGACTGAATGTTGGTTTCAGTTTTTCACGACCGGCATGGGGATTTTTGTTCTGAAAACGGAGCAGATTTACTCTGGAATTATTTTTCTGACTCCGTATTCCGAGCCTCCCTGAAAAGACCATCCAGAACATCCCGTTCGTCAGCTTCCATGTCGTCTTTTCCCCGGAAAATGATCGCGTTTTACAACCAGAATAACAGCCATACTGATTATGTCGTCTCTCGGCCTCCTTCACATATAACATGCATGTCTGTCATTGCTTACTGCTCCACATGACCGGATTTCACATACAGGATGCACATTCAGTGTTTTATCGCCCCTATAGCAGGCAGATTACGGTCGTTTTTACTCTTCAGAGTGTTAACCTGATCACAAGAACAGTCGAACAGTACAACGACACCTCCAGGGAGGATATGAGCTGTAGTTGATAGCATGTTTTATTTTATTATGAATAGGTCAAGAAATAGTTCTTGATATGTCTGGAATAGTTTTGTGAATAGTTCTAGAATATCACCATAATCAACTTTGAAGTGCTTGCAGGGTGATATTTTTATTGATTCCCTTGCATATACAACTGACATGTGATGGTGAAAATCACCAGAAAAGAAAACGATTGAGGCGTAATCAGATGAAACAATATGAAGGCGGTTATAACGTGAATGGATATAACTGGAAAAATAAAACAACTGAGCATTTATTGAATGATAATAATCTGGCAGATAATCACATACCTGAATGGATCAGAAAAAATGAAATTGCAGCATTCTGGTTCTGGTTAATTATGTTTCATACAGTTCCCGAAAAACTTAAACTTAATAATGAATCTGAGTTCAACTCTGCCTTGAAGGGGGTGATCGTTATGAAGGATAACCCCATGACAATTATTCCTTCAAGTCATGAAACACGACTGAATGTTATAGGAAAATGGATTAATGCGTTAATCCTTTATGGGGAAGCAGATCGGATTATCTCAATAATGCATCAAAACTGGCTGGGACTCGAAAAGAGAAACGAAGCCAAATGGCTTAAAAAGAATACCGAACAACTGAAATGGGCATGGGAATATATTGATGCACGTATCTCACCCACATATCTTTCCTGGTTTAATCCTGTAAATGATAACGAAAGATATATTGCCATTGTAGTTTTACTAAAAATGTTATTCCCCACAGACACGCCCTGTTTACTGACGCCAAAAGAATTTCACCTAGGATTCGCTGCAAAAGAAAGATTTTTCGACAAGATGCACAATGCATTCAGAAAACAGTTTATCGACGGAAAAAAAGATAAACGGGTACAAATCAACGTAAAGATATCGCCATCCGCAAAAAGCGCTCTGGACAGACTGACCAGAGAGCGGAAAACAACACAGCAGGCTATTCTGGAACAACTGATTCTGTACGGTAGACTGGATTAACTTTCACCACTTTCGCTCTTGGCGATTTTCTTCTTTTTGTAGTGTCTGCTTGCTGCGGGCATCAGGTATTTTTCCGTCATTTTGTTGCAGAACGCTTCAATGTAGTTAACCATTTTCTGGTGTGCTTTCACCTTTTCCTCCCCAGGGGACATTTTCAGATAAATGTCCTCCTTTTCCACAAGTGCATTTATAAACTCCTCTAAACATCCCTGGTTATAAAGCGACGTGAAAAACAACACATTCCCCAGTCTCTCCAGTAATTGCGATTTAACCCTGTATTGTTGTTTTCTGAGGATTGATTGTTTTCTAAAGCTCAGTCTTGTTAAAAGTTGTTCAAATCTTGGTTCAAATTTAAAAACAGATTTTAATCTTAGGGATTGATACTCCTGATAAAACAGTTCAAACGTCGGGGATGCTGACCGAAGAACAGGTCGGGCCACAGCCCGTGGACTAAATCCCATGACTGAGATTTCCTTTCCCTCCTCCTGCAAGTTCAGAGGCAGTTCAGCAATCCATGCGTCCAGCTTAGCTGAATCGCTCTCCTTGCTCAAAACCTCATACAAACTGCCCGTGAACGGTTGAGCCGATTTTGGGGTTGCTTCACCTTTTGACTGTCTGAATCCATCCACTTTTCTCCGGATACTACGCGGAATCAGCATAAAAGGCGGGGCATTAAGAGATAAATGTTTACCAGTCATACGATGACATTGCCCTACCTCGATCCAACAGGAAAATTTACTAACCGACCTTATCTTAAGCGCAATTATGTTAAGCAGGTACAGATAACGCACCGTATAACGATTAAAATGTTTCTCAGGATCAAACGATTCTGACCGTTCCCCTCTGTACACAAGTCCACTACGCTTCAGTATTCGCTGGGTATCTTTCCAGGCCTGACTTTTACAAACGCTCATTCGGCGTAGCGTATTAATCGACAGTGATGCCATCACTCCTCCCGAACTTTGTCACTCCAGATTTTTTCACGCCCATATTACCTGAATGATAAACCGGATTAGTGTGATCCGGTTCAGTGAAATCAACAGGATACCGGTATGTCATTCAGCCATTCTTCCCTCTCTGCACAAGTGAAATCATATCTGACGTTTCTTCCTGAAGAAATTCGCCAGAAAATCCTTGAACATCTCCACGGTGTTATTCATTACGAGCCCGTGATTGGCATTATGGGTAAATCCGGCACCGGCAAAAGCAGCCTGTGTAATGCCATTTTTCAGTCCCGTATCTGCGCCACGCATCCCCTGAACGGCTGCACCCGCCAGGCTCATCGCCTTACCCTTCAGTTAGGTGAACGCAGAATGACGCTGGTCGATCTGCCCGGCATTGGTGAGACGCCACAGCATGATCAGGAATACCGGACACTTTATCGTCAATTACTGCCGGAACTGGATCTGATTATCTGGATCCTGCGGGCTGATGAACGTGCGTATGCTGCCGATATTGCCATGCATCAGTTCTTACTGAATGAAGGCGCAGATCCCTCGCGTTTTCTGTTTGTTCTCAGTCATGCCGATCGCGTGTTTCCTGCCGGCGAGTGGAACGACACAGAAAAATGCCCGTCCCGTCAGCAGGAACTCTCACTGGCAACAGTAACAGCCCGGGTGGCAACCCTGTTCCCTTCATCATTTCCGGTACTCTCCGTTGCCGCACCTGTCGGCTGGAACCTTCCGGCGTTTGTGTCGCTGATGATCCACGCACTGCCACCACAGGCAACCAGCGCGGTGTATTCACATATCCGGGGGGAAAACCGCTCTGAACAGGCCCAGAAACACGCACAACAGACTTTTGGTGAAACCATCGGGAAAAGTTTTGACGACGCCGTTGCCCGTTTCAGTTTTCCGGCCTGGATGTTACAGCTTCTGCGCAAAACCCGGGACCGCATTATCCACCTGCTGGTCACACTGTGGGATCACCTGTTCTGAGCGCCCCGGAGTCCCCCGTGGCAACCGTATACCTTTACACGACAACGGATTACGGTAACCACTGCCGTATACCGTCTGTCATTATCAATAACACGCTCTTTAATTTCAGAGGTTAGTCATGAATACCAGAATTCTTTTTCCCCTGCTGTTCACTGTGGCATCATTCTCCGCCTCCGCCGGCAACTGGGCTGTCAAAAACGGCTGGTGTCAGACCATGACGGAAGATGGTCAGGCGCTGGTAATGCTGAAAAATGGCACGATTGGTATTACCGGCCTGATGCAGGGATGCCCGAATGGTGTACAGACGCTCCTGGGCAGCCGTATCAGTATTAACGGTAACCTGATCCCCACATCACAAATGTGTAATCAGCAGACGGGATTCAGGGCTGTTGAGGTGGAAGCCGGACAGGCGCCGGAAATGGTCAAAAAAGCCGTTCACTCCATAGCAGAGCGTGATGTGTCCGTTTTACAGGCATTTGGTGTACGAATGGAATTCACCCGCGGTGATATGCTGAAGGTCTGCCCGAAATTTGTCACGTCACTTGCTGGTTTTTCCCCGAAACAGACACCCGCCATTAATAAAGACTCCGTACTGCAGGCTGCCCGACAGGCATACGCCCGGAAATACGACGAGGAAACAACAGAAACCGCTGATTTTGGCTCTTACGAAGTAAAAGGCAATAAGGTTGAGTTTGAAGTGTTCAATCCTGAAGACCGTGCGTACGACAAAGTGACCGTCACGGTTGGTGCTGACGGTAATGCCACCGGTGCCAGCGTTGAATTTATCGGAAAATAGCCGGTATGTCGGACTGTCACCCTGTTTTATTGCCCGAAGGCCCTTTCTCACGCGAACAGGCGATGGCTGTCACAACAGCTTACCGCAATGTGCTTATTGAAGATGACCAGGGAACGCATTTCCGGCTGGTTATTCGCAATGCTGAAGGGCAGCTACGCTGGCGGTGCTGGAATTTTGAACCTGATGCCGGAAAACAGCTAAATCCGTATCTCGCCAGTGAGGGAATTCTCAGGCAATAAACGTCATTCATTTCACCCATCAGGCCGCGTCTTCTCCGGGAGGCGCGGCTTTTTCATTTATATCGCTAACTCATTCATAAGGAGCAAATCATGCGATTAGCAAGTCGTTTTGGTTATGCGAACCAGATACGCCGTGACCGCCCCTTAACTCGCGAAGAACTGATGCAGGTCGTCCCCAGCGTATTCGGAGAAGATAAGCACACATCCAGAAGCGAGAACTATACCTGGATCCCCACCATCACAGTGCTGGAAAGCCTGCAGCGGGAAGGCTTTCAGCCATTCTTCGCCTGCCAGACCCGCGTTCGTGACCCGGGCCGCCGGGGATACACCAAACACATGCTGCGTCTGCGGCGGGCCGGACAGATAACCGGTCAGCATGTCCCTGAAATTATTCTGCTCAACTCCCATGACGGTTCATCCAGCTACCAGATGCTGCCGGGTTACTTCAGGTTCGTCTGCCAGAACGGATGCGTCTGTGGTCAGTCTCTGGGAGAAGTGCGTGTTCCGCACCGGGGAAATGTGGTGGACAGAGTCATTGAAGGGGCTTACGAGGTGGTGGGCGTGTTTGACCGGATAGAGGAGAAGCGTGATGCCATGCAGTCGCTGGTCCTGCCGCCACCGGCACGCCAGGCGCTGGCACAGGCGGCACTGATTTACCGTTATGGTGACGAACATCAGCCCGTCACCACTGCTGACATTCTGACACCACGACGCAGGGAGGATTACGGTAAGGACCTGTGGAGCGCATATCAGACCATCCAGGAGAATATGCTGAAAGGCGGAATCTCCGGTCGCAGTGCCAGAGGAAAACGTATCCATACCCGGGCCATTCACAGCATCGATACCGACATTAAGCTCAACCGGGCGTTGTGGGTGATGGCAGAAACGCTGCTGGAGAGCATGCGCTGATGCCTTTTCCCTGAAAGCGCAGTCCTGACTCACTTCCGTCCCTGCCTCCGGACATTCTTCCATTCATTTACTTTTTATAAGGAATAATCTCATGACAACCGTTACGCATAATTCCACCACATCTTCTGTTTCCGTAACCGCTGCATCAGGGAATAACCCACCTCAGTTGGTTGCTACTCTCGTCCCTGATGAACAGCGCATCAGCTTCTGGTCGCAACATTTTGGCCTCATTCCACAGTGGGTGACCCTGGAGCCCCGTGTCTTCGGCTGGATGGACCGTCTGTGCGAAAACTACTGCGGTGGTATCTGGAATCTGTACACCCTGAACAACGGCGGGGCATTTATGGCACCCGAACCGGATGACGATGATGACAAAACATGGGTACTGTTCAATGCCATGAACGGCAACCGCGCTGAAATGAGCCCGGAAGCCGCCGGCATTGCTGCCTGTCTGATGACGTACAGTCATCACGCCTGCCGTACGGAGTGTTACGCCATGACGGTTCATTATTACCGGCTGCGAGATTACGCCCTGCAGCATCCGGAATGCAGCGCCATTATGCGCATCATCGACTGAATGGAGGCAGGGACAATGCAGCAGCTTTCCTTTCTGCCCGGAGAAATGACAACCAGAGAGCGCAGCCTCATTCTGCGGGCCCTGAAAACCCTGGACCGCCATCTTCATGAACCCGGCGTGGCCTTCACCTCCACCCGTGCGGCACGGGAATGGCTGATTCTGAACATGGCGGGACTGGAGCGTGAAGAGTTCCGGGTGCTGTATCTGAATAACCAGAATCAGCTGATTGCCGGTGAAACCCTCTTCACCGGCACCATCAACCGCACGGAAGTCCATCCCCGGGAAGTGATTAAACGCGCCCTGTATCACAATGCCGCAGCCGTGGTGCTGGCACACAATCACCCGTCCGGTGAAGTCACCCCCAGTAAGGCAGACCGCCTTATCACGGAACGTCTGGTACAGGCACTGGGCCTGGTGGATATCCGGGTGCCGGACCATCTGATAGTCGGTGGCAGCCAGGTTTTCTCCTTTGCCGAACACGGTCTGCTTTAACCCGTTGTCACCACATCACGCCTGTTTTCACTTTTATCTTCTGTCTTCAGAGGTATCCCACTATGAAAATTATCACCCGTGGTGAAGCCATGCGTATTCACCAACAACATCCGGCATCCCGTCTTTTTCCGTTCTGTACCGGTAAATACCGCTGGCACGGCAGTGCTGAGGCGTATACCGGCCGTGAAGTGCAGGATATTCCCGGTGTGCTGGCTGTGTTTGCAGAACGCCGTAAGGACAGTTTTGGTCCGTATGTCCGGCTGATGAGCGTCACCCTGAACTGAGTCTGGAAGGGCATTCAGAAGAGCAGAATTATCGCCACCACCGGACCATTCTTAACCAATTTTCTGTGAGGATTTTATCGTGTCAGACACATTCTCCGGGACAACGCATCCCGATGACAATCACGACCGCCCCTGGTGGGGGCTGCCCTGTACCGTGACACCTTGTTTTGGCGCCCGTCTGGTGCAGGAGGGTAACCGGTTGCATTACCTTGCCGACCGCGCCGATATCAGAGGCCGGTTCAGCGACGCGGATGCGTACCATCTGGACCAGGCCTTTCCGCTGCTGATGAAACAACTGGAGCTCATGCTCACCAGCGGTGAACTGAATCCCCGCCATCAGCATACCGTCAAGCTGTATGCAAAAGGGCTGACCTGCGAAGCCGACACCCTCGGCAGTTGTGGCTACGTTTATATGGCTGTTTATCCGACGCCCGAAACGAAAAAGTAACTCTCCAGAATAACCTTCTGCTCCGGCCTGGTGTTTTCACCACGCCACTTTTCCATTTTTCATCTCTGCATATCAGGAAAATCTTCAGTATGAAAACATTACCCGACACGCATGTCCGGGAGGCATCGCGCTGCCCGTCTCCCGTCACCATCTGGCAGACACTGCTGTCCCGGTTGCTGGACAAGCATTACGGCCTTACGCTGAATGACACACCGTTCGCCGATGAACGTGTGATTGAGCAGCATATTGAAGCTGGCATTTCACTGTGTGATGCGGTGAATTTTCTCGTGGAAAAATACGCGCTGGTGCGTACCGACCAGCCGGGATTCAGCACCTGTCCCCGCTCTCAGTTAATAAACAGTATTGATATCCTCCGGGCCCGCCGGGCGACAGGCCTGATGACCCGCGACAATTACAGAACGGTAAATGACATTACCCAGGGGAAGCATCCGGAGGCGAAACAATGAAACTGGCCCTGACGCTGGAGGCAGACAGCGTTAACGTGCAGGCGCTGAACATGGGGCGCATTGTCGTTGACGTCGATGGTATTAAGCTCGCTGAACTGATTAACAAAGTCGCTGAAAACGGTTATTCACTCCGCGTGGTGGATGAACGTGACGCTACCGAAACACCGGCAACTTCTGCCAGCCCTCATCAGTTGCCGGAAGACAATACAGTGATACAGAGCGTGATGCCATTAACCACTGAAACAGCGCTGGATATCCTCATTGCGTGGCTGCAGGACAATATTGACTGCGAATCGGAAATTATCTTTGACAACGATGAGGATAAAACGGATTCGGCAGCACTGTTGCCCTGTATTGAACAGGCCAGGGAGGATATCCGTACCCTGCGCCAACTGCAGCTTCTGCAACAGAACCGGTGAGTCTTACTCACCAGACTTCATTCCACTGACGCCAGCCTGAACAGGGCTGGCGTTTTCATTTATCTGCAAAAAGGAATATCGATTATGTCTGAAATCACAGCCCCCCGTCCGGAAGTGGTCAACGGGCATACGGACGTTATCTGCTCAACCAGTATCCGCCACATTCTGGCTGTACGAAAGAGTACGCTGCTGCAAATCGACACACTTACCCGGCAACTGGCAGAAATCTCAGCAATGACAGAAAGTATTGGCGGTAAAACCGTACTGGACTGGGCGATGAAACAGGATTTTCGCTGCGGTTGCTGGCTGATGGAAAAACCTGAAACGGCAATGAAAGCTATCACCCGCAATCTCGATCGCGAAATCTGGCGTGACCTGATGCAACGTTCCGGGATGCTGTCATTAATGGATGCGCAGGCCCGTGAGACATGGTACCGGTCACTGGAATACGATAATTTTCCGGAAATCAGCGAAGCGAACATTCTGAGCACATTTAAACAACTGCATCAGAACAAAGATGAAGTGTTTGAGCGAGGGGTGATCAACGTCTTCAGGGGACTGAGCTGGAATTACAAAACTAATTGCCCCTGTAAATTTGGCAGTAAAATTATCATTAACAACCTGGTAAGGTGGGATCGGTGGGGATTTCATCTTATCACCGGGCAACAGGCTGACCGACTCGCCGATCTGGAAAGAATGTTGCACCTGTTCAGCGGTAAACCGATCCCCGACAACCGGGAAAACATCACCATTCATCTGGATGATCACATCCGGTCTGTTCAGGGTAAAGAGTGCTATGAAGATGAGATGTTCAGCATCAGATACTTTAAGAAAGGCTCCGCGCACATCACGTTCAGGAAACCAGAACTGGTTGACAGGCTGAATGATATTATTGCGAAACACTATCCGGGAGTGTTACCTTCATAATAAAGCTCTAAGAATTGATTCGATTGTGTATTTTAGCTTCATTCCCTTACGCAAAGTCATTTGGGGGTTCTTATGGGGGTTACTCATTTATACAACACAGATTAATCATTTAAAATCAAAACATTAACACTCATATTCGACTCCTGTGATCGCCAAAATGCCTCTTCAGTGATCCCCATCCTGCTTATTTCTGAGCAACCTGACCCTGCTGATGTATCTGGTAGTATGACAGAGTGATTCGTTTTTCTTGCCGAGTGTACGAAAACGTCTTCCTTGCCACCGACTATCAACCGTCACTCAAAAAAACCTCTCTTTTTTTCAAGCTATCAAGAATAAGTTGCATTTTATCTGCACCGGACACCAGCCATCCATATATGGCTTTTACCTGCTACAAAGATGAAGAAGTGCATAAATGTGATGTTAAAACAATCAAAGAAAAATTACATGCGCAATAATTTCACTATAACATTATAATCCATGGTGAAAATAACACTGCACAAGGATTGTCATCATCAAACTCATCGGAACTATTTTTTCTGTCGTCATTGGTGTAATACTGATTGTAAGTATCCTTTCAGGAGATTATTTTTGCCGTGTGGGGCATGGAACTTGTAAAGCAGCCAAAAGCGCTAGGCATTTAATTGAAAGTAAAGAGAAAAACAGAAGTAGTCGCGTCAAAGTCTTTAGCACGCATATTAATTTGAGTCATCCAGCGGCATCCTGGCTAGCAACTCAAACTTGCGCTAACAATATATTCAATCTACTTCAAAACAATAATGCCATTTATTTATTCGAAAACGATAATAAAATTGAACTGCGAATGGGGTATGATTCTTTTTTCTCTATTGAAACGATTGATAAAATTAACAAAGAAAACATCAAAGAAATAAAACTAAAAAATGATACAACATATGTTTCCCTTCCTAATCCAACCATTTTAATAACCACGACATCAACACCTGAACGACAGTTTTCTATTTCTGTTCTGGATGATGATAACAAAGAAAATCTACCTACCGATACCGCACCTTGTTTTACAATTGGTATTCCTGATGAATATACTAAAGCCATAGAGTTATTGAACATTAAATAATTAAATTTCATATTGAGTTTTTTTAAATACCATATGAATAATTGTTATATGTCATTATTTCCTCCATTCACTAAAACTGATTGATTACTCTACTCCCTCACCGTCATCGGTAGTGGTATCCTTAACGTATATTGATGAAAAGACAAAACAGTATGCAGAGGGAAAAATGGGTTCCACCAGAAAGGGGATGCTGAACGTTCTGATTGCCGCCGTGTTGTGGGGAAGTTCAGGGGTCTGCGCGCAATACATCATGGAGCAAAGCCAGATGTCGTCGCAGTTTTTGACTATGACGCGTTTGATATTCGCCGGTTTGATTCTGCTGACGCTATCATTTATTCATGGTGATAAAATCTTTTCTATTATTAACAATCACAAAGATGCCATTAGCCTACTGATTTTTTCCGTGGTTGGCGCGCTAACCGTACAGCTCACTTTTTTGCTAACCATCGAAAAATCGAACGCAGCCACGGCAACGGTGCTGCAATTCCTCTCACCGACTATTATCGTCGCCTGGTTCTCACTGGTGCGTAAATCCCGCCCGGGCATTCTGGTTTTCTGCGCTATTTTGACATCGCTGATCGGGACTTTTTTATTGGTGACACACGGTAATCCGACATCATTATCGATCTCTCCTGCCGCGTTATTCTGGGGCATTGCCTCGGCGTTTGCTGCTGCATTCTATACCACCTATCCCTCAACGCTGATTGCCCGCTATGGCACGTTACCGGTCGTCGGCTGGAGTATGCTGATTGGCGGTCTGATCCTGCTGCCCTTTTATGCCAGACAAGGGACAAACTTTGTCGTTAACGGCAGTTTGATTCTGGCGTTTTTTTATTTGGTGGTCATTGGTACGTCCCTGACATTTAGTCTGTACCTGAAAGGAGCACAATTAATTGGCGGTCCAAAAGCCAGCATTTTAAGCTGTGCAGAACCATTAAGTAGCGCGCTGCTCTCTTTGCTGTTGCTGGGAATCACCTTCACATTGCCGGACTGGCTGGGAACGCTGCTGATTCTGTCATCGGTGATTTTGATTTCAATGGATTCCCGCCGCCGCGCCAGAAAAATAAATCGTCCGGCGCGGCATGAGTGAGAATTACCAGCCAGGCACCGCGCCACCGTTAAAGATGGTTTCTGCCGCTTTAGCGACTTCGGGTGATTGATAAGATTGCAGAAATTCCTTCACGTTTTCTGCATTCTTATTATCTTCCCGTGCCACCAGAATATTCACATACGGCGAATTTTTATCTTCAATAAATACGCTGTCGTTAACCGGAGAAAGTCCTGTTTGCTGGATGTAAGTGGTGCTGATAATCGCTACATCCACTTTCGGGTCGTCCAGTACACGTGGCAACTGTGCCCCTTCCAGCTCCATTATCTGCAAATGGCGTGGATTATCGGTTATATCCAACGCGGTAGGTAATAACCCTTTTCCTTCTTTCAGAGTAATTAGCTTCTCTTTTTGCAGCAGTAAAAGCGCGCGACCAAGGTTAGTCGGGTCGTTGGGGATCGCCACTGTCGCACCTTCTTTTATTTGCGCCACTGTTTTGATTTTTTTGGAATAGCCCGCCATGGGGAAGACAAACGTATTTCCCACCGCTACCAGTTTATAACCATGCGCCTGATTATCTTGTTCAAGAAAGGGTCGATGCTGGAAGACGTTCGCATCAAGCTCGCCATGATTTGTCGCATCGTTCGGTAGCAACGAACCGCTAAATCCTACCAGTTCAACATCGAGACCATATTTCTCTTTTGCTACCTTTTTAGCGACTTCCGCGACATCTTGTTCTGCGCCATTAATAACGCCAACTTTAATATGCTTTTCATCGCTGCTGCTCTGGTCGCAACCTGCCAGCAGAACTCCTGCCAGTAATAATGCGGCCCCCGCCCGTAGATGATGTGTTGTCAGTTTCATTTTTTTATCCTTTTATTAATGATTACCTGACTATAGCGGTAAGGTCGCTGCAGTTTAAAAAACGAAACGCTATCGATAAGAATAAAAAGGAATAAAAGTGGAATATAAAGTCTGGCACTTCTTACTGACCACGCAAACACCTTTCGTACAGCATGATGAGAGCGGCAAAAGCAAACTACACTTATGCTTCATTCGATGCACATTTGCAGAAGGTTGCCGCTATGAAGCCAACGATGCTACTCATGATTACCGTATTCCTGATTTTTCCAGCCATTTCTCAGGCCGAGTCGCCATTCAGTTCTCTACAGTCGGCAAAAGAGAAAACCACGGTATTGCAAGATTTACGTAAAATTTGCACGCCACAGGCGTCATTATCAGATGAAGCGTGGGAAAAGTTAATGTTGTCAGATGAAAACAATAAACAACATATACGCGAGGCCATCGTGGCGATGGAACGTAATAATCAGAGCAATTATTGGGAAGCGTTGGGTAAGGTAGAATGCCCGGATATGTAAGAACGGCAACAACCACTGACCAACGCTTCTTTACCTGATATCAGGATTTCTTCATTTTCACCTTTGCAGTCACCAACAATGCAGTCAGCAACATCAATGTGCCGGACAACATCAGCGGCGAAGTCAGACCAATGTTATCCAACGCATAACCGCCGATTGCCGCACCGCAGGTGTTAGCAAGCTGAATAACGGCCACCTGAATAGATCCAGCCTTTTCTGCCTGATCGGCCAATGAGCGAGTGATCCACGTTGACCAACCAACGGGAATTAAAGCAAAGGTCAGCCCCCAGATAATCGCAACACCAGTAGCAACAATTTTATCGCTTCCCCACAGCGTCAGTACCAGCGCGCTCAGGGCGAGCACAAACGGTGCGCCCGCTAAGGCCAGTTTCACCGAACGTTTGAGAATAAACGACGAAAGCGATGTCCCGACAAAGCTGGCGATACCAAAACTCAGCAGCACCAGGGTTAAGCCATCAACACCGAATCCCGCCAGATTCATATACACTGGGCGAATATAAGTGAAAAAAGCAAACTGTCCGGCAAAGGACATAAAGATGGCGATCATCCCGGCCATCACTCCCGGACGTTGTAATAAGCGGAAAGTATTTTGTTTCTGATGCGAAGGTTCACCTGGCAGCGAAGGCAGTGATTTGATAATCCAGAAAATACACAGCACACCCATCGCCGCCGCCGCATTAAAGACATTGCGCCAACCGATAAGCTCGCCTAAAAAACTGCCCAACGGCGCGGCAATCACCAGCGCAATAGAAACCGCGCCGAAGATCACCGACAGCGCCTTCGGCACCGTACGCGGCGGTACCAGACGCATGGTCAGCGACGCCGACATCGCCCAGAACCCGCCCAGCGCCAGCCCCAGACAGGCGCGACCGATTAACAGCAGACTGAATGAGTTGGCAAAGGAAACCAGCAAACAGGAAAGCGTCAGCAAAACGGCGAACAGAATGACAACGTAGCGGCGGTCAGTGGCCTGAATGGTCTGGGTAATAAACAAACTGGCAAACATCGCCACAAAGGCGGTCACGGTCACCGATTGCCCGGCAACCCCTTCCGAAATGCCTAAATCCTGGGCCATTGGCGTCAACAAACTGACAGGCAAAAACTCAACGATAATCAGACAGGCGACGCAAAACGCCACCGAGAAAACGGCTGACCAGTTCGGTCGGGTGATGGCATTCGCGCCGCGGTTTTCAGCAATAAATTCACTCATGGTGTTACCCGTGGCATGTTTCAGGGGAAAAGCCGACCAGTCTAACATTGAAATGTGTGATGCATTTAACGTTTTTGCAACTTTTACGATGTTGCTTGAGCTGGAGTTAAGATCGAAACGGAACAGGGCAAAGATTACCGGATGCGGTGTGAACGTCTTATCCACCCACCAGGTCAGGCGCGGTCTGTAGGCTGATAAGACGAAGCGGTTTTAATGCAGCCAGTGAACGCCCTCGGCAGGCTGAAAGAACGCGTTATAGCGCATCTGAAAAGCATTGATATCCTGCATTTCAGGTTCGGTTTCGCGCAGAAAACCCAGCGCCAGCCTGACCTGAGCATCAGTAATCGGCGCGGCAAGGCGGGCTTTTTGTAAAATCCGATGCCATTGCAGCAGGTTCTGTTCGCTACCATCGACAATGACAATTTGCCAGATGAGCAACACCTGCGCGGCGTTTTGCAGGTGCGACTCATCCGGGCGATGCAAATAACGTAAAAATTCGTCACCGGCTGACTTTCCCATTTGATCGACCATCGACTCCACGGGTACGACATCGATGTTCAGCCGATCGCTGAGACGGCGAATCGCTTTTCTGGCCCCGGATGTCAGCACCCGAAAACCAACCACAAACACTACCGCCAGCGTGGCGAGCATTATCCAGATCATGAGTTCTCCTGCGTAATCAGAACTCATGATATCTGGAAACCCTCGCCAGTTACTAATCCACCAGAATAATCTTCAGTGCAAACAGAGCTGCGACCACCACCACACACAGGTTTAGATCGCGCCAGCGCCCGGTGCACACTTTCATGATGCAGTACGACATAAAGCCTAGTGCAATCCCTTCGGTGATCGAGAACGTAAAGGGCATCATCACCGTGGTAATAAACGCAGGCACCGATTCGGTAAAATCATCCCAGTTAACGCGTGCCAGGCTCGATGTCATCAATACGCCAACGAAGATTAACGCTCCGGCGGTTGCGTAAGGAGGAACCATCGCCACCAGCGGTGAGAAGAACATAACCAGCAGGAACATAACGCCAACAACAACCGCAGTCAGCCCCGTGCGACCGCCGACAGCCACACCTGAAGTACTTTCAATATAGGCGGTAACAGACGAGGTACCGATAAACGCACCCGCCACCGAACTGACGCTATCAACATACAGCGCCTTATTCATATTGGGGAATTTGCCGTTACTATCTATTAAGCCAGCTTTATCAGTCACACCAATTAATGTCCCTGATGAATCAAATAAGTTGATCAGCATAAAGGAGAAAATGATACCGGCGAGTTCAAGTGATAACGCACCGCTCAAATCCACTTCACCAATGACGCCGCTAATATCAGGCGGAATGGAATAGACGCCGCTAAAATGAACATCACCGAAAAATAATCCACAGCAAGACGTCACCACAATAGAAACAAGCACCGCGGCATGAAAATGACGTGATGACAACACAGTTATAATAAAAAACCCTAAAATACCTAACAACACGCCGTGAGAACTTAAATCGCCAATCATCACCAGGGTGTCTTTATTGGCGACAATAACGCCAGTATTTTTTAATCCCATTAAGGCGATAAATAATCCGATTCCGCTGGTGATACCAATACGTAAACTTAATGGAATGTTGGAGATCATCCAGTACCGGATACGAAACAGCGTGAGCAAAAATAGCCCAACTGCGCCCCAGAATATCGCGCCCATCCCGGTCTGCCAGGAGATACCCATCGCCCCCACGACCACGAAGGCAAAGAAGGCGTTCAGCCCCATTGCCGGAGCCAGTGCCACGGGTAAGTTAGCAAATATCCCCATCGCAATACTGCCGATACCGGCAATCAAACAGGTGGTAACAAACACCACTTTTGGGTCCATTTGTGCCGCGCCGAGGATTTGCGGGTTCACAAAAACGATGTACACCATGGTTAAAAAAGTGGTCATCCCCGCAATCAATTCTGTGCGGACGGTGGTCCCATGCTGAGGTAGTTTAAATAATCGCGAAAGCGTCCCTGATTCATTACTCACGTAATCGGTATTGTCATTATTCATTTTTTTGTCCATTGGAGGAGATTTAATCCCTTGCTTTTGTAAAACAAATGACAACAACGGTTCAGTGATAATTATCACATTTCAATTGCACATTAATGGATATTCTTTAATAATCTCGCGACGTTTCTTTATGATAAATAATAATCAAATTGATAAAATCAAAATGAGAAAAATATGAATAATTCTATTAACCATAAATTTCATCACATTAGCCGGGCTGAATACCAGGAATTGTTAGCCGTTTCCCGTGGAGACGCTGTTGCCGATTATATTATTGATAATGTCTCTATTCTCGACCTGATCAATGGCGGAGAAATTTCCGGCCCAATTGTGATTAAAGGACGTTACATTGCCGGTGTTGGCGCAGAATACGCTGATGCTCCGGCTTTGCAGCGGATTGATGCCCGCGGCGCAACGGCGGTGCCAGGGTTTATTGATGCTCACCTGCATATTGAATCCAGCATGATGACGCCGGTCACCTTTGAAACTGCTACCCTGCCGCGCGGCCTGACGACCGTTATTTGCGACCCTCATGAAATCGTCAACGTGATGGGAGAAGCCGGATTCGCCTGGTTTGCCCGCTGTGCCGAACAGGCAAGGCAAAACCAGTACTTACAGGTCAGCTCTTGCGTACCCGCCCTGGAAGGCTGCGATGTTAATGGTGCCAGTTTTACCCTTGAACAGATGCTCGCCTGGCGGGACCATCCGCAGGTTACCGGCCTTGCAGAAATGATGGACTACCCTGGCGTAATTAGCGGGCAGAATGCGCTGCTCGATAAACTGGACGCATTTCGCCACCTGACACTGGACGGTCACTGCCCGGGTTTGGGTGGTAAAGAACTTAACGCCTATATTGCTGCGGGTATTGAAAACTGCCACGAAAGTTATCAGTTGGAAGAAGGACGCCGGAAATTGCAACTCGGCATGTCATTGATGATCCGTGAAGGGTCCGCAGCCCGCAATCTCAACGCGCTGGCACCGTTGATCAACGAATTTAACAGCCCGCAATGCATGCTCTGTACCGATGACCGTAACCCGTGGGAGATCGCCCATGAAGGACACATCGATGCCTTAATTCGCCGCCTGATCGAACAACACAATGTACCGCTGCATGTGGCATATCGCGTAGCCAGCTGGTCGACGGCGCGCCATTTTGGTCTGAATCACCTCGGCTTACTGGCACCCGGCAAGCAGGCCGATATCGTCCTGTTGAGCGATGCGCGTAAGGTCACGGTGCAGCAGGTACTGGTGAAAGGCGAGCCGATCGATGCACAAACCTTACAGGCGGAAGAGTCGGCGAGACTGGCACAATCCGCCCCGCCATATGGCAATACCATTGATCGCCAGCCAGTTTCCGCCAGCGACTTTGCCCTGCAATTTACCCCCGGAAAACGCTATCGCGTTATTGAGGTAATCCATAACGAACTGATCACGCACTCCCGCTCCAGCGTCTACAGCGAAAACGGTTTTGATCGCGATGATGTGTGCTTTATTGCCGTTCTTGAGCGTTACGGACAACGACTGGCTCCGGCCTGTGGTTTGCTCGGCGGCTTTGGCCTGAATGAAGGTGCGCTGGCTGCGACGGTCAGCCATGACAGCCATAATATTGTAGTGATCGGTCGTAGCGCAGAAGAGATGGCGCTGGCGGTCAATCAGGTGATTCAGGATGGCGGCGGGCTGTGCGTGGTCCGTAACGACCAGGTACAAAGTCATCTACCGTTGCCCATTGCCGGGCTAATGAGCACCGACACGGCGCAGTCACTGGCGGAGCAAATTGACGCCCTGAAAGCCGCCGCCCGTGAATGCGGTCCGTTACCGGATGAGCCGTTTATTCAGATGGCGTTTCTTTCCCTGCCAGTGATCCCCGCGCTGAAACTAACCAGTCAGGGGCTGTTTGATGGTGAGAAGTTTGCCTTCACTACGCTGGAAGTCACGGAATAATAAAAAAAAGCCCGGCGTCATGCCGGGCAAAAGTCACCAGTTACGTTTATGCCACTGTCAACTGCTGAATTTTTTTCTCGCGGCGGATTTTGCGTTCTTCCATCACCGCCACTATCGCCATCAGGCAGATACAACCAATCGCGGCGATATCCAGCGCGGCGAAGGTGCCTGCCCAGCCGGTAAGGCCAAATACCGGCGTCCCATCGGCAATCATTCCCAGACCTAACTTGGCAAAGCTGTCACCAATCAGGTAAGCGAAGGTGCCTTTAATACCATCGGCAGCGCCAATCGCTTTTTTAGGTACAAAGCCAACAGCAGCCACACCAATCAACAATTGCGGGCCAAAGACCAGGAAACCCAACGCAAAGAGAGAAGCCAGGTAGATATATTCGTTGCTGGCGTGTTGATACACACCGAGCGTGGCGATAATCAGCGCCAGCGCGATACAGGCCACCAGGCCACGGCGACCGTTCGCCAGGTCAGAGAGCCAGCCCCACAGCAGCGTACCGACCAGCGCACCAGCTTCAAACAGCGTAAAGCCCTGAATCGCCACCGCTTTAGAGAGTTTCAGTTCCTGGAACGCATACACGGTTGACCACTGGTCGATACCAATACGCACCACATAGAGGAAAATGTTGGCAAAGCACAGCAGCCAGATCACTTTGTTTTTCAGCACATACTCAACAAAGATCTGCCACTTGGTCATATCGGTAGATTCTGTCTCTTTATCCTCTTCACTGATCTCCTCGCCAAACAGCTCTTCAGCTTTGCCGAGGCCATAAGATTCCGGGGAGTCGCTGCCGTAACGCAGACCGATAAAACCAACAATCAGCGCGATAATCGACGGGAAAATAAACATGCCGATGACATGACCATCGAACAGGTAATTTGCGCCGAACAGCGCCACACCTGCTGCGCCTGCACCACCAAGGTTGTGAGAAATGTTCCAGAAACCGAGGAATGTCCCGCGTTTACGACGCGGCGTCCATTTGGTGATGGTGGAGTAACTGCACGAACCGCCGGTACTCTGGAAAAAGCCGCTTAAGGCGTAGAAGGCAATCATCAGGAACAGGCTAACCGAGCCGCTGCCCATACTGGCACTGAAGCCCAGCATACAAATGGCAGACAGGATCAGCATGAACGGCAGGAATTGTTTGGTGTTTTTGCCGTCGGCGTAGTAAGAAACCAGCGTTTTACCCACGCCATAAGTGATGGAGAAGCCCAGGCCGATCATCCCCAGCTGCGTCATGCTCAACCCGTAGGTCGAGATCATGTCGTTCTGCGCGATGTTAAAGTTCTTGCGAATCAGGTACATCGTAAGGTAGCCGATAAAGACCACCAGGTAGGATTGCATGAACGGTTTGAACCACATTTTGCGCCGCACTTCGAGCGGAAGGTCCAGGGTCGGCTTGCGAACCTGGTTTAAGAAAGCCAGCATGGGTTACTCCTGAAATGAATACCTGCGTGAGGCATGCATTGTAAAAATCAGCAGCAAATCAGGCCTGAGATAGCGTCCAGGCAAAACCTGGAAAATTTCTTAGTTTTGCCGGATATGAAGTGAAAAGGTGAGATGCATCACGCTTCTCGCGGTGTCTGGGCGTTCAAAAAGGGCAGTAATAGCAGTGCGGAAATCCCGGCGGCGATGGCGATAACCACAAAAAATCCGCTCCAGTGCCAGGTATCGAGTACTTTCGCCAGCGGCCAACCAGCAAGCGACGCACCAAGATAAGCAAACAAGCCGACAAATCCCGTCGCCGCCCCTGCCGCCTCTTTGTGGGAACACTCTGCCGCCGCCATGCCGATTAACATCTGCGGGCCAAAGACAAAAAAACCAATGGTGAAGAAGCAGGTTGCCTGCATCACGTAGCTGGCAAATGGCATCAGCCACAGCGAGCCGACTGAAAGCAAAATTCCGGCGGCGAAAATCAAATTCATCGGCCCGCGGTTGCCGTTAAACAGTTTGTCCGAACCCCAACCCGCTACCAGCGCACCGATAAATCCGCCCAGTTCAAACATTGTCACTGCCGTATTCGCCGTGACCAGATCGACGCCCAGCGTCTCGGACATATACAAATTGCCCCAGTCGTTTATCGCCGCCCGGACCACATAGACCAGCACATAGCAAAACGAAAGCAGCCAGATATACGGATTCAGCAACACATATTTGGTGAGGATCTCTTTACGCGTCAGCCCTGCCCCTTCTTGTTGTTGAGCAATCTCCAGTGCGTCGTGCCGCCATTCACCAACCGCCGGTAAACCTAACGCCTGCGGGCGATCGCGCAGCCGCCAGCAGAGAAAAATCCCCACGACTATCGCCATACAACCCGCAATCATCATCCCGGCACGCCAGCCGTAATGCAGCGCGCTCGCTGCCATCACAATGGGAATGAGTGCGCCGCCGACGTTATGCGCCGTGTTCCATAATGCCCACCAACCGCCGCGCTCGGTACGAGAATACCAGGCGGTTAACAGACGCGCACACACCGGTGAACCCCAGCCCTGGAAAAAGGCGTTCAACACCCAAAGCACGGCAAACGCCCATAGCGACGTCGAGAAGCCAAACAGAATGTTGATAATGCCCGTGGCAATAAGCCCTATCCCCATAAAATAACGGGCATTTGAGCGATCGCTGACAATGCCGGAGACAAACTTCGACACACCGTAGGTAATGTAAAACAGGGTCGCTAACAGGCCAATATCGCTACGGCTGAGCACGCCGTTAGCAAGGATTTCTGGTACGGCGGCGTTAAAACTTTTACGCGTGAAGTAAAACAGCGCGTAACCCAGCCAGATGGTCAGCAGAATATGCCGACGCCAGTAGCGATAGCGGGCATCAATTTCATGTTTATCAGTCATTAATGGCGCATCGGCGGGCGCTTTCAGAAACGGCAACATCATCGAACCTTAGACATAACGTTGAGGTAGAGAAACGCTGACACGCGTGCCGTGCAGGCAGGAGATGGTCAATGTGCCACCCAGCGCCGTTACGCGCTCGCGCATTCCGGTAAGGCCAAAACCGTGTTGCCCGGAATCTGGCGGTAAACCGCTGCCATCGTCTTCAATCACCAGCATTAACCGCTCATCCTGCTGCCAACCTTGCAGCGTGACCGCGCTGGCATCGGCATGTTTCACAATGTTGTTCAACCCTTCCTGGCAGACGCGAAATAGCGTCACGCGCTGGTTTTCGCTTAACGCTGATTCATCGATTCGCCATTCGAGATGACTGACAATGCCGCGCCCTTCCAGCTCCATTTCCCGCATCAGTGAGCGGATGGCCTGCTCCAGGGTGAGATCATCCAGCTGGCGCGGACGTAACCGCCCTAACAAACGGCGCACCGCGTCGTAAACGCCCAGCGATAGTTGTTCGATGAGCTGCCCGCTCTGTTTCACGCTGGCGTTATCTGCCGCCAGCCGCTGAACAATGCCCGCTTGAGTTCGAATAGCAGTAATGGTCTGACCGATATCATCGTGCAGCTCACGTGCCACATCACGGCGCACGCTCTCTTCGGTTTCCAGCAACCGTTCAGCGAGATGCTGATTGCGCGCCAGTTCCTTTTGCAGCGACTGGTTAAGTTCACGCAACCGCTGGATGCCTGCGCCCAGTAACAACCCTGTCAGACTTTGCACCAACAGCGAGAGCAATAAATCCACCGGATGATCGCGCCAGGTTTGACTGGCGATCAGCGCGATGGCGTTCATCAATGTCGCAATCAGCGCTCCTTGCCAACCATAGTGCCAGGCCAGCGCGATAATCGGCAGCGCCAGACAGAATGGCGTAAAGCGCGACAGTTCGTCTGGCAATCCCAACTGGAGCCAGAGACTGATAACAAACAGCAGTAAGTACCAGACCAGATGTCGCCCGCGCCAGTTGATTGGCTGAGAAACCAGTGACGGGCCGAGCGGCAGCCAGGTGTTATTCGCCAGATAGTGCCAGAACACCAGACATATCGGGGCCAGCGTCAGGCCGCCAGTTAAAGTCAGCAGCAGCGCATTCCACGACTCTTTGCCGTGCCAAAGCCAGGGCAGCGACTGCAACAACGCCGCCGCAGTTAACGCCGCACCCTGTAACAGCAAGGTGCGCCAGTCACGTTGATGGCGATAGCGCGAGATCAGCGCCACGGGCAATAACGTCAGTAAACTACCGATCATCAATAAGGAGAAATGGGTTAAACCGACCGCCTGCATTAGCCAGTAAATCAGCAGCCACTCCGCACCCAGTAGCACCGGCCAGTATCCGCGCGGGCATTGCAGCATTAGCCCTAGCCGCAGGCCAAACGGAAATAACAGCACCGCCATATCAGGGCGCTCAACCAGGTGCAGGCTGATACTCCACAGGCAAAACCATGCGGCAGAGAAGATAAAAAAGCAGGCAATAACGGTAATTAAGCGGGAGAACAACGTCTTCATCACCAGCCATCAAACATGCGGCGCGCCAGTTCAACGTCGTTACTGACGCCCAGTTTTTCCATCAGGTTGGCGCGATGGACATGTACCGTTTTCGGTGACAAGCCCAGTTCGGCAGCAATCTCTTTCACCGCCATTCCTTGCGCCAGTTTTTCCGCCACCTGGCGTTCGCGTTTGGTTAGCGGGTCCTGGCGACCGGATGCCAGTTTAATGGCAATATCCGGCGTCAGATAACAGCCGCCCGTGGCAACCGTATGCACCGCAGCAATGAGTTCATCCGGGCTACAGCGTTTGGAGAGAAAGCCGCGCGCCCCCGCGTTAAGCGCCTGCTCAACCAGCGCCGGACTGTCATGAACGGAGAGCATAATTGTCGCCATGCCTTTCGGCAGCTGGCTTAGAAGCTCCAGACCGGAGATATCAGGCATGGAGATATCGCAAATACACACCTGCACACCGCGCCCCGGCAGCCCCGCCAGCGCCTCGCGCCCCGAACCAAACTCGGCAACTACCTGCAAATCAGGTTCCAGCCCCAGCAGCTGCGCAAAGCCGGAGCGGACGATAAGGTGATCGTCTATAAGGGCAACGGTGATCATGGTCTTGTCCTGGCGGGTAATAAAACGCGCTTACCTTAACGATAAGCGCGCCACTGTTCAAGCCTTGAGCGGTTACTGAAAAAAGCTGCGCTCCTGTTGCTTGTGAAAAGAAATGATGCCTTCAAGGTTTGGTATATCGACTAATCATTAAAAACGCTGGCAGCATTAATACCTTGTTAGTATCCATTTTGAATAAGAAAAATATATATTTTATATTTATAGTTTGATTGTTTGTATATTTATGAATTATTGCTTCAGTATAAAAACCACTCTCTAAATAATTCGCAGACACAGCACATGCAACTTGAAGTATGACAAGCATGCCTGCTTCATTATTACACTTTAATAATAAAACCCACCGATTAATGTACAAAAAAATCCCTGCGTGATATTGTCTGTAAAAAAGGAGCAGATATGCGCACTCACCCTCACTTAATAAAACAAACTATTGATCCACGACTCATTAATGAAATAAACAAAAGAACACAAAGCAACAGTGAGAAGTTATCAAACAGTGATAAATTAACATATATTAATGACAACTACTGTGAGATAACGCGAAACTACACGTCATTTTATGGTATGAACATGCTGAGCATCGTTCTTTTCTTACCTATCGTTATTTTATGTTTTGCCTCTGTTTTATTCTTTATATATGACATAACATTTAACTTCGAACGATACTTAGATACGTGGAGATACAGAGCAGACTCTGAGTTAATGCTACATATTGCTTACTGCGCAATTTTTTTCATGTCTTTTGTTTTTGCTGCTATTCTAAATTATTTTATCTTTGCTCCGCGACATTACCCAATCCGTTTTAATAGAAAAACAGGAAAGGTCTATATTTGTGATTATATTCTTAATGATATGAGTCATAAATCAACTTATACTTTCTGGTGGCACTATCCATTCTATAAACATACCAAGCCTGAATATAAAGAGTACGACTGGGAACAAATTCAAGGTATAGCTTTTTTTGCACAAAATCGCCATTCCTCATACTCCACTATTCGCTGTATTGTTTATGAATCATTAGACAGTACAAATATTATTGACACCTTTAACCTGATAACGACAGAGAGTGCTATAGATGCATTGCATATGACAAATCACAAATTATGGTTATGGATTAATAGCTTTATGAATTTTGACGATGAGTTTTTAGAGAAATCTATCAATACTGCTCCAGGTATTTGGGGCCGTGAAGTGAATTGGCCTGAAGATATGAATAAGAAATCAATGTTGTCTTCAATGGACGAATATATACTCTGAATAATTCGAGTTACAGAATATACTCGTCATACTTCAAGTTGCATGTGCTGCGTCTGCGTTCGCTCCCCCCAGTCACTTACTTATGTAAGCTCCTGGGGATTCACTCGCTTGTCGCCTTCCTGCAACTCGAATTATTTAGAGTATATAAGCTCGCCCGGATGTAAATATCCCATCCAGGCGAGAAAATCACTTACTGAAAAAACACCGCAATCTTGTTAAACATCGTCGGATCGGACTGATTACGCTGCACTTTCACCACATCTTCCAGCTTGTCTATCTGGCTTATCATCTGCTCCAGACGCTGGTCGTCATTGACCAGTAGCCAGATGTGGCTTTTGTCGCTGTCCTGAATCGGCAGGCAGAGAATGCCTTCAACGTTAAAAGCGCGACGGGCAAAAAGGCCACAAACGTGGGTCATTACACCCGGATGGTTGCGAACGGTGAGTTCCAGAATCACGTTATCATGAGTTGTGTTTTGCATGGCTTATTCCCCCACCATTTCAGTATTCGCCGCACCTGGCGGCACCATCGGGTACACTTTTTCTTCGGCATCAATGCGCACATGGATCAGCGCCGGGCCAGGGCGATTGATGATTTCCTGCAATGCAGCCTGCGGATCGGCTTCGTTATTCAAATCACAGGTTTCGAGGCCGAATCCGGCGGCAATCTGCATAAAGTTGATTTTGCCCGGATAGGTAGCGGCAAAAACGCCCTGCTTGTAGAACAGACTCTGTTGCTGATGCACCAGCCCCAGCGCTTCGTTGTTCATCAAAATGATTTTAACATCCAGCTGATTTTCACTGGCGGTCGCCATCTCCTGAATATTCATCATCAGGCTGCCGTCGCCGGAGAAGCACAACACTTTGCGGTCCGGGTTCGCCAGCGCCGCGCCAATCGCCGCAGGCAGGCCAAAACCCATCGTGCCCAGCCCGCCGGAGGTCAGCCACTGGCGTGGGCGATTGAGCGGATAGGCTTGCGCCGTCCACATCTGATGCTGACCAACATCAGTGGTAATAATCGCGTTGTCATCCACGCAGGCGGCAACGGCATTAATCAGGCCGTAATGGCTTAATGGATCGCACGCTTTCGGGATTGGACACGGGAATTCACGCTGCAAATCCGCCACCAACTGGTGCCACTCTGCACGCGGTTGCGCTTCCACCAGCGGGATCAACTGCGCCAGCACGTCATCAACATCCGCCTGAATTGCCACATGCGGTTGCTTGATTTTGCCCAGCTCTGCGCGGTCGATATCGACATGAATAATTTTGGCATTCGGACAGAACTGCTCGGTTTTGCCAATCGCCCGGTCATCAAAACGCGCACCGAGTACAATCAGCAGATCCGCCTCCTGCAAAATATAGTTGGTGCTGCGCACACCGTGCATCCCCAGCATACCCAGCGACAGCGGATGCGCTTTTGGCAACATACCCAGCGCCATTAAAGTCATGGTGGTAGGCAGTTGCGCTTTCTCCGCCAGTTCACGCACTCGCGCAGGCGCGTTGATCACACCACCACCCAGATAAAGCACCGGGCGTTTGGCGGCGTTAATCATCGCCGCCGCGTCACGAATACTTTCTTCGCTAAAGGCGGGCGCGGCGGCTTTTTCTGCCATAGCGGGCTGTGTTTCAATCTCAAAAACTGCCGTTTGCACATCCTTAGGAATGTCTATCCACACCGGGCCAGGGCGGCCTGATTGCGCAATGCGGAAGGCATCGCTCATGACCTGCGGGAGTTCTTCGATATGTCTGACCAGATAGTTGTGTTTGGTGATGGGGATAGAGATGCCGTAGGTGTCGACTTCCTGGAAGGCGTCGGTGCCGATCATCGAGGCGGGAACCTGACCAGTGATGCAAATCAGCGGGATGGAGTCCAGCCTCGCATCGGCAATGGCGGTCACCAGGTTAGTCGCACCCGGTCCGCTACAGGCCATACAGACCGCCGGTTTACCGTCGGTGCGCGCCATTCCCTGAGCGATAAACCCCGCGCCCTGTTCATGGCGAGCCAGAATATGGCGGATTTGCGTGCTTTGGCTTAAGGCATCGTAAACAGGCAGGATAGAACCGCCCGGAATGCCCGTCACAATCTTAATGCCCTGCTGTTCCAGGAAATGAACGATAAATTCTGCGCCGGTAAAGCGCTTACGCGTCGATGTTGTGCCCGAACTTGCCATGCTCCAGTCCTTTTCTTCTGGGCCGACTTTCCGGGAGGTGCTTAAACGAAAAACCCCGCCCGGTTTGCGCCGGCGGGGTTTTGGAATCGTGTGTTGTTCCAGTCCCTACGGCGCATTGCCGACGACCACCACCACACGCACGACGACCACTGCGGCAGATGGCGCAGTTGGTAGTAGTTTTGCGTTGAACATGGAAGTAGTCATTAGGGACCTTGTTGGTTTTGTGTTTAACAATATTTATACAAGCACAGCTTTACAGGGGAGACAATGGAAAATTTTTCTTCCGGATAAAAATACGTGGCAGATCACATTTTAAACTGAAACTCAGGCAATAAAGCATCATCACCTGAAAGACGGTCAGATTGTTGACAGAGTGCGCCTTATTCATGTCGAATACAGCGTAAACACCTTACCCTACCAACCGCACCATCACTGTTTCCGGCAACATTTATTGCCGCTTTTGTTTACATATTCTGCCGCTAAACAATTCCCCATTCCTGGCGTATATCTGGCTAACATTCATCAATGTGATAGATTCCTCTCCCGCATTTATGGGAATGCGTAGTGACTTATTCTAATTATTTTTATAAAAGCATCCGTGATAATGAAAAGGCATAGAAACGTCAATTTGTTATTGATGTTGGTATTACTCGTGGCCGTCGGTCAGATGGCGCAAACCATTTATATTCCAGCTATTGCCGATATGGCGCGCGATCTCAATGTCCGTGAAGGGGCGGTGCAGAGCGTAATGGGCGCTTATCTGCTGACTTACGGTGTCTCACAACTGTTTTATGGCCCGATTTCCGACCGCGTGGGTCGCCGACCGGTGATCCTCGTCGGAATGTCCATTTTTATGCTGGCAACGCTGGTCGCGGTCACGACCTCCAGTTTGACGGTATTGATTGCCGCCAGCGCGATGCAGGGGATGGGCACCGGCGTTGGCGGCGTAATGGCGCGTACTTTGCCGCGCGATTTATATGAACGGACACAGTTGCGTCATGCTAACAGCCTGTTAAACATGGGGATTCTTGTCAGTCCGTTGCTCGCACCGCTAATCGGCGGTCTGCTGGATACGATGTGGAACTGGCGTGCCTGTTATCTCTTTTTGTTGGTTCTTTGTGCCGGTGTGACTTTCAGTATGGCCCGCTGGATGCCGGAAACGCGTCCGGTCGACGCACCGCGCACGCGCCTGCTTACCAGTTATAAAACGCTTTTCGGTAACAGCGGTTTTAACTGTTATTTGCTGATGCTGATTGGCGGTCTGGCCGGAATTGCCGCCTTTGAAGCCTGCTCCGGCGTGCTGATGGGCGCGGTGTTAGGGCTGAGCAGTATGACGGTCAGTATTTTGTTTATTCTGCCGATTCCGGCGGCATTTTTTGGCGCATGGTTTGCCGGACGTCCCAATAAACGCTTCTCAACGTTGATGTGGCAGTCGGTTATCTGTTGCCTGCTGGCTGGCTTGCTGATGTGGATCCCCGACTGGTTTGGCGTGATGAATGTCTGGACGCTGCTCATTCCCGCCGCGCTGTTCTTTTTCGGTGCCGGGATGCTGTTTCCACTGGCTACCAGCGGCGCGATGGAGCCGTTCCCCTTCCTGGCGGGCACCGCTGGCGCGCTGGTCGGCGGTCTGCAAAACATTGGTTCCGGCGTGCTGGCGTCGCTCTCTGCGATGTTGCCGCAAACCGGTCAGGGCAGCCTGGGGTTGTTGATGACCTTAATGGGATTGTTGATCGTGCTGTGCTGGCTACCGCTGGCGACGCGGATGTCGCATCAGGGGCAGCCTGTTTAAGCTCACGTCACCGCAGCATCGTCATCAGCTCCATGGGAGAACGATGCTGCTTTATCAGATCACGCATCACCCGCATATGCGGCGCGGAGTAAGAATAAAACGCCTGATAGCCCGCACAAAGCACGTTGTCTGGCGTCTCCTCCCGAGCGTGCGGGCACAGGCGATGCCAGTCGCACGCCTGGCAGCCACGACGCGGTTGCGGGTTTTCGCTGCCACACCATTTTTGTAGGGTGGCGTCAAAAAGCTCAATCGAAATACGACTGATATCTGCCCGTACCCAACACTCGAACAAGGCAATTAAAAATTTCCCCCACAGCTCTGCTGTCACCGAAGCGGCCGTCAGATCGCCCCGGTCATCAAATTCAAGATGGGGAATAAGCTGTACGGAGCGGATACCCCGTTGTTTGAAATTGTGATAAAAATCGGCAGGTTGCAGAGCATCCTTGTACTCTACAACCAGTTTATGCCTGTCCTCTTCAGCATCAATGACCTGACTTCCTGTCATGCGACTCTCTCAATAAATACGATAAGTTGATGTATATGCGTTACAGCAAACAGTATTGCGAGAGATAACACCGCGAGGGAGATCAAAAATTTGTCACGGACTACGTGAAATTGGGAAAAATCGCTATTCGTGACATCCATTAAATTGCGATTACGGGTGTAGTGCCAGAGGATCAGCGCCACAATGGCGAGAATGCCAATCGAAATCCAGAATAACATGCCCGCCTGGTGCCAGTTGTGTTTGATAGCCAACGCCATCAACGCGCCGTAGCCCAGCATGGTACGAAACCACGCCAGTGATGTACGCTCCGGCTGCAGCCCTGGGTCGGCAATGCGTCTGGCTTTGCGGCTATCCGGCATACAACACCAGTCCCATAACGATCACCGCTACGACCATCAATATTAAGCTGATGATTAATAAGCTGTTGGTGTAGGGCAGGTCCTCTTTCAGACGCATCGCTTTTTCATTGCGTAACCAGCGCAGGTAGCCATACATCGCTAACCCGCCGGAAAACAGACACAACAACAACGCCAGCAGTTCGCGAATGACGGGCGTGGCGAAATCTGGCGCAAGTTGATCAAGCCCAACCCCCGCCGCCAGAAAGCCTAGTGCGGTACGGATCCACGCCAGAAAAGTACGCTCATTAGCCAGCGAGAAGCGATAATCAGGTGCTTCTCCGAGGCGGGAAATTTTCATTGTTGCTCCTTGTAAACTGTTCCTCGCCGAAAAAGTAGGCCAGGAACAGCAATAATGCATCAGAACTTCTGTTTTTTCTCTTCCACCTTCACCCCTTGTGTCGGTAGGCCGGTGTCATAGTCGCGTACCACTGGCGAATAGCCATCTTGTGGGCGTGGACGAAACGCCCCCATCCAGCGCGGTCGTGCATCTTTACGCCACGGACGCAGACTCCACTGGTAACTGCGGAACGGATCGCGAATTTTATCCATGTAATCCAATAAGGCGTCATGCATTTTGCGGCGAACGTCGGCAAAACGGATATCATCGATCAGATTATGCATTTCATTTAGGTCATTACGGCGATCGTAAAGTTCATCACTGGTGAAGAGGTTGAGTACCAGTTTAAAGTCATCCGTCACCCAGCAACGCACCGGAATAAAACCGCCAAAGCTGTCATGCTCAATCTCGTAGCGGTTAAATTCCACCATTACGCCGCGTGGCTCTTTCACGGCAAGGATATTTTCCCCCGGCAGAATCTCTGGTTTTTCAATATCTGCCAGCGCCATCATTGTCGGCAGTAAATCGATATGACTGACTGGCGTATCGACCTGCCGCCGCTCCCCTTGCGGCGAACGGATGATCAGCGGAATACGGGTGATGTCGTCATACATCGCCGCTCCTTTACTGATCAGCTTATGTGCGCCCATCATTTCACCATGATCGGAGGTATAAATGACCCACGTATTTTCACGTTGCTCTGGCGTTAAGGCATTGATGACCCGTCCGATTTGGTCATCAACAAAGTCATTGCAGGCAAAATAGAGCGGATGGTGATAAAGCCCGTCATCACCGACTGGCGATGGCATCGCCTGCGCCCATAAGCGGTGATGTTCCGGTTTGTTCGCCAGGTCATCCTCTGCTTTCTCACCCAGTTCGTAGTAAAAATCAGTGTATTTCTCTAAATACTCCACCGGACAGGTGAACGGGTGATGCGGCTCATCATACGAAATCACCATCAGGAAAGGTTCGTCGGCGCGCGCGGGCTGTTGCAGAAAATCCACCGCCCGATTGCTGATGCGGTGCGCCCAGGTGAAGGTTTCGTCAATATGGTTCGCCTGTAAATCCTCAACGCTGTTTAGGCCATTGCGCCACAGGCTAATCTCTTTCTCCGTCAGTTCACTAAGATAGTTCGCGCCATCGAACCAGTAATCAGCGTCCCACTCCGGCGGACACTCGCCAGTGCCGAAATAGTCATGTCCATCGAGATGCCATTTGCCGATGTAGCAGGTGTGATAGCCCGCATCCTTAAAGTAGCGCCCCATGGTGGAAATGTTTTTGCCCGGCGCGACGTTGTTGGTCCACGGGCCGGACTGGTTAGCGTAGATACCGGTGAATAGTCCGGCGCGTGCAGGTGTACAAACCGGTGAACAGGTGTAGGCAGAATTAAAGCGAATACCTTCTGCCGCCAGACTATCAATATTTTGCGTATTCAGCGGCTTACCGCTATAGCAACCGACCATATTGGTGGCCTGGGTATCGGTCATGATGAACAGAAAATTGGGGCGTTTCATAGGCTATCCTTCGCATCGGGAGTAAAGGTGACGGCTGGGTCGTGACGATGCCGCCAGCTGTCAAAAATCAGGTAGACAATCACTACGGCGGCGATGAAATAACTGATCATCGCTAACCAGCGCGTACCGTAGCCACCGAATTCAGCCAGCCCGGCATAGACGCCAATCATCGCGAACAGGATACCAATTGACGCAATCTTGACGTTTTTCCACGGTTTCATGTCCACCGCAAACGCATCTTTGAAGGTGAACGGCGTGGCGCGCGGTTTGATAAAACCGATCATCAGCATCACGACCACGTTGATGCAGAACGTACAGGCCAGCACATAGAGGAAATGGAAGTCGAACTTCACCAGATAGTTGATGGTGATGTAGCTGATTATGCCAATCCCCATCGCCACTTTTGCCGCCAGCGCCGGAATGCGCGGGAAGAAAAAGCCCATAATGATGATGGTAACCAGCGGCACGTTGTAAATACCGTTGAGCTGTTTCATCCAGCTATACAGCCCCTGCGGCGCGTTGGCGATCCACGGCGCGACCATCACCGAAACGACGGCGATAAAGAAACCAAATTTGCGCCCGACGGTGACCAGCTGTTGCGGCTCGGCATTCTGGTTAATGATGCGCCGGTAAATACCCATACTGAATAACGTACTGGCGCTATTCAGAAAGCCGTTGAAGGTACTGATCACCGCACCAAATAACACCGCACCGAAGAAGCCCACCAGTGGCACCGGCAGAACGTTATTGACCAGCGTCGGGTAGGCCATGTCGGCTTTCGGTAAATCCTGATACAGATGAAACGCAATCAACCCTGGCAGCACCAGTACCAGCGGGTCGAGCATTTTCAGCACCGCCGTTAACAGCGCCCCCTTTTGCCCTTCCGCCAGGCTTTTTGACGCCAGCGTGCGTTGCACGATGCCCTGATTTGTACACCAGTAAAAGGTGTTCACCAGAATCAAACCGGTAAATGCCGCGCCAATCGGCAAGGGATCGGTCGGGCCGCCGACTGAGTTTAATTTCTCGGCGTGAACGGTGGTGAGTTGCTCAATGCCCTGCATAAAGCTGCCCTTGCCCATCGCGATCAGGCCAAATAACGGCACCATCAACCCGCCAATAACCAGCCCAATACCGTTAATGGAGTCCGCCACTGCCATTGCGCGCAGTCCGCCGATCACCGCATACAAAATTCCCGCCAGACCAAGCAAAATCACCAGTAACCAGATAGCCGCACCATCGGAAAGTTGTAGCGACTCACCCACATGAAACAGGCTGTTGAGCGCCAACGCGCCGGAATAGAGAACAATCGGCAGAAAGCAGACGCCGGTGGCAATGAGGAAGCAGAAGTCGATGATAATACGCGTCGTTTTATCATAACGTTCCTCCAGAAAATCGGGGATGGTGGCAATGCCGCGCTTCAGATAGCGCGGTAAAAAGATTAGCGCGAGGAAGATCAGCGTCACTGCAGAGGTGACTTCCCAGCCCATCACCGACATGCCACTTTTGTAGGCCTGCCCGGAAAGGCCGACCAGTTGTTCCGTGGAAAGGTTGGTTAGCATTAACGAAGCGGCAATAACCGGCGCTTTTAGTGAACGTCCGGCAAGAAAATAGCCTTGTTGCGATCCGGTATCTGTTTTACGGACCTTCCACCAGGTGATGACCGCTACCAGCAGCGTAAAACCGACAAAACTCAAGATTTGTAACGAATTCATCTCATAGCCCTTATTTATGTTTATGTCCCGGACGCATGAATATAGGGAGAGGTAAAATGCGTCGGGTCAGGCAGTCAGATTCTTAAAATACAAACGTCATATCCCTGAACGGATTGTTTTCTGTTAAGTTCAGGTTGTGAGCATAATTCGCCGGAGGGATATTAAAATGAATGGAAAATTGCAAAGTTCGGATGTAAAAAACGAAACTCCGTACAATATTCCCTTATTGATTAACGAAAATGTGATCTCCAGCGGAATTTCTCTGATATCGCTCTGGCATACCTACGCCGACGAGCATTATCGGGTGATCTGGCCGCGGGACAAGAAGAAACCGCTTATCGCCAACTCATGGGTTGCGGTGTATACCGTACAAGGATGTGGGAAAATTCTTTTAAAGAATGACGAACAAATAACTCTGCATGGCAACTGTATTATATTTTTAAAGCCAATGGATATTCACTCTTATCACTGTGAAGGTTTGGTCTGGGAACAGTACTGGATGGAATTTACCCCCACCAGTATGATGGATATTCCCGTCGGTCAGCAAAGCGTTATTTATAATGGCGAAGTTTATAATCAGGAACTCACCGAAGTTGCTGAGTTAATTACTTCACCAGAAGCAATAAAAAATAATCTGGCAGTCGCTTTTCTGACGAAAATTATTTATCAGTGGATTTGTCTTATGCACGCAGTCGGTAAAAAAGATCCACAACGGCGGCAAATTGAAAAATTAATTGCCACTTTACATGCCAATCTACAACAACGCTGGAGCGTAGCTGATATGGCTGCCACGATCCCCTGTAGCGAGGCCTGGTTGCGTCGTCTGTTTTTACGCTATACCGGCAAGACGCCGAAAGAATATTACCTCGATGCGCGTCTGGATCTGGCGCTATCGCTATTAAAGCAACAAGGGAACTCGGTTGGCGAAGTCGCTGATACGCTCAACTTCTTCGACTCCTTTCATTTCAGCAAAGCCTTTAAGCATAAATTTGGTTATGCGCCGTCAGCTGTGCTGAAGAATACGGACAGGTAATAACCAGAATGGCGAGTGTGTAAATGACTCGATGATGTTCAGAAATACCAGGCGGAGTACCATTTACGGCGACTCCACCGGGAAAAGAGTTAACCGATACTCCAGAAGAGCACCGCCAGTAATTGGGGTGTGATAATGCGCAGGAACATCACTAACGGATAGACAGTGGCGTAAGAGAGCGCCGCCGCACCGCTGGTTGGATGAAGATTATTAGCAAACGCCAGCGCCGGAGGATCGGTCATGGAACCTGCCAGCATCCCGCACATGGTCAGGTAATTCATTTTGGCTAACATCCGCGCCAGAATGCCAACAGTAATCAGCGGAACGGCGGTGATCAGGGCACCATAACCAATCCAGCTTAGCCCTTCGCCATCCACCAGTGTATGGATAAAATCGCCGCCGGATTTCAGGCCAACCACCGAGAGAAAGAGCACAATGCCTAACTCGCGTAGCGCCAGGTTAGCGCTTGGTGGCATAAACCAGTACAGCTTGCCGATACTGCCGATACGCCCGAGGATCAACGCCATAATCAGCGGACCGCCCGCCAGCCCGAGTTTCAACGCCGCCGGGAACCCAGGCACAAAGACGGGAATAGAACCTAACAATACGCCAAGCCCGATACCAATAAACACTGGCAGCATCTGAACCTGTTGCAGTTTTTGCTGCGCATTCCCCAGCACATTGGCAACGGCATCAATTGCGGACGGACGCCCCACCAGGTTGAGGATATCGCCGAACTGCAGGCTGATATCGCTACTTGCAACTAATTCAACACCAGCACGGTTCAGGCGCGAGATAACAACGTCATAGCGTTCTTTAAAGTGCAGGTCGCGAATACGTTTACCGAGCACGTTTTCATTGGTGACCACCACACGCGCGACGCGCAAATCAGTGCCTTTCGTAGACAGCGAGGTATCGACCTCCTGACCAATCACCAGTTGCGCATTATGTAAATCCGCAGGCTGCCCCACCAGATGCAGCAAATCGCCCAGTTGAATAACGGTTTCTGGCGAAGGCACTTTTAGGGTTTCTTCTCGTTTCAATCGTGAGCAAATAACTTTATCGCCATTGAGAATCGGCACATCTTTAATGGCTAAATTATGCAAATTAGGATTCTCAACTCGGATGTTAATCGTCCTGATTAGCGCACCGCCGTTGGTTCGCGTGGACTCGTGCTGCTGGGCCTCAGTCTCAACATTGACGCGGAAAATAACCCGCAGCATCCACATAGTGAACAAAATGCCGCAAATCCCAAATGGATACGCCATCGCATAGCTCATCCCCATTTGATCGACCATCGCCATCGGTGTCCCCAGGTCGCGCAAGATCTGCTGCCCTGCCCCCAGCGCTGGCGTATTGGTGACCGCGCCGGAAAAAATCCCCAGCACTACCGGCAGTGGAATATCAAACAGTTTATGCAGGATGGCGGTAACCAGACCACCGATGATGACGATCAGAACAGCAAACAGGTTGAGGCGTAATCCGGAGACGCGCAATGAGGCAAAGAAGCCCGGCCCTACCTGAATCCCGATGGTATAAACGAACAGGATCAGGCCAAACTCCTGAATAACATGCAGCATATCGCTACTTAATGTCATCCCCGCCTGAGAAACAAAATGGCCGACGATGATCCCACCGAACAGCACGCCGCCAATGCCCAATCCAACACCGCGAAACTTGACGTTGCCGATAAACAACCCGACGACCGCCACCAAAGCCAGAATACTGACCGTTAATGCTATATCACTCATCGTCCATTTCTCTTGAAATAACATTTTAATTGCTACGGATTATGGCTGAATCGGTGAAGCAGATTTGCCTTATAGCGCACATTATCACGGGAAAGAACGTGCCGAAATATCTTAAACAGGCGAAATTTAACGCATTGCTGAAGAAAAAAGACAAAAAAAAGCCCCACCAGAATGGCGGGGCAAAGAGAATAGCTAGTTAGCTATTTAACGCGGGACGTTCGCTGATAGCGATACGCTGCGCTGCGATGGGTTCAGGCTCATTACGAATTAAATCAATATGCAGTAAACCGTTTACGAAGGTTGCGCCAGAGACTTCCATATTTTCAGCCAGCGTAAAGCTCAGGCTAAAAGGCTGATTCATAAGCCCTTGATGCAGCCATTTTTTCTCTTCTTTTGGCTGCTCTGGCGTGCCTTTTACGCTCAGGCGCGTACCTTCCAGTTGAATCTCTAAATCTTCCTGACGGAAACCTGCCAGCGCAAGGGTAATGCGGTAGTGGTTATCGTCGCTTTTCTCAATGTTGTACGGCGGGAAGCTCTGGCTTTCACCGGCGTTTTGCAGTGCGTTGGCCAGTTTGTCAAAACCGATCCATTGACGCATCAGTGGGGATAAATCGAAGTTACGCATAGTCATTTCTCCTTCTAAGAAGCGAGTAATTACCTGCAAATCCGAAGATTCGCATATGCTCCCTGACGGCGAGCATGGAAATGTCAGGCCGCGCCAGGCGGCCTTAGGGAATTAGTTGATTTCGATACGGCGCGGTTTTTTCGCTTCCGGAATCACGCGTTCGAGATCGATATACAGCAGACCATTCACCAGGTTAGCACCACGAACATGAATGTTCTCAGCTAACTGGAATTTACGTTCAAAGTTGCGTTCAGCGATGCCCTGGTACAGATAGGTGCGCTCTTTTTGTTCGTCGGCGTGAGCACCTTTCACCACCAGCAGATTATCCTGGGCGGTAATTTCCAGTTCGCTCTCAGCAAAACCAGCCACAGCGATAGCAATGCGGTAATGGTTTTCGTCTACCAGTTCAACGTTATACGGAGGGTAGCCGCCATTACTCTGGCTCTGGTTGTTTTCTAAGTGGTTAAACAAACGGTCAAATCCAATAGCAGAACGGTAAAGCGGGGATAAATCAAAGTTACGCATAATCAATAGCTCCTGAAATCAGCGAGAATCTAAGACCTTCCACAATGGACAGGTCAGGTAGCCAGAACACCCATCAGGCGCGTCCTCATCGGCTACGATGTAAAAATGGGTCTGGAAATGAACTTTTCAAGCCTTATCAGCGGACTTTTTTTTGCAGTTTATGGTCTATTGCATAGACTGAGGGGGCAGCACGAAACGTTAAAGTGCGATAGCCGCCACAGTGCGACGTAATGATGATGTTATTTTCAGCAAGGGATCGCTATAACTCATCAGGCCAACACCCACGATCAACAGATGAATTTATTATGATAAGAAATGTGTTGTTAGCGTTCATGATATGCAGCGGAATGACATTACTCGGAGGATGCTCCAGCGTGATGTCCCATACCGGGGGGAAAGAAGGAACGTATCCTGGCACCCGCGCCAGCGCAACCATGATTGGCGACGATGAAACCAACTGGGGCACAAAATCGCTGGCGATACTCGACATGCCATTTACCGCAGTACTGGACACAATATTGCTACCGTGGGATGTGTTCCGCAAAGACAGCTCAGTGCGCTCGCGCGTTGAAAAAAGCGAAGCCAACGCACAAGCCACCAATGCGGTTATTCCACCGGCCAGAATGCCTGATAACTGATTTAGCGATCAGTTTCGGTGATCCACAACTGACCGTCCTCCATCCACGCCAACCATTGACCATCCGGCGAGAAAACCACGGCGTCCGCAGAAGGTGGATTGGCGTGGTTTTCGGTTAAATACTCAACCTCGCCGCTTTGCGCATGGGCACAAGCAATCCGATTATCCAGCACAAAGCCCAACCATTCTCCTGATGGATGCCAGTTAAATGCAGACTGAATATCCGTTTTGTTATGGGTTAACTGGTGCGGCTCGCCGCCCTGTGGCGAGATAAGCCACAGTTGCACAATGCCGTTATCATCACGCATTAAAAACGCGATTTGCGTACCCTGCGGATTACAGCGCACCCAGTGGCGCGGGACGTTGACTAACCCCGGATAAGCCCGATGGTGGGTAAAGGTTAAACGTCGCTGCACGACGCCACGCGGTGGCGCGGGCAGGGTTGTTTCCGTTCCACTTAACGGCGCATCACCTGCCGCTTTCCAGCCAGCTTCATCTTTCGGCAACTCGACAATAAACAGCTCCGGCACTTTCTCGCCCTTTGCCGAAAGTGTGTCGCCAATAAACGCCAGCGCGTGATTTCCTACCCATCCTTCTTCATAAGCACGATTGATTTCATCACTGCCAGGCTGTGGCGTGGGCGTGGTTTTACTTACCAGCACGCACCAGTGGCTACCGCTGTATTCACGCGGATGCTGCTTTTGTACGTTGACCGGGCCAAACGGTGCAGCAACACCGACATTTCGCAAATCCAGCGCCGGATCGAGTTCATGCATTACATGGTCGTTGTAGGTAAAGCTCACCCTTTCACCGTTTGGGCTAAAGACATGTACATGACTGCCGCCGCGCAGCGCTCCTGGCGTATATGGCGCGGTAATATCCATTGCATCGAGATTGCTCACCTTGCCGCTTTCAACAATCACTCCGCGCCGATGATGAAAGTCGTAATACCATGTTTCATCAGGATTTTCCGGGCCGTGGATGAAGACATACTTCTCTGACTTCGGATGAACGGTCACCACGCCGACGTATGCGCCCTGTGACGCGCGATAGATAACCTCGACCTCGCCGGTATGGATATTCACACGCTCAATGGTCTCGCCGGTAAACGACGCCCCAGAAGGCCGCACGTCAAACACCAGCCACTGGCTGTCGGGCGTCCAGGTATTGGTATTGGTGAGCAGGTGATTACGGGGAGCAAAGGTTATCTGTTTCATGGCGTGGTCCTGATACAAAACGGTTCCCGCCATCATACTTCACAAGGACTTCACTTTCAGACAATAGTCTTTTGCCATCGTGATGAATGTGAGTGAAAAGATGGAACATTTCGACGTGGCGATTATTGGCCTCGGCCCGGCAGGGTCGGCGTTGGCGCGAAAGTTAGCAGGCAAAATGCAGGTGATCGCGCTGGATAAAAAGCACCAGCATGGTACTGAAGGTTTCAGCAAACCTTGTGGCGGTCTGCTGGCACCGGACGCGCAGCGATCTTTTATTCGCGATGGACTGACGCTTCCTGTCGATGTCATCGCCAACCCGCAGATTTTCAGCGTCAAAACCGTCGACGTCGCCGCATCGCTCACGCGTAACTACCAGCGAAGCTATATCAATATTAATCGCCATGCTTTCGACTTGTGGATGAAATCGCTGATCCCCGCCAGCGTTGAGGTTTACCACGACAGCCTGTGTCGAAAAATCTGGCGTGAGGATGATAAATGGCATGTCATTTTTCGCGCAGACGGCTGGGAGCAGCATATTACCGCCCGCTATCTGGTCGGTGCCGATGGTGCCAACTCGATGGTGCGGCGGCATCTCTACCCGGATCATCAGATTCGTAAATATGTCGCCATCCAGCAGTGGTTCGCAGAGAAACATCCGGTGCCGTTCTACTCCTGCATCTTTGATAATGCGATAACTGACTGTTACTCATGGAGTATCAGCAAAGACGGTTATTTTATCTTTGGCGGTGCCTATCCGATGAAAGACGGTCAGACGCGTTTCACGACGCTAAAAGAGAAAATGAGTGCCTTTCAGTTCCAGTTTGGTAAGGCGGTGAAAAGCGAAAAATGCACGGTGCTGTTTCCCTCACGCTGGCAGGATTTTGTCTGCGGCAAGGACAACGCCTTTCTGATTGGCGAAGCGGCGGGATTTATCAGCGCCAGCTCGCTGGAGGGGATTAGCTATGCGCTGGATAGCGCAGAGATTCTGCGTTCGGTATTACTGAAGCAGCCAGAGAAGCTCAATACCGCTTACAGGCGCGCCACTCGCAAACTGCGTTTAAAACTCTTCGGCAAGATAGTAAAAAGCCGATGCCTGACCGCACCGGCTTTAAGAAAGTGGATTATGCGCAGTGGAGTGGCGCATATTCCACAGTTGAAAGATTATCCAACGCGCTTCACATCGCCCACCAGCAGGATGTAAGAGAGCGCGCCAATCAACGCGACGGCGGAGATATAAACCAGTGCAGGTGCGAAACCGTAACCCTGCGCCAGGTACCCCACCACCAGCGGAACGGTGATGCCGCCCAGACCACCGGCAAAGTTAAACACGCCGCCGGTTAAACCAATCAGGCGCATCGGTGCCAGAGAAGAGACCAGCGACCAGGTAATCGAAGCAAAACCGTTGCCGAAGAATGCCAGCGCCATCAGGCACATAATCATCATCGGATCGTTGGTGTAGTTCGCACCCATAATGCAGGTGGAGATCAGCAAGCCGCAGATAATCGGCGTTTTACGCGCAAAGCCCAGTGAAAAGCCCTTACGTACCAGCAGATCCGCGACCCAGCCAGAGAGCAGGACGCCGACAAACGCCGCGAGGAATGGCACCGTGGTCATAAAGCCTGCTTTCAGCGCCGTGATTCCTTTTTCCTGGGTTAAATAGTTCGGGAACCAGGTTAAGAAAAACCACAGTGTAGAAGCCACCGCAAATTGCCCAAGATAGACACCGATCAGTTTACGATGGAACACCAGTTTCCAGTCTTTGGCTGTTAACGGCTGACGTGCCTCTTTTTTCACCGGCGCATCACCATCCACCAGACCGCCACCATCACGAATGTAATCCAGTTCAGCTTTGCTGATGCCTTTGGTCAGGCGCGGCGGCTGATAAACCTTAAACCAAATCAGCGACCAGATAATGCCGATACCACCGGTGACAATGAACACCCAGTGCCAGCTCAACATCTCCTGAATCCAGATCAGCAGCGGAGTCAGAAACGCCAGACCGACAAACTGACCAGACGTATAAAAACCAACGGCAGAAGCGCGTTCATGTTCCGGGAACCAGCTGGTCACCATCCGGTTATTGGTCGGGAAAGCGGGCGCTTCGAAAATACCGGTTATCGCGCGCAGACCAATTAATGACATTAATCCCGTGGCAAAGCCCTGGAATAACGTCGCCACTGACCAGCCAAATATCGCAATAAAATAAGTCACGCGAGAACCTACGCGATCTAAAAACCAACCGCCGGGGATCTGACATAGTGTATAAAGCCAGGCGAAGGCCGAAAATACATAGCCCATTTCCGCTTTGGTAATACCGAACTCTTCCTGAATATGGGCGGAAGCCACGGCCAGGTTAGCGCGGTCAACATAACAAATGACCACCGTAATAAAGATCATCACCAGCGTCAGATAACGCCGACGCCCCGGCTTTGCTGCATTAACGGGAATATCCATAGCGAGCTTTCTCCAGATTTTGGGCATAGCGAAGCCGCTCACCATGCCCTGTAATTTACAGAGGGTTATATTTTTGTATTGCTGTTTTAGTGCCCGATGAGGGGCTTACGTGGCAGGAATTACCACTCTGCTACGCTGTTATCTTCATGACGCCAGAGCGGATTACGCCAGTCCGGGGCATTTTTACTGAACTCAATAACTTTGGCTTCGTCGATTTCCACGCCTAAGCCCGGTTTCGTTAATGGTTTAAAGAAGCCGCCGACCATGCTGAAGTCTTCTTTATTTTTCACAAAGTCGAGTAACTCCGCGCCTTTGTTGTAATGAATGCCCATACTTTGTTCCTGAAGTACCGCGTTATAGGAAACAAAGTCGATATGCAGGCAAGCCGCCAGTGCAATCGGTCCGAGCGGACAGTGCGGCGCAAGGGTCACGTCATAGGCTTCTGCCATTCCGGCAATTTTGTAGCATTCGGTAATACCGCCTGCGTGGGAGAGATCCGGTTGCAGAATCGAAATACCGCCTGCCTCCAGCACACGTTTAAAATCGAAGCGTGAGAACATGCGCTCACCCGCCGCCAGTGGAATATGCGTTTGTGCCGCCAGTTTCGGGTAGTATTCGGCTTGTTCCGCCAGCACCGGCTCTTCAATAAACAGCGGGCGATACGGCTCCAGTTCTTTAATCAGCACTTTCGCCATCGGCGCGCTGACGCGACCGTGGAAATCAAGACCAAACTCAATCTGATTGCCAAAAGCTTCACGAATTTGTGCCACGGTGTTGACCACCGCATCTACCGCGCGGGAGTTATCAATTAGCCCCAGTTCTTCACAACCGTTCAGTTTGAAGGTATCGAAGCCGATTTCGCGCAGGGTTTTAATGCCGTCGATAACATCCGCCGGACGATCGCCGCCGACCCAACTGTAGGCTTTAATTTTGTCGCGAACCAGGCCTCCCATCAGTTGCCACACCGGCGCATTCAGCACTTTGCCTTTGATATCCCATAACGCCTGGTCGATACCGGCGATGGCGCTCATCAGGATTGGACCGCCACGATAAAATCCGGCGCGATACATCACTTGCCATAAGTCATTGATGCGCGATGGATCCTGACCAATCAAATAGTCGCTCAGTTCGTGAACTGCCGCTTCCACTGTACGGGCGCGGCCTTCGATCACGGGCTCGCCCCAGCCGACCACGCCTTCATCGGTTTCAATTTTCAGGAACATCCAGCGGGGAGGTAAACGATACGTGGTAATTTTGGTGATTTTCATTGCACTGCCTCTCGATACGCCTTAACAAATGCTGCTGCCTGCTGCGCGGTGCGTTCTACGGATTGCCCGGCGCGATAGAGATCGCTGCCTAAACCCGCCCCAGCACAACCTGCGTCTATCCACTGCGCCAGGTTTTCTGGCGTCACGCCGCCAACGGCAAAGACTGCGATGTCCGGTGGTAATACCGCTTTTAACGCTTTGATGTATTGCGGACCAAAAGCCGATGACGGGAATATTTTCAGCGCCTGCGCACCCGCTTCGAGCGCGGTAAAGGCTTCGGTCGCCGTCGCGCAGCCGGGGCAAACGGTCATGCCGTAGCCCACCGCACGGCGGATCACTTCACTATGGATATTGGGCGTAACGATGAGCTGGCAGCCCATCCTGGCGAGTGCATCGACCTGTTCAGGTTTCAGTACCGTACCTGCGCCAATCAACGCCTTATCGCCGTATGCATCAACGATGGCGGGAATGCTCTGCTCCCATTGAGGGGAATTCAGCGGGATTTCAACCGCGTCGAACCCGGCGTCAATCACCGCGCCAACATGCGCCAGCGCCTCGTCGGGCGTAATGCCGCGCAAAATGGCGATCAGCGGGAGTTTAGTTTGCCACTGCATGAGCGATGCTCCTTATACCAGCCTGAAATGCCGTGTCGCCCGCTACCGCCGCCACGTCGCAACCCATCGCCTGAAAGGCTTGCTGGTAGCGCGCGGTCAGCGATGTTCCGGCGACAAGGGTGATGGCGTGTTGATGGGTCACATAGTCGCGCATACTGGCAACCTCTGCGCCAATCAACAAACCAGAGAGAAATTCACTGACCTGTTCGCGGGGAAGTGTTCCCAGCACATGCGAGGCGCGAACTTCAAAAAGCTGCGGCAATATGGCGGGCGCATTAAGGCCACGCTCAAGGCCAGCCGCGAAGGCATCGGCAGCGTTTTCCTGCGGCGGCAAACCTGCGCCAATCAATGAGTGATTTAACAGTAAATGATGTAATTCACCGGTCATTACGGTGCGAAAATCGTTGATTTGCTGGCTATCGGCCTGCACCCATTTGCAATGCGTACCGGGCATGACATAAAGAGAGGAAGGAGCCAAAGCACGCGCGCCGATCAATTGTGTTTCTTCGCCGCGCATCACATTGTGGTTATCATCATGAGAAACGCATAATCCGGGAATAATCCAGATATTGTCGCCAACAGACGTTAATTGTTCGCCAATAGATGAAAAACGGGCAGGAACAGATAAATACGGTGCAACTTTCCAGCCGACATTGCTGCCGACCATTCCTGCCATTACCACTGGCGTATTCTCTTCACGCCAGTCGGTCGTCACTTCTGCTAACACCGCAGCCGGAGATTTTCCGTTCAGGCGCGTGACGCCTGCTTCTGATTGCCTGCTGTCCAGGCAGTGGTCGCCCTGATAAAGCCAGGCGCGCAGATTGGTCGATCCCCAGTCAATTGCGATGTAGCGAGCTGTCATGTGATTTCCTTTAACCTTCGTGTCGAGCTGGCGATCATGGTAAGCGCCGCCTGCTCTGCCGCATCGCCGTCCTGATGCCTTATCGCATCGAACAGCGCCTTATGTTCCTGGAGCGTTTGCGGCATGTTGGCCTCATCGCCCATCCAGGTTCGTTCAAAAACCGCCCGCTGCAGCGAACTGATCGCAATGCTCAGTTGCTGTAACACCGGGTTATGTACCGACTGCAGCACCGCCTCGTGGTAGCGAATATCCGCTTCGTTAAACGCTTCGCGGTCCTGATTGTTAGCAATCATCTCGTTCAGCGCCGATTCAATCTGCGCCAGATCGCTGGAGGTCGCGCGCTCTGCTGCCCAACGGGCAATAGCCGGCTCTACCAGGTTTCGCACTTCGCTCATTGCACTGATAAGCCGTGGGTCATAGTCGTTTTCCAGCACCCATTGCAGTACGTCAGTGTCGAGGTAATTCCACTGGTTACGCGGAGCCACAAACGCCCCGCGATAACGTTTCATTTCAATCAGCCGCTTCGCCATCAGCGAACGAAATACCTCACGGATGATGTTGCGCGAGGTTGCAAACTCCTCACAGAGTTCTGCCTCAGCCGGAAGCGGCGAGCCTGGCACGTATTTGCCGTGAACGATCTGTTTACCCAGCGTAATAACGATGCGATCGGTTTTATTGAGAGTCATGGAGAGTCCTTGTGCTCTGTATGTTCTTCTCTACTTTACCCCGATCGATGCATAACGCGGCAATTTTGTAGTACCAGCGTGATGACGTTCGCGTTTGCTGTGCGCCTAATGTAGTACAAACTTATATAGTTGTACTACAATTTAGATCACAAAAAGAACAACCTATAAGAAAATGTTCTACGTCGGGCAAAAATCTGAAAAGGGAGATCAGGCGCTAAACTGGGGGGAAAGAAGAGTATGCTTTCAACGGCTTAGTACTCTTGTTTAAAGGATTAATCATGAAGTTGAATCTTAAGGGATTTTTCAAGGCTGCCAGTTTGTGTTCTTTGGCATTTGCGTTGACCGGATGTATCACCTGGGGATTGGTTTCCAATACTGCAAGCCGTCCACATGCCGAGCAATGGCGGTCAGACACGATTAAGGGTTTATCGCTGGCAGAAGATAGTAACGGTACGAAAGGCTATGTTTTTGTTGGTGAATCGTTGGACTATCTGTTGACCACCGGCGGCGATGAGGTGGTTAAAATGCTGAACGATCCGGCAATCCATGGTGAAAGAATCACCGTTTCTGATAACGCGAAATTTATTTTAAGCAGCAGTAATAAGAATTTCTCTGGTGCTATTACGCTCTATTACGACTGGAACAACGAAGAAGATAAGGCACTGGCAACACAATATGGTTTTATTTGTGATACCCGGCGTTGTACATGGATGCTGGACGGTTTGAAAGGCTCAATCCACCAGAAAAATAAAAAAGCGGATTACTCAAACGTGATGGTTTTCCATCAACCCTTTACGGTGGGATTTTATGAGTACAAAGCAACAGATGGCGTCCCGCGCGGCCTCGTTAATGCGCTGCTGCCAGTCACTCTTACGCTGGATATAGTAACGTCACCACTCCAGTTCCTGATTTTATGCACGACCAGAAATTGTTAATCGCTGCGGGCAAACGCATTCATGCCGTTTGCCCGTTCACTGATTAATTCAGCACATACTTCTCAATAGCAAATGCCACGCCATCTTCAAGGTTGGATTTGGTGACAAAGTTCGCCACTTCTTTCACCGAAGGAATAGCGTTATCCATCGCCACACCGACGCCTGCATATTCAATCATTGCGATGTCGTTTTCCTGATCGCCAATCGCCATGATTTCTTCCGGTTTAATACCTAACACGTCGGCCAGTGATTTCACACCCGTACCTTTGTTAACGCGTTTATCGAGGATTTCGAGGAAGTACGGCGCACTTTTCAGCACGGTGTATTTTTCTTTCACTTCCTGCGGAATACGCGCAATGGCCTGGTCGAGGATGGCGGGTTCATCAATCATCATCACTTTCAGGAACTGGGTATTGGGGTCCATTTTCTCCGCTTCGCAGAACACCAGCGGAATGGTGGCAACGAAAGATTCATGCACCGTGTAGTAGCTGATATCACGATTGGCGGTGTACAGCGTGGTGCGGTCCAGCGCGTGGAAATGAGAACCGACTTCGCGAGAGAGTTTTTCCAGGAAACGGTAGTCGTCATAGCTGAGAGCGGTTTGCGCCACGGTGCTACCATCAGCGGCCTTCTGTACCAGCGCGCCGTTATAAGTAATGCAGTAGTCGCCCGGCTGTTCCATATGCAGCTCTTTCAGGTAATTGTGAACACCTGCATAAGGGCGACCCGTCGTTAGCACGACATTCACGCCACGGGCGCGAGCTGCGGCAATCGCATTTTTAACGGCAGGTGAAATGGTGTGATCGGGCAGCAGAAGGGTGCCATCCATATCGATAGCAATGAGTTTGATAGCCATGAGTTCCCCAGGTAGATTGGTTCCTGACCCATGCTAACGCGATTCCGCTCAAAAATCAGTACAACACCCGAGGGAAAAGGGGGATGCAACGCGCATTGCGTGCTCCCCTTTTGCTTAGCGGAAAAGTTTCCCTTTCAGCAGTTCCATGCCTGCGGAAAGCAGATCGTTATGGGCTTGTGGTGACACTTCACCTTGCGGTGAGAGCGCATCAATAATCTTCGGCAATTGTTCTGCCAGTAAACTGGAAGCTGTACTGGTATCCACGCCAAGTTTTTGCCCGAGATCGGACACCGCATTTGTGCCGAGCGCCGATTCCAGTTGCTCGCCGCTAACTGATTGATTGCTCTGTTGATTACTCAGCCAGGTTGAGAGAATGGCCCCTAAGCCGCCACTTTGCAGTTTTTCCAACAGCACTTGAATGCCGCCCTGTTCCTCAACCCAGCTCAAAATGGCCTGATATTTCCCCGCATCGCCTTTCAGAAAGGCACCGACAACGTCATCAAAAAGCCCCATGATAATCACCTGTAAAGCGTTACGTGTTGACCCAAAAAGTATAGATCTGCGGGATGATAATTGCGGATTGCAGAAATAAAAAGGGCGGAGATGATCTCCGCCCTTTTCTTATAGCTTCTTGCCGGATGCGGCGTGAACGCCTTATCCGGCCTACAAAAACATGCAAATTCAATATATTGCAGGAGTCTCGTAGGCCTGATAAGCGTAGCGCATCAGGCACGCTCGCATTGTTAACGCCATTAAATATCGATATTCGCCGCTTTCAGGGCGTTCTCTTCGATAAACGCACGGCGCGGTTCAACGGCGTCGCCCATAAGCGTAGTGAACAACTGGTCGGCAGCAATCGCATCTTTAACGGTAACGCGCAGCATACGACGGCTTTCCGGGTCCATGGTGGTTTCCCACAGCTGTTCCGGGTTCATCTCGCCCAGACCTTTATAACGCTGGATGGAGAGGCCGCGACGGGACTCTTTCACCAGCCAGTCCAGCGCCTGCTCGAAGCTGGCTACCGGCTGACGACGTTCGCCACGTTCGATAAATGCATCTTCTTCCAGCAAGCCACGCAGTTTCTCACCCAGCGTGCAGATACGACGATATTCGCCGCCAGTGATAAATTCGTGATCCAGCGGATAGTCAGTATCCACACCGTGGGTACGCACGCGAACAATCGGCTCGAACAGGTTTTGTTCGGCATTGGTATGGACATCAAACTTCCACTGGCTGCCGTGCTGTTCTTTGTCGTTCAGTTCGCTGACCAGCGCGTTCACCCAGCGGGTAACGGTCTGCTCATCAGAGAGATCGGCTTCCGTCAGCGTCGGCTGATAGATAAGCTCTTTCAGCATTGCTTTCGGATAACGACGCTCCATGCGGTTGATCATTTTCTGCGTCGCGTTGTACTCAGACACCAGTTTCTCTAACGCTTCGCCAGCCAGCGCCGGTGCACTGGCGTTGGTGTGCAGCGTTGCGCCATCCAGCGCGATAGAGATCTGGTACTGATCCATCGCTTCGTCGTCTTTAATGTACTGTTCCTGCTTACCTTTCTTCACTTTGTACAGCGGCGGCTGAGCGATGTAGACGTGACCACGTTCAACGATTTCCGGCATCTGACGATAGAAGAAGGTCAACAGCAGCGTACGAATGTGCGAGCCGTCGACGTCCGCATCGGTCATGATGATGATGCTGTGATAACGCAGTTTGTCCGGGTTGTACTCGTCACGACCGATACCACAACCAAGCGCGGTGATAAGCGTCGCCACTTCCTGAGAAGAGAGCATCTTATCGAAGCGCGCTTTCTCGACGTTGAGGATTTTACCCTTCAGCGGCAGAATCGCCTGGTTCTTGCGGTTACGCCCCTGCTTCGCAGAGCCGCCCGCGGAGTCCCCTTCCACAAGGTACAGTTCGGAAAGCGCCGGATCGCGTTCCTGGCAGTCTGCCAGTTTGCCCGGCAGGCCAGCTAAATCCAGCGCACCTTTACGGCGGGTCATTTCACGCGCGCGACGCGCAGCTTCACGGGCACGGGCAGCATCGATAATTTTGCCGACCACGATTTTCGCGTCGGTTGGGTTTTCCAGCAGGTATTCCGCCAGCAGTTCGTTCATCTGCTGTTCAACCGCCGATTTCACCTCAGAAGAAACCAGTTTGTCTTTGGTCTGTGAGGAGAATTTCGGGTCCGGCACTTTCACGGAAACGACCGCAATCAGGCCTTCACGCGCATCGTCACCGGTGGCGCTGACTTTGGCTTTTTTGCTGTAGCCTTCTTTGTCCATGTAGGCGTTCAGGGTGCGGGTCATCGCCGCACGGAAGCCTGCCAGGTGAGTACCGCCGTCACGCTGCGGAATGTTGTTGGTAAAGCAGTAGATGTTTTCCTGGAAGCCATCGTTCCACTGCAACGCCACTTCGACGCCAATACCGTCTTTTTCGGTGGAGAAGTAGAAGATATTCGGGTGGATCGGCGTTTTGTTCTTGTTCAGATATTCAACGAATGCCTTGATGCCGCCTTCATAGTGGAAGTGGTCTTCTTTGCCATCGCGCTTGTCGCGCAGACGAATGGAAACGCCGGAGTTGAGGAACGACAACTCACGCAGACGTTTCGCCAGAATGTCATATTCGAACTCGGTCACATTGGTGAAGGTTTCAAGGCTTGGCCAGAAACGCACCATAGTGCCGGTTTTTTCAGTCTCGCCGGTAACCGCCAGCGGGGCCTGCGGTACACCGTGTTCGTAGATCTGACGGTGAATTTTACCCTCGCGCTGGATAACCAGCTCCAGTTTTTGCGACAGGGCGTTTACTACCGAAACACCAACGCCGTGCAGACCGCCGGACACTTTATAGGAGTTATCGTCAAATTTACCGCCTGCGTGCAGAACGGTCATGATCACTTCCGCCGCCGATACGCCCTCTTCCGGGTGAATACCGGTCGGAATGCCGCGCCCGTCATCCTGTACAGAGACAGAGTTATCGGCGTGAATGGTGACGATAATTTCTTTACAGTGACCCGCGAGCGCTTCGTCGATAGCGTTATCTACCACCTCGAATACCATGTGGTGCAGACCGGTGCCGTCATCCGTGTCGCCGATATACATACCCGGGCGCTTACGCACCGCATCCAGCCCTTTCAGGACTTTGATACTGGAGGAGTCATAAGAATTCGACATCAACGTTTCTCGCTCATTTATACTTGGGTTAATCCGTTATTTTACCCTTTTCCACGGTAAACATCTTCGAATTTTCGTCCGACATGTCTATAACGTGTTCAGCACTGATCGCGCTGACAAAGACCTGTGATTGCGTCGCTTTTAAGCGGCTGGCAAGCAGCCCGCGACGCTCATCATCAAGCTCAGAGGCAAAATCATCTATCAGGTAGAGACACCGCCGCCCGCTTTCACGGGTGAGGAACTCTCCTTGCGCCAGACGTAAGGCGCACATCAACAGCTTAAGCTGCCCACGCGATAAGGTATCTTCCACCGGCGCACCGTCGGCGCGAATGCGTAAGTCCGCTTTATGCGGGCCGTGCGCGGTGTAGGTTAGCTGGCGATCGCGTTCAAAATTACGTTCCAGCACCTCAGCGTACTCTGTCTCTTTCTCCCAGCCGCGCTGGAAAGAGAAAGTCAGAGAAAACTCAGGGAGAAATTGCTTACAGGTATCAGCCATATCGGCTGCGATACCGGCGCTATACTCCGCGCGCCAGGTGCTGATTTGCTCCGCCAGCGGGATCAGTTCTTTATCCCACGGGCGTAGCTGTTCGTAACGAGTCACCTGGCGCAGCGCCGCATTGCGCTGCTTGAGCAATCGCTTGAGATTGCTCCAGGCGGTGAAAAATCCGGGTTCGTTGTGAAAGCATCCCCAGTCGAGGAATGCTCTTCTGTATTTGGGGCCGCCGTTGAGTAAAGTAAACCCTTCTGGCGTTATCAGCTGCATTGGCATCAGGTGCGCCAGCTCCGCGACTTTATGCCCGTCTGTACCGTCAATACGGACTTTGCTGTCGCCTTGTTTGTCTTTGGTTAAACCAATCGCCGTCTCGCGCTCTTCGCCCTGTAATCGCCCGTGGAGAACAAACGCCTCCTGCTCGTGGCGAATGACGCGACCAATCTGCAAACTGCGAAACGCCCGACCGTGGCCGAGCGTATAGATGGCTTCCAGCACGCTGGTTTTGCCACTGCCGTTGGCACCTACCAGAAAGTTAAAGCCGGGAGATAAGGCGAGATCCGCGGTTTCAATGTTGCGGAAATCGCGGATCAACAAGCGGGTGAGGGACATTACAGTCTCATTGGCATGACAACATAAGCCGCGCTCTGGCTGGCCGCATCTTCAATCTGCACGCTGGAAACCGAATCGGTCAGCATCATGCGGACGTTTTCGCATTTCAGTGCGTTCAGAACATCCAGCACATAGCTGACGTTGAAGCCGATTTCCATCTCCGCACCGCTATAGGTAACGTCGAGGATCTCTTCCGCTTCTTCCTGTTCTGGGTTGTTGGCGGTGATTTTCAGCTGGTTTTCGCTGACATACAGACGCACGCCGCGGAATTTCTCGTTAGAGAGAATTGCCGCACGGGCAAACGCCTGCTTGAGCAGATCACAGCCAGCTTCCAGATGCTTGTCCGGGTTCTTCGGCAGAACGCGACGGTAATCCGGGAAGCGACCATCCACCAGTTTCGAGGTGAAGATAAAGTCGCCAACGTGGGCGCGAATGTTGTTGCTGCCAATCTGCACGCGCAGCGGATTGTCGCCGCCGTCGAGCATACGCATCAGTTCAATCACGCCTTTACGCGGCACGATCACCGAATGGCTTGGCAAAGATTGACCAATTGGCATTGAACAGACTGCCAGACGGTGGCCGTCGGTCGCCACGGTGCGCAGTTCTTCACCTTCGGTTTCAAACAGCATACCGTTTAAGTAATAGCGAACGTCCTGATGCGCCATAGAAAACTGGGTCGCTTCAATCAGACGCTTCATCGTCGCCTGCGGCAGGGTAAATTCGACTTCGCTCTGCCAGTCATCGAGGTTCGGGAAATCTGCCGCTGGCAGGGTAGACAGCGAAAAACGGCTACGCCCGGAGCGCACCAGCATCCGCTCACCTTCCAGCTGCACGGCAATTTCCGCGCCTTCAGGCAGACCACGGCAGATATCAAAGAATTTGCGCGCCGGAACGGTCGTCGCCCCTGGTTCGTGCGGCTGAACCAGCGCAACGCGTGCCACCATTTCCATCTCGAGATCAGTACCGGTCAGCGACAACGTACCGTCAGCAACCTGTAACAGCAGATTACCGAGAATCGGTAGCGTAGGACGACCACCTAACGGACCGCTCACCTGTTGTAGCGGTTTTAATAAATGCTCACGTTCTACGGTAAATTTCATAGGTTTACGATGACAATGTTCTGATTAAATTAGAAAAATCTTCTTTGATATCGTGGCTCTCTTCACGCAACTGCTCGATCTTCCGGCAGGCATGAAGCACCGTCGTGTGGTCACGACCACCAAAGGCATCGCCAATCTCCGGAAGACTGTGGTTAGTCAGCTCTTTCGCCAGCGCCATCGCCATCTGGCGCGGACGGGCCACCGAGCGGGATCGACGCTTGGAAAGGAGATCCGCGACTTTGATCTTGTAGTACTCCGCCACCGTCTTCTGAATATTGTCGATGGTGACCAGTTTTTCCTGCAATGCCAGCAAGTCACGCAGCGCCTCACGCACGAAGTCGATGGTGATCGCCCGTCCGGTAAAGTTGGCGTTGGCAATGACGCGGTTCAGCGCGCCTTCCAACTCACGTACGTTAGATCGTAGACGCTTGGCGATAAAGAACGCCACTTCGCCCGGCAAACGAATGTCGTTTTCGTCGGCCTTTTTCATCAGGATCGCCACGCGGGTTTCCAGCTCTGGCGGTTCGATCGCCACAGTCAGTCCCCAGCCGAAGCGGGATTTCAAACGATCCTCAACGCCGTTGATCTCTTTCGGATAGCGATCGGAGGTGAGAATGATCTGTTGATTACCTTCCAGCAGGGCGTTGAAGGTGTGGAAAAACTCTTCCTGAGATCGTTCTTTATTAGCAAAAAACTGAATATCGTCGATCAGCAGTGCATCTACGGAACGGTAGTAGCGTTTAAACTCTTCGATCGCGTTGTTTTGCAGGGCTTTAACCATGTCCTGAACAAAGCGCTCGGAGTGCATATAAACCACTTTGGCATTCGGCTTGCGCGCCATAATGCCGTTACCCACCGCATGCAGCAGGTGAGTTTTACCCAAACCCGTGCCGCCATAAAGGAACAACGGGTTATAAGCACCGCCAGGGTTATCTGCCACCTGGCGAGCCGCCGCGCGCGCCAGTTGGTTAGATTTACCTTCAACGAAGTTATCAAACGTGTGTTTGACGTTTACGTTAGAACGATAGGTCGGTTCTGCCGGAGCCGGGACGTTATCCCAACCCGAGCGCGTAGAAGGCGCAGCACGTTGCGGCTGCGTTTGCGCCACCTGTGCAGGGGCCGCGACGTTGCTCGTCACTGCCGCTTGTGGCGTTTGCGTCACCGGTTTGGTGCCGACTTCAAAACGCAGCTGTGGGGCATCCGCTCCGCAGAAACTGGTTAGCAGTCCATTGATATTATTAAGGTACTTGTCCCGTACCCAATCGAGGACAAAACGGTTTGGCGCGTACAGGGCCAGCGTGTTATCGCTCAGTTCCGCCTGCAATGGGCGTATCCACATACTGAATTCTGTGGCTGGTAACTCATCCTGCAATCGGGCAAGACACTGCTGCCAAAGCGAAAGTGACACGGCGGACTCCACTCGAACAAAAGTCGATAATGACTAAGGCTGAAACATTCATGATTGTTGACGTACGTCGAAAAGACCCTGCATGAGGGTGACGCACGAACCGCTGTCTGCGGTTATATGCCCGATCAAGATCCTGCAAAACGATCGGGACCGCGGATCATAGCCTAAACTGCGCAATAGATCTTCTGTTTCTCACAGATTTTCCCGATTTATCCACAGGATGATCCAGAACTCGCTAAGTGTAAACGATCCTGCCGCGGGCCGGGCACGATTTACGCCGCATATTGGAAAATTTAATGACCATAGACAAAAATTGGCTTAATCGATCTAATAAAGATCCAGAACGATCCTTGCGCTTTACCCGTCAGCCCGTATAATCCTCCACCCGGCGCGCCATGCTGGTTTTCACTGGTGTGAGGCCGTACGTTTTCCCCGCGAAAAGGTGCGGAAAAGCGCGGTAAATAAGGAAAGAGAATTGACTCCGGAGTGTACAATTATTACAATCCGGCCTCTTTAATCACCCATGGCTTCGGTGTCCATCGTTTCATTTTTCGGCGGATATCCAATAAAGCCATTGAATTTATTCAAGTTTAGGTAGAAATCGCCATGAAACGCACTTTTCAACCGTCTGTACTGAAGCGCAACCGTTCTCACGGCTTCCGTGCTCGTATGGCTACTAAAAATGGTCGTCAGGTTCTGGCACGTCGTCGTGCTAAAGGCCGCGCTCGTCTGACCGTTTCTAAGTAATAAAGCTAACCCCTGAGTGGTTAAGCTCGCATTTCCCAGGGAGTTACGCTTGTTAACTCCCAGTCAATTCACATTCGTCTTCCAGCAGCCACAACGGGCTGGCACGCCGCAAATTACCATTCTCGGCCGCCTGAATTCGCTGGGGCATCCCCGTATCGGTCTTACAGTCGCCAAGAAAAACGTTCGACGCGCCCATGAACGCAATCGGATTAAACGTCTGACGCGTGAAAGCTTCCGTCTGCGCCAACATGAACTCCCGGCTATGGATTTCGTGGTGGTGGCGAAAAAAGGGGTTGCCGACCTCGATAACCGTGCTCTCTCGGAAGCGTTGGAAAAATTATGGCGCCGCCACTGTCGCCTGGCTCGCGGGTCCTGATAGCCCTCATTCGGGTCTATCAACGCCTGATTAGTCCGCTACTCGGGCCGCATTGTCGTTTCACTCCAACCTGTTCAAGCTACGGAATTGAGGCATTGCGCAGGTTTGGAGTGATAAAAGGCAGTTGGTTGACGGTGAAACGCGTATTAAAATGCCACCCTTTACACCCTGGTGGTGACGATCCCGTCCCGCCCGGACCATTTGATACCAGAGAACACTAACGATGGATTCGCAACGCAATCTTTTAGTCATCGCTTTGCTGTTCGTGTCTTTCATGATCTGGCAAGCCTGGGAGCAGGATAAAAACCCGCAACCTCAGGCCCAACAGACCACGCAGACAACGACCACCGCAGCGGGTAGCGCCGCCGACCAGGGCGTACCGGCCAGTGGCCAGGGGAAACTGATCTCGGTTAAGACCGACGTGCTTGATCTGACCATCAACACCCGTGGTGGTGATGTTGAGCAAGCCCTGCTGCCTGCTTACCCGAAAGAGCTGAACTCTACCCAGCCGTTCCAGCTGCTGGAAACTTCACCGCAGTTTATTTATCAGGCACAGAGCGGTCTGACCGGTCGTGATGGCCCGGATAACCCGGCTAACGGCCCGCGTCCGCTGTATAACGTTGAAAAAGACGCTTATGTGCTGGCTGAAGGTCAAAACGAACTGCAGGTGCCGATGACGTATACCGACGCGGCAGGCAACACGTTTACCAAAACGTTTGTCCTGAAACGTGGTGATTACGCTGTCAACGTCAACTACAACGTGCAGAACGCTGGCGAGAAACCGCTGGAAATCTCCACCTTTGGTCAGTTGAAGCAATCCATCACTCTGCCACCGCATCTCGATACCGGAAGCAGCAACTTCGCACTGCACACCTTCCGTGGTGCGGCGTACTCCACGCCTGACGAGAAGTACGAGAAATACAAGTTCGATACCATTGCCGATAACGAAAACCTGAACATCTCTTCGAAAGGTGGTTGGGTGGCGATGCTGCAACAGTATTTCGCGACGGCGTGGATCCCGCATAACGACGGTACCAATAACTTCTATACCGCTAATCTGGGTAACGGCATCGCCGCTATCGGCTACAAGTCTCAGCCGGTACTGGTTCAGCCTGGTCAGACTGGCGCGATGAACAGCACCCTGTGGGTTGGCCCGGAAATCCAGGACAAAATGGCAGCTGTTGCTCCGCACCTGGATCTGACCGTTGATTACGGTTGGTTGTGGTTCATCTCTCAGCCGCTGTTCAAACTGCTGAAATGGATCCATAGCTTTGTGGGTAACTGGGGCTTCTCCATTATCATCATCACCTTTATCGTTCGTGGCATCATGTACCCGCTGACCAAAGCGCAGTACACCTCCATGGCGAAGATGCGTATGCTGCAGCCGAAGATTCAGGCAATGCGTGAGCGTCTGGGCGATGACAAACAGCGCATCAGCCAGGAAATGATGGCGCTGTACAAAGCTGAGAAGGTTAACCCGCTGGGCGGCTGCTTCCCGCTGCTGATCCAGATGCCAATCTTCCTGGCGTTGTACTACATGCTGATGGGTTCCGTTGAACTGCGTCAGGCACCGTTTGCACTGTGGATCCACGACCTGTCTGCACAGGACCCGTACTACATCCTGCCGATCCTGATGGGCGTAACGATGTTCTTCATTCAGAAGATGTCGCCGACCACTGTGACCGACCCGATGCAGCAGAAGATCATGACCTTTATGCCGGTCATCTTCACTGTGTTCTTCCTGTGGTTCCCGTCAGGTCTGGTGCTGTACTATATCGTCAGCAACCTGGTAACCATTATTCAGCAGCAGCTGATTTACCGTGGTCTGGAAAAACGTGGCCTGCATAGCCGCGAGAAGAAAAAATCCTGATTCGGTGAGTTTTCGCTAAAATAAGGGCGGTCAGTTGACCGCCTTTTTTCTTTTCGTAGGGCGGATAAGCACCGCACATCCGCCACACAAAGCAACAGGAACATCATGAGCGATAATGACACTATCGTAGCCCAGGCCACGCCTCCGGGACGTGGCGGCGTTGGCATCCTGCGCATCTCCGGCCTCAAAGCCCGTGAAGTTGCCGAAACCGTGCTGGGTAAACTGCCTAAGCCACGCTACGCCGATTATCTTCCGTTTAAAGACGCCGATGGCAGCGTGCTCGATCAGGGGATTGCGCTATGGTTCCCTGGCCCGAACTCGTTCACCGGCGAAGATGTGCTGGAACTGCAAGGTCATGGCGGTCCGGTGATCCTCGACCTGCTGTTAAAACGCATTCTGACCATTCCCGGCCTGCGGATTGCCCGCCCTGGTGAGTTTTCCGAACGCGCATTTCTGAACGATAAACTCGACTTAGCCCAGGCCGAGGCGATTGCGGACCTTATCGACGCCAGCTCGGAACAGGCGGCCCGTTCGGCGCTAAACTCGCTGCAAGGCGCGTTCTCCGCACGGGTCAACCATCTGGTGGAAGCCCTCACCCACTTGCGCATTTACGTCGAAGCGGCAATTGATTTCCCGGATGAAGAGATCGATTTCCTCTCCGACGGCAAAATTGAAGCCCAGCTCAATAACGTAATTGCCGATCTCGACGCGGTACGCGCCGAAGCTCGTCAGGGTAGTTTGTTGCGCGAAGGGATGAAAGTGGTGATTGCCGGACGTCCTAACGCCGGTAAATCGAGCCTGCTGAACGCGCTGGCGGGCCGTGAAGCAGCAATCGTAACCGATATCGCCGGAACCACGCGTGACGTGCTGCGTGAGCATATCCACATTGACGGAATGCCGTTGCATATCATCGATACCGCCGGGCTTCGTGAAGCCAGTGACGAAGTTGAACGTATTGGTATCGAGCGCGCATGGCAGGAAATTGAACAGGCAGACCGCGTGCTGTTTATGGTCGATGGCACCACGACAGACGCCGTTGATCCGGCAGAGATCTGGCCGGAATTTATCGCCCGTCTGCCAGCGAAACTGCCGATCACCGTGGTGCGCAATAAAGCCGATATCACCGGCGAAACGTTGGGGATGAGCGAAGTGAACGGTCATGCGTTAATTCGTCTTTCGGCGCGGACTGGCGAAGGCGTGGATGTACTGCGTAACCATCTCAAACAGAGCATGGGCTTTGACACCAATATGGAAGGCGGCTTCCTGGCGCGTCGTCGTCACCTACAGGCGCTGGAACAGGCGGCAGAGCATTTGCAGCAAGGTAAAGCGCAACTGTTAGGTGCCTGGGCGGGTGAACTGCTGGCGGAAGAGTTGCGCCTGGCACAGCAGAACTTAAGCGAGATCACCGGGGAATTTACTTCAGACGACCTACTGGGGCGGATTTTCTCCAGTTTCTGTATCGGTAAGTAACCGCGCTTGCGAAGCCGCATTCTGACTGTCAGATGCGGCTTCGCTTCATTGTTAGCACTCCTGTTATTCCTCAACCCTTTTTTAAACATTAAAATTCTTACGTAATTTATAATCTTTAAAAAAGATATTTAATATTGCGTCCCGAACGATTGTGATTCGATTCACATTTAAACAATTTCAGAATAGACAAATTCCTTGAGTATTATACTGTAGCCTCGTGTCTTTCGAGGATAAGTGCATTATGAATATCTTACATATATGTGTGACCTCAAAATGGTTTAATATTGACAACAAGATTGTCGATCACCGCCCTTGATTTGCCCTTCTGTAGCCATCACCAGAGCCAAACCGATTAGATTCAATGTGATCTATTTGTTTGCTATATTTTAATTTTGCCTTTTACAAAGGCCATCTCTCGTTTATTTACTTGTTTTAGTAAATGATGGTGCTTGCATATATATCTGGCGAATTAATAGATATTGCAAATGTAATATTCACAGGGATCACTGTAATTAAAATAAATGAAGGATTATGTAATGGAAAACTTTAAACATCTCCCTGAACCGTTCCGCATTCGTGTTATTGAGCCAGTAAAACGTACCACTCGCGCTTATCGTGAAGAGGCAATTATTAAATCCGGCATGAACCCGTTCCTGCTGGATAGCGAAGATGTGTTTATCGATTTACTGACCGACAGCGGCACCGGGGCGGTGACGCAGAGTATGCAGGCCGCGATGATGCGCGGCGACGAAGCTTACAGCGGCAGCCGCAGCTACTACGCGTTAGCCGAGTCAGTGAAAAATATCTTTGGTTATCAATACACTATTCCGACTCACCAGGGCCGTGGTGCAGAGCAAATCTATATTCCGGTACTGATTAAAAAACGCGAGCAGGAAAAAGGCCTGGATCGCAGCAAAATGGTGGCGTTCTCTAACTATTTCTTTGATACCACGCAGGGCCATAGCCAGATTAACGGCTGTACCGTGCGTAACGTCTATATCAAAGAAGCCTTCGATACTGGCGTGCGTTACGACTTTAAAGGCAACTTTGACCTTGAGGGATTAGAACGCGGTATTGAAGAAGTTGGCCCGAATAACGTGCCGTATATCGTTGCAACCATCACCAGTAACTCCGCAGGTGGTCAGCCGGTTTCACTGGCAAACTTAAAAGTGATGTACAGCATCGCGAAGAAATACGATATTCCGGTGGTCATGGACTCCGCACGCTTTGCCGAAAACGCCTATTTCATCAAGCAGCGTGAAGCAGAATACAAAGACTGGACCATCGAGCAGATCACCCGCGAAACCTACAAATATGCCGATATGCTGGCGATGTCCGCCAAGAAAGATGCGATGGTGCCGATGGGCGGCCTGCTGTGCATGAAAGACGACAGCTTCTTTGATGTGTATACCGAATGCAGAACCCTTTGCGTGGTGCAGGAAGGCTTCCCGACATATGGCGGCCTGGAAGGCGGCGCTATGGAGCGTCTGGCGGTAGGTCTGTATGACGGCATGAATCTGGACTGGCTGGCTTATCGTATCGCACAGGTGCAGTATCTGGTCGATGGTCTGGAAGAGATTGGCGTTGTCTGTCAGCAGGCGGGCGGTCACGCGGCATTCGTTGATGCAGGTAAACTGTTGCCGCATATCCCGGCAGATCAGTTCCCGGCACAGGCGCTGGCCTGCGAGCTGTATAAAGTCGCCGGTATCCGTGCGGTAGAAATTGGCTCTTTCCTGTTAGGCCGCGATCCGAAAACCGGTAAACAACTGCCATGCCCGGCTGAACTGCTGCGTTTAACCATTCCGCGCGCAACATATACTCAAACACATATGGACTTCATTATTGAAGCCTTTAAACATGTGAAAGAGAACGCGGCGAATATTAAAGGGTTAACCTTTACCTACGAACCGAAAGTATTGCGTCACTTCACCGCAAAACTGAAAGAAGTTTAATTAAAACACTCAGAGTGGCTATAAGGATGTTAGCCACTCTATTACCCTACATCCTCAATAACAAAAATAGCCTTCCTCTAAAGGTGGCATCATGACTGATCAATCAGAAAAAAAACACTCTGCATTTTGGGGTGTTATGGTTATAGCCGGTACAGTAATTGGCGGTGGGATGTTTGCTTTACCTGTTGACCTTGCCGGAGCCTGGTTTTTTTGGGGCGCTTTTATTCTTATTATCGCCTGGTTTTCAATGTTACATTCAGGGCTATTATTATTAGAAGCAAACTTAAATTATCCCGTCGGTTCCAGTTTTAACACCATCACCAAAGATTTAATCGGTAACACCTGGAACATTATCAGCGGTATTACCGTTGCCTTCGTTCTCTATATCCTCACTTATGCCTATATCTCTGCTAATGGTGCGATCATTAGTGAAACGATATCAATGAATTTGGGCTATCACGCTAATCCACGTATTGTCGGGATCTGCACTGCCATTTTCGTTGCCAGCGTATTGTGGATAAGTTCGTTAGCCGCCAGTCGTATTACCTCATTGTTCCTTGGGCTGAAGATTATCTCCTTTGTAATTGTTTTTGGTTCTTTCTTCTTCCAGGTCGATTACTCCATTCTGCGCGATTCCACCAGCACCACTGCGGGGACGTCTTACTTCCCGTATATCTTTATGGCTTTGCCGGTGTGTCTGGCGTCATTTGGTTTCCACGGCAATATTCCCAGCCTGATTATTTGCTATGGAAAACGCAAAGATAAGCTCATCAAAAGCGTGGTCTTCGGTTCGCTGCTGGCGCTGGTAATTTATCTCTTCTGGCTCTATTGCACGATGGGGAATATCCCGCGAGAAAGCTTTAAGGCGATAATCTCCTCAGGCGGCAACGTTGATTCGCTGGTGAAATCGTTCCTCGGCACCAAACAGCACGGGATTATCGAGTTTTGCCTGCTGGTGTTCTCCAACTTAGCTGTTGCCAGTTCGTTCTTTGGTGTCACGCTGGGGTTGTTCGATTATCTGGCGGATCTGTTTAAGATTGATAACTCCCACGGCGGGCGTTTCAAAACCGTGCTGTTAACCTTCCTGCCACCTGCTTTGTTGTATCTGATCTTCCCGAACGGCTTCATTTACGGGATCGGCGGTGCCGGACTGTGCGCCACCATCTGGGCGGTAATAATTCCTGCTGTACTGGCAATCAAAGCCCGCAAGAAGTTTCCCAATCAGATGTTCACGGTCTGGGGCGGCAATCTTATTCCGGCGATTGTCATTCTCTTTGGCATAACCGTAATTTTATGCTGGTTCGGTAACGTCTTTAACGTGTTACCTAAATTTGGCTAAATCCTTCAGGAAGCCAGCCATTCGCTGGCTTCTTGCCTGTCAGGAAATCACTTATGTCCAAATGGCAACTCGCCTGATTCTCCTTCACCACGTATGCTTTGCGTCACCTTACTATCAGGACGCTTTAGCCCATGTCCCGCTTTTTGATTTGTAGTTTTGCCCTGGTTTTACTTTATCCCGCAGGGATTGATATGTACCTCGTTGGTTTACCGCGCATCGCCGCCGATCTCAATGCCAGCGAAGCGCAGTTGCATATTGCGTTCTCCGTTTATCTGGCGGGGATGGCGGCTGCGATGTTATTTGCCGGTAAAGTGGCCGATCGTTCAGGGAGAAAGCCTGTCGCCATACCCGGCGCGGCGCTATTTATTATCGCCTCGGTGTTCTGTTCACTGGCTGAAACCAGCGCGTTATTTCTTGCAGGGCGATTTCTACAGGGACTGGGCGCGGGCTGTTGTTACGTAGTGGCGTTTGCCATTTTGCGCGACACGCTGGATGATCGACGTCGGGCTAAAGTGCTGTCGTTACTCAACGGCATTACCTGCATCATTCCGGTGTTAGCGCCAGTGCTCGGACATCTGATTATGCTTAACTTCCCATGGCAGAGTCTGTTCTGGACGATGGCAATAATGGGTGTCGCGGTACTGATGTTGTCTTTGTTTATTTTAAAAGAAACGCGCCCTGCGGCCCCCGCAGCTTCGGACAAACCACGAGAAAATAGCGAGTCACTGCTTAACCGGTTTTTCCTCAGCCGTGTTGTTATCACCACCCTCAGCGTTTCGGTGATCCTCACCTTCGTCAACACGTCGCCAGTATTGCTGATGGAAATCATGGGTTTTGAGCGCGGAGAATACGCCACCATTATGGCGTTGACCGCTGGCGTCAGCATGACCGTTTCATTCTCCACGCCGTTTGCGCTGGGAATTTTTAAGCCACGTACGTTGATGATCACCTCACAGGTGTTATTCCTGGCGGCGGGGATCACCCTTGCCGTTTCACCTTCCCATGCGGTTTCGCTGTTTGGTATCACGCTGATTTGCGCCGGTTTCTCGGTAGGTTTTGGTGTGGCGATGAGTCAGGCGTTAGGGCCGTTTTCATTACGCGCGGGCGTAGCCAGCTCGACCTTAGGTATTGCGCAAGTTTGCGGTTCGTCACTGTGGATTTGGCTGGCGGCGGTGGTTGGTATCGGCGCATGGAATATGCTGATCGGGATTCTGATTGCCTGTAGCATAGTAAGCCTGTTGCTGATTATGTTCGTCGCGCCTGGACGCCCGGTTGCCGCTCATGAAGAAATCCATCACCACGCTTGATCTCAATCTGCTGCTCTGTCTGCAACTGCTGATGCAGGAGCGCAGCGTGACCAAAGCGGCGAAGCGGATGAACGTGACCCCTTCGGCGGTGAGTAAGTCGCTGGCAAAGTTAAGAGCGTGGTTTGACGACCCGCTCTTTGTGAACTCACCGCTGGGGCTGTCGCCCACACCGCTAATGGTCAGCATGGAGCAAAATCTGGCGGAGTGGATGCAAATGAGCAACCTGCTGCTGGATAAACCGCACCACCAGACACCGCGCGGCCTGAAGTTTGAGCTGGCAGCAGAATCACCGCTAATGATGATCATGCTTAATGCGCTGTCGAAACGGATCTACCAACGTTACCCGCAGGCGACCATCAAATTACGTAACTGGGATTACGATTCCTTAGATGCCATTACTCGTGGTGAAGTGGATATTGGTTTTTCCGGTCGCGAAAGTCATCCCCGTTCGCGGGAGCTGTTAAGCTCGCTACCGTTAGCCATTGATTATGAAGTGCTGTTTAGTGATGTGCCCTGCGTCTGGTTACGCAAAGATCATCCGGCACTGCATGAAGCATGGAATCTGGACACCTTTTTACGTTATCCGCATATCAGCATTTGCTGGGAACAGAGCGATACCTGGGCGCTGGACAATGTGTTACAGGAGCTGGGGCGCGAACGCACGATTGCTATGAGCCTGCCGGAATTCGAGCAGTCACTGTTTATGGCAGCACAGCCCGACAATCTGCTACTGGCGACCGCGCCGCGCTACTGCCAGTACTACAATCAACTCCACCAACTGCCGTTGGTTGCTCTTCCTCTCCCGTTTGATGAAAGCCAGCAAAAAAAGCTGGAAGTCCCTTTTACCCTTCTGTGGCATAAACGGAACAGCCGTAATCCGAAGATCGTCTGGTTACGGGAAACCATTAAAAATCTTTACGCGTCGATGGCATAACCGAATCGTATGAAACGCGACCCAATTTCACAATGAAATGTAAAAAAGTTGTAATAAACTTATCTGAATCGAACTTTTAGCCGCTTTAGTCTGTCCATCATTCCAGTAAATGATTACTCTTGTATTCATAATGGACCATTAAGCATGGAGCGAAAAATGGCGACTCACTTTGCCCGAGGGATTTTAACGGAAGGACATCTGATTTCTGTTCGTCTCCCCTCCCAGTGTCATCAAGAAGCCCGAAACATTCCCCCTCATCGTCAAAGCCGTTTTCTGGCGTCCAGAGGTTTACTCGCAGAACTGATGTTCATGCTGTATGGCATTGGCGAATTGCCGGAAATCGTCACCCTGCCGAAAGGAAAACCGGTTTTCAGCGATAAAAATTTGCCTTCGTTTTCTATTTCCTATGCCGGAAATATGGTCGGCGTGGCGTTAACAACCGAAGGTGAATGTGGCCTCGATATGGAACTACAGCGTGCGACACGCGGGTTTCATAGCCCACACGCGCCCGATAACCACACCTTTTCCAGCAATGAATCGCTATGGATCAGTAAACAAAACGATCCTAACGAAGCGCGGGCGCAGCTCATCACGCTGCGCCGAAGCGTGCTAAAACTAACCGGTGATGTTTTGAATGACGATCCGCGCGATCTGCAACTACTGCCCATTGCCGGACGCCTGAAATGTGCTCATGTAAATCATGTAGAAGCGTTATGCGACGCGGAGGACGTGCTGGTGTGGTCCGTGGCGGTCACGCCCACGATTGAAAAGCTCAGTGTCTGGGAGTTAGATGGCAAACACGGCTGGAAAAGCCTGCCCGATATTCACAGCCGCGCCAACAATCCTACCAGCCGGATGATGCGTTTTGCCCAGCTCTCTACCGTGAAGGCTTTTTCGCCAAATTGATAGACAACCACAGGAGTCATCATGTCTGAAAAATTGCAGGTGGTTACGTTACTGGGGAGCCTGCGCAAAGGCTCATTTAATGGCATGGTTGCACGTACCCTGCCGAAAATTGCTCCGGCGAGCATGGAAGTCAATGCGTTACCTTCCATTGCCGACATTCCCCTGTATGACGCTGACGTACAGCAGGAAGACGGTTTTCCAGCAACAGTTGAAGCTCTGGCGGAACAGATCCGTCAGGCTGACGGTGTGGTAATCGTCACGCCGGAATATAACTACTCGGTACCGGGTGGGCTGAAAAATGCCATCGACTGGCTTTCCCGCCTGCCGGATCAACCGCTGGCAGGTAAACCGGTATTGATTCAGACCAGCTCAATGGGCGTGATTGGCGGCGCGCGCTGTCAGTATCACCTGCGCCAGATTCTGGTTTTCCTCGATGCAATGGTGATGAACAAGCCAGAATTTATGGGCGGCGTGATTCAGAACAAAGTTGATCCGCAAACCGGGGAAGTGATTGATCAGAGTACGCTGGACCACCTGACCGGGCAATTGACCGCATTTGGTGAGTTTATTCAGCGAGTTAAGATCTAAATAAAAAACCCGCCAGCAATCATGCATGGCGGGTTTTTAACGCGCTATCGATTTTAGTGAGCGTCGATAAAGACAATCTTCAGGATAAACAGCAGCGCAACGATGATTACGCACGGGCTAAGGTCACGCAGACGTCCGGTACCAATCTTCATCACGCAGTAGGAGATAAAGCCCAGCGCGATACCTTCAGTAATCGAGAAGCTGAACGGCATCATCACAGCGGTAATAAACGCCGGAACAGATTCAGTAAGATCCTGCCAGTTCACGCGAGCAAGACTTGAGGTCATCAACACGCCAACGTAAATCAGCGCACCAGCTGCAGCGTAGCCTGGCACCATCCCCGCCAACGGCGACAGGAAGATAACCAGCAGGAACAGCAAACCAACAACCACTGCCGTCAGACCGGTACGACCGCCAACGGAAACGCCGGAAGAAGATTCAATATACGCCGTAACAGAAGAAGTACCGATAAACGAACCGGTCACCGAAGAGATACTGTCGACATACAGCGCCTGCTTCATGCGCGGGAATTTACCTTTCTCATCAGCCAGACCTGCTTTATCGGTCACGCCAATCAGCGTACCGGAGGAGTCAAACAAGTTGACCAGCATGAAAGAGAAAATCACCCCTGCCAGCCCAAGGTTAAACGACCCGGCTAAATCTACATGACCCACGACACTCATTACACTCGGCGGCGCAGAAACGATGCCATTATAGTGGACATCACCCAGCATCCAGCCCAGCAGCGTTGTCACCACGATGGAAACCAGCACCGCCGCGTGAATATTGCGCGAGGCCAGAATGGCGATGATGAAGAAGCCGAGGATCCCCAGCAGCACGCTGTGAGAAGTCAGATTACCGATGCTCACCAGCGTTTCCGGGTTAGCGACAATCACACCTGCGTTTTTCAGCCCCATCATGCCAATAAACAGACCGATACCACTGGTGATGCCAACACGTAGACTTACCGGGATGTTGGCTATCATCCAGTAGCGAACGCGGAAAATCGTCAGTAACAGCAGACCAATCGCACCCCAGAAGATTGCGCCCATCCCGACTTGCCACGGCAAGCCCATCGCCTGCACAACCACAAAAGCGAAGAACGCATTCAGGCCCATTGCCGGTGCCAGTGCAACTGGCAGGTTAGCAAACAGCCCCATCATAATACTGCCGAATGCAGCAATCAGACAGGTCGTGACGAAGACGGCGCTGGTATCCATGCCAGCAACGCCAAGAATTTGCGGGTTAACAAAAACGATGTAAACCATCGTCAGGAAGGTGGTAAAACCGGCGATCACTTCGGTCCGTGCCGTCGTGCCATGTTCGCGCAGTTTAAACACGCGTTCCAGCATCCCCTGGCCAGAAGCCTGGGTTGTGTGTTGTTGACTCATTATCTATTTCCGAACAAGGAGGGAAAATCCGTCGCTATCGTATACCAAAATGAGACAATATGGACGGCTGAATATAACTTTTTTTCATTGTATTTGCTTATACGGCAACGATTGCGTCATGCGAATTGGCATGACGAAAACGTTAAACTAACGATAAAGGAAAGACATGTCCCAGATAGAAGCGGTATTTTTCGACTGCGACGGTACGCTGGTCGATAGCGAGGTCATTTGCTCTCGCGCCTATGTCACGATGTTCAGGGAATTTGGCATTCACGTTGACCTGGAAGAGATTTTTACCCGTTTTAAAGGCGTAAAACTCTACGAAATCATCGACATCATCAGTAAAGAACAGGGCGTGACGATGGTCCAGGCCGATGCCGAACACGTTTACCGCGCAGAAGTAGCACGTCTGTTTGATACCGAACTTGAGGACATCGCAGGAGCGAACGAATTGCTGGCAAGCATTAACGTGCCGATGTGCGTCGTCTCTAACGGTCCGGTCAGCAAAATGCAGCATTCGCTTGGTAAGCTCAACATGCTGCACTACTTCCCGGAAAAACTGTTCAGCGGCTATGATATCCAGCGTTGGAAGCCCGATCCGGCATTAATGTTCCATGCGGCAAAAGCGATGAATGTGAACGTTGAAAACTGCATTCTGGTCGATGACTCCAGCGCCGGTGCGCAATCAGGGATAGATGCCGGAATGGAAGTGTTTTACTTCTGCGCTGACCCGCACAATAAACCGATCGTTCACCCGAAAGTCACCACCTTTACCCATCTTTCGCAATTACCGGAACTGTGGAAGGCGCGTGGTTGGGATATTACGGCATAGTTATTCACACTCCCTTCACTTACTCCACTTAAATTGGCACGCAAAGGTAAGTAAAGGGAGTTTGATATGTCTGTTTCACGTCGGGTAATTCATCACGGACTGTATTTTGCGGTTTTAGGGCCGTTAATTGGTGTTCTGTTTCTTGTCCTCTACATATTCTTCGCAAAAGAACCGCTGATTCTTTTGGTAATAATACAGGTACTTCCATTGTTTCTCTTAATGTCGATAACTACGGGAGCTATTCCTGCAATGTTAACTGGCGTAATGGTCGCCTGTCTGCCGGAAAAGATCGGGTCACAGAAACGTTATCGTTGTCTGGTTGGCGGCATAGGTGGAGTCGTTATCACCGAGATCTATTGCGCTGTTATCGTACATATTAAGGACATGGCTTCCTCAGCGTTATTTGAAAACATTCTTTCTGGTGAAAATCTCGTTGTCCGCATCATCCCAGCATTGCTGGCAGGCGTGGTGATGAGCAGAATCATTACACGTCTACCCGGATTGGATATTTCATGTCCTGAAACAGACTCTTTAAGCTAAGCGGAATGCTTTATCTATTTGTCATTAAATGTTGGAGAACAGGCCGGAGCGTAATTCACACATCCGGCCTTATTTTTAATCTTAACCGAGCGCTAATTCTGCGGCAGCGGCTTTATCAGCGATTACCATCAGCGAAGGATGCAGCTGCAACACGGAAGCAGGAACATCTTCGGTAACCGGACCTTGCAGAACATTTTTCAGTGCCTGCGCTTTACCCGCGCCACTGACAATTATCAGCAAGTTTTTCGCCGCCATGATGCTTTTCGGCCCCATCGTCACGTAGCTGTCAGGCACTAATGAAAAGTCGCCGCCCAACTCGCCATGCGCCACAATATCAACCATCTCTCCCTGGATCGGGAACTCCACGGTTTGCTCATGGAAATGGGTCGTATTTGGCAGATTGCCACAAAAATGACCATCTGCACCTAATCCCAGCACCACCAAATCCAGGCCGCCTTCACGCGCCAGTTTCTGATCATGCTCGCGGTAGTTATCAATAGTGAGCTTCTGGATATTCTCTTCTTTGATCCCCGCAGGGGTGAAAAACAGATTACGCAGATTGGTAATCGTTACGCCTTCTCCCTCTTTGCCGCGAAATGGAATTTCATCGAAATTATAGAAATAGCAGTTATCGTACCAGGGCTTACCTTTAACCAGAGTGATGAGATATTCGTACATGCCTTTGGGCGTGCTCCCGGCGGTAATTGCCAGGTTAACACGACGCGTCTTCGACATATAACCAAGCAGATGGTGTGCCGCGACACGGCTCATTTCCTGGTAATCTTCGGTAATGATTAATTTCATCTTAATGCCTTATATTATTTGAATAATTTCTGTACGAAGGCTGCATAGGCAGGCCGCCAGACATCCATTTCATGGTTCAGACCCGGATATTCCTGGTAATCAAACTTAATTTTTTTCTGCCCAAGCTCAGTTTTCAGCCCGGCGATATCCTTGCCGGTTACAACATCTTTATCCCCAACAACCACAGTAAAATTACGTAGTTGCTGGTTAATAGCTGCCGGCTCGTTCAGCCGGGCAGCGACCCCTTCATCTGGTACGGTCGTCGTGGTAACACCACTGAATGTGGCCAGCCAGCCAAAGCTTTCCAGATGATTCATTCCCGATACCAGTGCCTGATACCCACCTTGTGAAAGCCCTGCCAGTGCGCGACCATCGGCATCTTTACGGACATTAAAACGCTTGCTAATCAGCGGGATAATATCGTTCATCAGTTCGCGATCTGCCGCTTTAGCATTTAACGGATAAAAGACTTTACGTCTCTCCTGAGGAACGAAATCTTCGGGAATAATGCCCTTCGCATCGGTTTCGGTATCCGGGATCACCACCAGCATCGGTTTAATTTTCCCTTCAGCCAGCAGGTTATCCATGATTTGCGGGATACGCCCCTGATCAATAGCGGAACGTCCGGTATCACCAAAGCCGTGATAGAAATAGAGCACTGGCAAAGGCTCGCCTATGCCGGTGTATCCTGGCGGGGTCCAGACATACATCTGACGTTCGGATTGCAATGCGTTGGAGTGGTAAGTTATGGCGATCAAATCACCATGCACAACAGAACGTGTATCCAGATAACTGCCCGGTACCAGAATCATACTGGAGTTAACCTGGCGCTGAGGCTTAGTCATTGCCGTGCCTGTATCAATGCTGCGTACACCATCAACATTGAAAAAATACTCGTACAGGTTGCCTTTCAGAACAGGCGTGCGCCACGACCAGACTCCCGCTTCATCTTTAGTCATCGGGTGAATATTGTCCGGAACCGGAACACCCACCACTACGGAGACATTTTTTGCCCCAGGGGCAAAGTAGCGAAAGGTCACGCTGTTATCGGTATTGACCTGAGTCACATACTGTTTCACCGGAATAGTGGGTGCCGGGCTGGCTGGCATATCCGCTGCTATGGCCCATTGAGCAGAAATACCGCTGGCAATAGCCAGCGTTAAAGCAGCAATTTTTATATTCATCGTAATATTCCTTTTATTAAGTTCCATTACCACCAGATTTCAGCCTGGGCACCGACAGCAAACTGGTCGTCTTTATTGTCTTCAAAGGTGAAGCCATCCAGTTCGTTTTCCAGAGCTTTGATATATGTAGCGTAGAAACGAATTTCCGGGCGCGAGGTCAACATACTGGTATTGACTTTAAAGGTATGGAAGAGCGTGGTTTTATAACCAGACTCATTATATTTATTGCTATTCGCATCTTTGTTTTGCTGGGTGAAATAGCCCAGTTCAACACCTGTCTGGTTATATTGGTCCCAAATATAGGCCGGGCGAACAACCGCACGAATAGATTCGAAATCAGAATGTGCGCCTGTTTCGTAGCTATAAATATCGTTACCGAAGGAGTAAACAATCGCGTTAGCCACAATGAAATGATCGCCGATATAAGCTTCGCCCTGCGAAGTCAGACGAACTGCAGTTCCGCCTGTGTGATCACCATAATAACGACCATTAAAGGTAGTAAATGGACTTGCACCAGCATAACGACCAAAGTTACTGGCGATAGAGTTATTCGCAACCAGGAAGGAGAATTCGTTGAAGCCACCCTTATCAATTTTCTGCGTTAAAGATGTACCAAACATCCAGGTATCTTTCCAGTCATAATACCCGTTATTATCCTGATTATCTTTTTCCGATGCGCTTTCATTTGCTGAGACATAACGACCGCTCACCATTAAGGTGGCTTTATCCCATAACGGGATATCTTTATAGCGTAAATCAATGGTATTGGTATTAATCTGCTGTTTGTTTTGCAGGCTGCGATCGTAATCATCGACATCTTCACGAACCAGCGCGATATCAATTTTACCCGGACCGACTTTCCAGTTTTCCAGACCTACACCTGCGGCAGCATCGGTACGCTGCGTTTTCCAGTCAAGCATCTGGATTTCAATTTTCGGCGCACCGTGTTTACCCACCCAGAAATCAGCCTCTGGCGCAAAGGGCAGGAAACCTTTGGTGGTAACGTACATATCAGAGAACTGCATAAAGTTCTCACCACCGGCGTTATCGCCAAACCAGCCAGTAGAGTACTGCTGACCCACGTTACCATCCATCATCACGATGGCATCAACCCGTTTGCCGTTTTCGTTGTAGACACGTTGTTTTAACTGCAAATCAAACCAGCCGGAGTATTCGTTACCAAAGCGGCCCAGAGAACCAATTGCCCATGATTTAGGTGAACCATGAGAGGCTGTTCCCCAACCAGAACGGTAGTAGCCGTTGTAACTAAAGCCGATTTCATCTTTCACAAATTTACTGAAATCTTTCAGAGTCATGGAAGAATAAATCGAGCCTGTCTCACTGGCATTTTTCTCTTCATTTTTAACCAGTACAGCATCAGGCTTTGCGGCACGACTGGTCGGGAATGGATTGGCGGCATACCCTTGATCATTCGTACTTACGCTACGATTCACCGTCGCTGGCGTATACTTTTTCTTCTCTTCATCTTTATATTTTTTCAGTTCGCTTTGCGTTTCTCTTAACGCCTTTTCTAATAGCTCAAGGCGTTGTTCCACTGTTAATGATTCAGCCAATGATTGTGCGGAAAAGGCTAACGGTGCCATTAATAAGATGGCAGAGGTAATAATATTTCGTCTAAACATAATATCCCTTTATGGTGCAAAGAAAGAATTAACGCATCGCATCCAGACTGTTCTGAATGCGACGATATTTAAGGTGCTTTATTGGTTATTTTTTTAATGATAGCCCCCGAGTTTTGATCACTTCTGCATACCATCCGAAGCTTTTCTTGCGCGTTCTTGTGAGGCTTCCTTCACCATTATCATCACGATCCACATAAATAAAGCCGTAGCGCTTAGACATTTGTGAATGAGATGCACTGACTAAATCAATTGGCCCCCAACTGGTGTACCCCATAATATCCACACCATCGGCAATCGCTTCATTTACCTGTACCAGGTGATCGTTTAAATAGGCAATTCGATAATCGTCCTGTATCGAACCATCCGCTTCAACGCTGTCTTTTGCGCCTAATCCGTTCTCGACAATAAATAACGGTTTTTGATAACGATCCCAAAGTGTATTTAACAGAACCCGTAATCCAACCGGATCAATTTGCCACCCCCACTCTGAACTTTTCAGATGCGGATTGGGGATCATATTCAGTATGTTGCCCTGCGCATTTTTATTAATGCTTTCGTCGTGGGAAACACAACCGGTCATGTAATAACTAAAAGAGATGAAATCTACGGTATGTTTTAAATCTTCTGCGTCACTTTCAGTCATCTCAATGGTGATATTGTGGTTGCGGAAGAAACGCTGCATATAGCCGGGATACTGACCACGCGCCTGAACATCACCAAAGAACATCCAGCGCCGGTTCTCTTCCATGGCCTGCAACATATCCTGTGGCTGGCAGGTGAGGGGGTAAACCAGCCCACCGAGAAGCATATTGCCAATTTTCGCTTCGGGGATCAGGCTATGACAGGCTTTAACTGCCCGCGCACTGGCAACCAGTTGATGATGGATCGCCTGATAAACTTCCGCCTCGCCACTCTCTTCTGCCAGCCCCACTCCCGTGAATGGCGCGTGTAATGACATGTTGATTTCATTAAATGTCAGCCATAACACAACTTTATGTTGGTAGCGGGTGAAGACCGTGCGGGCGTAATGCTCGAAGTGATCGATGACCGCCCGATTAGCCCAACCGCCGTAGTTTTTCACCAGCCCATATGGCATTTCGTAATGGGATAACGTTACCAGCGGCTTGATCCCCGCCTGCGCCATTTCATCAAACAGCCGCTCGTAAAACGCTAACCCCGCTTCATTCGGTTCGGCTTCGTCGCCCTGAGGGAAAATTCGCGCCCAGGCAATGGAAATACGCAGACAGGTGAAGCCCATCTCGGCAAATAACGCGATATCTTCCGGGTAACGGTGATAAAAATCGATGGCGACATCTTTGATATTCTCTTTCCCCAGGATGCGCGGTTCCATTTTTCCCATTACGCCATGAGGCTGTAAATCTGAGGTCGTGATCCCTTTGCCATCTTCCTGCCAGGCGCCTTCCACCTGATTGGCAGCTGTTGCACCACCCCAAAGAAATGTTTCTGGAAATGCTTTCATAATTAACTCCTTTTATCGTTAGCGAATGATGGATAACAGCGGCTCACCAGCGTTTATCTGCGCCGTGCCGTGGGGTAATACGTCCGTAAAATCATCGCTATTACTGATTAATACCGGCGTCGTCAGATCAAATCCGGCCTCGCGAATAGCAGGGATATCAAAAGAAATCAGCCGATCGCCTGTATTGACCTTGTCACCCACGTTGACGTGAGCGGAAAAGAATTTGCCGTCCAGTTTTACGGTGTCGATACCGACATGAATCAGGATCTCCACGCCATCATCTGACTCAATGCCAATGGCGTGTAATGTGGCGAACAACGAAGCAATTTGCCCCGCCACCGGAGAACGCACTTCACCAACAGAGGGCAGAATGGCAATACCTTTACCCAACAGGCCGCTGGCAAACGTGGTATCAGCGACGTGAATGAGCGGCACAATATCTCCCGTCATCGGTGAACAGATACCGCCCTGCTCAGGTGTAATAACCTCAGGTGTTTTCTCTTGCTGGGCAACTTGCGCTGGCTGACGTTTAGCGGTGATGAAATGAAACATCACCGTACCGACAAATGCGCAACCGATGGCAATGACACCGCCAATAACGCTGGCCCATACGGTGAAATCAATCCCCGTTGACGGGATGGTTTGCATGAAGGTGAAAATACCTGGCAAACCAAAGGAGTAAACTTTCGTTTGCGCGTAGCCAATGATGGTGGCCCCCAATGCCCCACTTATGCAGGCGATAACGAAGGGGTACTTACGCGGCAGATTGACGCCATATACCGCTGGTTCGGTGATACCAAACAAACCTGTCAACGCCGCTGATCCCGCCACCACTTTTTTCTGTGCATCGCGTTCGCAGAGGAAGACGCCGAGCGCCGCCGCGACTTGCGCCATAATGGCGGGCATTAACAGCGGGATCATGGTGTCGTAGCCCAGCACGGTGAAGTTATTGATAATTAAAGGTATCAAACCCCAATGCAGACCGAACATCACAAAGATTTGCCAGAAGCCGCCCATTACCGCGCCTGCAAATGCAGGAACCGCCTGATAAAGCCAGAGATAACCGGCAGCAATCAGTTCACTTATCCAGGTTGATAGCGGCCCCACCAGCAGAAATGTGATGGGCGTGATGACCATCAGACATAGCAAGGGTGTGAAGAAATTTTTGATTGCCGAAGGTAACCACGCATTAAGTCGGCGTTCCAGAATGCTGCACAACCAGGCAGAAAAAATAATGGGAATAACCGATGACGAGTAATTCAACAATGTGACCGGAATACCCAGGAAATCCAGGCCCAGCGCATCCACTTTTTGCCCGTTCTCGAAGGCAGTCAGAATTAATGGATGCACTAACGCTCCGCCAATCACCATGGCAGTAAATGGATTGCCGCTGAAGCGTTTCCCTGCGGTGTAGCCCAGGATTATCGGGAAGAACCAAAACAAGGCATCACTGGCGCTAAATAAAATTAAATAAGTACCACTTTGTTCGGTCGTCCACTGAAAAGTGAGTGCCAGAGCCAACATACCTTTCAGGATCCCGGTTGCCGCCATCAAACCGATCAGAGGCGTAAAAATACCTGAAATAACATAAACAAAGCGGTTTAACAGATTACCTTTATCATCATTTTCCGGTGCCTGTTGCGCTTTTTCGCCAAGGCCTGCCACGCTGTTAACCGCCAGGAAGACATCGGCCACATGGTTACCTATGACAACCTGAAACTGGCCACCGCTTTCCACCACCATAATAATACCGGGGGTCTTTTTCAGTACCTCAGCTTGCGCTTTGCTTTCATCCTTTAACTTAAAACGTAATCGCGTTGCACAATGCATCAGACTCACAATGTTATCTGCGCCCCCGACTCCTGCGACTATTGTTCTGGCTAACTCCGTCATAACTTGCCCTCTACCGCTTTGCGGCAAAACTCCAAAAAAAAACCTGAAAAAAACGGCCTGACGTGAATCAAGCAATTTTTTTCAGGTTTTGCCCGCTTAGTGCGGTAACAATCCTTTATTCAGTAATAATATTTCAGTGTTCTTTGCGCACGCGCTCTATATTTATGGCTAAAAACATAATCTCTGCAGGTGAGATTTTACGTTGATACTGCAAACCAATAAAAATGGCGATCCGCTCCGCACATTGCCATGCTTGCGGGTAATTTTGCTTTACTGCTTGTTGTAATGATTCATCACTATCGTTAATCGATGCATGTTCAATAATACGCCAGGATAAAAATTTCAGATGCGTAACCAGTCGCTGATAACTCAAGCTTTCTTCCTGGTAATTAAGGCTGAACTGAAATTTTATTAATTGCAGCATTTCTCGCATTAATTGCGTGACACCTGCAACATCCTCCATATTTCCGCTCATTTGGGCACTGACCAGATGCATGGCAATAAAGCCCACTTCATCTTTCGGTAACTGCACGCCCAACCGTTTATCAATAATGGTTAACGCTTCTTCCCCTAGCTGGAACTCTTTCGGGTAAAGCCGCTGGATATCCCACAGCAGCGGGTTGGGCAGTAGCACGTTTTGCTGAAAGCGTTTAATCGCAAACTGGCAATGGTCAGTTAGCGAGATATAAATACTGTCCTGCAACTTTCCCAGGCGCTCCTGCGCCAGAGAGATAATACGATCACAGGTTGCCATCACCTCAAGAGGCATATGACTTAAGAGTTCGCTTAATCGCCCGTTCAGTTCATGACTGCTCAAGGCATACTCTTTTTCTATTCCACTTGAGTTAATTCTTTCGCCTGGGCGTTTTTGAAAGCCAATTCCGCGCCCCATGACGACTTTTTCCCGCTGTTGATCATCAATAACCACCACAACATTATTGTTGAGAATTTTGGTGATTTGCATGTTCATAGCAAGGACCTTTTTTATAAACAAAAAAACCCGACTTCACCAGTATTCTCTGGTTATGTCAGGTTTTGCCTGCGAATGCAGTAACAATCCAGTCATTAATTAATGGTTTTTATAACGAACATCCAGGTTCGAAAATTAATTTAGTTGCGTGCAGAAAAAATAGCAATGCTCTATTTATAAAAGTATGACCATGCTCGCAGTTATTAATTTTGTGTAATTTTAGGATTTTATAAAGTTATATATAACAAATCCCAATAATTAAATTATTGGGATTTACTTGGTGAATTATTTATCGCTATCTTTTTCTGCCAGCAGTTTATCGAGCTCGTCACCACCGACGTGACGGAAATCCTGCCCCTTCACGTAGTAGAAGATAAACTCACAAATATTCTGGCAGCGGTCGCCAATACGTTCGATAGAACGCGCACAGAATAACGCGGTAAGTACGCTCGGAATGGTACGCGAATCTTCCATCATGTAGGTCATCAGTTGACGAACAATACCTTCGTACTCCTGATCGACTTTTTTATCTTCACGATAAATACGTACCGCTTCGTCAATGTCCATCCGCGCGAACGCGTCCAGCACGTCGTGCAGCATCTGGATGGTATGACGGCCCAGCGACTCCAGACTTACCAGCAATGGCTGATGCTGCTGGGAGAATTTCTCCAGTGCAGTACGGCAGATTTTGTCCGCCACGTCGCCAATACGCTCCAGCTCGGCAATGGTTTTACTGATCACCATAACCAGACGCAGGTCGCTCGCCGTCGGCTGACGTTTGGCGATAATGCGCACGCAGGCTTCATCGATCGCCACTTCCATCATGTTGACGTTCTTGTCGCCTTCGATGACGCGCTTCGCCAGATCGCTGTCCTGGTTATGCATCGCGGTGATCGCATCAGAAAGCTGCTGCTCCACCATGCCGCCCATGGTCATCACCTGCGTGCGGATGCTTTCCAGTTCGGCGTTGAACTGGCCGGAAATATGTTTATTAAGATTGAGACTGTCCATAACGCACTCCTGAATCAACCGTAACGACCGGTGATGTAGTCTTCTGTTTGTTTCTTCGCTGGCTTGGTGAACAGATCGTCCGTGTTGCTGAACTCAATCAATTCGCCCAGGTACATAAACGCCGTGTGGTCGGAACAACGCGCAGCCTGCTGCATGTTGTGGGTGACGATCACCACGGTGTAATCCTGCTTCAGTTCGGTGATCAGCTCTTCAATACGCCCGGTAGAGATGGGGTCGAGTGCCGAACACGGTTCGTCGAGCAGCAGCACTTCCGGGCGAATGGCGATACCACGCGCAATACACAAACGCTGTTGCTGACCACCAGAGAGAGAGTAACCGCTCTGGTGCAATTTATCTTTGGTTTCGTTCCACAATGCGGCTTTGGTCAATGCCCACTGCACGCGCTCGTCCATGTCAGCACGGGAGAGCTTCTCAAACAGACGCACGCCAAAAGCGATGTTGTCGTAGATGGACATTGGGAACGGCGTCGGTTTCTGGAACACCATGCCCACTTTCGCACGCAGCAGGGCGATATCCTGAGAGTTGGTCAGGATGTTGTCGCCATCGAGCAGAATTTCACCTTCCGCACGCTGTTCCGGGTACAGTTCAAACATTTTGTTGAAGGTACGCAGCAGCGTTGATTTACCGCAGCCGGACGGCCCGATAAACGCCGTAACCTGGTTTTTGGCGATATCCAGGTTGATGTTTTTCAGGGCATGGAATTTGCCGTAGTAGAAGTTCAAATTACGAACCTGAATTTTACTCGGGGCAGTTTCAACCATACTCATTGCAATCTTTTCCTCATCGTGCCTGATGCACTTCGCGAATCAGGCTTACCGTAGGCCGGATAAGGCGTTTACGCCGCATCCAGCAAAGTGTTAACCGTGTTTATTCTTCGCAAAAACAACGCGCGCCAGAATGTTCAGCAGCAGTACGCACAGGGTAATGATCAACACCCCGGCCCAGGCCAGTTGCTGCCATTCCGCAAACGGGCTCATCGCAAACTTAAAGATCGTCACCGGCAGGTTGGCGATCGGCTGCATCATGTCCGTGCTCCAGAACTGGTTGGAGAGTGCAGTAAACAGCAGCGGCGCGGTTTCACCAGCAATACGGGCAATCGCCAGCAGGATACCGGTCATGATCCCGGATACCGACGCTTTCAGCGTGATCGCGGCGATCATCTTCCACTTCGGCGTACCCAGCGCATAAGCCGCTTCACGCAGGCTGTCCGGCACCAGTTTCAGCATGTTCTCGGTGGTGCGGATAACAATCGGCACCTGCAACAGCGCCAGCGCAATCACGCCCGCCCAGCCGGAGAAGTGCTCCATCTGCGCCACCACGATGGTGTAAACAAACAGACCAACCACAATCGACGGCGCGGAGAGCAGAATGTCGTTAATGAAGCGAATCACTTCTGCCAGCCAGGATTTACGACCATATTCAGCCAGGTAAATCCCCGCCATAATGCCCAGCGGCGTACCGAATACGGTAGCCCACAAAATTAACAGGCCGCTACCCGCCAGGGCGTTCGCCAGACCACCGCCTTCCGTATTGGGTGGTGGCGTCATTTCGGTGAACAGCGCCAGCGACATACCGTCGATACCGCGAGTGATGGTGGACATTAAAATCCAGATCAGCCAGAACAGACCGAAGGCCATCGTCGCCATTGAGAGCGTCAGCGCAATACGGTTTTTGAGGCGGCGACGCGCCTGCATTTTGCGGCGGGATTCAGCCAGTGCCGCAGTGGTTTGCATTTCAACCATAGCCATTAGCGTGCCCCCTCATTCTTAGCCAGGCGCATAATCATAAACTTCGATGCGGCGAGGACGATGAAGGTAATCACAAACAGGATCAGGCCCAGTTCCATCAGTGCAGCGACGTGCAGACCGGATTCCGCTTCCGCAAATTCGTTGGCCAGCGCAGAGGTGATACTGTTGCCCGGCATATACAGCGAGGCGCTGTCGAGCTGGTAGGTGTTACCAATGATAAAGGTCACCGCCATGGTTTCACCGAGCGCGCGCCCCAGCCCCAACATAATGCCGCCGATAACCCCATTTTTGGTGAACGGAAGAACGATACGCCAGATAACTTCCCAGGTGGTGCAGCCAATACCGTAGGCCGACTCTTTCATCATCACCGGGGTTTGTTCGAATACATCGCGCATTACCGCCGCAATGTACGGAATAATCATGATGGCGAGGATCACGCCTGCCGCGAGGATACCGATACCAAAGGCCGGGCCGGAGAACAGCGCGCCGACAATCGGGATATTCGACATGATATTGCCGACCGGCTCCTGGAAGTAAACGGCGAACAGCGGCGCAAAGATAAACAGGCCCCACATGCCGTAAACGATACTTGGAATGGCAGCCAGCAGCTCAATGGCGATACCCAGCGGGCGTTTCAGCCAGCCAGGCGCAAGCTCGGTCAGGAACAGGGCGATACCAAAACTCACCGGGACGGCGATCAGCAGCGCGATAAACGAGGTCACCAGCGTACCGTAGATCGGCACCAGCGCCCCGTAGATATCGTTCGGCGCATCCCACTCTTTGGTCCACAGGAAAGCCAGACCAAATTTCTGAATGCTCGGCCAGGATGAGATGATCAGAGAGACAATAATGCCACCCAACATCAATAGCACAATCAGCGCCGCCAGTTTTACCAGCACGCTGAAAATTATGTCGCCCTTTTTACCCGGTGGGTTAAAAGCAGGCTTGGTTGCAGCCATAAGTTACTCTTCAGTTAAACGCGTTTACAAAGTCATTTTGTAATGCCGGATGCGGCGTAAAACACCGTACCCGGCCTGGAGTTTTATTAGTACAGCGGCTTGCCGCTACTGTCTTTAATATTGGTCTTCCACGCAGCGCGAACCTGTTCAACTACGCTATCCGGCAGGCTGGCATAATCCAGGTCGTTCGCCTGTTTAGCCCCGGTTTTGTATGCCCAGTCGAAGAACTTCAGCACTTCGGTGCCTTGTTCTGGTTTCTTCTGATCTTTATGGATCAGAATGAACGTGGTAGAGGTAATAGGCCATGCATCTTCGCCTTTCTGGTTGGTCAGATCCTGAGCGAATGTTTTGCTCCAGTCTGCGCCTTTTGCTGCATTAGCGAAGTTTTCTTCGGTCGGACTCACCGGTTTGCCATCAGCGGAGATCAGTTTGGTGTACGCCAGGTTGTTCTGCTTCGCGTAAGCATATTCAACGTAACCAATTGCACCCGGCAGACGCTGAACGAACGCGGCGATACCGTCGTTACCTTTACCGCCCAGACCGATCGGCCATTTTACGGTAGAGCCAGTACCAACGTTGTTTTTCCACTCTTCGTTCACTTTCGCCAGGTAGCTGGTGAAGACGAAGGAAGTCCCGGAGCCATCTGCGCGGCGTACTACAGCAATGTTCTGTGAAGGCAGTTTCAGACCCGGATTCAGTTTGGCGATGGCTTCATCATCCCACTTCTTGATTTTGCCCAGGTAGATGTCGCCGAGGGTTTTACCATCCAGCACCAGTTCGCCAGACTTCAGACCTGGAATATTAACCGCCAGCACCACGCCGCCAATCACGGTCGGGAACTGGAACAGGCCTTCCTGAGCCAGTTTTTCGTCAGACAGCGGCGCGTCAGAAGCACCAAAATCAACGGTATTGGCGATGATCTGTTTTACGCCACCAGAAGAACCGATACCCTGGTAGTTAACTTTATTACCGGTTTCTTTCTGGTAAGTGTCAGCCCATTTGGCATACACCGGCGCAGGGAAGGTTGCACCTGCACCTGTCAGGCTTGCTTCTGCAAACACAGAGAAAGCACTCATCGATAAGGTCGCGGCGACAACAGTTGCGACGGTGGTACGCATAACTTTCATAATGTCTCCTGGGAGGATTCATAAAGCATTGTTTGTTGGCTACGAGAAGCAAAATAGGACAAACAGGTGACAGTTATATGTAAGGTTTATGACAGTTTTATGACAGAGAGAGAAAGTCTTTAGTCTGATTTAAATAAGCGTTGATATTCAGTTAATTACAAATATTAATAACGAAGAGATGACAGAAAAATTTTCATTCTGTGACAGAGAAAAAGTAGCCGAAGATGACGGTTTATCACATGGAGTTGGCAGGATGTTTGATTAAAAACATAACAGGAAGAAAAATGCCCCGCTTACGCAGGGCATCCATTTATTACTCAACCGTTACCGATTTTGCCAGGTTACGCGGCTGGTCAACGTCGGTGCCTTTGATCAGCGCAACGTGGTAAGCCAGTAGTTGCAGCGGAACGGTGTAGAAGATCGGTGCAATCACCTCTTCCACATGCGGCATCTCAATAATGTGCATATTGTCACTGCTCACAAAACCCGCATCCTGATCGGCGAAGACATACAACTGACCGCCACGCGCGCGAACTTCTTCAATGTTGGATTTCAGTTTTTCCAGCAATTCGTTGTTCGGTGCAACGACGATAACCGGCATATCGGCATCAATCAGCGCCAGCGGACCGTGTTTCAGTTCGCCTGCAGCGTAGGCTTCAGCGTGAATGTAAGAGATCTCTTTCAGCTTCAATGCACCTTCCAGCGCGATTGGGTACTGATCGCCACGGCCCAGGAACAGCGCGTGATGTTTGTCAGAGAAATCTTCTGCCAGCGCTTCAATGCGTTTGTCCTGAGACAGCATCTGCTCAATACGGCTCGGCAGCGCCTGCAGACCATGCACGATGTCATGTTCAATGGAGGCATCCAGACCTTTCAGGCGAGACAGTTTCGCCACCAGCATCAACAGCACAGTTAACTGGGTGGTGAATGCTTTGGTGGAGGCCACGCCAATTTCCGTACCGGCGTTGGTCATCAGCGCCAGATCGGATTCGCGCACCAGAGAAGAACCCGGAACGTTACAGATTGCCAGCGAACCAAGGTAACCCAGCTCTTTCGACAGACGCAGGCCCGCCAGGGTATCCGCGGTTTCGCCAGACTGTGACAAGGTGATCATCAGGCTGTTACGACGCACGGCAGATTTGCGATAGCGGAATTCAGAGGCGATTTCGACGTCGCACGGAATACCTGCCAGCGATTCAAACCAGTAGCGGGAAACCATACCGGAGTTATAAGAAGTACCACAGGCGAGGATCTGAATATGCTCAACCTTCGACAGCAGTTCATCGGCGTTCGGTCCCAGCTCGCTTAAATCAACCTGACCGTGGCTGATGCGCCCGGTAAGGGTGTTTTTGATCGCGTTCGGCTGTTCGTAGATCTCTTTCTGCATGTAGTGGCGGTAAATACCTTTATCGCCCGCGTCATATTGCAGATTGGATTCGATATCCTGACGTTTTACTTCCGCGCCAGTTTTATCGAAGATGTTTACCGAACGGCGAGTGATTTCCGCAATATCGCCCTCTTCAAGGAAGATAAAGCGACGAGTCACTGGCAACAGCGCCAGCTGGTCAGAAGCGATAAAGTTTTCGCCCATACCCAGGCCAATCACCAGCGGACTACCAGAACGTGCCGCCAGCAGGGTATCCGGATGACGGGAGTCCATGATCACTGTACCGTACGCACCACGCAGTTGCGGGATAGCACGCAGAACTGCCTCACGCAGAGTACCGCCTTGTTTCAGCTCCCAGTTCACCAAATGTGCAATCACTTCGGTGTCGGTTTCAGAAACGAAGGTATAGCCACGCGCTTTTAACTCTTCACGCAGCGGTTCATGGTTTTCGATGATGCCGTTATGCACCACCACAATGTGTTCAGAAACATGCGGATGCGCGTTAGCTTCTGAAGGTTCACCGTGGGTCGCCCAGCGAGTATGAGCAATACCGGTGCCGCCATGCAGAGGATGTTCTTCCGCTGCCTGAGCCAGCATCTGGACTTTACCGAGGCGACGCAGGCGGGTCATATGACCTTCTGCATCAACAACGGCCAGACCGGCAGAGTCATATCCGCGGTATTCCAGACGACGTAAACCTTCAAGAAGGATTTCTGCTACATCACGTTGCGCGATCGCGCCAACAATTCCACACATAGTTTTTGATTCCGATTTATATCGTTGTCGGTCAACCTGTATGCCCGTTTTTCGGGCGCCCCGAGCCTTGTAGAGAGTGGGGGTATTTTTATAGTTACTGCTTGTGGGCGGGAGATTATGTTATCTCCTCATCCCATATGACCGGATTACCCGGCCAGAATTACTTTTTCTTTACCGGACGACGCCAGCCTTCTTTTTGAGTCTGCGGCACACGGCTGATAGCCAGGGCATTTTCGCCGACATTACGCGTCACAGTTGTACCAGCAGCAATGGTCGCGCCTTTGCCTACTGTTACCGGGGCCACCAGTTGAGTGTCGGATCCAACAAACACATCGTCGCCGATAATGGTCTTAAATTTATTCGCACCATCGTAGTTGCAGGTAATGGTCCCCGCGCCGATGTTAACGTTATCGCCAATTTCCGCATCGCCCAGGTAAGTCAGATGACCAGCTTTCGAGCCTTTACCCAGACGCGCTTTTTTCATCTCAACGAAGTTGCCGACGTGTGCGCCTTCCAGCAACTCAGCACCAGGACGCAGACGGGCAAACGGGCCAATGGTACAGGCCGCTGCCAGATTCGCATCTTCCACAACGGTATACGGGCTAATTTCGCAATCATCGCCAATCACGCTGTTTTTAATCACACAACCGGTGCCGATTTTCACGCGATGACCGAGAGTCACGTTGCCCTCGATGATAACGTTAGTATCAATTTCAACATCGCGCCCGTGAGTAAGCGTACCGCGCAGATCAAAACGCGCCGGATCGCGCAGCATAACGCCTGCTAACAGTAGTTTTTCAGCCTGTTCGGACTGGTAAACGCGCTCCAGTCGGGAGAGTTGCAGGCGGTTATTCACGCCTTCTACTTCGCTTAAACGTTGCGGATGAACGGCGACGATTTCACGTCCTTCCTGATACGCCAGCGCAATAATGTCGGTGATGTAGTATTCACCCTGAGCGTTATTGTTGGTCAGCTTCGCCAGCCAGCGTTTCATATCTGCGCCGTTGGCAATCAGAATGCCGGTGTTGATCTCCTGAATCTGACGCTGCTCGTCGGTGGCGTCTTTGTGCTCAACAATGCCGGTAACTTTGCCGTTTTCACGGGTGATACGTCCATAACCGGTCGGATCATCCAGTTTTACCGTCAGCAGACCAATGCCACCCTGCGGTTTAGCATCACGCAGGCGCTGGAGTGTTTCGACAGAGATCAGCGGCACGTCGCCGTAGAGCATTAAAATGTCTTCATCATCGGCAAAGAAAGGTGCGGCCTGCTGCATCGCATGACCTGTACCCAGCTGTTCTGCCTGAAGCACCCAGTTCAGGTTGTCATCTTTCAGCGCCTGTTTAAGCAGATCGCCGCCGTGACCGTAAACCAGGTGAACGTGCGCTGCGCCTAATTCATTCGCAGCATCAATGACATGCTGAACCATCGCTTTCCCGGCAAGGGTATGCAGCACTTTCGGAAGATCGGAATACATGCGCGTGCCTTTGCCTGCGGCAAGGATCACTACGCTCATAGCATTATTCAACATACGCGTCCTGACTGTAATTTGAGAACGAATTTAAACCGCTTCACCTTGAAAAAACTACATTTTTTTCATCGTGAAATGGACAGAGGATAAATTGTTCAATAACGGATTATCCCCGCTGACGAAAGCGCCATTTTCGACCATCGTCACGCCTTTTGTCTGCAGAAAATTAAGGCAGTACCTTCATTTAAGCGTCAGGTGGATGTTTTTGCTCTTATTTCGATCAATGAATAAACGGGAAAACAGGGGTGTTTTATATCATCAGGATCTATGTGAACGCTTTTCAGGACGGGTCAATACGCGTAAAAAAAACCAGCCTGTTGCCAGACTGGCTTTTGTGCTTTTCAAGCCGGTGTTACATCGCTTTTTTGGTCAACTCGATAACGCGCAGCTGCGCGATCGCTTTGGCCAGTTCCGCAGACGCCTGAGCGTAATCTACGTCGCCGTGAGAGCTGCTAATGTGCTCTTCAGCCTTACGTTTCGCTTCCATGGCTCGCGCTTCGTCGAGATCCTGGCCGCGAATTGCGGTGTCGGCCAGAACGGTCACGTTGCCAGGCTGCACTTCAAGAATGCCGCCAGACAGATAGATAAACTCTTCGTGACCGTGCTGTTTCACGATGCGAATCATACCAGGCTTAATGGCGGTGAGCAGCGGTGCGTGGCCAGGGTAGATCCCCAGTTCACCTTCGCTACCCGTTACCTGGATTTTCTCGACCAGACCAGAGAACATTTGTTGCTCTGCGCTGACGACGTCCAGGTGGTAAGTCATTGCCATATCACCCTCCGATTAAGGCGTTAAAGTTTTTTGGCTTTTTCCACAGCTTCTTCGATGGAACCGACCATGTAGAACGCCTGCTCCGGCAGGTGATCGTATTCGCCTTCCATGATGCCTTTAAAGCCACGGATGGTGTCTTTCAGGGAGACGTATTTACCCGGAGAACCGGTGAATACTTCTGCCACGAAGAACGGCTGGGACAGGAAGCGCTGGATCTTACGAGCACGCGCTACCACCAGTTTGTCTTCTTCAGACAGTTCATCCATACCCAGGATGGCGATAATGTCTTTCAGTTCCTGATAACGTTGCAGGATGGACTGAACGCCACGCGCAGTGTCGTAGTGTTCCTGACCAACCACCAGCGGGTCCAGCTGACGGCTGGTGGAGTCCAGCGGGTCAACGGCCGGGTAGATACCCAGAGACGCGATCTGACGGCTCAGTACCACGGTTGCGTCAAGGTGCGCAAAGGTGGTTGCCGGAGACGGGTCAGTCAAGTCATCCGCAGGTACGTATACTGCCTGTACGGAGGTGATAGAACCGGTTTTGGTGGAGGTGATACGTTCCTGCAGAACGCCCATCTCTTCCGCCAGGGTCGGCTGATAACCTACCGCTGAAGGCATACGGCCCAGCAGTGCGGATACTTCGGTACCGGCCAGGGTGTAACGATAGATGTTATCGACGAACAGCAATACGTCACGACCTTCGTCACGGAATTTCTCAGCCATGGTCAGACCGGTCAGAGCAACGCGCAGACGGTTTCCCGGCGGCTCGTTCATCTGGCCATACACCAGGGATACTTTGTCGATAACGTTGGAGTCGGTCATTTCGTGGTAGAAGTCGTTACCCTCACGAGTACGTTCACCTACGCCCGCAAACACAGAGTAACCGGAGTGCTCGATCGCGATGTTACGAATAAGCTCCATCATGTTTACGGTTTTACCTACACCCGCACCACCGAACAGACCAACTTTACCGCCCTTAGCGAACGGACACATCAGGTCGATAACTTTGATACCGGTTTCCAGCAGTTCCTGAGAGTTTGACAGCTCTTCGTAGGAAGGTGCTGCGCGGTGAATCGCCCAACGCTCTTCTTCACCGATCTCGCCTTTCATGTCGACCGGTTCACCCAGTACGTTCATGATACGGCCCAGAGTCGCTTTACCTACCGGGACTTCGATCGGGTGTTCGAGGTCTTTTACATCCAGACCGCGACGCAGACCGTCGGAGGAACCCATTGCGATGGTACGCACGATACCGCCGCCGAGCTGCTGCTGAACTTCCAGCACCAGACGCTCATTACCATTTTGCACCTCAAGAGCATCGTACACGCGCGGTACGGCATCCTGAGGGAATTCGACGTCAACTACGGCGCCGATTACCTGGACAATCTTTCCAGTAGCCATCTTAAATCCTCTACGAAATAACCTGTTTAAACCGCGGCGGCCCCCGAGACGATCTCGGTGAGTTCCTGAGTAATGCTGGCCTGACGAGCTTTGTTGTATACCAACTGCAGCTCTTTAATCAGGCTGCCGCCATTGTCGGTCGCGGCTTTCATCGCCACCATACGGGCGGCCTGCTCGCTGGCCAGGTTTTCAACCACGCCCTGATAAACCTGAGATTCGACATAACGACGCAGCAGGGTATCCAGCAACGCCTTCGGATCGGGTTCGTACAGGTAATCCCAGGATTTGTGTTTCAGATCATCATCATCTGATGCCGGTAACGGCAGCAGCTGGCTGATGGTCGGAACCTGAGACATGGTGTTAATAAATTTGTTGCTGACAATGTAAAGCTTGTCCAGACGGCCTTCGTCGTAGGCCTGCAACATCACTTTTACCGGACCGATCAGTTCGGACAGGGAAGGGTTATCCCCCATGCCGGTGACCTGGGCAACAACATTGCCGCCCACGGAGTTGAAGAACGACACGCCTTTCGAGCCGATCATTGCGAGGTCGCATTGAACGCCTTTGTCGGTCCAGGTCTTCATTTCCGCCAGCAGTTTTTTGAACAGGTTAATGTTCAAACCACCGCACAAACCACGGTCGGTCGACACCACCAGGTAGCCCACGCGTTTAACGTCGCGGTCTTCCAGGTAAGGGTGCTTATATTCCAGATTACCGTGTGCAAGGTGACCAATCACTTTGCGCATGGTTTCTGCATAAGGACGGCTGGCCGCCATGCGATCCTGCGATTTACGCATTTTGGAAGCGGCGACCATCTCCATCGCTTTAGTGATCTTTTGCGTGTTCTGGACGCTTGCGATCTTACTACGTATCTCTTTTGCGCCGGCCATGAGCTTCTCCTCAATGCCTTGCGGCCTGCCCTAAGGCAAGCCGCCAGACGTTACCAGGATTGGGTTGCTTTGAAGGAATCGAGGATGCCTTTCAGCTTGCCTTCGATTTCGTCGTTGTAGCCACCGGTCTGGTTGATCTCTTGCATCAACGGAGCGTGATCACGGTCGACGTAAGCCAGCAGAGCGGCTTCGAAGCTGCCGATTTTCGACAGTTCAACATCCGCCAGGTAACCACGTTCTGCTGCGAACAGAACCAGAGACTGTTGCGCTACGGACATCGGCGCATACTGTTTCTGTTTCAGCAGTTCGGTCACTTTCTGACCGTGGTCAAGCTGCTTACGTGTTGCATCGTCAAGGTCGGATGCAAACTGAGAGAACGCTGCCAGTTCACGATACTGTGCCAGAGCGGTACGGATACCACCGGACAGTTTTTTCATGATCTTGGTCTGTGCTGCACCACCAACACGGGATACGGAAATACCCGGGTTAACCGCAGGACGAATACCGGCGTTGAACAGGTTGGTTTCCAGGAAGATCTGACCATCGGTAATGGAGATTACGTTGGTCGGAACGAACGCAGAAACGTCACCCGCCTGAGTTTCGATAATCGGCAGCGCAGTCAGAGAACCGGTTTTCCCTTTCACTTCACCTTTGGTGAAAGCTTCAACGTATTCGGCGTTAACACGCGCAGCACGCTCCAACAGACGAGAGTGGAGGTAGAATACGTCGCCCGGGAATGCTTCACGTCCTGGCGGACGACGGAGCAGCAGGGAGATCTGACGGTAAGCAACAGCCTGTTTAGACAGGTCATCGTAAATGATCAGCGCATCTTCACCGCGGTCACGGAAGTATTCACCCATTGCGCAACCAGCGTACGGTGCCAGGTATTGCAGTGCTGCGGATTCAGACGCGGTTGCTACCACAACGATGGTGTTAGCCAGTGCGCCGTGCTCTTCCAGTTTACGTACCACGTTAGAAATGGTGGACGCTTTCTGGCCGATAGCGACATAGATACATTTGATACCGGAATCGCGCTGGTTGATGATGGCATCGATAGCCAGTGCGGTTTTACCGGTCTGACGGTCACCGATGATCAATTCACGCTGACCACGACCGATTGGGATCATGGAGTCAACGGCTTTATAACCGGTCTGTACCGGCTGATCTACGGACTGACGTTCGATAACGCCCGGAGCGATTGCTTCTACAGCAGAGAAGCCGTCGTGATCCAGCGGACCTTTACCGTCGATTGGTGCACCCAGAGTGTTAACCACACGGCCCAGCAGGCCACGGCCAACCGGAACTTCCAGGATACGGCCAGTACACTTAACTTTCATGCCTTCGGCAAGGTCAGCGTACGGACCCATAACAACCGCACCTACAGAGTCGCGCTCGAGGTTCAGTGCGATAGCGTAACGGTTACCCGGCAGGGAGATCATTTCACCCTGCATACAATCGGCCAGGCCGTGAATGCGGATAACACCGTCACTTACAGAAACAATAGTACCTTCGTTGTGAGCTTCACTCACAACATTGAACTGAGCAATGCGCTGCTTGATCAGTTCGCTGATTTCGGTGGAATTCAGTTGCATGCTCCAGTCCCCTTAAGACTGCAAGACGTCTGCAAGGCGCTCAAGACGACCGCGTACGCTGCCATCAATGACCATATCACCCGCTCGGATGATAACGCCTGCCATTACAGACTTATCGATTTTGCAATTCAGCTTAACTTTGCGTGACAGACGTTTTTCCATCGCAGCAGAAATTTTCGCGAGCTGTTGTTCACTCAGTGCGGCAGCGGAAATGACGTCTACCTCAGCGGTAGCCTCACTCACGGCACGCAGGTGAATAAACTGCTCCAGAACATCCGGGAGCGCCTTAAGACGACCATTTTCAGCCATTACCCGAATCAGGTTCTGACCGTTTTCGTCCAGTTGCTCACCACAAACTGCGATAAACGACTCGGCGAGCGTTTCTGGCGCAAGCGCGCCAGAGAGAAGCTCTGCCATTTGTTCGTTTTTGGTTACCTCGGCGGCAAACGCCAGCATGTCCTGCCAGCGTTCTACACTTTGGTGTTCGACGGCAAAGTCAAAAGCTGCTTTGGCGTAGGGGCGAGCTACCGTAATAAATTCAGACATCAGCCCCTCCCTCCTTACAGTTCAGCGACAAGTTTATCCACGATGTCGCTGTTAGCAGCTTCATCCACGGAACGTTCGATGATCTTCTCGGCGCCAGCAACAGCCAGGATAGCAACTTGCTTACGCAGCTCTTCACGGGCACGTTTACGCTCGGCTTCAATTTCCGCCTGCGCCTGGGCCACGATTTTAGTACGTTCCTGTTCTGCCTCAGCTTTCGCTTCATCCAGAATCTGCGAGCGGCGTTTGTTAGCCTGCTCGATGATTACCTGGGCTTCCGCTTTCGCTTTTTTCAGCTGGTCGGTCGCGCTGGCCTTTGCAAGGTCAAGGTCCTTATGTGCTCGTTCTGCGGAAGCAAGGCCGTCAGCAATTTCTTTTTGACGTTTTTCGATGGCTGCCATTAATGGCGGCCATACGTACTTCATGCAGAACAGAACGAACAGGACAAACGCGATGGCCTGGCCGAGGATTGTTGCGTTAAGATTCACAGCACAATGCCTCTATTTAGTTAACGTTCTGATATTGCTCTTTAAATAAAAGCAACGCTTACTACGCGACAGCGAACATCACGTACAGACCCAGACCTACAGCGATCATCGGGATAGCATCCACCAGACCCATAACGATAAAGAACTGAGTACGCAGCAGAGGAATCAGATCAGGTTGACGCGCTGCGCCTTCCAGGAATTTACCCCCGAGGATGCCGATACCGATCGCAGCACCGATTGCCGCCAGACCCATCATCACAGCGGCAGCCATGTACAGCAGATCCATATTCAGGTTTTCCATGACAGTCTCCAGTTTGTTTCAGTTAAAACGTAGTAGTGTTGGTAAATTAATGTTCTTCAGACGCCATCGACAGATAGACGATCGTCAGAACCATGAAGATGAAGGCTTGCAGCGTAATGATCAGGATGTGGAAAATGGCCCACGGCACATTCAGGATCCACTGTGACCACCACGGCAACAGACCAGCAATCAGAATGAAAATCAGCTCACCGGCATACATGTTACCGAACAGTCGCAAACCGAGTGAAACTGGTTTGGACAGCAGGCTTACCCCTTCAAGGATTAAGTTGACAGGAATGAACGCCCAGTGATTGAACGGCTGCAGCGTCAACTCTTTCGTGAAGCCGCCGATGCCTTTCATTTTGATGCTGTAGAACAGAATCAGGATAAATACGCCCAGTGCCATAGACAGCGTTACGTTCACGTCAGCAGACGGAACCACACGCAGTGCAGGCAGACCCAGTACATGTTCAGCAATGTACGGCAGCAGGTCGATAGGCAGTAAATCCATCAGGTTCATCAGGAATACCCAGACGAAGATCGTCAGGGCCAGCGGAGCAATCAGCTTGCTTTTGCCATGGTACATGTCTTTCACGCTACCATTAACAAAGCCGATCACCAGCTCAATCGCGGTCTGAAACTTACCTGGCACGCCGCTGGTTGCCTTTTTGGCTACACTACGGAATAAAACCAGGAACAACAGACCCAGCACCACCGAGAAGAACATGGAGTCAATATTGATTGTCCAGAAGGTGGCTGGGGGGTTATGTGGATCCACCAGCGAGAATGTACGCAGGTCCAGCTGAAGGTTATTCAGGTGGTGTCCTATGTAATCCTGCGGCGTCATATTTTCTGAAGCCATGATGCCTTTTACCCTTTGTTGTTAATTACAGCCGGTGCCAGTATCTGAACCACCAGCACCAAAACCCACGTAACGATCAGCGGCAAGAATACCGCCTTTAAAACCGCCAACGCCACCACCAGTAACACCAACATCGCCAGAACTTTGAAAGCTTCGCCAAATGCGAATGTCCAGGCCACCCGGCCTTTCGCTGGTGTATGCGCCTGGTGACGCCAGGCAAATATCATAAACAAAACGTTAGGCAGAAAGACTGCCAGGCCCCCGCTTATTGCAGAGACGCCCCAGAAGGGGTCTTTGAGGCTGAACAGCAATCCACTTGCTATCACCACCAGTAACTGAACGAGCAGAAGCTTCCGAGCAACGTTTCGACTCACGAGCGACACAGACATCACGTTTTTCACTCCTGCTCCCTTCGAGGTATGCCGCGTGTCGTATAAAACTTTCTTTAAGGCTTAGAGTCAAGCATCAAAAAGCGGTCAAATTATACGGTGCGCCCCCGTGATTTCAAACAATAAGTAGCCAAAAGGTGAATAAATGTTTAAATATTTTTCCAGTGCATACAATTGCGACTTTTCTGCAAACCCTGTTCGATCATGAAAAACTGTAAATAACGCGTAAACACTGGTGATAAAGCGTGCTTCAGATCACATATTGCGCATGTTCGCGCACAGCATATTTATTTACTTGGCAAATGATGCCTTTGCAAGTTTATGATATTTCAGTCTAAAAACAGATACTGTTTTAATAAATGACATTTACATAACAAAAACCACCCATTGACATTTTTAATAATATTTTAACAGCCAATGATGATTCTTAGCGCCGATTTTTAGCAGACTGATATTTTCACTTATGACTTATTTTCTGCTTACCAAAAAAAGCCACGTTATCTTGTTGATACAAAAGAGTGAACGTGGCGTTAAATGTAACCAGTTATATCAGTAGAAAACCTGGTTGTTGTTAACAGTCTAACCGGTCAATTTTTTATGATTTTTTTGATAAAAATTAAATTTTATTTGCTTTAATCACCACCAGATGACGTTCGCCATCCAGGGCTGGAACCTGAAGTTTAACCACTGATTCGACCTGATATTCTTCGGGCAACAAAGCGATTTCATCTTCCGGCATTTGCCCTTTCAGCGCGTAGAAACGGCCTTGCTCACCAGGAAGATGGTGGCACCAGCTCACCATATCGTTCAGAGAGGCAAAAGCGCGGCTAATTACGCCATCAAATGGCGGCTCTGACGGAAACTCTTCTACCCTGCTCTGTACTGGCTCAATATTCTCCAGTTTAAGCTCATGTTGCACCTGACGAAGGAAACGCACGCGTTTACCAAGGCTATCCAACAACGTGAAATGAGCTTCAGGACGCACGATAGAGAGTGGAATGCCAGGCAGTCCCGGTCCGGTGCCGACATCGATAAACCGTTCACCTTGCAGATACGGTGCCACCACAATGCTATCGAGAATATGGCGTACCAGCATCTCATTAGGATCGCGGACCGAAGTAAGGTTGTACGCTTTATTCCATTTATGCAGCATATTCACGTAGGCAATAAGCTGGTTTTTCTGGTGATCGGTAAGCGAAATACCTGCGTCTTTCAGCAGTAAGGAGAGTTTGTTGAGCACGGTGATTACCTGTTCTTGATGCGTTGCCTGGTAAGCGGGTGCTTACCAGGCATTTTTAATGCGTTATGCGCTACGACGCAGCATACCCTGTTTTTTCAGCCACACCAGCAGAATGGAGATAGCCGCAGGCGTGACGCCAGAAATACGCGAAGCCTGGCCAATAGAGGCCGGTTTGTGATCGTTAAGTTTGGCGATCACTTCGTTAGAAAGACCGGATACCTGGCGGTAATCCAGCGTCGCTGGTAGCAGGGTATTCTCGTTACGCAGCTGCTTTTCGATCTCATCTTGCTGGCGCGCGATATAACCTTCGTATTTAACCTGAATCTCAACCTGTTCCGCAGCCTGTTCATCTGTCAACGCAGGGGCAAACGGTGTCAGCGTGGTTAATTTTTCATAAGTCATTTCAGGACGACGTAGCAGATCTTCACCACTGGCTTCACGGGAAAGCGGCGCAGTCAGGTGAGCATTCACTTCGGCTGCAGCTTCCGCCGACGGGGTTACCCAGGTCGATTTCAGACGCTGACGCTCACGCTCGATATTCTCAAGTTTCTCGTTAAAGCGCGCCCAACGTTCGTCATCCACCAGGCCCAGTTCGCGACCGATTTCAGTCAAACGCAGATCAGCATTATCTTCGCGCAGCATCAGACGATATTCTGCGCGCGAGGTAAACATACGATACGGTTCTTTGGTTCCTAAAGTGCACAGGTCATCAACCAGTACGCCGAGATATGCCTGAGAACGCGCCGGAGCCCAACCTTCTTTGTCAGCAGACAGACGGGCAGCGTTAAGACCAGCCAGCAAACCTTGCGCAGCGGCTTCTTCGTAACCGGTAGTGCCGTTAATCTGACCAGCAAAGAACAGCCCCTGGATAAACTTGCTCTCCAGCGTCGGTTTCAGGTCGCGTGGATCGAAGAAGTCATACTCAATGGCATAACCCGGACGCACGATCTTCGCGTTTTCCATCCCCTGCATGGAGCGGACGATTTGCATCTGCACATCGAACGGCAGGCTGGTGGAGATACCGTTCGGATAAATTTCGTTAGAGGTCAGCCCTTCCGGTTCAAGGAAGATCTGATGCTGATTTCTGTCGGCGAAGCGCATGACTTTGTCTTCGATCGACGGGCAGTAGCGTGGGCCGACACCTTCGATCACCCCTGCGTACATTGGGCTACGATCGAGGTTACTGCGGATCACATCATGGGTTTTCTCGTTGGTATGGGTGATATAACACGGCACCTGCTGTGGATGCTGGGACGCATTACCCATAAACGAGAATACCGGCATTGGGTTATCGCCATGCTGTTGCGCCAGCACGCTGAAGTCGATAGTACGTGCATCAATACGCGGCGGTGTCCCGGTTTTCAGACGACCAACGCGCAGCGGCAGTTCACGCAAACGGCGAGAGAGCGGAATGGACGGCGGATCACCAGCACGGCCACCGCTGTAATTATCCAGACCGATATGAATTTTACCGTCGAGGAACGTCCCAACGGTGAGCACGACAGCTTTGGCACGGAACTTCAGTCCCATTTGGGTAATGGCACCGACCACGCGATCGTTTTCGACAATAAGATCTTCAACCGCCTGCTGGAAGATCATCAGGTTCGGTTGGTTCTCCAGCGCCGTACGTACCGCCTGACGGTAGAGCACACGATCCGCTTGAGCTCGGGTAGCGCGAACCGCCGGTCCCTTGCTTGCGTTTAGTATCCTAAACTGGATACCCGCCTGATCGATCGCTTTCGCCATCAGACCGCCGAGTGCATCCACTTCTTTTACCAGATGTCCCTTCCCAATACCGCCGATCGCCGGGTTGCAGCTCATCTGCCCCAGAGTGTCGATATTGTGTGTCAAAAGCAGAGTCTGTTGACCCATACGCGCCGCGGCCATCGCGGCCTCGGTGCCTGCATGACCCCCGCCAATGATGATGACGTCAAAAGGATCCGGATAAAACATGGTGATTGCCTCGCATAACGCGGTATGAAAATGGATTGAAGCCCGGGCCGTGGATTCTACTCAACTTTGTCGGCTTGAGAAAGACCTGGGATCCTGGGTATTAAAAAGAAGATCTATTTATTTAGAGATCTGTTCTATTGTGATCTCTTATTAGGATCGCACTGCCCTGTGGATAACAAGGATCCGGCTTTTAAGATCAACAACCTGGAAAGGATCATTAACTGTGAATGATCGGTGATCCTGGACCGTATAAGCTGGGATCAGAATGAGGGGTTATACACAACTCAAAAACTGAACAACCGTTGTTCTTTGGATAACTACCGTTTGATCCAAGCTTCCTGACAGAGTTATCCACAGTAGATCGCACGATCTGTATACTTATTTGAGTAAATTAATCCACGATCCCAGCCATTCTTCTGCCGGATCTTCCGGAATGTCGTGATCAAGAATGTTGATCTTCAGTGTTTCGCCCGTCTGTTTTGCACCGGAATTTTTGAGTTCAGCCTCGAGTTTATCAATAGCCCCACAAAAGGTGTCATATTCACGACTACCAATACCGATTGCGCCAAAGCGGACCGCAGAAAGATCGGGCTTCTGTTCCTGCAATGCTTCATAGAAAGGAGAAAGGTTGTCCGGAATATCTCCGGCACCGTGGGTGGAGCTGATAACCAGCCAGATCCCCGAGGCAGATAAATCTTCCAACAGCGGACCGTGCAGCGTTTCGGTGGTAAAACCCGCCTCTTCCAGCTTTTCAGCCAGGTGTTCTGCTACATATTCGGCACCGCCGAGGGTGCTGCCGCTGATAAGAGTGATATCTGCCATAAACCGCCACCTTTATTAAGAGTGGCGTATTGTACGCTGTGAAAGCGTTGGGATCTACCTGTGGAAAAGTATGGGATTAAAAAAGCCGATCAGGGCTTAATGGTACGCATGATCGGGTTCTGCAGGACGATCAGTGTCTCGGTGGACTGAATTTCATCAATTGTTTGGATCTTGTTGATAAGTACATGCTGGAGAGCATCGATCGAACGGCACATCACTTTTATAAAGATGCTGTAGTGGCCGGTTGTGTAATAGGCTTCAGTGACTTCATCGAGGCTTTCCAGCTTTGCCAGCGCGGAAGGATAGTCTTTGGCGCTCTTTAATATAATGCCGATAAAGCAGCCTACGTCATAACCAAGCTGCTTCGGGCTGACATCAATACGCGCCCCGGTAATGATCCCCGCCTGCTTCATTTTCTCTACTCGAACGTGAATCGTCCCCGGACTGACGCCAAATTGTTTCGCCAGTTCGGCGTAAGCGGTGCGCGCATTGCCCATTAATGCTTCCAGGATGCCACGGTCCAGATTGTCGATTAGATAATTTTCCATAGGATTTTCTTATGCGGATTGATGATTCATTCTATTTTAGCCTTCTTTTTTAATGAATCAAAAGTACGTGAGGCTTTTTATTGAATGATTATTGCATGTGTGTCGGTTTTTGTTGCTTAATCATAAGCAACAGGACGCAGGAGTATAAAAAATGAAAACCGCTTACATTGCCAAACAACGTCAAATTAGCTTCGTGAAATCTCACTTTTCTCGTCAACTGGAAGAACGTCTGGGGCTGATCGAAGTCCAGGCGCCGATTCTTAGCCGTGTGGGGGATGGCACGCAGGATAACTTGTCGGGCTGTGAAAAAGCGGTGCAGGTAAAAGTGAAAGCTCTGCCTGATGCCCAGTTTGAAGTGGTTCATTCACTGGCGAAGTGGAAACGTCAGACCTTAGGGCAACACGACTTCAGCGCGGGCGAAGGGCTGTACACGCACATGAAAGCCCTTCGCCCCGATGAAGACCGTCTTTCCCCGCTGCACTCGGTCTATGTAGACCAGTGGGACTGGGAACGCGTAATGGGCGACGGCGAGCGTCAATTCTCGACTCTGAAAAGCACGGTAGAGGCGATCTGGGCGGGAATTAAAGCAACCGAAGCTGCGGTTAGCGAAGAGTTTGGCCTGGCACCGTTCCTGCCGGATCAGATCCATTTCGTACACAGCCAGGAGTTACTGTCTCGTTATCCGGATCTCGATGCCAAAGGGCGTGAGCGGGCGATTGCGAAAGATCTTGGCGCGGTATTCCTCGTCGGGATTGGCGGCAAGTTGAGTGATGGTCATCGCCACGACGTGCGCGCACCGGATTATGATGACTGGAGCACCCCGTCAGAGCTGGGCCATGCGGGTCTGAACGGCGATATTCTGGTATGGAACCCGGTACTGGAAGATGCGTTTGAGCTTTCTTCCATGGGGATCCGCGTGGATGCCGACACGCTGAAGCATCAGCTGGCGCTGACCGGTGACGAAGATCGCCTGGAGCTGGAGTGGCATCAGGCGCTGCTGCGCGGTGAAATGCCGCAGACCATCGGCGGCGGTATCGGCCAGTCTCGTTTGACCATGCTGCTGCTGCAACTGCCACATATCGGCCAGGTTCAGTGTGGTGTATGGCCGGCAGCTGTTCGCGAGAGCGTCCCTTCTCTGCTGTAATAATTTATCGCCGCCAGCGTCTGAGCAGGCGGCTTCGCATCCCGGTATCAAAGCGCCAGATATGATCGAAAATGCGCATGATGCCGGGTTTGCCGTGTGCCGACATCGCCACGGCATGAAAGCGATGCTGATGTATCCGCTGCAACTCTTTCACTTTACTCGTCACGTCGTCAGGCAACCGCTGGGCGATAAAATCAGAAATCACCACCGCATCAGCATCAAACCATTCCCTGCTTTGCAAGCGTTCCATAATGGCGCGAAAACAACTGGCAAGATCGGTGCCGCCACGAAACTGCTGACTTAAAAAGCGGATCGCTTGCTCAATACCTTGTGGCCCTGAAAGCTCATAACGGACGATCTCGGTGGAAAATAGCATAATATAGCAGCGCCGGTTTTCAGCGAGGGCTATGCGCATCAAGGCCAGGCAGAACGCTTTCGCACACTGTTCATTAAAGCCGCCCATTGAGCCGGAAGTATCCACGCAGACAATAAACGGTCCGCGCGGCTGTTCGTCGTAATCTTTATGCACCACCGGGCGTTCGATCATTTTTTCACGCCACGACTCACCGTGCAGGCGATAGGTAAGCAACTGTTTTTCCACCAGCCGACGGTAAAACTCATACTCCAGTTCCGTTATCCCTAGTGTCGCCAGTTCTGGCGGCAAGAGACGTAAAATATCATCGCTTTGCTGCAGACCATCTACCTGCTCAGGAACTGTCGCCGGTTCGCGCACCATGGTGCGGAAGGTTTCCATCTGCGCATCGTTGCGCGGTATTGATTTGGCTTCCCGGGAACGCCCCAGCTGTTCTGCCAGACGTTTCAGTTCCGGCTGTTCGTTAAGAAATTCACCGTATTTCACAATCAACTGATAGTCGCCACGTTTAAGCTGACCGGCACTCATATCCCACAGACGACCAGCTGCGGTATTGTTATCTGCGAGAATCGGTTCAAGTTGCCCGCTCAGCGTCATGCGTTCCTGAACTTCACTCAACAGTTGTTCGCGTTCTTCTTCTAATAGCTGCTGATTTAACGTCGTTGCTTGCACGATCAGGCTTAAACGCCAGCGCTGGAGAAAAAGCGTGTGTAACGCTGAAGTGATCGTACTGTTAGCATCAACCAACTGTCGGGCTTGTTCTGCCCATGGGGAATTCAGACGATGCAGTAAGTCCAGGATTTGTGGTAGCTGCACAATAAACTGCGGCGTGGAGAGGAGCTGGCTTTGCTGATAGCACATCACCTCTTCGGTGAGTTCCGGCGGGACTCGGGCATCTTTCAGCCGACTGCGCAGCGCCTCACGCCAGCGGGGAACATCATCAGTGATTGCCGCCTTCAGTCGTGGGAATTTTTCAAAGAAGACTGCCAGCTGCGGTGAGGCCAGCAGCGCGATGATCATCTCTTCGATCAATCCCTCTTCGCTGACGGCCAGCATCACATTAAGCGTATCCAGCGTTAGCATTGTTGTGCCTGGCGAATCTGTGCGCCGACATCCTGTAGGCTGGCTTCAATGCGACCTAACCAGTCGCCAGGGATAAACAGACATTTTTGCTGTTCGCTGAATAAAGCGTGTTGCTTGCGCCAGTCGCTTTCAAGCTCTTCCAGTTGTTGTTTTATTTCGCTGGGCAGACCTTCAGCCGATGAACCGGGAAGTGCTAGCGTACTGCCTTGTAAACTCACATCGCGTACAACCAGATGTTGGGCGCTATCGACTTCCAGATTCAGTTTCTGGGCAAAGCCGATACCGTTCAGTTTGCCGCGAATCTCACCACCTTTACTCAGCCACTGTTCCAGCGCGCTACGCTCAAAGGAGATATGAACCACTTCCATATCATGCAGTTTTAACGGTTTTTGCAGCAGCAGAGTCAGAGTGGAAGCAGTAACGTTAACAGGGAGTTGATACTGCTGACGACGGCTAAAAATGCCGCCCAGACGAATTACCGTTAAGGCTGTTTTATCGCTTTGTTGCTGCTGAAGTTGCAGGTGACGTTGCACAATCGCGCCCAGGCGGGTCAACATCCCTTGCTGTTGCCAGGCGTGACCGGTCATCAATACATCAATTTGTTGTTGTATCAAATTCAGGCTTTGCGCGTCATACCACAGGCAATCTTTCAGCAAAATGAGATCAACCGGGGCGACAGCACTGCGACCGCTAAAAAAGGCGCTGGCCTGCAATAAGCGGATCGCTTTTTTCCAGCGACGATCCGAGACATAAGGCGCATCCGGTAATTTATCCAGTTGCTGGCGCAGCATAAAAATCAGCTCAAATACATGATCGGGCAGCGTAATTTCACCAATCTCTTTCTGCCAGCGTTCATATTCTTCATCTGTGATCTGCAAGGAGGCAGGAACCGGATTGTCATTTTCATCCTGTTGACTGGTCAGCATGGAGCGGAAATTCGCTTTATCCTGCACTTTATCTAACCACAGACGAATCAGCATGCGGTCATATAACGCTTCCAGACTGCTGTCTGCTTCCGGCAGCTCGTTGGAGGCCGCCACCAGCAGACGCATCGGGATTTTTTCTACGAGTGCGCCGTTGCGGAACTGGCGCTCGTTAATGGCGGTGAGCAGGGTATTAAGAATTGCCGGACCCGCTTTCCAGATCTCATCCAGAAAGACGATTTCAGCTTCCGGCAGGTAACCGCTGGTTAAACGTTCATAGCGCCCTTCATCTTTTAGCGCCTGAATAGAAAGGGGACCAAAAACTTCTTCCGGCGTGGAGAAGCGGGTCATCAGATATTCAAACGCGCGGGCATTCTGAAAGGCGAATTTTAAGCGCCGGGCGATCAAACTTTTGGCAATACCTGGTGGGCCAAGGAGGAACACACTTTCACCACTTAATGCCGCTAATAAACACAAGCGGATGGCGTGGCTACGTTCATAAAGCCCCTTTTCCAACGAACTGCTCAGGCGGGAAATTCTTTCCGCTAATAAATGAGGGTGAGCCATAATGAAGTGGCGTCCTTTCGTCAAAAGTTCTGCGTAAATTGCGAGTATAGACGTTTCTTGCTGGTGGCTAAAATAGTCTCAAAGGAGGGGTATTTTTCTTTGAGCCAGGTTAATGTGGCCGCATTTAGGAGTACGATTTTGCCGTTAATCGTGCATACTGTGCGCTTTTTTGTGGGCCAAGGGACTAAGCACACATTTCATATTTCAACGAAAGACTAGTCTATGAGCACTGATAATAAGCAATCATTGCCCGCGATTACCCTCGCGGCGATTGGAGTTGTCTACGGCGATATTGGTACCAGCCCGTTATATACACTTCGTGAATGTTTGTCCGGCCAGTTTGGTTTTGGCGTTGAACGCGATGCCGTGTTTGGCTTTTTATCGCTGATCTTCTGGCTGCTAATCTTTGTGGTTTCCATTAAATATCTCACCTTCGTGATGCGGGCAGATAACGCCGGTGAAGGGGGGATCCTGACGTTGATGTCGCTTGCCGGGCGTAATACGTCGGCGCGAACCACATCAATGCTGGTGATTATGGGGCTAATCGGCGGCAGCTTTTTCTATGGTGAAGTCGTCATTACTCCCGCTATTTCGGTGATGTCCGCCATTGAAGGTCTGGAAATCGTCGCCCCGCAGCTGGATACCTGGATAGTTCCCCTCTCAATTATCGTTCTCACATTATTATTCATGATTCAAAAACATGGCACGGCTATGGTCGGTAAGCTGTTTGCGCCGATCATGCTGACCTGGTTTTTGATTCTGGCAGGGCTGGGGTTACGTAGCATTATTGCTAACCCGGAAGTGCTGCATGCACTGAATCCGATGTGGGCGGTGCATTTCTTCCTTGAATACAAAACGGTTTCTTTTATTGCATTAGGGGCAGTGGTGCTGTCGATTACGGGGGTCGAGGCGCTGTATGCTGATATGGGGCACTTTGGTAAGTTCCCTATTCGTCTGGCGTGGTTCACCGTCGTATTGCCTTCCTTAACCCTTAATTACTTCGGCCAGGGAGCGCTGTTGTTAAAGAATCCGGAAGCGATTAAGAACCCGTTCTTCCTGTTGGCACCGGACTGGGCGCTGATCCCGCTGCTGATCATCGCCGCACTGGCGACGGTAATTGCCTCGCAGGCGGTTATCTCTGGCGTCTTCTCATTGACGCGTCAGGCGGTACGTCTGGGATATTTGTCGCCGATGCGCATTATTCACACCTCCGAAATGGAGTCAGGGCAAATCTATATTCCCTTTGTGAACTGGATGCTCTATGTCGCGGTCGTGATTGTGATTGTCAGCTTTGAGCACTCCAGCAACCTGGCGGCGGCGTACGGGATTGCGGTGACCGGAACCATGGTGCTGACGTCTATTCTCTCGACTACCGTGGCACGTCAGAACTGGCACTGGAATAAGTATTTTGTTGCGCTGATCCTGATTGCTTTCCTTTGTGTCGATATTCCCTTGTTCACCGCTAACCTCGATAAACTGCTCTCCGGCGGCTGGTTGCCATTGAGCCTCGGTACGGTGATGTTTATCGTGATGACCACCTGGAAGAGCGAGCGTTTCCGCTTGCTGCGGCGGATGCATGAACATGGTAACTCTCTGGAAGCGATGATTGCTTCGCTGGAGAAATCACCGCCCGTTCGCGTGCCTGGGACCGCGGTGTATATGTCGCGTGCAATCAACGTCATTCCCTTTGCGCTGATGCATAACCTGAAACATAACAAGGTATTGCATGAGCGGGTGATTCTGTTAACTCTGCGCACCGAAGACGCGCCATATGTCCATAACGTCCGTCGGGTACAGATTGAACAACTGTCGCCCACTTTCTGGCGCGTGGTGGCAAGTTATGGTTGGCGAGAAACGCCAAACGTGGAAGAAGTTTTCCACCGCTGCGGTCTGGAAGGATTAAGTTGCCGGATGATGGAAACCTCCTTCTTTATGTCGCATGAGTCGTTGATCCTCGGCAAACGCCCGTGGTATTTGCGTCTGCGCGGCAAGCTGTACTTGCTGCTGCAACGTAATGCGCTGCGGGCACCGGATCAATTTGAAATCCCGCCAAACAGAGTTATCGAACTGGGTACTCAGGTCGAAATCTAACGCCAGACGCCTCCTTTCTCCATAAGGGGGCGTTTTTGTTTTCATGGTTAATCACCATGTAAAACGTTTCGAGGTTGATCACATTTCCGTAACGTCACGATGGTTTTCCCAACTCAGTCAGGATTAAACTGCGGGTCAGCGAAACGTTTCGCTGATGGAGAAAAAAATGAAAAAAGGCACCGTTCTTAATTCTGATATTTCATCGGTGATCTCCCGACTGGGACATACCGATACGCTGGTGGTGTGTGATGCTGGTTTACCCATCCCCAAAAGTACAACGCGTATCGATATGGCATTAACCCAGGGTGTACCTTCTTTTATGCAGGTGCTGGGTGTAGTCACAAATGAAATGCAGGTCGAGGCTGTCATTATCGCGGAAGAGATCAAACAACATAATCCGCAACTCCACGAAACGTTGCTCACTCACCTTGAGCAGCTGCAAAAACACCAGGGAAACACCATTGAAATTCGTTACACCACGCATGAACAATTCAAACAACAAACCGCAGGAAGTCAGGCGGTAATTCGCAGCGGAGAATGTTCTCCGTATGCGAATATCATTCTCTGTGCTGGCGTGACGTTCTGAGGCCGTCATGGAAGCATTACTTCAGCTTAAAGGCATCGATAAAGCCTTCCCGGGCGTAAAAGCCCTCTCGGGCGCAGCGTTAAATGTCTATCCGGGCCGCGTGATGGCGCTGGTGGGCGAAAACGGCGCGGGTAAATCCACCATGATGAAAGTGCTTACTGGTATCTATACTCGCGATGCCGGTACGCTTTTATGGTTGGGGAAAGAAACGACATTTACCGGGCCGAAATCTTCCCAGGAAGCCGGGATTGGGATTATCCACCAGGAACTGAACCTGATTCCGCAGTTAACCATTGCCGAAAACATTTTCCTCGGTCGTGAGTTTGTTAATCGCTTTGGCAAAATTGACTGGAAAACCATGTATGCCGAAGCGGATAAATTGCTGGCTAAACTTAACCTGCGCTTTAAAAGCGACAAGCTGGTGGGCGATCTTTCCATCGGTGACCAGCAAATGGTTGAAATCGCCAAAGTGCTGAGCTTTGAGTCGAAAGTCATCATTATGGATGAACCGACCGATGCGCTGACCGATACCGAAACCGAATCCTTGTTCCGCGTCATCCGCGAGCTGAAATTGCAAGGCCGCGGTATTGTCTATATCTCCCACCGCATGAAAGAAATCTTCGAGATTTGCGATGACGTTACCGTTTTTCGTGACGGACAATTTATTGCTGAGCGCGAAGTGGCATCACTGACCGAAGATTCTCTGATTGAGATGATGGTGGGCCGCAAGCTGGAAGATCAATATCCGCACCTGGACAAAGCGCCGGGAGATATCCGCCTGAAAGTCGATAATCTCTGCGGACCTGGCGTTAACGATGTCTCTTTTACTTTACGCAAAGGCGAAATTCTTGGCGTCTCTGGTTTGATGGGCGCTGGGCGTACCGAACTGATGAAAGTGCTCTACGGTGCACTGCCGCGCACAAGCGGTTACGTCACCCTGGATGGGCATGAAGTCGTTACCCGTTCGCCGCAGGATGGCCTGGCAAACGGCATTGTTTATATCTCCGAAGACCGTAAACGTGACGGTTTAGTGCTGGGCATGTCAGTAAAAGAGAACATGTCGCTGACCGCGCTGCGCTACTTCAGCCGCGCTGGCGGCAGTTTGAAGCATGCCGATGAACAGCAGGCTGTGAGTGATTTCATTCGTCTGTTTAATGTGAAAACGCCATCGATGGAACAGGCAATTGGTCTGCTTTCCGGTGGCAATCAGCAAAAAGTAGCGATTGCCCGTGGTCTGATGACACGCCCTAAAGTGTTGATCCTCGATGAGCCTACCCGTGGCGTAGATGTCGGCGCGAAAAAAGAGATCTATCAACTGATTAACCAGTTCAAAGCCGATGGCTTGAGCATCATTCTGGTGTCATCGGAGATGCCAGAAGTATTAGGCATGAGCGATCGCATCATCGTCATGCATGAAGGGCATCTCAGCGGGGAATTTACTCGTGAGCAGGCCACCCAGGAAGTGTTAATGGCTGCCGCTGTGGGCAAGCTTAATCGCGTGAATCAGGAGTAAAAAAATGACAACCCAGACTGTCTCTGGTCGCCGTTATTTCACGAAAGCGTGGCTGATGGAGCAGAAATCGCTTATCGCTCTGCTGGTGCTGATCGCGATTGTCTCGACGTTAAGCCCGAACTTTTTCACCATCAATAACTTATTCAATATTCTTCAGCAAACCTCGGTGAACGCCATTATGGCGGTCGGGATGACGCTGGTGATCCTGACGTCGGGTATCGACTTGTCGGTAGGTTCTCTGTTGGCGCTGACCGGCGCAGTTGCTGCATCTATCGTCGGCATTGAAGTCAATGCGCTGGTGGCTGTCGCTGCCGCTCTCGCGTTAGGTGCCGCAATTGGTGCGGTAACTGGGGTGATTGTAGCGAAAGGTCGCGTCCAGGCGTTTATCGCTACGCTGGTTATGATGCTTTTACTGCGCGGCGTGACCATGGTTTATACCAATGGTAGCCCAGTGAATACCGGCTTTACTGAGAACGCCGATCTGTTTGGCTGGTTTGGTATTGGTCGTCCGCTGGGCGTACCGACGCCAGTCTGGATCATGGGGATTGTTTTCCTCGCGGCCTGGTACATGCTGCATCACACGCGTCTGGGGCGTTACATCTACGCGCTGGGCGGCAATGAAGCGGCAACGCGTCTTTCTGGTATCAACGTCAATAAAATCAAAATCATCGTCTATTCTCTTTGTGGTCTGCTGGCATCGCTGGCCGGGATCATTGAAGTGGCGCGTCTCTCCTCCGCACAACCCACGGCGGGGACTGGCTATGAGCTGGATGCTATTGCTGCGGTGGTTCTGGGCGGTACGAGTCTGGCGGGCGGAAAAGGTCGCATTGTTGGGACGTTGATCGGCGCATTAATTCTTGGCTTCCTTAATAATGGATTGAATTTGTTAGGTGTTTCCTCCTATTACCAGATGATCGTCAAAGCGGTGGTGATTTTGCTGGCGGTGCTGGTAGACAACAAAAAGCAGTAATAACGACTACAGGACATCTTGAATATGAACATGAAAAAACTGGCTACCCTGGTTTCCGCTGTTGCGCTAAGCGCCACCGTCAGTGCGAATGCGATGGCAAAAGACACCATCGCGCTGGTGGTCTCCACGCTTAACAACCCATTCTTTGTATCGCTGAAAGATGGCGCGCAGAAAGAGGCGGATAAACTTGGCTATAACCTGGTGGTGCTGGACTCCCAGAACAACCCGGCGAAAGAGCTGGCGAACGTGCAGGACTTAACCGTTCGCGGCACCAAAATTCTGCTGATTAACCCGACCGACTCCGACGCAGTAGGTAATGCTGTGAAGATGGCTAACCAGGCGAACATCCCGGTTATCACTCTTGACCGCCAGGCAACGAAAGGTGAAGTGGTGAGCCACATTGCATCTGATAACGTACTGGGCGGCAAAATCGCCGGTGATTACATCGCGAAGAAAGTGGGTGAAGGTGCCAAAGTTATCGAGCTGCAAGGCATTGCCGGTACATCCGCAGCCCGTGAACGTGGCGAAGGTTTCCAGCAGGCCGTTGCTGCTCACAAGTTTAATGTTCTTGCCAGCCAGCCTGCAGATTTTGATCGCACCAAAGGTTTGAACGTAATGCAGAACCTGTTGACCGCTCATCCGGATGTTCAGGCTGTATTCGCGCAGAATGATGAAATGGCGCTTGGCGCGCTGCGCGCACTGCAAACTGCCGGTAAATCGGATGTGATGGTCGTCGGATTTGACGGTACACCGGATGGCGAAAAAGCGGTGAATGATGGCAAACTAGCAGCGACTATCGCTCAGCTACCCGATCAGATTGGCGCGAAAGGCGTCGAAACCGCAGATAAAGTGCTGAAAGGCGAGAAAGTTCAGGCTAAGTATCCGGTTGATCTGAAACTGGTTGTTAAGCAGTAGTTTTAATCAGGTTGTATGACCTGATGGTGACATAAATACGTCATCGACAGATGAACGTGTAATATAAAGAAAAGCAGGGCACGCGCCACCCTAACACGGTGGCGCATTTTATGGACATCCCGAATATGCAAAACGCAGGCAGCCTCGTTGTTCTTGGCAGCATTAATGCTGACCACATTCTTAATCTTCAATCTTTTCCTACTCCAGGCGAAACCGTAACCGGTAACCACTATCAGGTTGCATTTGGCGGCAAAGGCGCGAATCAGGCGGTGGCTGCTGGGCGTAGCGGTGCGAATATCGCGTTTATTGCCTGCACTGGCGATGACAGCATTGGTGAGAGCGTTCGCCAGCAGCTCGCCACTGATAACATCGATATTTCTCCGGTCAGCGTGATCAAAGGCGAATCAACAGGTGTGGCGCTGATTTTTGTTAATGGCGAAGGTGAGAATGTCATCGGTATTCATGCCGGCGCTAATGCTGCCCTTTCCCCGGCGCTGGTGGAAGCGCAACGTGAGCGTATTGCCAACGCGTCAGCATTATTAATGCAGCTGGAATCACCACTCGAAAGTGTGATGGCAGCGGCGAAAATCGCCCATCAAAATAAGACTATCGTTGCGCTTAACCCGGCTCCGGCTCGCGAACTTCCTGACGAACTGCTGGCGCTGGTGGACATTATTACGCCAAACGAAACGGAAGCAGAAAAGCTCACCGGTATTCGTGTTGAAAATGATGAAGATGCAGCGAAGGCGGCGCAGGTACTGCATGAAAAAGGTATCCGTACTGTACTGATTACTTTAGGAAGTCGTGGTGTATGGGCTAGCGTGAATGGTGAAGGTCAGCGCGTTCCTGGATTCCGGGTGCAGGCTGTCGATACTATTGCTGCCGGAGATACCTTTAACGGCGCGTTAATCACGGCGTTGCTGGAAGAAAAACCATTGCCAGAGGCGATTCGTTTTGCCCATGCAGCCGCTGCGATTGCCGTAACACGTAAAGGCGCACAACCTTCCGTACCGTGGCGTGAAGAGATCGACGCATTTTTAGACAGGCAGAGGTGACGCTTGGCTACAATGAAAGATGTTGCCCGCCTGGCGGGCGTTTCTACCTCAACAGTTTCTCACGTTATCAATAAAGATCGCTTCGTCAGTGAAGCGATTACAGCCAAAGTTGAAGCGGCGATTAAAGAACTCAATTACGCGCCATCAGCTCTGGCGCGTAGCCTCAAACTCAATCAAACACATACCATTGGCATGTTGATCACTGCCAGTACCAATCCTTTCTATTCAGAACTGGTGCGTGGCGTTGAACGCAGCTGCTTCGAACGCGGTTATAGTCTTGTCCTTTGCAATACCGAAGGCGATGAACAGCGGATGAATCGTAATCTGGAAACGCTGATGCAAAAACGCGTTGATGGCTTGCTGTTACTGTGCACCGAAACGCATCAGCCTTCGCGTGAAATCATGCAACGTTATCCGACAGTGCCTACCGTGATGATGGACTGGGCTCCGTTCGATGGCGACAGCGATCTTATTCAGGATAACTCGTTGCTGGGCGGAGACTTAGCAACGCAATATCTGATCGATAAAGGTCATACCCGTATTGCCTGTATTACCGGTCCGCTGGATAAAACTCCGGCGCGCCTGCGGTTGGAAGGTTATCGGGCTGCGATGAAACGTGCGGGTCTCAACATTCCTGATGGCTATGAAGTCACTGGTGATTTTGAATTTAACGGCGGGTTTGACGCTATGCGCCAACTGTTATCACATCCGCTGCGTCCTCAGGCCGTCTTTACCGGAAATGACGCTATGGCTGTTGGCGTTTACCAGGCGTTATATCAGGCAGAGTTACAGGTTCCGCAGGATATCGCGGTGATTGGCTATGACGATATCGAACTGGCAAGCTTTATGACGCCACCATTAACAACTATACACCAACCGAAAGATGAACTGGGGGAGCTGGCGATTGATGTACTCATCCATCGGATAACCCAGCCGACCCTACAGCAACAACGATTACAACTTACTCCGATTCTGATGGAACGTGGTTCGGCTTAGATTTACGCTGTCTTTTGATCAAATTATTACCATCGGTTGTTTTCAGTAGCATGAACATTGCTGCTGAAGCAACAGTAATAATGCCCATCGTGATAAACGTATAGTGGAATTGTTCGACTGTCGTTGTGCCTTCCATCCCTTCGTAAACGCGAAGGACTGCCGCACTTACAGCAACGCCTAAACTGATCGACAGTTGCTGCGTGACCGCCAGAACACTGTTACCGCTGCTGGCGTTGTCATCGGTCAGATCGGCAAGTGTGATGGTATTCATCGCGGTAAATTGTGTCGACATAGCCATCCCTAATATAAACAACGGCAAGATCAGCATCCATATCGCCATTGCTGGTGATTGCAAAGAGAACTGAGCGATCATTAGCCCTATAATCACCGTGATCCCCACTAACGTATGGCGATAGCCCAGACGACGTAAGACTTGGGTAACCATCGATTTTGCAATAATGGAACCTAACGCTGTCGGTGCCATCATACAGCCAGCAATAAACGCCTGATACCCAAATCCTACCTGTAACATCAATGGCATAAGGAACGGTACACAGCCGGTCCCCAGACGGGTTGCAATATTGCCTACGATACCGATCGAGAAAGTGCGGGTTTTAAATAAATCTAATGAAATTAATGGGTTTGGCGTGCGTCGCGCATGGAGAATATAGAGAAGCAGTAACCCGATGCTGGTGACAATTACCGTCAAGGCAATCCAGCTGGCGACAATCTTTTCCCCGAATAGCTCTATTCCGCTTGAGAAGAGAACAAGGCTGAGGCCAAACAGCAAAAAGCCAGTGGTATCGAATCTGCGTCGTGCGGTGGTGAAATTGGGCATATGTTTGTGCGCGTAAAGAAGGCCCGCAATACCTATGGGGATATTGATTAAAAATATCCAGTGCCAGGTTGCCCAGGTGACCAGCACGCCGCCAAGAACGGGGCCTAAAATTGGCCCCACCAGACCCGGCATGGCGACAAAATTCAATACAGGAAGAAGCTCATTACGAGGATAAGCGCGCAGTAAGGCCAGCCGAGCAACAGGCATCATCATTGCGCCGCCTATCCCCTGAATAACCCGGAAGACAACCAGCTGTGGTAGCGAGTTAGAAAGTGCGCAGGCCAGAGAACCCAACGTGAACAGACTCACGGCAAGGGTAAATATGCGACGCGTACCGAAGCGATCGGCTAGCCATCCGCTTACCGGAATAAGCATCGCCACCGTCAGCGTATAACTGATGATGGCTGATTGCATCGCGAGAGGAGAACGATTAAGGCTATGAGCGATTGCGGGTAAGGCGGTATTCAGAATAGTGGCATCAAGTGCCTGCATGAAGAAGGCCATCGCCGCGATCCACGGCAAACCCGCCATACTGCGCTTCTTTTTATCGCTCATTCAATGTCCTGTTATCGGGTTATCACTTATCTGGTGAGCGTAGCAGCGCCTGACAAGCTTTAAATGCCGCGTCGCCATCGCTTTGGATAATCGCATCGACAATCGCCTGGTGCAGATCCAGCTTTATCACTGTGTCGCTGGTAATTGACGTGAAGTAAGTGTGATAAACCGAATGGAATAGCGAGGCGAATGAGGTCAAAAACGGATTGGCGCTCATTTCATAGATATGCTCATGCCAGGCCATATCGACTTCGATCCAGCGTTCACGGCGAAAGTTCTCTTTTAATGCCGCCATTTCGGCCATTAACGTATTGAGATGCGCCTTCTGTTCCGCGGTGCCAACCTTTGCTGCCAGTAGGCAAGCTTGCGGCTCCAGACAGATACGCATAACCAGAAAGTGATCGATGACCTGATGAAAGTTCTCTTCTGTCATCCACCAGGTAAGCAATTCCTGATCAAGAAAATTCCAGTTCGATTGTGGCATGACTCGGGTACCAATTCGCGGTCGCGGTAAAACCATCCCTTTTGCCGTTAACGTTTTGACCGCTTCGCGTACCGCTGTACGACTCACTCCAAATTGCTCGCCCAGCTCAATCTCACCAGGCAAAATGGTGCCGGGTTCATATTCACCTTTTAAGATCCGCTGCGCCAGCTTCTCAGCCAGAACATACGAAAGGTTTTTCTGTGCAGCTAACTGTTGTGCGCTTAAAGGCATTACTAATCTTCCTTTTTCTTTTTATTCCTTCTTAGTATGCCACCAGGAAGTGTGATTACGGTTGCAAAAACGGCAAATTGCTTGTTTTATGGCACATTAACGGGGCTTTTGCTGAAAAAATGCGCGATCAGAAAATTATTTTAAATTTCCTCTTGTCAGGCCGGAATAACTCCCTATAATGC